>ERZ1023261.6-NODE-6-length-198792-cov-8.214862_pt1 | contig 198792 bp, 217 predicted proteins | sample MGYA00521234_ERZ1023261 | MGnify/ENA primary metagenome ERZ1023261 (study PRJEB32759, sample SAMN07749871) | skin metagenome | biome: transportation; feature: city; material: polyester macromolecule | host: Homo sapiens | place: Hong Kong:TC line | collected...
TAAGAACTACTAACCTATGAATAAGGAAGTAGTTCTTTATCATCGTTCGGTTCTGCTCAAATCCTAAACGCGTTTGTCCTGACCTCTTTTTTGTCTAATTCGTGAACAATTTTTAATATTATTGTGAATGATAATGGTAATCGTTATGATGTAATGTGGAAAGAAAGTTGAAGTAATAAAGATAGAGGGATTCGATGGTACATATTAAAAGGTACCCAAAAATCGTTATTGCTTTAATAATGATTTGTTTTCTTTCGTTGATGCCATCACTGATGAATGAAGCTTCAGCTCATGCAACTTTGGAAAAGACGAATCCTAATCAAGATGGCGTTGTAAAACACATGCCTAATGAGATTGAATTAGAGTTTAATGAACCTGTTAACTCTAAGTATTCCAATATCACATTATACAATGATAAAGGAAAAGAATTAGGTAAAGTGAAACCATCGACGTCTGGATGGTCTAAAACGTTAGCATTTTCAACTGACAAAGTCGGCAAAGGTACACATACAATTAAATGGCAAGCCATTTCGGCCGATGGACATGAAGTTGGAGACCAATTTGAATTTTCAGTTGGTAAAGTTACTGCGAAAGATATAGATACATCTAATGCCTTTTATGAAGAACCAAGTTTCTGGTTTGGTGTTATGAGATATATTGCGGAAGGCGCTACGATTATATTAGTTGGTTTCTTTTGGTTGAATCATATAGCCCAACGAAAGCAATTGAAGTCGTTTGATCTATTTCCAAAACAGTTTGGTATTGCATTTATGTTGATGATGTCATATGTAATGGCATTATTGCTTTACATGATGACTTTAACTTCTGACGTAGTAGATGATATTTTGTCGCTTAATATGGAGGTTTTAATGCAATTTCCATTTATTTTAAGCTCAATTGCAATGATATTATTATATGCGTTAATCATAATTAGAAATATGGATCGCATATGGTATGTACTTGTATCATTTGTAATGATTTTAACAATAGCGATGTCAGGTCATGCGTGGTCACAAACATTTCCGATTTGGTCCATTGTGATTAGGACGATACATATAGCAGGTATGACGCTCTGGTTAGGCGCACTTGTATATCTCGTATGGTATGCAATGATTAAGAAATCGTTAAATCAAATGAAGACAGTTCGCTCAATGCTATTTAAAGTAAATGTGATTGCGGTAACGATGATTATCATTTCAGGTGTGTTAATGGCAATTGATGAAACCAATATTTTGGCGATTTGGTCAAATATGCAAACATGGACAACATTAATGTTAGTTAAAATCATCGGTACTATACTTATGATGGCATTAGGATTTTATCAAACTTCAAAAGCACTTGGAAAACGTCAACAAGTCAACCGCATGACATTGATTACAGAATTGGTAATAGGGATCATACTTATTTTTATAGGTGTTATGATGAGTCAAATTAATATTCCAGGTTAAGGAGCAAAATTATGTTTAAAAAATTAATATCAATGAGTTTTATTTTATTTTTTGCATTAGGATTATTTAAAGTAGCAGATGCACATGTCACATTAAATCCTAATGAGAGTGAACCTAAATCATATGATAAATATGACGTACGTGTTCCTGTAGAACAGAATGACAACACAGTTAAAGTAGAGTTAACAGTACCCAAAGGTGTGAATCTTGAAAATGTAGCGCCGGTTGATGGGTTTAAGCATTCTTTTGAAAAAGATAAAAAGGGAAACATCACAAAAGTAACATGGAAAGCAACTGGAAAAGGTATAGGTCCAAATGAATTTATAGAATTTCCAATTGTAGCCGCTAATCCTGACAAAGAAGGCAGTTTTAAATGGAAAGCTGTTCAAACGTATGATAACGGTGACGTCGTTAAATGGGATGGAAAAGAAGATAGTGAACATCCTGCACCAATTACAACTGTGAAAAAAGGTGCAAATCCAAGTGGTTCACATAGTGATCAATCATCAACTACAAGTGGTAGTACGATTGCATTATGGATAGTATCTATTGTCGCAATTTTACTTTCATTAATTGCGATTTTTAAAAAATCACGTAAATAATCATTTCAATTAGAGGTGGAGTTATTTACCCATTGAAGTATCGCTAAATGACATAGCGACATATTTCAACGTTAATTCTCTACCTCTTTTAATATAACTTAAATTTTAAAATAATCATGATGTTGTTGTATTGTCACTTTCATAATGATAAATATGTTCTATAATATAGATGTGAGGGAGGAAACATCATGCGCAGATTATTATACTCATTTTTAATTTATATGATTATTGGGTTATTTAGTGGTTTTTATTATAGAGAATTGACTAAAGCTCATCATTTTACGGGTGATACACAATTATCATTAGTCCATACACATACATTAATTTTAGGTATGTTCATGTTCTTATTATTACTACCTTTAGAAAAGGTCTTTAAATTAAGTAGTTATTATTTATTTAATTGGTTTTTCGTGATTTACCATATTGGTATATTAGTTACAATTGGTATGATGACGGTCAAAGGTACATATCAAGTCATTGGTAAAACTGTTCCAGCATCTTTCCCTGGTTTTGCAGGAATGGGACATACGGCAATGTTAGCCGCATTATTAATACTATTTTTCTTATTAAGACAAGCTATTATTAAAGAACCGAGAGATTAAAGCGAACTCGTGAGTATACAGACTCACGAGTTTTTTTTGGAGTGATTTGCTTCATATGTCATAGGTCGTGTAGTATAATGAAAAAGTATTAAATGATAATAATTTTCAGTTAAAGTATAAATGTATGTTATTTACAGTGTTATTTTAGGGGGAAGCAAAATGGAAGACGTTACAATTATAGGTGGCGGTCCAGCAGGGTTGTTTGCAAGCTTTTACTCTGGTCTAAGAGGGATGTCTGTGAGAATCATAGACGTGCAAGATAAATTAGGTGGAAAGATGCAAGTTTACCCAGAAAAAATCATATGGGATATAGGTGGTGTAGCGCCGAAACCATGTTATCAAGTTATAGAAGATACGATTCAACAAGGATTACATTTTAATCCTAAAGTGAATTTAAATGAACGTGTCATAGATATTAGAAAAAAGGATGAAAGACATTTTGAAGTTGAAACTGAAAAAGGTCACATCTTCCATTCTAAATCAGTCATTTTTGCAATCGGTGGTGGTATTATAAATCCCAAACCATTAAATATCAAAGGGGCAGAAAGATATCAACTGACGAACTTACATTATGTCGTGCAATCATTTGCTAGATTCAAAGGGAAAGATGTTCTTATTTCTGGTGGTGGCAACACTGCATTAGATTGGGCACGCGATATTGCTCAAATTGCGAACAGTGTGACAGTTATTTTTAGAAAACCAGAAGTGTCTGGATATGAAGCAATGACTAAAGTCCTAGAGGATTTAAATGTAAGATTGATACCACATACACAAATTAGTGAACTAATAGGTAACGAAGAAGATAAGTATATTCACCAAGTTAAATTAGAAAATGTAGAGAATGGTGATATTTCAATAGCTTCATTTGATGACGTCATTATTAGCCATGGCTTTGATCATGAGAATCCGTTATTAAAAGATTGTACATCGCAATTTGAACTATACGATGAATATCGTGTTAAAGGTTTTGGAAATACAACTACTAATATTCCAGGTATCTTTGCGTGTGGTGACATTGTACATCACGAGGCAAAGGTTCACCTGATTGCGAGTGCTTTTAGTGATGCAGGTAACGCAGCCAATCTCGCTAAAACATATATTCAACCAGACGCTCCAACGGAAGGCTATGTTTCAAGTCATAATGATATTTTCAAAGAATCTAATAAAGACATTATCAATCAATATTTATTTTAAATGAAAAATCTGGGGGAGTCATAATGGTAGATATTAAACATTTAGCACCATCTGTAGAAGATTATTTAAAATTAAGAATAGATGCTGGATTGAGTGCCAAGTCCATCGAAGCGGCTCAAAGAGGACTACCTAATGCTTGTTTTAATGTCACTTTATATCATGATTCGTCATTAATAGGTATGGGTAGAATCGTTGGAGATGGAGGAACAGCACTTCAAATTGTGGATATTGCTGTCCATCCAGATTATCAAGGACAAGGGTATGGTCGTACAATTATGGAACACATTATGCAATACGTTCATGATAATGCAGTGAAAGGTACTTATGTAAGTTTAATGGCGGATTATCCCGCTGATAAATTGTATGAAAAATTTGGTTTTCAATCTACAGAACCACATTCAACTGGTATGTATATTTTATTTTAAACATAGTAAAAAGGCGTCCGCGACAATGTAGCGAGGACGCCTTTTCTTTGTAATACTATTATGTTATTTAACACCAAAATCGACAACAATTCGGCCCATGTGTTGGTGATTCATTACGCGTTCAATACCATTTGGTAATTCATCAAACGCAATAACTTCTTTAATATCATGTAATTGTTTTGGTTTTAAATCTTTAGCAAGACGACGCCATACGAGTTTGCGTAGTTTAATTGGAGTAAAGACAGAATCAACACCTAATATACTGATACCTCTTAAAATAAGTGGAAAGACAGAACTTTCGAATTGAGTGCCACCAGTCATTCCGATAACGGCTATACTACCATTATTATCAAGCTTATTGATGATATTAGCTAAACTTTCGCCACCAACTGGATCTATAGCAGCCTGCCAAGTTCTTGAACCTAATGCTTTACCATCATATTCAGGTAAGCGATCAATAACATCCTTAGCGCCTAATGTTTTCAATTTGTCAGTTGCATCTTTACGCCCAGTACTAGCAACAACATCATAACCTAATTTATCTAACATTAGGACTGATAACATACCAACACCACCAGAGGCACCTCTAACTAATACATTATCCTTTTCTATTGTTAATCCTTCTGTTTCTAATCGCTCAATAGCTAAACCAGCTGTGTAACCAGCAGTACCATAAATCATAGCTTCTTCTAAAGTTAAATCTTCAGGTAAATCGATAATCCATTCACTCTTTACACGAGCATATTCACTGAATCCACCGAATTGACTCACACCTAAATCATAACTTGTCACAATAACTTTATCCCCAACATAATGACCTGGAGCATTAGATTCTACAATTTCACCCGATAAATCAATACCTGGTACCATTGGATATTGTTTAACAATTGCATTTCGATCTTGGGTAGCTAATGCATCTTTATAGTTAATACTGGAGTAATGTACCTTGATAAGCACATCCCCTTCAGGTAAATCATCTATAGTGATTTGCTTAAAATCTGCAGAGACCTTTCCTTCATCATCTCTATCTACGACATAAGCCTTAAATTCTTCTGTCAAAACATGTCACTCCTTCAATATTATTGACCTTCATTATAAATTGTTATCTTACTTATTAAAATGATTACTACTTTCCTTATTTATATTTAGCAAAATATTGCCATAGTTATTTTAATATAAAACGAAGTGAAATTACATAAAGTTTTAGAAATTAAAATGTTAAAAAAACTGTCTCATAAAAATTGAAAAGAATTGTTGTTGACACATTTAAAATAGACCCATATAATTATTTTGATAATGATTATCAATTGATATTACATAGATAAAAATATTCTGTATATATAGCGCGTCAAATCAGCGTGGTAAATGAAAAAATTGAAGAGGTGTAGGAATGAAGAAATTACCAGTAATTTTATTAACGTCGTCTTTACTTTTAGCAGCATGTGGCAATAACAGTGATAGTGGTAAAGATAATTCTAGTAAGAGTAGTAATAATAGTGAAAACAAAGCTGAATTAAAAGAAGCTACTAAAAAATATGAAAAATATACTGATAAACAATTAGATGAATTCTTAAAAGGGACTCAACAGTTTGTAGATGCGATTGACAATAATGATATGGATAAAGCGAAAGAATTATATCCTAAAGTACGTATGTATTATGAACGTTCAGAACCTGTTGCAGAAGCATTTGGTGATTTAGATCCCAAAATTGATGCACGTTTAGCAGATATGAAAGAAGAAAAGAAAGAAAAAGAATGGTCTGGTTACCATAAAATAGAGAAACAATTATATCAAGATAACACAATAGACGATACAACTAAGAAAGATGCACAACAATTATTAAAAGATGCTAAAGAGCTACACGCTAAGGCAGATACATTAGATATTACACCTAAGTTAATGTTACAGGGGTCAGTAGATTTATTAAATGAAGTATCAACGTCTAAAATTACTGGTGAAGAAGAAATTTATTCTCACACAGATTTATATGACTTCAAAGCTAATATCGAAGGTGCACAAAAGATTTATGAATTATTCAAACCAACATTAGAGAAAAAAGATAAAAAATTAAGTGCTGATATTCAAAAGAACTTTGATAAAGTGAATGAATTACTTGATAAATATAAAGACGGAGACGGATACAAATCTTATAACGATGTAACTAAGAAAGATAGAAAAGCACTTTCAGATGCAGTGAATTCTTTAGGAGAACCACTAAGTAAGATGGCTGTGGTTACAGAATGAGTAAAGTAGATAATCAATCATCGTCATCTGTTTCAAGACGCTCATTTTTAAAAATGATGGGTATTGGTGGAGCTGGCGTTGTCATTGGCGCAAGTGGAGCAGGAAGTGTATTTTCATTTAAGTCAATGTTTGATACGCCAGAAGATGAAGAAAAAGATGCATATGAATTTTATGGCAAAGTACAAGCAGGCATAACAACACCAACTCAAAAAACATGTAATTTTGTATCATTAGAACTTAAATCTAAAGATAAAAACGCCATTAAGGATATGTTTAAACAATGGACTAAAATGGCGGCAAATATGACTGACGGCGATGCAGTCGAAAAGGATAGTAAGAATCCTTTATTACCACCCGTTGATACTGGCGAAGCAATTGGTTTAGGCGCTAGTAAATTGACTTTAACATTTGGTGTGAGTAAATCATTTATGAAAAAGCTAGGTCTTTCTGACAAAATACGAAAAGACTATAAAGATTTACCACATTTTCCAAATGATCAAATAGACGAAGACTATAGTGATGGTGATATCATGATTCAAGCTTGTTCTAATGATGAGCAAGTGACATTTCATGCTGTACATAACTTAATACGTCCGTTTAGGGATTTAGTCAAAGTAAAATGGTCACAAAACGGATTTGTATCAGTCAAAGGTAAAGAAACACCAAGAAATCTAATGGCGTTTAAGGATGGTACAGTTAATCCGCGTAAAACGAATGAATACAAAGATTATGTCTTTATTAATGACGGTTGGGCTAAAAATGGCACATATTGTATCATTCGACGTATTCAAATTCACATCGAAACATGGGATCGTACTGCATTAGAAGAACAAGAAGCTACTTTCGGTAGAAAAAGAGGTTCAGGTGCACCGTTAACAGGTAAAAAAGAATTTGATGAGTTGGATTTAAAAGCTAAAGATAGTACAGGAGAATATGTCATTCCAGAAGACGCCCATGCACGATTGGCAAGAGAAGCGAAAACTTCAATTAAAAGACGTGCGTATAATTATACTGCGGGTACTAACGAAAAAACTGGCAATTTAGAAACAGGATTATTATTTATTAGTTTCCAAAAATCACCACAACAATTTATTGATATACAGAATCATCTAGGTCATAAAGACAAATTGAATGAATATATTACGCATAGAGGTACTGCTACATTTATCGTATTGCCAGGCGTACAAAAGGGAGGCTACCTAGGTGAAACACTATTTAATTAAAATAGTTGTGATATTAATGATTGGACTATCTATTTTTAGATTTACACCTGCACACGCCGAATCAGCCTCAATGAGCGAAACATATGTTGCGATTACTGATGCGAAATCGACAATTGCAGATAAAGAGAAAAGCCAATCTGATAAAGCTAAAGCATTAAAAGACGTTAAAAAAGAAATTAAAGCGTTAAAGATTAATAATGATAGCAAAGAAGGCAAACAAGTTAATAGTAAGTTGAAAGAAGTAGAACATGCTTCATCAGACGATGCTAAAGCAGACAAACTTGGTGAACTGACTAAAGCACTTATAGCTTATGAAAACCAACAATCTTCTAAAGACGCTTCAGGAAAGATTAAGGAATTACAACAAGCAGTTGATGCTAAAGACGCACCAATGAAAAAAGCCATCAAAGATAAAAATCATACAGAACTACAATCATTAAACAATGATTTAAATTCGATATGGACGAGTAATGAAACAGTCATTCGAAATTATGATGATGGTAAATATGGTCAAATTGAAGTTAATTTAATGCAACTAAGAGTTGCCATTCAAAAAGAGCCACTAGATACTGACAAAGTTAAATCTGCATGGTCAACGTTTAAGAACAGCATTGATACCGTTGATCAAAAGCAATCAGATTCAGACTCAGATAAGTATAAAGTTACTCAACTCAATGAAGAATTAGATAAAGCGATTGCTGGTATCAATGACAATGATTTAGATAAAGCAGATGCATCCTTATCGCAATTTGTTAAAATCTGGCCATATGTCGAAGGTAAAATTCAAACTAAAAATAGTAGTTTATATACTAAAATAGAAGATAAAATTCCTTACTACCAAAGTATTTTAGATCAATCTAATAAAGACCGTGTGAAAAAAGGGTTACAAGAATTAAATTCAGAAATCAAAGATACGGTCGGACAAGGTGAGTATTCATTTGTAGATGTCATGATTATTTTCCTACGTGAAGGTATCGAGGTATTATTAATTATCATGACTTTAACTACGATGACACGTAAAGTTAAGGATGTTAAAGGAACGTCAAGTGTAGTAGGCGGTGCCTTATTAGGTCTTATTTTAAGTATTGGACTAGGTATTACCTTTATCTATACGATTGATAATAATGGCGTCGTAAGAGAAGGTATGGAAGCTATTTTAGGTATCGTAGCAGTGGTATTAATGTATGTTGTTGGTATTTGGATGCATCGAAGATCAAATGCCCAACGTTGGAATGAAATGATTCAGAGCATGTATAACAATGCGATGAGTAACGGTAATTTAATATTACTGGGTACTATTGGATTAATTTCAGTATTACGTGAAGGTGTCGAAGTCATTATCTTCTATATGGGAATGATTGGTAGTATTACTACAAAAGATTTTATTCTTGGTATAGGATTAGCAATCATAATATTAATTATCTTCGCATTTGCATTTAGATTTATCGTGAAACTTATTCCTGTACGATTCATATTTAGAGTACTGTCTATCTTAATATTTGTCATGACATTTAAAATGTTAGGTGTAAGTATTCAAAAATTACAATTATTAGGCTATATGCCTCAGCATAGTATTGAAGGATTACCAACATTAAGTTGGATTGGTTTCTACCCAAGCGTTGAAACAATTATTGCTCAAGTCATATTAATCATACTTATTCTTGGGTTTGTTTTATATAATCGTAAGAAATAAATAAACATCTCGAATGAAGATATTAGACTTCGTTCGAGATGTTTTGTTGTTTATATGTGATTTTGGCGATGAGCATACTAAATTCAAATAAAAGAATTAAAGGTAACGTTAATAATAAATTAAGTACTAAATCAGGTGGTGCAATGATACTAGCAACTACAAAACATGCAAAATAAATATATTTACGATAAGTACCTAATTGGCGCGGATCAATTAAACCAAAATGTGCTAATCCTAAAAATAGTACTGGTATTTGGAATAAAAACCCAAAGACAAGTAGCCATCTTATGAGTTCTCCTAAATACGCTTTTAAACCTATGATTGGTTCGATACTAAGGGCATCTGATAAGTTAATTGAAAAATTAATAATCAGTGGGAAACCAATAAAAAAGGCAAATATAACGCCAAGAATAAAAAGAACTGCACAAAAGATACTATATTTATAGATGAATTTGCGTTCATGTTGATGTAAGCCTGGTGCGATAAATGCCCATAGTTGATAGAAAATCAGTGGTGCAATAATGCAAAGTGCGACCGTAAATATAATCATAATATAAATTTGTATAGTTTCGGTAAACGAGAATGTGTGCAACGTCACATTAGACCGTTTTATATAATGTAAAAAGGGTTTAACCCACCAATGTGACGTCAGATAAGTTATCACTGTTGCGACAATAAAGGCAATCAGTATACGTACTAATCGTTGTCGTAGTTCAGTAAAATGGTCTAATAATGTCGAGTTATTTTGATTGTTCACGTTGTGATTTTGATGCTTTACTGGGTGTGTCTGTAGAATCGTCGTCCATTTGTTCAGCTGCGGATTTAAATTCTTTTAAAGTCGACCCAATAGCACGTCCAAATTGTGGTAATTTCGTCGGTCCAAAAATGATTAAGGCAATAATACTAATGATGACAAGACTTGTAGGTCCAGTAATTCCTAATACAAACAAATTTTCCATTTAATTCCATCCTTTATGAGTATGATTGATTAATTATAACTTTATACTTATTGATAAAGATTATCAATAAGTATTTTACTTTTTAAAAGATTTTTTATAAAACTAAATACCGTTAGAATCAAAACGAGATGCTTGAAGTCCAAAGTTATTGCTTTGATTATGAAAATAATTAATAATAGATGAATTTTTTTAAGAAATAAGATAAAGTATTGTTAATCTATACGATTAAAGGGGGATTTATGTAATCATGAAACAAATAAGGGAAGTAAGTATTGAAGAAGTTGAAGCATTACAAAAAGTAGCAATAGATACATTTTATGAAACCTTTGGACCATATTATACAGATGGTAATTTACAAAAGTACTTTGATAGTGCGTTTAATATTGAGACTTTAAAAAAGGAATTACAAGAACCACTCTCATTTTATTATTTTTTTACTGAAGATGACGACATTGTTGGGTATACAAAATTTAATGTTGATGATGCACAAACTGAACCACATGGTCCCGATTATTTAGAAGTGCAACGTATTTACTTTTATCAATCACACCAAGGTGGAGGTAGAGGTAAAAAATTAATAGAACTTGCTGTTGAGAAGGCGAAAGAGTTTGGGAAATCAAAAATTTGGTTAGGCGTATGGGAACATAATCCTCAAGCCATTAAGTTTTATGAATCAAGAGGATTTGTTGAAACAGGACACCATGAGTTTATTACAGGTGATGTTGTAGATAGAGATATTATCATGGAAAAGGAATTATAATTTAAACTTTCTATGATTTGATTTCAAATCACATATTGAATTATTCGCATATCAGTTCTAGTTTATATATTATAATAAATATTGAACAATACTATGACATCTATAAGAATTAACATTAGAAAGGATGTATTTGATGCATTCATTGACGATTATTGTCACTTACTATAATTCAGAGGAGTATATTCAAAGTTGTATAGAAAGTATTAAGCAACAACGTACTCAAGATTTTGAAGTTATCATAGTTAACGATGGTTCTACAGATCAAACAGAAGCGTTGATGAAAGAATCTCTTAAAGATTATGATAAAAAAGTTAATTACATTAAATTAGAAGAAAACCAAGGACATGCCCACGCACGTAATGTTGCAATGAAGGAAGTAGAAACCCCTTATTTCATGTTCTTAGACGCAGATGACGAATTAGCTTCTTATGCAATTACTTTTTACTTAGACAAAGTAAAAGTTAACTATTTTGATGGTAAACGTAACATTAACTCATTTTTAAGAAAGCAAACTGCTTGTAACATTATTTTTAGAACGGCCATCGTCAGAGCACTTGATTTAAAGTTTAATGAAGATTTAAATGTGTATACAGACTGGTCATTCGTTATTGAGTATTCAAAATATGTTAATAAATTTATGAGAATTACGAATTTCTCATTCTATTTTCGTGGAGAAGTGTATGATCCATTTGATGGTAAAACATTGAGTGAACAAGACTTTGACATCTTATTCGAAGATTATGTCAAAATGTTCTACGATGCAATGGCACGTGTCACTCATAAAGAGACTAAATCATTTATTATTAATAAATTAGAACAACAAATTGCGAGAGATTTTGATCCTACACATCATGATATTAAGAAACGATATGCTGCACATAAAGAAACACTTGTTGAACTTACACGTTATTTAAATGTGAACTTGATTAAACATCAACATCTAATCAATAAAATTGAAACGATTTTATTAATGAATGAAGATACTGAAAAAGCATTCCAAGTGAATCAATTCAGAAAAACATTAAGACACGTTAAAAATGTTGTTTTACGTAATAAGAACAAAGACCGTTCAATTTATGAATTAACAGATAAAGAAGACAATGTTAAGCCAGAAACGATTGTATTTGAATCTTTCGGTGGTAAAAACTATAGCGATAGTCCTAAATATATTTATGAATATATGCAAAAGTATTATCCAAATTATCGTTATGTATGGTCATTTAAAAATCCGAAAAACCATGTTGTTCCAGGTAATGCAGAAACAGTTAAACGAAATTCAGAGGCATATTATAAAGCGTATTCTGAAGCAAGTCATTGGGTTTCAAATGCGCGATTACCATTATATTTAAATAAGAAAGAGAATCAAACTTATATTCAAACTTGGCACGGCACACCTTTGAAACGCTTAGCGAACGATATGAAAGTAGTGCGTATGCCAGGTACGACGACACCTAAATATAAACGTAACTTTAATCGTGAAACATCAAGATGGGATTATTTAATTTCACCAAACAGATACTCTACTGAAATTTTCAAAAGTGCATTTTGGATGGATGAACCTAGAATGTTAGAAATTGGTTATCCTAGAAATGATATTTTAGTGAATAGAGCAGACGATGAAGAGTTTAAAAATGAAATTAAAAAGAACTTAAATATCCCTGAAGATAAAAAAGTCATTATGTATGCACCAACTTGGAGAGATGACGAGTTCGTAAGTAAAGGTAAGTATTTATTTGAACTAAAAATCGACCTAGATAATTTATATCAAGAATTAGGCGATGACAATGTCATTCTTTTACGTATGCATTATTTAATTTCAAATGCGATTGATTTAACAGGATTTGAAAACTTTGCTGTGGATGTTTCTAATTATAACGATGTATCAGAGTTATTCTTAGTGAGTGATTGTCTCATTACAGATTACTCTTCAGTTATGTTTGATTACGGTATTTTAAAACGCCCTCAATTCTTCTTTGCATATGATATTGATAAATATGACAAAGGCTTACGAGGCTTCTATATGGATTATAAAAAAGATTTACCAGGTCCTATTTTCACAGAACCTTATGAATTAGCAAAACAACTTAAAGATTTAGATAAGGTGCAACATGACTATCAAGATAAAATTGATGCATTTTATAATCGATTCTGTTCAATTGATAAAGGTACAGCATCTCAATATATTGGAGATTTAATTCATAAAGATATAGAAGGTTAATCTTTATTAAAATAATACGAAAAATTAATAAAATTAGGGTATAATATTTATAAGTAATTAAATATTATGCCCTTTTTTATGTTTTTAATTATCAATGTAAATGCATTGATAATGGGCTGAAGATGTTTGAATGGTTTATTAATATACTATAGGAGGTTTTATTAATGAAGAAATTGTATACGAGTTTGTTAGCTTTATCCTTAGTTTTAGGCGCAGCGGCTTGTTCGAATGATGATAGTAGTAAGGACAAAGATAGTTCTAAAGATGATCAGTCGAAAACAGAACAGAAAGATAAAGCGTCTAATGATCATTCAAAGGATAAATCGTCTGATAAAGAAAAAGATAAAGGCGATAAAAACAAAGACAAAGATAAAAATGATAACGTAGCTTCAAACAATAGCAATTCAACAAGTAATAACCAAGATAGTGATCATAACCAACAAGCAACATCCAATGATAATGGAAGCAGTTCAGATCAACAAGCACAAAATGCGAATGGAAATAATAATAGTGCTACAAACAATAATCAGCAACCAAGTAATAATAATGATCAAGGCTCATCAAACCAAAGTACACAATCTACACAAGGTACTAACGGTTATGTAGCACCTTATCATGGTACCAATGCAGCAAATGTTGCAAGAAGCTTAACAAGAGACAATGTGAACCAATCAGAAGCACTTAAACAATTACCAAACTTCCAAACTGCCTTAGATATTGCTAAACAAGAAGCTAATTTATATGGTAATCATAATAAAACGTATAATGACTATGGTATTGAAGGTAACAATGGTAATTACAGATACGTATTTAGTTTCAAAGATCCACAACAAAATGGTGTTTATTCTGTTGTTACAGTAAATAGTCAAGGTCAACCTGTTGTTGTTGATCCAGCTTATGGAAAATAGATTAAAAATCTGAATAGATATATTACGAAAAAGGCGTACCACAAACTCTCATTATTTGTGGTACGCTTTTTATCAAAACCAATTTTATTTTAGTTCATCTTGAATTAATTGAGTTAAGTATTGTAATGATTGGTTATCCTTATTGATGTATGGATTGTGATTTTTAGGAACCATATCATTTAATAAATCGCGTGTTAACAAATCAGCATCGGTATACCAAACATTAGATAAGCTTTTAATAACGTCTTTATAAACACCACGTTCTTCGACATATTCAGTATGATGCGGTGTGTATAGACACACATGTTTATCTATTGTTAAAGCATCAAAGATAATTGAAGAATAATCTGTTAAAACAACATCAGAAATAAGTAATAGGTCCTGTGTTTCAATACCTTTTTGGGGTAAAATCACGCCATCAGGTAAATGAGCTATATGCTCGCTTTCAACGTGTCCTTTAAATATGACATTATATTTAGCTAATAATTGTTCTGAAATCGGTAATAATGCATCATCATGATGGTCTGAAACCCATGTCGGTGCATATAATAGCACAGGTTTATTTAAATCACATTCCAATTCACGTTTAAGTTGTTCATGAAATGAAGACTCATCCAGTTTATTTAATAAATATTGTACTCTTGGATAACCAATTGGTAACACGTCAGTATGATGTGTTGGAAAAGCTGAATGGAACTTATCCATAGCTAGTTTAGAGTCACAAACTAAATAATCTTGTTTAGCTAATTTATTATATTTACGAGCTCTGTAATTATAAATATTTAAGTTTTGATTAGGTTCTCGACTATCTAAAAATAACTTTTTAATTGGTGTACCATGCCAAAGTTGAATAATAGTACCATTAGGTTTGATGTTATCTGGTATATAGCTTTCAGTAACTACAACTCGAGCTGTTTCAATCATCGCTTGGGTTTCTGAATCATCAGGCGATATAAAATGTGGTCCTTGTCTATCATTTGTCACAAAATAAGTTTCGATAGTTGGATTACGCTTAACAAAATAACTAAATAAATATTTAGAATTGCCACGATATCCATAATCAAAGCCAATAAAGACAACATGATCTTTCAATACCGTTGAATCTTTATCGTAGATATAACTTATTTCTCTATGCTTTTTTAATGAATGGTTTTTAAATGGTTTGAACATCCATTTTGGCAATTTGAATTTTGTACTTAATAACACTGAATCTGAATATCTTAAGTCACTATGGTCATCAAAAGTGAATTTAGGAAAAGGTACTTTTTGACGATGTTCATAAGCTATCGTATTTAAATAGAATTGATTGATTTTACTTATATTATCTTTATCAATAGATGACCAAAGTTCTGTGCTTGTTTGCATTGGTGCTTTGAAATCATAGACGACATGTCCATCGACAGCAAGTTGGCCTTTTAAAATAGTAACTAAAGCTAAATCGAATATAGTTTCAATATTGAATTTTTCTAAATGCGACAAGGCTGATTTAATTTCAAAAATCACATTTGGATAATGATTAATATTTTTCACCCAGTCTATAAAATCGATGGTTTCAAGCCCAAAATAACGGCAATCATTTAGATATGATTTGTCGATTGTATAATCAACAATGATTGAAGTACTTTTTAACTCTACAGCCTCGAGCATTTTTTGATGAATCATCATGTCATTCGAATAAGGGGCAAAATGAGTGTAGCCTTCATCTAAAGCTTTCGTGAGTTGAATATCTATATTTTCTAAATTAGTAATATTAATTTGCTTTATCATATCGTTGACCTCTTTAGACTAAATTTATTCTTCCTATTTTATCACGTGAGTCGAATGAATACATCATGCGGCACTTATCTTTAATGAAAAAATCGTTTTCACATTCGAATACAATTTAAAAGAATGAGTGATTGAGAATATTATTAAATAATTGAGAAAAACTATAAAAACAATGTTGTAATTTTAACTAGAAGATGATATATTTTAATTGTGAAAAATTTCACAAGTAATAAATGAATATAATTTAATGAAAAGTCACAATCATAGATATTAATAATTTAATTTTTGATATAAATCTAGCTAGAGACAACAAAATTTATAGTAAAGGAAGAGTCAAGCTATGTTAGTAAATTCATTCAATCCATTTGATAACTTAGTGTTATCTAGCATTATTGCTGCAATCCCTATTATTCTGTTTTTATTATGCTTAACTGTTTTTAAAATGAAAGGGATTTATGCGGCAGTGACAACATTAGTTGTAACACTGTTAATCGCAATTCCGTTCTTCAAACTTCCAGTAGGTATTGCTTCAGGCGCAGTTGTGGAAGGTTTCTTCCAAGGTATTATTCCTATTGGTTATATTGTTATGATGGCAGTATTACTTTATAAAATCACACTAGAATCTGGTCAGTTTTCAACGATTCAAGATAGTATCACGAGTATTTCGCAAGACCAACGTATTCAATTGTTATTAATTGGATTTTCATTTAATGCCTTTTTAGAAGGGGCTGCTGGATTTGGGGTGCCTATTGCGATTTGTGCATTATTATTAGCACAATTAGGCTTCAGACCATTACAAGCTGCTATGTTATGCTTAGTTGCAAACGCGGCTTCAGGTGCATTTGGAGCTATTGGTATACCAGTTGGTGTTATAGATACTTTACATTTACCTGGTGATGTATCAGCTATGGGCGTTTCTCAAACATCTGTATTTACTTTAGTTATTATCAACTTCTTCATTCCGTTCTTATTAATCTTTATCATTGATGGATTCAAAGGAATTATAGAAACGTTACCTTCAATCTTAGTTGTATCAATTACTTATACTGTATTACAAGCTTTATTAACCGTATTTAATGGACCGGAATTAGCAGATATCATTCCACCATTAGCATCAATGTTAGCTTTAGCATTATTCTCTAGAAAATTCCAACCTAAACATACGTTTAGAGTTCAAAAAGATGTAGAACCTGAACCAGTTAAACATCACAGTGCTAAATCAATATTATATGCGTGGAGTCCATTTGTCATTTTAACGATTATAGTTATGATTTGGAGCTCACCATCATTCAAAAATTTATTCTTGCCTAAAGGTAAATTATCAAGCTTAGTATTGAACTTTAATTTGCCAGGAACATTTAGTGAAGTCGCACATAAACCAATCACATTATCATTGAACCTGATTGGACAAACGGGTACAGCGATTTTAATTACGATTATTATTACTGTATTAATGTCTAAAAAAGTTGGATTTGGTGACGCAGGGCGTTTATTTGGCGTAACATTTAAAGAGTTATGGTTACCGATTTTAACAATTTGCTTTATTTTAGCTATCTCTAAAATTACAACATATGGTGGTTTAAGTAGTGCTATGGGTCAAGGAATTGCAAAAACAGGCGATGTATTCCCATTATTATCTCCAATACTAGGTTGGATTGGTGTATTCATGACCGGTTCAGTTGTGAATAACAACTCACTATTTGCACCTATTCAAGCATCTGTAGCACAACAAATTGGTACAAGTGGTTCATTATTGGTCGCTTCTAATACAGTCGGTGGCGTAGCAGCGAAATTGATTTCTCCTCAATCCATTGCTATTGCAACTGCAGCCGTTAAAGAAGTAGGTAAAGAATCAGAACTATTAAAAATGACTTTAAGATACAGTGTTGGATTACTTATCTTCATTTGTATTTGGACATTTATATTATCAGTGATATTGTAAGAACAAATTAAATAAGCATTTAAAAACTGATTTCTCGATGATCGAGAAATCAGTTTTTTTAGTACAAGATATTTAATGAATGAAAGCTAATTGAACATATTCATGAAGTCGTGATATACGGCTTCTGCAGAATATGATTGAAGTGTCTCATGTCCTTCTTGAAGAATGCGTTGTAGTTCATCATCATTATGCATCGTTAAATCGATACGTTTCGCAAGTTGTGATGTATCATCATGAGCAACTAAGTAACCATTCTTACCGTTTTTAATGATTGAATCAGGGCCAGTATTCCCATCGAAACTTATAACTACGTTATCTTGTGCCATAGCTTCTAATATCACCATACCAAACCCTTCGTTTCTAGATGGTATGACAGTGATTTTACTTTGAGCTAACTTTTGATTAAGGGATAGTGTGGCAGGATAAAGTTGTACGATATCTTTTAATTGATATTGGTCGATAAATTGTTTTAAATGGTCTTTCTCTTGTCCATCACCATATAAATGTAACTCATAATTTAAATGTCTTAAATCATCTTGAATTAATCTGATACTTTCTAATAAGAGATCAAATCCTTTTTCGTATTCTAATCTGCCTGCTGCAAGAATAATATTTTTCTTTTGAGCAGCGATGCGTTTATTATTAGCAATATTTGGTACGACATAAACAGGCGTTTTTAGTTTAGATTGATATATAGCTTGATCAGCTGTAGTCAACGTTGTCACTTTATTAACATCGCGGTAGGCATTAATGATTTGATTTTGGAATTTTTGATCATGTGCATTGAAATTCATATGTTCCATAGCAATGGTAGTAACATTTTTATTCTGATATTTAGCAATTAAGATATTGAAACTTGCCCTTGTACCAATTAGGACATCTGTTGATACACGTTTGATCGCTTTAATCATCTTTTTCTCAACGTAACTCGAAAATTGATTTAATCCAGGTTCATATTGAGATATGCGTTTAGGCTTTAACAGGGGTGTATATTTTTTGATACGATTTGCTAAAATAGCATTGAAATGAGTTGGTTTTAAACGATAATCAACTAAAACTTGTACTTTGATATCTTTGTGTAATTTGAAATAGGGATGATCCTTGCCTCTAAAGACTGAAATAATCGTAACAGGATGACCCTTTTCAGCTAATGTGTTAGCTAGCTGCGAAATCGATTTAGCTGTACCGCCCATGGCATAGATATTATGCATGAAAAATGTGAACGACTTCATTTGAACACCTCGTATGTTTTGTGAATTTTTAATTATTATATCATGACATAGTTTACAAAATAGATAAACGAATATGTTAAAATAGATATATTACCAATATTTAGAAAACATCTATTTGGTTGAAATATAGATAAATATTAATTTCAATTGAATTAACCTAAGATGATTAATTGTAATTATATTGTACAATAGGTGATTGTATTCATTAAAATAGTCATGATATGGTACAATATAAAATGTTTTAAGTGTCATGTTTTAGGTAATGGATTGAGTGATTATGACTAGATTTCATGAATAATAAAACTAAGACAAAATGATGTTTAGAAAAGAATAACATTATTGATTTTATTTTTTTATCTAATTAGAAAGCGCTTTAATATAAGTCTAGATCATTTGATGTTTCATTAATCAACTAAAAAGGGGGACTGTATTTGTTATGAGTACACAACATAGCAAAACAGACGTCATCTTAATTGGTGGCGGTATTATGAGTGCAACACTAGGAACATTATTAAAAGAATTAACGCCTGACAAAGAAATTAAAGTATTTGAAAAGTTAAATCAACCTGGCGAAGAAAGTTCAAACGTATGGAACAATGCTGGTACAGGGCATTCAGCATTATGTGAATTGAACTATACTAAAGAAGGTAAAGATGGATCTGTAGATATTAGTAAAGCGATTAAAATCAATGAACAATTCCAGATTTCTAAACAATTTTGGGCATATTTAGTTAGAACAGGTCAGTTAGAAAATCCTGAAAACTTCATCCAATCAGTACCACATATGAGCTTCGTAAAAGGTACTAACAATGTTGAATTCTTAAAACGACGCGTAGAAAGTCTTCAAAAAAATGTATTATTCGGTAAAATGGAAATTTCAGAAGATAGAAACAAAATTGCTGAATGGGTACCATTGATGATGGAAGGTAGAACAGATGATGAACCAGTTGCAATTACTTATGATGAAACTGGTACAGATGTTAACTTCGGTGCCTTAACTAAAAAATTATTTAGTAATTTACAACAAAAGAATGTTGAAATTCAATATAAACATGAAGTATTAGATATTAAAAAACAAAGTAATGGGACTTGGTTAGTTGAAGTGAAAAATTTAACGAATAATCAAGTAACAACTTATGAAACTGACTTTGTATTTATCGGTGCAGGCGGTGCAAGCTTGCCATTACTACAAAAAACAGGTATTAAAGAATCTAAACATATTGGAGGATTCCCAGTTAGTGGCTTATTCTTAAGATGTAAAAACCCTGATGTGATTAATCGTCACCATGCGAAAGTGTATGGTAAAGCTGAAGTGGGCGCACCACCTATGTCTGTACCTCACTTAGATACGAGATTTGTGAATGGTGAACGTTCACTATTATTTGGACCTTTCGCAGGATTTTCACCTAAATTCTTAAAAACAGGTTCATACTTAGACTTAATTAAATCAGTAAAACCAAACAATATCATAACAATGTTATCAGCAGGTGTTAAAGAGTTTGATTTAACTAAATACTTAGTATCACAATTAATGCTTTCAAATGAAGAAAGAGTTGACGATTTACGTGTCTTCTTACCAAATGCTAAAGATGAAGATTGGGAAGTCATTACGGCAGGACAACGTGTACAAGTGATTAAAGATACTAAAGATGCCAAAGGAAACCTACAATTTGGTACAGAAGTAATTACATCAGAAGATGGTACATTAGCAGCATTACTAGGTGCATCACCAGGAGCATCAACAGCTGTAGATATCATGTTTGACGTACTTCAAAGATGTTATAAAGATGACTTTAAATCATGGGAACCAGCAATTAAAGAAATGGTACCTTCATTCGGTTTAAACTTATCAGAACATGAAGATGTATATCACGCAGTAAATAAAGAAATTGTTAAACATTTAAAAGTTAAATAATATAGCGAAAGCGCCTCACTTATAAGTAGTTTACTACTAGTAAGTGAGGCGCTATTATTAATGATTAGAATTCATTTGGTAAATTTTTTCATTAATATTTTTGATTTCTCTTTTAGTTTTAAAGTAACTTATAAACCATATCAAGATGTAGATGCCTATAAAAATAACGGTGTATGAAACTAAACTCATCATTTCTAAGGGGAACCAACCTGCTATGATTGCAAGGATAGTAAATGGAAAATAACTACAAATAAAATGAATAAATGTAGATTTTGTAATACTCCAATCGGTAGCATTAAATATTAGACTATTAAATGAAAATAAAAGACCTATAAGCATCCAAATAGACATTGATATCAACATAATGATAGGTTCTGAAAGATGATGGTAATAAATGGTTCCCATAGTTGAAGACGGTGACAATGGATGATAGTGTCCATTAGCATGGAGATAACTGAAAAAATTAGATATTAATAACCCAATTATTAAACTAATGAAAAGTGACTTATAAATGTTTTTCATAATGATAATCTCTCCTTTATTGATTTTAAATATCTTCTAGAGGAATAAGTGTAATCATCGTCTAAGTTCTTTAAATACATACGTATTAATCCGTTTGCTTCTAATTGTAGTTTAATAATGGCATTTTGATTAACAATTTCTGACTTAGATATACGAATAAAAGTGTTTGGGAGTTGTTCTTCTAACTCATATAGTCGGTATTTAGTATTGAAAACTTTGCCATTTGATATTGCTACAACATGTTTTTGTTGAGTACGGAAGCTAGTGATGTGTTCGATTTTTAGTTGGAATATATCTTCATTTAATTTGCCATTTATTTCAGTTAAACGATCAATGTCTTCAACAGTTTGAATTATTTTTTGTACATTTTTATCCATTTGTGGTGAATGGATTTCTACAAATTGTTTCTGTTCAGTGGGGCTAATAAATAATTTTAATTGCACAGTTGTAACCTCCTCTATATTAATCATTAAAACATAATAATTATTTGGAAAAGGATAAATAAAGATAAGCGGTTAATATATAAAGCTATGTGGTTATTATCTTTGCTGATTGACCACATAGCTTTAATTCTTGATTTTGAAATTATTATATATTTTTAGGCAAAATAATTGTGAAAGTTGTACCATCTTGATGGCTACTTGTAACATGTATCTTTCCGTGATGGAGTTGAATAATAGATTGTGTAATAGCTAGACCCAATCCGTTACTATTGTCATCTGTACTACGTTTGTAAAAGCGTTCAAACAAATGAGATTGCTCTGACGTGTCGATGACATCACCTTGATTTGTAACTTTTAATTGAATGCCTTGAGCTATTTGTTTCAATTCGATATTAATCAGTGATGCTTCATGTGAATATTTAATGGCATTGATAATTAAATTACTAATGGCCTGATGTAACAATCTTTCATTTCCTAGGAAATAAGTGGATTCTAAATCTGACATCAACATTAGTGATTTTTGGTCGATAGCGTAATGTTCATGTCGCACAATACGATTGATTAATTGATCGAGTTGAATTTGATCCGAGAAAGTTAAATGCTGAGCATTATCGAGTTCTGATAGTAATAATAATTATTTTGTAAGTTCACTCAACTGGTTTGTAATTTGATAGATATCATTTATGCTTTGTTGACGTTCGTTTTGATTCTTAGCATGTTCTAAATCTACTAATGATTGTCTAATGTGTGTGAGCGGTGTTTTAATTTCATGTGATACATTCTGAACAAAATGTTGTCGCATTTCATCAACTTGCTTTAAAGATTGACGCATCGTATCAAAGCGATATTGTAGTGTACCTATTTCATCTTGACGGGTCTGCTTGATAGGGGTGATAAAGTCTCCATTCATTAATCTTTCTGTGCCTTGTTTTAATTGTTTAACAGGCCTAACAATGGCATAGGTTGAAGCGATGACAAGTGAAATAGAGATTAATAATAATAAAGTTAAGAGCACTGCTAAAAATAGTCTGAACTCACTAAATGTTTCTCCAATATCAGGGCGCATAAAGACAGCGACATTCTCGTGATGATTTTTAAATTGTAATCCTACAGTATTATCTGTTTCATTATCGAAAAAGCCAGTTACAAAAAGTTCGAAAGGCTTATTTTTAATACCATGATACTCATTGCCCTTTAACACACTTTTAATATGATATTGCGATAAGTTATCTTTTCTAAATTTTGCACCATAGAATGTCTTCTTACCATCCTGATCAACTGTCATAATTTGATAATTCATCTGACCAAGATGTTTAAAGTAATGATTAAGATGATTATTATGATTGTCACCCTCAAAATCTCTTGCTTTTTTTAACGTTGTCATGATTTTCGTATCATTAGACGCCTTTAAATTAAAATGGTAATAGATATTTGTGAAAATAAAACTAATAAAGGCACTGAATAATATGACGGTAATGGTATAAACAGCGATTCTGATATATAACGTTTTAAACATGGTGTTCCACCTTATAACCTTGACCACGCACTGTCTTAATTGTCACGTTTGAATCTAATTGCTGTAATCGTTGTCGTAATCGTTTTATATGTACGTCAATAGTTCTTTCATCACCTTCGTAATCATAACCCCATATTTTTTCGATAAGATGTGTCCTAGAAAATATTTGCTTTTCATTTGAAGCTAATAGAAATAAAAGTTGAAATTCTTTGTTAGGTAATGTCATCGTTTTACCATTTACAACAACTTCCATATAAGCTTGATGTAAGGTTAAATTCCCGATCGTTAATGTTTCATCCGCATGGATATGGTACCGACGTAAGACAGCCTTAATACGAAATATCAGCTCTTTTACTTCAAAAGGCTTAGTTAAATAATCATCCGTTCCACTTATAAATGCACGTTCTTTATCACTTAGTGCATCTCTCGCCGTTAACATAATAACTGGTAAATCGTAATCTTCTTTAATCACATGACATAATTCAAATCCATCCATTCCGTGCATCATAATATCCACGATTGCAATATCAACTTGATGATTATCAAGAAAATGAAGTGCTTCTTCACCATTGGTATGAGTATATGTATGAAAATGTTCTCTTTCCAAATGTGTTGAGACGTAATTTAATATTTTAGGGTCATCATCTACAATTAGGCAACGATTCATATCCACACTCCTTTTTACTTTATTATACAATGAATAAATTTTATAAAACAATGTATGCTTGAGTTCATATTCAGTTCACAAATGTTCCTTATGATACAACTATCAACAAACACAGTATAGGAGCGAGTATGAATGAAATTAGCATGGAATGAAATTAAATTTTATAAGTTTAGATATGTATTAATCATGTTAATCATAATCTTATTAAGCTTAATGGTGCTATTTATTAGTGGTTTAGCACAAGGACTAGCTAGAGAAAATGTTTCTATGTTCGATCAATTTAAATCAACACATTATATTACTCAAGATATGAAAGAACCTCAGATTGAAAAATCTCAACTATCCCCAAAACAGCAAATGAAAATTAATAAGGAGACTAACATAAAGCCTACTCAAATGAATTTACAAAGTTTAGAAGTGGCGGGTAATAATGATGAAGATGTACTCACAATGTATTCTCCACAAGAACAACAATTTGATTTGAAAGAAGGGCAACTACCTACAAAGCACAATCAAATTGCAGTGAATCAAAAACTGACAGGTGAAGGTATTAAAATAGGGGATGTTATTCAGTTCAAGCACCATCAACAAACATATAAAGTCACAGGTATTCTTGATGATGCAATGTATGCACATAGCTCTATCGTATTGATGGATCAAAAGGGATTCCAGGATATTAATAAACAATATGCATCATTTTATCCAATTAAAACTTTATCTCAACAGAAAGAAAAACAATTAAACGATATTCCAGGCATCAAAGTGACGAATACCGACGAATTGAAAACAAACATTGCAAGTTATCAAGCCGAACAAGCACCGTTAAATATGATGGTGATTAGCCTTTTCGTTATTACAGCAATCGTTCTGAGTGCTTTCTTCTATGTCATGACCATTCAAAAAATATCAGAAATTGGCATTTTAAAAGCAATTGGAATCAAAACTAGACATTTACTGACGTCTTTATTACTTCAAATTTTAATCGTGACATTATTATCCGTAGTCATTTCAGTCGGTATAATTGCTGGTATTGCTATGATTTTACCTGTGACAATGCCGTTTCACTTAACTACTATTAACTATCTTTTAGTAATTAGTATTTTTATCATCGTCGCTATTATCGGTGCGGTATTATCATTCATTAAAGTTATTAAAGTTGATCCTATAGAAGCAATTGGAGGTGGAGAATAATGTCATTACAAGTTAACCATATTGTGAAAACATTTGGTAAGGGAGAGACTGAAACAAAGGTATTGAAAGATATTGATATCACGGTGGAACCAGGAGAGTTTATTATACTTTCAGGTGCCTCAGGTTCAGGAAAATCTACGCTTTTATCCATTCTAGGTGGTTTACTTTCTCAAACAAAAGGAGAGATTAATTACCAAGGAAAGCCATTATTTTCAAATACTCAACGTAATACTGAACGCCGTTTAACGGATATTGGATTTATATTCCAATCATCACATTTAGTCCCTTATTTATCAGTGTTGGACCAACTAACAATTGTAGGACGAGAAGCAGGAATGTCAAAAAAGGAAGCAAATCAACGTGCATCGAAGTTATTGAGTGACATTGGATTATCAGACAAATTAAATGCCTTTCCTCATATGTTATCGGGTGGACAAAAACAAAGAGTTGCAATTATGCGAGCATTGATGAATAATCCTAAACTGTTACTAGCAGATGAACCAACAGCTAGTTTAGATGCTAAACGAGCAATATCTGTTGTAAAAATGATTAAAAAGGAAATTATAAATAATGATATGTGTGGGATTATGGTCACACATGACCAACGATTATTTGAATATGCTGATAAAATGATTTATCTTGATGATGGTAAGATTGTAAAACATATAACATTATAGGATATTTATAAAAAAGTGTCTTATGTACGTCATAAAAGTAACGTATATAAGACACTTTTTATTTAATCCATAAAATGATGATACTTATCCAAAATGTGAGTGCAAAATATATTGTTAAAAGTAATCGATATTGATACATCACACCTAAAAAGTCTCTAATTAAAGCAATATGGAAGAAATGATAGGGCGTATGACTTCCAACACCATAAGTTGGAATATCTAAATTTTTTGCTAATTTGAGTGCCCGCAATATATGAAATTGACTTGTTACACATACTATCTTTGGCATATTAACGAAATAGTCATGAATAATGTCTTTAGAATATACAAAGTTTGTGTGTGTATTGGTAGATTGTTGTTCTAATAAAATATTGTCATTGGGTACACCCTGTTTAATCAAATATCGTTGCATTGCGATTGACTCTGGTATAGGTTCGTCTGGTCCTTGTCCACCTGATACTAGTAGTTTAGGTATATTTTCAGAATGATGATAAATTTCAAGTGCACGGTCCAATCGTTCTTTTAACATTGGTGTCACTTCTTCAGTAAATATACCTGCTCCTAATACAATAATTAAATCCACTGATTGATTGAAATGACGTGAACCAAATGTGGATGACCACGTGAGATAACAAAGAAATGCAAATAATGTTGTAAAACCGATCAAACTTAGCCATAATGCAATGCCATTAATAATAACTAAAGGTGACAGGCTAATATAGAAGCAAGCACTCATAAATAATATTAAACGCATGATGCTTAAACACATTTGCTTAATAAAATGACGACCACGCTGATTAAACAGAATAGCATGATGTTTTAATAAACAAAATGCTATTAAAATGAGCATAAGGATAATTAATTCATATGGAATGCTATACGTAATGAGATGAAATATTAAATTAAAGAAACCTAATATAATAGTAGAAATAAATCCAGTCACGCTTAATGTGATGTATTGGTTGATTAATAATGACAAGATTATCAAGATGATTAATAACGTTAAAATCAATGGAATCATGCGCACACCTCTATATTGTATGTACATATAAATGTAGTTGATAGTAAATAAATAAGCAACTCAAAAGATATTGTGATAAAACTGTTTTAAAGGTTTCATTTTATAATTTTTCTTGATATCATTTATAGGATGAAAAATAAATAATTTATATAAATCAACACAGTCTTGAGGAGATATATATGACTAGACAATTAGAAGATCATATCGCATTTTTAGAAATGTTTATTAATAATGTAAATACTTTAACGGCTAAATTGTTGAAAGATTTACAAAATGAATATGGCATTTCTGTCGAACAATCCAATGTACTAGCTATGCTTAATAATGAATCCATGACAATAAGTCAAATTACAGAAAAGCAAGGTGTTAATAAAGCGGCGGTGAGTAGAAGAATTAGTAAGTTATTAGATGCTGGATTAGTTGTTCTAGAAAAGCCTAATGCTAATATCGATCAAAGGCTTAAGTGTATAACTTTATCTAAAAAAGGAAAGTCATACATGGAGAAGCGTAAAACATTGATTAATGATATCGCAATGGATTTTACAAAAGATTTTTCTTCTGAAGATTTGGATCAAGTTAGACATGTCTTAGAAGTTATTAATTATAGAATGACAAATTACAGTTCTAAATTATCTTAAATATCATTAAATCTACACTATACATAATAGAAGTTTTAGGAATATAATTTGATAGTAGATTAGTCATAAGACTAAATATGTATGTTTTTGGAAATCATTTAGTTATATAATGAAATTATCTGTAATAATAGAATGTATATTGATTGAATTATTGAAATTAATAATAAATTAATCGTTTTTAACAATAGATATAAATCGTAGATGGAAATTATTTTAAACTGACGAGTGTTTGGAAATTGAGTAGAGGTGATAAGATGAAACAGTGCCCTCAGTGTGGTGCTTCTGTGGAGAAGGATGCACACACTTGTCAAAATTGTGGCCAGTCAATAAAAACAGAAACAAAGCATAAAAGTAAGCAAAATAATAGTGAACAGCATCAAAGCAACACAAATCAATCTTCAGATAAAACAACAAATATAAAGATTAGAAAGATTGTACCAGTTGCCATTATATTTTTTATTATCATCTTATTGGTCATTTTATTCTTCCTTTTAAGAAATTTTAATTCACCTAATGCTCAAACAAAAATATTAGTCAATGCGATAGACAATGACGATAATCAAAAAGTGGCTACATTACTCAGTACTAAAGATAATAAGGTAGATCCTGATGAAGCTTCTGCATATATTAAATATATTAAAAAAGAAGTAGGAATTAAAAACTTTATTAGAGATGTCAGAAATACAGTTGATAAATTAAATAAGAGTCATTCTAGCGTGGCATCTTATATTCAAACAAGAGATGGCCAAGATGTGTTACGCGTAAGTAAAAATGGTACACGATATCTTATATTTGATAATATGAGTTTTAATGCACCGACGAAACAACCGGTTGTCAAACCAAAAGTAGATACAAAATATGAATTTAAATCCGGTGGTAAACGTAAAAAAGTAATTGCAGAAGCGGATAAAACAACGCCATTAGGTCATTTTATTCCTGGTGATTATAGTATTGATGCTACTAAAGAAACTAAAAATGGTGTGTTTAGTGGGAAACTTGACTTTGATTTTAAAGCAACCAATAGTGAGACTGTCAATGTGACAGAAGATTTTGATGAAGCACATCTCAATATTAAATTAAAAGGTGCTTCTAAACTTACAGATAAATCGAAAAAAGTAATCATTAATGATCGTACGTTATCATATTCAAATTCTAAAGAATATGGTCCATATCCTAAGAATAAAGATATTACTGTCTCCGCTGAAGGTTCAGCTAAAGATAAAACTTTTGAATCAGAAACTAAGACGATCAAAGCTTCAAACCTCAAGGATAATACAACAATCACCTTAGACTTCGATAGTGATGAAATTGATAAATATGTGGCTAAAAAAGAAAAAGAAGAAAATAGTTTGAAAAATAAACTCACTCAATTTTTTAGCGGATACTCATTAGCATTAAATTCAGCAATGAATGAAAATAACTTTGATTTAATATCAAGTTACTTTAAGAAAAATTCATCATTATATGACACGATGAAACATCAATTAGAGAATAATCAATTAGTATCATTTCAAACATCTCAAGTCGTAAGTGCAAGTCAAAGTGGAGATAAAGTTAAAGCGACAATCCAACAAATAAATGAAAATGGGCAATTGATTAATAAAGACTACGAATTAGAAGAAACATCTAAAGGTAATGATTTTAATTTAATTAAAGCATCAAATGAATAATAGTAATGATGGACGTAGGACAAGTGATCTTATTATAGAAGCGGGCACTGTTCTGCGTCTGTTTTTTATAGGGATAAAAATCCAATTGCATAAAATAGAATGTATAGCGTAATATATTGATATATGTAAAAATAAAGCCATTTGCAAAAAAATATTAAGGTGGTTTCAAAAATGAATCAAAAAGTACAATCGAAAAAACAATCCCCTATATTTGTAATCATCTTAGGTGCACTAACAGCTATTGGTGCATTATCGATAGATATGTTTTTACCGGGATTACCAGAAATCAAAAATGACTTTCATACCACAACGTCTAATGCACAACTCACATTATCGTTATTTATGATTGGGTTAGCGTTAGGAAACTTATTTGCAGGTCCGATATCAGATGCTACCGGCAGAAAGAAACCGTTATGGATATCAATGTTCATTTATACGTTAGCAAGTTTAGGTATTGTTTTTGTCACGAATATCGAAATAATGATTGCATTACGCTTTATTCAAGGTGTAACAGGTGGGGCGGCTTCCGTCATTTCAAGAGCTATTACCAGTGATATGTATAAAGGCAAAGAGTTAACTAAATTTTTATCATTGCTCATGTTAGTAAATGGTGTTGCACCTGTTATCGCTCCGGCTATCGGTGGTGTTATCTTAAGCTTAGCCGTATGGAGAATGGTATTTATTATACTAACTGTCTTTGGCATACTCATGGTTATTGGTTCTCTAACCAAAGTGCCTGAGTCTTTACAGGACGATGAAAAAGATAGTGATGGTATTAAAGAAATGTTTAAAAACTTTAAACATTTATTAGAGACACCTAAGTTTGTGTTGCCTATGTTAATCCAAGGCTTTTCTTTTATTATGTTATTTACTTATATCTCAGCATCACCATTCATTATTCAAAAAATATATGGTATGTCAGCTCTACAATTTAGTATTATGTTTGCAGCAATTGGTATTACATTAATTATTTCAAGCCAATTAGTAGGTGTGCTTGTCGATCGAATAGAGAGACGACAACTGTTGAAAATTGTGACATATATTCAAGTGCTTGGCGTTGTGATAGTTGCTATTACACTACTAAATCATTTGAGTTTTTGGATATTAGTCATTGGTTTTATTATTTTAGTTGCACCGGTTACAGCCGTTGCAAGTTTAGGTTTTTCAATTGCTATGGATGAAAGTACAAGAGGGAGAGGTAGTGCTTCTAGTTTATTAGGATTGGTACAATTTCTATTAGGAGGACTTATGTCATCATTAGTTAATGTGATGGGTGAACATAATGTGATACCTTATGTGGTGATTATTAGTATGACAGCAGTGATTATGATTATTTTACAAACCATTTATACGAGACTACAACGTCGATCTTAAGAATGGGTTTGATTTATAAGATAAAAATAGCCAGAAAATGAGTTGCTTATGCTCATTTTCTGGCTTAATTTAATTATCTTTGTAATTTAATTGTATTTGCTAATAAGTTTTCAGCGATTACTTCTGGAGACTCTTTGCAACCATTGCGTAACCAATAAAATATGACACCAACCTGTCCACCAATTGAATAGGTGATGAACAATGATTTATTTTGAATTGAATTTGGATAATCTTCAATCACATTTTCATAAGCAACCTTTGTAGCATTAAAATATTCCATTGCTAATCCTTTATTAGGATATGTAATAAATATAGCTCGATAGAATGATTCTTTGCGCTTTATATACTTTGTAACAATTAAAAAGAATTTATATAACTTAGTTTTATCGACGCGTACACTTTCAAAATTATTATATAAAGTTTTGAGTAACTTTAAATATTTAGATAGATGATAATTTTGAATTTGTTCCAATAAATCATATTTATCTTTATAATTATCATAAAAAGTAGAGCGGTTAACGCCACTATAAGTACAAATCATTTTAATCGTAATTTCATCGAATGGATATTCATCTAATAAATTTATCATACTTTGAATAATTTTAAATTTAGCTCTTCGTTTCATAAGCAGTCACCTTAGTCATCAATCCGACACATTTTTTTAAAGTGTCGGTGTTTTTTTATCTACATGTATCTATAATAGATAAAGTGAATTTTAAAAGCAAATAGGAGGATATATTCATGAAGAAAATGGTATTAATTAATATCATTACTATCATTGTGTTAATTGTTATCGGGGTAGTAGGATTCTACTTCTGGAACAATGCAACGAGCTATGTTAGTACTGATAATGCCAAAGTAGATGGCGATCAAATGAAAATAGCAAGTCCAGCTTCAGGTGAAATTAAATCACTTGACGTTAAGCAAGGTGAGAAACTTAAAAAAGGCGATAAAGTAGCTGAAGTAGCAGCTCAAGGCGAAGGTGGTCAATCTAAAGAGATGAGCATCAAAATGCCTAAAGACGGCACAATCGTTAAAACAGATGGTATGGAAGGTTCAATGGCTCAAGCTGGGAACCCAATCGCTTATGCGTACAATTTAGATGATTTATATATTACTGCTAACGTTGATGAAAAAGACGTTGCTGATATTGAAAAAGGTAATGACGTTGACGTTGATATCGACGGACAAAAAGCAACTGTAAGTGGTAAAGTCGATCAAATCGGTGATGCTACAGCAGCTAGCTTCTCATTAATGCCTTCATCTAATAGTGATGGTAACTACACTAAAGTATCACAAGTTGTACCAGTTAGAATTTCTCTAGATTCTGAACCATCTAAAAATGTTGTTCCAGGTATGAACGCTGAAGTCAAAATTCATAAAAATTAAGGGGGTCATTAAATGACAACGACCTTCATTATTGTTTATATTTTAATCGCGCTCATACTTCTTGGTTTGATTAATTTCTTCGTTTCTAAAGGTAAGAAAAAATCGAAAAACCAAAAAGTGGAACAACGCTCAACAAAAGGTTCTGAGAGTCAATCATATCAATCTAAATTTAAAGCAAGTGATTTAGAAAAATCTGAGTCACAAACATCATCTCCAAACGATTTTAGTTCTACTTCTAATCACATTGAAGATGATAAAAGAAAACATCATTTCGAATCTATGAATGAATCGGATGATTCAACAAAGAATGAACATGGGACGTTACGTCGTTCTGAAGACACTTCTCATAAATCAGATGAGGATAGCGGAGTTGACGAAGTTCATAAACCAATCAACCCTAACTCAGAAGAGGCTAGAGTTAATGAGAAGATTAAAAATCAACAATCTGATTTTATCTTCGGTAAAGGTATCACAAGAGGTAAGATTTTAGCGGCAATGTTATTTGGTATGTTTATCGCTATTTTAAACCAAACGTTATTAAATGTTGCCTTACCTAAAATTAATACTGAATTTAATATTTCTGCATCAACTGGTCAGTGGTTAATGACAGGATTTATGTTAGTTAACGGTATTTTAATACCAATAAGTGCCTTCCTATTTAATAAATATTCTTATAGAAAGTTATTTATAATAGGTTTAGTACTCTTTACAATCGGTTCATTAATCTGTGCGATTTCAATGAACTTCCCAGTGATGATGTCTGGACGTATTTTACAAGCTATCGGTGCTGGTATCTTAATGCCATTAGGTTCTAATGTTATTGTTACGATTTTCCCTCCAGAAAAACGTGGTGTAGCAATGGGAACAATGGGTATTGCTATGATTTTAGCACCAGCAATCGGACCAACATTATCTGGTTATATCGTTCAAAATTATGACTGGAATTTAATGTTCTATGGTATGTTCTTTATCGGACTTGTTGCAATTGCAGTTGGTTTCTTCTGGTTTAGACTTTATCAAAGAACAACGAATCCTAAAGCCGATGTACCTGGTATTATTTACAGTACAATTGGGTTCGGCGCATTATTATATGGTTTCTCTGAAGCCGGTAATAAAGGTTGGGGTTCAACTGAAATTGTTTCAATGTTTATCATTGGTATTATTTTCATTGCCTTATTCGTTATTAGAGAATTAAGAATGAAAGCACCAATGTTAAATTTAGAAGTTTTAAAATACCCAACATATACACTAACAACAGTGATTAACATGATTGTTATGATGAGTTTATATGGTGGTATGATTCTTTTACCAATCTATTTACAAAATCTACGTGGTTTCTCAGCGTTGGATTCAGGTCTATTAATGCTTCCGGGTGCATTAGTAATGGGTGCCTTAGGTCCTATTGCAGGTAAATTACTTGATACAATAGGTATTAAACCATTAGCTATATTTGGTATTGGTGTCATGACATATGCAACTTGGGAATTAACTAAGCTAAATATGGATACACCATACTTATCAATCATGGGTATTTATGTCTTACGTTCATTTGGTATGGCATTTATCATGATGCCTATCATGACTGCAGGTATGAACGCATTACCAGCGCGTTTAATTTCTCATGGTAACGCATTTGTGAATACGATGAGACAATTAGCAGGTTCAATTGGTACTGCCATTCTTGTTACTGTAATGACTACACAAACAACAAATCATGTTGCAGCATTTGGCGAAGAGTTGGATAAAACAAATCCAATGGTTCAAGACCATATGCGTGAATTAGCACAACAATTTGGTGGCGAACAAGGTGCCATGAAAGTGTTATTACAATATGTAAACAAATTAGCTTCTGTAGAAGGCATTAACGATGCATTTATCATTGCAACTATTATAAGTTTAGTAGCGCTTATTTTAAGTTTCTTCTTACAAAGTAAGAAAAAAGCAGATGTATCAGCAGCAAAATCAAGAGCAGAAGACTAAGACAAATTGAATGAGACATGACTTAATGAATAAAAGTAATAAATAGAAGATGATAAAAATTGTGTTGTGGGGGCATGATTTTTATGGGATCGGTATCGACTTCGATATCGATCCCATTTTTTAGTGGCCCTTACAAACGAAGTTTGTTAGGGCCACTTATGCCTTAGGAAAACTAAGGCGAACCGAAAAGGGAAACGAAGTTTGTTATAGTAAATTTTCAAACAACCTAAAAAAGGGCCAATGAGGTCATCCTATTATAGATGACTCCATTGGCTCTTTTTAATTATTTAATACGAATTCTTCGGTTTCTAAAGAATAGACTAATGATTAATAAACCAATACTACAAGCTAATAAAATTAATGCATTATGAATGGCATCAGCTTCAGTCACAACTTGATCCGGTGATACAGATAAATAGTATTGTTTGAATGAATCCGCTATTTTTTCAGCTAAAGTATGAATAATATAACTAAAATACATTGTAATGACTAACATAATAGCCAAGAATAACATGTTAATAACTTTTAAAGCACTTCGATTAAAGATAATCGTTAATATAGATATAATCATGCTAATGATACATAAAGCGAAAAAGGCATAAAACACTAGTAATAAGCGATCAATTGATTGTTGTAGTTGATCTATATTACCTAGATTGATATTAATATTACCAACTTGTGTTACAGTATCTTGGAAATTTTTAAGTTGGTGGAAATCGATAGTTTGTTTAGCAAATACAATATTAAAGATAGGTTGATTGTACATGCTATAACCTGTAATTGCAGTTAAAACTAGTACGATGATTTGAATGATCATACTAACCCAAGAACGTTTTTTCTTGCCATATTGCTTACCACGATGCATTTGTTCATTTTGAAATGCATCATCAAAGTTTTCTAATCTTCTTTGTTGATTAGTCATAACGTTGCCTCCTTGAAAATAGTCATATCTTTATTTATCATTTCCAGTCTTATTTTGTTATAATAATGAATAATCAAAGACAATAAAAATTAGACAATTTATAAAATGAAATTCATGACTAAATTAAAATATACTTTAAATTATATCCCTTTTTAAGTTACGAATGTAGGTTTTTAATCAAATTGTTTTTTAATTTTAAAAATTGCAAAGAGGTAGGTTTAGTTATTTATGAAGAATCGATTTATGAACCGAGTGGTAAACAAGTATATTCTACACAATCGTTCAATATTTTTCGACAATGATGAAGCAGTGGATAAGTTTTTTGAAAAAAGACAAGTTGAAAATGAGAAAAAACATAAGCAACCCTCTACATTAAATGTTAAAGCGAATTTAGATAAACTTATGTTAGGGGACATGCAAGTATTTAGATTTAACTTTAGACATGAGTCAAAAAGAAAAATATTGTATTTACATGGTGGCTATAATACATTACAACCCTCACCATTTCATTGGAGATTTATTGATAAATTAACACTTTCAACAATACATGAAGTTGTATTACCTATTTATCCTAAAGCGCCAGATTATCATATTGAAGATACGGAAAAAGCAGTAAGAGATGTATATCATCAACTTGTGGATGAAGTAGGAGCTGAACATATAATTGTGATGGGTGATGGATCTGGTGGTGCATTGGCATTGAATTTAGTTCAATCGCTCATTGAAAATAATGAACAAGTACCACGCCAATTATATTTAATCTCGCCATTATTAGATGCTACATTATCTAATAAAGACATCACAGATGAACTCTTAGGGAAAGATATCCTAATTAGTCGTTTCGGGGTCAATGAGATTATGAAACGTTGGGCAGACAATGTAACACTCACCGATAAACGTGTGTCTCCAATATATGGTCCTATAGAAGGCTTACCACCAGTTTATATGATCGGTGGAGGAAGAGAAATTATCAATCCAGATATGCATTTATTTAAAGAAAAATTAGAAATGATGGGACAAGAAATTACGTTCTATGAATATCCAAGAATGGTTCATGATTTTCCACTGTATCCAATACGAGAATCACATAAAGTGATTAAACAAATTACCAAAGCACTTAAAAATAATTAAAATGACAAAAACGATGAGCAACAAATGGCGTTGTTCATCGTTTTTGTTTATTCCATAATAGAATTGATATGTTTAATAATGAAATTTTGTCCTTTTGAAAAGTAAAGATCAGCTATAGTTTCTTCAAAGTGACTCGGAATATCAGTCAAATTACTAAATGAAAAGACTTTTTCAATATTGTCATTTCTTATACGACTAGCTAATTGATTATAGTGTTCAAGGAATTGTTCATCAACATCATATGTTTCAAGTAGTTGATTCATTTCATCTATGGCTTGCTTTTGTCCTTGTATATAACTCATGCGTGTCGCACGTTTGAATAACTTAGAAGCAGGACCATTGATAGTTAGCGCTTTTTGTTCATTTAAATCACTTAATCCTACTTTGACATCATCATATAAATCTAGTAATTCGTTTTGAATGGTATAGCGGATAGATTCACTCATAATTGATCCTCCTTATGAGGAATACCAATACGATGTCCTAATTGCTTAGGCCATTCGATTGTTTGTTGTTCTTGTTGAGCATAGCGCTCGATTTGTTGATAATAATCTTCAGGAAATGCAGCAGAGCGACGTTTATTTTGGTCGATTCCCATCATCATGACTTCATTGGTTGCAGCAATTTCACCATCTTGACGAACCATTCTTAAAAAGAAATGAACGCGTTTATAATCGTAATCATAAACATATAACTCAACATGATATTGTTCATTTAATGTTAGTTCTGATAAAAAACTTGTATGTTCTTCAATTGTGAATGTTGTGTATTCATATTGTGCACGTTCATCTAAAGAAAGACCGTGACTATAATTAAAATCATCAATGACATCACTAAAAATGATATTATAATATGCATCATGCATATGATTATTGTGATCGATAAAATCTTCTGTCACTGTTTTACTTACAGTAAATGTTTGAGACATGACTATTACTCCTTTATAGTTTGCTTAATACTTATTTTACTAAATTAAATTAAGACATACACGTAATTCAATTCATGATAAAATAAAAAAGAATTGCTTATCAGGGGGTAAAGAGATGACGATGACCATTCGATACCAAACCACTTCCCAACCATTAACAGAGGTGAGTCGCATAGAAGACGTTCCGAGTGAAGCGACCATTGTTTGGTATGACTTTGAAGATGCAACAGAGAAAGAAAATGAATTTTTAAGAAATCATTTTGACTTTAACTATTTAGAAATCGATGATGCGATTAATGGCATTCCTCGAGCGAAATATAAAGCTTATGATGACTATCAATATATTGTGTTTCACAGTATATTGACACATGATTATGCAGCTATTGCGTTAAATGTATTCTTGCAAGGTAATACATTGGTAACATATCATCATAAACGTTTTGAATCACTTAAAAAAGTAGTTCAAGATAATCAAAAACATCATGTTTCCGATTTGGACTGTGCGGATATAGTGATACATATATTAGACAGCATGGTAGATAAATATTTTAATTTTGTTTATGACATTGAAGATAAGGTATATACATTTGAGGACAGACATGTAGATGATCGCTATAGTAAAAGCGTGATGGATAATGTATTCCAACTACGTTCTGATCTAATTAAGATAAAGCGAGTATTATTTCCAATGCAAGAATTGGTTGATACCATTAAAAGTGAAGGTAAGTTAATTATCGATACAAAGCATTCTATGTACATACAACATATTGATGACCATTTAATTAAACAACGTAATGTGATTCGTACATCCCAAGAAATGACAAATGAAATACGTGAAAATTACGAATCCTATACTTCATTTAGAATGAATAATATTATGCAAATTTTAACATTAGTATCTGTAATATTTTCACCATTAACTTTTATTGCAGGTATCTACGGCATGAACTTTGCGTATATGCCAGAATTAAATTGGCATTATGGCTACTTTATTTGCCTATTTGTCATGCTAATCATCTCAATTATTTTAATTATCTTCTTCAAAAGAAAAAAATGGTTTTAAACCTTGTAATTATAAAATGAATCATTTGGAAAAGGCGGTATAGTAATGAGTGACTTTCAGAGAGAGCAAAGAAAAAATGAACATGTTGAAATAGCGATGGCGCAACATGATGCTACATTATCTGATTTTGATAAAGTGAGGTTTGTTCATCATTCGATTCCAAATATTGATGTGGATGATGTAGATTTAACGACAAAGACATCCGATTTTAATTTGAAATACCCAGTTTATATCAATGCCATGACTGGTGGTAGTGAATGGACAAAACAAATTAATGAAAAATTAGCGATTGTTGCACGTGAAACGGGTCTTGCAATGGCTGTGGGTTCCACACATGCTGCATTACGAAACCCTAAAATGGCAGAATCATTTACAATTGTTCGAGAAACGAATCCAGACGGTGTTATCTTTAGTAATGTAGGTGCTGACGTACCCGTAGATAAAGCAGTTAAAGCTGTTGAACTATTAGATGCACAGGCACTACAGATTCATGTTAATTCACCTCAAGAATTAGTTATGCCTGAAGGTAATCGAGAGTTTGCTAATTGGATGGAAAATATCGAAGCAATTGTTAATGCAGTAGATGTACCTGTGATTGTGAAAGAAGTAGGATTTGGTATGAGTAAAGAGACATTTAAATCACTACTTAATGTAGGCGTTACTTATGTCGATGTCAGCGGACGTGGTGGTACGAATTTCGTAGATATTGAAAATGAGAGACGTTCAAATAAAGATATGGACTATTTATCTAATTGGGGACAATCAACGGTTGAATCACTATTAGAAAGTTCTGATTTTCAAGATAAACTAAATGTCTTTGCAAGTGGAGGTTTACGTACCCCATTAGATGCTGTGAAATGTTTAGCACTAGGTGCGAAAGCAGTAGGTATGTCGCGTCCGTTCTTAAATCAAGTTGAGCAGGCCGGTATAACACAAACGATTGAATACATTGAATCATTTTTAGATCATATGAAGAAAATAATGACAATGCTAGATGCTAAAGATATCAATGAATTAACCCATAAAGATATGATATTTAATACTGACTTGTTATCTTGGATTGAGCAACGTGGTTTAGATATCCAAAGAGGTTAACTGAATCAAATTAAATAAGCCCGTACGTAAGACATGAGCATGTATTACGTACGGGTATTTTATTATTGGAAAAATTGTATGAAGCCCATAACAATGATGACACCTATTAAGTCGATTAAGAAAGCACCGACAATAGGGACAACTAAATAGGCTTTTGGCGAATTGCCATATTTTTTAGTAATAACATCTAAATTCGCCATCGCATTAGGTGTAGCACCTAAACCATGACCTATAAATCCACCAACCATTACTGCCGCATCATAATCTTTTCCTAAACCTCTAAATAGAACGAAAATAGAGAACAAGATCATAAATACAACTTGTACAAGAACGATAATGATTAATGGTAAAGCTAATGAGTAAATTTCAGTTAGCTGAATACTCATTAAAGCTAATGATAGGAAGATACCTAACGAAATATCTCCGATTTGTTCGTTAATTTTTAGATCCACAATGTTGAAACCAGCAGCTTCAGAAATATTACGAACGAATACTGCGACGAACATTGAACCAACATACATCGGAATGTTCACGTTTGTTAAATTAGTAAATGTATTACCAATATATGTACCGAGTGCCATACAGAAAACTAAGATTGTGAACTGTATAAAGAAAATTTGAGTAGGTTTATATTTTTCATGAAGTGATTGATTATATTCAACTTCACCATAATTTTTAAATGAATCGTCACTATGTTCAGGTTTTAGGTTATAACGTTTAATTAAGAACTTAACGACTGGTCCACCAATTAAACCACCAAATACTAAGCCTAATGTTGCAGCTGCAAGGGCGGCTGTGACAGCGGAATCAATCCCCATATCTTGAATGGTTTTACCATAAGCGGCAGCATTACCATGACCACCTTCCATTGACATTGACCCTGCAGTTAAACCTAGTAAAGGTTTAATATTTAATAACTTCGCTAATGAAATACCAATCACATTTTGACAGAATGCCATAATGCCACAGAACATAAAGTACAATAGCATGACCTTTCCGCCAACTTTAAATAGTTTAAGAGATGCACCGAGTCCGATCGTTGTGAAGAATGCCAACATAAAGAAATCTTGTATAAATGAGGCATCTAATTTAATTTTCACAATATTAAATGAATCTAAGACAGCTACTAAAATAGCAAAAATTAAACCACCAATTACTGGTGCTGGAATACAAATTCTTCTTAAAATCGAGACATGATTAATGATCGTTTGACCAATAAGATATAAAATACATGCTAAACACAGTGTGGTAATAGCATCTAATTCAATCATTTTAACTCCCCCTTAGAAGTTATCCCAAAACCTATGTTTATGTGCTATTCAATTAAAATATGTAAGCGTTATAAAAAGCCACAATATCCATTATACATATGTATGTACAATAAATCTAGTTTTGAAATTAATATCAATTATATTTATACCTATTAATCATTAATCTAAAATAGTTTTTATCTATATTAATTTAAAAATGTGAAAGAAGAGAATATAATGATTTGAAACTATCTATTATTTAGTACCTTGCAATGTACAGTAGTAAGTGCTATATTATAGATAATTACTACTGTGTAATGTTCAGTACTGATTATTACACTTTGGAGGTCTAGCTATGAACACACAGTTTAAAAAGGGTGCATTAGAACTGATAGTCTTACTTATTATCAAACGAGAAGATCAGTACGGTTATTCTTTAGTACAAAATATTTCTCGCTATATGACGATTGCAGAAGGTACTGTCTATCCTTTGTTACGAAGATTGGTAAAGAACGGAGAACTATCGACGTATTATCAACCATCAACCGAAGGACCAGCGAGAAAATATTATCGGCTTACTGATCAAGGGCAAGAAAGATTAGCATTATTGAAAGAAGAATGGCAAATGTTTTCAAATGCAGTTAATACCTTTGTAGAGGAGAGTGAACGCAATGAATAAAGAAACTTATCTAAAACAACTCATAAGTCATTTAAGACATATGGATAAATATGAGGAAAAGGATATCTATAATGAATACGAAACACATTTTATAAGTGGTAAAAATGAAGGTAAATCAGAAGAAGAGATTTCCAAACATTTAGGAAACCCAAAGATGATTGCTAAAGAATTAAATGCTTCATTGGCTATTGATAAAGTTGATGAGAAAAAGAATGCAAAAAATATTTTGAGAGCTATTTTAGCGGTCATGGGTTTAGGATTACTTAATTTCTTTATTGTATTAGTACCGGCATTCTTTATATTTATGTTTTTGCTTACTTTAGTTGTATTTACAATCACACTCTTAAGTGCACCAGTATTTTTAATTATTAAATATATTACCGAAGGTGTAAATTCTATTATTTTATATGATGTTTATATGAGTGGTCTCATGTTTGGTGTTGGTTTAATGCTGTTAGCTATTAGCATTTTCTTATGTCATTGGATTCTTAAATTAACGATTATGTATTTAAAATGGAATATCTCAATTGTGAAAGGAAGTGTTCATTCATGAAAAAGCTAGTCTTAACGTTATTTATATTTGGACTAATTTTAAGTATTGGTTTTGGTATTGGCGTTTTTTCAGAATGGAAAACATTAGCTTCAAAGCAAGACAATGGCACTAAGTTAAATAAAGTTTATAAAGCACAAATTAATAGTATAGATCTAGATGTTGATAACAGTGATGTTGAAATTAAACGTGGTAGTACGTTCTCAATTAAAGAAAAAGGCAACTCAGATAAGAAAATAAATAGTGATGTAAAAAATGGTGAATGGCATATTAGTGATCAAGACCATCAATCAAATATTAATTTTAGAATTGGTTACATGACAAAGCACAAATTAGTAATCACAGTTCCAAAAGCGATTGATCAATTAACTGTAAAAAGTGACTCTGGTGATGTCACTATCGATAATATAATAAGTAAGAAATCAGATGTTACGGTAGATTCATCAGATATTTTCTTAAAAGATAGTAAACTAGGAAAACTAAAAGTAAACAATGATTCTGGAGATATATCAACAAGTCATATCGAATTCACCAACGGCAAAATAGAAAATGATTCAGGCGATATAGAATTGAGTAAGTGTGTTCCAGATCAACCCTTATATGTATCAAATGATAGTGGAGATATTACTTTGAATTATCAACATCATCCTAAAAACACAACATTTATTGCACATAATGATTCTGGAGATTCTAACATAGATAACAAAGAATTTAAGCGTCATCGAATTGGAAAAGGGGACAATAACGTCGAGTTGTTTAATGACTCTGGGGATATCAACGTTCAATAAAGACATATTTTAAGAGAGGTCAAGACAAAAAGCTCATTTTGGGACGCCGTTAATCGGTTTCCAAGAGCACAAAACTTTTTGTCTCAACCTCTCTATCGTTTTATTTCCAAGTATCGTCAGGATTTTGAAAATCTGATTTCTTCATACGAGAGACATAAGGGTTACCTTTAACTGTGTAACGAAGTGGTTTGTTAGTCCATTCTCCTTTATTCGGTATGCCTATACGTCCACTTTCAATAATTGATTTAGGGTATTTACGATGTTTAATATCGATGGAAAGTCGGCATTGATTTAAAGTAGCACCATCAATTGAACGTGGAATATTAAAGGCTTTTGTCCATTTTCCAGGGCCATTAGTCACTTCAAAGCCACTTTTGCCACGATTGATTTTCATAGCTTCAATACCATCTTCAGGTTCGATTGCGCGTATAAGCACACCTTCAGGAACGCCAACATCTCTTGTAACAAAGTTAATTAATAGATGCGTATGCATGACGTGTGCATAAATCGTACCACCAGTTTGATATAAAGAAGTTACTTTAGGCGTGCGCTTTCCACCATATCCGTGAGCAGCACGATCTTTAATACCTAGGTAAGCTTCTGTTTCCACAATATAGCCACTATATGTTTGGTGTTCATCTTGATAAATAACGCGAACGCCGAGTAATGCTTTAGCTATGTCCGTTGTGCTACGTTGTTTAAAATCCATAAATTTGGCACCTCTATAAAAATATTTGTTATAAGAATTTATTCTAAAATTTCTTAAAATATTTTTTGATTTATATTTTTAAAAGTCTTGTTGTTTGATACAATGACAATAGAAACAATATTATTACTTAATTAATGTATCAGAGTTATTAAGAGTAATAAAATAAATTGAATTGATGATCTGAAGGGAGCCACTAATATGAGAGAAAAAGTTGGTTTTAAAGCATCATTTAAATTATTTTGGTCAAATTATTTTAATTTTAAAGGGAGATCTAGACGTAGCGAGTATTGGTTTATGCAATTATGGCATTTAATCTTTATGTGCCCTGCCATTATACTTATGATTATTGGTTACCCAAGTTTATTCTTAGGTGCATTTAATGAAAGTAGTGGCGCATTAGGTATTGGGATTATTTGTATATTTATAGGGACTATTTATATCCTTATTTATTCGTTGGCTACTATAATACCTAATTTGGTCATTTTAGCACGTCGATTCCATGATACTTCTCGTTCAATGTTGATTCCAATCATTGCGTTTGTCATTGGGGTATTATTGAATGTATTTAATATTGTTATTAACGCTAGTGGTCTAATAGATAATGTAGGCGTATTAATCACATATTATATTATCGCTTTAATCTGTCTAGTATTAGGTGTTTATAATATTGTGGTAAGTTGCTTAGATAGTAAAAATGAAGGCAACCAATATGGGCCAAGTCCTAAATATGAAGTGAATGAACCGGTTAACGAACCGAATTACAATCCAGTTGACAAAGCGAAGTTATATCGCAATACAACAAATGAAATTTAAACTTCAAAGGCTAGTGTCGATAATGACGCTAGCTTTTATTTTAAAGTAAGTGTCATATATATTTGACACTCGTGAAAATGACTGTCTATAATTAAAGTAATATTAACTGAAAGAAGTGATTGATTGCGTTGAATAGAGTGAAGCAATATCGAGCGCATCAAAAGATGTCTCAACAGGAGCTAGCTAGGCGCATTGGTGTATCAAGACAGACAATCAATATGATAGAAAATGATAAATATAATCCATCGCTTAAACTATGTATAAACATAGCTAAAGTATTATCCGTTACACTTAATGATTTATTTTGGGAAGGTGATTAATTATTTTTAACAAATTGGCATTTAAAGATGAATTGAAAAATGAGTTTATAAGTGCTTATTTAGCAAAAGTAAGTGTGATTATATGTATAGTGATATTTTTAATATGGTATTTTGAAATGGTTTTTGATATCAATCGAAGTTATCTATCGCCGTTTTTAATAGGTGGGTTACTGATCCTAATAGTGACCTTTTGTAGATTAGTCATGTATGAAGAGTTTGTAGGTACACCGATGATTTATGTTAATGATGAGAAAGAAAAACGATTTTTAAATCGTAGAACAAGAATGAAACATATCCTTTTTTTTAATTTTAATTATGCTATATCTAACATGTGTTAATAATATAGTGGTACCGTTAATTACCAATAATGAAAAATTTAATGATTTGACTGTTGGTTGGTTTTTTATCATTCCAATTATAGTTATGATGTTCATGAACGATAAACGTATCAAAATATCTGACACACCCACTGTTCCAGCAATGGAGAAGATTAATACACAAGATCGTATGCTTAATATGATTCCAAATTATAATTTCAGTGATGAATATGAAAGAACTCGAATAATTAAGGCATATTCAAGTAACGCAATATGGCAATTAATCGCGTTATTGTTTGTAAGTGTCATTGATATCGTTGTTGAACATATCATGGGGAATGTGCCTATTTCGAGTTATATGGCAATCGCAGTAGTTGTCATTGCAGCACTATGTATCACTTATCAAATAAAAAAACTTAAATCATAAAAGAATAGCTATACTTGCGTTGAATCAATATGATCAACGACAAGTATAGCTATTTATATTTAATAACAATTATTCTGTTTCGTGGATATATGATAATTCTGGATGTTCACGACCTAATAAATCATGTAGTTTTTGATATTTATCAAATAATTTTTCATAATGTTTTACTTTTTCTGGATCTGGTTGTTTTTCATAATAAACAGGCTGTTTCATGTGTTGCACGGTTTCTCTTAATGTATCATATGCACCACCCACATTTGCGCCCAACATAGCAGCGCCTAATGCTGTTGCGTTTGAAGATTCTAAGACGACAACTTTTTTATTTAATACGTTAGCATAGATGTCGACGAGTAATTGACTTTTCTTAGGAATACCGCCAGAAGCATAAACAGTATGAACTGGAATATCATTATCTTCGAATTGTTTCATAATCATTTTAGTACCGAAAGCAGTAGATTCTAAGTAAGCACGATGAACCATTTCAAAAGGTGTTTGCAATGTTAAGCCAAAGACACTACCTGTTAAATGGCTATCACTTAAAATACTTCTATTACCATTGTGCCAGTCTAAGACAACTACGTGTTGGTCTTCAACAGGAATTTGTGATGCAAGTGTTTCTAAATATTCTAAGACGCTCTTATTTTGTTTGGCTGCTTCTTCAACGATATGTTGTGGAGCCATTCGTTCAGAGTAACTAAATAAATCACCTACAGCTGCTTGACCCGCTTCGTAAGCATATAACCCTGGAATAATAGCGTCTTTAACTGAACCTGTAATAGAAGGGATAGGTTCTTGTTTCGGGTCTAACATTAAGTGGCATGTGCTTGTTCCTATAACCGGTGTGAATTCACCTTTTTCAATTGCACCTGCACCTAAAACGCCAGAGTGGGCATCAATCATGTAAGGAGAGATCTGTACATTGGAAGATAGTCCCCATAAGTTTTGATAGTATTCTGATAATGAACCGGCGCTATCACCAATTTGAATGACAGGTGCTTCGCATTTATCTTTGACGATTTGTGGTAATTCTGGATCTACGGTTTCAAAGAAATCATAATTAAAGCCATTTACTTCATCATAGAATCCTTTGAATCCTATACCACAGTTAGAGCGGATATTTTGATTGACGAGTAAGCTTGTCATATAATCTCCAGCTTCCATTATATAATGGGCGCGTTCTAATAATTCGGGTGCTTTATGTTTTACTTCGAGGATTTTAGGAATCATCCACTCACTGTTTATACTATGGCCATAATAATCTAACCAATTTTGATTAGCTTTCTCATTGGCTTCAACCATTTGAGTTGCTTCGTCTTGAGCGCCATGATGTTTCCATAATTTAACATAGGCATGAGGATGATGAGATAGGTCTTCATTCATATGTAATGGTCTGAAATTCTCATCTAAAAAGACCACAGTACAACTAGTAAAGTCAACACCAATACCTACGACCTCATCCTTATTAATTTGGCTTTCTTCTAAAACGTGTTTAACACCATTTTCTAGTACGTGATGATAATCACCAGCATGTTGTAAGAAGTAATTATGGGGTAAAGTTTCTCCTCCTAATTCTTCAGCGATGGTACCATGTTGATAAGTCTCTTCATAACTTGAAACAATTTTTCCATCAGATGTATTTACCAAAATGACACGTCCTGATGCTGTGCCGTAATCGATACCAATACTATAACTCATTCTATATATCCCCTTTAAATTTGATGTCGTGTTTAATCATCTTTAAGAAGTTAACTTTAATTTAATCTTCTATGATAAAATTAATGATAGTGCTTACATAAATAATTGTAAAGTTTGACATATTGCAAAATCTAAATTCATTAATAGAACTAATAATGTTATATTAAATAATAATAAAAATATTATTTGGGGAGGTAAACATGTCATTACATATTGATCATGTGACGAAGAAATTCAATCAATTTACGGCAGTCAATGATATTTCTATCCATCTTGAAAAAGGGAAAATGCTTGGCTTTTTAGGACGTAATGGTGCAGGTAAGACAACCACCTTTAGGATGATATTAGGATTAAGCGAACCTACTGAAGGACACATTACATATGATGGTCATGCGATTGATCAGTCAATGTATAATCGAATTGGCTACTTACCAGAAGAACGTGGTTTACATCCTAAAATGACTGTGGAAGATGAACTGACTTATTTTGCAACACTTAAAGGGATGTCTAAATCAGATATTAAGAAAAATATTGATTATTGGCTCAAACGATTTGCTATAACAGAAAATCGTCATAAACGTATTGATGCCTTATCCAAAGGTAATCAACAAAAAATTCAATTATTAGCAAGTATGTTGCATCAACCAGAATTACTGATATTAGATGAACCTTTTAGTGGTTTAGACCCTGTTAATGTTGAATTACTCAAATCAGCTGTAAAAGATTTAAATGATCAAGGTTCAACAATTATTTATAGTTCTCATCGTATGGAACATGTTGAAGAGTTATGTGACGATGTATGTATCTTGAACCATGGTGAACTTGTGGTATCAGGTGACATACATGACGTGAAAGCCTCACATGGTTATAAGCAAGTTATCATTGAAACTGATAAATCAATGCCTGACATAGCAGATATTGAAGGTGTGATAGGTTTTGAAACAAATAAGCGTCATATCAAAGTGACGATACAAGATGAATCCGTTGCAGAAAAAATATATCATCATGTCATCTCGCATGGCTATGTACGTCGCTTCCAAGTACTAGAACCTTCCCTTAAAGACATCTTTATTGATAAGGTGGGTGATTTACATGAATAAATTTTGGGCTACATTCGGACTCACGTATAAAAGTAAAGTGAAATCTAAGTCTTTTATCATCTTCATGGCGATTGTCATTATTTTAATGATAGCATTATCCAATGCTGACAAAATCATGGATATGTTTAAAGGTGACGGTGATCAAATCGGTATCGTAACGAATAGTGAGCCAATATACAAAGCCATTAAACAACAAGGAAATGTGATTGATGAAGATGCTTCATTTAAAAAGGTAAGTAAACAAGAAGCGAAGAAACAAGTGAAAAATGAAAAGTTAAAAGAAGCCTATATCATTAAGGTGAAAGATAAACAACAGTTATCAGCAACGATCTTGAGTAAAGAAAGTGTCTCACAAGAAAAAGAGCAAAAAATAAATGGGGTACTGACATCGATTCAATCTAAACTAGTCGCATCGCAACTACATTTAAGTAACAATGATTTGAAAAAATTACAGTCCCAAAGTAAGGTTGACAGTCAAGTCCTCTCAGATAAGAAAGATCAGCAACTGGATGAAGGTCAAAAACTACTTAATTTAGTTCTAGTATATGCGATTCTAATGTTGATGTTCTTTATTGTTTTCAATTACGCAACACAAGTTGCAATGGAAATTGCCACAGAAAAAACATCAAGAGTCATTGAAATGATTATTACGAGTGTATCTCCAATCACTCATATTATGGCTAAGATTGCAGGGGTTATCGCTGTCGCTTTAACACAAATTGTAATGATTGTTGTAGTTGCTATCATTTGTATCTTTGCCTTTGATTTAAAACGAATGTTAAAAGACTTTCATGTATCCATGAGTCATATCACTTGGCAAGTTTTAATCGTAGGATTGTTATGTATGATTATCGGAATATTAACATACGTGTTGCTAGCGGCAATATTAGGTTCTTTAGCAACAAGAATTGAAGATATTAACCAAACATTAATGCCATTAACTTTATTTGCAATGATTGCTTTTTATATTGCGATATTCAGTATGTTTAAACCTGACATTTTATTAATAAAAATAACTAGCTTTATACCTTTTTTAGCACCTTTTGAATTGTTAGTACGTGCCCAATCGACTGAGTTACAAGTTTGGGAAATCATCGTTAGTATATTAATATCAGTTGTAGTGATGTTTATTTTATTATGGATCGCCGTTAAAACATATAAAGATTCTGTATTAACTTTTGAAAAAGGACTATTTAATACCATTAAAAAGGTAATGAAAAAATAATTAAAAAAGAGGAAGCGCGTTAAATTAAACTTGTAAGAGTTTACAAAACGTTCTTCCTCTTTAATTTGTATTTTACTATGGCATATTAGTAGAAAAAGTGTAACAATATGTATGTATTAGCAAGCCAATTAATATAATACAATAGAAGATAAATAGGCATCACAAGCGACATTTTTTTATTATTCAGTGACTCTTTACCCCGAGTTACTTATAACTAAGGTTTTAATGAAATGACAATCAGATTCATGTCTTGGATTTAAGAGGTAGATAATTCATATGAACTCATGTATGTTGTATAAAGTGAAGCTTCATAGATAATGAACAGAAAGGCGTAATGTTTGTGATGGTTTATTCTTTTTTTTATATTTATATTAGCGGGTTTATGTGAAATTGGAGGCGGCTATTTAATATGGTTATGGCTTCGGGAAGGCCAACCATCGTGGCTAGGTGTTATTGGTGGCGTGATACTCATCTTGTATGGTGTGATAGCAACACTACAAACATTTCCGACATTTGGAAGAGTATATGCTGCATACGGGGGCGTATTCATCGTTATGAGTTTAGTTTGGTCTATGCTTATTGATAAGAATATGCCAGATAAATACGATATACTGGGTGCATTCGTCTGTTTAATAGGCGTCTTAATTATGCTGTTACCACATAGGGCATAATAAACGTGTTTGAAAGGGAGAAGTATGTAATGAATGTTGAAATTGAGCATCAAAGATATGGTGTAGACTTAATTAAAATTGATAATGAAGAAACCAAAATTGTGTTTACAAATTATGGTGCGAGAATTGTGTCATGGAAATATCATGACAACAATATTGTATTAGGGAATGTTGTTGAAGCGGATGAATTTTATTTTGATAATCCATTTAGATTTGGGGCGACTGTTGGACGATATGGTGGTCGTATTTCAAATGCGACTTTTAATTTAGAAGGAGAAACATATCAATTAGAAGCTAATGATGGCCAACATCATATTCACGGTGGTAGTCACGGTTTAGATTCTAAATTATTTGACTATGAAGTTGTAGACGATTTAGGACATGTCAAAATCATTTTCAAAACAACGATAAAAGAAGCAGATGATCATTATCCAGGGGATATGGAAATTAAAGTCACTCATACATATGATGCGAATCATTGTTGGACAATTCAATATGAAGCTATATCAACGAAAACTACTTTGTTTAACCCTATGAACCACGTTTATTTTAATCTTAATAGAGATAATAACGTTATTGATAATCATCGAGTGTCTAGCTCTAAATTGAATATGTATCCATTAAATGAGGATCATATGATTAGTTCAGACAACACGTTAGATATACAACAGATATTTAATAAGGACGCCATATATTTTAAAGACATATTTGAAAGTAGTCATGAGCCGATATCACAACAAGTGTCTCAATTTAATGGTTTAGATCATCCGTTCAAAGTAGGGGAACAACAATTATCAATAGATAATGATGAGTTTCAATTAGATGTTAAAACGGATATGCCTTACGTCATATTATATACATTTAATCAACCGAAAAACTGGAAAAGTGATGCAAATATTTATAAAGCACATTCGGGTTTGACAATCGAGGCACAGTATTTGCCAAATGATATTAACTTATATGGTGATCAAGCTTCATCAATATTAAAAGCGAATGAAATGTTTTATTCACAAACGAGCTATCAAATTCATGAGAAATAAGTTAAAGAGTAGAATAAACATCGTTTTTTACGATGTAATTGTTCTACTCTTTTTATTGTTTTATTTTTTGTTTATTTTGTTGCACGTTGATACATTTTTTCAAGTTTCTCATATCTTTTAGACGATAAATATGGATTTTTCAATGCTGATGCGATTCTGTCTGCATTTTTTCTGTCATTATAATAAATGTCGTTTAATGTTTGGACGGATAGTTGTGTATCTAATTCGGCTTCCTTTATTAATTCTAAGTGATGATGTTGACTGACATATCCTTCTTTAATGACACGACAATAAAAGCCCGTTTTTCCTGATTGAGACATACGTTTAACCAAGTCAGAAAGCCCGTACTTTGCTTGGATTTTCCAGCAGGGTTCTATAATTTCAGAAACTTCGATAATTGCATCGCCTAATTGATATTGGTTACCGAAATAAACGACATTTTCATCTAAATCTTCAATTGTCAAATTCTCACCGAACATGGCGTACTCTGGCATATCAAGTAAATCACCACGATACATGTCATAGTTCTTTTTACTAAAACAGCATACGGCTTTATCTGGACCACCATGATCTTTATAAGCTTGTTCATCATCAACAAATCCTAATTTTGAAAGCCACATTTGATCTTTAAAAGGTTGTTTATTGATTGCTGATTGCATAGGTTTGGCATCTTTGTATTGAAGTGATTCTATTTTTCCTGTCGAAATGGCGTACACTGGTATCATCATGGTCCCCCCTAAATTATTGTTTGAAGTGTATTTTACTATAGAATTTCATTTTTATGAAAGATTTTAAAATATATTAAAAATTAAACGTTGATTATGGTATGTTAAATTGAAAAAGTCATGTAAAATAAGAAATGTAAACGATTTAGAAAAGGGGCTCATGACGTGATGAATGATGTAAAACAACTCAAAATGATGACGCTAGATGATGTTTTAAGTCAAATCGAGGATGGTATGACGCTCGGTATTGGCACAGGAAGTACAATTGAATTATTAGTGCCTAAAATCGCTCAACTTATTGATGAAAAACATTATAATATTATCGGAGTATGTACTTCTAATAAGACGGCGTTTTTAGCTAAAGAATTAAATATTAATATTGTTGATGTTAACGATATTGATAAAATCGATTTAGCTATTGATGGTGCTGACGAAGTAGATCCTCAGCTTAACCTTATTAAAGGTGGCGGTGGAGCGCTATTTAGAGAAAAAGTAATCAATGAAATGGCAGACCGCTTTGTGGTTATTGCTGATGAAAACAAAGTTGTTAACTACCTAGGTGAAACATTTAAATTACCGGTTGAAGTAGATAAATTTAATTGGTATCAAGTTGCTAAGAAAATAGAAACAATTGACGGCGTGACAACAGAACGTCGTGTTACGGATGATGTCCCATTTACGACTGATAATGGTAATTATATTTTAGATTGTGCATTACCAAAAGGTATTGATCCTTATGAAATGCATGAATTTTTAATTCACATCACAGGTGTTTTAGAAACAGGTTATTTCCTTGATGTGGCTGACCAAGCAATTATCGGCACACAACAAGGTGTTAAAAAGATGAATCGACAAGTATAATATCTAGTAAAATTAACTCTTACTCAATAACAAAAGCGTCTATGGCCGTTCATGAGAACGACTATAGACGCTTATTTTAATATGATTCAAGTTTTATTGTGCACTGTTGAATAAATCGACTAAACTTTGAGGACTATTTGCACCTAGACAAATATCTAATAATTCATGAGATTCTTTAGCTTCTTCCTCACTTCTAGGGAACATTTTTTCTTCGTATAAAGCAATAGCTTTATCAATATCATTTGGATGTTCAGCGATTAATTCCGCTAATTCCGCACCGTCTAACATTGCTAAATTAGCACCTTCACCAGATGGTGCCATTAAATGTGCAGCATCACCAATTAATGTGATACCTGATTGACGTTTCCAACGATGTGTATCAGGTAGAGCATTAATTTTACGAGGTGTAATAGAACTATCCGCTTGAGTAATTAAAGCAGTGACTTCTGGTGACCAACCTTTAAATTCTGCAGCTATAGTATTAGTTGCTTCTTGGCCATTTGAAAAATCAATGCTATCTATCCATTCGCTATCACAATTCATTTGAATATACGTGTGTAAAATATCGCCTGCTTCTCTATGAGCAACTATACCTTTATTTGGTGATAGAGCATACATTGCACCTTTGCCTACTTTGTTAGCTGTTTTAGGATATTGACGATCAACATCATATAAATAGGTTTCAATAAAGGTATAACCAGAATAATGTGGTTTAATATCAGTTAATATATTGCGTACTTTAGACCAAGCACCATCTGCACCAATAAGTTGAGCAGTTGTTACAGATGTGTTATCTCTAAATACAACTTTATATTGTTTTTTATCCAATTTTTCTACGTGGTCTACTTTTTTATTCCATTCAATCATGTCTTCTGGTAATGAGTCGATTAAAATATTTCTTAAATCACCACGTAAAACTTCTGGTCGGCCATTGGATTCGTCGTCAGGTAAATCTAATAGTAATTCACCATTTTGATTTACAATACGTGTTGCGTCAGCGCCTTTTTGAATAATAGAACGGAATTCATCCATTAAGTTTGCCTTTTCCAGTGCAACTTGACCATTATATTCATGTATATCTAACTGTCCACCTTGTGTACGTGCGTCACGTGATGCATCAGATTCATACACTTTAGCAGGTATTCCATTCACATATAGTACACGTGCTAATGTTAAACCACCGATGCCACCACCAATTATTGTAATAGGGTTATTATTTTCTTCTATATTCATCAAACCACTCCTTAAAGAATGAGGAAATATATTATAGTATCCTAACATTCCTAATAAATATAATTTTGCCTGACTAAATTTACCCATTTAGGTTCGACATTTAAACGTTAAAAAACCCGTCCACTCATTAATATGAATGTGACGGGCTTGATTAATTAATATTTGTTGTTAGGGCTATGTTCTTCAGTTTGTTTGATTTCATCTTGTAAATCAGAAACAACGGATGAACGACGATCTTGTTTATATGATGTATGTTCTTTTAAATGTTCAGTTGACTCAGAGCCATGACCATGATCTTGAACGTCATGCTTATTGTCTTGATGTTGAGCATCTAATGTATCTTTATGACGATCATAGTTATCTGAAATTCTACTATTATCATGCTTAGTTTCAGTATAATCATTGTCATTATCATCGCTAACATGATCTAAATAATTATTAGGTTCTACTTCATCTAAACTTTGATTCGTCTTTTTATAAAAGATAGCACGAATGATTAAGCTGAAAATGATATAAATTAAACCAACAGCAGTCGTAGCTAAGGCGATGACTTTCATAGAGAATAAATCGCCAATTTCTTCACTAAACAAGAATACTAAACCAAATGACATTGCTGCGTGGAAAAGTGTAGCAATATAAATGGTACGACCATTAGTAGCTCTAATTAACTCACCTACAATCATTGAGAAAGCAAATGTATATAAGAAATGATAGCCTGCGAACTCAAGACCGTATGTTGTATTAGCATTAAAGATAGAATAAATGATACCTACAACAATACTCGCAAATAATGTGTTCATCTTTGTTTCAACGATATGTTGCAAATATGAACGGAAACCAAATTCTACTACAAACGCCATAATTAAATGACCGATTAAAATTGCGAATATTGACACAGATAAATCAGATGCTTGTAGTAGGATGAAACTATCTGCGAATGTATTGAAGCAGAACATACCGATAATGAAAATAAATAAAGGTATGATTAATGCGAGTAATAAACGCTCAATAACTTTGAGACTAAAAGTGAATTTTAAACTCGCCATTTGTTCTTTTTTATGTTTAAAGACAAATAGACATATGATAGCTGCAATAAATGGAGAAAGGTCTGTAATGTCGAATACAAAACGTTTCACGCCTATTGCTGCTTGGAAATCTCTAAGTATTACGAATAAGGCCATTGTCACGACAAAAAACACAAATATTGTCATTGCCCATTGAAACCCAGAAATTCGATTGTTTTTCATTTTATGTAACCTCCATTACGGAAACAAGCAATTATTATTTTATTTACAATTATACATCTTAAAAGATGATAGATAAATTGTCTATTTTAATTATCATCAAAATGTAATAGTAATGAATTATAAACGTAATTAAATTTAGGTTAAACGGGAATATAAGAACAACATTGAATTAAGTGTGAGCCAAAGTTATACTTTAATTATAAGGATAAAGCAAAGAAATCAAGGGGGAAGAACAATGTATCAACTAGCTGAACCAAGCTTATGGACTGGAAGATTAGATAGTGAAACAGATGCCAAACAATTTAGACATTTTCAAACTATCCAATTTAATGACTTAAGACAAGTAGAATTAGCATCTAAACAAAAAGGTGTTGGTATCTTAGGTTATGCGATTGATAAAGGTGTCGAACTAAATAAAGGGCGTGTAGGTGCAAAAGAGGGGCCTAATGCGATTAAAAAAGCGTTCGCTGGCTTACCAGATTTGAATCAATGTGAACAAATCGTTGATTATGGAAATGTCGAGCATGATCATGACGCACTAATTGATACTCAAAAGGAATTTGCAGAATTAGCAGCTAAGTCTATTCATAATCATAAGCAAACATTCTTATTAGGTGGTGGGCATGATATCGCCTATGCACAATATTTAGCGACTAGACAAGTGTATCCTAATGAGTTAATTGGGGTTATTAATATTGATGCCCACTTTGATACACGTGATGAAGGTGAATCCACTTCAGGTACGAGTTTTAGACAAATACTAGAACAAGATGACAATGCAGATTACATGGTATTAGGTATTTCTCAAGGTGGTAACACACAAGGTTTATTCGACTATGCTAAAGAAAAAGGCGTATCATTTGTTTATGCTGATGAATTATTACATCAAGTATCACCACCGATTAAAGATATGATTGAACGTTTTATTCACGATCATGATGTAATCATGTTTACGATTTGTATGGATGTTGTAGATAGTGCCTTTGCTCCAGGTGTCAGTGCTCCAGCAGTCTTAGGCATCTATCCACATACAGTGTTTGAATTAGCAAAACGCATTGTCCCAAGTGAAAAGGTTAAATCAGTAAGTATCGCTGAAATGAACCCTAAATACGATCAAGACAATCGTACAGCGAAACTGATTGCGAATTTAGTGCATCACTTCTTATTATAAATTCCAATAATCAATACATTGTTCAATAAGAGAAAGTACTTGTTCAGAGTGCTTTCTCTTTTTTAAATAATTAATATAAATTTTGCGTCCTAAATTAGGGCGTATTTTAATGTAGTCTAAATTCCGTGTATTAAATGATTGGTAATAAAATCGAGGAATAACCGCATAACCAATACCTAAATGTACTAAATTAGTAGCGGATTCAAAACGATCAGATTCCATAATGATATTAGGGTGGATACCTACTCTATTAAAATAATCATCTAAGTGTTTACGAACTTGAGAATTTTTATTCGGCAAAATTAAAGGTAAGTCATCCAATTGAATCGTTTTTTGCTTTGGAAATGCATCTTTAGGTGTTAATAATATATAAGATTCTTTATATAATGCGATCGATGTAATATCTTGATGGCGTATTTCTTCGTTTGTTAAGGCAAAATGAACATTAAAGTTGGTAAGTTGCTCAATGGATTGATGTTGATCATGCACTTCATAAATTCGGTATTGCTGATTAGGGTAATGCTTATGATGTGCACGGATGACATTGGCCATCCATTGACTCGTGGATTCTAAAATGCCCATTTTAATACGGGGTTCCGAAGACACATTTAAATCATACATTTTTTCAACTGTTGAACGATAGGATTCTACTAGATCTTCAGCATATTTATAAAACTGAATCCCTTTTTCAGTGATTTTAATATCTTTGGTAGTACGCATAAATAAGTCGTATCCTAAATCAGCTTCCATTTTTTTAATAGCTGCAGTTAAGGAAGGTTGACTAATATGTAAAAAATTAGCGGCTTTCGTAAAACTATTGTATTTTACAACGGCTAAAAAATATTCTAATTGAATGATTTTCATAGGTCATCTCCTATATATCATAGTTTTTATCTATAAATAATTAGTTTATTTATATTTGTTATCTATATCTTAGCATAATATAATATGGTTGTAACAACCTGATTAATAGTGATTGTTATCTTTTGAATAGTACGAATATTTAGAAGATAATGATTAAAGAGAAACTTAATATATTTTGGATTTTGATATTATTTCGGATGGGAGAGATAGTAATGAGAGAAATTCATGCAAAAAAAGGGTTAGATATCGAATGTAAAGGTTGGGAACAAGAAGCAGTACTACGAATGCTATATAATAACTTAGATCCAGAAGTAGCGGAACACCCAGAAGAACTTGTGGTATATGGTGGTATTGGTAAAGCTGCTCGTAATTGGAAAGCCTTTGAAGCAATTGAAAATACATTAAGAGATTTAGAAGCAGATGAAACAATGCTTGTACAATCTGGTAAACCAGTGGCAGTATTTAAAACACATGAAGAAGCGCCACGAGTATTAATTTCCAATTCAGTTTTAGTGCCTGAATGGGCGAACTGGGATCATTTTAATGAATTAGATAAAAAAGGCTTAATGATGTATGGTCAAATGACAGCAGGTAGTTGGATTTATATTGGTTCACAAGGTATCGTTCAAGGTACTTATGAAACATTTGCTGAACTTGGTAATCAAGAATATCAAAGTGATTTAACAGGTACAGTAACACTTACTGCTGGATTAGGTGGTATGGGTGGTGCACAACCACTTGCTGTGACTATGAATAATGGTGTAGCTATTTGTGTAGATGTCGACGAAAGTCGTGTTGATAAACGTGTCGAAACAAAATACTGCGATATCAAGACTAACGATTTAGATGAAGCATTAAAATTAGCTGAAGACGCTAGACAAAAAGGGGAAGCTTTATCTATAGGATTAGTAGGTAATGCAGTAGACATTCACAAAGCTATTTTAGACAAAGGATTTAAAATTGATATTATTACTGACCAAACGAGTGCACATGACCCATTAAATGGTTATGTACCACAAGGATATTCAGTTGAAGAAGCTAAAAAGCTACGTAAAGAAGATCCAAAAAAATACGTAGAATTATCTCAAGCTTCAATGGCTAAACATGTTGAGTTAATGCTTGAATTCCAAAAACAAGGTGCCGTTGCATTTGACTATGGTAACAATATCCGTCAAGTTGCATATAATAACGGAGTAAAAAATGCATTTGATTTCCCAGGATTTGTGCCTGCATATATTAGACCATTATTCTGTGAAGGTAAAGGACCATTCCGCTTTGCAGCATTAAGTGGTGATCCAAAAGATATTGAACGTGCAGATGAAGAAATGAGAAAATTATTCCCGGATAATGAAAAATTAATTCGTTGGTTAGATCTAGCAGAAGAGAAAATTTCTTATCAAGGTTTACCTTCAAGAATTGCATGGTTAGGCTATGAAGAACGTGCCAAAATGGGACTAGCACTTAATAAATTAGTGCGTGATGGTGAAATTTCTGCACCAATTGTTATCGGACGAGATCATTTAGATTCTGGTTCAGTAGCAAGTCCAAACCGTGAAACAGAAGGTATGCGAGATGGAAGTGATGCAGTAGGTGACTGGGCTGTACTTAATGCATTAATTAATACTGCAGCAGGCGGTTCTTGGATTTCATTCCACCATGGCGGTGGCGTAGGTATGGGTTATTCATTACATGCTGGTATGGTTGTTGTAGCAGATGGCTCAGAACGTGCAGATCGTCGATTAGGACGTGTATTAACTACAGATCCGGGTATGGGAGTAGTAAGACATGTTGATGCCGGTTATGACATCGCCATTCAAACGGCTAAAGATAAAGGCATCAAAATTCCAATGATTGAAGAAGCAGGTGATAAATAATGAACGATTTAATTATTCAAAACATTAAAGAGCTTATTTTACCAAAATCAACTGATCGTCCTTTAAAAGGTGCGGAACTTGATCAATTAGATGTGATTGAAAATGGTACGGTAGTTGTGAACGACGGTAAAATTGTATATTCAGGACCACATACTGATAAATATGATGCTGAACAAGTGATTGATGCTACAGGTAAAGTAGTGTCACCATCATTGATTGATGCACACACGCACTTAGTTTTCGGTGGCTCAAGAGAACATGAAATGTCATTAAAACGACAAGGTAAATCTTATTTAGAGATATTAGAATCTGGTGGCGGTATTTTATCAACAGTTAAAGCCACACGTGACATTAGTGAAGAAGATTTATTTAAAAAAGCTGAACACGATTTACTAACAATGATTCAACATGGTGTTTTAGGCGTTGAAAGTAAAAGTGGTTATGGTTTAGATAAAGAAAATGAACTTAAACAATTAAGAGTGTCTAATCGTTTAGCAGAGAAATACGGTTTAGATATGAGACATACATTCTTAGGACCACATGCGGTTCCTGAAGAAGCAGAGTCTAATGAAGCGTTCTTAAATGAGATGATTGAGCTTTTACCAGAAGTAAAAGAATATGCAGACTTTGCAGATATCTTCTGTGAAACGGGTGTATTCTCAGTTGAAGAATCTAAACATTATATGCAAAAAGCGAAAGAGGCAGGATTTAAAGTTAAAATTCATGCTGATGAAATTGATCCACTTGGTGGTCTAGAGTTAGCTATTGACGAAAATGCAATTTCTGCTGATCACCTTGTTGCTTCAAGTGCAGAAGGTAAAGCAAAATTAAAAAATAGTGACACAGTAGCCGTATTATTACCAGCTACGACATTCTATCTAGATAAAAATGATTATGCAGATGCGAGAGGTATGCTAGATAATGATGGTGCTATCGCTATTGCAACAGACTATAACCCTGGTAGCAGTGTTACTAATAACTTACAATTAGCTATGGCCATTGCCGCATTGAAATTAAAATTATCACCAAATGAAGTTTGGAATGCGGTAACAGTTAATGCAGCAAAAGCTATTGATTTAGACGCAGGTACAATTAATGAAGGCGACAAAGCTAATATCGTTATTTGGAATGCGCCAAACCATGAATATATTCCTTATCACTTTGGTATCAACCATGCTCAAAAAGTGATTAAAGATGGTAGAGTAATTGTAGATAATGAATTTTCATTAGATTAAGACAAAGTGTTCATTGAAATGACCGTGCCGACATTGTCGGTACGGTTTTTTGTTTATAGTAAAAGGATCAGTGTATTTTTAGAAAAGTTTGACAATTATGTTACTATATATAGAAAAATAGTTTTTAGGTTGAAAGGGATGGAGATAACAATGACTGATTATACAGACTATGTGAATTGGCGACGAACATTTCACCAATTCCCTGAAATATCAGAGAAAGAATATGAAACTACACAACGACTTAAACGTATTTTAGAAGCACATGAGATAAAAATTTTAGATTTACCTTTAGATACAGGATTAGTTGCAGAAATAGGACAAGGGGACCAAATGATTGCGATTAGAACTGATATAGATGCGCTACCTATCAATGAGCAAGTCGAACATGAATTTACGTCAACCAATCAAGGTGTCATGCATGCATGTGGTCATGATATTCATATGGCAAGTATATTAGGCGTTGCAACACAATTGAAAGCCCAAGAGAATGAACTAAATGGTCGAGTGAGAATCATTTTCCAAGCGGCAGAAGAGCTAGGTCATGGAGCTAAAAAAGTAGTAGCTACAGGTGTATTAGACGGTGTAAAAGCAGTTTTAGGTTTCCATAATTATCCAACGATGGACATTGGTGACTTTGCAATTAAAAAAGGTCCTATTACATCTGCAGTAGACCGTTTCGAATTTGATATTAAAGGAAAAGGCGCGCATGCTGCTAAACCAGAACAAGGTAATGACCCAACGGTGGCTTTAGGTCAACTGATTAATAGTTTACAAACGATTGTTAGTAGAAATTTATCTGCATTTGATAATGCCGTTGTTACAATTGGTGAAATTTCATGTGGAAATACATGGAATGTCATTGCGGATCAAGCCTATGTACAAGGTACTGTCCGTTCATTTAAACCTGAGCATAGAGCGTATATCGAACAACGAATGAATGAAATTGCTGATGGTTTAGCACAAACATTTAATTTACAAGTTGATTGCCGATATACACGACTTCCTGGAACAGTGATTAATGATGATGAATTAACTGATATAGCGATAGAAGTAGCAGAAGATGTTGGTTATCATGTATCAATTATGGATTTACCATTAACAATTGGTGAAGACTTTTCTGGTTATACAGAAACGTATCCCGGCGTATTTGCATTCATAGGATCTAATAGTGAGTATGATCTACATCATCCTTTATTTGATCCTGATGAACGTATTTTAGAAAAAGTGCCGACATATTTTGTGACACTCACTAAACGTCTTCTGAATCAATAGTCTCCATAAATTGTATAAAGATAGTATGATTAACATCTGGATAACCTTGGGTATATGAGAACATATACAAATTGAGGAGATGAATTTGAAATGTCAGCACAAGATCCTAGAAATAAATTCAAATCAACAGACTATGAACAACAAGAGCAGCCACTTCCAGGCTTGCAAAGCCAATTAAAACCTGAACCAGATTGCGGTGAGACATCATACGTCGGACACGGTCGATTAAAAGGATATAAAATGTTAGTCACTGGTGGCGATTCTGCCATTGGACGCGCAGCAGCTATTGCTTATGCTAAAGAAGGCGCAGATGTTGCTATTAATTATCTTCCAAGTGAAGACAAAGACGCACAAGAAGTTAAACAAGTGATTGAAGAAGCGGGACAAAAAGCAGTGTTACTGCCTGGTGATATACGTGATGAACAATTTAACTATGACATGGTCGAAGAAGCACATCAACAACTTGGTGGGCTGGATAATGTGACATTAGTAGCTGGACATCAACAATACCATGACGATATACAAGGGTTTGATACACAATCATTTAAAGAGACATTTGAAACCAATGTATATCCTATATTTTGGACAGTACAAAAAGCGTTAGAATATTTACAACCAGGTGCATCAATTACAACAACATCATCTGTTCAAGGATATAATCCAAGTCCTATTTTACATGATTATGCCGCTTCGAAAGCTGCAATTATCTCATTAACAAAAAGTTTATCAGAAGAACTTGGCGCAAAAGGTATTCGTGTCAATTGTGTAGCCCCAGGACCATTTTGGTCACCATTACAAATTACTGGTGGACAACCACAACGAAATATTCCTGAATTTGGTAAGGAAACACCACTTGGCCGTGCAGGACAACCTGTTGAATTATCAGGAACATATGTCCTATTAGCATCTGAAGAATCAAGTTATACAACTGGACAAGTCTTCGGTGTGACAGGCGGTATTCAAATTAACTAATGAATATAAGTTGGTCGATAAAGTGTTAATACTTTATCGACTATTTTTTTGTGACAAATTATATGATAACTATATCCAATTTTATTATGAATTTGGAATAAAAATATGTTTAATGTAAAATAAAAATATAAAATTATTAACCTTTTTGAAGAATGAAATTTAATTAAAAAACACCCTATATATTTAAGGGATTGGCATTTTATACGAGGACATGCAAATTAAATCTTATATCTAAAGGAGGTTATGACATGGTGAAAGATAGGTTTATAAGGGTTGCTCCGTTCATAATAGGTATAATCGCTATAGTTATATTTTCGTTATTTACTAAAAATCAATGGTTTTTAATCATTTTAATACTTTTATTTGCTTTAATCAATGCATTAAAAAATCTGTATTTTGTTAATAAAAATATTAAAAATAATATCATATGGATTAATCAAACAATCGACCGGTTATTAGGTATTATTGCGGGGTGTTTGTATTTAGGTTATGCCGGAATATTGCTAATATCACAATCCCATGTATGGATTGGTTTCTTAATCCTAATGGTAACTATGGCGTTTGTTTTTTATATAGAAACTAAATTACAAATTGATGATGATACACAAAGGAAAAATCATCGAGATTATAAAGTGATCTCTCAACAACGTGAACGACAATTTAAAATACTGATGATTAGTATGACGATCATTTCTATTATTTTAATGATTGTATCACTTTATTTAAAATGGTGGATCGTCTTTGGTATAGCTATTGCAATGTTATTCGTAGTTGCTGTTGCATTAATTATTTATGAAAAATATTTTACGACGAAGTTATAATTTATGATTGACGTCATAGGAATTATCTTGTAACGTAAACGTTAAATATGAATCACTTATCAAGAGAAGTGGAGGGACTGGCCCTATGAAGCTTCGGCAACATTGAATCATGTGCCAATTCCAGTAACCTGTCTAGGTTTGAAGATAAGGGGATAATCGTTGTAGATGGACCTCTTTTCTTTATCATAAGGAAAAGAGGTATTTTTTGTAAGGAAGTAGGTCTAATGATGAAAGAAACTAAAAAGGGTAATGCTTGGGCGTTATTTCCGTTATTATTATTTATGTTGTTATTTTTAGGTGTAGGTATCATCTCGGGTGATTTCACGACGATGCCGTTAAATGTTGCGATAACGATTACAGTAATCGTTGCTTTGTTGATGAATCGCAAAGAAAAATTTGCCACTAAAGTTGAAGTGTTTACTAAAGGTGCAGGTCATTCAAATATTATTTTAATGATGCTTATCTTTATTTTAGCAGGCGCATTTTCTACGACTACAGAGAAAATGGGTGGCGTGACTTCTACTGTAAATTTGGGATTGTCTCTCATCCCTGAAAATTTAATTATAGTAGGTTTATTTATCATTTGTATGTTTGTTTCTATTTCAATGGGAACATCAGTAGGCACAGTAGCAGCTATTGCACCAGTAGGATTTGGCTTTGCGCAAGCAACAGATGTCTCTGCAGCATTAGCTATGGCTACAGTAGTTGGTGGCGCTATGTTTGGAGATAATCTTTCTATGATTTCTGATACTACGATAGCGGCTGTACGTACACAACATACGAAGATGAAAGATAAATTTAAAGTAAACTTTAGAATTGTTTTACCAGGTGCGATATTAACTATAGTTGTACTATTTTTCCTAACAAATGGTATTTCCATGGATCATTCTAAAAGTTATGATTTCCAATTAGTTAAAGTCATTCCATATCTATTGGTGTTGATTCTAGCGCTAGTTGGTGTCAATGTGATTATCGTTCTTATTGGTGGAACAGTTTTATCTGGAATCATTGGTCTTATTGATGGCTCATTTGGTTGGAAAGGATTACTAAGTGCTGTATCTAAAGGGATTATAGGTATGGAAGATATTGCGATGATTGCCCTATTAATTGGTGGTTTAGTAGGACTTATTCAACATAATGGCGGTATAGATTGGTTGTTAAATGTAGTTAGAGGGCGCGTGAAATCTAAACGTGGGGCTGAAATAGGTATTGCCAGTTTAGTTAGTGTAGCAGATATTGCAACAGCTAATAATACTATTTCAATCATTATGTCAGGACCATTAGCTAAAAATATAGCAGATGAATATGATGTTGATCCACGTAAATCAGCTAGTATTTTAGATATATTTGGTGGATGTTTCCAAGGCTTATTACCATATAGTCCTCAAGTTATTTCAGCTGCAGGAGTGGCTGGTATCTCACCATTCTTACTTGTACCTTATAGTATTTATCCAATCATGCTTGGAGTATGTGGGCTGATTGCTATTTTAATTGGGTATCCGAAATTAAAAAATAAAGCATAAATATGATTAAAAACTGAGACTTTTTAGTCTCGGTTTTTTAGTTGATAAATAGAATTATAAATATTGAAAATGTTTTAAGTCAGCGTTTTAATGGTAAACTAGACTAAATGTGTAGAAGCGCAATCTTTTTTAATGTATAAATGTTTGGAAGTTTGAACAAATACGTTAAAATAGTATTAAGAGTGAAAGTAGGTGACTGAAAGTGGCAAAGTATAATGTGGAAAATGAATATGTAGAAATTGATATTGAACGTTTATTAAAATATTCACCAGAAACAATTTATGAAGCTTGGACGAAAGAAGATATTCTTAAACAATGGTTTATGACGTCGAAACGTACGAATAAATCATTTGAAGCAGATGTCCAAGAAGGTGGTAAGTATCGTATCGTTGATAGTAGAAATGGCAAACAAAATATTATCGAAGGTACATACGAAGAATTAGTCATGGATGAATTTATTAAAATGACAATAGGTATGCCAGGCTTAAGTAACGATGAGGATATTATAGAAGTAGAATTCTTTGAACGTGAATCAGGTGGCACACAAATGTTCTTCTATTATCAATCATATATGGAACGCGAAAGAAGATTAACCAACCTTGAATACAAACAGAAAAAGAAAGAATATCATGATTCCACTGCACATGGATTTGAACTTATGTTTGATAAAATGAATGCAGTGTTAGAAGAAATTGAAGAACAAAAAAATAACTAATTCGTTTTAAACATAAGTTATATAAGCCAGTAAATGAACTTAAGAAAGCTCATTTACTGGCTTTTTATCTTTATAGGCTAATGCATCAATTGAGGTCGCCTTTCTCTTTGCGTTCATTATATTTTCTGAGCAGCGTTTCAAAGAAAATATGATAACTAATGAAACTTGAATAGTCAGTGCCATCATTTAAATAAAATGTATTACTAGATACATAAACATTATAATTTGCTTGTTGGGCTAACGAATTATCTTTCATCGTTGTGACAGAGATAAAATATTTTTGTCTCAATTGTAATAACTGAGTCACTTCTTTTAATTGATATGTTTCTCCAGATAGTGAAATGATAAAGAAAAGGTCTTGCGATACTGTTTTGTTTAAGACCATTTTTAATTCGTGGACATCATAAAGAATAATGATGTTTTTATGCATTGTTAATAATATTCTTTGTGCTTCTTCAGCCACATTGATTTGAGCTCGACCTGTTCCATATAAATATATCGTTCCAGCATCATTCATTTTATTAGTTAATAGTTCATAATCTATACGATCTAAATAATTAAATGTATTTTCAATTTCTTGTCTAAATGATTCGATAGAGTCAGAAGGCAATTGATTTTTCTTTTCACTTTCAAATTTTAAAAATGATTTGAAGTCACTATAACCATCAAATCCTAATTTTCGTGTAAAGCGATGTATAGTGGCATTTGATGCATGTGTATGTTGCGCCAAGTCTTGAATTTTCAAATTTTTACATAAATCAACATGGGTATTAACGAAATTTGCAATTTGTAAATCATTGTCATTGAGTTGATTAAAGTTCGCGTTCACACGTTCATCTAGAAACATGACGACACCTCATTTGTTAGTGTTGAAAAAATTTTCATCATAAGAAAACATAATCTGATTATACAAAATACTTTCAAAATGCGTCAATGACGTTGTAGTGATGTAAGCGTTTACTATATATTAGAAACAAGATAAGACATTGAAAGGAATGGTTTAATACTCATTTTCAATGTGAAATAGAACGAAATTGGGATGTGGAGGTAATTATAATGAATGCAATCAAACGTTTTGGTAGTGCAATGATTGTACCTGTCTTGATGTTTGCTTTCTTTGGGATTGTACTTGGGTTTGCAACATTATTTAAAAACCCAACAATTATGGGAGGTTTAGCAGACCAACATACATTTTGGTTTAAATTTTGGTCAGTAATAGAGTCAGGTGGTTGGGTCATATTCAACCATATGGAAATTGTATTTGTAGTAGGTTTACCATTATCTTTGGCTAAAAAAGCACCTGGACATGCTGCACTAGCTGCATTAATGGGCTATTTGATGTTTAATACATTTATTAATGCGATATTAACGCAATGGCCACATACATTTGGTGCCAATTTAGAAAAAGGCGTTGAAAATGTTACTGGTCTTAAAGCAATTGCCGGGATAGAAACATTAGATACTAATATTTTAGGCGGTATTATTATCTCAGGTATTATTACATGGATTCATAATCGTTATTATAGTAAACGTCTTCCAGAAATGTTAGGCGTATTCCAAGGATTAACATTTGTAGTGACGATTTCATTCTTTGTTATGTTACCTGTTGCAGCAATTACATGTGTCGTATGGCCTACAGTTCAACATGGTATAGCGTCAGTACAACACTTTATTATCGGATCAGGATATGTAGGCGTGTGGTTATATCATTTCTTAGAAAGAGTGTTGATCCCAACAGGTTTACATCACTTCATTTATGCACCGATTGAAGTTGGTCCAGTCGTTGTCAATCATGGTCTCAAAGCGGAATGGTTGCAACATTTAAACCAATTTGCAGAAAGTAGTAAACCGTTAAAAGAACAATTCCCATACGGCTTTATGTTACAAGGTAACGGAAAAGTATTCGGCTGTTTAGGTATTGCATTAGCTATGTATTCAACAACACCAAAAGAGAATCGTAAAAAAGTGGCTGCATTGTTAATACCAGCAACACTTACAGCGGTTGTTGCGGGTATTACTGAACCATTAGAATTTACATTCTTATTTATTGCACCATATTTATTCGTATTACATGCTTTACTGGCAGCTACAATGGATACAATTATGTATGGATTTGGATTAGTAGGTAACATGGGCGGTGGTGTTTTAGACTTCTTAGCTACAAACTGGATACCACTTGGCAAAGAACATTGGATGACATATGTGATTCAAGTGGTTATTGGTTTAATATTTGTAGGTATTTACTATGTATTATTTAGATTTTTAATATTGAAATTTGATATTCCACTACCAGGTCGTCGTAAAAATGAAGAAGAAGTTAAATTATTCTCTAAACAAGATTACAAAGAGAAAAAAGGCGAAGGCAAGACGGCGCAACCTCAGTCAACCGGAAATGAATATGATGATAAGGCAGCTTATTATTTAGAAGGACTTGGCGGTAAAGAAAATATTAAAGATGTTACTAATTGTACAACTCGATTAAGATTAACAGTTAATGATGAAAATAAAGTAGAAGACAGTAGTTATTTTACACATAATCAAATGGCACATGGCCTAGTTAAAAGTGGCAAAAGTGTACAAGTCGTTGTAGGTATGTCTGTACCACAAGTGAGAGAATCATTTGAACACTTAGTTTACGATAATGATGAAAAATAATTAAAACAAGGGATTCCGAAACAATATCGTTTCGGAATCCCTTTTATAATTAGTGTTTAAATAGTTGAATTATGAAATTCTTGCTTTATTTATCATTTTAGATTTATATCCTGCTGAAAGAATATCTATGTTACGTGTTGCTATAGTATGTAGTAATTTAGAAAAAATATCAGGAGGACAAATGATACTTGCACAATTTTTATTTAATGTATAGCTAATATTATAGTGATTCATATACATATTCATAATATCAATCACTTTGTCTTTGATAAATGCGTCTTGTAAGCCATCGATAGATAATTCAAATCGTTTAGCAGATTGGTATAAACGTTCTGAATCAAGTAATTCGTCTAGTTGCTTTGGTGATAAAATTTGGTAAATGGTAAAGTTATGGAAACTTAAAAAGCTAATAAAGTAAGGTAGTTGTTGTTTAGGTAAGCTGACTTCTAAAGCGTACATACCTTGTTGTTTAAAGATTTGGTATTGAAATGATTCACAAAACTTAAGTTGTTTACAAAGCTTTGTTAAAGATTTGCGTGATGATCGCGATTTTAAATCTGCGATATTGATGATATAGGTTTCAAATTTGTCTATCAACATGTTATGCCTCCCAATTGCTAACATTCGTACGTGGCTCAAATAATATATAGTTATGTAGGATATTTGTTTTTTTATTTCGTTAAATTGATTGTACCACGCTTCTTTTTGATATTCACTAGGACTTTTGAATGAAGGTTAATAAGAATATGGATATAAAGCTAGCGAAATCAAGTGTACCATGGTGTTTAGCATTTTATTAAAATCTCGTTACAAAGACTTTATACACCTTAAAATATCGAAAAATTCTGAAAATAATATTGTTCATAATTATGAGTTGTGATAATATTTGTCATTATTAACGATTAAGGATGTGTTTATATGTTGAATCGTATGAGTCAATTTGCCACTAAGACATTTATATTTTGGATGTTAGTGGCAGCTATAATTGGTTTTGTGTTTCCATCACATATGGCTATATTAGGAGGATTTGTCCCTTACTTATTAGGTATTGTCATGCTAGGAATGGGGATGACGATTGATCCAAAAGATTTCAAGATTGTATTACAATCACCTAAACCCGTTATTATTGGGGTGATTTTGCAATTTACGATTATGCCAACATTAGCCTTTCTGATTGCCAAAGGTTTTCATTTACCACCAGAAATTGCGATTGGTGTCATTCTAGTAGGGTGCTGTCCGGGTGGAACATCTAGTAATGTCATGAGTTACTTAGCTAAAGCGAATGTGGCGTTATCTGTTGCAATCACAAGTGTTTCAACTCTGATTGCACCTTTTGTCACACCAGCACTGATTTATCTTTTTGCGCATGAATGGTTAAATGTATCATTCACAAGTATGTTGTGGTCTGTTGTTCAAGTGGTACTGATTCCAATAATCATTGGATTTGTTTTCCAAAAGGTAGCGCGCCAATTTGCTCATAAAGCAGCGACGGCATTACCGCTTGTATCTGTTATTGCGATTTCACTTATATTGGCAGCTGTAGTTGCAGGTAGTAAAGCACAAATTTTAAAAACAGGATTACTTATTTTTGTCGTCGTAATATTACACAACGTATTAGGATATACAATTGGTTATCTATTAGCTAAAGTGTTTAAAATGGATTATCCAGATAAAAAGGCAGTTGCTATTGAAGTGGGTATGCAAAATTCTGGTTTAGCAGTTTCACTGGCTACTGTTCATTTCAGTCCTTTAGCTGCAGTACCGGGGGCAGTGTTCAGCTTAGTACACAATATTTCAGGTCCTATTCTTGCTAAATACTGGTCTTCTAAAAGTAAACGTCTCTGATGCACTTTTAAGGGAAATGGAAAGTCTGATTATGTTAAAATATGAATCAATGAACATATTTAACTTAAGAGAGACAAAGGAGCACATATATTATGTACAGAGCAGTTGTATTTGATTTTGATGGTACGATTATCGATACAGAAAAACATCTTTTCGATGTCATCAATAAACATTTAGTAAAACACAACGAAGCCCCTATATCGTTAGCTTTTTATCGTAGATCGATAGGTGGTGCAGCAACTGAGCTTCATCAGTATTTAGAATCATTACTTGGTTCAGAGAAGAAAGCAGCAATATATAAAGAACATAATGATACAAGTAGCCAACTTCCGATCGTTGAAACGATTGGAAATTTAATGGCATATTTAAAACAACGTCACATTCCAATGGCTATTGCAACAAGTAGTCATAGAGAAGATATACTTCCTACCTTCCATAAATTAGGTTTAGACGAATATATTGATGTCATTGTAGGCAGAGAAGATGTTTCGAATGTCAAACCTGATCCTGAACCTTATTTAACAGCGGTGCAACAGTTGAATTATAATCCAACCCATTGTTTAGCAATAGAAGATTCAGTTAATGGTGCAACTGCTGCCAATTTAGCTGGCTTGGATGTTATCGTCAACACGAATGTCATGACAGAAGAACAAGATTTTACTTCAGTAAACTATATTGCCAAAGATATTGATTTTGATGACATTGTGCAACGCTTTTTTGAAGTGAAATAGGAGGTATGGCATGTTTTACACGATACTATTTTTTATAGCTGGTCCACTTATTATTGGTATAGGTAATTTAATCTTAGGACCCATATTTAATAAACGTGTTCCATTTCATGTGCATGTAAGATCATTTGTAGTGGGGACAGTGATTTATTTGATTTTAGCTACAATTGGATATTTCCTATTATTACAAGGTAAACTATAAAAATGCCCGTTTCAAATTGAGATCATTAACTCAATCTGAAACGGGTTTCTTCATATATGAAATAAATTATTACATGATTTTTAATAATAATGTAACTAAAATTAACACGATTAAAATCGCATCGATACCGACCATTATGGCAAAACGTGTTGTCTTTTGACCTTGTGATTTTGCTAATTTCATGGCTTTATAATTCGGTATAAAACTGATAATTAATAGTATTAAAATGATGACGCCAATCAAAACTGACATTAATGTTGACCTCCATTTCGTTTTTCAATATATTCCCAAATAAAACCAGCAATGATACCAATAACAATACCTATTAAAACACCTAATTGAATCTGTGATATCAATGCACCAATAATTAAACCAATGATGATTGCTATAGGCAATGTAGTACCAAATTTCATTTTTCTCTCTGGAGAATCTAAAACTGTAAAAGCAACTACATAAATGATAAAGAATGCAACTGCAGCTAATACAGATTTACCAATGAGTGGTAGTAAATTTGGGTTTTTAACTGAAAAATAATTGAGTAAGAAAAAGATAATTAAAAAGATAGCTGAAATTTTTAGTGCTTTTTTAATTAATGTTTGACTCATAACGATCTCCTTAATGATGATATGAAAAGTATATCATAAACCATAATTGAACAAACGTTAAAGAATCTTGAGAACATAAATGAGTTAGAGATTAAATAAAACTATATTAGAAAACAAAAACAGTGACCATTACGATTATTTCGAAGTTAAAAAACATGAATCATTTTCTTTTTTTTAAATATTTTTTAAGGCAGTTGTTTATTGCAAATGTAGTAAAATTGCGGTTTTGCAAAAGACTGCCATGCCAGTTTTGTAAGCGATTTCAATAAATTGTTAAAATATTGTTTCAATTTCGTCATTTTATAGTATAATTGCGTAAATAAGATTATTATTATTTTATCTTAGTAAAAAGAGGTGGGTTATTGTTATGGAGAATAATGAATTAAAAAGGGGATTGAGTGCACGTCAAATGCAAATGATCGCACTTGGCGGTACGATTGGTGTAGGTTTGTTTATGGGAGCAACAAGCACCATTAAATGGACTGGGCCATCTGTAATATTTGCATATTTAATTGCGGGTATATTTTTATTTTTAATTATGCGAGCAATGGGAGAAATGATATATATTAATCCGACAACGGGTTCATTCGCTACATTTGCAAGTGATTACATACATCCAGCAGCAGGTTATATGACCGCTTGGAGTAATATATTCCAATGGGTTGTTGTTGGTATGAGTGAAGTAATAGCAGTAGGAGAATATATGAATTATTGGTTCCCGAACTTACCAGCTTGGATACCGGGAATTATAGCAGTTCTTTTATTAACAGCAGCTAACTTAGTGTCAGTTAAAGCGTTCGGTGAATTTGAATTCTGGTTTGCGTTGATTAAAGTTGTAACAATTATTTTAATGATTATTGCAGGATTTGGATTAATTTTATTTGGAATTGGAAATGGCGGACATCCAGTTGGTATTTCTAATTTATGGTCACACGGTGGATTTATGCCAAATGGTATTGTTGGATTCTTCTTTGCATTATCTATTGTCATTGGTTCATATCAAGGGGTAGAATTAATTGGTATTTCAGCAGGAGAAACAAAGGATCCACAAAAAAATATTGTCAAAGCAGTTAATGGTGTCATTTGGCGTATATTAATTTTCTATCTTGGTGCTATCTTCGTTATCGTTTCAGTTTATCCTTGGGATGAATTAGGAAACATCGGTAGCCCATTTGTAGCAACATTTGCTAAAGTAGGTATTACATTTGCAGCAGGATTAATTAACTTTGTTGTATTAACAGCAGCAATGTCTGGTTGTAACTCAGGTATCTTCAGTGCGAGCCGTATGATTTATACATTAGCACGTAAAGGTCAATTACCTAAGATATTCACTAAAGTAATGAAAAATGGTGTGCCATTATATACAGTATTAGCGATTTCTACAGGTATTTTAATTGGAGCATTATTAAATGTGATATTACCAACTTTCATTAAAGGTGCTGATAGCATTTTCGTATATGTTTACAGTGCATCTATTTTACCTGGTATGATTCCTTGGTTTATGATTTTATTTAGCCATATTCGCTTTAGAAAATTACATCCAGAAGAAACGAAAAACCATCCATTCAAAATGCCTGGTGGTATGGTAGCAAGTTACTTAACAATTGCATTTTTAGTTATTGTTTTAATTGGAATGTTATTTAATAAAGAAACAGTGGTTTCAGTAGTGATTGGTATTATTTTCTTAGCTATCGTTACTATTTATTACTTCATTAGATATAATAAAGCTGAACAACAGGCAAGAAAAAATAATACATTAAAATAGTTTGATTTTAAAGAGGTTGAGACATAAAGTTTTTGTGCTTTGGGGAACCGATTAACGGGGTCCTTAAAGTAGGATTTTCTGTAGGAAATCCTAAACGCTTTTGTCCTAACCTCTTTTTTCTTTCGAACTATAGAATTGAAAAAGATACAGTCTAGACACTCATTAATGTCTAAACTGTATCTTTTTTAATGTTTGAAATCAATATTGGAAAGATGTTTTCTATAATTATCTAATGCCATTTTTGATTGTGTAATGAAGTCTAACGATGATTGATAATTAAGAGCTATATAACGATAATATAGGATATCGATCGTAAACATTTGTGCAAATAATGATGTAGTCGCACCCATTCGCATTTCATTTTCATCTGATTGTCCATAATCTAGTACTATATCTGACATCTGAGAAATAATATTTTTTGAAGAACTTGTAATTGTAATAATTGGAATATGATAATCTACTACAACTTTAGCAATGGCTTGCATTTCACTTTGCATACCATTATTAGTAATAAAAACAACACAATCTCGACTATCACAGGATGCTAACATAGTAGTGAAAATATGTGTCTCTTGTACAAGTTGTACATTCATTCCAATACGAGATAGCTTTTGATATAAATCAGTTGCAACGACAAATGAAGCGCCATAACCATATATGAAAATGCGATTCGATTGTTTAAATTGATCACAAATACGATCAATTGTTTTATCGTCTAGTGTTTCATTTGCATTATTCAAAGCACCTTTAGCACGAGAATGCATCTTCTTTTTTAATGATGCTGTACTTTCATTGTCAACTAATTCCACATTGTAGACCGTGGTCTCTTTTGGTAAATATTTAGATAAACCAATTTTTAATTCGTGAAAACCACCTTCAGTGACTTTTTTGCTAAATCTAATAATAGAAGATGGACTTGTATCAAGTTCTTGTGCTAGATCTTGAGAATTCATTTGCACAACATGGTGCGGTGCATTCAAAATATAATTTGCTATTTTTTTCTCATTTTTTGTTAAATAGGGATACTGGTTATCTATTTCATATAAAATGTTTGTCATTTTAATCACCCAGTTTATTAGAGTTTCTCATTTCTTTAGTCGTTCCAAATAAATAAGTCATGATAAATCCACCGATATATGCTGACAGCAATCCAGCAATATAACCTAAATACATATTATCTGATATCAGTGGCAATAGTGATAAGCCACTAGGTCCTACAGCTTTAGCTCCAATATGACCAATACCGCCAATGACGGCACCTCCAATACCTCCACCTATACAAGCAGTGAAGAATGGTCTTCCAAGCGGCAAGGTTACACCGTAAATCAGTGGTTCCCCGATACCTAAGAATCCAACAGGTAAGGCACCTTTTAATGCGTTTCTTAGTGGTTGATTGTGTCGGCATCTAACCCATAATGCTAATGCAGCACCAACTTGACCTGCACCCGCCATTGCAGCAATAGGTAGTAGATAAGTTGCACCAGTACTGTTTATCAATTCAATATGAATTGGCGTAAAAATATGGTGAAGTCCTAACATTACTAGTGGAAGGAAAAATGCACCGATGATAAATCCGCTAAAGACACCACCAACGTCTATTACCCAATTAACGACGTGAACTAAACCATCTGATACAAACCCAGCCATTGGCATGATGATAAAAATAGTTAATAATCCTACTCCGAGTAGGGATAATGTTGGTGTGACGATAATATCTATAGCATTTGGAGTTACTTTATGTAGTCTTTTCTCAATAATGCTCAGTATCCAAACAGCGAATATAACACCTATAATTCCACCTTGACCAGCAACAAGTGGTTCACCAGTGAAAATATTTTTAATCGGATTTTCATCAGTCAGACCAGTTAGTAGTGTTGTGCCACCAATGACACCACCTAAACCAGGAGTTGCGCCAAATACTTTAGCACTATTGATACCAGTGAAAATGGCTAGATATGCTAACATTCCGTCTTTAATCACATTTAATACGGTTACGAGTTGTTTCATAAAATCCCCAGAAATCATATGAGCAGTAAGCATATTATTGAGCACAGCTGCAATACCACCGATTAAACCTGCACCGATAAAAGCGGGGATTAAAGGAATAAAGATATTTGAAATTGATTTCAAGAAACGTTGCCATTTACTATGTTTTCTTGATTTTTGGTAGTGCTTTTTATTTTCTTTTGCAAGTTCTTTAGCTTGAGATTGATAACTTTGATTGTCCGAATAGGAGATATCTTCACCTAACGGTACATGGCTATAATCTGCCATATGTCCTGCCACTTTCTCTACTACACCGGGACCCACAATGATTTGAAGTGTTTCATCTTCAACGATGCCTATGACACCTTCTATTTGATGTAATTCATCATAATTAACTATATCTGGATTCTTAATGGATAACCGCACTCTAGTCATACAATGCATGATACGCTGTATATTACGCATTCCACCTACCGCATTGATGATTTCTTGTGCGAGTCTGTCTTCTTTACTCATAGAATTAGCCCCCTTAACCTTTGATGGCTTGCTTAATCACACCATTATGTTGTAATAATTTGTTTTGTGCATCATCTTTAGTTGTGTCACATAAATACATCACAACAGCAGTTTTAATGTTTTGATCGGCTTTTTCATAGAGTAACTTAGCTTCTTCGTCATTTAAATCACATATATCTTTAATAATTCGAATAGAACGTTGAATTAATTTTTGATTTGTTGGTTTTAAATCTACCATCAAGTTATCGTAAACTTTCCCTACACCAATCATCGTCATGGTAGATATCATATTGAGAATGAGTTTTTGGGCTGTACCTGATTTTAAGCGAGTTGAACCGGTTAATACTTCTGGTCCGACAGGTACTTCCAACACATATTGTGTTAACTTACTCATCTCACTGTTTGTGTTGCAAGAAAGAGATACGCTTACGGCGCCAACCTCGTTTGCATAGGCTAAAGCGGCTTTAACGTAAGGTGTACGTCCACTAGCAGAAATACCAATCACTATGTCATCTTTTGATAGTTGAATTGCCTTTAAATCAGCTTTCCCTTGTTCTTCATTATCCTCCGCACCTTCAACAGCTTCTGTCATAGCCTTACTTCCACCGGCAATAATACCTATGACTTCATCGGGTGAAGTATTAAATGTAGGTACGCATTCTGCTGCATCTAAAACACCTAATCGACCACTTGTGCCTGCACCAATGTATATCAATCGACCATGTTTCTTGAATTTAGATATCGCTTCTTTGATGACTTTTGTTAATTCAGGAATGATCGGTTCTATAGCTTTGGGAACGAATTGATCTTCGTCATTCATCGTTTGAAGTGCTTCTTGAATTGACATTTCATCTAAATGCATAGTCTCTGTATTACGTGATTCAGTCGTTAAATGATTCAATTGTCATTGCTCCTTTAAACATTTAAATTCAAAAGTATCACCTGGCGCTATCAAATGGATAAATGGTTGATCCTGTTTATAAATTCGTGCAATACGATTGATATTTGGATGTCCTTGAAGTGGTGATTTAATTACTTGTAGTTCACCTTCATATCGACCATTCAGATGATTATCGATAGTAATATCTCCGGGTAATCTTTGGTCGATACCAACGGCTTCAATAGTTTGATTAATTAAGTGTCTAGATTCATAAGAACGTATGATATGTTCGGGCGAATCGATTCTTGAATGATGCTTAGTAAATAGTATATTTGACAGGTCATCATTGATATTTTCAGTGACATTAACACGCAGTTCAAAGTGTCGTTGGACACACATTTGATAGAGTTGACGCGCTAAATTTAAATCAAACCTAGTATCTCCAATAATAATATTTGAGATACCAACACGTTCTAATTCATGAACCGCGAAACAAGGATGCTGATTACGATGTACCTCGATAGTTGGTAAACCTTTAAAAATGGGTCCTCTTAATTCAGTTCCTGGAATGAAGGCATATATATCTGCCATTGAATCAAAAGAATGTATGAGTGCATTTTGTTGTTCGACAAATGTCGCACTTAATCCAGTATCCGGCCTTGGATAATAATTATGACAGTATACTAGTGATTGAATATTTGAATGACGATATAGCGTGGATAATTCACTTTGAGTTATCGTACTTGCGTTAATGCAACATCGATAACCGTGTTGCTGTATATCATGAATAAGATTGATATTAAGGTCGTGATCGATTCTGATAACAAAATCCCCATGAGCGTATTGATCTAATAAACTGTAAAAGTGGTGATTAAGTAAAGAAGGATTCACATCAATAATAAAGGTGATTGAATATTGAGATAATATCTGACACAATTCCCCAAAATGTATCAGTGTAAGTTGATCATCCTCTTCGGGTATTTGTAGAGAAGTAAAAATAGTATCGTATCCCTGAGATACCATTGATTGAATATAAGATTGATTTAATTTACTTCCTAACGAGACCGAGAAACCGAGCATGATCATCCTCCTCATTTATAAGCTTAATCATATCCGATTATAACGCTAATATTAGTCATTTACAATTTACATTTTAGATTTAGGTTTGTTTTTTACAAAAATATTAATAAATAAAATAAATAGTACTTTTGGAGAATAAAATACGAAAAATATAATGAGGGAAATAAGTAGAATTAAAAAGTGTGATCTTTAAATTGAATAAGTGTACGGTAAATCATATTTTGGTATTCGATAATATGATGAAAAATATCACCATAATTAATAGTATGAAGCGGGTATTCGACGAGGTAAGCAATTAAATTTTGATAATGAGTGAAATGACTTAAAGAAGTACAGTTGCGGTTTGTTGAATTTGTCTTAATCCAATTACTTTCTTTAATGATGAATGTATTAAATTCATTTAATGATGGTTCAAATTTGCTATAATGTGATACTAAGTAATATTTTAGCATTTCAGTATGTGTGATAAGTTGTGTTAATTTTAATTCAATATGGTTTAATGTTTCTTGAGAATTCATAAAGCCTCCTTAGTAGTTAAATGTAAAAAGAAAGGAAATATAGATATGAAACTTTCGAACAAAGGGTACCGTTTTAAAGATATTGCTTGGAGAGATTTATTTTTAATACCAATTATCTTTATAACAATGATGATATTTTCAAGGATAGGTGTAAATATATTAAATACGCATTATATACATATAGATCGATTAATGGGTGAGATGGTTGCTACCGTTGCACAAACCATGAGTTATGTTATTGCCATTTTATGTTTTTACCTTATGCATATCAGTTCCTTTTCAGAACGCTTGAAGAATGGGATTAATTATATAAAAAAGCATTGGAAATTTTTAATTGTGATGTTCATTATCTCAATTTGTGCGTCAAAAGCCTATGAATGGATGATGGAATTATTACCGCAATCATGGCAATTTAATGAAACACAGAATGAATTAGCATTAAATCAATTATTTAAGACCCCTCTATTTTTACCAATCACTTTTATATTGATAGTGATTGTTGGGCCTATCGTTGAAGAGATTGTATTCAGACATATCATTATAGGTGAATTAGGAAAAAAATTTAATTTTATTTTTATGGGGATTATCTCCGCTGTAACATTTTCACTAATTCATGTAAGTGATGCTAAATCACCATTAGAATTTGGTGCATACTTTATACTCGCAGTTATTTTAGTATTCGTATATTTAAAGTCAAACAGAAATTTAGCGTCTTCTATTACGATTCATATGCTCAATAATCTATTATCATTTATAATCACGATATATACAATTTCTATGTAATATACAATAAACCCAACTGATTACACGTGTAAATCAGTTGGGTTTAAAAATTGTTGATAATTATCAATCGTAATATCATGCGTTTTAATTGTTTTTTCAAATGAGTAGGAGATATCTTGTATATCTTTAATAGGGAGTTCTCGTGTAGAACCTAGTCCAATTTCAAATACCACAGCATGCCACTGACCATCTTTACATAATAGACCAATAAAGATAACGTTCTCCGCAATAGTTTGATTGTCTTCATAAAAATCTACAAGCATGACATTTCGTTCAGTACAGTAAATTAAAATATCGGAAAAGATATTTGGAAGTGTTATCTGTGCGGTATCTTCGAATTTTATATAGTAATCCATTTTTTTTAATAATTTTCGTACACGCGTTTGAGGTAAAGTTAAACATTGTTTAAGTATATCTTGAATTTCTTTAGTATAGGGTAGCGTAGAATAAGATTGACTTTCATTTAAGGTAAGAAATAGCGCAGACAATTGACTATCAGTCAAAGTAAGTGCAATTTTGGCTTGTGCATCTTGAATTTTGTAACCACCCTGGCTACCATGAGAAGCATGAATTTGAACACCTTGATTTTCTAAATCATCAATATCTCTCAGAATGGTACGTTTTGATACATTAAAACGTTTGGCTAATTCAGAAGCAGTTATTTTATTACTTTGTTGTATTTCTGTTATTAAGCGATTTTGTCGTTCTAACTTATTCAATGAAAGTCACCTCCAAATTAACATTACATATTACAATAATTATATCATATAAGCGACAATGATGACATTTATAGCGCATTTTTGGATTAAAAAGTGAAAAAATGGTCTAAAAAAATTTTGGAAAACGCTTACAAAAGAAAACGCTTTATGTTAATATATTATTTGTAACAGGGGGAGCGATTAACAAAGGGGTAGAGCTATATAACAGATAGCTGGTAATCGTTCGAGTTACACTAAAACATCTTCAATATTTATTACTTACTTTCCTTTCTATTTGTCGGCTAGCATAAGACTAGCCGATTTTTTTATGTAAAAAGATGCAAATGGACACTGGCATGTTACTATAGCTATTAACACATTTAATTTAATTAATTATGATAAAATCATTAATATTTTTAGATATATAGGAAGGTGTTATTAATGCATAACATTGATTTGCACAAGATAGATGAAATGATAACAAAATGGTTGAAAAACGTAGACCAAATCATCCCAAATTTAATCGCGGAAATGGAAACAGATACAAAGTTAAATCGCTTTGACTTAGTGACAAATGTGGATAAACAAATTCAAAACGAATTTCAAGTATTCCTACAAACACAACTTGAAGGTCATCGGTTATTTGCAGAAGAAAAAAATAATGATGAGATAGATCCTAGACAAGGACATGTTTGGATTATGGATCCTATAGATGGTACGTCTAATTTGGTGAAACAACAGGAAGATTATTGTATTATTTTAGGTTATTTTGTAGATGGCGAACCTAAGCTTTCATATATATATGATTACCCACATCAACATTTATATAAGGCTATTGAAAATGAAGGCGCATTTGATAATGCGCAAGTGATGAAACAACCACCTAATATGGATATAGAAGAAGCCATATTATCGTTCAATACACAAGTCATGAATGATGAAACGATTCATCAATTATATGATGCGTCTTTTAGTCATAGAATTATTGGTTCTTGTGGCTTAGATTCAATTAGGGTGATTAAAGGTCAATTTGGTGCACATATCAATACTAATCCTAAACCTTGGGATATTGCCGCACAATTTTTATTTGCGAAAGAACTTGGGCTGAAAATGACAGCGTTAAATGGTGGACCTATAGATTTATCAACAGCTGCGCCATTTATTATTAGTAATGAAGGATGTTACTCCGCAGTACTTGAAATTTTAAATAGTGATATGGGTTATGAAAGATAAGATAATGTTCGATATTAAAATCATTATTCCATATTCCATTAGGATTAATATTTTTACAATAAATTTCGCATAATAAGACTTTAGAAGTATAGTAAAAATATTTTTCTATTATATAATAATAAAGGTATATAGCATGTAAAGTAATTATGGAAAAGGAATGATGGGTGTGCGCAGAACAGAAAAAAATAGAATGAGTCTACCAGCTAAAATTTTAGTTTGGTTTGTTGGCATATTATTTATATTAGCGCTATTAGCAATGATATATGTCATTGCCAAGATATTTATTACTGGAGATAAAATACATAATCCTTTAAATAGAGATTATTCACATTTAAGAAACGGCAAAGTTAATTTGAAAAATGGTGATCCATTCACGATAGCATTATTTGGTGTAGATTCGGATGCTGAACGTAAAGCGCAAGGTGGCGGATCTCGTAGTGATACGATTATGATTCTATCTATTAATCCAAAAGAGAAGAAAACAGAGATTGTAAGTGTACCTAGAGATACTCAAGCTAAAATGGTTGGTAAAGGTACAACAGAAAAAATAGCACATGCTTATGCGTATGGTGGTCCTAATATGGCTGTCAATTCATTAGAAAAATTAATGAATGTTCCCATTGATCATTACGCAACGATCGATATGGATGGATTACATGACATGATAGATACTATGGGTGGAATTGATGTTGTAAGTAACGATACCTTTACAACAAACGGAATACATTTTGAAAAAGGTAAGAAAACGCATGTTAATGGTGAAGAGGCGATGAGCTTTATTAGAAGTCGTAAAGAAGAAGGTGCTGGTGGAGATTTCGGCCGTCAAGAACGCCAACAACTCATTCTAGAAGCTATGGCTAATAAAATGACTAGTGCGTCATCGATTACACATTTTGCACCGTTAATGAATGAAATACAAAAGAATGTTAAAACAGATCTGTCATTAGGAGAACTCAATACAATTAGAAGTAAATATAAAGATGCTAATGATACAGTGAGTAGACATCAATTAGATGGTCAAGGCGGCATACAAGATGACGGATTATATTACTTTGTACCTAGCGATAGCTCACTTCAAGAGAACACGAATTTACTTAAAGACAATTTGAATTTATAACGATATCATAATAAATAATAACCAGTTTAAATTAAGGGCAATAGCGATAGTTTAAAATCGTCGCTATTGTCTTTTTTTAATTCGATTATTTGTATTGGTTTAAATACTCACATTAAACAATCAATTAAATTTTAAAAATACTTAACATTGCATGGTTAAAGTTATACAATTAAACTGATTCTATCTATACATATATGTGTGGGGCATTTTAAATAGATGGAAGTTAGACATTATAACGTTAGCATATACGGAACTATATATAATGGGGTGAAAATATGAAAGAACATTTAATCGTCACTCTAGATGGTACAGATTATTTGGTTGAACCAGGTACCAACTTACTTGAATTTATACGTTCGAGAGATACGTTCGTACCAGCCATTTGTTATAACGAGTCAATGGGGCCTATTCAAACTTGTGATACCTGTACTGTAGAAATTGACGGCAAAATAGAAAGAGCTTGTGGCACAACTATTGATAGACCAATGACAGTCAATACAACTACGGATCATGTACAAGCATCTCAAAAAGAAGCATTAGATCGTATTTTAGAAAAACATATGTTGTATTGTACAGTGTGTGATTATAACAATGGAGACTGTGAAATTCATAATACGATGGACGAGTGGGGGCTTCAACATCAAACTTATGAATATAAAGAAAAGCCATATGAAAAAGATTATGGTCCATTCTACCGCTATGATCCGAACCAATGTATTTTGTGCGGACGTTGTGTAGAGGCATGCCAAGATATTGAAGTAAATGAAACAATCAGTATTGATTGGGATCGTGAACATCCTAGAGTTATTTGGGATAATGATGTACCTATTAATGAATCTTCATGTGTATCATGCGGCCAATGTGCAACAGTTTGTCCATGTAATGCCATGATGGAAGTCAATATGGAAGGTAACGCTGGATATATGACAGATACTGAACCAGGTTCATTAGCTGCAATGATTGATTTAACTAAAAAGGCTGAACCAGGTTATGGTCCATTATTTGCTATTTCTGATTCTGAAGCGGAAATGCGTAAAGAGAGAATTAACAAAACCAAAACAGTATGTACATACTGCGGTGTAGGTTGCTCATTTGAAGTATGGACTAAAGATAGAGAAGTGTTGAAAGTACAACCTTCACATGATTCTCCAGCTAATAAAATTGCATCATGTGTGAAAGGAAAATTCTCTTGGGGACATATTAATTCTGATCAACGTTTGACGAAACCACTTGTGCGTAAAGATGGTCAATTTCATGAAGTTGAATGGGAAGAAGCGTTAGATGTTATTACAGATAATTTCAAACAAATTAAAGACAAATATGACGCAGATCATTTGGCATTCATTTCCTCTTCAAAAGCAACAAATGAAGAGTCATATTTAATGCAAAAACTTGCACGACAAGTCATTGGAACGAATAATGTTGACAACTGCTCAAGATATTGCCAAGCACCGGCTACTAAAGGATTATTTAGAACTGTCGGGCACGGTGGTGATTCAGGTAGTATTGAAGACCTTGAAAAAGCAGCAATGACTGTATTAATTGGTACAAATACTGCTGAGGCACACCCTGTTATTGCATCACGAATGAAACGAGCTCAAAAATTATTTGGACAAAAATCACATGTATTTGATATTAGAAAACATGAAATGGCTGAACGTGCAGATGAATTTTATCAACCGAAACCAGGTACAGACTTAGTATGGTTAGGTGCTGTAACGAAATATATTATTGATCATGATCTGCATGACAAAGCATTCCTAGACGAATGGGTAGATGATTTTGAGAAGTATTATGAATCATTAGCACCATTTACGATGGCATTTGCAGAAGAAGCTACAGGCATCCCTCAATCACGTTTGATTAACTTTGCTAAAGAAGTAGCTAAAGCAGAATCAGTATCTATTTGTTGGGCAATGGGTATCACACAACAAGATATCGGAAGTGATTCAAGTACTGCCATTTCAAATTTATTACTAGTAACAGGTAACTATAGAAAACCAGGTACAGGTGCATATCCATTACGTGGACATAATAACGTTCAAGGTTGTAGCGATATGGGTAGCATGCCTGACCAATTTACAGGTTATCAAAAAGTAGTTGATGATGATGTTCGTGCGAAATTCGAAAGAGAATACGGCGTCGAATTAAATAAGAAACCAGGTCGAGATAATCATCAAATGATAGAAGGTATTCATAATGGTGAAATTAATTCACTATATTTATATGGTGAAGATACAGGAATAGTTGATTCTAATATCAATTTTGTTCAAGCTGCCTTTGAAAAACTAGACTTTATGGTTGTTCAAGACGAATTCTTAACTTATACAGCAACTTATGCAGATGTTGTATTACCAGCTAGTCCGTCATTAGAAAAAGATGGCACATTCACTAATACTGAACGTCGAATCCAAAGGTTATACCAAGCACTTGATCCTAAAGGTGACTCTAAACCAGACTGGAAAATTTTCCAACTTATCGCAAATCGTTTAGGATTTAACTGGAACTACAAACATCCAAGCGAAATTATGGATGAAATTGCACGTGTGACACCATTATATGAAGGTGTAAGTTACGACTTATTAGAAGGCTTTAATAGTTTACAGTGGCCAGTGCATAAAGATGGTACAGATGAGCCATTACTTTATTTAAATGGATTTAACTTTGATAACGGTAAAGCAAAACTTTATCCATTAACATTCGATAATTTCTTCAAAGAAGATGAAGTGTATGACTTACATGTTAATAATGGTAGATTATTAGAACATTTCCATGAAGGAAACATGACATATCAAACTGAAATGATTAAATATAAAGTGCCTAATGCCTTTGTAGAAATCTCACCAGAACTTGCTGAAGATAGAGGTATTCATGAAGGTGCACAAGTTAAATTAATTTCTGCAACTGGCGAAGCTACATTAACGGTACATGTTACAGATCGCGTAAGTGGAAAACAAATTTACATTCCTTTAAATAATGATGCTTTAGAAAATGGTAATATGGGTGCAATCAACTTACTTACTAATAGTGATGTAGATCCATACACAGATACACCATCGTATAAACGTACAAGTGCAAGAATGGAAGTGATAACTAAACGTGGTAAATCACCGCTAAACCCAACTAACTTCCGTGTAGACAAACAACGTAATCCACAATATAGTGTCAGAGTTGATAAAAAATGGGCGCGTCCAGACTATATTTTCCCAGGAAATCAGGTGAATGACTGATGGCAGAAAGAATAACTCAAATTAAACGCATGGAAAAATCAGATGAACAAGTCAAAGCAGATAATCTCAATGAAGTGTTAGATGCAATATCTGAGAATAAAGATAGTATCATGAAAGCAATTCGATTAGTTAAAGTTTTAGACGAAGCGAAATTGTTAGACGCACTATCTGGTGGTATTAAAGGTAGACAAGTTATTATTAATAAATTTGCAGTCGAATTAAATAAAGATATTTATACTGGATTATTATCTAATATGGCATCATTAGTATTTTTACTTGGCGACTTAAATGTTAAAGACTTAAGTGAGATGCTCAATAGACTGAATAAAGGTATGCATGTAGCCAATCAAGCAAGTAGCCATTCCAAAACGAGTGTTCGAAGCTTGCTAGGGGTTCTTAAAGATGATGAAATGAATAGAAGTATCACCTATATGCTTAATTTATTAAAAGGTATGTCTCGAGAAGATTAGATATAAGAAGAGGTCAGAACAAACAACTTTTGATGAACAGGTTTGTCAAAAGCGTGATGGATGATTCATTTTCCATCACATGTTCTGACCTTATTTCTTTATGTCGACATTTACAAATTAAATCATGTATCATGTAGGATAAGTATTATTTTAAGTGAATAGAGGTGTCATATGATTAATCCCAATATATTAAAAGCTATGGCTATCGTATCTAATGTTTTATTAGTGATTGGTATCATCTTTTTAATAATGTTGAAGTTGATATTAGCCATCACATTTTTTACGGTATCGTTGGCTATTAGTTTAGTAATATTTAATGTACTATTTCGTGATAGAACAGGTATGAAGATTGCAATTAACGTATCATTCTTTATCGTTGTCATAGCAATTGTAATCGCATATGTCGTTTTGTCTAAATAGTTAAAATAGGAGCTTTTATTGAATGAAGAAATTGAGTAAGTCCCGTGTAAGTACTATTATTATCCTCTTACTATTGATTGTTTTCGGAATACTGTATATCATTTTTGATACTAATTTATTTAATAATGATAAACGTGTGTCTTTTAACGAAGCGGTCTCACGTCAACAAAATAAAGGCGTACTTAATATGAAAGAAGATCATGGTGAGTTTAAAAAAGCAAATGAAAATGATATTAAAAAGGCCATGTCAATTCATCATGGCGATAACAAACTCAAATATATGGATATTTCCGAAAAAGTACCTATGTCAAAAGAAGAAGTTAATAAAATGCTTAAAGGAAAAGGGATTTTAGAGAATCAAGGGCAAAGTTTTATAGATGCTCAAGATAAATATGAAGTTAATATTATATACTTAATCAGCCATGCAATTGTGGAAACTGGAAATGGTGACTCTGAATTGGCACATGGAATCAAAGATGGTAAACACAATTATTATAATTTTTATGGTATCGGTGCATTTGATGAGAATGCGGTGCATACTGGTAAAAGTTATGCCAAAAAGGAAGATTGGACATCGCCACGAAAGGCAATATTAGGTGGAGCAAAATTTGTAAGGAATCAATATTTTGAAAATCAACAAATTTCACTTTATCAAATGAGATGGAACCCGAAAACACCAGGACAGAATCAATATGCAAGTGACATCCACTGGGCTGACAATATAGCAAAAATAATGAAGAAATATTACGAACAATTTGGAATCAAAAAAGACAAAGTTCGAAAAGATTATTACATTTAAATTATAAATTGATAAGAGTATCTGCTTGAAAGCGAGCGGTATACTCTTTTTATTGTGGCAAGCATATCTTTAGTTTACTCAATTTTGTAAATGTATGAGATGTGATAAAATATATAAGAATCACAATGTTGAGGTGGAATCATATGAAAATCGCAATTGTCGGTGCAGGGATCGGTGGCTTAACAGCGGCTGCACTATTACAAGAACAAGGTCATCAAGTTAAAATTTTTGAAAAAAATGATGCAATTAGAGAAGTGGGTGCGGGTATAGGTATTGGTGACAATGTCATTCAAAAACTACACAACCACGATTTAGCGAAAGGTATAAAAAATGCGGGTCAGAATTTAACATCAATGCAAACGCTTGATGAGCATAATAAACCATTGATGACTGCGCATTTAAAACGAGATACACTTAATGTTACATTATCTCGTCAAACACTAATCAGTATTATTCAGTCTTATGTACAACAAGACAGCATTTATTTAAAACATGGCGTAACTAAAATAGATAATAGTAATTCAAAAGTCATTCTTCATTTCATGGAACAAGAAAGTGAAGCCTTTGATTTATGTATTGGTGCAGATGGCATACATTCAATTGTTAGAGAAGCTATTGATAGCCAAAGCAAGGTTCAATATCAAGGCTATACATGCTTCCGTGGGCTAGTCGATGATATTCATTTAGATGAAACGGATGTAGCTAAAGAATTTTGGGGCAAACAAGGACGCGTTGGTATTGTGCCATTAATTGATAACCAAGCATATTGGTTTATCATAATCAACGCTAAAGAAAAAGATGTCAAATACCAATCATTTGGTAAGCCACATTTACAAGCACGATTTAATCATTATCCCAATATTGTAAGACAAATATTAGATAAACAAAGTGAAACAGGCATTATATTAAACGATATTTATGATATGAAACCACTAAAATCTTTCGTTAAAGAGCGTACTATTTTACTAGGTGACGCAGCACATGCAACAACACCTAATATGGGTCAAGGTGCAGGACAAGCTATGGAAGATGCAATTGTATTAGCTAACTGTTTAAAATCATATGACTTCAATGAAGCATTAGAAAGATATGATAAATTAAGAGTAAATCATACAGCAAAAGTGATTAAAAAATCACGTAAAATTGGAAAGATTGCACAATATCATAACAGTTTGATGATCAAATGCAGAAATACAATGATGAAAATATTACCGAATAAAATTGCTTCAAACCAAACTAAATTTCTTTATAAATCTAAAGAAAAATAGTGTATAAGTAAAAAGGCAATCCAAATCAATGATGTGATTTGGATTGCCTTTTGTTTTACTGTTGAGGATTAACAATGAATTGCGGCGTTTTGCCATTTAATTTTTTAATTGTATCATTTGCTACAATTTTAGCCATCATATCTCTTGCTTCAAATGTTGCATTACCAATATGTGGTGTAAGTACAACATTTTTAAGCGATTTTAATTCATCTGTAATTTTAGGTTCAAATTCATATACATCTAATGCTGCACCTTCAATTTCTTTGTCTTGTAAGGCTTTTACAAGTGCTTGTTCATTAATGATTGGACCACGTCCAGCATTAACAATATAAGCTGTAGATTTCATCTTTTTGAATTGTTCAGTATCAATTAAGTGATGTAAATCAGGATTATAGGCAGCATTAATTGTGATGAAGTCTGCATTCTCAAGTAATGTATCTAAATCAACATATTTAGCACCGATATCTCGTTCTTTTTCCTCTTTACGATGAGGTCCAGTATATAAAACATCCATATCAAATGCACGTGCACGTTTTGCAACTGCACCACCAATTTCTCCTAATCCAATAATGCCAATGGTTTTCTCAGAAACTTCTCTACCTCTAAAGAATAGGGGAGCCCAACCATCAAAGCCTTTCGTACGTGATAACTCGTCGCCTTCAACAATACGTCTTGCGACACTTAAGATAAGACCAATGGTTAAATCAGCTGTAGCATTGGTTGAAGCTTTCGGTGTGTTTGTCACATCAATATCTTTCTCACGTGCATAGTCAATATCTACATTATTAAAACCTGCACCATAGTTAGCAATGATTTTTAAATTTTTAGCACTATCAATCACATCTTTATCTACATTAGTTGATAATAAACTTACTAATGCAGTGGCATCTTTAACACCATTTATTAGCGCATCTTTACTAATTAATCCCTCATCATCGTACATTTCTACTTCGAAATGTTCTTTGAGAAGGTTTAAACCGACCTCTGGAATTGCACCTGCGATAAATACTTTTTCCATCCTAATCACTCCTTTTATCAACAGTATATAAAAAGATAATACTCTAAACAATGAATAAACATATGATCTGAATAATATATTAATTGATTAAACGTAATCCAATGACTGATCCTAGTATAAGTAGAATACAAAGAATTCTCATAATATTTTTGGATTCATGATAAAAGATCATACCTATCATCGTACCCCCAGCTGTACCAATACCTGTCCAGATAGCATAAGCAGTACCCATAGGAATATCTATCATTGATAGTTTTAATGTACTAAAACTACATACAAAGGCAATACCAATGAGAAGAATGAAAATTTTATGTTTAGTTCTAGACCATTCATTCATCAATATAACACCAATCACTTCTAAACAACCTGCGATTAAAAGATACACCCAAGCCATTATTTGCTACCTCCTTCAACATCATCCGTTGTGGAAAGCTTTAAACCTATAATACCTATTATTAATAAAGTAACTAATAATATTTTCATAAATGTAAAAGGTTGGTTGAAAAATAGTATATCGACGATCACAGTACCAGCTGCTCCAATGCCGACGAATATCGCATACACTGTACCAACTGGTAAAGATTTCGTAGCATTGATGACGAGATAAAAGCTTAAAATGATAAAGATAAGTGTAAATAACCAACTGAAAATTGAATCAGCATTATTCAGTCCAGTAACCCATATGATTTCAACTAGTCCTGCTAGAATGACTTTTAACCATTTCAATGTAAAGGTCCTCCTTATCAAATAACAATAAGAATATTCTCTCAAATTTAAAGATATAGGGCAAAGTTTGAAATTGATGTCGTTAAGATACATTTTCAAAATAAGTTTTATTATATATGTATTTCAATATTAGGGAAGCATATTCTAAAAAAGGATGTGAATAGGGGAATAATTTATAGAAAGAAAAAAGCCTGTAAATGCTTAATTAAAAGCATCTACAGACTTTAAATGTCTATTTCATATATGAATTAGATATGAATATAATTATATGAGCTTGCTTCACCTGCAGAAATAGTACGTGTGCTTACTGAGAAAGGTCCACCGGTATAGTTCATTTCAGAAACTGTAACTGAACCGTCAGAACCAACACTTTCAACATAAGCAACGTGACCATAACCACCTGCTGATGATTGTAAAATTGATCCAGCTTTTGGTGTATGATTGACTGTATAACCAGCTTGTTGTGCAGCTGATGCCCAGTTTCTAGCGTCTCCCCAAGTTGAGCCTACTTTTCCGCCAACTTTGTCATAAACGTACCAAGTACATTGACCAGCTGTATATAAGTTACCAGAAGCAGATCTTTCTGATGTAGTATTGCTAGTAGATGTTTGAGCTGTATTATAATTATATGATTGATTATTTGATTGATTAAATTCTGCAGCATCTGCGTGATGAGCAGTTGTACCGAAATATGCAGCGCCAATGCCTGCTGTTAATGTAGTAATAGTTGCGATTTTTTTCATGATAAATATCCTCCCGAATTTTGTTTGGTTTTATTATGTAAGAAGATACGGCGTAGCGAACCGGAAATCATCTTCATTTACCAATTTAAGTTTTATCGTTTTTACGACAAGAGTAACTTTAACAGAAAATCATTACCTTGTGCGGAATGTTACAGCATCGTAATTAAATTAAAAAAACCATGACGCTCGCTGTAATAAACGAGAATCATGGTAATAAAAGTTTGTAACGCTTACAAAGTGCATCCACACTGATTTATAATTAATTTAATAAATGACCATCAATCATAAATATTACAAAGAGTTGTAATAAATGTGTTAGAGATTATTTGAAAAATCTAATGCTAAGTGGAATTAGGTATTCATTGCCATTATAGTATTTAACACATGCAATAATAGTAAAAATAAATGAAACAAAGGCTAAAACCATCATAATAATAAAGCCAATGATATAGATAATAAAACCTACAGTCATAGAGGTATCAGTACCCATACTTAACCCGATAAAAAATGGAACTAACATAACAACTAATATAATTATTGTCCAAATTGTATAGGAAATAACAAAGTTTAAGTAATTTTTACCAGCTTTATTAACGAAACGAGATTCTTTATGTTTGATTATCCAAATGATAAGCGGACCAATAAAACCACTGAATAAACTTAATAAATAGATTAACATAGCCATTAATCGAGATTCTTGGTTATCTGAATCAACTACTTCAGAAGATTGATCATGTAAAACATCATTCTGATTGTGTTCTGTCATGGTATTACCTCCATTTTATATGTAAATTAAATTTATTACATCTTTACTATATCAAATAATTATAAATTGATAAATAAGTTTTTAGATTTACTTATAACATGATATACGTTATTGTTCATTTAAAGGTTTAATTCATTTAAAATAAGGATATATAAAATTATTACAAGTTAATGGGTTGAAAATAATTGAGACGTTAATCATACCTAATTCAAGTATTTAAACATAAATGTCCAATTAAAAATGATTGTTACATCTATAATGTTTGATTTTAGTATTTAGTAGTTGTAGCAAGATTGAAAAATAGAGTGGGACTAAGAAATCTTTTTATAAAAGTCATTTCAGTCCCGCTTTTTTAATGAAAGAAAAAGATTAAGAAAGAGAGAGGATTTTAATGAAAATAGCAATTATTGGTTCAGGTAATGGTGCTGTAACAGCTGCACTAGACATGGTGGATAAAGGTCATGAGGTTAAATTGTATTGTCGTAACCAATCTCTAGAAAAATTCAATAAAGCAATAGAAAAAGGTGGATTTGATTTTAATAATGAAGGAGAAGAAAAATTCATTCAGTTCATGGATATCAGTGATGATATTGAATATGTGATGAAGGATGCAGATATTATACAAGTCATTATCCCATCTTCATTTATCGAATATTATGCAAAAGTGATGTCTTATCATGTCACAAATGATCAACTGATATTCTTTAATATCGCTGCATCAATGGCATCTATACGCTTTATGAATGTACTTGAAGATAGACATATTGATGTAATGCCTCATTTTGCTGAAGCTAATACATTAACTTATGGTACACGCGTTGATTTTAATGAAGCACGTGTCGATTTATCATTGAACGTGCGTAGAGTATACTTCTCTACATTTAATCGAGAAGAATTAAATGACAGTTATGATAAAGTTTCACAAATTTATCCGAATTTGGTTAAAGAGGAAAGTTTACTTAAAACCAATTTAGAAAATGGTAACCCAGAGGTACATCCAGGGCCTACTTTATTAAATGTTGGACGTATTGATTATGCAGATGAATTCTCACTATATAAAGAAGGGATTACAAAGCATACTGTTCGTCTACTTCATGGTATTGAATTAGAACGTTTGAATTTAGGGCGTAAATTAGGATTTGAATTAGAAACTGCTAAAGAATCTAGAATTCAAAGAGGCTATTTAGAACGTAAAGATGAGGATGAGCCGTTAAATCGTTTATTTAATACGAGTCCAGTATTCTCTCAAATTCCTGGTCCTAATCATGTAGAAAATAGATATTTAACAGAAGACATTGCATATGGCTTAGTACTATGGTCTAGCTTGGGACGTGTGATTGATGTACCTACGCCTAATATTGATGCAGTGATTGTCATTGCTTCTACTATTTTAGAACGTGATTTCTTTGAAGATGGTCTAACAGTTGAGGAACTAGGATTAGATAAATTAGATTTAGAATAGTGATTTAAAAATATGGAAAGGAAAGAGGTCTTGTTTCAAAAAGAAAAGTAAAGGGGTTTAGATATATGAAAAGACAACCAACTTTTTTAGAGTCTATATCTACAATTATAGTTATGGTAATCGTAGTAACAACAGGATTTGTCATCTTTAATATACCTATTCAAGTTTTATTACTTATATCTTCAGCTTATGCAGCATGTATTGCTTATCGGGTAGGATTACGTTGGGAAGATTTGGAAGAAGGGATATCTAAACGATTGAATACAGCGATGCCGGCGATATTTATTATTTTAGCTGTGGGTATTATTGTAGGTAGTTGGATGTTCTCCGGTACTGTACCTGCACTTATTTATTATGGTCTTAATTTTTTAAATCCAAGTTATTTTCTAGTTTCTGCTTTTATCATTAGTGCGATTACGTCAGTAGCGACTGGTACGGCATGGGGGTCAGCATCAACTGCTGGTATTGCGTTAATATCAATCGGAAATCAATTAGGTATTGAAAGTGGTATGGCTGCAGGCGCTATTATTGCTGGTGCAGTATTTGGTGACAAAATGTCACCACTATCAGATACGACCAACCTAGCCGCATTAGTTACAAAAGTCAATATCTTTTCACATATTAGATCGATGATGTGGACTACGATACCTGCTTCTATCATTGGATTAATTGTCTGGTTTTTTGCAGGATTAAAATATCAAAGTCATACGAATCCTAAGCAAATTAAACAACTACTTCATGAATTAACACAGGTATACAATATTAATATATTTGTATGGATTCCATTAATTGTGATTATAGTATGCTTACTATTAAAAATTTCTACTGTACCTGCGATGTTAATATCAAGTTTAAGTGCACTTTTAGTAGGAACATTTAACAATCATTTCAATATTGTTGATGGTTTCAAGGCAACATTTAATGGTTTTAGTCATACTATGGTAAATCAAAGTCATGTTTCAAATAGTGTCAAAGCACTAATAGAACAGGGTGGCATGATGAGTATGACTGAAATTATCGTGACCATATTCTGTGGGTATGCATTTGCTGGTATTGTTGAAAAAGCCGGTTGTCTAGATGTTTTATTAAAGACAGTATCAAAAGGTGTGAATTCTGTTGGCACACTTATATTAGTAACAGTAGTATGTTGTCTCATGCTAGTTTTTGCAGCTGGTGTCGCATCTATCGTTATTATAATGGTAGGGGTACTTATGAAAGAAATGTTCGAAGAGAGACATTTATCCCAAACTGTATTATCTCGAACATTGGAAGATTCAAGTACAATGGTATTGCCTTTAATACCTTGGGGAACATCAGGTATATACTATGCACATCAATTAAATGTAAGTGTTAATGACTTCTTTATATGGACCGTTCCTTGTTATATATGTGCAATCATTGCAGTTATTTATGGCTTTACAGGAATAGGAATTAAAAAAATTAATAAAAGTGAAGTTTAAATGAATGAAAATGTGGAAAGTATTAAATAAGTTAAAACAATTACATAGATATAAATTGTAGCGATTATATCTGAATGATGTTTTAACTGATAAATATCCTTCTAATTAGAGTAGTGATTGAGTTTTGTAGCGGAATTTAATCATGAAATATTAGACTAAACGAATTCTTTTAAACAACATTTAATAAATTGCCAATTATTATGTAGAAAAAGCGAATCAAGAAAGATTATTTGAATTTGTTTGTAACCAAGAACCGGGTAAGGTTGTAGCGATATTACCTGGTTTACTTGGTTATTAACGAGACAGTTATTTAGTTACTGTTCTCAATTAAATCGTTAATATAATAGTTGCAATCATATAAAGAAACCGAGTATTACATTCACAATTTTGTGAACATAATACTCGGTTTTTTAAATATGACTAAAAATGATTAGTGAATGTAGTTATATGAACCAGCTTGACTAGCTGAGATAGTACGTGATGTTACTACACCAGGACCATGTCCATAGTTCATTTCAGAAACGCGAATTGAACCGTCACTGTTTACACTTTCAACGTAAGCAACATGACCAAATCCACCTTGAGTTGTTTGTAAAATAGCACCTGCTGCTGGGCGATTATTTACAGTGTAACCTGCAGCTGCTGCAGCGTTTGCCCAATTATTAGCATTACCCCAAGTTGAACCAACTTTTCCACCTACACGGTCATATACATAATATGTACATTGTCCAGCAGTGTATAAGTTTCCGCCATTTGAAGTTGCTCTTGATAATGAAATACCATTTGAAGATGGTGCAGATGTCGTAGTTACATGTACGTTATGGCTTGTTGCTGAATAACTAGCACCTAAACCGCCTGTACGTTGTGGTGTGTTATAAGCTTGAGTGTTATAGCCATAATCATAATTATTATAATTGTAGTTATTGTAATTGTTGTAAGCTTGAGTATTGTAACCATAATCGTAGCTGTTATTATGGTTTACTTTGTCTGGGCTCCAATTTCCTTGCCAAGTGTAGTGGTAATTACCTTGTTGATCGATTGTATATGAATAACTGTAAGAAGTTGGATCATTTGGGTTATATCCACCATTATTATTTTCTGCTGCTTGAGCATCATGATTTGCAAAAGCGAAAGTAGCGATTCCTGCAGTTGCGATTGTAGCTGTAGCGATTTTTTTCATTTGATAAATATCCTCCAATTTATTTTTATAATTTTAATAGCATAAAAGCTATGTTTTTATGTAAATGAATTCGTTCTTAACGACAAGCAATACTTTACCAAAAAAAAGTAGGTTTGTGGGCGTTGTTATGGATTTGTAATTTTTTGCTAATATTGTTACACAACTTAAAATAAAAATAATACGGCAATGATTTTGTTGAAATATGATGGTTATGCCATTTATTAAATGAATTTAAAATATTACGAAAAAATGTGTTACATATCTGTAAACTTACAGAAAATTTAAATTGTATTATATTTTAAAGGATGAATAATAAATTAAAGCGTAGGACAACATCATTTAATAATATATGTAAAATATGAACTGTTCTTAATAAATGATAGTTATCAACGAGTGATAAAATATATTGAAAAATGGATAAAGTAACTAATAGTCTAAAACATGCTGTTTAAATATAAATGAAAATTGATATAATCTTTAAAAGAATTGATAGTATAGAATATTAAATCGTTATAAAATTGAATGTGAAGATAGAGGTTATCTAATTAAGAGATACTTATTAAATCAAAGCATGAAGTTATGTGGATGATGTTATTGTAAGCAGCGTGAGGAAACAACATGATAGAAAACTATTCAGTCCGAATATTTCAGAATTTAATTATTAATAATAGTAAAGAGTCAAATATCAAACTTATTTATTGGTTAAAAGGGACAGGTAACATGATCGTTAATTTAAAAAAGTATGAGATGTGGCCTGGTCGTGTTTTACTCGTAATGATGAATGATGTATATCAAATTAAAAGTGAAAATCAAGCTATAACTTGTTTAATAGAAGTTTCAACTAAGGATTTCTTGAGATTTGTAACACCTCGAACAAGACTAATAGGTGGAGAAATACCAACGTCGAACTACTCAAAAATTACTGATCTACTAACCAAGTTAATCGAAATAAAATGTATGAATCAAACAGAAGAAATGATGATTGATAAAATTATCAAATATTTATGTATTGAATTATGCTCAATCGCTTCAGATGAAAAAGGGAATCAGGGCATTTCACTCATTTCAGAACCTATTCATAATTATTTAGTAGACAATCACTCAAGAAAAATAAATAAGAATGAATTAGTAAATGCAACTAATGTGCCAAGTCATCAATTAACACAAATGTTTCAACATACACCTTATTATAGTTTTAACCAATATTTAAATCATATTAGACTAAAATTTTGTTTGATTGATATTTTATCAACCGATCAATCAATCGAGTTTATTGCGATAAATCATGGTTTCAATCATTATTCTAGGTTTATCAAATTATTTAAAGATGCTTATGGTCAAACGCCAAAATTAATTAGAAAACTATATATAGAGACGTCTATCTCTAATAATAAAACAAAAGAAATTAAATTGGACGAAAGTATATTAAGACTTTTGAACCACGTGAATAAAGATAATCAACAATCATCTATGATGATTGATGTTCATTTCCCAGTAAGTAAACAGCGCAAAAGGATTGTCCCTCATCAATTATATATAGAAGTGGATAAATTAATAACGCTCAGTCATTTTGATTTGTTGAAATTGAAAGAGAAATTGAATTATAGATGTAAGCCGATCCATATCATTATAGAAGTTGAATTAACTTCACTCATAAAACAAAGCAAGGTATTTGAAGAACATTTAAATCAACGATTAAAAATGTTAAATGATGTGAATATGATTCCAGTTTATAAGATTAAAACAGAACACTCAGATGAATTGACTTCAATTGAAAAAATAGCCATCCAAAAATTAATCAAAATCTTATTTCAAATAAAAAGGCGATTTAAAAATGAAAAATTAGAAGTTTTAATTCGAGGGATTAATATTGATAGAATTAAAGAATTTAAACAATTATTGAATGTATATTTTGATGATTATCAATTAATTTGGTCTCCTTATCAACAACAATTAAATATGATTGATAAGGCTGAAAAACTAGTAGACATGATCATGATTCCTTTAAATAAAGTAAGTCAATTTGATTTTATTAAAAATGAAAAATTAATGATTAGTAATTTGATAGAGGGTAATCATACTTGTTTTATCAAACAGTCGCATTTTAAACAATTTAAAGACATTTTTAAACAACTGAAAAATGTCAATGCTGTCTGTTTACATTGGGATGATATTGATATGAAAGATATACAATTTTCTCAAATCACATCGACTCATTCCATATTGTTTTTATTGGATATTTATAATCAATTGCGTGGTAAAGTTATATTTGAGAATGCTAATTTGATAGTGTCTCATTATAGAAATGAATATCAGTGTATTGCACTACTAGATATACCAATGACTAAAAATCCTAATATTGATTTTGTTCAATTCAATTTCGCAAATATAACTAATATCAATCATGCTGAAATTAACATGATAGACTATCAGCCTTTTATGAAGTCAACTAAAGGAGATAGGAAATCAGATACAAGTGAGATTAAAACAGAAAATTTATATTGGATTGGTGAAATTTGTAAAAAAGAAATAGGTAAAAACACGATACAACTACCAAGTATAGCAATGGTTCATATTAATATTTTAGTTAATGATGTATGACTGGTATGTAAAGGGGAAGATTCATCATGCCAAATGTAAAAATAAAGACGTTTATTGCGCACTACATGATTATTAAAGTCGCTAACGATTATTTAAAATATTCATACCATTTAACATTTGATCATATTAAATTACTTTACTTTTTAGTTAATGAGAAAAACAATGAAAAGTATATGGATCTTAATCAACTTGAAATGGTCGAACAAAAAACAAAGATACTACAAATGTTACAATACTTATATCAACAACATTGGATTTTGAAAGATCGTAAGGATGAAGACCAACGACAATTAAGTATATCGATAACAGAGCTACAGAAACAAAAAATACATTTTTTATTTAGTGAACTTCTTGAAATGCTTAATTCAAATCAATTAATTATAAATGCTACAACAAAGCATTCTATTAAATATGTTATAACCTGTAATGAAATGATTAGTTACATTAGTCAATGTTTAAATAAATATAACCTTTCAATTGAAGAACTCTATGTACTAGCTACATTACTTATTAATGAAAATGAAATGACAATTAAGTATATGAGATATCAAACACAAAGAGGTGTTGTAGCTTTAAGTCCCAATATAAAGAAGTTGAAACAAAAGGGTTATATTATAAAAGAAAGATGTGTCGAAGATGAACGTACGATCAAACTTAAAATAAAACATTCTAATATGAACTTAGTCGTTTCTATCATTGAATCATGTTATGAAATTTTAAAAAAGGGAATTAAAGATATATAAATAGATGAGTTATAGATAGAAGGAGTTTGTGTATGATTTTAGATAATGTCAATCCCAATGATTTATTCCCAACTGAAAAGAAAGGTCCTTCAGTGTTAGGAATTATGGATTACCAAGTTCAAGGACAATCTCAATTTGAGGGTGCATTTATAGCTACGTCTGAACGTTTAATTATGAATGTAGATATGAATGGTCAATTCTATTATAGAAATATTGGCTACGATGAAGTGAATGAAATTGAATATGATGGTGAAACAATTATATTTAATTTTAATATTGGTAAAATACCGATGCACGATTTTAAATCTAATGAAGTTCAAGCGTTTGTTGATTTTGTAAAAGATAAAATACAGGCTTAAACAAGCGGTTATAAGAAATATTTGAAATGAAACTGTCAATACTACTAATGATATATAGCGATATGCCATGATAATACGTATTATTATGGCATATCGTTATTTTTATTTTAATATTGCTTAGCAATTTATTATTTGTAAAAATCCAACTAATCAAATGGGAATTATAAAAATTTTAAAATATACGCTTTCAGAATAAGTGGTAAATTTGTGATATATATATATATTAATAACCATGAAAAAAGTTAAATAAATTTTTGATAAAAGAAATAAATATATAAATGAAAATTCGAGTAATAAAATTATTGAATTTTTAAACTTGTTTGTTTAAAATGAACTTTGTAACATGGGTGGAGATCAATTCAGTAAGATGAAATTATGTAAACCTTGCTACAACAAGATGTGCATCAGAGGAGTGGTTTTAGAATGGCAAAAATAAAAAATATTAATGATTTAGTTGACGCTACATTTCAAGTGAAAAAATTCTTTAGAGATACAAAAAAGCAATATAATCTTAACTATGAAGAAATTTATATTCTGAATTACATATTAAAAAGTGAGTCTAATGAAATATCTTCTAAAGAAATTGCAACATGTTCTGAATTTAAACCATATTACTTAACTAAAGCATTACAAAAATTAAAAGAGTTAAATTTATTATCTAAAAAGAGAAGCGTGCATGACGAACGTACAGTAATAGTTTTTGTGACAAAAGAACAAAAGGATAAAATTAAGCAACTCATTGATGAATTAGAACAATATATCTAAGTGACTTGTTTTATTATATTTTATATTTAATGGTTCAAATTCAGATAATTAATTGTGATGGAAAGTAAGTTTTGGAATTGAGTAAGAAAGTGGAGCATTAGTTGTTACGCTTTTATCGTGTAGCTAGGGAATTATAGGTGTTTATCATTATAAACTTATTGGAAAATGGGTGTGTTTCAAGGTTAATGAATGTTTTCTTATTGTAGATACGATAAAAATGATCCATTAACCACAAACTGAATAGCATCTTAATTACATAATTTAGCTTCGCCCCTTATTTTTCAAATAAAGAAAGGCTTGGTTACCAAATGGCAACCAAGCCTTTTTAAATTTTAATCATTTTGACACTTGATTCACATTAATATTTTCTTAAGAAATTTAAATTTCTATCATACAGCATATTAGCAATATAAGCTTGAACTGTTTCAAGGATCTTTTCAATATACTGTGTACGGTTAGATAAAATTCTAATCGATAGCCCGTGTGTTGGTAATTGTGAAATGCCAAGTCGACAATTTAATTCTTTCTCAAAATGTTTAATTTGATCATAAACCTCATCGATAAATCTTTGATTTACATTAGGATGAATAAAATAAGCTGATCCTAAATGAGTATAATTTTCCATATAACCAATAGAATCTATTGAATTTTTTTCGGGATTTAACATAAGGTTATCATAAGTTACTAATTCATTATCGATGTATATTTCATTTACCAAATGCATATACTTATATGAAAAGTTTTTATCTTCTGATGAATAACCAGGTGTAAGAATATCAGTATAAAACATGGCACTGGTTTGATCTAAGTCAAAGCGATTGTATTGATAAAATTTAGCATTTTCGTATGCAATAATTGGATCTGCCACATATTCCATGTATGCGTTTGGCTTTAAATGGAATGTTTGATACTGTTCCACTCTGTCGTTTAATGTTTTATAAATTTTCGTCGCACCTTGAGAAGTCAGTGTTACACTAGCATTTTCTTCAATATTAAAATTCATTGAATAACGATCACCGTCAAGATAACCACCACCGACATTAACAATATAGAAAGTAGGGATGGTTGATCCGTTTAAATATACTGGACGAATAACTTTTAATGCTTTTTCAAAAAAGATATCACGTGCAACAGAACGACTTCCATTATTAAATACGGTTAAATCAAGTTGACCTGTCCAAGCTTGTTGAGACATTATGATAATCCTTTAAGTAAAGTATCTCGTTCAATCCACTTAATCACTTCATCAAGACCTTCATCTGTTTTTAAGTTAGTAAACGCGAATGGTCTGTCGCCTCTAAATACTTTTGTATCTTCAGCCATTTGTTCTAACGATGCGCCAACATGTGGTGCTAAATCCGTTTTATTGATGATGAAAAAGTCTGATTTAATCATACCTTGTCCACCTTTACGAGGGATTTTTTCACCTTGAGCAACGTCGATAATATAGATTGAAAAATCTACAAGTTCAGGACTGAATGTAGCTGCTAAGTTGTCGCCACCAGATTCAATAAAGATAAGTTCAATATCATCATTACGTTCTAATAACTCATCAATAGCAGCAAAGTTCATAGAAGCATCTTCACGAATTGCTGTATGAGGGCAACCACCTGTTTCTACACCAATAATTCTATCTTCAGGTAAGACACCTGTATTAACTAAGATCTTTTCGTCTTCTTTTGTATAAATGTCATTCGTTATAACGCCGATGCTCATATCTTTGGCTAGACGTCTAACTACTTTTTCTATTAATTGGGTTTTACCTGCACCAACAGGGCCACCAATTCCAATTTTAATTGGTTCAGTCATACTGATACCTCCTATGAAATAAAGATTCTTACATTAACATTTTCATGTTCCATTTGGTTTAATTCTAAACCGGGTGCTGTCATACCAAAGTCGCTTTCATCAAGTGATAATATATGATTTCTTGTTTCTTCGATATAAGGCACCATTTGTGTAACCACTTTTTGCCCAGCAGTTTGTCCTAAAGGAATAGCTCTCACTGCATTTTGTGTTAAACTTGATACATTTTGATAAAGGTAATAATCAATGATTGTTCCTATATCAACACCTAAATGATAACCAAGCATAGTGAAGCAGATAGCTGGATGCAATTTGGCTTTTTTATTTTTCATTTGTTCATGATACCAATTAATCCATTCGCTATCGTATAATTCCGTCGCTAATTTCACCATACGTGTTCCCATCTGTTTTGCACCAACACGTGTTTCTTTAGGAATACTTTGTACGAATATAAGTTGATCCATACGTAAAATCTTTTCTGTGTCATTTGCTTCTAGAGCCTCATAGACAATTCTCATCGCAAGACCATCCGAATACGTTAACTGTTCATTTAAAAATAATTTTAACCATTGTACAAAAGTGTCATCATTATTGACTGACTCACGTTGTATATAGGTTTCTAATCCGAATGAGTGACTGAAAGCACCCGTTGGAAATTGCGAATCACAGAACTGAAATAAACGTAAATTTTGATGATCAATCATGGGAATGTCCTATATGTCTAAATGCTTGATTTACTTTTCTATCTTCGTGACTATATGGAATACCTAAAGATTTTAGTAAATCTTCTACAAGATAGTCATATTGTACTAACATTTCAGTTTCTGTGAACTGTGCTGGTAAATGACGGTTCCCAAGTTGATGAGCAATATCTCCCATTTCTTTTAAATTACGTGGTTTAATCACTAATAAATCTTCAGAATTAACATCTACGACAATCATATTGTTCTCATCTTGATATAAAATATCACCATATTGTAAGTCGATAGGTTGTTTTAATCGAATACCTAATTCGTTACCATGATCTGTTTTGACACGTTGAATACGTTTAACTAAATCAGAATTTTCTAGATATACTTTTTCGACATGTTTATTTTTTTCTTCAGCTGATAAATTGGCTATATTGCCTTGTATTTCTTCGATAATCATTAATATGCTTCCTCCTAGAATAAGAAGTATCTTTGAGTTAATGGTAACTCAGTTGCTGCTTCACTCGTAATTTTTTCCCCATCAACATAAACTTCATATGTTTGTGGATCAACATCTAATTTAGGTGTTGCACTGTTATTCTTCATATCTGCTTTTGTCAAGTTACGGATATTTTTAACAGGTCTTACCATACGTTGTAAGTTAAGTTGTCTGTAAATACCATTTTCATAAGCAGTATTAGATACAAATGTCATAGCTGTATGAGTAATATTACCGCCATATTGTCCATACATTCTACGATATTTCATTGGTTCTGATGTTGGGATAGAACCATTAGCATCACCATTAACTGCTACATTTATTAAACCGCCTTTTACTACAAGCTCAGGTTTAACACCAAAGAAAGCAGGATCCCATAATACTAAGTCAGCTAATTTACCAGATTCAATTGAACCAACATAGTCAGAAATACCATGTGTAATAGCAGGGTTAATTGTATATTTCGCAATATAACGTTTAATACGATTATTATCGTTATATTCTGAATCGCCTTCTAATGGACCACGTTGTTCTTTCATACGATGAGCGGTTTGCCATGCACGCGTGATAACTTCACCGACACGTCCCATCGCTTGTGAGTCAGAACTAATCATACTGAATACACCCATATCTTGTAATACATCTTCAGCAGCAATAGTTTCTTTACGAATACGTGAGTCTGCAAATGCAATATCTTCTGGAATTGAAGCATTTAAATGGTGTGTAATCATAACCATATCTAAGTGTTCATCTACAGTATTATGCGTATAAGGTAATGTAGGGTTAGTAGATGAAGGTAAGATATTTGAATAAGACGCTGATTTAATTAAGTCAGGTGCATGTCCGCCACCAGCACCTTCAGTATGATACATGTGTAAGACACGATTATTAACTGCTTTCATTGTATCTTCCATAAAACCAGCTTCGTTTAATGTATCGGCATGAAGTGCAATTTGAACATCGAATTCATCTGCTACGTCTAATGCATGACTTAATGCTGATGGTGTAGCACCCCAGTCTTCATGAACTTTTAAACCAATAACACCAGCATGGATTTGTTCGATAAGTGCTGTGTGATTGACTGCTTGTCCTTTACCTGTAAAACCAATATTGATAGGTAATGCTTCTGCAGCTTCTAACATACGATGTATATGCCAAGGACCAGGGGTTACAGTTGTTGCTTTTGCACCTTCTGAAGCACCAGTACCACCACCGATATGTGTTGTAATACCGCTTTCTAATGCGACTTCTGCTTGCTCAGGATTGATAAAGTGAACATGAGTATCAATACCACCAGCTGTTACGATTTTCCCTTCTGCAGAAATAATATCAGTTGTACTACCAATGATGATATTCACATTATCCATAATGTCAGGATTACCCGCTTTACCGATTGCAAAAATATAGCCGTTTTTAATTCCGATATCCGCTTTAACAATTTTGTCATAATCGATAATCATTGCGTTCGTTAAAACTAAATCGGCTACATTTTTATCATCACGAGTTACGTTAGGATTCTGTGCCATACCATCACGAATAGATTTCCCACCACCGAATGTAGCTTCGTCACCATAATTAGCATAATCTTTCTCAACTTCTGCAAATAGGTTAGTATCACCTAATCTTACAGCGTCACCAACGGTTGGACCGTATAAACTTGTGTATTGTGATTGCGTCATTTTAAAGCTCATTATTTAGTACCACCTTTTTTATTGACATTATCATGGCCTTCGTCATTGAATACGCCTGCATATTTATCGTCTTCGCCAGTAGGACGATATACACGGGAACCATCGATAGGGCCATTTACAAATCCGCGGAAGCCATAAATTCTACGATTACCTGCATACTCTACAAGTTGGACTTGTTTGACATCTCCAGGTTCAAATCTGACAGCTGCACCAGCAGGAATATCTAAATGTTTACCGTAAGCTTTGTCGCGTTCAAAATCCAAAGCTAAGTTAGCCTCAAAAAAGTGGAAATGTGAGCCTATTTGAATAGGGCGATCTCCAGTGTTTTTTACTTCAAGTACCGTTTCTGGTGAATTTGGGTTAATTTCAATATCTGTATTTTTAATTCTAATTTCTCCAGGAATCATATTAACGTCCTCCTTAAACTATTGGATGATGGACAGTGATTAATTTAGTTCCATCTGGGAATGTTGCTTCGATTTCGATTTCAGTAATCATACTTGCAACACCATCCATTACATCTTCTTCATTTAAAATTGTTTTACCAAAGCTCATTAATTCAGCTACTGTTTTTCCATCTCTTGCGCCTTCTAATAATTCGTCACTAATTAAAGCAAGTGCTTCTGGATGGTTTAGTTTAAGGCCTCGTGCTTTTCTGCGACGAGCAACTTCTGCAGCCACAACAATCATTAATTTATCTTGCTCTCGTTGTGTAAAATGCAAAATAATCCCTTCTTTCAAATATTTATAATTGCAAAATAAACTTGCAAATTTTATATTAGGAAGATTTTTAATAATTAACAAGTATAATGAGTCGATAAGTTTCAAATTTTAAATAAAAGGCACAAAATATTTGATTTTTAGAATGCAATTATAAAAATCATTTAATTTTATTAATACGTATATTATATAAAAAGAGTAAATAACATATTTATACACATTTTTTAAAAAGTGATGTATCATGATAATTATGAAATTAGGGGGCATATGTCATGAAAGCAGTAAGTATTATCTTAAAGAATATATCCCAAGTGTTATTAATTAATAATCATTACACAGGATTATTAGTGTTAATTGCTTTATTTATTGGTAATTGGAAAGTGGGATTAAGTGCACTCGTTGGAAGTATAATCGCATATGTATTAGCACCACATGTTAATTATTCTAATGAAGAGATCAATGATGGTTTAGCTGGTTTTAGTCCAGTATTAACTGCAATTGCATTAACTTTGTTTTTAAATGAAAATTGGGCAGGTATTTTGATAACGATTGTGGCTACTGTGCTAACTTTACCAGTTGGTTCAGCTATTAGAGAATGGTTAAAGCCATATGGTATAGCAATGTTAACTGCACCATTTGTTATTGTAACTTGGTTTGCAGTTTCAATTTCAGAACAAGTGAGAGCTGTTAAAACACCGTTGAATATCATTCCGGGAACTGTAGAATCCATTGTGAAGAACCATAGTTCTGAACATGTAAATATCATTAAAACCACTTTAGAAGGCTTTAGTGAAGTCTTTATTATTCCTAGCGTATGGGCAGGCTTGCTTATATTAATTGGTATTTTAATTGGCTCTAGAAAAGCAACGGTATATGCCGTTTTAGGTAATATACTCGGTTTTGTAATTGTAGCAATGTTAGGTGGTAACGTGAATGACATTAATCAAGGGTTATTTGGTTATAATTTAATTTTAACAGCAATTGCATTGGGTACCACATTCAAGACGAGTATCAATACATATTTTTCAACATTCCTAGGGTTATTATTAACTGTATTATTACATTTGGGTTTGAATACGATGCTTGAACCTATTGGATTACCATCATTAACAATGCCATTTATTCTAGCGACATGGATTATGTTATTTGCTGGTCGTCCTCATAGAAATCTCGAGAACAAGAATTAGTTAAAAAACTCTGGTTCACGCTTATTTAAAAGTGTTGTGTTCCAGAGTTTTAGTTTATGACACTAAATAATGGGTTGTATGATGTTCTAACTTATGGAAGATGAGCTCAATAATAATCGCTAAAGCCCAATAAAATAGTGCAGCGACCGTATAAACTGGTACAAATTGATAGCCTTCATTAGCAATTTCAGTACTAATTGCCATTATTTCAGTTACTTGGACAGCAAAAGCGAGCGATGTCCCTTTTAATAGCATAATAAATTGATTTTCAATATTAGGTAGTGCATATCCAAATGCTTGTGGAAATACTATACGTCGATAAACATTCCAATTGGATAAGCCTACTGTTTGTGCAGCTTCGATTTGTTTTGTATCTACTGAAAGTAAACCACCTTTAATTGATTCGGATAAGTATGCAGTTGCATGTAATGAAAAAGTGATAGCTGCAATCATTAAAGGAGGGACCATATCTGGATTCATTTTTGTATTGAATATGGTGTTAAACCAAAGAATGAATGCTGGGACTCCATAATAAAACACAAATAATTGAACTATTAAGGGTGTACTTCTAAAAAATGAATTATAGATGACTACAAATTGAGATAGTCCAGGAATTCGATGTAAACGAATCAGAGCAAATATGGATCCAATCAGTATCCCTACACACATGGCTATTAAAGTTACTGCTAAAGTGTGAGGTACACCTTTTAAAACTTCAATAATAGTATGGAAAATAAAAGTCACTGGTATATCCCCCTTAAACTTGATAAGGCTTTTCTGAAATTTTACTAATAATTGTAAATGTTCCCTGAATGATTAATGCTAGTAACCAATAGATTATAGAAATCACAACATAGACTTCTAACATACCTAACCCATAATTATTTCCAATAATTAGTTGAACTTGTCCCATCATATCTATAATGCCAATAGTGAAAGCTAATGATGTATCTTTAATTAGTTCAATGATTTGGGTTGTTAAATTGGGAATACTGTTTCTTAATGCTTGCGGTATAATGATGTCTTTCAAGATTCTTGGATAACTTAATCCTACTGAAAGACCAGCTTCAATTTGACGATAATCCACTGATAAATAACCTGCTCGAAATACTTCAGATAAATAGGCTGCGCTGTGTAGACTGAATGCTAAAATAATGAAAAATAATCGATCAAAATGATTGATATTGATATGAAATATTAACAGAAATTGAGGTAATGCAAAATAAACTAAAAATAATTGAAGGAGAAGTGGTGTGCTTCTCATAAATGATTGGTAGATTCTCACACATGTTGATAGATAGGGCACTTGTTTTATACGTATTATAGTAAGGATTAAACCTAGTATAGTTGCTAAAATGAGTGCACATATAATCATGATTAACGTAATTGGCAATTGTTGGACGACTTGATTAAATAAATCTAGCCATTGTGTAGCAGACATTTAACTAATGCACCTCCAATTGATTCTTATGTCGATTAATCTTGTTTAAATCTTCGAATACATTGATGTCAAAGTATTTCTGAGATAATTGTTGAAGTTTGCCTTCTTTTTTTAATTCACGTGTCGCTTGATCGATATCATCATGTAATTGTTGGTTATCTTTATTGTAAACAATATGAAGCGGTTCTTTTTTAACGATGCCACCAATCTTAACGTCTTCGTGAACTTTGTCTTGAACAGCTTTATATGTATTCCAATTTAGAAACATAGCGTCACGACGGCCATTACCAACCATCTTCAAGTTGTCACCGTTAGAAGGTGATTGAATCGTATCTATATCTATCTTTTTATCATGAGTCTGATTATATTGTTTTAAAATTGAAAATAAACCACCACTTGGAGCCATAGGTGTTAACCTTTTTTGAGTTAAGTCACTGAGTTGATGTATATCATTATTCTTCTTATTAACTGCGAGCATAGGTAGTGCGTAACTATACGGCACATCTTGGTATAAAAACTGCTTCTCTCTTTCAGGCGTTTTAAAGAACCAATTAATGCCCATATCAAACTTATTAGAACCAATACCTACTAAATTAGATTCTTCTTCGCCAACCTCATATTTAAAATCATACTGCGGTAATTTCTTCTCTAATAGTTTCATATATTCCATATCTAACCCTATAAAATGATTGTTTTTATCAGTATACAGATAGGGTGGGTTAACTTCAGCTGAAAGTGCGACTTTAATTTCTTTTGGATGTGATTTCGTTGCATGTTGCTCATTATCATTAGAGCATGAATAAAGAAGAGAGACACTTAATACGAGAACGGTTAACATGAGATACATTTTTATACGTTTCACGTTGCATCCTCCTCTGTTTTAATTCTTTGGATAAAACGTTGGATGCGTTCATTACTAGGCTGATGTAAAACATCGTTAGGTGTGCCTTGTTTAATCAATTCCCCATTATCAATAAACAAAATTTGATCGGCAATCGCTTTGGCAAAACTAATTTCATGCGTCACTATAACCATCGTCATACCTTGTTGTGCGATATTTTTGATTAAGTTTAAAATACTTTGAATCGACTCAGGATCTAATGCTGAAGTAGGTTCATCTAATAGTAAGACTTTGGGATTAAGTGCAAGTGCGCGTACGATGCCTACACGTTGGCTTTGACCTCCGGAAAGTTGAATTGGATATTTATCCTTATGTGCTATCAAATTCACCATACGCAAATGTTCTTCAGCGATATGTATAGCTTCTTTTTTATTCTTACCTTGGCCATATATGAGACCTTCAGTTATATTTTCGAGTACTGTTTTATTTTTAAACAGTTGATAATTTTGAAAGACCATTGCTGATTGTTGTCTCAGGTGTGAAATATCTTTTTTATTGTGCTGCTCTGCATTGAACTGATAGTCATCAATAGTGATGTGACCTTTTGACGGAATAGCAAGTGCATTCAATGTACGAAGTAAAGTGGTCTTCCCAGAACCACTAGGGCCTATAATAGCTGTCACTGATCCCCTTTGTTGTGAAAAACTAATATCTTTAAGCACTTGATTTGAATGGTAAAAATGAGATAAATGTTCTACTTTGATCAAGTTGCTAACCTCCCTTTATCATTAAAATTAACTTATCATATTAATTCTTATCGGTAAAGTAGGGATTCTGTGATTTCAGTACTTTTAATTAATAATGTCGAGTGTTAAACTAAGAATAATTAAGCTAAAAGATATACGTTAATGAGGTGAAGAAATGGGACAATCATTATTAGTCCAAACTGAGTTGCAACGAAAATGGATAGACAAATTTAAGGCTGTAGAAGAGCAATTTAAATCATATGCAGAAAACAATGATATCGAATCACGTTTTCCATATGAAAATGTACAATGGCTCATTGATGAAGGATATACATTATTAACCTTACCTAAAGCATATGGCGGTGAGGGTGGAACAATTGAAGATATGGTTATTCTACAAACACATTTAGCTCGTATCGATGGTGCAACAGCCCTTTCTATTGGTTGGCATTTAAGTGTAGTGGGACAACTTTATGAACAACAACTGTGGGAACAAGATTTGTTAGATGAATTTGCTGAAGAAGTGAAGAAGGGTGCACTCGTTAATCGTGCAGTGAGTGAAGCAGAAACTGGTAGCCCAACACGTGGTGGTCGTCCTGCCACAAACGCAGTCAAAGTTGATGACGGATATGTCTTAAATGGTGTTAAAACATTTACGTCAATGAGTAAGGCATTAACGCACTTTGTGGTAGGTGCTTATGTAGAAGAACTAGGACAAGTAGGTTTCTTTTTAGTTCCTAGAGACTTTGAAGGTTTAGAAATAGCTGATAATTGGAACATGATAGGTATGCGAGCAACTGAAAGTCATGATTTAGTTTTAAATGATGTGAAGATACCTGAACAATATTTTGTAGAACATCAACGTAAGCCATCATTGAATGGATGGATATTGCATATTCCAAGTGTATATTTAGGTATTGCTCAAGCTGCAAGAGACTATGCAGTAGATTTTGCAAAAACATATAGTCCTAATAGCATAGATGGCACAATTGCTGAAATTCCGACAGTACAACAAAATCTAGGTAAAATGGAATCACTTTTATTATCTGCAAGACATTTTCTATGGAGTACTGCTCATGGATATCAATTATATGAGAAAGATACGGATATTTGGAATGAGACATCTGCAAGTAAAGTCTTAGTATTAAATCAAGGCTTGGAAGTGGTAGATTTAGCAATGAGAATTGTTGGTGCTAAGAGTCTAGAGATGGAAAGACCACTACAAAGATATTATCGTGACATGCGAGCAGGACTTCATAATCCTCCAATGGAAGATATGGCATATACTAATATTGCTAAAAGTATTACTGGTTTAATGTAAGTTAGATTAAAATTCGTAGCAAAATATCAAATTTATTATTATAAAAACTTATTGTAAAACTACATGCAATCTTGTATAATTTTAATGAAATTGATAATCGTTTTCAATAGGAGGAAAATATGAAAAAATTATTATTACCTTTAATAGCATTAGTGTTGTTATTAGCTGCATGTGGTAACAATTCAGGGAATGGCTCTAAAGAGTCTGATAAAAAGGCAGAAACAAAATCTTACAAAACGGATGATGGGAAAAAAATTGATATTCCTAAAAATCCAAAACGTATTGCTGTTGTTGCACCATCATATGCTGGTGGCGTAAAAAAATTAGGTGGTAACGTTGTAGCAGTGAGTAACCAAGTTGATCAAAGTGATGTTTTAAAAGATAAATTTAAAGGTGTTACTAAAGTTGGTGACGACGATGTTGAGAAAGTTGCTAAAGAAAAACCAGATTTAATTATTGTATTAGATCAAAATAAGAGTATCAAAAAATACAAGAAAATTGCAGCAACTGTGCCATTTAACTATGCAAAACATAATTATTTAGAACAACAAGAAGAACTAGGTAAACTACTAGGTAAAGAAGATGCAGTTAAAAAATGGGAAAAAGAATGGAAAGATCAAACTGCTAAAGATGGTAAAGAAATCAAAGATAAAATTGGTGAAGACAAAACTGTAACTATCTTTGATGAATTTGATAAGAAATTATATACTTATGGCGACCATTGGGGCCGTGGTGGAGAAATTCTATATCAAGCATTTGGTTTGAAAATGCCTAAAGCAGTTGATGATTTAACTAAAAAAGCAGGATTTGCTGAAGTGAAACAAGAAAAAGTTGATAAATATGCTGGCGATTACATTGTTTCAACAAGTGAAGGCAAAGCAACACCAGCTTATGAAAAAACTAATATGTGGAAAAACTTACCAGCAGTTAAAGACGGTAAAGTGATTAAAGTGAAAGCAGAAACATACTGGTATAATGATCCGTATAGCTTAGACTTTATGCGTAAAGATTTAAAGAAAAAATTAATGGATACTAAATAAACGATATCAATAATGAAGAAGTTGAGCCATGGTCAGTCAATGGTTCAACTTCTTTTTGTTCTTTTATGTCATCTTTGTAATTATTCGATATAATGAAATAGCTAATAATTATTAAAATATTTTAAATACAATTAAAGGAGTATTATTTATGAAAAAAGTTTATTTTAATCATGATGGTGGCGTCGATGATTTAGTATCATTATTTTTACTTTTACATATGGAAAATGTAGAACTAGTTGGGGTTAGTACAATAGGAGCAGATTGCTACTTAGAACCATCTTTAAGCGCATCTATCAAAATAATTAATCGATTTTCGAAGCAAAAACTTAATGTTGCACCTTCTTATGAAAGAGGGAAAAACCCATTTCCAAAAGATTGGAGAATGCATGCTTTTTTCATGGATGCATTACCGATTCTAAATGAAAAAGTGGCCAGTGCTGAGTCAAAAGAAAATACACTTGAAGCATACGAAGATATTATAGATAAACTTAAAAAAGCAGACGATAAGCTAATTCTATTATTTACAGGACCACTAACAGATTTAGCCAAAGCTTTAAAAACCGATCCCACAATCGAAAATAAAATTGAAAAACTTGTGTGGATGGGTGGTACATTTTTAGAAAAAGGAAACGTTGAAGAACCTGAACATGATGGTACCGCAGAATGGAATGCTTTCTGGGATCCAGAAGCAGTTAAAATAGTATTTGATAGTAAAATTAAAATAGATATGGTTGCACTAGAAAGTACAAACCAAGTCCCATTAACTTTAGATGTAAGACAACGATGGGCTGATGAACGTCATTTTACGGGTATTGACTTCTTAGGAGTGAGTTATGCAGCGGTGCCTCCATTAACTCATTTTGTTACTAATTCAACTTATTTCTTATGGGATGTACTGACAACAGCTTATGTTGGAAATCCAAAATTAACTAAATCAGTAAAACTAAATGTAGATGTGATTGCTCATGGTCCGAGTCAAGGCAGAACTGTTCAACGTGATAATGGTAGAGAGATTAATATGATCAATTACGTAGAACGTAATAAGTTCTTTAACTATATAGGAGACTTAGCTAAACGAGCGAACTAATGTAAACTATATATTCACTTAGGTTTACATTAATGGTATAATCATCTTCATGTAAGGAGGATGAACATATTGAGTACAAAAGATTTAGTTTACACAGCCTTGATGGCAGCAATTATATGTATATTAGGGTTAGTACCTGGTGTCCCGTTACCAATCATGCCAGTTCCAATTGTATTACAAAATATTGGTATATTCTTAGCAGGTATCATTTTAGGTAGAAAATTAGGTACATTAAGCGTAGTTATCTTTTTATTACTAGCTGCAGTAGGATTACCAGTTTTATCTGGCGGACGTGGCGGTATAGGCGCATTTGCAGGTCCATCTGCAGGATTTTTATTCTTATATCCATTTGTTGCTTTCTTTATCGGATGGGTTAGAGATAAATATTTACATAAAATCAATTTTATTATTTTATTAATTGTAACTTTAGTGGTAGGTGTCCTTGGTTTAGATATTTTAGGAACAATCATTATGGGGTTCATTACAAATATCCCAGTAAAAGAATCTATTAAATTATCGTTAGCATTTATGCCAGGTGACATTATTAAAGCGATCATAGCAAGTTTAGTAGGCGCAACGATTTTGAATCATTCTCGATTCAAACAGTTGATTAAATAAAATGACTATAAGACAATGTTTCATATAAGAATGATAAACGATTCTAATTATCGGCAGGGATGGGATAAGGATGAAACATTTGACGATATCAGACATTTATTTAGAAGGAAATATGCTATCTGAAGATGCACGCAAAACCATTTATTTAACACCGACTGATGCATTGCAATATTCTAATAATACATGGTTATATCATCAGTGTCCGACACAAGTTCAATGGCTAACAGATATTGAAACACAAAAAGAAATGCATGTTACACAAGGATCTGACCATTTATCCTTTTATTTCCCAGAAAATGAATATCTTAATGAAGCATGGTTTGATTTATTTAAAGAATTAGGATTTAAACTGGGAGTCTTAGAATTTTATTTAATAGAAGGACAAGATTTAGCACAATTAAACAAAAGAGACGATGTCACATTAATCAAAGTTAATAGGGAAAATTTGCAAGACTATCTTGATATTTATTATCAATTTTCATTACCCTTTGGTAAAAAATATGCGAAACAAAGCGTTAAGAATGTTAAACAAAATTTTAATATCAATAAAGCAACACCAATGGTTAGTTATTTAAACGGTCAACCTGTTGGTATTGTAGATATCATTGAAAATAAAAACTCGGTTGAAATAGATGGATTTGGTGTCTTAGAGGACTACCAAAGAAATGGTATTGGGCAAACGATGCAAGCATTTGTGGGTGAATTAGCCGGTGAAAGACCAGTGATGTTAGTTGCCGATGGTGAAGATACAGTTAAAGACATGTATTTGAAGCAAGGGTATGTATATCGCAGTTTTAGATATCAAGTTTTAAAAGAAAAAATATAACAATAGCTGCTAAAGATTCGACTTATTCGTTAGAATCTTTAGCAGCTTTAATACGTTCAGGGTGACTATATACATTGAAATTACCATCTCTAATAAAACCTACAGCTGTGATATTTAAATCATGTGCAAGTTGAATCGCAAGTGTAGTAGGAGCTGACTTAGATAATATAACACCTACGCCAATTTTAGCAGCCTTGATTAAAATTTCTGAAGAAATACGACCACTGAATATTAAAACTTTATTCCTAACAGGTATATGGTTTTGAATACAAAAGCCATATAGCTTATCTAGGGCATTATGACGTCCAATGTCTTGTCGATGTTCGAAAAATGTATCACCATCACTAATTGCTGCATTATGCAAACCACCCGTTTGTTTGAATATCGTACTCGCACTTTGTAAACGAGTCATCATATTCAATACTTGTTGAGGTGTGATTGTTATTTTCGATAGTGATGTCTTAGCAGTAGCGGCATCATTTTGGAAATAAAATTCACGACTTTTACCACAACATGAGGCAATCATGCGTTTAGTGGAATATTCGAAGCGATCATTTAATGACTTTGTTAATTCGACATGAGCAAAGCCTTTACTATCATCAATTTGAATGGATTTTAATTCATCTTTTTTTAATAAGGCACCTTCAGAAGCTAAAAAACCCAATACTAATTCTTCCATATTAGTGGGACTACAAATAACAGTGGCAAATTCTTCGCCATTTACCATTATTGTTAGCGGGAATTCAGTCACATATGTGTCAACACTTTCCTTAAGTTGTCCATTTTCATATCGTACAATATTTTGATTAGATGATATATCTCTATTCATATCTTTACTCCCTTTATCTCTATAATTAATATATTAAAGGGTTAATGATATATTTTAAATCATTATGTACTATATAATTAAGAAAAAGGTTGAAATTAAAAATTGCTATCAAATGTTTACACGAAAATGTCATAATAAATGATATACATCTTGAAGTATAATAGAGAATAAGGAGGTTTTATAATGAAAATTAAAAGTATTTTTGTAGTAATGTTAATGAGTTTACTAGTGTTAGGAGGATGTTCGAATTCATCTTCTGACAATGGTAAAAAAAGTGACAAGGCTGATAATGGTAAGAAACAAGAATTACAAATTTCAGCAGCAGCAAGTTTAACAGATGTTAGTAAAGAATTGAAAAAAGAATTTGAAAAAGAACATAAAGAGGCTAAAGTTGACTTTAACTATGGAGGTTCAGGTGCTTTAAGACAACAAGTTGAATCAGGTGCACCAGTTGACGTTATCATGTCAGCTAATACAAAAGATGTTGATATCTTAAAAAATAAAAAGAAAGCGCATGATACATATAATTATGCTAAAAATAACTTAGTACTTATCGGTGAAAAGGACAAAGATTATCATTCTGTTAAAGATTTAAAAGGAAATGATAAATTGGCTTTAGGCCAAATTGAGACAGTTCCAGCAGGTAAGTATGGCAAACAATATTTAGAAGAGAATGATTTATGGAATACTGTTAAAGATAAAGTCATTTATGCAAAAGATGTTAAACAAGTATTAAATTATGTGCAAAAGGGTAACGCACAACAAGGATTTGTTTATAAAACAGATTTATATAAAAATAAGAAAAAAATCGACAATGTAAAAGAAATTAAACAAGTGAAGTTATCAAAACCAATCACTTATAAAGCTGGGGCTACTTCAGATAAAAAATTAGCTAAAAAATGGATGGAATTCTTAAAAACAGATAAAGCTAAACAAATTATCAAAGACTATCAGTTCTCAGCATAGGAGTTGTCTTTCATGCCTGACTTAACTTCATTCTGGATATCTATCCGCGTGGCAACAATGAGTACCATCATTGTCATGATTTTAGGTATTCTTGTATCTAAATGGCTATACCATCGTAAAAAGCGTTGGGTAAAAATAGTGGAGAGTTTCATCTTATTACCTATCGTCTTACCGCCAACAGTGATGGGGTTTATATTACTTATTATTTTTTCACCGCGGGGAATCATAGGTCTATTCTTCAATAATATATTACATCTGCCAGTAGTGTTTACACTTACAGGTGCAGTTATTGCCTCAGTAATAGTAAGTTTTCCGCTTATGTATCAACATACGATTCAAGGATTTAATAGTATAGATAAACGTATGTTAGATACAGCACGCACAATGGGTGCAAGTGAAAGTAAAATATTTTATCGTATTGTACTTCCATTATCGAAACGTTATATATTATCTGGCATAGTGATGAGTTTTGCGAGAGCAATTGGAGAATTTGGTGCGACATTAATGGTAGCTGGTTACATTCCAAATAAAACCAATACTTTACCATTAGAAATTTATTTCTTAGTAGTTGAAGGTAAAGAAAATCAAGCTTGGCTATGGGTTCTAGTGCTTGTAGCATTCTCAATAGTCGTCATTATGACGATCAATTTAATGAATTATGATAAGTTCAGGGAGCGTGATTAAATGTTGAAAATTGATATATCACATAAAATTAATCAACGTAATATCGAGATTCATATAAACGATGACGCCCCTAAAATTTATGCTATACAAGGTCCATCCGGCATAGGGAAGACGACTATATTAAATATGATTGCGGGTTTGAAGAAAGCAGATCAAGCTGAAATTGAAGTAAATCAACGGATACTTACTAGTTCATCTAGACGAATACAACTCAAAATTCAACAAAGACGAATTGGGTATTTATTTCAAGACTATCAGCTATTTCCACATCTTACTGTGCAACAAAATATTACATTTATGACGCAATCTTCGAAACATATCAATGATGTTATGAATACACTTAATATTTCACATTTAGTTGATCAATATCCTATCACATTATCCGGAGGAGAAGCGCAACGTGTAGCATTAGCTCGAGCATTAAGTATTAAACCCGACTTATTACTTTTAGACGAGCCATTTTCTAGTTTAGATGACCATACTAAGTATGAGAGTATGAACCTAGTTCATAAAATTTATAACTTATGGAAAATACCAATTATCTTTGTTACACATTCTAATGAAGAGGCACATACGCTTGCTCATGAATTAATAATGATTTCTTAAAAATAGCGTAAATAATTATGGCGAAACTATATTAAGATGATATTCATCATATAGTTTCGCTTGTTTTATGTAGACTTTTTGTCACTTTGTCCAACAAGTTTTATAATAGAAGCAATACTATTTAAGGGAGATTCAAAGATGGATCAAGAGAGATATTCAAGGCAAATCTTATTTAAACATATTAAAGAAGAAGGACAACATCTTATTGGTCAAAAACATGTCATGATTCTAGGGATGGGAGCATTGGGAACTCATGTAGCTGAAGGTTTGATTCGAGCGGGTATTCAACAATTGACAATTGTTGATCGTGATTATATTGAGCTTAGTAATATACAGAGACAAACCTTATTCACTGAACAAGACGCAAAAGATATGTTACCGAAAGTCATAGCAGCTAAGAATCATTTAGAAGCGATTCGTCATGATATTGATATTAATGCTTATGTATCACATGTTGATGCATACTTTTTAGACATCTACACAACTAACATTGATTTAATTATTGATGCAACTGATAACTTTGAAACGCGTCAACTCATTAATGATATTGCATATCAAAAGTGCATACCATGGATTTACGGGGGTGTTGTTCAAAGTACATATGCTCAAACAACTTTCATACCTGGTAAGACGCCTTGCTTCAATTGTCTAGTCCCACAATTGCCTTCAATTAATTTGACTTGCGATACAGTAGGGGTGATACAACCCGCTGTAACGATGACAACTAGTTTTCAACTTGCTGATGCTTTAAAAGTGCTAACCAATCAGTCTACAGATATTAAATTGAAATATGGTGACATTTGGGAAGGTTACCATCATGCCATTGGTTTTAAAAATATGCATAACGACACATGTCCTACTTGTGGAAAAACACCCAATTATCCGTTCTTAAAGCGCAACCAACGACAATATACAACGTTATGTGGAAGAGATACTGTACAATACAATAACTCGACAATTTCCCAGGAAATGTTAGAAGCATTTTTAAAGACACACCATATTCAATATAAACAGAATCCATATATGATTGTTTTTACATTCAATGGATATCGTATCGTTGCGTTTAATGGTGGAAGATTGCTTATTCACGGTATGAATAATCCTAATGAAGCAACAAAATTAATTAATCAATTATTTGGATAATGATTGTTAGGAGGACTTAAATGATGCACACAAATGTGAAATTAGATAGAAATATAGAAGTTGCAGTACTTACAGTTTCAGATACAAGAAATTACGAAACAGATAAGGGCGGTCAACTTATACAAACGCTATTAAAAGATGAAAATATAAATATCAAAAGGGAAAATTATCAAATTGTAAAAGATGATCAAGAGGCTATACACAGCCAATTACAAACTTGGTTACAACAAAAAAATATTGATGTCATTATCACAACTGGTGGTACAGGAATTGCACAAAGAGATGTAACCATTGAGGTTGTGCGACCTTTATTAGACAAAGAAATTGAGGGGTTTGGTGAACTATTCAGATACTTAAGTTATACAGAAGATGTAGGTACGAGGTCATTATTATCAAGAGCAGTAGCTGGAACACATGACGAAGCATTAATATTTGCATTACCTGGATCTACAGGCGCCATTAAGTTAGCTATTAACAAGCTCATTAAACCTGAACTTAATCATTTGATACATGAACTAACGAAATGAAGATAAGGAGGCAGGGACGTCAGATTCTTAGTATAAATCATATGTTGATCGTAGTTGATGTTTGATTATTTATGTCCTTCTGCCTCTTAACTATCGAATTAAAACTAATTGGATCGATGATAATCTCCTGATTTTCCACCGGATTTAGATGTTAAATAGGTTTGACCTATTATCATACCTTTATCTACTGCTTTAGTCATATCATATATGGTTAAAGCAGTTACAGAGGCAGCCGTTAAGGCTTCCATTTCTACACCAGTTTTACCTGTTGTGGATACTGTAGCTTGAATGTTCAGTTCGAAATGATTTGAATGTGTTGTATTCCAGTCAAATGAAACATCTATACCTGTTAATGGAAGCGGATGGCACATTGGAATAATCGTTGATGTATTTTTAGCAGCCATAATTCCAGCAATTTGTGCTGTATTTAATACATTACCTTTAGCGTTAGTATTTTGAACAATTTGTTTATAAATTGTTTCATTCACTATAATACTTGAGTGTGCAATAGCAGTTCGTTTAGTAACTTCCTTATTAGAAACATCGACCATTTTAGCGTTACCTTGTTGGTTAATGTGTGTGAATTCTGACATGTTAATCCTCCTTTTCGACACAAGTATATCATGAAAAATTATTTATGGAGATGATCAAATGCCATTTGAAAAAAGAAGTCCAATTCCTGTTAAAGAAGCTATTCAACGAATTGTAAATCAAAATATTCGTTCAAATAAAATAACTGTGTCATTAGAAGAAAGTATTGGTTATGTATTGGCGAATGACATTGTAGCTACTTATGATATTCCAAGATTTGATAAGTCACCTTACGATGGTTTTGCAATTAGAAGTAAAGATACTGTAGGTGCTCGTGGTGACCATCGAATCAAATTTAAAGTGATAGATCATATTGGGGCTGGTTCAGTGTCACATAAAGAAGTTGGGCAATACGAAGCGGTACGTATTATGACAGGTGCCCAATTACCAAAAGGCGCAGATGCAGTGGTGATGTTTGAGCAAACAGTTGAGGAAGAAGATACATTTTCTATTAGAAAATCTTTCGAACACCACGAGAATGTGTCATTAAAAGGTGAAGAAACACAAACTGGAGACATTGTATTAACAGTTGGTCAACGTATTAATCCAGGTGCTATTGCAGTTTTGGCAACCTATGGTTATACAGAAGTTGAAGTTTATGAAAAACCTAGTATCGCAGTTATAGCTACTGGCAGTGAACTGTTAGATGTAAGTGATGAACTTCAACCAGGTAAAATTAGAAATTCAAATGGACCAATGATTAAAGCACTAGCTGAACAACTTGGCATCCACGTAGGATCCTATCAGATACAACAAGACGATTTACAAAGTAGTATTGAAGTTGTTAAACATGCAATGGAGCAACATGACATGGTCATTACGACAGGTGGTGTATCTGTTGGAGATTTTGATTATTTACCTGAAATTTATCGAGCTTTAGATGCCAATGTATTATTTAATAAAGTCGCTATGCGTCCAGGTAGTGTAACAACCGTAGCCGTAGCTAATCAAAAATATTTGTTTGGTTTATCTGGTAATCCGTCTGCATGTTTTACTGGCTTTGAATTATTTGTGAAACCAGCGATGAATCATATGATGAATGCCAAAGCGGTGTATCCTCAAATTGTAAAAGCAACGCTTATGGAAGATTTTACTAAAGCAAATCCATTTACAAGATTTATACGAGCTACTGCAACATTAACTCCTGCAGGTGCAACTGTTGTACCTTCCGGGTTTAATAAATCGGGTGCGGTCGTAGCTATTGCACATGCCAATGCCATGATTATGTTGCCAGGAGGTACGCGTGGATTTAAACAAGGACATACTGTTGATGTTATACTCACTGAGTCAGCGGCTTACGAAGAGGAATTAAATATATGATCTTACAAATTATTGGATATAAAAATGTTGGGAAAACAACATTGATGACACATGCAATATCATTTTTAAAAGAGCAAAATTTTAAAGTTGCAAGTATCAAACATCATGGTCATCAAGGTGAAGACATACAATTACAACATCAGCCTGTAGACCATATGAAACACTTTCAATCAGGTGCCGATCAAAGTATTGTACAAGGTCATGCCTATCGTCAAACAGTCACTAGAACGACTGAACAAAGCCTTTCTAATATTATTAAGGAATCTGTTACAATTGATTGTGATGTTGTACTAGTTGAAGGATTCAAACATGAAAATTATGACAAGATTATTGTTTACGATAATGAAAAACAATTACATGAGTTAAATCATTTAAACAATATATGTTATAGGATAAAATTAAATGAACCAAATGCATATCAAAAATTTGATGAATGGTTAATAAATAAAGTAACACATAAGGATTGAGTAAGGATTGAGCAAAATGAAGCAATTTGAAATCGTAACTACACCGATTCAAACTGAACCCTATCGTGAATTCACATTAAATGAACATCAAGGTGCAATGGTCATGTTTACTGGTCACGTACGTGAATGGACGAAAGGCGTTAAAACAGAGTATTTAGAATATGAAGCATATATTCCAATGGCAGAGAAGAAAATGGCTCAAATTGGCCAAGAAATAGAAGAAAAGTGGCCAGGAACCGTCACAACTATTGTTCACAGAATAGGTCCATTACAAATTTCAGACATAGCTGTTTTAATTGTCGTATCTTCTCCACATCGTAAATATGCGTATCAGGCAAATGAATATGCCATAGAGCGAATTAAAGAAATTGTTCCAATTTGGAAAAAAGAAATTTGGGAAGATGGATCGGAGTGGCAAGGGCACCAAAAAGGTAGCTACGAGGAAAGTCAAAGGGGGAAGTGAAATGAAAGTACTCTACTTTGCAGAACTTAAAGATATGATTAATCAACAGTCAGAATCAATTGATTTGTCAGAGAAAGTAACTGTTGAAGTTTTTAAAGACTTATTATTACAACGACATCCTGAATTAACACATAAGCAATTTCAAATTGCGGTAAATGAAGAATTTGTAAAAGACAAAGATATGATAGGATCTGGTGATACTGTGGCACTCATACCACCAGTCAGCGGAGGATAAAATAAATGAAAGCAATTATACTCGCTGGAGGAGAATCCAGACGTTTTGGACGTCCTAAAGCATTTGCCGAAGTTGAAGGTCAAATGTTTTATCAGCGTATTATCAAAGTATTAGAATCAACAAATATGTTTAATGACATTTTGATTAGTACAAATAATCAATTAAAAAATCAATTTGACCATACGAACGTGGTCGTGGATACCGAGGAGCATAAAGGGAAAGGCCCATTAGCAGGTATATTTACAGCTATGCAACAGTATCCAGATGAAGAATTATTTTTTGTAGTGTCAGTTGATACACCTATGATCAGTGAAAGAGCTATTAATCAACTCTATCAATTTATGGTGTCACACTTAATAGATGATCAAATAGATATCGCAACGGTAAAAGCATCAAGGCGTTATATTCCAACTATAGGTTTTTATAGTCCTAAGACGAAAGCCGTTATAGAAGATATTCTAGAGTCCGATGATTATAGTTTTAAACAATTATATAATCAAATGAATATAGATTGGATTAAAGTAGAAGACATCAAAGCACCGTCATATTGGTATTATAATATCAATTCACAACAAGACTTGGACACTTTAAAACAACAGTTAAGTTAATAAGGAGGGTCCATGATGGTAGAGCAAATTAAAGATAAATTAGGTCGACCAATAAGAGATTTAAGATTATCTGTCACTGATAGATGTAATTTTAGATGTGATTATTGCATGCCAAAAGAAATATTTGGTGATGATTTTGTCTTTTTACCCAAAGAAGAATTATTAACATTCGAAGAGATGGTAAGAATATCTAAGCTTTACGCACAATTGGGTGTTAAAAAAATAAGAATTACTGGTGGTGAACCACTACTACGTAGAAATCTTTACCAACTCATAGAGCAACTGAATCAAATTGAAGGTATAGAAGATATTGGATTGACTACAAATGGCTTACTATTAAAAAAACATGGTCAAAATTTATATAATGCAGGTTTAAGACGAATTAATATTAGTCTAGACGCGATAGATGATGAAGTTTTTCAAGCTATTAACAACCGAAATATTAAAGCATCTACAATACTAGAACAGATTGATTATGCTATATCAATAGGGTTTGAAATTAAGGTGAATGTAGTCATTCAAAAAGGCATTAATGATGATCAAATCATTCCGATGTTAGATTACTTTAAAGATAGAGGCATTGAAATCAGATTTATAGAGTTTATGGATGTTGGGAACGACAATGGTTGGGATTTCAGTAAAGTAGTAACTAAAGATGAAATGTTAAGTATGATAGAAGAACATTTTGATATAGAACCAGTAGAACCAAAATATTTTGGTGAGGTTGCAAAGTACTATAGACATAAAGATAATCAAGTGAAATTTGGATTGATTACAAGTGTTTCTCAGTCATTTTGTTCATCTTGTACTAGGGCACGTTTATCTTCAGATGGAAAATTTTATGGTTGTTTATTTGCAGAAGTAGAGGGGTTTGATGTCAAAGCTTTAATGCGATCAGGTGCAACAGATGCAATGTTATTAGAGCAATTTAAAGCACTATGGCATGTTAGAGATGATCGTTACTCTGATGAGCGAACTGAACAAACCGTTCAAAATAGAAAGCGTAATAAAATAAACATGAATTATATAGGCGGATAGCATTAAACTATAAAACTAATTATGAATAAAAGAAGACTCATATTTTAGAAACAATTATTCGATTAATGGATTTAAAACGTTTTGTGATATCTGTGCTTTTACATTTATTTACTTTTCAATATTAAAATCGTACTTTAAAATGATGTAATTCCAAACCAATTTTAGACTTAAATTTAATATTTGTAATAGATAAAATTCTAACAATGTTATATAATAAAGTTAAGCAATTTAATTGTACAATACAAACATCACATCTAAGAATCAACATAGGAGGCATTTTATTATGACAAATAAAGTACAAGGTTTTATTGCATCTGAAAGAGAGCTAAGTCAACTTAAGCATTGGTTGAAATCAACTTATCGTATTTCAATTGAAGAGTTTGTTGTATTATACAAAGTCTTTGAAGGAGAGAAAATAAGTGGAAAAGAATTAAGAGATACATTACATTTTGAAATGCTTTGGGATACAAGTAAAATTGATGTCATTATCCGTAAAATCTATAAAAAAGAACTTATTTCAAAACTACGTTCTGAAACAGACGAACGACAAGTCTATTATTTCTTCAATGCGTCACAAAAGAAATTAATTGATAAAATGATTAATGAAATAGAAGCGATTAGTATTGCAAACTAACTATATAATGAAAAAGAAAGCTAGAGAAGCCTTGTTAATGAGGTTTCTCTAGCTTTTTAAATTTAATAAAATTAGCTTGATTTAATCATTATTCATAAGAATACGTATGTCTAACTTTCTTACCATGTACCAAGAAGTATACAGCTGTAGTTAATAGACCTAATATAGCCATTGCGCCATAAATCTGACTATATGAAACCATATGCGTAAATAATCCTAAGAATGAAGGTCCAAAACCTACGCCGATATCTAGACCAATAAAATAAGTTGATGTGGCTAAGCCATATTTAGATGATGGTGAAACTTTTATAGAAATAGCTTGCATAGATGAAGAAAGGTTTCCATATCCTATACCTAGTAAAATACCAGCAAGTAATAATAAGCCACTGTTATAACTGAAAACTAAACAAATAAAACATAGTATTTGTGCAATGAATGCTGGGTAAACCACAACATTTTCATTTTTATTATCCATGAGACGGCCTGCTATAGGTCGTGTGACTAATGAAGCGATAGCATAGAAAATAAAGAAATAACTTGCTGCATTAACTAAGTCACGTTGTTCCGCAAACACTTGTAAATAAGTTAATATAGCTGCATAAGTTACACCAACTAACATCATCACAAATGCTACTGGAACTGCCTCTTTGGCGATAAAGTTATGGATACTGAACCCCTTAGGTTCTGAAGCATTATGACTGGGTTTAACAGTTTCAAAATCTATTTTAATGAATAAAGATAATAGTAAACCAATGATTCCTAATGCAATACATAAAGTGAATAGTACAGTGATTGAAAAGGCATTAAGCAGCAGAATACCAAAGAAAGGTCCTACGGCAGTACCTAATACTAAACTTAATGAAAATAAGCTGATACCTTCACTTTTACGAGTTTGAGGCGTTACATATGCTGCTATAGTTCCTGTAGCTGTAGTAGCAATCGCTGTCGCAATACCATTTATTAAACGTACAAACATTAAGAAATAAATATTACTTGGAATAAAATAAAGTGCTTGAGTTATTATCAAACAACTTAAACCAAATATTAATATCTTTTTAGGACCAAATAAATTTACATATTTACCTGTTCCAAAACGACCTATTAATGATCCTACAATAAATAAACCAACGACAAGGCCTGCTAAACTATCTGATGCATGATATTCAGTCTTACTATATCCAGCAATTACAACAATCAACAAATACATACATAAGTATACGAAAAAGTTTATGATGAAATTTAGATTGAAGCGTTTGGTAAAAATAGGTGCTTTAGTTGCTGACGATTCATTCATTCTTGACTCTCCTTTAGTATTGTTTCATAAATGATAGACATTGACTCGATAATTTTTGATAATTGTTGCTCATTAACACCTGATTTCTTAATAATTTCACTTTGTATTTCATTAACCTCTTTATTAATCGCGTTAAATAATTGCATGCCTTCTTCTGTTAAACTCAACCATTTTTGACGCTTGTCATTACCCGTTGTAAATGTGATCAATTCTTTTTCTAACAATACTTTGATAAACTTTCGTGTTGTTGGTTTCTCTATAGAACGACGGTAAGAAATGTTAACTAAAGTCGTCGGTTGGAATTGAGCTATGTCTTTTAATACAAGCCATTGACCAGTATGGATATCATATCGGTCCAATATTGGTTGTGTTAATTTAATATAAGGTCGATAAATACTTATAAAACTATTAAAAAAATCATTACTAATCATGAGTACACCCCAAAATATTATAAATTAGTTAGCTTGGCTAACCTTTTTAAACGCAAGCATTATTATAGGACTAAAAGCTATATTTTGCAATACTTTTTTGCTAGGTTTTAGAAGTAAATTATCGATACATTTGTTAAAATAAGGATTAAGAAATGTAAAAAGGAGCTCATAACATGGATTTGAAATTTGATCATATCATTCATTATATTGATCAATTAGAGCAATTTAAGTTTCCAGGTGAAGTTGTTAAACTCAATTCCGGAGGGAAACATCATAAATTTGGAACATTTAATAAATTGTCCTATATAAATGAAAATTACATAGAATTTTTAGATGTAGAAGACCAAGAGAAATTACAAAAATTAGCTAAAACCGAAGAGGGTAGAGTGTCATTTGCGACGAAAATAGCTCAAGATAACTTTAAACAAGGATTCAAAACAATATGTTTAATAACAAGTAATATTGATGCGATTAAACAGACATTAGAAGATAGAAATATAGATGTCATTGGTCCTGTAAATATGGAAAGAGAAACTAAAAAAGGTGAAAAAATAACGTGGCGTCTTCTCTATATTGCTGATCCAAGTTATATGGTCAAACCACCATTCTTTATTCAATGGGATCAAGGAGACGCCAATCGACATGAACAACTAAAGTCGTTATATCAAACTCAATTTTCTATTGATATGATTATGGTTTCAAGTAGTAAGAGAGCTCAGACAGTTAAGAACTGGCAAAATTGGTTTGATATGGAAATAGTTGAAGAAACTGAGAAATATACGGATTTGATTTTGAAAGAAGACCAGATATATTTTCGTATTGAAGATGGTAAACAATCTGGTTATCATACCGTAGTGCTTAAGGATACTGAAGCTACGGCACCATATTCACTATATATTAGAGGTGCTAAATATCGATTCGAGCCGATTCATTAATATAGATAATTATAGGCACTTTGAATAATAATAGCAATATGAATAAAAACAACGATAACAGATATAACACTTAAGCAACTACACAAAGAAGTCGTTCTAATTAATAAAAATAGTATAGATAATACTAAAGTGAATATTGCTATGATGACTTTCAGACTAAAATAGTCAATGGTAAATCCACTTTGTACAGTAGTAATAATAGAAACAAGATTAAAAACAATGAACAATACAATGAGTGTTGGCCGCATTAAATACACTACTTTCCTTTAGAATTAGATAGTATATTATATCAAGATTAATCTAACTTTAAAAACGAATTAAACTTGATAAAAATACTCATCTAGTATCGATGGAAATAAAGTTAAATATTGAAGTTTAATCGTTAATGTGTTTTGTCGACACTTATATTCAGACGTTGTATAATTATAGGTATTGTTAATATAAAGGAGATATTATAAACCATGGAAAAGATGAATATCACTAATCAAGAACATGACGCATTTGTAAAATCTCATCCAAATGGCGATTTACTGCAACTTACGAAATGGGCAGAAACTAAGAAATTGACTGGATGGTATTCAAGAAGGATTGCGGTTGGTGAAAATGGTGAAATCAAAGGTGTTGGACAATTATTATTTAAGAAGATTCCTAAACTACCATTTACATTATGTTATGTTTCAAGAGGATTTGTAACAGATTATGATAACAAAGATGCGTTATCACAATTATTAGAAGAAGCGAAAAAAGTAGCTAAAGACGAAAAAGCCTATGCTATTAAAATAGATCCAGATGTTGAAGTCGAACATGGTGGAGAAGCATTGAAGAATTTACGTAACCTAGGCTTTAGACACAAAGGATTTAAAGAAGGATTATCTAAAGATTATATTCAACCTAGAATGACTATGATAACGCCAATAGATAAATCAGACGAAGATATTATCCAAAGTTTTGAAAGACGAAATCGTTCTAAAGTAAGACTTGCCCTTAAACGTGGTACAAAGGTTGAAAGAGCTGGCAGAGAAGGCTTAAAAACTTTTGCGCATTTAATGCAAATTACTGGTGAGCGTGATGGTTTCTTAACGCGTGACATTAGCTATTTTGAAAATATATATGATGCCTTACATGATGATGGTGATGCAGAACTATTCTTAGTTAAGTTAGAACCTAAACCGGTCCTTGAAACGGTAAACTCAGAAATAACAGATTTAGAAAATGAAATTGAAAAGCTTCAAAATAAAAAGCAAGACAAAAAAACATTAAATAAGATTAATGATGCAAATAACAAAATTAAAAAGTCTCAGGATTTAAAAAATGATTTGTTAGAACTTGAAAAAGAACATCCAGACGGCATTTATCTGTCAGGTGCATTATTAATGTTTGCAGGAAATAAATCATATTACTTATATGGTGCATCATCTAATGATTTCCGTGATTTTCTACCAAACCATCATATGCAATATACAATGATGAAATATGCGCGTGATCATGGTGCAACAACATATGACTTTGGCGGCACTGATAATAATCCTGACAAAGAGTCTGATCATTATGGATTATGGACGTTCAAAAAAGTATGGGGCACTTATTTAAGTGAAAAAATTGGTGAATTTGACTATGTTTTAAATCAACCATTGTATCAACTTATCGAACAAGTGAAACCTAAATTAACGAAAGCTAAAATTAAACTTTCACGAAAATTAAAACGTAAATAAATTTAACCATTTTATCTGAACGATTCTGTCTATAAAAGAACGTTCAGATTTTTTTGAATGAACATTGCAATTTATGCGTATCGAACTAAGACTAGAAATTAATAAAAGGGGACACTTGATAAATGATAAAAAAACTATTGCAATTTTCTCTTGGTAATAAATTCGCAATTTTCCTTATGGTATTACTTGTTATTTTAGGAGGCGTTTATGCTAGCGCTAAATTAAAGCTTGAATTATTACCAGATGTTGAAAATCCTATGATTTCTGTCCAAACAACAATGCCAGGTGCAACACCGCAAACGACACAAGATGAAATTAGTAGTAAAATTGATAGCCAAGTGAGATCGATGGCTTATGTTAAAAGTGTCAAAACAGAATCTATTCAAAATGCTTCTATAGTGACTGTTGAATATAATAATGACACAGATATGGATAAATCAGAGGAACAATTAAAGAAGGAAATAGACAAAATCAAATTTAAAGATGGTGTCAGTGACCCTGAATTAACACGTAATTCGATGGATGCCTTTCCTATTATCGCATATTCTTTAACTGATAAAGATAATGATTTAAAATCGGTGACGAAAAAGTTAAATCAACAGCTTATTCCTAAATTACAAACAATTGATGGTGTACAAAATGCACAATTAAATGGTCAAACCAATCGTGAAGTGACATTAAAATTCAAACAAAAAGAGTTAGATAGTAAAGGTGTCACGGCAGACGATGTTGAAAACTATCTGAAGACTGCCACTAGGGAAACACCCTTAGGTTTATTCCAATTTGGAGATACAGACAAATCAATTGTTGTAGATGGTCAATTTACTTCTGTTGATGCATTTAAGAATCTAAAGATACCAGCGACGATTGCTGGTCAAGGACAAAGTAGCGAAAGCGGTAGTGCTGATAATCAAGATAGTGAAAGTTTAATGCCATCTGAACCATCATCAGCGAGTAGTTCAAAGCAAGGTTCATCTAGCTCAATGCCATCATTTAAATTAAAAGATGTAGCGGATATATCAGTTGGTGATGAACGTACATCAATTTCTAAAACAAATGGTAAGGATGCAGTTAACTTACAAATTACTAAAGCACAAGATGCTAATACTGTTCAAGTTGCCAAAGATGTACAGAAAAAAGTAGATGAATTTGAAAAAAATAATAGTGAAATGAAAGCCATTAAAACAATGGATACAGCAAAGCCTATTGAAGATTCATTATATACGATGATTGAAAAAGCAGCTTTAGGTACCATTGTAGCGATAGTAGTTATACTTTTATTCTTAAGAAATATAAGAACAACGGCCATTTCAATTGTTTCAATACCAATGTCAATCTTAATAGCATTAGTTGCACTTAAATTATCTAATGTATCATTAAATATATTGACATTAGGTGCCCTAACAGTAGCAATTGGACGTGTCATTGATGATTCTATTGTTGTTGTAGAAAATATATATAGACGCTTATCAGATAGAAATGAACAACTTAAAGGTGATTCACTTATTGTCAGTGCTACAACGGAAGTGTTTAAACCTATTCTATCTTCAACTCTTGTGACTATCATTGTATTCTTACCACTAGCATTCGTATCAGGATCAGTTGGTGAGATGTTCAGACCATTTGCATTAGCTATCACATTCAGTTTATTAGCGTCATTATTAGTATCTATTACTGTTGTTCCGGCATTAGGTTCAACATTGTTTAGAAAAGGAATTCAAACTAAACCTCAGAAACAAGCGCAAGGTGTAATCAGCACTGGTTATAAAAAGTTACTCAATTGGTCTCTCAATCATAAATGGATAGTTATTATCATTAGTATTGTTCTACTAGTAGGCAGCATTGGTCTAGGCGCGGCTAAACTAGGTACAAGCTACATTTCATCAGGTGATAATAAATTCATGGCGTTAACTTATACACCAAAACCTGGAGAAACTGAAAAATCGGTACTTGAACATGGTGAACAAGTTCAAAAATATCTTAAAACAAAAAATAAAGTAAAAACAGTACAATACTCAGTAGGTGGACCCACACCTTCTGATCCTACAGGAAGTACAAATAGTATGGCCTTGATGGTAGACTACGATAAAGACACACCTAACTTTGAGGAAGAACCAGATAAGGTCCTTAAGCATGTCGATTCCTTTAAACATCCAGGACAATGGAAAAACCAAGATTTAGGAACTGGTGCAGGTAATGATTCTATTGAAGTGACAGTTCAAGGACCTTCAACAGATGCGATTAAAGGTACAGTTCATAAAATAGAAAGTACAATGAAAGATGTTAAAGGCATCAATAATGTCAAATCCGACTTGTCAGAAACATATCAACAATATGAAGTCAAAGTCGACCAAAATAAAGCGGCTGATAATGGTATATCTGCTAGCCAGTTAGCTATGAATTTAAATGAAAACTTACCTGAAAAAACAGTTACGACAGTAAAGGAAAATGGTAAGAAAATTGATGTGAAAGTAAAACAAAACAAACAGACAGATTGGTCTCAAAGTAAATTAGAAAATATTAAATTGAAGAAACCAACGGGTGGAACAATTAAATTAAGTGAGATTGCCAAACTGGAAAAATCTTCAACACCAAGTAAACTAACACAAGAAGATGGTGACTATTCAACAACAGTTTCTGGTAAGATAACAAATAGCGATGTCGGTGGTACTTCTCAAAAAGTCATGTCAAAAGTCAATAAGATGGATAAACCACATGGTGTAAAAGTGAACGTTGGTGGTGCAACAGATGATATTAATTCTGCTATGTCTCAACTTGCGATAGCGATGTTAGCAGCAATTATTATAGTATATCTTATCTTAGTCATTACGTTTAAAGGTGGTTTAGCACCATTTACCATTTTATTCTCGTTACCATTTACGGTTATTGGCGTTGTGCTTTCACTTGTAATTACAGGCGAAACCATTTCAGTACCTAGTTTGATTGGTATGTTGATGTTAATTGGTATTGTAGTGACCAACGCAATCGTATTAATAGATAGAGTAATAAATAACGAAAAATCTGGAATGGATATGAAATCTGCATTAATAGAAGCAGGTGGCACAAGAATACGTCCTATTTTAATGACAGCCATTGCAACAATAGGTGCATTGGTACCATTACTCTTTGGGGAAGACAGTTCTATATTAATTTCTAAAGGTATGGCTGCAACAGTTATTGGAGGACTTATTTCTTCAACGATATTAACACTTATCGTTGTTCCGGTAATTTATGAAATATTATTTACACTTAAAGATAAAATATATCGAAAACTAAACAGAAAATAGTATGTAAAAAGCCTCTTATCCCAACTAAGGGATAAGAGGCTTAATTATTAATATAAAATTAAGGTTAGAATAATATAAATAACAAATAATCCAATGGATAAGATGTTTAATATGTTTACACCTTTTACATCATTTTTTAGTGATTTAAATGCTGTTACTTCAACATTACCAACTAACAGTAATAAGACTATGAATACCCACCAATTTTCATTTGGGAATTGCATTGTAGTAATAGCAACTACAAATAATAATAACACAGCCATGATTATTCTTAAGATTCTAGTAAATATAGAATTCATTTTGAATATACTTATGTAACTTACAATTAAGTATAGTAAAGGTAATAAGATTAAGTATAATTTCATGAATTGACATCCTTTCTATTTCGAATTTATATTAGCACGTTCTATTACTTATGACTAGGATGTCTTTAATAAAAAATGTAATGATATTGTGACACCACAAACACTATTGTTCATTTATTTGCTTTCTCACCATAGCCATCTCTTTTTCGATTTCTTCTAATTGATTAACTAGTGGATCGATATTTTGATTTAATGACTCACGTTTTTCCAAATCACCTTGTAGGCGCGTGTAATCATATTTAAGTTCAGCTAATTTAGATTCTAAATTCATTCAAAGACAACTCCTTTATTTTTAATTTTACAGAGTATTTAAATTATATCATGAAACAAAGTGGTTCTAAAATTTATAGCAAATGTGTTAAAGTTATCAATTGTAAGAGTTGAGATACGTGAAAGAAGGGTTGGTATGACGGAGCAATTTGTAATGATTATTCTTTTAATCGCTTTAGGGTACTTTTTAAAGCGAATTAATTATTTAAAAGCAACGGATAGTCAAGTACTTTCCACTTTAGTTTTAAATGTAACCCTACCTTCTTTAGTGATTGTTAATTTGAATCATGCTGATTTAAATCCATCGTTTTCGATATTGCCTGTTATGATGATTATTTACGGAGTATTAGCTAAAATTATCGTTATTTGGTGTTTTCGAAAATATAATAATCAAATGCGTGGTTCAGTAGGTATGATGATTGGTTCTATGAATATTGGGTTATTTGCTTATCCACTTGTAGATGCTATTTGGCCGGGAACGGGTATGGTTTATTTTGGAATGGTTGATATTGGTGGAGCAGTAATTATGTTCGGTCTAACTTACTTTGTTGGTAGTTACTATAGTGAGGGAAGCGACCAGTTTAACTTTAAATTTTTAGGACTAAAACTAATTCAATCGGTTCCGCTAGTTACATACATTGTTATGTTTACGTTAAATATGGCTAATATACATTTACCAAAAGTAGCCATAGATTTCTTTTCAATTTTAGGTAAAGCCAATATGCCAATGTCTATGATTTTATTAGGTGTTATGCTGAGCTTTACAATTGATCGAGCGTATTTACCTATTGCAATCAAATACCTATGTCTACATTACGGAATTGGCTTAGGTGCAGGACTTCTTGTACATTATTTCTTACCGGTATCTGATCAAATGATTAAAACAACATTATTAATCACATGGTTATTACCTGTAGGAGTGGCGATTATACCTTATTCAATTCAATTTAAATACAAAACGTTACCTTTAATAGGGATGGTTACTAATTTAACGATTGTCATTAGTATTATTATATTATATATGTATCAAGCATTCTTTGTTTCATAGTCATTTTGTCACAGAACTAAAATAAAAACCATGCAATACAAGCAAACATAGTGTTATTAAATAACATATATTGTGCATGTATATTGCATGGTTTATTTTTTTGATTTAGCCTTTACCACCCATAAATGCAGGATAGTTTGTCATACCACCATCAACATAAATGGTAGTACCATGAACATAATGAGCTAAATCTGATGCTAAGAATAAAGCTACATTAGCAATGTCTTGAGCATCACCAATTTCTTTGGCAGGAATCATTTCTAATGTTTCTGCACGTGTTTTTGGGTCAGAGAATTTTTCTTTGGTATGTTCAGTAACAATAGCCCCAGGAGATATATTGTTAATTCTGATACCAAACTGAGCATATTCCATCGACATTGTTTCCATCATTAATTTTAATCCACCTTTACTAGAAGCGTAATGGACGTAATTAGGCCATGGAATTGTGTCGTGAACACTTGAAGTATTAATGATAACACCTTGTTTATCTTCATCTCTGAATTGTTTTATCGCTTCTCTTGAACCGATAAAAGCGCCAGTTAAGTTAATATCTATAACTTTTTGCCATTCTTCAAGCGTCATTTCATGAGTTGGTGTTGGTTTTTCAAAACCAGCATTATTAATCATAATATCTAACGTTCCAAAATGATTAACGGTTTGTTTAATTAAGTTGATCACATCTTCTTCTTTTGATACATCACCTTGAACAAGTAAAGCATCTCCACCAGCTTGTTTGATTATATCTACTGATTCTTGTAAAGAATCATCATGTTTATCAGAGCGATAGTTAAGTACAACTTTGGATTTAGCTTTACCAAAGTTTTCTGCAAATGATTTTCCAATACCACTACCGGCTCCTGTAATAATGACTACTTTATTTTCTAAGTCTTTAAACATTTAAGAGCCTCCTATAAATAAATTATTTTAGATTACCTAAAATAATAGCAGCAATGATAATAAGGATAATACCTGACCATATCCCTGTCATCTGACGACTGTCTTTTTTCTCTCCTAAGATAAAGATACCGCCAAGTGTAGATACGATAACTAATAATTGAGATAATGAAAAACTAGTTGCAACGCCTACTTTAGGTTGTGAATAGAACATAAATAAGTTACCGATTGCCCATACTACACCAGGAATAAGGTTTAAGGCAGTAGACTTGATTGATGTTTTATGATTCATTGATAAAATGAATCCACCAATTGCCATTCCGACTGATTGGAAGAATAGCGCTTTAGTACCACTAACATTAAAGATATCTCCTAATACAACATAACCAACATAACCAACTGTTGAAATTAAAAGAATACCCATTGCTTTTTTGAACTCTGGATCGTCAGATTTTCCTTCGTTTTTAGCTTTTAATGATGTTAATGCTATACCTGCGACTAATAGCACCATGGATAATAGACCGAATACAACTTGTACCATAGTACTCCATTCACCAAGGAAAATAACACTAAATAGAGTGGTGCCGACCAACTGCATGCCAGTTGAGATAGGCATTGTTTTAGATACACCAATTAAATTAACAGATTTTAATTGGTTCCCTTGACCGAATGCCCAAAGAGCACCAGAGAATAATCCAACTATAATGACTGTTAAATCGTCAAATGCTGCATTACCAGTTAAAAGTAAACAAATACCTACAATGAGTGCACCTAAAGTGGTACCTCTGATTTGGTTATAGGGGCCACCACCAACGAAAACATTGATAATAACAACACTACCCCAAAATAGTGCTGGTAACAATGCTATTAAAATATCAAGAAACTGCATATGTTTCTCACTCTCCTAAATTACGAATTAAGTGCTCCCCTTAATAACACTTGGAGTTAATTCTAAAACAAATTGATAGAATAGTAAAAAACATCGCTCGAATATTGGTTTGCTGCATTAAAAAATACATCCCCCAATTATAGGAAGATGTATAATAGACATTTTTAATTATCGGTATTATTAACTGTTTCATGTATATGTTGTGGTTCTAATTTATATTTTTTGTATTCGTAGTTCGTTTTAAAACCTAATTCGTTAAATCGTTCCACAAGTCTACTGTTTTTATTACGTATTTTGAAATAAACTTTGCGCAAATCAAAATGAATAAATGCATAATTTAATGCGTATTCTAATAAATCAAAGGCGATACCCTTCATACGATAATCAATATGTGAACTGAAATACTTTATTTCAGCACTAGCTTGTTGCGTATTAACGTCTAAATATAAATAACCTTTTAATAAACCTTCACTAACGAATAGGAATAATCGATGTGTCTCATCAATACTATTTATGATGTCATTTGCATCCATAGCATCGTGTTTGAATGTTTTTTGATGCATACGTGAAAATGCACGATAAAATCCTTTTTGGTATTCAATAATATTTTGTTCACTTCCTAGATCGCCTATATCTTGATGAGCTTCTAAATAATAGTCTGTGAAATTATAACTCGCTTGAATTTGTTTAACGAAAGGTTTATATGTTTGTACGCCTTCTTCGAATGAAAAATTATATACCGCATAATCAGGTTGCCCAGCTATCATAGTGTCAAATAATTGTTGGAATAATTCCGGAGACAATGTGTAATTTGCTTCTATAAATGGACCAATAACTTTGAATTTATAAGTTTCATATGGAATTGCAAAAATTAGTGCTTTGATTTGGCTATCTTCAATAATGGCAAATGCGCCAGGATGATTAATTGCTTCTTCTAATAATTGATCAAATTCAGTAAATTGTTGAGGTATTTTATATAAATAGGAAGTTACTTGGTAATCAGAAGTTTCAATGAAAGATTTTATTTCTTTTGGGTCATTCAACTGAATAATGTCCATAATCCTACCTCCGTAACATAGTGATTAATATAATTATATGGGTAATTACAAATAAATGAAAGTTAATTGATACATGTACATGTTACAATTAATGTAATCCATTAAACATAATTATTATAGACATTAAAAAAGCTTAAATCTATATTTATTATAGTTAAATAAGAAAGGGAATTATCACAAATGCAATCATTAATTTTAGCAGAAAAACCTTCAGTTGCACGAGATATTGCAAGTGCACTTAATATAAATCAGAAAAGGAATGGTTATTTTGAAAATAATCAATATATTGTAACTTGGGCACTAGGTCATCTAGTTACGAATGCAACACCTGAACAATATGACAAGGCTTTTCAGGAATGGAAACTTGAAGATTTACCAATCATTCCGAAACAAATGAAAACAGTAGTGATTGGCAAAACAAGTAAACAATTTAAAACAGTAAAGTCATTAATGCAAAAAGACAATGTTAATGAAATAATCATTGCCACAGATGCTGGTAGAGAAGGGGAGCTCGTTGCAAGACTTATTTTAGATAAAGTTGGAAACAAAAAACCTATTAAGCGATTATGGATAAGTTCAGTAACTAAGAAAGCTATTAAAGATGGTTTTAATCATCTAAAAGATGGCCGTCAATATCAACACTTATACGAAGCAGCACTAGCAAGAAGTGAGGCAGATTGGGTAGTTGGTATCAATGCAACAAGAGCTTTGACAACAAAATATGATGCACAATTATCTTTAGGTCGAGTTCAAACGCCTACCATTCAATTGGTTCAATCTCGTCAAAATGAAATTAATGAATTTAAACCGCAAACATACTATACATTAACAATTAAAGTAGACGGGTTTGAGTTTAATTTTGATTCTGGGCAACGTCGAGTCACTGACCAACAAGAACTTAAATCAATAGTAGATGATATAAAAAATAAAAAGGGTCAAATAGAAAATGTAGTATCAAAACATAAAAAGACTTACCCTAGATCTTTATATAACTTAACGGATTTACAACAAGATGCTTATCATCGCTATAAGATGGGACCAAAAGAAACGTTAAATACTTTACAGAATTTATATGAAAGACATAAATTAGTTACATATCCGCGTACTGATTCTAATTATTTAACAACCGATATGGTGTCAACTATAAAAGAAAGATTACAAGCATTATTGGCGACAGAATATAAAGAAAATATAAGAGTATTAATGTCTCAATCTTATTCTACTAAAATGAATATATTTAATAACCAAAAAGTTTCTGATCACCATGCAATCATTCCAACCGAACTAAGACCTGACTTATCTCAATTAAGTAATAGAGAAATGAAAATCTATATGTTAATAGTAGAAAGATTTCTTGAAAGTTTAATGCCACCATATGAATATCAACATATTAAAGTGCATTTAGTAGTAGGTCAGTTCAAATTTGTATTAAACGAAAATGTCACAACTCAATTAGGGTTTAAAGCATTGAAACAACAAGAAACAGAAATTGTTACTCAGAATCCTTTTAAAAATAACCAAACAGTTAATATACAACATACCGATATAAAGTCACATCAAACAACACCGCCAGATTATTTTAATGAAGGAACATTATTAAAAGCTATGGAAAGTCCTCAGAATTATATACATTTGGATGATAAAAAACACGTACATACACTTAAAGAAGCGGGGGGTATTGGGACTGTTGCCACACGAGCTGATATTATTGAAAAGCTCTTCAATATGAATGCAATTGAATCAAGAGATGGCAAAATTAAAGTAACATCAAAAGGTAAACAAATTTTAGAGCTTGCACCATCAAAATTAACATCACCATTATTAACGGCTGAATGGGAAGAAAAATTACTATTAATTGAAAAAGGAAAATATAATAAGCAGCAATTTATAAAAGAGATGAAGGAATTTACGACTGAAATTGTAAACATTATTAAGAATAGTGAACAGAAATACAAACACGATAATTTAACCACTACCGAATGTCCTACATGTGGTAAATTTATGATTAAAGTCAAAACCAAAAATGGTCAAATGTTAGTTTGCCAAGATCCAACATGTAAAACAAAGAAAAATATTCAAAGAAAAACAAACGCGCGTTGTCCAAACTGTAAAAAGAAAATGACTTTATTTGGTAGAGGAAAAGATGCAACATATAGATGTGTATGTGGTCATTCAGAAACCCAAGCGCAGATGGATAAACGTATGAAAGAAAAATCGAGTGGTAAAGTATCCAAAAAAGAAATGAAAAAATATATGAATCAACAAGAAGTACTTGATAATAATCCGTTTAAAGATGCTTTAAAAAATCTAAAATTATAAATAAATTCGAACAAAAACGTGCCGAAAATTATGAAAGTTCGTATTTAGTATTGTCTTTTTAGAAAATTGGTATTAAAATATTAAAGTATTTCAAAAAAAGGAGCATTAGCCGTGAAAAAATACTTCAAGTTCGATGAATATGGTACAAACTTTAAAAGAGAAATCTTGGGTGGTATCACTACTTTCTTATCAATGGCGTATATTTTAGCAGTAAATCCACAAGTTTTAAGTTTAGCAGGAGTTAAGGGTGTATCTGCAGATATGAAGATGGATCAAGGAGCCATTTTTGTAGCAACTGCCTTAGCAGCATTTGTAGGTTCATTATTTATGGGCCTTATTGCTAAGTATCCAATTGCGTTAGCACCAGGAATGGGATTAAATGCATTCTTCGCATTTACAGTTGTTTTAACAATGGGCATTCCTTGGAAAGTCGGTTTAACAGGCGTTTTATTCTCGGGTATCTTCTTCGCGATTTTGACCGTCACTGGTCTTCGAGAGATTATCATTAACGCGATTCCGTATCAAATGAAAATGGCCGTCTCAGCTGGGATAGGATTGTTTATCACCTTTGTCGGTTTACAAAGTTCAGGTATCATTGTTAAAAATGATTCAACATTAGTCACACTTGGTCATTTAACAAAAGCGCCAGTGTTATTAGCAATATTTGGTATTGTAATTACAGTAGTATTATATGCAAAAAAAGTACCAGGTTCTATATTTATTGGTATGATTATCACTGCCATAGTTGGTATGATTACAGGTCAAATTCATACACCTACTGGCGTTGTTGGTCAAATTCCTAGTATCAAACCAACATTTGGTGCTGCATTTGAAGCATTTAAAGATCCAGGACAATTATTTACGATACAATTCTTAATTGTCATTTTAACTTTCTTATTTATAGATTTCTTTGATACAGCAGGTACTTTAGTTGCAGTAGCAACTCAAGCCGGTATCATGAAAGATAATAAATTACCGAGAGCAGGTAGAGCTTTATTCTCAGACTCACTAGCAACAATTGTAGGTGCTATTTTCGGTACTACAACAACTACATCTTACATTGAATCAACTTCAGGTGTAGCAGTAGGTGCTAGAACAGGTTTTGCCAGTATTGTAACTGGATTCTGTTTCTTATTAGCATTATTCTTTAGTCCATTAATCGCTGTAGTTACAAGTGCGGTTACAACGCCAGCACTTGTCGTAGTAGGTGTGTTAATGGCAGCGAATTTTGCTGAAATCAATTGGAAACGATTCGAAGTTGCAGTTCCAGCATTTATTACAATTATCATGATGCCTTTATCATATTCAATAGCTACTGGTATTGCATGTGGATTTATATTCTATCCAATTACTATGTTAATTAGTAAAAGACATAAAGAAGTACATCCGATTATGTATGTATTAATGGTATTATTCATTTTATACTTCGTATTCGTACATGGCTAAATAAAAAGGACGTTCACACCAACATGAGTGTGAACGTCTTTTTTAGATTGAAGTAATAAGATATCTATTTAGATTTATGACCATCTTTATATTGTGTATAGATGACTCTTGCGTTTTTATTCGGAATGTACGTTGGCGCAGCTAGTACAATAAAGACAAAGAAAATCATCAATACAAACAATGCCCAATGAATAATCATACCTACAAAAGGAATAAATGCGACAAACGATCCAATGATCCCAAGTATCGGAATAATCACCATAGGTTTAATAGTATTTTGAGTATCTACTAATAATATTATAGTAAGAATTAGATATAAAAATGCATTAAATAATAATGGCTGCCATCCAAAGCTTACAATAACGCTGCCACCTAAAAATGGAATGCCGTAAAAGAATTCGCAAATGATTAAAAATACTCCAATAATTGCTAGGGTTAGTTTAATACCGTTTTTCATTTAATTCACCCCCGTTCTCTTCTATTATAATAAAAAGAAACTAAAGTTAGTATTAAAAAGTTTATAACAGACAAAATGAAAATAGAAATAAAGTAAAAAAATTCCCTAAAACGGTTGAATAAGCAATACATTTAAAGTACAATAACAAAGTATGTGTTAGACAAAACAGAAAAAAGTTAGTGAAAACCATTGATTTATCAGTGTTTTTCATGTAACATATCTAATGTTGGACTTTAAGAAACGCGATGAAGCGAAAGGTTACTGACACACCCGGCCGCTTTGCCATGGCGCTGTGTGAGATAGTTTTCGTGGAGAAGTCTATCACTTAAATGTAGACGAATAAGGAGGGAAAATTATGGCAAAACAAAAAATCAGAATCAGATTAAAAGCTTATGATCACCGCGTGATTGATCAATCAGCAGAGAAAATTGTTGAAACTGCTAAACGTTCTGGTGCAGATGTTTCTGGACCAATTCCGTTACCAACTGAAAAGTCAGTTTATACAATCATCCGTGCCGTGCATAAGTACAAAGATTCACGTGAACAATTCGAACAACGTACTCATAAACGTTTAATCGATATTGTTAACCCAACACCAAAAACAGTTGATGCTCTTATGGGCTTAAACTTACCATCTGGTGTAGACATCGAAATCAAATTATAATAGAAAAATTTAGGAGGTGGACTTTCGATGACCAAAGGAATCTTAGGAAGAAAAATCGGGATGACACAAGTGTTTGGAGAAAACGGTGAATTAATCCCAGTTACAGTAGTAGAAGCAGGACAAAACGTTGTATTACAAAAGAAAACTGAAGAAGTTGATGGTTACAACGCAATCCAAGTAGGATTTGAAGATAAAAAAGCATACAAAAAAGAGTCTAAAACTAATAAATATGCTAATAAACCAGCTGAAGGTCATGCTAAAAAAGCTGACACAGCACCTAAGCGCTTCATTCGTGAATTCAGAAACGTTAACGTTGATGAATACGAAGTAGGTCAAGAAGTCTCAGTTGATACATTCGAAACTGGTGACATCATTGATGTTACAGGCGTTTCAAAAGGTAAAGGTTTCCAAGGTGCTATTAAACGTCACGGACAAGCTCGTGGACCAATGGCACACGGTTCTCATTTCCACAGAGCACCAGGTTCTGTAGGTATGGCTTCAGATTCTTCAAGAGTATTTAAAGGTCAAAAAATGCCAGGCCGTATGGGTGGAAACACAGTTACTGTACAAAACCTAGAAGTAGTACAAGTTGACACTGAAAACAGTGTAATCTTAGTAAAAGGTAATGTACCTGGACCTAAAAAAGGTTTAGTAGAAATTTCAACTTCAATTAAATCAATTAAAAAAGGTAATAAATAATTAACAAGCGAAAGGAGGAAAATGCATAATGGCTAATTATGATGTTTTAAAAGTAGACGGATCAAAAAGTGGTTCAGTTGAATTAAGCGATGCAGTATTTGCAATCGAACCTAATAATAGCGTTCTATTTGAAGCTATTAATTTACAACGTGCTTCATTACGTCAAGGTACACATTCTGTTAAAAACCGTTCAGCAGTACGTGGCGGTGGACGTAAACCATGGAGACAAAAAGGAACAGGTCGTGCTCGTCAAGGTACAATCCGTGCACCACAATGGCGTGGCGGTGGCGTTGTATTCGGACCAACTCCAAGAAGTTATGGTTACAAAATGCCTAAGAAAATGCGTCGTTTAGCATTACGTTCTGCATTATCATTCAAAGTTAAAGAAAATGGATTCACAGTTGTAGATGCATTCGGTTTCGATGCACCAAAAACAAAAGAATTCAAAAATGTTTTAACTACATTAGAACAACCTAAAAAAGTCTTAGTAGTTGTTGAAAACGAAGATGTAAATGTTGAATTATCAGCACGTAACATCCCAGGTGTTCAAGTAACAACTGCTCAAGGTTTAAATGTATTAGATATCACAAGCGCTGACAGTGTTGTAATCACTGAAGCTGCTGCTAAAAAAGTTGAGGAGGTGCTCGGATAATGGAAGCTAGAGATATTCTTAAGCGCCCCGTAATCACTGAGAAATCTTCAGAAGCAATGGCAGAAGATAAATATACATTCGATGTTGATACTCGTGCTAACAAAACACAAGTTAAAATTGCTGTTGAAGAAATCTTCGACGTAAAAGTTGATAATGTAAACATCATCAACTACAAACCTAAGAAAAAGCGTATGGGCCGTTACCAAGGCTACACAAATAAAAGAAGAAAAGCGATTGTAAAACTTAAAGAAGGTTCAATCGACTTATTCAACTAAAAAAACATTACCAATAAGGAGGTAAACGACAATGGCTCTTAAAAAGTATAAGCCAATAACTAATGGTCGTCGTAATATGACTTCATTAGATTTCGCTGAAATTACGAAAACTACACCAGAAAAGTCATTATTACAACCGCTACCGAAAAGAGCGGGACGTAACAACCAAGGTAAATTGACTGTTCGCCATCATGGTGGAGGACATAAACGTCAATACCGTGTTATCGATTTCAAACGTAACAAAGACGGCATCAACGCTAAAGTTGATTCTATCCAATATGATCCAAACCGTTCAGCTAACATTGCATTATTAGTATATGCTGATGGTGAAAAACGTTATATTATCGCACCTAAAGGATTACAAGTAGGTCAAACAGTTGAAAGTGGTGCTGAAGCAGATATCAAAGTAGGTAATGCTTTACCATTACAAAATATTCCTGTTGGTACAGTAATCCACAATATCGAGTTAAAACCTGGTAAAGGTGGACAAATCGCTCGTTCAGCTGGTGCTAGCTCACAGGTATTAGGTAAAGAAGGTAAATATGTATTAATCAGATTACGCTCTGGTGAAGTTCGTATGATTCTTTCAACTTGCCGTGCTACTATTGGTCAAGTTGGTAATATCCAACACGAACTAGTAAATGTTGGTAAAGCTGGACGTTCAAGATGGAAAGGTATCCGCCCTACAGTTCGTGGTTCTGTAATGAACCCTAACGATCACCCACACGGTGGTGGTGAAGGTCGTGCACCAATTGGTAGACCATCTCCAATGTCACCTTGGGGTAAACCTACGCTTGGTAAGAAAACACGTCGTGGTAAAAAATCATCAGACAAACTTATCGTTCGTGGACGTAAGAAAAAATAATAAAATTAACTTATTTGGGTGTGCGGCGTAACAGCTGCACGCACAGAATAAGAAGGGAGGCGCCCAAATGGCTCGTAGTATTAAAAAAGGACCTTTCGTCGATGATCACTTAATGAAAAAAGTTGAAGCACAAGACGGAAGTGAAAAAAAACAAGTAATTAAAACATGGTCTCGTCGTTCTACAGTTTTCCCAAATTTCATTGGTCATACTTTCGCAGTATACGATGGACGTAAACATGTACCTGTATATGTTACAGAAGATATGGTAGGTCACAAATTAGGTGAATTCGCACCAACTCGTACATTTAAAGGTCATGCTGTTGACGATAAAAAAACAAGAAGATAATTTTTAATAAGTAGAGGAGGAAATCCTAATGGAAGCAAAAGCGGTTGCTAGAACAATAAGAATCGCACCTCGTAAAGTAAGATTAGTTCTTGACTTAATTAGAGGTAAAAATGCTGGAGAAGCTATTGCAATTTTAAAATTAACAAACAAAGCTTCATCTCCAGTTATCGAAAAAGTATTAATGTCCGCTTTAGCTAATGCTGAACATAACTACGACATGAACACAGATGAATTAGTAGTTAAAGAAGCTTACGCTAACGAAGGACCAACTTTAAAACGTTTCCGCCCACGTGCGCAAGGACGTGCAAGTGCGATCAATAAACGTACAAGCCACATTACAATCGTCGTAAGTGACGGTAAAGAAGAAGCTAAAGAAGCTTAATAACTTTCTAAGGAGGGAATACTGTGGGTCAAAAAATTAATCCAATCGGACTTCGTGTTGGAATTATCCGTGATTGGGAAGCAAAATGGTATGCTGAAAAAGATTTCGCTTCACTATTACACGAAGATTTAAAAATCCGTAAATTTATTGATAATGAATTAAAAGAAGCATCAGTTTCTCACGTAGATATCGAACGTGCTGCAAACCGTATTAATATCGCAATTCATACTGGTAAACCTGGTATGGTAATTGGTAAAGGCGGTTCTGAAATTGATAAACTTCGTAACAAATTAAACGCTTTAACTGATAAAAAAGTACACATCAACGTAATTGAAATTAAGAAAATTGATATCGATGCAAGATTAGTTGCTGAAAATATCGCACGTCAATTAGAAAACCGTGCTTCATTCCGTCGTGTACAAAAACAAGCTATTACAAGAGCTATGAAACTTGGTGCTAAAGGTATTAAAACTCAAGTATCAGGTCGTTTAGGCGGAGCTGATATTGCTCGTGCTGAACAATATTCTGAAGGAACTGTTCCACTTCATACATTACGTGCTGACATCGATTATGCACACGCTGAAGCAGATACTACTTATGGTAAATTAGGCGTTAAAGTATGGATCTATCGTGGAGAAGTTCTTCCTACTACTAAGAACACTAGTGAAGGAGGAAAATAATCATGTTACTACCAAAACGTGTTAAATATCGTCGTCAACATCGTCCTAAAACAACTGGTCGTTCAAAAGGCGGTAACTATGTAACATTTGGTGAGTATGGTTTACAAGCAACTACAACGTCTTGGATCACTTCTCGTCAAATCGAATCAGCTCGTATTGCAATGACTCGTTATATGAAACGTGGTGGGAAAGTTTGGATCAAAATCTTCCCTCATACACCATATACTAAAAAACCTTTAGAAGTACGTATGGGTGCCGGTAAAGGTGCGGTTGAAGGCTGGATCGCAGTCGTTAAACCTGGTAGAATTTTATTCGAAGTCGCTGGTGTACAAGAAGAAGTTGCACGCGAAGCACTACGTTTAGCAAGTCACAAACTTCCAGTAAAAACTAAGTTTGTAAAACGTGAAGAATTGGGTGGTGAAACAAATGAAAGCTAAGGAAATTAGAGACTTAACCACTTCAGAAATCGAAGAACAAATCAAATCTTCAAAAGAAGAGCTTTTTAACCTACGCTTTCAGTTAGCTACAGGTCAATTAGAAGAAACTGCACGTATTCGCACAGTAAGAAAAACGATTGCACGTCTAAAAACTGTTGCTCGTGAAAGAGAAATTGAACAAAGTAAGGCTAATCAATAATTAATTGAAAGAGGAGGTTACAAAAGTGAGCGAAAGAAATGATCGTAAAGTTTATGTAGGTAGAGTTGTTTCTGACAAAATGGACAAGACAATTACAGTACTTGTTGAAACTTACAAAACACACAAATTATACGGCAAACGAGTAAAATACTCAAAAAAATACAAAACTCATGATGAAAACAATTCAGCTAAATTAGGAGACATTGTTAAAATTCAAGAAACTCGTCCTTTATCAGCAACAAAACGTTTTCGTTTAGTAGAAATTGTTGAAGAGTCAGTAATTATTTAATTCAAGATTAGAGATAAGGGAGGTTTAACTAATGATCCAACAAGAGACACGTTTAAAAGTAGCAGACAACTCTGGTGCTCGTGAAGTTCTTACAATCAAAGTATTAGGTGGATCTGGTCGCAAAACAGCGAACATCGGCGATGTTATCGTATGTACTGTTAAAAATGCAACACCAGGTGGCGTTGTTAAAAAAGGCGATGTTGTCAAAGCTGTTGTAGTACGTACTAAATCAGGTGTACGCCGTAACGATGGTTCATATATCAAATTTGACGAAAATGCATGTGTTATCATTCGTGATGACAAAGGCCCACGTGGTACTCGTATCTTTGGTCCTGTTGCTCGTGAATTACGTGAAGGTAACTTCATGAAAATCGTATCATTAGCACCAGAAGTACTATAAAATCAATTAACCAAAATATATAAGGAGGTGCCCACATGCATATCAAAAAAGGTGACAACGTAAAAGTTATCGCAGGTAAAGACAAAGGTAAAGAAGGTAAAGTAGTAGCTACTGAACCTAAACGTGACCGTGTCGTTGTGGAAGGTGTTAACGTTATTAAAAAACACCAAAAACCAACTCAATTAAACCCTGAAGGTGGAATTTTAGAAACAGAGGCAGCTATCCATGTTTCTAACGTACAATTATTAGACCCTAAAACAAACGAACCAACACGTGTAGGTTACAAATTTGTTGATGGTAAAAAAGTTCGTATTGCAAAAAAATCTGGCGAAGAAATTAAATCTAATAATTAATTACTAGTTGAAAGGAGGATCCACTTTGAACCGTTTAAAAGAAAAATTCAATTCTGAAGTTACTGAGAACTTAGTAAAGAAATTTAACTATAGTTCAGTAATGGAAGTACCTAAAATTGACAAAATCGTGGTGAACATGGGTGTAGGTGACGCTGTTCAAAACTCTAAAGTGTTAGATAACGCTGTTGAAGAGTTAGAATTAATCACTGGTCAAAAACCATTAGTAACTAAAGCTAAAAAATCAGTTGCAACATTCCGTTTACGTGAAGGTATGCCAATCGGTGCGAAAGTTACACTTCGCGGAGAAAGAATGTATGAATTCTTAGACAAACTAATTTCAGTATCACTACCACGTGTACGTGACTTCCAAGGTGTTTCTAAAAAAGCATTCGATGGTCGCGGTAACTACACATTAGGTGTTAAAGAACAATTAATTTTCCCTGAAATCGATTATGATAAAGTAAGCAAAGTAAGAGGAATGGATATTGTTATCGTAACTACTGCTAACACTGACGAGGAAGCTCGTGAATTGTTATCAAACTTCGGTATGCCATTTCGTAAATAATCTCTAAAAGGAGGCTAATTAAGTGGCTAAAACTTCAATGGTTGCTAAGCAACAAAAAAAACAAAAATTCGCAGTTCGTGAATACACTCGTTGTGAACGCTGTGGTCGTCCACATTCTGTATATCGTAAATTTAAATTATGCCGTATTTGTTTCCGTGAATTAGCTTACAAAGGCCAAATTCCTGGCGTACGCAAAGCTAGCTGGTAATAAACAAGAGTCTGAAAGGAGGCAACAATCAATGACAATGACAGATCCAATCGCAGATATGCTAACTCGTGTAAGAAACGCAAACATGGTTCGTCACGATAAATTAGAATTACCTGCGTCTAATATCAAAAAAGAAATTGCTGAAATCTTAAAAAACGAAGGTTTCATTAAAAACGTTGAATACGTAGAAGACGATAAGCAAGGTGTTATTCGTTTATTCTTAAAATATGGTCAAAACAATGAACGTGTTATCACAGGATTAAAACGTATTTCAAAACCAGGTTTACGTGTTTATGCTAAAGCTAACGAAGTACCAAAAGTACTTAATGGTTTAGGTATTGCATTAGTATCAACTTCTGAAGGTGTTATCACTGATAAAGAAGCAAGAAAACGTAATGTTGGTGGAGAAATTATCGCATACGTTTGGTAATAAATAATAAGGAGGTGCCATAACATGAGTCGTGTTGGTAAGAAAATTATTGACATCCCTAGTGACGTAACAGTAACTTTTGACAAAAACAATGTAACTGTTAAAGGTCCAAAAGGTGAATTATCAAAAACATTAAACGAAAGAATGACATTCAAACAAGAAGAAAACACAATTGAAGTTGTAAGACCATCTGATTCTAAAGATGACAGAACAGATCATGGTACAACTCGTGCTTTATTAAATAATATGGTACAAGGTGTTTCTCAAGGTTTCGAAAAAACGCTTGAACTTGTTGGTGTAGGTTACCGTGCTCAAATGCAAGGTAATGATTTAGTACTTAACGTTGGTTACTCTCACCCAGTTGAAATTAAAGCCGAAGATGGAATTACTTTCGCTGTAGAGAAAAACACAACTGTTAAAGTTTCTGGTGTATCTAAAGAGCAAGTTGGGGCAATCGCTTCTAACATCCGTTCAGTAAGACCTCCAGAACCTTATAAAGGTAAAGGTATTCGTTACCAAGGTGAATACGTACGCCGTAAAGAAGGTAAAACTGGTAAATAATAGATAACACTCTACAGAAAGGAGTATTGAAATGATCAGTAAAATTGATAAAAATAAAGTGCGTTTGAAAAGACATTCACGTGTTCGTACTAAATTATCAGGTACAGCTGAAAAGCCACGTTTAAATGTATATCGTTCAAACAAACACATTTACGCACAAATCATTGATGATGTTAAAGGCGAAACATTAGCTCAAGCTTCATCTAAAGATAAAGATATTGCTAACGAATCAGCTACAAAAGTTGATTTATCAACAAAAGTTGGCGAAACAATTGCTAAAAAAGCAAGTGATAAAGGAATTAAAGAAATCGTATTCGATCGTGGAGGTTACTTATACCACGGACGCGTTAAAGCATTAGCAGAAGCTGCTAGAGAAAACGGTTTAGAATTTTAATTTAAAGGAGGGACAAATACATGGCTCGTAGAGAAGAAGAAACGAAAGAATTTGAAGAACGCGTTGTTACAATCAATCGTGTTGCTAAAGTTGTTAAAGGTGGACGTCGTTTCCGTTTCACTGCATTAGTAGTAGTGGGAGACAAAAATGGTCGTGTAGGTTTCGGTACTGGTAAAGCACAAGAGGTACCAGAAGCAATCAAAAAAGCTGTAGAAGCAGCTAAAAAAGATTTAGTTGTAGTTCCACGTGTTGAAGGTACTACACCTCACACAATCACTGGCCGTTATGGTTCAGGTAGTGTATTCATGAAACCTGCAGCTCCTGGTACTGGTGTTATCGCTGGTGGACCAGTTCGTGCGGTATTAGAATTAGCAGGTATCACTGATATCTTAAGTAAATCATTAGGTTCAAACACACCAATTAACATGGTTCGTGCAACTTTAAATGGTTTACAAAACCTTAAAAACGCTGAAGATGTTGCGAAATTACGCGGCAAAACAGTTGAAGAATTATATAATTAAGGAGGGAAAATAAGTTATGGCTAAATTACAAATTACCCTCACTCGTAGTGTTATTGGTCGTCCTGAAACACAACGTAAAACTGTTGAAGCTTTAGGTCTTAAAAAGACTAATAGTTCAGTAGTTGTTGAAGATAACCCTGCTATTCGTGGGCAAATCAACAAAGTTAAACATTTATTAACAGTAGAAGAAAAATAATTAAGGAGGTGCCGACATGAAATTACATGAGTTAAAACCAGCAGAAGGTTCACGTAAAGAACGAAACCGTGTAGGTCGTGGTGCAGCAACTGGTAATGGTAAAACAAGTGGCCGTGGACATAAAGGTCAAAAAGCACGTTCAGGTGGTAAAGTAAGACCTGGATTTGAAGGTGGACAATTACCATTATTCCGTCGTTTACCAAAACGTGGTTTCACTAACATAAATCGTAAAGAATATGCTATTGTTAACTTAGACCAACTTAATCGATTCGAAGATGGTACTGAAGTAACTCCAGCTTTATTAGTAGAATCTGGTGTTGTTAAGAACGAAAAATCTGGTATCAAAGTACTAGGTAACGGCTCACTAGATAAAAAATTAACAGTGAAAGCTCATAAGTTCTCAACTTCAGCAGCAGAAGCTATTGATGCTAAAGGTGGAGCACACGAGGTGATCTAATGTTTCAAACGCTTGTGAGCTTCTTTAAAACTAAAGAAGTTCGAAACAAGATTTTCTTCACTCTAGCAATGTTAGTGATCTTTAAGATTGGGACTTATATTCCAGCTCCTGGAGTAAATCCTAATGCTTTTGATCAAGCAGCAAAAGGTTCTCAAGGTGTCACTGATTTACTTAACACTTTCGGTGGTGGAGCCTTGAAGAACTTTTCAATATTTGCGATGGGAATCATGCCATACATTACCGCATCTATTGTAATGCAATTATTACAGATGGATATTGTTCCTAAGTTCTCTGAATGGGCTAAACAAGGTGATGTAGGTAGAAGAAAAATCAACAATGTAACACGTTATTTCGCTATTATTTTAGCATTCATTCAGTCAATAGGTATGTCGTTCCAATTCAATAACTTATATGGTGGCCGCTTAATTGTAAGTCATTCTGTATATAGTTATTTATTGATTGCACTAACTTTAACAGCAGGAACTGCATTCTTGATATGGCTTGGTGACCAAATCACTCAGTTTGGTGTTGGTAATGGTATTTCACTTATCATCTTTGCAGGTATTTTATCAACGTTACCATCAAGTATCATTCAAGCAGGCCAACAAGCATTTGTAGGTCAAGAAGATACGTCTTTAGCTTGGTTGAAAATAGTAGCACTCATTGTTGCATTAGTACTGTTAACAGTAGGTGCAATATTTGTACTTGAAGCGAAACGTAAAATTCCTATTCAATATGCAAAGAAACAAACAGCTCAACGATTAGGTTCACAAGCAACTTATCTACCTTTAAAAGTTAACTCAGCTGGTGTTATTCCTGTTATCTTTGCGATGGCATTTTTCTTATTACCAAGAACGTTGACGCTATTTTTCCCTAAAGCTGAATGGGCACAACAAATAGCTGATACAGCAAATCCATCAAGCAACATAGGAATGGTTATCTATATTGTATTAATCATTGCATTTGCATATTTTTATGCATTTGTTCAAGTTAATCCAGAAAAAATGGCTGACAACCTTAAGAAACAAGGTAGTTATGTCCCAGGAATTCGTCCTGGTGAACAAACAAAAAAATATATTACTAAAGTGCTTTATCGATTAACATTTGTTGGCTCTATTTTCTTAGCTGTCATTGCAATTTTACCGATATTAGCGACTAAGTTTATGGGCTTACCAAGATCAATTCAAATTGGTGGTACAAGCTTACTTATCGTTATCGGTGTTGCTATAGAGACTATGAAATCATTAGAAGCGCAAGTAAATCAAAAAGAGTATAAAGGCTTTGGTGGTAGATAATTTGTAGGAGGGCACTTATGAATATCATTTTAATGGGCTTACCTGGTGCAGGTAAAGGAACTCAAGCGAGTGAAATTGTTAAGAAATTCCCAATACCACACATATCTACTGGTGACATGTTCAGAAAAGCGATTAAAGATGAAACTGATTTAGGTAAAAAAGCTAAATCGTACATGGATCGTGGAGAATTAGTCCCTGATGAAGTTACTGTGGGTATCGTTAAAGAAAGAATTTCTGAAGACGATGCAAAAAAAGGATTTTTATTAGATGGATTCCCTAGAACAATCGATCAAGCAGAAGCTTTAAATTCAATTATGGCTGAACTTGATAGAAATATTGATGCTGTCATCAATATTGAAGTTCCAGAGGAAGAACTAATGAATCGTCTTACAGGTCGTCGTATCTGTGAGAATTGTGGTACAACTTATCATCTTGTATTTAATCCTCCAAAAGTTGAAGGTATTTGTGATCTTGATGGCGGTAAATTATATCAACGTGAAGATGATAATCCGGAAACTGTTTCAAATCGTTTGAAAGTCAATGTTAAACAATCAAAACCTATATTAGAATACTATGATAATAAAGGTGTATTAAAAAATATTGATGGTTCAAAAGATATTGAAGAGGTTACTACTGATGTCATTGATATCTTAGACCAATTACAATAGATCAACTTTTACGATCTATGTTGATGTGAATGTTTACTAACACTGTAATATACAATTTAATATGAGTGACAAATAACGATAATTAATTCCCGTAATTTTTGTTAAACTTATTAAAGCTAGTCACTAATAGATTCGTATCGTTGAAGTTGTCTATTGACGATAACCTTACTATTGCAAAAAGGGGGAAGTTAATCAATGGCTAAACAAGATGTTATTGAATTAGAAGGTACTGTATTAGATACTTTACCAAACGCAATGTTTAAAGTAGAATTAGAAAATGGTCATGAAATTTTAGCACATGTAAGTGGAAAAATTAGAATGAACTACATTCGAATTCTACCTGGCGACAAAGTAACTGTTGAGATGTCTCCGTATGATTTATCACGCGGTAGAATTACTTATCGTTATAAATAATCGTCACTCCATAATATAGGGAGGTATTAAAATGAAAGTAAGACCATCAGTAAAACCAATTTGCGAAAAATGTAAAGTCATTAAACGTAAAGGTAAAGTAATGGTAATTTGTGAAAATCCAAAACACAAACAAAGACAAGGTTAATAAAAGAGAGGTGTAAATGTATATGGCACGTATTGCAGGAGTGGATATTCCACGTGAAAAACGCGTTGTTATTTCTTTAACTTATGTATATGGTATCGGTACTTCTACTGCGAAAAAAATCGTTGAAGAAGCTAACGTATCAGCAGACACTCGTGTAAAAGATTTAACTGACGATGAATTAGGTCGCATCCGTGAAGTAGTTGATAGCTACAAAGTAGAAGGTGACTTACGTCGTGAGCAAAACTTAAACATTAAACGTTTAATGGAAATTTCATCATACCGTGGTATTCGTCACCGTCGTGGCTTACCAGTTCGCGGTCAAAAAACTAAAAACAACGCTCGTACGCGTAAAGGCCCAGTTAAAACTGTAGCGAACAAGAAAAAATAATCGGTAAAGGAGGCAAATAATAAATGGCACGTAAACAAGTATCTCGTAAACGTAAAGTGAAAAAGAATATTGAAAGTGGTGTTGCACACATCCGTTCAACATTCAATAATACAATTGTAACGATTACTGACGAATTCGGTAATGCATTATCTTGGTCATCAGCTGGTGCATTAGGATTCAAAGGATCTAAAAAATCAACACCATTCGCAGCGCAAATGGCGTCTGAAACAGCTTCTAAAACAGCTATGGAACATGGTTTAAAAACTGTAGAAGTAACAGTTAAAGGACCTGGACCAGGCCGTGAATCAGCTATCCGTGCATTACAATCAGCAGGACTTGAAGTAACAGCAATCAGAGACGTTACTCCAGTACCACATAATGGTTGTCGTCCACCAAAACGTCGTCGCGTCTAATTTATGGTTGTGTTGTTACAGGTCACTGAGCAAACAGTATAAATCAAGTCGACGTATTTAAGGAGGATATTTGTAAATGATAGAAATCGAAAAACCTAGAATTGAGACAATTGAAATTAGTGAAGATGCTAAATTCGGTAAGTTCGTTGTTGAACCACTTGAACGTGGCTACGGTACTACACTAGGAAACTCCTTACGTCGTATCCTACTATCTTCATTACCAGGATCAGCAGTTAAGTACATCGAAATTGAAGGCGTGTTACACGAATTCTCAGCAGTAGATAATGTTGTTGAAGATGTATCTACTATTATTATGAACATCAAAAAGCTAGCATTAAAAATCTATTCTGAAGAAGATAAAACTTTAGAAATCGATGTTAAGGATGAAGGTGAAGTTACTGCAAGTGATATTACTCACGACAGTGATGTAGAGATTTTAAATCCTGAACTTAAAATTGCTACTGTTTCTAAAGGTGGACATTTAAAAGTTCGTCTTGTTGCTAATAAGGGTAGAGGTTACGCATTAGCTGAAACAAATAATACTAGTGATTTACCAATTGGTGTAATTCCAGTAGATTCACTATATTCACCTGTAGAACGTGTTAACTATACAGTTGAAAACACACGTGTAGGTCAAAGTAGTGATTTTGATAAATTAACTTTAGATGTTTGGACTAATGGTTCAATCACTCCTCAAGAATCAGTATCATTAGCAGCAAAAATAATGACTGAACACTTGAATATCTTTGTAGGTCTAACTGATGAAGCACAAAATGCTGAAATCATGATCGAAAAAGAGGAAGATCAAAAAGAAAAAGTATTAGAAATGTCTATTGAAGAACTAGACTTATCTGTACGTTCTTATAACTGCTTGAAACGCGCAGGAATCAATTCTGTACAAGAGTTAGCTGATAAATCTGAAGCTGACATGATGAAAGTGCGTAATTTAGGTCGTAAATCTCTTGAAGAAGTAAAATATAAATTAGAAGATTTAGGATTAGGATTAAGAAAAGAAGATTGATAAAGGAGGTTAACTCATGGGTTACAGAAAATTAGGTCGTACTTCTGATCAACGTAAAGCTATGTTACGTAACTTAGCTACTTCACTTATCGTAAGTGAGCGTATTGAAACTACAGAAGCTCGTGCAAAAGAAGTTCGCAGTGTTGTTGAGAAATTAATCACTTTAGGTAAAAAAGGAGATTTAGCTTCTCGTCGTAATGCAGCTAAAACATTACAAAATGTTGAAATCTTAAACGAAGATGAAACTACTCAAACTGCTCTTCAAAAATTATTCGGTGAAATCGCTGAACGTTATACAGACCGCCAAGGTGGTTATACTCGTATTCTTAAAGAAGGCCCTCGTCGTGGTGACGGTGCTGAATCAGTAATTATCGAATTAGTATAATTTAATTATAAATACACTAACTACTTATATATAAAGCAAATGAGTGCAACGATAATATCTGCCACATACAGACATTGTCTAGCTCAGAGTACCCCATCAAACTAAATATTAAATTAAAGCGTGAACTCAACAAAACTGATGGGGTGCGCGCTTTTTTATTTTAAGCTGAGATATTTATATCCTCAGCTTTTTTTAATACTTCATTGATAGAAATACAAAATGCTTTTAATCATAATGAACACGTATACATATGATATTAAATAATGTAAAATGTTAAAGGTAACTAAAAATAAGGGGGAATAAAAGTGAAGGAAGAACAAAATATTATAGAATTCAAAAATGTATCTTTTAAATACCAAAGTGATTCTGCCTTCACTTTAAATGACGTGTCATTTCATATTCCTCGAGGCCAATGGACGAGTATTGTTGGTCACAACGGTTCAGGTAAGTCTACTGTTACTAAACTAATGGTAGGCATTGAAGAATCAGATGAAGGACAAATTTTATTTAATCAACATAAAATTGATAAAGATAATATAGCCCAAATAAGAAAACAAATTGGTATTGTTTTTCAGAATCCAGACAACCAATTTGTGGGTGCAATTGTAAAGTATGATGTTGCCTTTGGTTTGGAAAATCATTCAGTACCTTATCACGAAATGCAGGAAAAAGTGACAAGAGCATTGAAACAAGTAGACATGTTAGATTTAGCAGAATACGAACCACATTCTTTATCGGGTGGTCAAAAACAAAGAGTAGCTATTGCTAGTGTTTTAGCATTAAATCCATCCGTCATTATCTTAGATGAAGCTACATCAATGTTAGATCCTGTAGCTAAAACATCATTATTACAATTAGTAAAAGAACTTCAAAAGGAACAACAAATTACAATTATTTCTATTACACATGATTTAGCAGAAACGATGAGTGCAGATAATATTATTGTTATGAATCATGGGAGAATTTATAAACAAGGTAAACCCAATGAAATCTATAATGATGTTGATCAATTAATGAAAATAGGTCTAGAATTACCTTTTGCTATGAAAATGAATCAACTATTGTTTGAAAGTTCATCATTTGTCACATATGAAGGGTTGGTTGATCAATTATGAGTCTAAATATGAATAATGTGAGCTATATTTATCAACCTAAAACACCATATGAGTTTAAAGCCATAAATAACATTTCACTTACTTTTGAACAAGGACATTATTACGCGATTGTCGGACAAACTGGTAGTGGTAAATCAACATTGATTCAACATATCAATGCACTTCTAAAGCCAACAAATGGGTCAATAGAATTTAATGAAAAGCGTATAGACAGAAAAACGAAAGATAAATTTTTAAGACCTATACGTAAACATGTAGGTATGGTTTTCCAATTTCCAGAATCACAACTTTTTGAAGATACTGTAGAAAAGGAAATTGAATTTGGACCGAAAAATTTCAATATGAATGTACAAAAAGTGAAAGACACAGCTTTTGATATGTTATTAGAACTTGGTTTTTCACGAAATGTCATGTCTTTATCACCGTTTCAAATGTCGGGTGGTCAAATGAGAAAATTAGCATTAGTTTCTATTTTAGCTATGGATCCTGATATAATCGTTGTCGATGAACCAACTGCAGGTCTAGACCCTAAAAGTAGACTTCAAGTTATGACTTTACTTAAAAAATTGCAAACTGAACAGCATAAGACAATTATACTAGTGACTCATGACATGAATGATGTTGCTAAATATGCTGAAGAAATCATCGTTATGCAAAAAGGTGAGGTAAAGGCTATTGAAAATCCTAGAACGCTTTTCAGTCGCCCTGAAACACTTAATCAATGGCATATCACTATGCCTGATGTTGTTTGTTTACAACATGACTTTGAAACGAAATATAATACAAAATTACCAACCACTGCTTTAACAGAAGAAGAGTTTGTAGAGTTGTACAAGGAGTGGCAAAATGAAAAATAAATTAATAATTGGACGCTACCTTCCTAGCAATTCATTTATTCATCATTTAGATCCAAGATCAAAACTGATATTTGTATTTATTTTTATTATTTTTATATTTTTATGCCATTCCTTTGGTACATATGCATGGTTGTTTATATTGATTTTATTAATTGTGAGAATGGCTAAAATTAATTTTATGTTTTTAATTAAAGGACTAACACCAATATTTGTCTTTTTAATATTTACATTTTTAATGCACTTATTCTTTACAAAAGGTGGTACAGTTCTTTTACATTGGCACTTTATCACTATTGAAAGTAATGGTATTTTAGAAGGCGTTTATATTTCCTTACGCTTAATTTTCATTGTTATGATAGCGACTGTAATGACACTTTCAACAAGTCCTATTGATTTGACAGATGCGTTTGAAAAATTATTAACACCATTAAAATGGTTGAAACTACCAGTACATCAATTAAGTATGATGATGTCTATCGCATTAAGATTCATACCAACGCTTATGGATGAACTTGATAAAATTATTTTAGCGCAAAAATCTAGAGGCTCTGAAATAAGTTCTGGAGGCGTTGTTACAAGAATTAAAGCATTCATTCCATTGATGATTCCATTGTTCATTTCTGCCTTTCAAAGAGCAGAGGAATTAGCGATTGCTATGGAAGTAAGGGGATATGATGCATACGCAGAAAGAACGAGCTACAGACTACTTCAGTGGCGTCTGAGAGATACATTGATATTGTTACTATTAATTCCTATATTAGGTGTATTATTGTTAATTAAATTTATGGGAGTGTAAATGATTGCGTATTTTAGTAGAAATAGAATATCAAGGTAACCAATTTTTAGGATTTCAAATTCAACAACAAGGTAGAACTGTGCAACAGCAATTTGAAAAAATACTAAAAAGAATGCACAAACGCCATATACGTATACACCCTTCTAGTCGTACTGATAGAGGTGTACATGCGTACCAACAATATTTTCATTTTGATACAGAATTACAAATTGAAAATAGTAAATGGCAATATGCAATGAATAGTGCATTACCAGATGATATATATGTGAAATCTGTTCAACACGTCGATGAAGATTTTCATTGCAGATATGATTGTGTAGGCAAACGGTATCGATATAAAGTTTATCAAGCTAAGCATCGGGATCCATTTCAAAGTGGGTTGAAAACCTATATAGCAGATTCATTAGACTTAAATCAGATGAATGAAGCTGCAAAACGATTTATAGGTACTCATGACTTTACTGGATTCTGTTCACAAAAAACAGAAGTAGAGAGTAAGGTGAGAACCTTATACCAAAGTGAAATCGTAAAAACAGATGAAGGCTTCGATTACATCGTTACTGGATCAGGCTTCTTATATAATATGGTTCGTGTACTAGTCGCCTTTTTAATAGAAGTAGGAAAAGGTAAAAGATCTCCAGAAGAAATCCCACAATTACTAGAGGAGAAAAATAGAAATAAAATACCTTTTACTGCGCCATCTGAAGGGCTATATTTAGAAAAAGTTTATTTATCAGATAAAGCATTAATTAAAGATTTTGGAGACGAAATTAAAATACATTATAAAAAATCATTACAAAATGATTGAATTGCATTGACAAAAGGCCTATGAAATTATAAGATTATTAACGGTATTGTTTTATATCCACCCCACGATAAGCCCCGGAATCTTATTGTGTTACAAGATATATAAGCAAAATAGAACAACAGTTAACAAAATAAATGAAATCTACGCTTTAAATCGTAACAATTTTTAAATCAAACCAAATAGAATATAGACATTACGGAAGTAACTATTGTTAATCAAGTTTGTCTAGAGTCTAAAACGAAGCATTTATTTTTAGGAGGACAATTATTATGCGTCAAACATTTATGGCAAATGAATCAAACATTGAGCGCAAATGGTATGTTATCGATGCTGAAGGCCAAACATTAGGTCGTTTATCATCAGAAGTAGCATCTATCTTACGCGGTAAAAATAAAGTAACTTATACACCACACGTTGATACAGGTGATTATGTAATCATTATCAACGCTTCAAAAATTCAATTCACTGGTAATAAAGAACAAGACAAAATGTATTACCGTCACTCAAATCACCCAGGTGGTTTAAAATCTATTTCTGCTGGTGAATTAAGAAGAACTAACCCAGAACGTTTACTTGAAACTTCAATTAAAGGTATGCTACCAAGTAGTCGTTTAGGCGAAAAACAAGGTAAAAAATTATTTGTATATGGTGGCGCTGAACATCCACACGCTGCACAACAACCAGAAAACTACGAGTTACGTGGTTAATTAGAAGGAGGAAATTACATTGGCACAAGTTGAATATAAAGGCACAGGCCGTCGTAAAAACTCAGTAGCACGTGTACGTTTAGTACCAGGTGAAGGTAACATCAAAGTTAACAACCGTGACGTACGTGACTACTTACCATTTGAATCATTAATCTTAGACTTAAACCAACCATTCGATGTTACTGAAACTAAAGGTAACTATGACGTTTTAGTTAACGTTCACGGTGGTGGATTCACAGGACAAGCACAAGCTATCCGTCACGGAATCGCTCGTGCATTATTAGAAGCAGATCCTGAATACAGAGGTTCTTTAAAACGCGCTGGATTATTAACACGTGACCCACGTATGAAAGAACGTAAAAAACCAGGTCTTAAAAAAGCTCGTCGTTCACCTCAATTCTCAAAACGTTAATATTGCCAAGCTTGTTGCGAACTTGTTCGCAAACAAATTGGTTTACCATTAATAGAGCGAAAAGCACTTCTCGAAAGTTCGAGAAGTGCTTTTTTGTGTTGTTTAAAGATAATATTAATTATAAATATTTCTTGAAAGTAACGTTACGTTATCCCTTATGTTAGTTGTAAGGAGGTAAAAATCATATGTACAATATAAAATTAATTAGATCTGATGAAGTATATAGACAACTTGTTAGTATGGAAAAAGATAAAAGAAACAAATATTTTAAAAAGAAAGTACTTAGAGAGTTTGAAATGAAGTTTCAAATACAGCAGATACCTTTTGATAAAGAGTGCAGTAATAATTTTGATATATTTTCATATTTAGGCCAATCGCATATTATTCCTAGTGAGATTAAATTAAATGACATAGACAAGATAAAAGAAATGGATAACCAATTTTGGAATGATTGTGAACATTCAATAAAGCGTGCAATACATCGATTTGAAATGTCTGATGTTCAACCTAAAATAAAAGAATATATATTTACAGCTTTATTAGGTGATGAAAATAAACCCACTATGTTCTTGAATCAAAATTATGTTGGTGATGGGGGCATACCAGGGTACATTATTCTATCATTAGTACCTAATAGTTATACATTAAGTAGAGTTAAAAGTGCAATTGCTCATGAAATTAATCATAATATTAGATATCAATATGTTGATTGGGATGGTGGTTCATTAGCAGAATTAATTGTAGCTGAAGGTTTAGCAGAAAATTTTGTAGAATCATTATATGGTACAGATTATATAGGTCCATGGGTAACATCAACAGACTGGAATAAGAACCAAAAATTAATCAAAAATCTTATAAAGAATAATTTGTCTATTAATAATATTTTTGAATCAACTCCTTATTTATACGGTGACGAAATTTCAAAATCATATGGAGGCGAACCAATGGGGATACCATACGCTGCTGGTTATACATGTGGGTATTACTTAATAAAATATTATTTAGAAAAAACAAAATGTAGTATTGAAAAAGCAACAATCAAATCAGCTGATGAAATTTTAAGTGAGGTGGAAGCGTTTTGGAATACCAATATAGTTTAAAAGAAATCATGAAAATAACAGGGGTAACCAAAAGAACACTACATTATTATGATGAAATTGCATTATTGAAAGTTAAAAAGAATGGAAGTAATCATAGAATATATTCTCAAAAAGATTTAGTGAAGTTACAAAAAATAATATTATTAAAAAGCATGGATATGAGTATTAAAGATATAAGTAAAGTTATCAATAAAAGTGATAGCGAATTGAAAATGGTATTAAAAAAGCAGAAAGAAATTTTAAATAGAAAAATAGAAAGTTTAGAAAATACAAAGAGTGCAGTTGAACAGTATATTAAAGATGTTCCAATTACAGAAATTAATGAATTGAATAATATAGCTTTTAAGCAATATCAGGAAGAAGCAAAAATAAAATATGGACATACAGATATTTATAAAGAATTCGTCATATCAAACGGTGAAAATCTATTTAAAGAAGAAAAAATGAAAGAGTTTGAAGAGATTTTCCAAAAATTTAATAAGCTATCTTTAAATAAAATAGATGTTGAGGATGCTTATGAAGTTGTGTATGAGTGGAAAGAGTTTATGAATCAAATTGGACTTATGGATAATCAATTGCTTTGTTTAATAGCAGATACATATCAAAGCGATGAAAGATTTAATAATTATTTTAAAAAATACGAAAATCCATATATAACTGAGTATATTTCTCAATCAATCAACTATCATTTATCATAATTGTCATAGTGAACAAGCACTTCTCGAAAGTTCGAGAAGTGCTTGTTTGTTATTTATTTAATTCTGAAACGACATTTATCATATCATCATTAATGACCAAAGAAGCATGAGCATCATAAGGTGTATAATCTTTATTGATAATAATTAAATTGTCACCTTTGAAATTGGATATGAGCCCTGCTGCAGGTTGTACGACTAAAGAAGAGCCTAGTACAACTAATGTGTCTGCATTTTCAATTTTCTGTAATGCACGCATTATAACATTTTGATCCAACATTTCCCCGTATAATACGATGTCAGGACGAATTGTAGCGCCACAAATATCACATTGCTTTAATTGTCTTTCAATAACATCCTTTTTAGAATATTGATGGTGACATTGATTACAATAAAAGGTGTTTAGTGACCCATGTAACTCATCTACATATTTACTACCTGCGTCCGAATGGAATCCATCGATATTTTGTGTGATGACACCTAAAGATTTTTCGTCATGTTCTAATTGTGCGATCCAATGATGAACTATATTTGGTGACTTATCTATATACATTAGTCTTTTATGACAAAAATTAATAAAACCTTTTGGATCATCTTGTAAATAATCACGACTTAGTAAGTATTCTGGAGAGTAACCTTCTTTAGATATTTCATCGAATAATCCGCCCATAGAGCGAAAGTCAGGTACACCACTTGCTACCGAAACGCCAGCACCTGTAAAAAATACAATGTTGCTAGAATGATTTAGTATATTTTTTAAAGATTCAATTTTATTATTCAAAAAGACACCTCATTTTTATAAAAATTTATCTATACTTTAACTTTATCTCAATCACAAAAACACTTTACAATGATATTATAATAATAAACCTATCGATATTGAAGACACCTGTAATTTAATAAAGTTCAATATAAGATGGAATTTACATAAAACTAGCATGGTAAACATTAGTAGAGTCACAGTGAGTAATATATGTTTAACTATCATTATATTACAATCAATGATACATTATAGAGCCTAATTAAGGAGGCAAAATAAGGTGAATAAGCACGACAGATTAGATGCGATTGCAAAATTAGTAAATAAAAAAGGAACTGTAAGAACCAATGAAATAGTAGACGGATTAAATGTTTCAGATATGACTGTAAGAAGAGATCTAGTAGAACTTGAAAATCAAGGCATTTTGACGAAAATACATGGTGGTGCACGTAGTAATTCTACTTTTCAATATAAAGAGATGTCACATAAAGAAAAGCACACACATCAGATGGAAGAAAAAAGATATATTGCTAAAAAAGCTATTTCATTAATAGAAGATGGAGATACTTTATTTTTAGGTCCTGGAACTACTGTAGAAATTTTAGCTGAAGAAATGAATCATCATTCTCTAACCATCATTACGAATTGCTTGCCTGTATACAAAATATTATTAGAGAAGCAAACAACTAATTTTCGTGTCTACTTATTAGGCGGAGAAATGCGACATTTGACCGAAGCATTTGTAGGTGAAATGACTAATACCATACTTGAAAAGCTACGTTTTAGTAAAATGTTCTTTAGTAGCAATGGTGTTAATAATGGTGCTGTCATGACATCTTCAATGGATGAAGCATATACGCAACAACTAGCCTTAGAACATTCGATTGAGAAGTATTTGTTAATCGACCATTCGAAAGTTGGAAAAGAAGACTTTACATCTTTTTGTCATTTAGATGATTTGACAGCAGTAGTGATGGACGTAACTGATTCTGAAAAGTTAGACCAAATTAAATCATATATTGAAGTTGTTGAATAATATTAAAATGAACCAAAACCTTGAATCAATCGATTCAAGGTTTTTTATTTTTGTTCATAAATTCAACATTTTCAAGTAGTTTTTCACACATTAATGTGTGATATTCACACAATTTAATTATAAATGTTTGAATAAACTATGAATTCAAACAAAATAGCAACATATTATGTTGAATTAATGTTTGATTACGTTTATAATTTAAACATGAAGATTTGAAAGCCTTTTCTCTAATTTTTGAAAGTCGCTTTTAATTAATAAATCAAAAAGGAGATTTTTTATGACAATCATTATTGGATCAGATGTTGATGGTAAACGTTTAAAAGATTTAATTAAAACATACCTAGTTGAAAAGAATTTCGATATTTTAGACGTAACAGAAGGTAAAGAATTAGATTTTGTTGATTCTACACTTGCCATAGCGAAAGAAGTACAAAAGAACGATGACAATTTAGGAATTGCTATCGATGCTTTTGGTGTAGGTAGCTTTATGACTGCTACAAAAATTAAAGGCATGATTGCTGCAGAAGTATCAGATGAAAGATCTGCTTATATGACAAGAGGTCATAATAATTCAAAAATGATCACTATGGGTTCAGAAATTGTTGGGGATACTTTAGCCAAAAATGTAGTTAAGGGATTCGTAAATGGTCATTATGATGGCGGACGTCATCAAATACGTGTAGATATGCTTAATAAAATGTGCTAATTAAAGGAGGATAAAAAATGAAGATAGCTTTAGGTTGCGATCATATAGTAACTGATACAAAAATGGAAGTTTCACAATTCTTAAAATCAAAAGGTCATGAAGTCATTGACGTTGGTACTTATGATTTTACACGAACACATTATCCAATCTTCGGTAAAAAAGTAGGAGAACAAGTCACTAGTGGGAATGCAGATTTAGGTATTTGTATTTGCGGAACAGGTGTAGGAATAAATAATGCAGTAAACAAAGTTCCAGGAGTAAGAGCAGCACTTGTACGTGATATGACATCAGCACTATACGCTAAAGAAGAACTCAATGCAAATGTTATTGGTTTCGGTGGGAAAATCATTGGTGAACTATTAATGTGCGATATTATTGAAGCATTTATCGATGCTAAATATAAACCAACTGAAAAAAGTGAAAAGTTAATTGCAAAAATTAAACATTTAGAAACGCATAATGCAGATCAAGCAGATCCTCATTTCTTCGATGAATTTTTAGAAAAATGGGACAAAGGCGAGTATCACGATTAAAGGACGACGCATATGATATTAACACTAACATTAAATCCATCTGTAGATATTTCATATGCAATTGAAGCGTTTCATCTAGATACAGTTAATCGAGTTTCAAATATCGATAAGACAGCAGGCGGTAAAGGTCTTAATGTGACACGTGTATTAAATCAATTAAGTGAACCTGTTACTGCTAGTGGTTTAATAGGTGGTCCATTAGGAGATTTTATTGAAAATCAATTAGATGATTCACAAATTAAACATTCGTTTTTCAAAATTAATGATGCAACGAGAAATTGTATTGCTGTACTACATCAAGGAAAGCAAACAGAGATTTTAGAACAAGGTCCAACAATAAGTGAAGAAGAAAGTTCTGATTTTTTAAATCACGTTGATACATTAATTAAAAAAATGGACGTCGTAGCGATATCAGGTAGCTTACCAAAGGGATTAAATCTGGATTATTATTCAAAGATTATTGAGAAATGTCATGAACATCAATTACCAGTCATACTTGATAGCTCTGGAGACACATTGATGACATCTATACACTCTCCATTTAAACCAACAGTTATTAAACCTAATATAGATGAACTATATCAACTTTTAAACCAACCAGTTGATGAGAGTATTGAAGGACTTAAGAAAGCACTAAATAACCCAATTTTCAATGATATCGAATGGGTTATTGTGTCATTAGGTGCCAAAGGTATGTTTGCTAAGCATCATAATCAATATTACAAAGTTAATATTCCATCTATAGAAGTATTAAATCCAGTTGGTTCGGGTGACTCTACAGTGGCTGGAATCGCTGCTGCATTGTTAAATCATGAGAGTGATGAACAACTACTTAAAAAGGCGAATACTTTAGGTATGCTAAATGCTCAAGAATCACGTACTGGATACGTCAATTTAAATAATTATGATGATTTGTATCATCAAATTGAATTATTAGAGGTGTAAATAATGGTAAAAACTCAAAATAAAACGGCAGCAATTTCACAATTAAGTAATGAGCAAGGTGTTATTTCAGCACTTGCATTTGACCAACGTGGTGCTTTAAAACGTATGATGGCTAAATATCAAACTGGTGAGCCAACAGTTGAACAAATTGAACAATTAAAAGTTTTAGTAGCAGAAGAATTAACTCAATACGCTTCATCTATCTTACTTGACCCAGAGTATGGTTTACCAGCAACAGAAGCAAGAAATAAAAATTGTGGTTTATTATTAGCTTACGAAAAAACTGGTTACGACGTAAATGCTAAAGGCCGTTTACCAGATTGTTTAGTTGAATGGTCAGCAAAACGCTTAAAAGAACAAGGTGCAGATGCAGTTAAATTCTTATTATATTATGACGTTGATGATGAAGAACAGATCAATATTCAAAAACAAGCTTATATTGAAAGAATCGGTTCAGAATGTGTAGCAGAAGACATTCCATTCTTCTTAGAAGTTTTATCATATGATGACAATATTGCAGATAATGGCAGTGTTGAATTTGCAAAAGTAAAACCTAGAAAAGTGAACGAAGCTATGAAATTATTCTCAGAACCTCGATTCAACGTTGATGTATTAAAAGTAGAAGTACCTGTAAATATGAAATATGTTGAAGGATTTGCAGACGGAGAGGTTGTTTATACAAAAGAAGAAGCGGCACAACATTTCAGAGATCAAGAGGCTGCAACAAATTTACCATACATTTATTTAAGTGCTGGTGTATCTGCAGAATTATTCCAAGAAACATTAAAATTTGCACATGAAGCAAGTGCTAAATTTAATGGTGTACTTTGTGGACGTGCTACTTGGACAGGTGCTGTTCAAGTATATATTGAGCAAGGTGAAGCGGCAGCACGTGAGTGGTTAAGAACAACTGGATTTAAAAATATCGACGATCTTAACAAAGTACTTACAAAAACAGCAACATCTTGGAAATAAATGATATTGATTTGAGGGGAGTATAACGCTCATGAATAGAGAAGAAGTACAATTAATTGGATTTGAAATTGTGGCATTTGCAGGAGATGCACGATCTAAGTTTTTAGAAGCATTAACAGCTGCACAAAATAAAGATTTTGACAAAGCAGAAGCTTTAATTGAAGAAGGTAAAAGCCTTATAGCAGATGCACACAAAGCTCAAACTAGTCTTTTAGCTAAAGAAGCTCAAGGAGAAGATATCGCATATAGTGTGACAATGATGCACGGTCAAGACCATTTAATGACAACGATTTTATTAAAAGATGTCATGTCACATTTAATAGAATTATATAAAAGAGGGTGAAGACCTTGATGAAAAAGTTAATTGCTCAAATTGAGAAGGGTAAACCATTTTTTGAAAAATTATCAAGAAACATTTATTTAAGAGCTATCCGTGATGGATTTATTTCAGCAATGCCTGTCATCTTATTCTCAAGTTTATTTTTACTAATCGCTTTTGTACCTAACGTATTTGGTTTCAAATGGGATAAAGAGATGGAAGGCATCTTGATGAAACCATATAACTATACAATGGGACTTGTAGCATTACTCGTAGCTGGAACGACAGCTAAATCACTTACAGATTCATACAATCGTAAGCTTGAAAGTACTAACCAAATCAACTTTATTTCAACAATGCTTGCGTCAATCTGTGGTTTCTTATTCTTAGCAGCCGATCCTGCTAAAGAAGGCGGATTTTTAAATGCATTTTTAGGAACTAAAGGATTATTAACTGCCTTTATATCAGCATTTATCACAGTTATTGTTTATAACTTCTTTATTAAACGTGATATTACTATCAAAATGCCTAAAGAAGTACCACCGAATATTTCACAAGTATTCAAAGATATTTTTCCATTTTCAGCAGTTATTTTAATTTTATATGGTATTGATTTAACAATTAGAGCGACTATTAAAACGAATGTTGCAGAAGCGGTACTTAAAGTATTTGAACCGTTATTTACAGCAGCTAATGGTTGGATTGGAATAACAATCATCTTTGGTGCCTTTGCATTATTCTGGTTTGTAGGTATCCATGGTCCTTCCATCGTAGAACCTGCAATTGCTGCCATTACATATGCAAATATTGAAGCTAACTTTAAGTTAATTCAAGCTGGTGAACATGCAAATAATGTTATTACATCAGGTACACAAATGTTTATCGTAACAATGGGTGGTACTGGTGCCACATTAGTTGTTCCATTTATGTTTATGTGGGTAGCTAAATCTAAACGTAACAGAGCTATTGGTAGAGCATCTGTTGTACCAACATTCTTTGGTGTAAATGAGCCGATCTTGTTTGGTGCTCCATTAGTTTTAAACCCAGTATTCTTTATACCTTTTGTATTAACACCAATTGTAAACGTATGGATCTTTAAATTCTTCGTTGATGTTTTAGGAATGAATAGTTTCTCAGTTAACTTACCATGGACTACTCCAGCGCCTTTAGGTATCGTCATGGGTACACAATTTGCACTGTTATCATTTGTTCTTGCAGTAGTATTAATCGTTGTTGATATCATTATCTATTATCCATTCTTAAAAGTGTATGATAATGAAATTTTAGAAGAAGAAGCCGGCATTAAGGAAAGTAATAGTGAGTTACAAGATAAAGTAGCAGCTAATTTCGATACTAAAAAGGCAGACGCTATTTTAGCATCACATTCAAATAAAGGTACTGAAACTAAAGCAGACTTAACAAACAATATTAAAGAACAAACAAATGTATTAGTCCTATGTGCAGGTGGAGGAACAAGTGGATTATTAGCTAATGCTTTAAATAAAGCAGCTGAAGAATTTAATGTTCCTGTCAAAGCTGCAGCTGGTGGCTACGGTGCACATATGGATATTATGAAAGATTATCAGTTAATTATTTTAGCCCCTCAAGTGGCTTCCAACTATGAAGATATCAAACAAGACACTGACAAATTAGGTATCAAGTTAGTTAAAACTCAAGGTGTTGAGTATATTAATTTAACGCGTGATGGACAAGCAGCACTAGCATTTGTACAAAAACAATTTGAAGATTAGATAGGAGCGTTTTTCATAATGACTAAAAAATTACCTGAAGATTTTATTTTTGGTGGAGCGACTGCCGCATATCAAGCTGAAGGAGCAACTCAAACGGATGGTAAAGGGCGTGTCGCATGGGATACTTATCTAGAAGAAAATTACTGGTATACTGCAGAACCTGCAAGTGATTTTTATCATCGCTATCCAGTGGATTTAGAATTAAGTGAAAAATTTGGTGTGAATGGTATTCGTATATCTATCGCATGGTCTAGAATTTTCCCAAATGGTTATGGAGAAGTAAATCCAAAAGGTGTTGAATATTACCATAAACTATTTGCCGAATGCCATAAGCGTCATGTAGAACCATTTGTTACATTACATCATTTCGATACACCTGAAGTACTTCACAAAGATGGTGACTTTTTAAATCGTAAAACGATTGACTATTTTGTAGATTATGCAGAATTCTGCTTTAAAGAGTTCCCTGAAGTAAAATACTGGACAACATTTAATGAAATTGGTCCTATTGGAGATGGTCAATACTTAGTTGGGAAGTTCCCTCCAGGTATAACATATGACTTTGGAAAAGTATTTCAATCTCATCACAACATGATGGTGGCACATGCCAAAGCAGTGAAGCTATTTAAAGATGGAGGATATAACGGCGAAATTGGTGTTGTACATGCATTACCAACTAAATATCCTTTAGATCCTAACAATCCAGAAGATGTTAAAGCAGCAGAATTAGAAGATATCATTCATAATAAATTCATTTTAGATGCAACATATTTAGGTAAATATTCAAGAGAAACTATGGAAGGCGTTCAACATATACTTTCTGTGAACGGTGGCAAATTAGATATCACAGATGAAGATTACCGAATTTTAGATGCAGCTAAAGATTTAAATGACTTCCTAGGTATTAACTATTATATGAGTGATTGGATGAAAGCTTACGATGGAGAATGTCTAATTACACATAACTCAACTGGAGATAAAGGTGGATCAAAATACCAATTAAAAGGTGTCGGACAAAGAGAGTTTGATGTCGATGTACCAAGAACAGATTGGGATTGGATGATTTACCCACAAGGTTTATATGACCAAATTATGCGTGTTGTCAAAGACTATCCAAATTATCATAAAATCTATATCACTGAAAATGGTTTAGGTTATAAAGATGAATTTATAGAATCTGAAAAAACAGTTCATGATGATGCACGTATTGATTATATTAAACAACATTTAAATGTTATCTCAGATGCAATAGCTGATGGTGCTAATGTTAAAGGTTATTTCTTATGGTCATTAATGGATGTGTTCTCATGGTCAAATGGTTATGAAAAACGATATGGATTATTCTATGTAGATTTTGATACACAAGAACGTTATCCAAAGAAAAGTGCTTATTGGTACAAACAATTAGCTGAAACAAGAGAAATTAAATAGAGTATTTTTTACAAGGTGTATCATTGCGATGCACCTTGGTTTTTTATGTGCGAAATTTGAAAAAATACTATATACTGAATGAAATATATGAAAAAGAGGTAACTTTATGAAGTCAAAATGGCTACTAATGATTAGTGTTTTAATCATTGCATTGATTATAGTTGCATCAGTGATATTCGTTCGTCAACATCACGCAACAAAAGTAGATACAGAACATTTTAAACAATCACATATTGGTACAATATTCGTGCATGGTTATGGTGGTAGTGAAAACTCAGAAAAATATATGGTAAACCAAGCTGTCAAACAAGGTGTAACTAATAATGTCATCACAGCAAGGGTATCAAAGGATGGCAATGTCAATTTTAAGGGGAATCTTAAAGACAATGCTTCAAATCCTATAATCAAAGTAGAGATGGAAGATAATAAAAATGGTGACACTGAACAAAACGCTAAAAATATCAAAAATGTGTTAGCAAATCTTAAATCCAAATATAAGATTGATAAATATAATTTTGTAGGACACTCAATGGGGAATTTATCATTTGCATACTTTATGAAAATGTATGGTACAGATAAAGACTTACCTCAATTAAATAAAGAGGTTAATATTGCTGGGACATTCAATGGCGTTTTAAATTTAAACGAAAAGGTAAATGAAATTACGGTTGATCAAAATGGTAAGCCAAGTAAAATGACTGATAATTACAAAGCATTATTATCTCTTAAAGATAGTTATAAAAATAAAGATATTAAAGTATTAAATATATTTGGAGACTTAAAAGATGGAACACATTCTGATGGGCGTGTTTCAAATGCTTCATCTCAATCTTTAAAATATTTAATAGGAGATTCGGTGAGTAGTTATAAAGAATCTAAATATACTGGAAAGTCAGCACAACATAGCCAATTACATGAAAATAAACAAGTAGCCAATGAAATAATAGATTTTCTTTGGTCTAAATAAGAAAAAGGTACAATTTCCATACGTACAAATCGAACCTTTCTATTTATAGGTAGAAAGGTTCGATAATGTATTCAATTGGATATTGTACCTTTATTTTTATAATTTCTCATGTTTTACTATATTCCATTACTAGTTCTAATAATCTTTTACGATTGGCTTCTCCATATACATGCGGCAAGATCATTATTTCGTCAACATGATAATCCTTCTTCAGTTGCTTTAGCTGGGTAGCTACTTGATATGGTGAACCGCTAATCACACGGTTTGCGTTGGATGACTTCTTCTTAAGTTCTCTATCAGTCCATTGTCGATTTATAACTGTATCAATTGAAGGGTAAGATTTAGGCTGATTAGCATAAAAAATCCTAATTAACCACAAATGAAAGGCATTTAGTAATTGATTGGTTTTGTCTAGGTTTTCTCCGGTAACAACAAACGTTGCTAATATGACATATGGTTTGACTCGGTCTCCATAGTGCTGATATATAGTAGATTTATATGTTTTAATAGCCGCTTGAAGGTGATGTGATGCTTGACCCATCTGTGCTATGACAAAAGGCAAGCCTTTTCTACCTGCTAGTTTCGCACTTCGTTCACTCATTCCAAGGATAAACATTTCAGGATAACTATTGATTTGTGGCGTTGCAATTAAAGTTTGAAAGCGATGTGGTTGAGTAACATCTTCAGTAAAATATTTTTGTAAATCGTTTAATTGGGTTTCGAATTGTAGTGGTTGAGTTTTATTTTCGTTCAATGCTGCAAAAACATTTGGGTAGCTTTTAGAACGGCCTAAAGCTAAATCAACACGTTGAGGATGTCGTGCTTCCATAATTTTAAACTGTTCTGCTACTTTATACGGACTATAGTGTGGAATCATGATACCACCACTTCCAATACGTATATGTGTCGTTTGTTCTAACAGAGCCATCATAATCATCTCTGGCGCACTAGATGCTACTGATAAAACTTGGTGATGTTCTGCTACCCAATACCTTTCATATCCTAGCTTTTCTGCAAGTTGTGCTAATTCGATACTATGATTCAGTGCATCAGTAGCATTTCTATTTTCAAAAATAGGCACATAATCTAAAATACTTAGTTTCATGATTGAATACATCTCCAACTTTTTCTCATTTATTGATTCATATTATACAGTTCGAACAAAATGATTGCGACATCTTGAACTGAGGTATTATGGTAATAACTATAAATTGAAAAAGGATGATTCGATGAATAATGAACAAATTAATTTCAATAAATATCCTGATGGCATGCCACAGGATGATACATTTAAATACGAGGAAATAGACATTAAAAATCCACAAAATGGTGAAATACAATTAAAAACTTTATATATTTCAGTTGATCCTTATATGAGAGGCAGAATGTCACAAGGAGACTCCTATGTTCAACCATTTGAAGTTGGCCAACCAATTGTAAGTCATATCGTTGCTCAAGTAACTGCTTCAGAAGCGGATGGGTTCCAAGAAGGCGATATTGTTACTGGTATGTTGCCTTGGAGAAAATATAATACAGTAACTAGTGACAAAGTTAATATAGTGCCGTCTACAGAAGTACCACTAGAATTATATTTAAGCGTACTAGGTATGCCAGGTCAAACAGCTTATCATGGTTTATTAGATATTGGACGCCCACAAGAAGGTGAAACGGTTGTGGTTTCAGCAGCATCAGGCGCAGTAGGTTCTGTGGTAGGTCAAATCGCTAAGATCAAAGGTTGTCGTGTGGTAGGCATCGCTGGTGGTCCTGATAAAGTAAATTATTTAACGGATACATTGGGTTTTGATGCTGGTATTGATTACAAAGATAAACAATTCGCTGAGAATTTAGCACAAGCATTACCAGATGGTGTGGATGTATATTATGAAAATGTTGGTGGAACTATTGCAGATGAAGTATTTAAACATCTTAATCGCTTTGCACGTGTGCCAGTGTGTGGTGCTATTTCTTCATATAATCACCCGGAAGATGACATTGGTCCAAGAATACAAGGCACATTAGTTAAAAAACAAGCCATGATGAGAGGTTTCTTAGTTGCCGAATTTGCAAATGATTTTAAAAATGCGAGCGAAACATTAGCACAATGGGTTCATGAAGATAAAATAAAAACGCAAACAACTGTGGCGAATGGGTTTGATAAAGTACCTGAAGCATTTAGAAATCTTTTTACAGGTGACAATTTCGGTAAGCAAGTGATTAAAGTAGCAGATCCTGAATAAAAAAGTAGATGTTAAATTACGAGGCAGACAGTTTTATTTAAAATCAATTTGAGGTGATTGCAGCATGAAAGCAATAGGGTTTGATCAACCATTTAACTTAGACGAAGGAAATCAATTTAAAACATATGACATAGACCTGCCGCAGCCAAATAGCACAGAAATTTTAGTAAAAGTAAAAAGTATTAGTGTAAATCCTGTAGATACTAAACAAAGACAATTGACAGTATCACATCCACCAAGAATTTTAGGATTTGATGCAGTTGGTACAGTTGAAGCAATTGGAAATAATGTGTCTATGTTTGAAGTAGGAGATAGAGTGTTTTATTCAGGTTCTCCTAGTCAACATGGTTCCAATGCTGAATATCAAGTAATTGATGAACAGTTAGTCGCACATGCACCTGAAAATATTACAAATGAACAAGCTGCAAGTTTACCGTTAACAGGGCTTACAGCATCAGAAACGTTCTTTGATTGTTTCAATATTTCAGATAACCCAAAGGATAATAAAGGTAAGACTATATTAATTATTAATGGTGCTGGTGGTGTAGGCAGTATTGCAACACAAATTGCAAGTCACTATGGTTTACAAGTGATTACGACTGCGTCCAGAGATGAAACAGAGAAATGGTGTTACGACATGGGGGCAGACATCGTTATCAATCATAAAAAAGATTTAAAACAACAATTAAATCAACAAAGTATTGAAGAAGTAGATTATATATTCTGTACATTTAATTCTGATATGTATTACGAAACGATGATTGATTTAATTAAACCAAGAGGACATATCGCGACAATTGTAGCATTTAATGAAAAACAAGATTTAAATCTACTTAAGTCTAAAAGTATTTCATTTTCTCATGAGTTTATGTTTGCAAGACCTGTTCATCAAACTAATGATATGATTAAGCATCATGATTACTTAAAAGATATTACAACGAAAATAGAGCAAGGTATCTACCAACCAACTACTACAAAAGTGATTGAAGGATTAACAGTAGACAATCTATACAAAGCACATCAAACATTAGAAAGTCATACAATGATAGGAAAGTTGGTAATTAACATTTAATTATTAGTGAGAAAATAACTTCGAAAAATAGTGTTTTAGAACAAGTAATCATTTATTTAATTAAGCAAATGATACTGGATAGTAAACACTATATTATCTGGAATCATTAATATACAAAATCAAAATATATTGTCAAAACCTGGGATATCACGTCTCAGGTTTTTTATTTTTTTTATAGATAAATCTTATTTCAATAAATTATTAAAATATTAATTGATATAAATTGAAAAATAATTAAACATGATTGGAAGTAAGTAGCTAGGGTATATAAAAGTTAGAAAAAGGGGAGTGTTATACATATGAAAAATAAATCTATTAGCATTGTATTTTGGGTTGCATTATCCATTTGTACTCTTTTTGTTATCTATGGTGCAATCTTGCCAAAACAATTAGAAACCGTTACTAAAAATATCACTTCATTTATAGCGGTTCATTTTTCATGGTATTACCTATTATTAGTATTACTTATATTAATTGTATGTGTTTATTTACTATTTTCTAGATATGCAACAATTACTTTAGGTAAAGAAGGTGAAGATCCAGAGTTTTCATTACCATCGTGGTTTGCGATGTTATTTAGTGCTGGTATGGGGATTGGTTTAGTATTTTGGACAACGGCTGAACCCATTAGTCATGCCTTTAAACTAACACCAATACATAAAGCAGGTACACAAACTGCAATTAATGATGCCATGCAATTTTCATTTTTCCATTGGGGTATTCATGCATGGGCTGTGTACGGTATTGTTGCACTTGTCTTTGCTTATTTTAGCTTTCATAAAGGCTATCCTGGTTTAGTGAGTGCAACATTAGTACCTATTTTTGGAGAAAAAGCAATGAAAGGACCGATTGGAGGCGCCATTGATGTATTAGCAGTGATAGCTACTGTGACAGGGGTAGCGGCGACATTAGGATTCGGTGCTTTACAAATTAATGAAGGACTTCATTTTCTATTCCATTTGCCGAATAATTTTGGTACGCAAGTGATATTAATTGCGATTGCAACAGTGTTATTTACTTGGTCTGCCTGGTCAGGTATTGATAAAGGCATTAAAACACTAAGTAATATCAATATGGCATTAGCGTTTATTGTATTAGTTGGTTTATTTATTGTGGGTCCAACGCTTTATATTTTAAATACGTTTACGAATGGTTTAGGGAATTATATAGCTAATTTCTTTAGTATGAGTTTAAGAATTCCATCTAGCCAGCAAAAATTCCAATGGTTACAAAATTGGACAATCTTTTATTGGGCTTGGTGGGTATCCTGGGCGCCGTTTGTAGGCATCTTTATTGCACGTGTTTCAAGAGGACGTACCATTAAAGAATTTATTTTAGGTGTATTATTCGTTCCTGCATTAGTTTGTTTTATATTCTTTGCTGTTTTCGGTGCTTCTGCAATGTATTTACAAGACAATAAAATTGCTAACATCGCGAAAGAAGCAACTGAAACCGCTACATTTGCAACATTAGAACATTATCCACTTGGATTTATTTTAAGCATTTTAACGTTAATTGTGATAATGATTTTCTTTGTTACCTCTGCAGATTCAGCAACTTATGTATTAGGAATGCTCAGTTCACAGGGTGATATTAATCCATCTTCAATTGTAAAGGTCAGTTGGGGAATCATTATGGCTTTATTTGCTATCATTATGATTTATACAGGTGGAACACAAGCCATACAAAATTTACTGATTATCGCAGCATTACCGTTTTCAATTGTCATTATTTTAATGATATGGTCATTATTTAAATCACTGGGTGAAGAAAAACCTAGACCAAGTAACAAGATATTAGTGAAAGATAGAGATTCAGACGTTTTAGAATATAAAAGTTCGAAAGATAAAAAAAGTTTTTAGATTTTTTGAAAAAAATGTTTCCGATTACAATTAAATGGGAATAAACCATATAAGTAGTACTTAATTAAATATAAAAACTGATAATTAAATTTTAAATTATTGGTTTTGATTTATTTATAATAGGGTACTCATTTTGTGTGATACTAAAAAATATAATACTAATTGAGGAGGTGTCATACGAGGTGAAAAGACTTAAAAACTTTATCCTTGGCCTACTTATCGTAGTCATCGTTGGTTTCCTATTGTTTATGTATATTAAAGATAGTCGTATTTCTCAATATCAAGATTACTTCTTACAATTCAATTGGTTCCAACCACTATTGATTGGTCTAGCAGGATTGCTAATATTAATTGGTTTAATATTAGTACTAAGCATATTTAAACCTACGTATAGAAAACCTGGATTGTACAAAGAATTTGACGACGGTCATGTCTATGTATCAAGAAAAGCTGTTGAGAAAACAGTTTATGATACGATTGCTAAATATGATCAAGTTAGACAACCTAACGTTGTTACAAAAATGTACAACAAGAAGAAAAAATCATTTATTGATATTAAGGCAGATTACTTTGTTCCAAACAATGTTCAAGCAACATCATTAACAGAAAGTATTCGTGCTGATATTAAACAAAATGTTGAGCACTTTACTGAAATGCCAGTAAGAAAATTAGAAGTAAACGTCAAAGATCAGAAAACTTCTGGTCCAAGAGTGTTGTAAGGGAGGGATATCATGGCTAATAATAATAACCAAAATGGACAAGACTCTACGCAACAGCTTATTAACATATTGAAAACTTTCAAATGGAGAATCATCGGATTTTTAGCATTTTTACTTATAGCTATATTATTCCTAACTTTAGGTTTCTGGAAAACAATTTTAATTATTGTTTTATGTTTAATAGGAATAGGAATTGGGTATATTAAAGACCGTACACAAGACTTTTTGAATTTTCTAAATAGATGGAGTTAATTTAACTTTAATTTCTAAGATGTTCATTTAAAGTTTTAAAAAGATTAAAGAATAATAATTTTATTTAAAAAGGAGAATGCAAAATGGCAGTAGATAACAATAAAGCAAAACAAGCGTATGATAACCAAACAGGTGTTAACGAAAAAGAAAGACAAGAACAACAAAAACAACAGCAACAACAAGAAAACCAACAACCTCAATTTGAAAACAAATTAACTTTCTCTGATGAAGTAGTTGAAAAAATTGCTGGTATCGCAGCTCGCGAAGTTAAAGGTATCTTAGATATGAAAGGCGGCTTCACTGATAGCTTTACTAACGCTTTCTCAAGTGGTAACAATGTAACAACAGGTGTTTCTGTTGAAGTTGGTGAAAAACAAGCTGCTATCGACTTAAAAGTTATTTTAGAATATGGTGAATCTGCACCAAAAATCTTCCGTAAAGTAACTGACTTAGTTAAAGAACAAGTGAAATATATCACTGGTTTAGAAGTTGTAGAAGTTAACATGCAAGTTGACGATGTTATGACTAAAAAAGAATGGCAACAAAAACATGAAAAAGATAACAACCAAAACAACAACAATAACGAAAGACAAGGTTTACAATAATCTGTCCATTTAGTTATTTAGTTTTATAATAAAGAATCCGTGAGATACTTAAATATGTATCTCACGGATTTTTTCATACGTTTTAGTATTAAGAATGTAAGGGATTATTTACTTTAATATATGTGTATTCGTGTGCTTCATCTTCTAAGCGCATGGTAGTTACGCATTTATAATCAATTGTTTTAGCAAACATTACATTTTGAATTTCAGAGATTCTTTCATTAGGAACATCGGTCATTGTATCTAATATTTGGTGAATGATGTTTGCTATATCGTTCCAAATTATATCTTTTAAATTCTTATGATCAGCTGATTGTACAATGGTTAAGATTAATTCGCCTAAATGATTTTGAACGGTTGAATAAAAAGCTTTATTGAAAACAGAAACTTTAGATTCTGTTAAAATGCGTGATTTCTCGTGAAATTGGTCTGTAGCATAACCCATATCATTTAATCTTGCTTGATCGATTCTTAATCCTTCAAAGTCTCTCACATATAAATGATTTAATGAACCATCTTCGTTAAAATGTACAATTGCGTTCTGCAAATGTGCTTCAAGTGCAATTCCGTACTTCGTTAATAACGGTACAACTAAGCCTAATAGGGCATGACTATAATCTTTCATCCACGTTAGAGCAGCTTCATCGTATGAAGTGAATTTATGGTGACTTTGGTATAACTTAATTAATGACACTATTGGTGGCTCAGGGTGATATGGATATTGAGCGACTAGACTAGATGGAATCATTGAAGTTAAACCATTTTGCTTGAGATGAGTGTTAATATTGGTTCTAAATAAAGTACCTAATTGTTCACTACGCTCAGTTTGTATTGGGTCTAGGTCGTTTTCATTATAAAAATGGATACCAGCAACTTCATCAATGACCGATGATGCATATGGTTTGAATGTCGTATCATTAACTAATATTTGATTTAAAATGTGGGTCACTAACGGGCCATTATGTGTGGTTTGCTCCGATAATGTTCTAATCTCTCCAGTAATATGCACATTAGTTGATAACTTAATATGAGGATCTTCATTTGGCGCTTTTGGCATCAATGTTCTAAAAGATAATCCAGCATAATACGGTAATGTACATTGAGTCTTAATGATCATATGTTGATCTAGTTCTTTACTATAATCTCGATCGAGCACTTCATCATACTGCCAAGGATGTACTATCATGACATGATAATCATCTATATTGATATCATCATATTGTTTTATTTCATCCAAAAGTTGTTGATACATACTAGGGAAAAGTTGGTTGATCGTATCATTATAAGATTTATCTAATGATTGCACTTTACTAAATTGATGATGTATCAAAATAATTTTCAAATCAATGGGTTGAGCAAATTCAGGAGAATATTTAAATGTCTCACTTGAATCCATACCTTTTCTTAATTTTGCACCTGGATGTAGAGGGTGACCTTCGATAACAGCTTGTTCTGAACGTAAATAGCTATCATTATGATTTTTAATAATATCAAACAAAGGTTGTGACTCACCTTTCATGCTATAGGCTTGATAACTAATAGCAAATATCATATTTGCTGCGCTATTTGTTAAATCATCTTTAAATTGATCGCTAGCCTCGTTATCTAACTCCGGTGCTTCAATTAAAACCCATTCTAATATATCATTCGGATGTTCTACTCGATAAAAAGATGAATCATTTATAGATTGATAATAAAAAGGACCTTCAACATCTACACGATTAAATGCGTGTTGACCACTTATAGGTGCATATAACTTTTTATGTGATGCTTTAAATTCTATTTCTAAAACTTCAGGTCGATGGATGGACAAAGCTTCGATATCTTTACTTTTTAATATTCTACTATGATCTTTGCCGTGTACCAGATTTTCTCTATGTATTGATGTGACTAATCTTTGTGTCACTTTATCGCGACCAATATTTATATTTTCAATAAAGTATTGCGACCATTCTGGATGAGATTGACTTAAAAATTGATAAGCATTTTGCTCATCTTTGGTCAGTTTTAAATTATGTTCTTTTGTGTTTTTAATTAAATTCATAATTCACCTCTAAAAAAATATTTTACAAAAATTAATAAGATTTGTATAATCCATATTAATGATAATGATTATTATTATCAATTAAAAAGACAGGTGAAATTTATGGCTAAATTTTTCTTTTCCAGTTCATTTCTACTGTTTTTAGGGAATTGGATTGGGCAAATCGGGTTAAACTGGTTTGTACTTACTACATATCATAACGCAGTTTATTTAGGTTTAGTTAATTTTTGCCGGCTCGTACCCATTTTGTTACTAAGTGTATGGGCAGGTTCTATAGCTGATAAATATGATAAAGGAAATTTACTGCGTATTACAATCTCTTCATCATTTTTAGTTACAGCAATACTGTGTGTGATGACGTACTCATTTAATCAAATTCCTGTATATATTGTATTAATCTATGCGACATTACGAGGAATGCTAAGTGCTGTTGAAACACCAGTAAGACAAGCAGTCTTACCAGATTTATCTGATAAAATCACAACAACACAAGCAGTATCATTTCACGCATTTATTATTAATATATGTCGTTCTATTGGTCCAGCCATTGCAGGTGTTATTTTAGCAGTTTATCATGCACCAACGACATTTTTAGCTCAGGCTATTTGTTATCTCATAGCGGTAGCTTTATGTTTACCAATACATATTCAAGCAACTGATTTGGGGGAACACCAAAAAGAGATGTCATTAAAAGTAGTGTTGGATTATTTCAAACGCAATTTAGAAGGTAGTAAGATTTTCTTTACTTCACTTCTAATTATGGCAACCGGTTTTTCATATACAACAATATTACCGGTCTTAACTAATCATGTTTTTCCCGGACAATCTGAAATATTTGGTATTGCAATGACTTGTTGTGCTATTGGTGGCATTATCGCTACTGTGATATTACCTAAAATTCTAGATCATATCGATGCTGTTAAAATGTATTATCTTAGTTCATTACTTTTTGGTATCGCCTTATTAGGTATCATTGTTCATAATTTAGTAATGATGTTTATCTGTATTACTTTAATTGGATTATTTAGCCAATGGGCGAGAACAACAAATCGCGTTTATTTCCAAAATAGTGTTAAAGATTATGAAAGGGGTAAGGTATTAAGTATTGTAATGATGGACCGAGGCATGATACCGTTAGGAAGTTTAATTATGAGTTTCTTTGCTGACAAATTTGGCGTATTAAATACATTTTTAATTATGGGAATAAGTACAGTAGCCATTTCGATCATATTTTACTTAATGCAACGAGTTCATAAAATTGGAGGAATTTCACAATGACACGCAATGAGTGGTTACTTGCAGATAAAAATATTCAACATAGAATGTTAAATGCAATTGTAAAAGAACGAATATGTCCTGAGGACGCAAAAATAAATCAATCAACAGATAAAATAGAAATACAATATCATGGACGAGTTCTAACTGCCTATGTTTTAAGAAAAAGTATGTTAGAAAGATATGTATTTGATGGACCATTCACATATCAATGTGGTGATGAACGCATTCAAATTACAAGTTTAGAAAGTTTACTTAACATATTGAATGATGCTTTTGATATTGAAATATCTGAGCGTTTATATCATGAGCTTATCCATAGTAGGGATAGCTTTGTAGAATCATATAAACAATTTAATAATAGAACATCATTAATTCATCAAAGTATGACATTTTCAATGCTACCAGACACGATTAATTTTTTTACATGGTTGCAACATATCAAAGATAATGGTACTACAAACGATTTAAGTTACTCTGAAAGTTTAGTTTTAGAAGGTCATCCTACACATCCTTTAACTAAGACCAAGTTGCCATTAACATCAGAGGAAATACGTCGCTATGCACCAGAATTTGAAAAAATTATTCCATTACATATTATGTTAGTTTCATCTTCACATATAAGGACAACATCAATGGAAAATGATGAACAGTATATCGTTAATCAAGTTATTCCAGAACTTAAGGATAAATTACAATCATTTCTAAAACCGCTCGATTTAGAAATGAATAATTATCGGGCGATCTTTGTACATCCATGGCAATATGATCATGTGATTGGTGAACGTTTTAAAACATGGATTAGTGAGAAGATATTAATTCCAACACCGTTTACAGTCGAATCTAAAGCCACATTGTCTTTTAGAACAATGGAGTTATTGCATCATCCATTTCATATAAAATTACCTGTAAATGTACAAGCGACAAGTGCTGTACGAACAGTATCTACTGTGACAACGGTTGATGGTCCTAAATTAAGTTATGCACTGCAAGATATGTTGAATATTTATCCTGAATTAAAAGTGTCTGCTGAGCCATTTGGCGAGTATGTCGATGTGGACGCGGATTTAGCACGTCAATTAGCGTGTATTGTTAGAGAAAAGCCAGTGTTAGCTCAAGAAGGATCAACTATAGTTAGCGCAAGTCTAGTGAATCGCAATCCGGTTGATGATGACGTCATAGTTGATAGTTATATTAAATGGATAAATAACGAGCTCACTACAGAATCGATAGAACAATTTATTCGACAATATACAAGCACATTAGTAAGACCATTAATAGCGTATATTCAAGATTACGGTATTGCTTTAGAAGCACATATGCAAAATACCATCGTAAATCTTGGTCCTAATTATCAAATGAACTTTTTAGTCCGAGATTTAGGTGGTTCCCGTATTGATTTACAAACATTAAAACATAAGCTACCAGATGTTAAAATTACGAATGAAAGTTTAATTGCAGATTCAATTGAAGCAGTAATAGGTAAGTTTCAACATGCCGTTGTCCAAAATCAATTGGCAGAGTTAATTCATCATTTTAATCAATATGACATGGTGAATGAAGAGAGATTATTTAAAATAGTACAACAAGAAATTGAAGCGGCGATTGATGCCAATAAAAATCATGCTCAAGCTTTACATCGTGTCTTATTTGGACCAACAATTTCAGTTAAAGCATTATTAAGTATGCGAATGGAAAATAAAGTGAAGAAATATTTAAATACAGAATTGGAAAATCCAATAAAAAAAGAGGTGTAAGTACATGGCAAATATAAAAATAAATTTATCCAAAATACAATACAATGCCAAAGTACTTCAAACCATTTTAGATGCTAAACACATACAATTTACACCTGTCATTAAATCTATCGCAGGGGACCTACAAATTGTTCAAAAATTAATTGAATTAGGTATCACACATTTTGCAGATTCTCGATTAGAGAATATAAGACAATTAACTAATTTTGATTGTTCATTCACGATATTACGATCAACACAATTATCACAGTTAGATAATATGATTAAAGATACACAAATCAGTATTCAAACCGAATTAAATACTATTATTGAGCTGAATCGTATAGCGCAACATTTAAATATAAAACATCAAGTGATATTAATGGTTGATTGGAAAGACGGTAGAGAGGGTGTTCTAACTTACGATGTTGTTAAATATATCGAAACCATATTGAATTTATCCCATATTCAACTTGTTGGTGTGTCATTTAATTTTATGTGTTTTAAATCAAGTTCACCAATCGAAGATGATGTCTTTATGATTAACAAATTTGTTAGTGCCATTGAGAGAGAAATAGGTTATCGCATGAAAATTGTATCGGGTGGAAACTCAAGTATGCTACCGCTAACGATGTATAATGACTTAGGCAAAATAAATGAATTACGAATTGGTGAAACATTATTTAGAGGCGTCGATACAACTACAGACAAGCCCGTTTCACATTTGTATCAAGATGCGATAGTATTGGAAGCAGAAATATTAGAAATTAAACCACGTATGAATAGTCATACGAAACAGTCATATTTGCAAGCGATAGTTGATATAGGATACATTGATACGGATACAACTCATATAAGCCCGATAGCCAATGATATCCAAATTATTGGTGCATCAAGTGATCATTTAATGATCGATTTAAATAATCAAGATCATTATCAAATTGGTAATAAAATACAATTTCAATTGAGTTATGAAGCATTATCTCGCTCGATGTATAATAAAAACCTAGAAAAAGTATATGTAACTGATACGAAAGTTGAAACGATGATTCATTCATTTAATGAGCCATTTTGTTCAACGTATCATATAAATTCAAATATCTAATCAACGGAGCACCGACATCAGTGATCTCAATTAATTTTGAGAGTAATGTAAGGTGCTCCTTTTTAATATCTTGGAAATTTAAAATTCAAATATATGATAAAACCATTCCGCATTATATATGATAAAAGTATTCGAAGGGTTCATATTAATTATAAAATTTATAAAAATCATATTGACAATGAGAATCGTTATCAATAAACTATATATGTAAGCATATACATAGTTAAGGAGTGGAAAAATGAAAGGTATCAAGTTTTTGAGCATACTCGGCTTAATGTTAGCTTTAGTATTAGTCACTGCATGCGGTAGCGTAAGTAATAATGGGTCAGACGACTCTAAAAATAAATCAGCGTCTAAAGATGGGGTTGAAATTAAACATGCTGAAGGAACAACTAAAGTTCCTAAACATCCTAAACGTGTGGTCGTTCTTGAATATTCATTTGTAGATGCATTAGCAGCGTTAGATGTTAAACCTGTAGGGGTTGCAGATGATAATAAAAAAGAACGTATTATTAAACCCTTAAGAGATAAAATCGGAAATTATACTTCAGTAGGTGCTCGTAAGCAACCCAATTTAGAAGAGATTAGTAAGTTAAAACCAGATTTAATTATTGCTGATAGCAACAGACATAAAGGTATTTATAAAGATTTAAACAAAATTGCACCAACGATCGAACTAAAAAGTTTCGATGGGAACTATGATGATAATATCGATGCATTCAAAACAATTTCTAAGGCATTAGGTAAAGAAGACGAAGGTAAAAAACGTCTAAAAGAACATGATAAGAAAATTGCTGAATACAAAAAAGACATCAAATTTGATAAAGATGAAAAAGTATTACCAGCTGTAGCGGCAAAATCAAGTTTCTTAGGACATCCTAGTGAATCATATGTTGGTCAATTCCTAACACAATTAGGATTTAAAGAAGCATTATCACCAGATGTTACAAAAGGTTTAAGTAAATACTTAAAAGGTCCTTATTTAGAAATGAATTCAGAAACATTGTCTGACGTTAATCCAGGTCGTATGTTTATTATGACTGATAAAGCGAGTCCAGATGAACCAACATTCAAGAAAATGCAAAAAGATCCAGTCTGGAAAAAACTTGACGCTGTTAAAAATGATCGTGTAGACGTTGTAGATCGTGATTTATGGGCTAGAGCTCGTGGATTAATTTCTTCTGAAGAAATGGCGAAAGAATTAGTTGAGATTTCTAAAAAGGATCACAATAAAGACGATAAGTAAGGTGGAAAACTATGACTATGAAGGAACAAAGTAGTCAATCCGCTATACTACAAGAAAAAAGAAAACGCACTACACTCACATATATTGTGAGTGTGTGCTTTCTTTTTATTTGTATTTATTTAAATTTAGCGATTGGTTCTTCTCATATTGAATTTAAAGATATCATTCATTATATAACAGGTCATACTGATACGAAACAGACATTCTTGATACATAATTCTAGAATGCCACGCATGTTAGCAGGTTTATTAATCGGTGGTGCATTGGCACTTGCAGGTTTATTAATGCAATCTATTACGAGGAACCCATTAGCCTCACCACAAATATTTGGTGTGAATGCTGGAGCTTCTTTCGTTATTGTATTAATAACGGTTCTGATACCTTCACTTGAAAGCTATTCCATGATTTTAGCAATGATTGGTGCATTCTTAGGTGGATTAACGGTCTATACACTTTCAGGTTCAACTAAGGCAATGACACCAGTTAAATTAGCATTGGCAGGTATGGCTATTCATCTATTCTTCAGTAGTATGACTCAAGGAGTAATATTGTTAAATGAAGATTCCAACTCATCAGTGATGTTTTGGTTAGTAGGTTCATTGTCAGGTGTTAAGTGGCCAGAAGTGATTGCTATTACACCATGGTTAGTTGTGGCTATGATAGTTACAATGCTTATGGGACGTCAATTAACAATAATGGAACTAGGCGACGATATTGCTAAAGGATTAGGTCAAAAAATTCAAGTTGTTCGAATGCTCTTAGGATTATTAGTCATTATTTTAGCGGGTTTATCAGTTTCAATCGCAGGTCCAATAGGATTTGTAGGCTTAATCGTACCTCATATTGTAAAACGTTATATCAAAAATAATTATATCTTAATGATTCCACTCACTATTATAATTGGTGCCGATTTATTATTATTTTCTGATGTTTTATCACGACTTGTCACACATCCTTTTGAATCTCCAGTTGGTATCGTGACTTCTTTCGTAGGTGCATTTTACTTCTTATTTATCACAGTTAAAGGGGTGAAACGCGTATGACAAGGAAGAAGCATATGATTAGATATAGTATTGTTACAATATTATTAGTTATTAGTGCCATTTTTAGCCTATGTATTGGCTCAGTAATCGTGAATCCTATCGAGGCGATTAAAGGCATCTTCACACATGATAATTTTATTTTAAATGAATATAGAATCCCTAGAACATTATTAGGACTGATTATCGGTAGCAGTTTAGCGATATCTGGGGCAATTATCCAAGGTGTTGTTCGAAATCCACTTGCCTCTCCAGATGTGATAGGTATCTCTAAAGGTGCCAGTTTAGCTGCTGTTATTATCATCATGCTATTTCCATCAGCACCATTAGCGATATTACCTATTGGTTCGTTTATTGGGGCGTTAATGATTAGTTTAATATTGTCTTTTTTAATTTCTAAATTTGATGTTAAAGGATCTAATTTAGCTTTAATTGGTTTAGCAATAGGGGCAATATGTACGGCGATTGTGCAGTTTTTATTAATTCGCAATCCAATGGATGCTAATAATGCGCTTGTTTGGTTAACTGGTAGTTTATACGGTCATAATATTTCAAACTTCTTATCTATATTACCTTGGTTCATTATCACTATTCCGATAATTTTAATGTTGAGCCATCAATTGGATATCCTAGGATTGGGAGATAACGTCGCTGTCGCATTAGGTGCTAAAGTTAAAAGATTAAAAATGGTGTTACTCATCTTATCAGTAATGTTAGCAGGCGCTTCAATTTCAGTTGTTGGTGGTATTAGTTTCTTAGGATTGATTTCACCACATATCGCAAGACAAATAGTTGGCCATAAAACAATGCATGTCGCAATAATGTCAGGTTTAATCGGAGCGATATTATTAACATTTGGTGATGGTTTAGCGAGAGGTATTCATCCGCCATTAGATATTCCAGTAGGTGTCATTATTGCTATTATCGGTGCACCTTACTTCTTATTCTTATTAAGAAAAATGTAATAATTAGTGATACGACTCATAGACATTGTATGCATCAAGATACATGATATTGTGTTTCTTGGTGCATTTTCCATGTCACAAAATATTTAAATGAGTAACTATATATTTATAAAATTATTTAACTTTTAGCCATTGCACTTTGAATGTAAATCGCGTATAGTATTAAATACTTAATTATTCATAAAAATGTATATATATGAAAGAGTGTTTTGAAACAAATATAAATGTAATTTGAGTATATATAATTGTATTTTTAAATAGAAAGAAATGGATGACGAAAGATGAATAGATATTCTAAGCAAGAAATCATTAAAGGTCGAATTAAATTTATAACGATGTCACTTATCGGCATTATTTTATTTTTAATTCCTATACCAGTAGAACAAGATGGTAAAAAGCAAACGACGCTACCTGTTGCATTTTTAGCTAATTGGCTGAAAGATATTGTTGGTGGAGCAATGCCTTTTATCATTGTGACGATTATAACTTTATCAGCTATTTTAACACTCATTTGTTCTACGATTTTAAAAGATAAATTGGATCCAAAAGGATTATTATATAATGCGTTTAATGTGAATGTAAGTTGGATAATATTAAGGGTTTTAGCAGTAATCTTTGCATGGATGACGTTACTTAAAGTTGGACCTAAAATGATATATTCAGAAGATACTGGTGGTCTTGTGTTTTCTAGTTTATTACCAACTTTAGTAGCAGTATTTTTATTTGCGGCTTTATTTTTACCATTACTTATGGAATACGGCCTGTTAGAGTTGTTAGGGCCTTTATTTAGACCTGTCATGCGACCGTTGTTTACATTACCTGGCCGTTCAACAGTTGATAATTTAGCATCTTTTATTGGAGATGGTACTGTTGGTGTATTAATAACTAGTCGTCAATATGAAGAAGGTTTTTATTCAAGAAGGGAAGCAACAGTGATTTCAACTACTTTTAGTGTGGTTTCTATTACCTTTGCTATTATTATTGCAGATACTGTTAAAATGCAAGATCAATTTTTCTTATTCTATTTAAGTGTTATTATTTCATGTTTAATTGCGGCGGTTATCATGCCAAGAATATGGCCCTTGAATAAGATACCAGATGAATATGCGAAAGAAGTATCGAGTGATGCAAGAACAGAGCAACTTCCTGAAGGTAAAACAGCAATTGGTCATGGATTTGATATGGCTACAGAAGTAGGGATTAAAGCACCAGGTGTGAAAGGCTTCTTTAAAGCCGGATTAAAAACAGTCGTAGATATGTGGTTTGTTATATTACCTGTAGTGATGAGCATTGGTACGATTGCTACTATAATTGCGAACTATACGCCAATCTTTGAATTAATTGGGAAACCATTCGTTCCATTTTTACAACTCTTACAAATACCTGAAGCTACACACGCATCTCAAACCATTTTAATTGGTTTTGCAGATATGTTTTTACCATCTATATTAATTGAAAGTGCACATAGTGATTTAACTCGATTTGTTATTGGTGCATTGAGTATTACACAATTAATATATTTATCAGAAGTAGGCGGCGTCATTTTAGGTTCAAAAATACCAGTTAATATCGGTAAACTATTTGTTATCTTCTTAATCAGAACAATTATTACATTACCTATTATTACTTTAATCGCACATCTATTTTTATAATATATAAGCCAAGATGCCTTATTTGTTGTATTAACAACTGCACATCTTGGCTTTTTTTCTATTCTAACTATATTGATATTGTTATGGATTTAAAACAGATAGTACATTTGCTTTTACGATTTGGTTTTTAATAACTGGAGATGGTTCGTCGCTTTTTGAATCTTTTGGTCGTTGATGCGCCTCTTTAAATGCATCGCTTTTTACCCAGTTATTGAAATCATCTTCAGTTTCCCACCATGTATTAACGTACATATCCTCAGTTTCATCATCTTCGTTATTGACTTGCCAAACTTCGATTTTATTAAATCCTTTTAGCGATTCAATTTTTCCACCTTGTGTGAATCTTGGTGGCATTTTTTCTGCGAAACCTTGTTTAACAGTAATGCGATTTGTAACAACAAACATTAAAATCACTCCTTATATATATTTAAATTATTCGTCAAATGTTATCTAATTAAATTATAGTCCTTCATTAGGACTATTAAAAATAAAAAGAGACAATGAGCATTGCGATTATTAGCAATATCATTGTCTCAAAGTTTATGAAAACTCTATTAAAATAAGATTATTTTGTTAATTCGTTGTATACTTTTTGATCATTTTGAGTATAAATAATGTATTCATGGTCATCTGTATCGATAATAACGCGATTTGTTTTACCGAATGTAGAACCGATTCTAGAAACTTCTCTACCTTCAACGTTAGGTACTGCGTGAATATCTTGGTCTTGAGAGATATTTTTAATTTCGTTTGTTGGAATTTTAATATCTGCTACTCTCCATTGAATTCTAACCTCATTATTATCTTTTTTTACTGTCATTGCCATGATCCAATACACATCCTTTAATTAATTTTGTAAGTATATCATAAATCATTTTGTAACCGTTTTCAAGATATAATGTGATACTTTTTAAAATTAAGTCATACTAATTAATAATGATTTAAAAAATAGAAGAGACCGAAAATACGTTCGTATAAATAAGGAGAATATGATAAAATATTGCTATTAAAGGAGAGGTAATTATGACTGGAAAGACACATGCATCTTGTGGTTTATTAGTAGGTGCTCTAACAACTCAATATTTTCATACAGATTTATTTTCATCAGTGACAGTTATTGTATTGTCGGTTATTTCTAGTTTATTACCTGATATTTGTCATACCCAAAGTAAAATAGGTAGGAAATTTAAAATACTTAGTTTTTTAATTCGACTGTTATTTGGTCATCGGACATTTACCCATTCATTGCTATTTATAGGAATCATTGGATTTTTACTTCATATCATAGAGGCACCTATATATTATGAAGTAGCAATTATCATAGGATTGATTTCACATGTTATACTAGATATGGTAACACCTAAAGGGGTTAAATTATTGTATCCATTGCCAATAACAATTAAAACACCGTTGAATTTTAAAACAGGTGGACTTGTAGATTTATCACTTGCAACTGCTTTAACAGTTGGAGCTATTTATGTGTTTTTTCAAAGTGAAGTAAATGATATCATACATCATTGGGGATACATATTTACGCAATATTAAAAACAAGATACATAAATTCGAATATACAATCGAGTGAAATTATAATTTACATAAGGAGACAAATTAATGTTAGAGAAAAATAAATTAGAGAAATTTAATCAACAACATTTATACGAATATGAAAAATTGATGAGTAGTAATGAAAAGCACGCGCTTGAAGATAAACTTGAATCATTAGATTTAGAAGAAATTCAAGAAATGTATAAAAACTTATATGTTAATAGACAAACCATTGATGATACATCAGATGTATCGGAAGTTAAATATACTGTAAAGTCTGAACTTGATGAACAAGTGAAAGATGAATATAGAAATCAAGGTATTGAAGCAATAAGAAATGGCCAGTTTGCAGTCGTATTAATGGCTGGTGGTCAAGGGACTAGATTAGGGTATTCAGGTCCAAAAGGATCATTTGAAATAGAAGGCGTAAGTTTGTTTGAATTACAAGCGCGTCAATTGATGGCATTGAAGAAAGAAACAGGACATACAATGGATTGGTATATCATGACTAGTGATACCAATCATGAAGCTACTTTAGCTTATTTTGAACAACATCAATATTTTAATTATGATATAGATAAAATACATTTCTTTAAACAAGATAATATCGTTGCATTAAGTGAAGAAGGCCAACTTGTATTAAATGAAGCGGGTCATATTATGGAGACACCAAACGGTAATGGCGGTATCTTTAAATCACTTAAAAAAGCTGGCTACCTTGATAAAATGAAACAAGATAATGTTAAATATATATTTTTAAATAATATTGATAATGTTTTAGTTAAAGTTTTAGATCCTATGTTTGCAGGATTTACAGTTTCCAACAATAAAGATATTACGTCTAAGACAATACAACCTAAGCAAGGTGAAAGTGTCGGTAGACTTGTAAATAAAGATAGCAAAGATACAGTTCTTGAGTATTCTGAACTAGATCCTAATGTTGCAAATCAATTTGATAATGCAAACATCGGTATTCATGCATTTAAATTAGGATTTATTATGAGTGCAGTTGATAGGGAATTACCATATCACTTAGCAATTAAAAATTTAAAACAACTAGATGAAGACTTTGGAGTAGTTGAACGACCAACACTTAAATTCGAGTTATTCTATTTTGATATCTTCCGTTATGGTACTAGTTTTATTACGTTACAAGTACCTAGAGAAGAAGAGTTTTCACCATTGAAAAATAAAGAAGGAAAAGACAGTGTAGAAACGGCAACAGCTGATTTGAAACGAATGGGAATGATTTAAACTAAGGTGGTCCAGAGTATGTCAAACACAGAACAACATATTGAATCAAATCATAGTTCTTTTAAAGATATCATGCCTTTGTCATTTGGTGAGGAAGTTGGAAATACTGTCACGCATGGCTTTGCATCATTTTGTACAATGGTTATATTACCATACGCTGCAGTGCATAGTTTTAATAAGCATGGGGCATTGTTATCGACAAGTATTTCAATATTTGTCATTAGTTTATTTTTGATGTTCATATCATCAACGGTCTATCATGCAATGGCGAATCATACAGTACAAAAATATGTATTGCGAATTATAGACCATAGTATGATATATGTTGCGATATCAGGTACATATACACCAATATTGTTAAATGTAGTTGGTGGTTGGTTAGGTTGGACTGTGTTTATTCTATTATGGGGGACAACTGTGTGGGGGATTTTATATAAGTCAATCGCCACTCATGTCAATCATAAGCTAAGTCTAATAGTATATTTAGTTATGGGTTGGGTAGGTGTTATATTTGCACCTATTATCATTTTAAGAACATCATGGTTATTTATACTATTTATTGTATTAGGTGGTTTATCATATACTATTGGTGCTTGGTTTTATGCACAAAAGAACCGACCATATTTTCATATGATATGGCATATATTTATTTTAATTGCTTCATTTTTCCATTTAATAGGCATATTATTTTTTATGTCTTAGATGAAAAACTAAAGGTAGCTAGAGATTTTACAATCATGTCTCTAGTTACCTTTTTTATAAATTAATTAGGAATCAATTAAATAAAGCGTTTATTTACAATTACAGTTGGAAAGATGAAATAAAATATAACAAAACGAAAAGTCATACTAATTAATGATTGTTTTATTAAATGAAAGTCTATAATATAGATTGAGTTGTAAGAAAAATTAAGTTGGAGGACAACTAAATGAGATTAAAATCGATGATAACGGTATTAGCATTAATTTTGATAATGTTTATGGCTGCGATTGAAGCATCAATTATTTCACTAGCAATGCCGACCATTCGTCAAGATTTAAATGCTGGAAGCTTTATTTCTTTAGTATTTACAGCATATTTTATTGCTTTAGTTATAGCAAACCCGATTGTTGGTGAACTAATGTCGCGATTTAAAATTATATATATCGCTATCACAGGGTTAGTTTTATTTGCAATAGGTAGTTTTATGTCAGGTACAAGTGAAACTTTTATGATGCTCATTATATCTAGAGTCATTCAAGGATTTGGTGCTGGTGTGATGATGTCGTTATCACAAATTGTTCCTAAACTTGCATTTGAAATCCCATTAAGATATAAAATCATGGGCATAGTAGGAAGTGTTTGGGGTGTATCAAGTATTATAGGTCCACTTTTAGGTGGAGGTATACTTGAAATAGCAACTTGGCATTGGCTTTTCTTCATTAATATTCCGATTGCCATTATTGCGATTATATTAGTCATTTTTACATTCCATTTTCCAGAGGAAGAAATCATATCCAAGACAAACTTTGATGTAAAAGGTTTAAGTTTATTTTATGTATTTATTGGTTTATTAATGTTTAGCTTGCTTAATCAAAATCAAGTTTTATTGAATGTTTTATCACTATTACTTGCATTATTGATAGGGTATATTTTATATAAAGTTGAAAAAACAACTGATCACCCATTTTTACCAGTGGTAGAATTTAATAAATCCATTGCCTTAGTATTTATTACAGATTTACTCATTGCCATTTGTTTAATGGGCTTCAATTTATATATTCCAGTATATCTACAAGAACAAATCGGTTTATCACCGCTTCAAAGTGGATTTGTTATTTTTCCATTATCTGTAGCATGGATAATCTTAAACTTTAACCTAGCTAAATTAGAAGCGAAGTTTTCAAGAAAAGCATTATATATTGGCGCATTTACCTTCCTAATCATTGGAAGTATCATTATTATTTTCGGTATAAAAACCCCTTTACTTATAGCATTTAGCGTTATTCTTGCTGGCTTGAGTTTTGGGTTTGTATATACAAAAGATAGTGTCATTGTGCAAGAGGAAACATCTCCACATCAAATGAAAAAAATGATGTCATTTTACGCATTGACTAAAAACTTAGGGTCTTCAATTGGATCAACGGTTATGGGTTATATGTATGCTATGAAAGCAGGTTGGTTCGGTAGCAATTTGCATAATGTACTAGGTTTAGCAATTATTATTGCAATTGTATTAGTTGCATTATGGAGTTTCATTTATAAGAACAAACCGGTGACTAACTAATCAAACTTAACAATTCGTTTGAACGCCTACATTTATTGTGGGCGTTTTTATAATTTTATAAGGTCATCGATTAATGGTAAAATACTTAATGTATTCAAAATAGGAGGAGGATAAGTGTAATGAAGTTTTTTAGAAATAAGATGTACAATTTAATATCTACACTTATTGTTCTTACTATTTTTATTATATCAGGAACGATTTTTTTGATGTTTTTAGGATTTGGATTATATGGCTTAAGTAGGATTTTAATATATTTTAAATTAGGATATTTTGGCTATAATAAAAGCTTTTACGACAATATTTTCTATTATGGTAGTTATATTGTTTTAGGATACTTCACTTTATTCGCAGTTGAACATCTTATGGATTACTTTAGAAAACGTTTGCCACAAAATCCATATTTCCAAGGAATTACTTATCATTTAATTGGTTATTCAGTTACTACAATATTGTTTTATTTTATAATACATGTCCATTACACATATATTGATATTAAGTTTTGGGTGATTATGGTAATTATTGGATTCTTATATATTTGTAAAGAAATTTTCTATCCAGATAGCACAAATTTAAATAACAAAAAGTAATGAGCACTAAATTTGAATCGTTTTTCTTAATTTGTTTGAATGAAGTACTATTATCAAATAAAGGAGATTATGTTCATGAGCAATATAGAAATTAGTAAAAGACGAAGGAATTTAATTGTTTCTGTAATGCTAATTAGTGCTTTTGTAGCTATTTTAAACCAAACATTATTGAATACAGCCTTACCTCATATTATGAGAGAGTTAAAAATAGATGAAAGTACATCTCAGTGGTTGATAACGGGATTTATGTTAGTTAATGGTGTTATGATTCCGTTAACTGCTTATTTAATGGACCGAGTTAAAACGAGACCATTATACTTATCTGCAATGGGTACCTTTTTAATTGGATCGATTGTAGCAGCCATAGCACCTAATTTTGGTGTGTTGATGACTGCGAGAGTTATTCAAGCTATGGGGGCAGGTGTACTAATGCCACTAATGCAATTTACATTGTTTACTCTGTTTTCTAGGGAAAGACGTGGGTTTGCAATGGGATTAGCAGGTTTAGTGATTCAATTTGCACCAGCGATTGGTCCTACATTCACAGGCTTAATTATTGACCATGTTAGTTGGAGGGTGCCATTCATCATCATTGTTGGTATCGCATTAATCGCACTCATCTTCGGTTTTATATTTATTTCAAGCTATAATGAAACTAAGCAAACTAAGCTTGACAAACGTTCTATATTATATTCTACAATTGGATTCGGTATGATGTTATATGCATTCAGTAGTGCGGGTAGTTTAGGCTTCGGTAATCCAATTATCATTGGTACATTAATCATAAGTCTGATAATTATATTAATATTTATTAGACGACAATTAACAATATCTAATCCATTACTTAATTTAAAAGTATTTAAGACGAGAACTTTTTGTTTTAGTACCATAACTTCAATGATAGTGATGATGTCCATGGTTGGACCTGCATTATTAATTCCATTGTATGTACAAAATGCTTTAGCACTATCTGCATTATTATCAGGTTTAGTTATTATGCCAGGTGCAATAATTAATGGATTAATGTCTGTGTTTACAGGTAGTTTTTATGATAAATACGGCCCAAGACCACTTATCATTTCTGGCTTTACTATCTTAACGATATGTACATTTTTATTATGTTTCTTAAAAGCAGACACATCTTATATGTATTTAATTATAATATATGCGATAAGAATGTTTGCAGTTTCTTTATTAATGATGCCTATTAATACAGCTGGTATTAACGCGTTAGAAAATAAGAACATTTCCCATGGCACAGCCATTATGAACTTCGGACGTGTCATGGCTGGATCTTTAGGAACAGCTTTAATGGTTACATTTATGAGTATGGGATCAAAATGGTTAGGATCTACAATAGCTACATCTGGAAGTAAAGAAATGATACAACGACAAACCGTTGCTGCAGGTGTAGATGTGTCATTTGCGTTAGTTACTTTATTTGTAGTTGTTGCATTTAGTTTCGCATTATTTATCAAAGAACCTAGAAATAAGAATAAAAATATTAGAGAAGTTTAAATACAATTAATTCTTAGAAGTTAGCTATTAATTTAAAGCTAACTTCTTTTTTTATTACATAAAAAGTCTTATACTAAAAAAGATAGACTAGGTAATAGCACACTTTAGTTATTTAGTTGAGATAATATAAATAAGGGGGATTTACTTTGTTAACGGTAAATCAAGTCAAAGAATTAGTTGGAGAAATAAAAGATCCAATTATTGATGTTCCTTTAAAAGAGACTGAAGGAATAGTGGATGTTTCTATTAAAGAAGAAATTGAACATGTGAGTGTAAAAATTGCTATGGCACAATTAGGTGGGCAACCTCAACTAGACCTACAAATGGCTGTAGTTAAAACGCTAAAAGAAAATGGTGCAAAAACAGTAGGTATCAGATTTGAAGAATTACCTGAAGGTACAGTTGAACAATATAGAGGTAAAGGCACTGAAAAGCCTAAAACAATAGAAGGATTATTATCAAAAAATAATCCTGTTGAATTTATTGCAATCGCATCAGGTAAAGGTGGCGTGGGTAAATCAACTGTTGCAGTTAATCTAGCAGTTGCTTTAGCTAGAGAAGGAAAAAAAGTAGGGCTAGTAGATGCTGATATTTATGGATTTAGTGTACCAGATATGATGGGCATTGATGAAAAACCTGGTATCGAAGGAAAAGAAGTTATCCCGGTTGAAAGATATGGTGTTAAAGTAATTTCTATGGCATTTTTTGTTGAAGAAAATGCACCAGTCATTTGGAGAGGACCAATGTTAGGTAAAATGCTAACTAACTTTTTCACTGAAGTAAAATGGGGTGATCTAGATTACTTATTATTAGACTTACCTCCAGGTACAGGTGATGTTGCGCTAGATGTTCATTCAATGCTACCTTCTAGTAAAGAAATTATTGTCACTACACCTCATCCAACCGCAGCATTCGTCGCTGCAAGAGCAGGGGCTATGGCAAAACATACAGAACATTCAATTTTAGGTGTTATTGAAAACATGAGTTATTTCGAAAGTAAAGAGACTGGCAATAAAGAGTATGTATTTGGTAAAGGTGGCGGAACGAAATTAGCAGATGAGTTAGAAACTCAATTATTCGGCGAATTGCCATTAGAACAACCAACATGGAACCCTACAGACTTTTCTCCGTCCATCTATCAACCTGAAGATAGATTAGGTAAAATCTATCAGACAATTGCTCAAAAAGTAATCGCAACTACACAAAAGTAACAAAAAGTGATTTGGCGTATAAAATTAACTTTAATTTTATACGCTTTTTCTATTGCATTTTAGAAAAATCCTGTTAGAATAATTTCTTGTGAGTTATTCAACTCGAAAATATCAATTTAAAAAAAGTTTGATTTCATTGTTGACTTCAAAAGATAAAATTGATATTATATAAAAGTCGTCAAAAACGACAAGTTAAGTTTAATAAAACTTTGTTAAGAAAGTGTAAAACTTACTATTGCAAAGCTAAAATAAATCTATTAAACTTATTAAAGTAATCTTAATTAAATATTGACTTCGAGTTAAAGAAGTTATATAATGATGAAGATTGTATCAAATGAACATTGAAAACTGAATGACAATATGTCAACGTTAATTCCAATAATGTAACGAAAGTTACAACAATTAATTTAGTTTTATGAGCTAATCAAACATCATAATTTTTTATGGAGAGTTTGATCCTGGCTCAGGATGAACGCTGGCGGCGTGCCTAATACATGCAAGTCGAGCGAACAGATAAGGAGCTTGCTCCTTTGACGTTAGCGGCGGACGGGTGAGTAACACGTGGATAACCTACCTATAAGACTGGGATAACTTCGGGAAACCGGAGCTAATACCGGATAACATATTGAACCGCATGGTTCAATAGTGAAAGGCGGCTTTGCTGTCACTTATAGATGGATCCGCGCCGTATTAGCTAGTTGGTAAGGTAACGGCTTACCAAGGCAACGATACGTAGCCGACCTGAGAGGGTGATCGGCCACACTGGAACTGAGACACGGTCCAGACTCCTACGGGAGGCAGCAGTAGGGAATCTTCCGCAATGGGCGAAAGCCTGACGGAGCAACGCCGCGTGAGTGATGAAGGTCTTCGGATCGTAAAACTCTGTTATCAGGGAAGAACAAATGTGTAAGTAACTGTGCACATCTTGACGGTACCTGATCAGAAAGCCACGGCTAACTACGTGCCAGCAGCCGCGGTAATACGTAGGTGGCAAGCGTTATCCGGAATTATTGGGCGTAAAGCGCGCGTAGGCGGTTTTTTAAGTCTGATGTGAAAGCCCACGGCTCAACCGTGGAGGGTCATTGGAAACTGGAAAACTTGAGTGCAGAAGAGGAAAGTGGAATTCCATGTGTAGCGGTGAAATGCGCAGAGATATGGAGGAACACCAGTGGCGAAGGCGACTTTCTGGTCTGTAACTGACGCTGATGTGCGAAAGCGTGGGGATCAAACAGGATTAGATACCCTGGTAGTCCACGCCGTAAACGATGAGTGCTAAGTGT
>ERZ1023261.7-NODE-7-length-194407-cov-7.424904_pt1 | contig 194407 bp, 184 predicted proteins | sample MGYA00521234_ERZ1023261 | MGnify/ENA primary metagenome ERZ1023261 (study PRJEB32759, sample SAMN07749871) | skin metagenome | biome: transportation; feature: city; material: polyester macromolecule | host: Homo sapiens | place: Hong Kong:TC line | collected...
CCGGTGTCTGCCACAGTGCCGCACCTGTGGCTTGCGCATCACCTCGTCAGCAAGGCGGAGAAGACCGGACGCTTACGGCGCAGACGCCGAAGATGCTGTCGCGGGCGGGTTTGCCGGGGTTCTGCTGCTGATCGGTCATGGTGTCTGCTCCGCATCGAGAGAGGCCGCAGCCTCGATACGGAACACTCAGCAGCTATCGTGCCAGATCGCTAAGTGACTGTTATCGCTCCGTAGGTCGTGTCCTCCCGACAAGCGCTCTGCGTCATGCGCCAACATCTGGCGAGCCCCGCCAACTGCTCTCAGCGCAGCTCAGACGAGCAGCCCCATCGCCTCCTGCGCCCGACGCAGCAGCGGTGCGGCGAGGTCGCGTGCGCGCTCGGCCCCGCGTTCCAGGATCGCGTCAATCGCGCCGCGATCGTCGAGCAACCGCGTCATTTCGTCGCGGATCGGCGCGAGCTTGGCCACCGCCAGATCGGCCAGGGCGGGCTTGAACTGTCCGAAACCCTTGCCCGCGAACTCAACCACGACATCCTGCGGCGCCCGATCGGCCAACGCGGCGAAGATCGTCACGAGATTGCGCGCCTCGGCACGCCCGTCCAGCTCCTCCCATGTCCCGGGCAGCAGGTCGGCATCGGTCTTGGCGCGGCGGAACTTGTCCGCGATCACCTCGTCCGGGTCGATCAGCTTGACCACCGACTGCTCCGACGGGTTAGACTTCGACATCTTCGCGCCCGCGTCGCGCAGGCTCATGATGCGCGGTGCCGCTTCGCTGACCAGCGGGGCGGGCAGGGTGAACAACTCGGTCGCGTAATCAGCGTTGAACTTGGTCGCGATGTCGCGCGCGAGCTCCAGATGCTGCTTCTGGTCCTCGCCGACGGGCACGTGCGTCGCGTTGTACAGCAGCACGTCCGCGGCCATCAGCACGGGATAGTCGTACAAGCCGACGCTCGCGCCCTCACGGTTCTTGCCCGCCTTGTCCTTGAACTGCGTCATGCGATTGAGCCAGCCGACGCGCGCGACGTTGTTGAGTAGCCAGGAAAGTTCGCTGTGCTGCGGCACGCGCGCCTGGTTGAACAGGATCGAGCGTTCGGGATCGATCCCCGCCGCCACCAGCGTTGCGGTCATCTCGATCGTGTTCGCGCGCAGCTCTGCGGGTGCGATCCACTCGGTTAGCCCGTGCAGGTCGGCGATGAAATACATCGTCTCACCGCTCTGCGACAGGATCTGATCCTGCATCGCCACCCACTGCTTCACCGCGCCGAGATAATTGCCGAGGTGTAGATTGCCGGTCGGCTTGATGCCGGAGACGACGCGCATGCCGGAAGAATTGTCGGGGTTCATCGGGAAGAGGCTCTGCGGCGAAGAAGGGAACGAAGATCGGCCACGCGGAACGCGCCGGTCGCGAAACAGGCGAGCGCGTAGACGAGCACGCCCGCGCCGACCAGCACCGCGAGCGCCGATCCACGCGTGACGATGCTGCCGGTCAGATAGGGGTCGATCCGCGGCGTGACGAGCAGCAAGGTCGCGCCCATCAGCGCCGCGGCGATCGCGAGCCGCGGCACCTTGCGCCGCACCTGCGTGTCGAGCGTGAAATGCCCGCGTCTGGCGAGGGTCACGTAGAGCGACGCGACGTTGACGGTCGAAGCGAGCGCGGTGGCGAGCGGCGGGCCGACCTGCCCGATCTCATAATGGCCGAGCAGCGGGATCAGGATCAGATTGCCGATCAGGTTGATGCCCACCGACCACAATGCCAGCCGCACCGGCGTCTTGGTGTCCGCACGTGCGTAGAAGCCCGGGGTGAGGACTTTCACCAGCACGTAGCTGGGCAGACCGATCGAGAAGGCTGACAGCGCGAGCGCGGCGCGCGTCGTGTCGGCGGCGTCGAACGCGCCGTGCTGGAACAGCCCGCGCACGATCGGCTCCGCGGCGAACACGAAGGCGGCGGTCGCGGGCAGAGTCAGGAACAGCGCGAGTTCGAGCCCGCGGTTCTGCGTCTCCATCGCCTCCGCCTCGCGTCCCTCGCTCAACAGCCGCGAGACGACGGGAAGCAGGATGGTGCCGAGCCCGATGCCGATCATACCGAGCGGCAACTGGTTGAGCCGGTCGGCATAATAGATCGCCGAGATCGACCCCGCCGACAGCAATCCGCCCGCCAGCGCGGTCGAGATCGCGAGGTTGATCTGCGCCGCGCCCGCGCCCGCGGCTGCGGGGACGATCAGTTTCATCAACCGCTTCACGTCATCGTCGAGCTTGGGAAAGCGCAGCCGCAGCGACACGCCCGCGCGTCGGCACGCCCACATCAGCCACAGGAGCTGGAGCGCGCCGCCCGCGGTCACCGAAATCGCCTGCGCGCGCGCGGTCGCGAACGCACTGTCGCCGTGGAAGAAGAGCAATCCTGCGATCATCGCGACGTTCAACAGGATCGGCGCGGCGGCATTGACCCAGAATTTGTTGAGCGAATTGAGGATGCCGCCGAGTAGCGACACCAGCGAGATCAGCATGAGATAGGGAATGGTACAACGCGACAGACTTACTGCGAAGGCGAAGTCGGTGGGCGAAGGATTCTGCCGTTCGAACCCGCCTGACAATGCCCAGGTGATCGGATAGGCGGCGATCAACATGATCGCAGTGAATGCGACCAGCACCGGGAACAGCAAGGCGAGTGCACGCTCGGCGAAGTCGACCCCGGCCGCCGTACCGCCGCCTTCCGCCACCTTGCGGTTGAACAGCGGGATGAAGGCGGCCGAGAAAGCGCCTTCCGCGAACAACGCGCGGAACATGTTGGGCAGGCGGAACGCGACGAAAAATGCGTCGGACGCGAAACTTGCGCCGACATAGGTCGCCTGCAGCGTGTCGCGCACCAATGCCAACACGCGGCTGGCGAGCGTCAGTCCGCCGACCGAGCCGAGCGCACGGGCCAGGTTCATCGCTTCGTTGCCCCCGGCCCGTCAGGTATCAGGCGTGGCCGACCTGGCCGTCGCCGAACTGGATGCCCTGCTGCTGCGCCTGCTGGAGGAACAGGGCGTTGAAGTCGATCGGCTCGAGCACCAGCGGCGGGAAGCCGCCGTCGCGGATCGCATCCGACACGACGCGGCGCGCGAACGGGAACAGCAGGCGCGGACCCTCGCCCAACAGGAACGGCTGGACGTGCTCGGCGGGGATGTTGCGCAGGCCGAACAACCCGGCGTAGCTCAGCTCGGTGATGAACGCGGTTTGGCCGTTCGACGTCGCGCGGACCTCGATCTTGAGCACGACTTCGTGCACTTCCTCGCCGACCTGGTTCGCGCCGATGTCGAACTGCACGTTGATCTCGGGCGCGGTCTCGTTCTGGTAGATCGCGGGCGCGTTCGGATTTTCGAACGACAAGTCCTTGACATATTGCGAGATGAGGCCGGCCGCGGGGGCCTGATCGGCACCGTTGGCGAACGGGTCCTGACCCTGCATGCCGCCGTTGTCCTGCTCGTCCATGATCCTGTTCCTCGTGACCGAAGGCGCCTGCGCGCCAAATGCCGCGCGCCTAGCAGTGCGATCAGACGGATACAACGTGCCCGCTCGGCGATTTGAAGTTCCGACAGGCTCAGACTATGTTGTGCGTCTGCTGATCGGAGGCCCGGTGTTCTACGTTGTCCTGCTCGCGATGGTCGCCGCGTTTCTGGCGCTTCGCTTATATTCGGTGCTCGGCAAACGCGGCGGGCACGAGCAATCGTTGCCGCGTGCGGCCGAGGAGCGCATCGCCGCTGCGGCGCCCGCGCGCACCGTGGAGAACGTGCCCGACGTGCGCGGCACGACGGTTCGGCCCTTCGACAGCGGTGCCGAGGCGGGCCTGCGCGCGATCGCATCGGCCGAGCCGGGTTTCGACGTCACGCGTTTCGTCGACGGATCGCAGGCGGCGTATCGCATGATCCTGGAAGCATTCTGGCGCGGCGACGAGGACGCGCTCGCCGATCTCGTCGTACCCGACGTGCGTCAGGCGTTCGTAGAGGCGATCGAAGCGCGCCGCGATGCCGGGCACGTGCTCGACAATCGCCTGGTCACGATCGAGCGGGCGACGATCGTGTCGGCGTCGGTCGAGGGACGCCAGGCGCAGATCGCCGTCCGCTTCGATGCCGATATCGCCGCAGTCACGCGTGACACCGAGGGCAATCTCGTCGCCGGATCGCTGAGCGACGCGGTACAGACGCACGACGTCTGGACCTTCACACGGACGCTCAAGAGCGCCGACCCGAACTGGATGCTCGCGGACACCGACGAGGCGTGAGGTACCGCCGGGGGGTAGCCGCGCTGGCGGGTGCGCTGGCGCTGTCGGCGTGCGTCGGCGGAGTCGCGCCGCCGCCGCGTGCGGACACGGGCTCTCTTCCGCCGCCATCGCGCGAGCGGCACCGCGAGCAGCCACAGCGTTACGATGAACCCGGCCCACGTCAGCCGGTCGCCGCCACGCCGATCCTGCCAATTCCGGCAGCGCCGGTTCCGGGAGCACTGACGGCGGCGCAGGCCGGCGTCGTGCGCGGGGTGGACTGGAGCGCGCTGCCGGTATCAACCGAGAACGCATCGGCGGCGTTGCAGGCGTTCCGCACGTCATGCCCCAGCCTCGTTCGCCGCGCCGATCAATCGGGGTTGACCACGCCGACCGACTGGCAGCCGGCCTGTAGTGCCGCGGCAAACACCACGCCCGCACAGGCTGCCGACTTCTTCCGTCGTTATCTCGAGCCCGTACAGGTCGGTGACGGGCGCGCTTATGCGACGGGTTACTACATCCCCGAAATCCGCGGCGCGCGCGAAGAGCGCCCCGGCTACGCGCCGATCTACGCACGGCCTAGCGACCTGATCGACGTCGATCTCGGCGCCTTCTCGACCGACCTGGCGGGCAAGAAGATCAGGGGGCGCGTCGATGGTACGAAGTTCGTGCCCTATTTCGACCGCACCCAGATCGAGGAGGGCGCGCTGAACGGCAGCGCGCGGGTGCTCGGCTACGCGGTCGATCCCGTCGAGTTCTTCTTCCTGCAGGTCCAGGGTTCGGGCAACGTCCGCATGCCCGACGGATCGCTGCTGCGGATCGGCTACGATACGCAGAACGGTCGCGATTATACCGGGATCGGTGCGCTGATGCGCGCGCGCGGGCTGATCGGCCCCAATCAGGCATCGATGCAGGGCGTCGTGCAGTGGTTGCACGACCACCCCGACGAGGGTCGCGCGATCATGCGCGAGAACAAGAGCTTCGTGTTCTTCCGCGTCCTCGACGGCGCGCCGCTCGGCGCGCTCGGCCTGCCGGTGACGGGTGGCGCCACCGTCGCCGCCGATCCGAAGTTCATCCCGCTCGGCGCCCCCGTGCTGTTGTCGATGGACCGCGTTGACGCGAACGGCATCTGGGTGGCGCAGGACACCGGCGGCGCGATCAAGGGCGCGAACCGGTTCGACACCTTCTGGGGTGCCGGCGCGGAGGCGCGCGCGATCGCCGGCGGGATGAGCGCCCGTGGCACCGCGTTCCTGCTCCTGCCGGTCGGGACGGTGGATCGTCTGCGCAGCGGAGGAGCGGCCGGTGGGACGACGCCTAGCCCCTGAAGAAGCGAGCGCCTGGGCACAGGTCCGCGCAACCGTGCGCCCGCTGCGGCCCGCCAAGCCTGCTCCCCTTCCGGTCGTGATCGCCGCCGCGAAGCCTGCGAATGCGAAGGCGGTGGCACCAACGCCCGCGCCGGTGTCACAGCCGGTCCGAGTCGCGGCGCCTGTGCCGCGTACCAGTGCGAACACGCTCGACCGCAGCTGGGATCGCAAGCTGGCGACCGGCATGGTCGCGCCCGACCGGACCATCGACCTGCACGGTCACACACTCGCCTCGGCACACGCGATGCTTGATTGTCAGCTTGATCAGGCGATCAGGCAGGGCGAGCGGATGATCCTGCTCGTGACCGGTCGCCCGCCGCGCAAGGAAAGCGAGCGCCCCCACGCGCGTGGCGCGATCCGCGCCGCCATCGGCGACTGGCTGCAGCTGTCACGTCACGCAGATGCCATCGCCGCGGTTCGCAACGCGCACCCGCGCCACGGTGGCGCGGGGGCCTTGTACGTCATTCTGCGCCGCAGACGCTGACGCGTCAGGCGTCCTCGACCTGATCGAGATACGCGCCGTATCCTTCCGCCTCCATCTGCTCCTTGGGCACGAAGCGGAGCGCGGCCGAATTGATGCAATAGCGCAAGCCACCGCGGTCGCGCGGGCCGTCATCGAACACGTGTCCCAGGTGGCTGTCGCCGCCCGCCGAGCGGACCTCGGTACGCACCATGCCGTGGCTGCGATCGGATAGTTCGTTGACGCGCGCGGGCTCGATCGGCTTGGTGAAGCTCGGCCAGCCGCAATGCGACTCATACTTGTCCGCCGACGCGAACAGCGGCTCACCCGAGACGATGTCGACGTAGATGCCCGCCTTCTTGTTGTAGAGATACTCGCCCGTGCCCGGCCGCTCGGTGCCGCTCTGCTGCGTCACGTAGAATTGCTCGGGCGTCAGCCGCGCGATGGCTTCTTCGGTCTTGGTATAATTGGTCATGGTCGCTCCTTGATGCCTCTGGCCCCGCCCGGGCGTGTTCATGCGCGGAGCGTGTCTGCGACCTGCCGCCGCACCAACTCGCTCGTCGCGCCGAACACCAGGTGCGAGGCGTAGGAATAGAGGTTGGTCGATAGATCGGTATGCCACGGCGCGCTGCCAAGCCCCACCGCGGGCACCGCCGCCTCGTCGAGCAACGTTGCGGTGGCGACGCCGAAGCCGATGCCGTAACCTGCCGTCAGCGACGGGCGGAACTCCGCCGCGATGCCGTAGGCGATGCCGAGCCCGACACCGAGCGCGTAATGGATCGCCTGACCGGCGAGCGGCTTGTCGGCGTCGGCGATCGCGCGTCCGGCCACCTGCTGCGCGATCGCATCGGCGGCCTTCTCGGTCGCGGGTTCGGACTGTTCGCCCTCATCGTTACCGTTGTCGTCGCGGTCGGAAGAAGAGACTGCGGTCACCACCGCCTGGAACCGGTCCATCGCGAACGAGGCGACTGCTCCCGCGATCGCACCCGCGACCACACCGCGCAGCACCTTGGCCACGTCGCTCTCGTCCTGCTCAGCCATGCGCCACTCCTCGACTAACCTATGTTGAGCGGCGAGAACGAGCAATGCTGGTCGAGGTTGCGCTACGCGACAGTTCCGAACGCGCGATCGATCAGGTTGGCGTAGATGCGGGTAAGGGCGCGGAGGTCGTCCACCGCCACTGCCTCGTCGCGCTGGTGCATGGTGGCGTTCAGCAGCCCGAACTCGACCACCGGACAGAGCGCGCGAAGGAAGCGCGCGTCCGAGGTGCCGCCGGTGGTCGACAGCTCTGGCACGAAACCCGTCTCGTCGTGGATCGCGGCCGAGAGCATGGTGGAAAGCGCGCCCGGTTCGGTCAGGAACGCCTCGCCGGATACGCGCGGGGTGACCATCGCGTCGGGTGCGTGGCGGTGCACGATCTCGGTCACCCGCGCCGCAAGCTCGTCGCCATGGTGCTCGTCGTTGAAGCGGATGCTGATGCGCGCCTTCGCCGCGGCCGGGATCACGTTGGTCGCCGGATTACCGACCGTGATATCGGTCACTTCCAGGTTCGATGGCTGGAACCAGGCATTACCCGCATCCAGCACCAGCGCGTCCAGCTCGGCCAGCGCGGCGATCAGCTTGGGGATCGGATTGTCCGCAAGGTGCGGGTAGGCAACGTGGCCCTGTCGCCCGGGCACGTCGATCCAGATGTTGACCGACCCGCGCCGCCCGATCTTGATCGTGTCACCCAGGCGCTTCGCAGAGGTCGGCTCGCCAACCACGCACAGCTCAGGCGCGATCCCGCGCGCGCGCATGCGATCGATCAGCGCCACGGTGCCGAAGGTGGCGGAACCTTCCTCGTCGCCGGTGATGACGAGCGTGATCTGCCCGTCACGCTCATGTCCGCTCGCCGCGGCGACGAACGCGGCGACCGCGCCCTTCATGTCGACTGCGCCGCGCCCGTAGAGCAGGCCGTCGCGTACCTCGCTCTCGAACGCCGGGGTGGTCCAGCCGTCACCCGCGGGCACCACGTCGACGTGGCCGGCGAAGGCGAGATGCGGCGCCCCCGACCCGCGCGTCGCGAGCAGGTTCTCGACCGGCCCGTCCGGCGCCTCCCCGGCGACGAACCGCTCGACCGCGAAGCCGAGCGGCACCAGTGCTGCCTCCAGCACGTCGAACACGGCACCCCGCGCCGGCGTCACGCTCTCCGCGTCGATCAGCGCGCGGGCGAGTTCGACCACGTCGACCGCAGCGGGCGCACTCACGCCGCGGGCTGCTCGAATTGTTCGAGTACCCAATCCTCCGCCTGCGCCCCCGCGATCCAGTCCTGCATGAACGGATGCGACAGCACCGCGGCTATGTAAGCGGCGGCAAAGCGGGGCGCGGGCAGCGAGTAGGTGACGATGCGCGTGCACACGGGCGCGAACATGATGTCGGCCGCGCCGAACTCCCCGAACAGGAAGTCGCCACCACCCCCGAAGCGCGCGCGCGCCTGCGCCCACAATTCCATGATCCGCGACAGGTCCGCGATTACGTCATCGTCGGGGCGCTTGGGGGCGAAGATCTGGCGGATGTTCATGCTGTGCTTGCGGCGAAGCGCGGCGAAGCTCGAATGCATTTCCGCCGCCATCGAGCGCGCCATCGCGCGCGCCGCCTCGTCCTCGGGCCAGAAGCGTTCGCGCCCGACCTTGTCCGACAGGTACTCGACGATCGCCAGGCTGTCCCACACCACCGCGTCGCCGTCCCACAGGATTGGCACCTTGCCCGACGAAGGCGCGAACTCATCGCCTTCGCGGCGCTTGTCCCATTCCTCGTCGTAGAGGGGCACGACGACCTCCTCGAAGGCAAGCCCCGACTGCTTGCACGCGAGCCAGCCGCGCAGCGACCACGACGAATAGGCCTTGTTGCCGATGATGAGCTTCATGGGTGTCAGCGATACGGGTGCGGGCAGGGGACGACAAGCGCCCGCGTGGCGCGCTCCCCGCGGTCAGGCGTTGACGGCTTCCAGCACCGCGGCGCGCAATTCGGGGATGCCCATCCCGCCCTCGCTCGACGTTTGGATGATGTCGGGATGCGCGGCGGCGTGCTTGCGCGCTTCCGCCGCGGTCGCCGCGGTCACGTCGGCGAGGTCGGTTGCCTTGACCTTGTCCGCCTTGGTCAACACCAGCCGGTAGCTGACCGCGGCGCGGTCGAGCATCTCCAGGATCTCGCGATCGACGTCCTTGATGCCGTGGCGGCTGTCGATCAGCACCAATGCACGCTTCAACGCCTGCCGTCCGCGCAGGAAGTCGTTGACCAGGAAACGCCACTTCTTGACCATGTCCTTGGGCGCCTTGGCGAAACCATAGCCCGGCATATCGACCAATCGCAAAGCGAGCGGCTGCCCGACGTCGAAGAAGTTCAGCTCCTGCGTCCGCCCCGGCGTGACGGAGGTGCGCGCCAGCGACTTGCGTCCCGTCAACGCGTTCAGCAGCGACGATTTGCCGACGTTCGAGCGTCCCGCGAACGCGACCTCGGGCACGACGGGCGGAGGCAAAAAGGTGAGCGCGGGCGCCGACTTCAGGAACTCGACCGGTCCTGCAAACAATTTGCGCGCGATCTCGATCTGTTCGTCGTCAAACGCCTCGCCGCCGATGTCGGAGGGGTCGCCGTTCACTTGGCTGCAGCCTGCTTCAGCTGCGGATGCCGGCTGTACAGCCACTTCTGCTGCAGGATCGAGATGCAGTTGGTGGTGATCCAATAGACCTGCAATCCGACCGCGAACGGCGCCATCACGAACATCAGCACCCACGGCATGATCGCGAACACCTGCTTCTGCGCATCGTCCATCGGCGCCGGGTTCAGGCGGAACTGGAAGAACATCGAGATGCCGAGCAGGATCGGCACCACGCCGATCGCGATCACGTGCGGCGGGGTAAAATCGAGCAGGCCGAACAGGTTGACCGGGGTCAACGGATCGGGCGCGGACAGATCCTTGATCCACAGCACGAACGGCTGGTGGCGCATCTCGATCGTCAGCAGCAGCACCTTGTACAGCGCGTAGAAGATCGGGATCTGGATCAGCGTCGGCAGGCAGCCCGCGAGCGGATTGACCTTCTCCGCCTTGTACAGCGCCATGATCTCCTGCTGCTGGCGCTGCTTGTCGTCCTTGTGGCGTTCCTGGATCGCCTTCATCTTGGGCTGGATCGCACGCATCGCGGCCATGCTGCGAAACTGGCGCTGCGCGATCGGGAAGACGAGCAGACGGATCGTCAGCGTCAGCAGGATGATCGCGACGCCGAAATTGCCCACCAGACGGAACAGCAGATCGAGATAATAGAAGATCGGCTTCTCGACCAAGCGGAACCAGCCCCAGTCGAGCGCATAATCGAGCTTCGCCGCGGTACCGTTGTCGGTATATTGATCGAGCAGCTTCACTTCCTTCGCGCCCGCGAAGAAGCGCGTCGTCTGCGATACCTGCGCACCCGGAGCGAGCATCTGCGCCGCACCGGTGAAATCACCCTGATAGGTCTTGCCAGCACCGGCGCGGAACTGCCCGTCGAAGCTGCGCGACTGGTCGGGGATCAGCGCGGTCAGCCAGTATTTGTCGGTGAAGCCCAGCCAGCCGCCCTTGGATGCGAAACGCTGCGGACCCTCGTCGACGTCCTTGAAGTTGGGGCCGTAGTGCGCCGCATTGTCGTACACCGCCATCGGACCGGTGTGGATTGTCCAGCTGTCCGGGTCCTTCGACACGCCGGCGCGGTTGACCAGCGCGTAGCTAGCCACCGGCACCGCCGTCTGGCCCGCGTTCGCCACTGTCTGGCGGATGGTGAACAGATAGTCGTTGTCGATCGACAGATCGATGCGGAAGCGCTGTCCGCGCGCGTTCGCTGCGGTCAGCGTTACCGGACGACCGGGAGCGAGGATGTTGGAGGAAGCGGTCCACACTGCGTCCGACGCAGGCGGCATCAGCCCACCATCGCGCCAGCCGAATTGCGCGAAATACGCCTCGGGTGCGCCCGCGGGCGACAGCAGCCGGATCGGTGCCGAGTTCTTGGCAACCGTTTCCTTGTAATCGGTCAGCACCAGGTCGTCGATCCGCGCGCCGCGCAGGTTGATCGACCCCTGCAGGCGTGGCGTCTGGATGCGCACGCGCGGGCTCTCCGCCAGCACCGCGCGACGGTCGCGCATCGCGGTCGGGCCGTCCGCGGTCGGATCGGCACCGGGCTGCGGCAATGCTTTCGACTTGCCATCGACGATCTTGGTCGCGGGCGGGTTCGCGGTCGGGAAGAACCGGCTCTGCGCCAGCGGCCAGCCGAACAGGATCAGCGCCGCGATCACCGCGAACACGATGAAATTCTTGTTGTCGTTGTTCACTCGGCGCCCCAACTCGTCATCACGGAACCGGATCGGGTCCGTGTCCGCCCCAAGGATGGCAGCGCGCGATCCGCTTAACCGCCAACCATCCGCCCTTGGCCGCTCCATAGCGGCGCAGCGCCTCTATTGCATAGGCCGAACACGACGGCTGGTACCGGCACGACGGCGGCAGCACCACGCTCGGCCCCAATTGCCACGCGCGCGCGACCAGGATCAGCGCGCGCGCAATCATTTCCGCTTGCGGGTGCGAGGGCGCGTGTCGCCCTCCGACGCCTTGGCCGCACGTTCCAGCGCGCGCACCAGATCGTGCTTGAGCGCCGCATGGTCACGCGTCAGCGCAGCGTCGCGCCCGATCAGCACGTGGTCGGCGCCCGCGCATCCCGCGTCGGGCAACACTTCCCGCGCCAGCGCGCGGAAACGTCGCTTGATCCGGTTGCGGACCACCGCATTGCCGACCTTCTTGGTCACGGTGATGCCGATCCGCATCGCGGGATCGCCGTCGCGACGATCCTTGACCAACAAAACGAAGCCGGGCGTCGGCGCCCGACGCCCGGCGTTCGCGGCCAGATACTCCGGCCGTTTCGTCATGCGCCCCGGCGTCACGCGCGGCGTGCCCCGGTCGCTGGAGGTGTAGCTTACGCCGACAGCTTCTTGCGGCCGCGCGCGCGACGCGCCCGGATCACCGCACGGCCGCCGACCGTCGCCATCCGCGAGCGAAAGCCGTGACGGCGTGCACGCACCAGGTTGCTCGGCTGAAAGGTCCGCTTCATCGTTCATGTCCTGAAAAACAAATATCAAGGGGCCACCACACGGGCAGCCCCAACGCTGCGCCGCTTACGGAAACACGCGCCGTAAGTCAACGCGGACGAGCCGCATCAGTAAGTCTTGTCGTCTTCGCAGCATCCGCGACCACGCTATGACAAGCGTAGCGGGGGGAGCCGAGATGGTCGCGATCGTATCCACAGTGGCATATCTGGGTTTGGAGGCGCGCGCGGTCGAGGTGCAGGTACAACTGATCGCGGGTCTTCCCGCGTTCAACCTCGTCGGGCTCGCCGACAAGGCGGTGGGTGAGAGCCGCGAGCGGGTGCGCGGTGCGATCGCCAGCATGGGGCTGTCGCTGCCGCCCAAGCGGATCGCGGTCAACCTGTCGCCCGCCGATCTGCCCAAGGAGGGGTCACACTTCGACCTTCCGATCGCGCTGGGGCTGCTGGCGGCCATGGGTGTGGTCGATGCCGAGGCGCTGGCCGACTACGTCATCGTCGGCGAGCTGGGCCTCGACGGACGTCTGGCTCCGTCGCCCGGCGTCCTCCTTGCCGCGATCCACGCCGCCGAAGTGGGGAAGGGGCTGATCTGCCCCGCCGCGCAAGGGCCGGAAGCCGCCTGGAGCGCCGGGATCGAAGTCGTCGCCGCGCCCGACCTGCTCGGGCTGCTCAACCACCTGAAAGGCGTGCAACTGCTCGCCAGCCCGCGCCCCGGCGAGGTAATCGACACGCGCAGCGGCCCCGATCTGCGCCAGGTAAAAGGGCAGGAAACCGCGAAGCGCGCGCTGGAGATCGCGGCAGCGGGCTCGCACAATCTGCTGATGGTCGGACCACCCGGTGCGGGCAAGTCGCTGATGGCGGCGTGCCTGCCCGGCATCCTGCCGCCGCTCGACGCGGCCGAGGCGCTGGAGGTCAGCATGGTACAGTCGGTCGCGGGCACGCTGTCGAACGGGCAACTCACCCGCGTGCGCCCGTTCCGCCAACCGCACCATTCCGCCTCGATGGCGGCGCTGACCGGCGGCGGACTGCGCGTCAAGCCGGGCGAGGTCAGCCTCGCACACATGGGCGTGCTGTTCCTCGATGAACTGCCCGAGTTCCAGCGCGCGGTGCTCGACTCGCTGCGCCAGCCGCTTGAGACCGGCACCGTCAGCGTCGCGCGCGCCAACGCGCACGTCACCTTTCCGGCGCGCGTGCAACTGATCGCCGCGATGAACCCGTGCCGCTGCGGGCATCTGGGCGACGCGAGCCTTGCCTGCGCGCGCGCGCCGAAATGCGCGGCGGACTATCAGGCCAAGGTGTCGGGCCCGCTGCTCGACCGCATCGACCTGCACGTCGAGGTGCAGGCGGTCACCGCCGCCGACCTGACGCTCCCGCCCCCGCGTGAGGGCTCGGCCGAGGTCGCCGGGCGCGTCGCCGCGGCAAGGGCGGTGCAGACCGAACGACTGGCGGGAAGCGGCCTGCGCACCAATGCCGAACTCGACGGCGACACGCTCGACCGCTTCGCCACCCCAGACGAGGCTGGCCGGCAACTCCTCGCGCAGGCCGCCGCGCAGCTACGCCTCAGCGCGCGCAGCTACACGCGGGTGCTACGCGTCGCGCGCACGGTCGCCGATCTGGCCGGCACGGAGACGATCGGACGCATCCATGTCGCCGAAGCGCTCAGCTACCGCCGCCAACCCCCACGCAACTAGACGTCGCGGAACGAGGTGACCGGGTCGGCCGGGCCGTGCCCGCTCGGCGCGCGCGGCGCCTCGATCGCAACCGGCTCGGGTGCGTCGAACCCGCCCTCCCATTTCGCCACCACCGCGCTCGCGACCGCATTACCGATCACGTTTGTGGCAGTGCGGCCCATGTCGAGGAAGTGGTCCACCGCCAGGATCAGCAGCAGCCCCGCTTCGGGAATGTTGAACATCGGCATCGTCGCCGCGATCACCACCAGGCTCGCCCGCGGCACGCCCGCGATCCCCTTGCTCGTCACCATCAGCACCAGCAGCATGGTGATCTGCTGTCCGATCGACAGGTCGATGCCGTACGCCTGCGCGACGAACAGCGACGCAAACCCCATATAGATCATCGATCCGTCGAGGTTGAACGAGTAACCCAGCGGCAGCACGAAGCTGGCGATCCGCGGCGGCACCCCGAAGCGGTCGAGCGCCTCCAGCATCCGCGGATAGGCGGCCTCCGACGACGCGGTCGAGAAGGCGACCAGCAGCGGCTCGCGCACGTGGCGGATCAGGTCGATGATCCGCTGCCCGATGAACAACGTTCCGACGCCCAGCAGCACCGCCCACAGCGTCAGCAGGGTCAGGTAGAAGCTGCCCATGAAATAGGCGAGCTGCCCGATCACCCCCGCGCCGCGCTCGGTCAGCGTACCCGCAACCGCGGCGAACACCGCGACCGGCGCGACGCGCATGACGTAATCGGTCACCTGGAGCATCACATGCACCAGCGCGTCGATGCCGCGGATCAGCGGCGCGGCCTTGTCGCCCACCGCGGTGATGCCGACGCCGACGAACAGCGACATGACGACGATCTGCAGGATCTCGTTCTTCGCCATCGCATCCACCATCGAGGCGGGGACGATATGGGTGACGAAGTCCTTGAGGTTGAACCCCGTCGTCTCGACCCCCGACGCTGCGCTCGCGGCGGGCAGCGTCAGGTTGATGCCGACGCCGGGCTGGAACAGGTTCACCAGGATCAGCCCGAGCCCGAGCGACACCAGGCTCGCGCAGATGAACCAGCCAAGCGCGCGCCCGCCGATCCGCCCCAACGCCTTGGTATCGCCCATCTGCGCGATCCCCGACACCAGCGTTGCGAACACCAGCGGCGCGATGATCATCTTGATCAGGCGCAGGAACAAGCTGGTCAGAATCGAGAAATAGCCCGCGATCTCGGTCAGCCGCGCGGCGGCCGCGGGCGTTCCGTCGTCGAGCCAGGTGTTCAGCCCCAGGCCGACCAACAGCCCCGCGACCAGCCCGATCATGATGTACAAGGTCAGCCGCTTGGCCAAATCATTGCTCCCGCACGTGTGCCAAAAGGGAAGGGGATTGCGGCGCTTGCGTCAAGCGCCCTAACGTCCCGCGCCTATGCCGACCTCCTTCACGCGCCGCAACGTCCTCGCCGCCGCCGCTGTCCTGCCGCTCGCCTCGGGCGTGCTGCGCGCTGCCGAGCCCGATCTGGCGGCGCTGCGCGACCTGACCGGCAACACGCGCCCGATCGACCCGGCCGAGCGCGCACGGCGCCTGTCGCGGGTGCAGGCGCTGATGAAGGCGAACGGTGTCGGCGCGGTGCTGATCGAACCCGGCGCTTCGATGATCTACTTCACCGGCGTGCGCTGGCATCTGTCGGAGCGGCTGACCTGCGCGATCCTTCCGGTCGAGGGCGAGCCGTGCATCGTCACGCCGTTCTTCGAGGAACCGTCGGTGCGCCTCAGCCTGTCGGTGCCCGCCGAGGTCCGGACATGGAACGAGGACGAGGACCCGCTGCGCGTGGTCGCAGGCTTCCTGCGCGATCGCCGCCTAGACCGGCGGCCGATCGGTGTGGAGGCGAACGTCCGCTTCTTCGCGACCGATCGCCTGCGCGCGGCGTTGCCGGACGTGCGGCTGGTCAGCGCCGATCGTCTCGTGCGCGCCTGCCGCATGGTCAAGTCGCCCACCGAGATCGCGCTGATGCAGGCGGCGACCGACGTGACGATCGCCGCCTATCGCTGGGTCTACCCCCGCGTCGAGCCCGGCATGACCGGCCGCGACGTCGGCGCGCTGATGGACGCGGCAACGCGCAAGCTCGGTGGCGCGCCTGAATTCTCGATGGCGCTGGTCGGCCCCGACGCGGCGCTGCCGCACGGCGGCACTGCCCCGCGCCGGATCGCGCGCGGCGATGTGGTGCTGATGGACTGCGGCTGCACGGTGCAGGGTTACCAGTCCGACGTCTCGCGCACCTTCGTCGTTGGTACACCGAGTGCAGAGGTGCGCCGTGTCTGGGATCAGGTCGCGCGCGGGCAGCAGGTGGCATTCGCGGCGGCGAAACTCGGTGCGCCCGCCGGCAGCGTCGACGATGCGGTACGCCGCTACTACGAGTCGCTCGGTTACGGCCTCGGCTACCGCCTGCCCGGCCTGTCGCACCGCACCGGGCACGGCATCGGCATGGAAGGGCACGAGCCGGTCAACCTCGTCCGCGGCGAGGCGACGGCGCTCGCTCCCGGTATGTGCTTCTCGGACGAACCCGGCCTCTACCTGCCCGGCAAGTTCGGCGTCCGGCTGGAAGATTGTTTCCACATGACAGAGGCGGGGCCAAAGTGGTTCAGCGAGCCGCCCGCGTCGATCGACCGTCCGGTGTAATCCTTCGCTCGGCTCAAAGCCGAAATGATGGATTGGGTAGCTGGTACCGACAGAGCCGGCCCGATCGTATCATAGCAACCACGGCATCCCGGCCCTGGCCCGGCATCCCGCTTCTTCTGCTTACACCAGCGACAACCGATCGTCGCGACTAGCAGTCCTCATCCCGTACCCAAACGCCAGCGGCGCCCGCGCGGGGGAGTTCCGTGCGAGCGCCGCATCGACGGCGGCCGTGAAACCGCCGGAGTCATGATCGATCAGGCGGTCGCCAGCCGATCTTCGAGCGCCTGCTGCTGCCGCATCAGCGCGGGCGGGATCGGCGCGCCGAACTCTTCCAGGAAGGTGCGATTACGCGCGGCCTCCTCACTCCACACGGCCGGGTCGACCGACAGCAACGTCTCGACCGCGCTCGGCGACAGATCGAGTGCGGCCACGTCGAGCGCGTCCGCCGTCGGCAGGTAACCGATCGGCGTCTCGACCGCGTCCGCCTCGCCCTCGATCCGCTCGACGATCCACTTCAGCACGCGTGAGTTCTCGCCGAAGCCCGGCCAGACGAACTTGCCGTTCTCGTCCTTGCGAAACCAGTTGACCATGAAGATGCGTGGCAGGACCGCGGCGTCCGACTGCGCCTTGGCGCCGATCTTCACCCAATGGTTGAAGTAATCGCCCATGTTGTAGCCGCAGAACGGCAGCATCGCGAACGGATCGCGGCGCAGCGCGCCGACCTTGCCCTCGGCCGCCGCCGTGCCCTCGGACGCGATGTTCGCCGCCATATAGACGCCGTGCTCCCAGTCGAACGCCTCGACCGCCAGCGGCACCGCGCTCGCGCGGCGGCCACCGAACAGGAACGCGCTGATCGGCACGCCTTCGGGCGACTGCCACTCGTCGGCGATCGACGGGCATTGCGCGGCGGGCGCGGTGAAGCGCGCGTTGGGGTGCGCAGCGGGCTTGCCGCTCGCGGGATCGTAGGGCTCGCCAGTCCAGTCGGTCAGCCCCTCGGGCGGCATCTCCGACAGGCCCTCCCACCACACGTCGCCGTCGGCGGTCAGCGCGGTGTTGGTGAAGATGCACGTGCCCGACAGCGTATCGATCGCGTTCTTGTTGGTCGCCGGACCCGTGCCCGGCGCCACGCCGAAGAAGCCTGCTTCCGGGTTGATCGCGTAGAGCCGCCCGTCTTTGCCGAACCGCATCCAGGCGATATCGTCGCCGACCGTCTCGGCCTTCCAGCCCGGTACCGTCGGCTCCAGCATCGCGAGGTTGGTCTTGCCGCACGCGCTGGGGAAGGCGGCGGCGACGTAATGCGCGCGGCCCGCCGGGTTGGTCAGCTTCAGGATCAGCATATGCTCGGCGAGCCAACCCTCGTCGCGCGCCATCACGCTCGCGATTCTGAGCGCGAAGCATTTCTTGCCGAGCAAAGCATTGCCGCCATAGCCCGACCCGTAGGACCAGATCTCGCGCGTCTCGGGAAAGTGGACGATCCACTTCTCCTCGTTGCACGGCCACGCCACGTCCGCCTGACCGTCGGCCAGCGGCATGCCCACCGTGTGGACGCAGCGCACGAAGAAACCGTCCTCGCCCAGCATCTCGAGCGCGGGCGTGCCCATGCGAGTCATAATGCGCATGGAAAGAACCACGTAGGCGCTGTCGGTCAGCTCGACGCCGATCGCGCTCTTGTCCGACCCGATCGGACCCATGCAATAAGGAACGACGTACATCGTGCGTCCGCGCATGCTGCCCGCGAACAGCCCGTCCAACTTGCCGCGCATCTCCGCGGGCTCGACCCAATTGTTGGTGGGCCCGGCATCAGCCTCCGCGTCCGAGCAGATGAAGGTGCGGCTCTCGACCCGCGCCACGTCACGCGGGTCGGACCGCGCGTAGAAGCTGTCGGGGCGCAGTTCGGGGTTTAACCGCACCAGCGTGCCCGCCTGCACCAATTGCTCGGACAAGGCGTCCCACTCGGCCTGCGAGCCGTCACACCAGTGGATGGCGTCGGGCTGCGTGTGCGCCGCGATCTGCTCGACCCATTCGATCAGCGCGCGGTGGCTGGTCGGCGGGGTGCCCGAGTTGCTCGTCGTCGCGACGGCGGGTTGCATCAGCATCGATCGTGTCCCTCTCCGCCCGTTCACGGGCAATATTGTGCAACGTTAAAGCTGGAGCGGACCCTTGTTCAAATCTGAATACCGGAATGGTATAAGCCTGCGTTAAAGGACAACGATGACAGCCGCGCACGACCTCAACCTGCGTCACCTGCGCCTCCTGCTCGGCATTGCGCAGGCCGGCAGCCTCAGCCACGCCGCGCGCGCCTCGGGCGTGTCGCAGCCCGCACTCAGCCAGGCGCTCGCCAAGCTGGAGGCGGCGTTCGGCGTAGCTTTGTTCGATCGCACCGCCTCAGGCGTGTCGCCGACCGCGGCGGGGCGGCGCATTGTCCGTCGCGTCGAACACGCGCTGACCCGCATCTCGCGCGCATTCCGCCGATCGAGCGCGACGCCGCAGAAGGGCGACCCACACAATTACGTTACCACCGCGCACGTCCGCGGCCTCATCAACCTTGCCGAAGCCGGCAGTTTCATGCGCGCGGCCGAATGCGCGGGCGTCTCGGTCCCCGCGCTCCACCGCGCAGTTCGCGACCTCGAACAACTGAGCGGAACCGCATTGGTCGAGCGCCGCGGCCGCGGCGTCGGCCTGACCCGCGCGGGCGCGACCCTCGCGCAAGGGTTCAACCTCGCGCACGCCGAACTCACCACCGCGCTGGAGGAATCGAGCGGGAAGGGCGGCCGCCTCGCGATCGGCGCGATGGCGCTGTCGCGCTCGCTGCTGCTGCCCGCCACGCTCGCCGATCTGCTGCGCGATCATCCCGCCGCGCGCGTCGACGTAGTGGAGGGGTCCTACCTCGAACTCGTCGAGCTGTTGCGATCGGGCCGGATCGACATGCTGATCGGCGCGCTGCGCGACCATCCCGGGCGCGAGCTGCTCCAAGAGCCGTTGTTCACCGATCGCTTGACGATCATCGGCCGCGCCGAACATCCGCTGGCGACCCGAGAGGCGGGGTTCGAGGACCTCGCCGCTTACCCCTGGATCGTCGCGCGCCGCGCCTCCGGGCTGCTCGACCGCTGGCAGCAGATGTTCGACCATGCTGACAAGCCGCGCCCCGATGCACCGATCCAGTGCGGCTCGGTCGCGCTGATCCGCGGCGTCCTGGTCCGCAGCGACTTTCTCACGCTGCTCTCCCCCGATCAGGTGAGCGCCGAGATCGAGTCGGGCTCGCTCGTCACGATCCAGTCGTGCGTGCCCGACACAATGCGCACCATCGGCGCGATCACGCGGCGCGACTGGTACCCGACCGCGCTCCAGGAGCAGTTCATGGCGGTGCTGCGCCACCACGCAACCGTCGGGCGCACTCAGCCGGGCGACTGACTGAGCCCCTCGACGGCGCGCACCAGCGCGCTTCCGCGCAGCGCCGCGGCGTCGCGATGCGGCGCGTAGACCAGACCCAATGTGCGCGTCAGATCGAACCCGTCGAGCCGCGGACAAGCCATCCCGTCACCGGCGAAACTTTCCGGCACCAGCGTCACGCCCAACCCTTCGCGCACGTAACGCAGCGCGCGCTCGTCGTTCGCGGTGCGCGCGGCGAAGAACGGGCGCACTCCGCGCGCGGTGAAATGGCGGCTGGTGTCGGCCAGCACTTCGCAGTGCCGCCGCACGATCATCGCCTCGCTCGCCAGTTCCTCCGCCGCGACGCTCGCGCGTCCCGCGAGCGGGTGAAACGCGGGCAGCGCCATCGCATAGCCTTCCTCGGCCACCGCGTCGTGCGGTCCGATTCCGGCGCGCACGATCGTCAGCGCCACGTCGATCCGCCCGCTCGCCAGCCGATCGCTCAACTCGCGCTCGCGCCCCTCGTACAATTCCAGCCGCTCGCCGCCCGACAGTCGGTGCGCGCGCAGCAGTCGCTCGATCCAGCCCGGCGCCACCGTGCCGAGCACGCCCAGCCGGATCGTCTCCGCCGACGTGCTATCGCCGACGATGCGCTCGGCCGCCAGGAAGCCCGCCTCGATCCGCCGCGCCTGCTCGGCAAGCAGGGTGCCGGCCTGCGTCAACTCGACGCGGCGATTGCTGCGCCGGAACAGCGGCTGACCGAGCGTCTTCTCCAGCTTGGCGACGCCGACCGACAGCGTCGGCTGCGACACGTTGCACGCGTCCGCCGCGCGCGAGAAATTGCCGTGGTCGATCACCGCCAGGAAATAACGCAGGTGGTAACGGTCGATCATAGACGCCGTCTATGATGTAAGCCCCGAAACTTCAATTTTGCGCGCGCATCACGCGGCTGGTACACGGCGGGCAAAGGAGAGACCCGTGGCAGAAATGGACTTCGCGCTCGGCGACAATGCCGAGATGATCCGCGACACCACCCGCCGGTTCGCGACCGACAGGATCGCGCCGCTGGCCGCCAAGATCGACGCCGACGACTGGTTCCCGCGCGATGAGCTGTGGCCCGCGATGGGTGAGCTCGGCCTCCACGGCATTACCGTCGACGAGGAGGATGGCGGGCTCGGCCTCGGCTATCTCGAACACGTCGTCGCGCAAGAGGAGGTCGCGCGCGCGTCCGCCTCGATCGGCCTCAGCTACGGCGCGCATTCCAACCTGTGCGTCAACCAGATCCGCCGCTGGGCCAATCCTGAGCAGAAGGCGAAATATTTGCCCAAGCTGATCAGCGGCGAACACGTCGGCAGCCTCGCCATGTCGGAGGCGAATGCCGGCTCCGACGTCGTCTCGATGAGGCTGCGCGCGGAGAAGGTGCAGGGCGGCTACGTCCTGAACGGCACGAAGTTCTGGATCACCAACGCGCCCTACGCCGACACGCTCGTCGTCTATGCCAAGACGGGCGAGGGGTCGCGCGGCATCACCACCTTCCTGATCGAGAAGGATATGCCCGGCTTCGCGATCGGGCAGAAGATCGACAAAATGGGGATGCGCGGCTCGCCCACCGCCGAGCTCGTCTTCACCGACTGCGAGGTGCCCGACGAGAACGTGATGGGGCCGCTGAACGGCGGCGTCGGTGTGCTGATGAGCGGGCTCGATTATGAGCGTACCGTGCTCGCAGGCATCCAGTTGGGCGTGATGCAGGCGTGCCTCGACGTCGTGCTGCCTTACGTGCGCGAGCGGCAGCAGTTCGGTCAGCCGGTTGGCGCGTTTCAATTGATGCAGGCGAAGATCGCCGACATGTACGTCGCGCTCAACTCCGCGCGTGCCTACGTCTACGCGGTCGCGCAGGCGTGCGACGCGGGCAAGACGACGCGCTTCGACGCGGCGGGTGCGATCCTGCTCGCCAGCGAGAGCGCGTTCAAGGTCGCGGGCGAGGCGGTGCAGGCGCTGGGTGGTGCGGGCTATACCAAGGACTGGCCGGTCGAGCGATTCCTGCGCGATGCCAAGCTGCTCGACATTGGTGCCGGCACCAACGAGATCCGCCGCATGCTGATCGGTCGCGAATTGATCGGTCACAACCCGCCGGTCGCGCAATGAGCGCGGCTCGCCTCGACACCAAGCTGTCGCACCCCGACGCGACCTTTCAGGCGAACGCTACGCACAATCGCGCGCTCGCAGAGGAACTGCGTGACCGTGTCGCCCGGGCTGCACTCGGCGGCGACCAGCGCGCGCGCGATCGCCACACCGCGCGCGGCAAGCTGCTCCCCCGCGACCGCGTCGAGCGGCTGCTCGACCCCGGCACCGCGTTCCTCGAAATCGGACAGCTCGCCGCGAACGGCCTCTACGATGATCAGGTGCCGGGCGCCGGGCTGATCTGCGGCATCGGCACCGTGTCGGGGCGGCAGGTCATGATCGTGTGCAACGATGCGACCGTGAAGGGCGGCACCTATTATCCGCTGACCGTCAAGAAGCACCTTCGCGCGCAGGAGATTGCGCAGGAAAACCGGCTGCCCTGCATCTACCTCGTCGATTCGGGCGGCGCCAACCTGCCGCACCAGGCCGAGGTGTTCCCCGATCGCGAGCATTTCGGGCGCATTTTCTTCAACCAGGCGAACATGTCGGCGCTGCAGATCCCGCAGATCGCCTGCGTGATGGGCAGCTGCACCGCGGGTGGCGCCTACGTCCCCGCGATGAGCGACGAGACGGTGATCGTGCGCAACCAGGGCACGATCTTCCTCGCCGGCCCGCCCTTGGTGAAGGCGGCAACGGGCGAGGTCATCTCGGCCGAGGAACTGGGTGGTGCGGAAACGCACGGCCGCCGCTCGGGCGTGGTCGATCACGTCGCCGAGAACGACGATCACGCGCTCACGATCGTGCGCGACATCGTGTCGACGCTGCCCCCGCCGCCCGCACCGACGATTAACCTCGCCGAGCCGCGCGAGCCCGCATTCCCCGCCGACGATCTCTACGGCATCGTCCCGCAGGAAGTGCGCGCGCCGTACGACGTGCACGAGGTTATCGCGCGGCTGGTCGATGCATCGGAGTTCCACGAGTTCAAGGCGCTGTACGGCACCAGCCTCGTCTGCGGCTTTGCGCATATCCACGGAATGCCGGTCGCGATCCTCGCCAACAATGGCGTGCTGTTCAGCGAGTCGGCGCAGAAGGGCGCGCATTTCATCGAGCTCGCCTGCCAGCGGCGCGTGCCGCTCTTGTTCCTCCAGAATATCTCAGGCTTCATGGTCGGCGGCCGCTACGAGGCGGAAGGCATCGCCAAGCATGGCGCGAAGCTCGTCACCGCGGTCGCGACCGCCAGCGTGCCGAAGATCACGATCCTGATCGGCGGCAGCTTCGGCGCGGGTAATTACGGCATGTGCGGTCGTGCTTATTCTCCCCGGTTCCTGTTCAGCTGGCCCAACAGCCGCATCAGCGTGATGGGCGGCGAACAGGCCGCGAGCGTGCTCGCGACCGTTCACCGCGACGCCGATAGCTGGACGCCCGAACAGGCCGAGGCATTCAAGGCGCCGGTGCGGCAGAAGTACGAGAACGAGGGCAATCCCTATTACGCCACCGCGCGTCTGTGGGACGATGGCATGATCGACCCGGCGCAGACCCGCGACGTGCTCGGCCTCGCGCTCACCGCCTGTCTCAACGCCCCCGTCGAGCAGGCACCCCGCTTCGGCGTGTTCCGGATGTGACCCAGATGATCCAATCGCTCCTCATCGCCAATCGCGGCGAGATCGCCTGCCGCATCATTCGCACCGCGCGCGCGCTCGGCATCCGTACGGTCGCGGTATATTCCGATGCCGACGCCGATGCGCTTCATGCACGGCTGGCCGACGAGGCGGTCCACATCGGCCCATCGCCGGCGCGCGAGAGCTATCTCGTCGGCGAGCGGATCATCGCCGCCGCGCGCGAGACGGGCGCGGAGGCGATCCACCCCGGCTACGGCTTCTTGTCCGAGAACGCGGATTTCGCACAGGCCGTGCTCGATGCCGGGCTCGTCTGGGTCGGACCCAACCCGGATAGCATCCGCGCGATGGGGCTGAAGGACGCCGCCAAGGGGCGGATGATCGCAGCGGGCGTGCCTGTCACGCCCGGCTACCTCGGCGCCGACCAGTCGCCCGAGCGGCTGCGCGCCGAGGCGGACGCGATCGGCTACCCCGTACTCATCAAGGCGGTCGCGGGCGGCGGCGGCAAGGGGATGCGGCAGGTCGGCGACGCCGCCGCCTTCGCCGACGCGCTGCAATCGTGCCAGCGCGAGGCGGCATCCTCGTTCGGCGACGACCGCGTGCTGATCGAGAAATACATCCAGAGCCCGCGCCACATCGAGGTGCAGGTGTTCGGCGACCGCCACGGCCACGTCGTTCACCTGTTCGAGCGCGACTGCTCGCTCCAGCGCCGCCACCAGAAGGTGATCGAGGAAGCGCCCGCACCCGGCATGGACGAGGCGACCCGCGCCGCGGTCTGCGCCGCGGCGGTCAAGGCGGCGCATGCGGTCGATTACGTCGGCGCGGGCACGATCGAGTTCATCGCGGACGCGAGCGAGGGCCTGCGCGCCGATCGCATCTGGTTCATGGAGATGAACACCCGCCTTCAGGTCGAGCATCCGGTGACCGAGGCGATCACCGGGCAGGACCTGGTCGAATGGCAGCTCCGCGTCGCGAGCGGCGAGCCGCTGCCTTGCACGCAGGACGAGTTCACCATCACCGGTCATGCGATCGAGGCGCGGCTCTACGCCGAGGATCCGGCCAAGGGCTTCCTGCCTTCGATCGGCACGCTGGAGGCGTTCGACCTCGGCAATGACGTCCGCGTCGACACCGGCGTCGAGCAGGGCAGCGTCATCTCGCCCTTCTACGATCCGATGATCGCCAAGCTGACCGCGCACGGCGAAACGCGCGAGGACGCGCGCGAGCGGCTCGCCGACGCGCTCGACGAGGCGGTGGTGTGGCCGGTCCGCTCCAACGCGGGCTTCCTGGTCGAGGCGCTCGACCATCCCGATTTCGCCGCCGGCCGCGTCGACACCGGGTTGATCGCGCGCGAGGGCGACGCGCTGATGCCGCCCGCCTATCCGAGCGAGGAAGCGCTGACCGCCGCCGCTGCCGAACTCGCCGGTCCCGCGCTGCTCGCCGGCTTCCGCTTGAACGCGAGCCCGCGCCGCGCCGCCCGTTTCCTGCTCGATGGCGAGGGCGTGGACATCGACTTCACCGACGCCGAGGAGGCGGAGGAAGCGGTCACCACCAGCGTGCTGATCAGCGAGGGCGGGCAGACCTGGGCGCTCGCCCCGTTCCGCGCGAGTGGCGCGGCAGCGGGTGGGGCAGGTGACGGCGCGATCCTGTCGCCGATGCCCGGCCGCGTCATCGCTGTCGAGGTTGCGGCGGGCGCGAGCGTCACCAAGGGGCAGAAGCTGCTGACGCTTGAGGCGATGAAGATGGAGCACAGCCTCGTCGCGCCGTTCGACGGCACCGTCGCCGAACTCAACGCCGAGGCCGGCGGGCAGGTGACCGAGGGCGCGCTGCTGGCGCGGATCGAGGCGGTCGCCGGCTGAACCTGTCATCCCGGGCTTGACCCGGGATCCCGCTTCTTCTGGCGAACCGAGCTAGGGAGCAGGATCCCGGATCAAGTCCGGGGTAACGAGGGGACTCGCTCGTCCAGTGGCTCCACGACCAGCACACCCGCGTCGACCGCCACCACCCGCGCACGCGCCCCCGCGGGCAGCTCGGGTCCCCGCGCCGGCCACACACCGTCACCCAGGATCACGCGCCCCGAGCCATGCTCGATCGCGCGCTCCACCGTCACCACCGCGCCGATCAGCCGCGCCGCGGGATCGTTCAACCGAGCCGCGTCGCCCTCGACCGGATAGTCGCGATACCAGCGCCGCCCGACCAGCACGGTAACCGCGCTCCACGCCGCGAACGCGCCGATCTGCGCGGCGAGCGGCAGGTCGGGCAGTGCCAGCAGGGCCACGCCGACGATCGCCGCCGCCACCGCGACGAAGACGAGGAACACGCCGGGCACGACCAGCTCGGCGATCCCGAGCAGCAGCGCCGCGATCAGCCACGCGCCCGCGCCATTCAGGTCGCCCCAGTTCATTTCTGTTCAGCCGTGTCCCCGCCGGCCGCGTTCCCGCCAGCCGCGCCTCCACCGATCCGGGGCACGCTCGCGGTTGCGTCACGCGCCGGTTTGTCCTTCTTCGCGCCCGTCGGGTTCTGCGGCGACAGGGCATCGCGCGCCAGCTCGCCGATACCGCCCAGCGTCCCGATCAGCTGCGTCGCCTCGACGGGGAACAGGATCGTCTTGGCATTCGGGCTGGTCGCGAACTTGCCCACTGCCTCGACGTATTTCTGCGCGATGAAGTAATTGAGCGACTGCGTACCCCCACTTTCGATCGCTTCCGACACGACCTGCGTCGCGCGCGCCTCGGCCTCGGCCGCGCGCTCGCGTGCCTCCGCGTCACGGTAAGCCGATTCGCGCCGCCCCTCGGCCTCCAGGATGCGCGCCTGCTTCTGCCCCTCGGCGCGCAGGATTTCGGACGCGCGGCTGCCTTCGGCCTCGAGAATATTGGCGCGCTTCTCGCGCTCCGCCTTCATCTGACGTCCCATCGCGGCGACGATGTCGGCGGGCGGGCGGATGTCCTTGATCTCGACGCGCGTGATCTTGACGCCCCAGGGCACCGTCGCGTGATCGACCACCGATAGCAGTCGTGCATTGATCTCGTCGCGCTTCGACAGCGTCTCGTCCAGGTCCATCGACCCCATCACCGTGCGCAGGTTGGTGGTGGTGAGCTGCAACAGCGCGACGTACAGGTCGGATACCTCATACGCCGCCTTGGGCGCGTCGAGCACCTGGAAGAACACCACGCCGTCGGTCGAGACGATCGCATTGTCCTTGGTGATGATCTCCTGCCCCGGAATGTCGATCACCTGCTCCATCATGTTCACCTTGCGGCCGACACGGTAAAAGAAAGCGGGGTAGAAGTTGAAACCGGGCGAGGCGGTGGTGGTGTAACGCCCGAAATGCTCGATCGTATATTGGTAACCCTGGCGCACGATCTTGATGCTGCTCATCAGGTAAAACAGCACCAGCACGAGCAGCAGCGCGGCAATCGTCGTCAGCATGTCCATCTCCCCCACCCAAGTCCCCACCGGGTGTGTCCCCCGATCATAGCGCCGCCGTCAGCCCGGACCTAGCGAAACCGGACAAACGCGGTTACATGGCCCGCCACTCCTCCCCCTCGACAGGATTCGGCGTTCCCATGGATATCCGCCTCGGGCTTACCTTCGACGACGTGCTGCTCGTGCCGGCGGCTTCCGAGGTACTGCCGACCGACGCCGACACCCGTACCCGCGTGACGCGCGACATTGCGCTCAACATCCCCGTGCTCTCCTCGGCGATGGACACGGTGACCGAGGCCGACATGGCGATCGTCATGGCCCAATTGGGCGGGATGGGCGTGCTACACCGCAACCTGACCGTCGAGGAACAGGTCGCCGCCGTCCGCGCGGTCAAACGGTTCGAGAGCGGGATGGTCGTCAACCCGATCACCATCACGCCGCAGGCGACGCTCGCCGACGCGCAGGCGCTGATGGCGGCGAACCGCATCAGCGGCATCCCGGTTGTCGAGGCGGACGGCAAGCTCGTTGGGATCCTGACCAACCGCGACGTGCGCTTCGCCGAAAATCCCAAGCAACCCGTCGCCGAATTGATGACGCGCGACAATCTCGCCACCGTCTCGGCAGGCGTCGGGCAGGAGGAGGCACGCCGCCTGCTCCATCAGCGCCGGATCGAGAAGCTGCTGGTCGTCGACGACGCCTATCGCTGCGTCGGGCTGATCACGGTCAAGGACATCGAGAAGGCGGTCACCTATCCGGACGCGACCAAGGACGCCGCCGGCCGGCTGCGCGTCGCCGCCGCGACGACGGTCGGCGACAAGGGTTTCGCGCGGACCGAGGCCTTGGTCGACGCCGAATGCGACCTCGTCGTCATCGACACGGCGCACGGTCACAACCGCGACGTCGCACGCGCGGTCGAGCGCGTGAAGAAGTTATCGAACTCGGTTCAGGTCATCGCCGGCAACGTCGCCACGGCCGAGGCGACGCGCGCGCTGATCGAAGCGGGCGCGGACGGGATCAAGGTCGGGATCGGCCCGGGTTCGATTTGCACCACCCGCGTCGTCGCCGGCGTCGGCGTGCCGCAGCTGACCGCGGTGATGGACTGCGCGGAAGCCGGTGAGAAGCTCGGCGTCCCCGTCATCGCCGATGGTGGGCTGCGCACCTCGGGGGATCTCGCCAAGGCGCTGGCGGCGGGGGCGGCGACTTGCATGGTCGGCTCGCTGCTCGCCGGCACCGAGGAAGCGCCGGGCGAAACCTTCCTTTATCAAGGACGTGCGTACAAATCCTATCGCGGCATGGGAAGCGTCGGCGCGATGGGCCGCGGCTCGGCCGACCGCTATTTCCAGGGCGAGGTCCGCGACCAGTTGAAACTAGTGCCCGAGGGGATCGAGGGGCAGGTGCCGTACAAGGGCCCGGCACGCGACGTGATCCATCAGCTCGTCGGTGGCATCAAGGCGGCAATGGGCTACACCGGTGCGGCGACGATCCGTGACCTGCAGCAGCGCGCCAATTTCGTCCGCATCACGGGTGCGGGGCTGAAGGAAAGCCACGTCCACGACGTGACGATCACGCGCGAGGCACCCAATTATCCGACGCGGTGATCCGGCTGCGCTGTCCTACACCGGCGAACGCTGTCATCGCACTTGTTGCGCGCACCGCCTTGCGCGCACCTGCGGGCGAGCACGCGTAGAGCTGCGACCTTTGTGACCTTCCGGACGGATGTGAGCCGATGACCCCAGCCGCACGGACCCAGGCCGCGATCGACCTGCTCGACGCGATCATCGCCGCGGCCGCCGACAACGGTGCTGCCGCCGACACGCTGATCGCGCGCTATTTCGCGCAGCGTCGCTATGCCGGATCAAAGGACCGCCGCGCAGTTCGCGAGCTCGTCTATGCTGCGATCCGCCTGCTCGGTGAGCGTCCCGCGAGCGGCCGCGCCGCGATGGTCGCGCTTGCCAAGACCGATCCGGCGATCGCCGCAACCTTCGATGGCTCGACCCACGCGCCCACGCCGATCACTTCCGGCGAGCCGACCGCCGAGCCGGGGATCGCACCTGCCTGGCTGCTGGAACGCTTGTTCGCCGCCGGGCTCGACGCAGGCGAGCAGCGCGCGCTGACCGACCGTGCGCCGCTCGACATCCGCGTCAATACGCTGCGCACCGCGCCCGATGTGATCGCGCCCGAACTGACCGACGCCCAACCGATCACCGGCCTCGCCGACGCGTTACGGCTGCCCGCCGGCAGCGATCTCACGGCCTTCACCGGCCGGCTTGAGGTGCAGGACACGGGAAGCCAAACGGTGACGCTTGCGGCGGCGGCCGTGCCCGGACAGACCATCGTCGATCTGTGCGCGGGGGCGGGGGGCAAGAGCCTAGCGCTTGCCGCCGCGATGGGGAATGAAGGGCGGATCATCGCCGCCGATGTCGACCGCGCGCGTCTGCGCCGGCTCGAACCTCGCGCCGCGGCAGCGGGTGCGTCGATCATCGACACCCAGCTGCTCGATGCCGGGCGTGAGGGCGACGCACTCGCGCCGCTCGCTGGAACAGCCGACACGGTGCTGATCGATGCGCCATGCTCGGGCACCGGCACGTGGCGCCGCAATCCGGAGGCGCGCTGGCGACTGACCCCGGCGCGGATCGACCGCTTCGTTGGATTGCAGCGCCACGTGCTCGCGCTCGGTGCGCCGCTGGTGAAGCCCGGCGGTGCGCTCGTCTACATCGTCTGCTCGCTTCTCGACGCGGAAGGGCGTGACCAGATCGACGCCTTTCTCGCCGCGCATCCAGCGTGGCAAGCCGAGCGATTGTCGTTGCCGCTCGGGCGCGCGCACGGGCACGGTGTTCGCCTGACCCCGGCGCATGACGGCAGCGACGGCTTTTTTGTCGCACGCCTGCGGGCACCATGCTAATTCGTTGAAACAGTGCCGAAGCTGGAGCCGATCATGCGTTTTACTTCCGTCGCCGTCGCGCTCGGGCTGGCAGCGGCCTCCATCTCCACGTCGCTCCATGGCCAGCGGCCCGACGATCAGATCAACCCGCGCAGCATCGCGCTCATGAAAGAGGCCGAGGCCGCGCGCGCCGCGGGCAATCTGGACGGCGCGACCGACCTGCTCGAAACCGCGCTCGCCGCCGATCCTCGCAACCGTCAGGCGTTCGTCCTGCTGGCCCGTGTCTCCGAGGCACGCGGCCTGCCGGGCAAGGCGATCCGCCTCTACCGCGAGGCGCTGTTGCTGGAGCCCAACGACGTCGACGCGCTGAGCGGGCAGGGCGAGGCGATGGTCGCCAAGGGCGCGGTCGAGCGCGCCAAGCAGAACCTCGCGCGCGTCCGCACGCTCTGCAAGGGTCAGTGCCCGCAAGCGACCGCGCTCGCCGCGCGCATCGCCAAGGGCCCGCCACCGATCGCCACCGCGCTGGTCGCGACCCAGGTCGGCGTCAACACGACGACGGTGACCAAGGACTGATCCCGCCGGGCTCGGTCGCGGTGTCGCTCAGCTGAGCCGTCGCGCGATCGCGACGAACTCAGGTACCGACACCGTCTCCGCACGCCGCGTCGGATCGATCCCCTCGGCCTCCAACGCATCCAGCGCGCCGGGGACGCCGCGCAAGCTCTGCCGCAGCATCTTGCGCCGCTGCCCGAACGCGGCCGCGGTGACGCGCTCCAGCATGTCGAGCCGGACGCCCGCGGGTTCCTTTGCCGGGGTGATGTGCACCACCGCCGACATCACCTTGGGTGGCGGAGTGAAGGCGGAGCGGTGCACCGGCATCGCGAGCTTCGCAACCGACCGCCACTGCGACAACACCGCCAGCCGCCCATAGGCGTCGCTTGCCACCGGTGCCACGATGCGATCGGCAACCTCGCGCTGGAACATCAGCGTCAGCGATTGCCACCACGGCTGCCATTCGGCGGACAGCCAGCCGACCAGCAACGGCGTGCCGACATTGTACGGCAGGTTGGAGACGATGTGCGGCTTGCCCTCGAACAGCGATTGCGCGTCGATCTCGGTCGCGTCGCCTTCGATCACGCGCAGCTTGCCCGGATATGCCGCCTCCAGCTCGGCGAGTGCGGGGATACACCGTCGGTCGCGCTCGATCGCGGTGACCCGCGCTCCGGTCGCCAACAGCGCGCGCGTCAGACCGCCCGGACCCGGCCCGATCTCCAGCACCTCACGGTCGTCGAGATCACCCGGGATGCGTGCGATACGCCCGAGCAATTGCGCGTCGAACAGGAAATTCTGCCCCAGCGCCTTGGACGCGTTCAGGCCGAACCGCGCGATCACGTCGCGCAGCGGCGGCAGATCGACGGCGGGAGCGGTCACGTACACGCCGCGGCATAACGCTGCCGATTGGTCGCGGCCATGTCCGCCATGGCGATCGCCGCGATCATTGCACCCGGATGCGCCTTGTTCTGCCCTGCGATGCCGAACGCAGTGCCGTGGTCGGGCGAGGTACGGACGATCGGCAGCCCGAGCGTGATGTTGACGCCTTCGTCGAAGTGCAGCGTCTTGATCGGCACCAGCGCCTGATCGTGATACGGACAGACCGCGGCGTCGTAGCGCGCGCGGGCACGCGGGTGGAACATCGTATCGGCAGCGAGCGGCCCCTCGGCATCGATCCCCTCGGCACGTAGCAGCGCGATCGCGGGTTCGATCACCTCGATCTCCTCGCGGCCGAGCGCACCGCTCTCCCCGGCATGCGGGTTGAGCCCGGCGAAGGCGAGGCGCGGTCGCGCGATGCCGAAGTTCTTGGTGAGCCCGCGCGCCGTTACCCGCGCCTTTGCGACGATCAGCTCGACCGTCAGCAAGCCGGGTACCTCCGCAAGCGGGACGTGCGTCGTGACCGGCACGACGCGCAGCGACGGTCCGGCAAGCATCATCACCGCATTGTCGCGCGACACACCGCAGCGCTCGGCAACGAACTCGGTCTGCCCCGGATGGGTGAAGCCGACGTGATACAATTGCGCCTTGCCGACCGGCGCCGTCACCAGCGCGCGCGCGGCGCCCGATTGCGCCAGCCCGGTCGCGGTTTCGAGCGCGTGGAACGCCGCGCGCGCGCCATCGGGAGTTGCATGTCCCGGCGCGACCGGTCCGGCATCGTGGATGCTCATCACCGGCAACGCATCGGGGAAGGCGCTGCTCGCGTCACGCAGATCGTCGATCCGCGCGATCGGCCCACGCCACACTGCGGCAATGGCATTCGCGTCCCCGACCACGACGAACGGCGGCAAGGCGTGCGCCGCGCGCGCTTCCCACGCCTTGGCGATCGTCTCCGGGCCGACGCCCGCCGGATCGCCCATCGCGACGACGAGCGGCGTCACGGCAGCGTCAGCGATAGTCGATCACCGCGTCGCGCCGTAGGTCGCGCAGCGCCTGCTGCGCGCGCAGATTGACGCGCTGCTGCTCGAGCTGATTCTGGATTTGCTCTGCGCCGGGCAGCTGGCCCGACACCGGATCGTCGCGGCCGCACAACACCAGCGTGCGCACACCCTCGCTCGGCGAGCCGAACGGCGGCGAGGCCTGACCGACCTGCAGCTTGAGCATGATGTCCTGCAGCGGCCCGGGCAGATCGCGGATGCGGACGGTGTCGTTCTGCACCACCTCGGCGTTCAGCCCCTGCCCGACCTTCTCGACCGACCCGCAGCCCTGCAGCTTGCGGATTTCGGTCGCGAACTGCGCGGTGCGCGCGGTTGCCTGCGCCTGCGTCGTGTTCGGCGGGAACTTGATCGTCATCTGCTTCAGGCTGAGCCGCGCGTCGCGCGGATCGGCGGTCAGCACCTGCCGCTTGTCGACCAGGTAGATGATCGAGAAGCCACCGGGGATCGGAATTGGCCCGGCCACCTGGCCGACCTGCATCTGCTGGCTCGCCGCCGACAGCGCTTCGGGCAATTGCGCCGCGCGTACCCAGCCGAGATCGCCGCCGACCGCGCGCGTCGTCGCGGCGGAATAGTTGCGCGCGAAATAGCTGAACGGTGCCTGCGCCTTCTGGATCTCGCCGATGATCTGGCGTGCCTGTCCTTCCACCTGCGCCTGCTGATCGACGTTCGCAGGCAGATAGATTTCGGCGAGGTGGTATTCCTCGGTGCCCTTGGCCGCCTGCAGACGATCGATGATCGCCTTCACTTCCTCGTCGCCGACGTTGACGAACGGCTCGACCCGCTTGCGCAGGTAGCGGTTCCAGGCGAGTTCGCCCTCGATCTGGCGACGCATCGAGCGATCGGACGAACCCTGTTCGCGCAACCAGGCGGCGAAATCGGTCGGAGACTTGTTGAACTGGCGCGCGACACGGCCGATCGCCTGATCGATCTCTTCCTTCGACACCGTGATATCGGCGGTTTTCGCCTGCTGGATCTGCAGCGTCTCGTCGATCAGCTGACGCAGCACCTGCAGGCGCAACCGCTCGCGATCCTCGTCCGACAGCTTCGCATTGTTGGCAGCCGCGATCAGCGCCACGCGCTGGTCGACGTCGGTGCCGGTGATCACCGTTTCATTGACGATTGCGGTCGCCTTGCGGATGTTCGGGTCGAGCTTGCCGAAGATCTGCAGATTGGCAGGGATGTTGAGCCCGGTGTTGTCGGGCAGCGTTTGATCGTCGACCGTCTGCGCGACAGCCGCACCCGTGATCGCCAATCCCAGGAGCGATGCCATCGCCCGGCGCGTCAGCAGCGCGCCCCTCGTCTTCGTCATCACAAGCGTCTCAAATTCCCATGATGGCCGCGCGCGGCCCTGCCGTAGCCATGCCCCGGCCTTGCTGAACCCCGGCTTAGCGCCCGAGCCCCTTGAACGCTAGCGTCAACAGGTAGCTGTTGCCCGCGCGGATGTCGCCGGTGGTGCGGTAATCGCGCCGCCACGTGAGCCCGAGCTCCAGGCAATCGTCCTCGTACGCGACGCCCAAACGGTGGCGGATCGGATCGAACCCGCTGCTCGACGACAAGACGTCCTCGGCGCGGTCGGTCAGATCGATCACCGCCGAGCCGAACACCGACCAGAATTGCGCGAACGCCGCGCGGCCGGCGAAGCGAACCTCCTCGCGGTCCTGCAATCCGACGATCGGGTCGATGTTGCGGTTGAGCCGCAGATATCCGACCGTGGCATAGGTGGTGTACGAGCCGACCGTCGCGTCGACCTCGTTGCGCCGCACCGCCAGATTGTCCTTGTCGAGCCGATAGCGGTGCGTGAACGTGATGAAGTCGCGCAGCCGGACGTTGGTGCGCCCGACGATGTCAGAGAAACTGTCCGACAGTCCGGTGCCGCTCGGTAGGATGGTGGGACGCGAATCCAGGCGGTAGCTTTGCCCGATGGTTGCATCGATCGACAGGCCGGTGCGATCGAACGCCCATTCGCCACCGTAGGTGATGCGCGACGAATCCTCCCAGCGATCGTAGCCGGGAAAGCGATTAAGCGCGAAAAGGTTCGAATCCTCCAGGTCGACCGCGCGCGAATCCTCGTTCGGCACGCGCAGATTGGCGACATGCGGCGAGGCGACAATCTGCACCCGCGGGGTCCAGCGCTGCGTCCCACCGAACAGCTCGCCGATGAACGGCCATTTGACGTCGATCGCCGCTGCGCCGATCGCGCGCGTCTGGAAACCGTCGAGCCCGCGGTAGCTGGCCACTGCGGTCGCTTCGGTGTCGCTGGTGTTGTAGGCGTCGCCGCGCGCGAACGCGGTCAGCGTGACCTCCTGTCCCCAGTTGGTCAGGCGGCGCAGGTTCCACTCCGCGCTGGCGAAGGCGCGCTGCGTGTCTTGTCCGGCCTTGCGCCCGATCGCGAGGGTGTTGGCCTGGAGCGACAGCACGCCGCCCGCCACGTCCTGTACGCGGCGGCGATAATCGATCTCGGGCAGCGCCACCGGCTGCATCGACTGGCGATCACCCACGCGCAGCGTTTGCGTCGCCCAGCCGCTCACCGCGAAATAACTGTTGGCGTCGATATGCTCGAGCGCGAAGGTGCTGCGCAGGCGATCGTCGTCGGAAATGTCATAGCGCCGCGTGAAAGTGCGGTCGGTCGACAGGCGCAGCGAACCCGACAGGCTCCACTCGGGCGTGAACTGGAACCGCATCGTTCCATCGAGATAGCCGCGAAACGCGCGCTCGGTCGCGGTGGTGAAGCCTGCCGACAGATCCTCGCTGCGCCGGCCCGATGTCGCGTAACCGGCGATCGAGAAGGCGCCGAGTGTGTTCACCTCGCTGTAATGCGCCTCCAGCAGCGGCACGACGTTGGTGAAAAGGTGCGGCGCGATCACCAGCGAGCGGTTCTGGCCCAGCGCGATGTTGAACGGCAGCGTCAGCTCGCCGCCGTTCAGCCGGTCGATGCCGAGGCCGGGCGTCAGCAGCCCGGTGCTGTTCGATTCAGCAGTGCTGGTGGAGAAGCGCGGCAAGCGCGGGCTGGCGAGCCCGAACAGGTTGAAGCGCGCGCCCTCGAAATAGACGCGATCGTTGTCGGGGCGATAGGTGACGCGGACCGCGGTGATCTTCCACGTCGGCTCCTTCGGGCAACCGCTCGCGTCGGTGACCGGGCAGGGCGAGTAGGCGGCGCGGTTGAGGAAATAGGTGCCGTTCTCGTCGCGGCGGCCGTCCACTGCGGCAAGCCGCCCGCCGCGTTCCAGCACGACGAGCAGATTGTCGATCACGCCGTCCTTCAACGTGTCGGTCAGCTCGATCGAATCGCCGTAAGCCACGTCGCCCTGCGGGTTGGTGACTGCGACGTTGCCGTTCGCGACGACGCGACCAGTCTTGCGGTTCCACACTACCTTTTCGGCACGCAGCTTCTCACCGCTGCGCGTCATGCGCACGTCGCCGAGTGCGGTGACGATGTCGGCGTTGTAATCGTATTCCAGCGACGACGAGCTGAACTGCACCTGATCGTCGCCCGCCGCGGGCGCTGTCTGCACGCCGTCGGCCGGGATGCTCAGCGCCGGGTCGGGCGTCGGCGCGCGGTCGGCAAGCGACTGCGCGGCCGCAGGGGCAGACGCGGTGGCGCACAGGGCAGCGATCGGCAGCACGCACCCGGCGAGGAAATCAGAACGCGTCACGTTGCTCCCGTATGGCTATCACTCGCCAGCGGCCGGAAGAGCACGGCGCTGCACATGCGCCCTATCGCATCGCCCGCGCGTTGCTGCAACGCTTTGCCAGCGCGCACGCACGTGCCTATCAGGCACGTCAGAGAATGAGGGAATAGGTTGACCATGAAGATCACGTTCGCCGCCACTCGCCCGACCGACGCCGCGGTGCTCGCGCTCGCGGTGCGCAAGGGCGCGGAGCCCGCCGGGCTGGCCGCCGAGCATCGGGGGCTCGTCACGGGCGCCGTGTCGGGGCAGCGCTTCGAGGGCGAGCCCGGGACGAGCGCGGAAGTGTTCCTGCCCGCGGCGCAGGGAACGCAGCGCGTCGTGCTGCTGGGTGTCGGCAGCGGCGACGATGCGGCCTATGAGCGCGCGGGCGGCGCACTTGCAGCGAAGCTGCTCACCGCGGGCGCACCGACGGTCGTCGCCGATTTGTCGGGCGCCGATGCGGCCTGCGCCGCCCGGTTCGCCGCCGGCGCATCGCAGCGCAGCTGGCGCTTCGACGAATATCGCACGCGCATGACCGCCAAGCAGAAGCCGACGCTCGAAGAGCTGGTGGTGGTCAGCGACGCGAGTGACGTCGACGCAGCATGGCACGACCGTGACGCGGTGACGCGGGGCCTGGGGCTCGCGCGGACGCTCGCGACGCTGCCGCCGAACATCCTCTACCCCGAAAGCTTCGTCGAGCGCGTGACCGCGGCGGTCGACGGGCTCGGGTTCGAAGTCACCGTGTTGGACGAGCCGCAGATGCGCGAACTCGGCATGGGCGCGCTGCTCGGTGTCAGCCAGGGCTCGCGGCGCGAGGCGCGTATCCTCGCGCTCAAGTGGAACGGTGGCGCGGCCGACGCGCCGCTGACTGCGCTGGTCGGCAAGGGCGTGACGTTCGACACCGGCGGCATCTCGATCAAGCCCGCTGCGGGCATGGAGGACATGAAGTGGGACATGGGCGGTGCCGGCGCAGTCGCGGGCGCGATGCTCAGCCTCGCCGCCCGCAAAGCGAAGGCCAACATCATCGGCGTGATGGGCCTGGTCGAGAATATGCCCGACGGTAATGCGCAGCGCCCCGGCGACGTCGTCACCACGATGTCGGGGCAGACGGTCGAGGTCATCAACACCGACGCCGAAGGCCGGCTGGTCTTGTGCGACGCGATTACCTGGGTCCAGCGCGAGCACAAGCCGGCGCAGATCATCGATCTCGCCACGCTCACCGGCGCGATGATCGTCAGCCTTGGCAACGAGATGGGCGGGCTGTTCTCGAACGACGATGGGCTCGCCGAGCAAATCCTGGCGGCCGGGCGTGCGAGCGGCGACCTGTTATGGCGCTTCCCGCTGGCGGACGGCTACGACAAGCTGATCGATTCTGCGATCGCCGACATGAAGAACGTCGGCCCGCGCGGCGGCGGTTCGATCACCGCGGCGCAGTTCATCAAGCGCTTCGTCGACGAAGGTGTGAAATGGGCGCACCTCGACATCGCGGGCATGGTCTGGTCGGAGAAGGACGGCGCGACCTGGGGCAAGGGCGCGACCGGCTACGGCGTGCGCGTGCTCGACCGCTTCGTCGCCGACAATCTCGAGGGTTGAGGCAAGGCGCACGCCCGTGAAGGTCGATTTCTACCACCTGACCGCCAGCCCGCTCGAGCGCGTGCTGCCCCGCATCGCGGAGCGCATCCTCGCCGAGGGCGGGCGATTGCTGGTGGTGGAGGCCGACCCCGCGCGCCGCGCCGCGCTCGACAAGACCTTGTGGTCCTACGCACCCGACAGCTTCCTGCCGCACGGGGTCGCGGGGGGCGAGCATGATGCGCGGCAGCCTGTCCTGATCGCACCCGATGTTGCCCCCGCCAACCAGGCGCGCAACGTGGCGCTGGCCGATGGCGAGTGGCGCGACGACGCATTGGCCTTCGATCGCGCCTTCCACTTCTTCGATGACGATCGCATCGGCGATGCGCGCGCGGCGTGGAAGGCGCTGGCCGCGCGCGACGGGATTGAGCGGCGTTACTGGAAGCAGAGCGACTCGGGTCGCTGGGAACAGGCGGCCTAGGCATTCGCGGCTGCGACGGGGGCTCAGTGCGTCCGACGTGGGTTCTTGCGCGTGCCCGAGGCGCCGACTAGGGGACGCGCACTTTCCATCACATCTGTCAGGAGCCCGTGACCGTCATGGCCCCGAACCGTACCTTTTCGATCATCAAGCCCGACGCGACGCGTCGCAACCTGACCGGCGCGGTCACCAAGATGCTGGAGGACGCGGGCCTCCGCGTCGTCGCATCGAAGCGCATCCACATGACCCGCGAGCAGGCCGAAGGCTTCTACGCGGTCCACAAGGAGCGCCCCTTCTTCAACGATCTGGTCGAGTTCATGATCTCGGGTCCGGTCGTCGTGCAGGTGCTCGAGGGCGAGAACGCGATGCAGCGCAACCGCGACATCATGGGCGCGACCAACCCCGCGAACGCCGAGCCCGGCACGATCCGCAAGGAACTGGCCGAATCGATCGAGGCGAACACCGTGCACGGCTCGGACTCGGACGAGAATGCCGAGATCGAGATCGCCTATTTCTTCAAGCCGGAAGAGATCGTCGGCTGATGAACTGGCGCCTGCGACGCGCGAGCGCGGATGATGCCGCGATCCTCTCGCTCGTCGCGGGCGCGACCTTTCTGGAAGCGTTCGCGGGTGTTCTCGACGGCGCGGACATCGTCGCGCACGTCGCGCGCAACAGCAGCGCCGAGGCGTTCGCGAGCTACATCGGCGCTGGCGCGATCGCGACGCTCGCGGAAGCCGAGCAGGGCGCCGCACCGCTCGGCTATACGTTACTGACCACGCCCGATCTGCCGGTCGAGCCGCGCGCAGGCGATATCGAACTCAAACGCATCTACGCGCTCGCGCCGACGCACGGGCAGGGGCTCGGTCCCGCGCTGATGCAGCGTGCGGTCGAGGATGCGCGGGCAAGCGGGCACCGCCGCCTGCTGCTCGGCGTCTACGGCGGCAACGTCCGCGCGCACCGTTTCTACACCAAGCAAGGCCTGTCGGTGATCGGCGAGCGACGTTTCCTCGTCGGCGCGACGTGGCACGACGATCTGGTGTTCGCGCGCGACCTCTAACGGCGGCGCCTAGCGCCCGCCGGCTTCGAGCAGGCCGGCCGGCGCGCTCAGCTCCCAACTGCGCGCGATGCGATCCTCGATTAGCGTCCAGTCGACCTCCTTGCCAAGATCGATGCTGGCCCAACCCGACGTGCCGAGATAGGCCGGTTTGCGATACGTGTCGGGCGCAGCCTCGATCAGCATCGCCTGCTCGTCGGTGCCGCTGGTGCGCACGCACACGACCATCAGCCCGTCGCCGTGGTGATCGACGCGCAGTTGCGCGAACTGTTTGCCCGCGACGAAGAAGGTCGGCTGGCCGTGGCTCTCGCGCTCCTCGCTCTCGGGCAGCAGCAGCGCGATCTCGCGGACGCGGTCGACCGCCTCGTTCCCTTGCATCTCGCTCATCGACGCACGAACTCCTTCAGTACGGCCGGGTAGAGTTGATGTTCCGCCGCCAGCACGCGCTCGGCCAGCGTCTCGGGCGTGTCGCCGGGCAGGATAGCGACCTCGCGCTGCCCGAGCACTTCGCCGCCGTCGAGCTCCTCGGTCACGACATGGACCGAGCAGCCGCCTGCCGCGTCGCCCGCGTCGATCGCGCGCGCGTGGGTGTCCAGCCCCTTGTACTTGGGCAGCAGCGAAGGATGAATGTTGACGATCCGCCCGCGCCATTTGGCGACGAACTCGTCCGACAACAGCCGCATATAGCCCGCGAGCGCGATCCACTCCGCGCCCGCCTCGCGCAGCGCGCCGTCAAGCGCGGCTTCGAACACCGGTTTGCCGATGCCCTTTGGCGACAGCGCAAAGGTCGGCAGCCCGTGCTGGATCGCCCAGGCGAGCCCCGGCGCATCGGGCTTGTCGGAGGCGACCACGACGATCTCATACGCGTCGCCAGCCGCCTCGGCGAGCGCCTGCATGTTGGAGCCGCGTCCCGAAATCAGCACCGCGACTTTGGCGGGCCCGCTCATGCGTGATGCGTCGCGCGCCAGTCGCCGCGCGCGCTCCACGTCTCGGTGCTGCCCGTCACGGTGCAGCCGCGCTCGCCCGCCTCGATACGGCCAATACGGAACACGGTTTCGCCCGCGGCCTCCAGCGCCCGCGTCACGCCGTCCGCTTCGTCGGCGTCGACGACAACCGCCATGCCGATCCCGCAGTTGAACGTGCGCGCCATCTCCTCGGGTTCGATCGCACCCTGCGCCTGGAGGAACGCCATTAGCCGCGGCTGTTCCCACGCGTCCGCATCGACCATCGCGTGCGTCCCTTGGGGAAGGACACGCGGAATGTTCTCCAGCAGCCCGCCGCCGGTGATGTGCGCCAGCCCCTTGATCCGCCCTTCGCGCAGCAGCGGCAGCAGACTCGCCACATAGATACGCGTCGGTGCCATCAACGCGTCGATCAGCAGGCGATCCTGGTCGAACATCGCCGGGCGATCGAGCTTCCATCCGCGGTCGGCCGCGAGCCGGCGCACCAGTGAATAGCCGTTCGAGTGCACCCCCGACGAGGCGAGCCCGAGGATCACGTCACCCGCCGCAATCCCGCGCCCGTCGAGCAGCCGGTCACGCTCGACCGCACCGACGCAGAAGCCTGCCAAATCATAGTCGCCGTCGGCGTACATCCCCGGCATTTCCGCCGTCTCGCCGCCGATCAGCGCGCAGCCCGCCTGGCGGCATCCTTCCGCGATCGACGCGATCACCCGCTCCGCGATACCCTGATCGAGCCGCCCGCTCGCGTAATAGTCGAGAAAGAACAGCGGCTCCGCACCCTGCACGATCAGGTCGTTGACGCACATCGCGACTAGGTCGACCCCCACGCCTTCGTGCCGGTCGTGCTCGATCGCGAGCTTCAGCTTGGTGCCGACACCGTCGTTGGCGGCAACCAGCAGCGGATCCGTGAAGCCCGCCGCTTTCAGGTCGAACAACCCGCCGAACCCGCCGAGGTCGGCGTCCGCACCCTTGCGCCGGGTCGAGCGAGCGAGCGGCGCGATCGCGCGGACGAGCGCGTTGCCCGCCGAGATCGAGACGCCCGCGTCGGCGTAGGTATAGCCGCCGGCTGGCGTTGCAGAGCTGTTGGCGCTGGGTTCGTCGGTCATGGCCGATGCGCCTAGCCACAACGCGCTTGGATTTCCACGCCCGCTTCGCCAAAAGGCGCCGATGCGTAGCCGTCCGTTCCTCGCCATCGCCGCGGCCACCGGTGCCGTCGTGCTCGGCGCGGGTGCGCTGGCGCAGATCGAGGGCGGGGACCGCGGCGTCGCGGCGGTCGACAGCTCGAACGATTACGAGGTCGGCAGCGTCAGCGTCGACACGTCGGGGCCGAACGCGCAGGCGGCGCGGCTCGCCGGCTGGCGCGAGGCGCAGCGAAAGGCGTGGGTGCAATTGTCGCGCCGGCTGGGCGGCGGCGGTGGGCTGGTGCCCGATGGCACGCTCGATTCGCTCGTCACCGCGATCGTGGTCGGCAACGAACAGATCGGCCCGAACCGGTATATCGCGCAACTGGGTGTGCTGTTCGACCGCGCGCGCACCGCGGGGCTGCTCGGCATCAGCAGCTACGTGTCGCGCACGCCCCCGCTCGTGGTGGTGCCGGTCGTGTGGTCGGGCGGCGTCGGCGGCGTGTTCGAGCAGCGCACCGCTTGGCAGGAGGCCTGGGCGCGGTTCCGCACCTCTACCAGCGAGATCGACTATATCCGTCCGCCCGGCAACGGCGCCGACCCGTTGCTGCTCAACGTCGGCCAGACCGAGCGCCCCGCGCGCGGCTGGTGGCGCAAGGTGCTCGACCTTTACGGCGGCAACGACGTGCTGATCCCGGTCGTCCGACTTCGGCGGCAATGGCCGGGGGGCCCGGTGATCGGCGAGTTCGAGGCACGCCACGGTCCCGACAACCGTCTCCTGTCGCGCTTTGCCCTGCGCGCGGAAAACGCGTCTGCGTTGCCGGCGCTCCTCGATGCCGGGGTCAAGCGGATGGATGACATCTACCAGTCGGCGGCGCGGGGCGGATATCTGCGCGCCGACCCTGGGCTGAACCAGCCCGCAGCGGCGACCGAGGCCGAGACGCCGGTGATCACCGACACCTCGCTCGACGATGGCGCGGACACGGCGGCGCAGACGGTGTCGACCGTCATCGTGCAGGTCGAGACGCCCGACGCGGGTGCGGTGACCAGCACCGAGAACGCGCTGCGCGGCGTGCCCGGCGTGCGCAGTGCTACCACCAGCAGCCTGGCCTTGGGCGGCGTGTCGCTGATGACGGTCGCGTTCGCCGGTGATCCTGCCAATCTGCGCGCCGGGCTTGAGGCACGCGGTTGGCAGGTGTTCGGCGGCGGCACCACGCTGCGGATCCGCCGCGCGCCGCAACTGCTGCCGCCCGATCTTCAGCCCGACAATGCGCTTGCAGGGTGACGTGGCAGCGGGTGAGCCGACCGCGATACAATTCCCGTTGCCGCTCGCCTGGCCGGATGACGCGCGGGATGTCGAGTTCCTGGTAACCGACTCCAACCGTCACGCCGTGCAGCTACTGCAGCAATGGCGTGACTGGCCGGTTCGTACGGCGTTGCTGGTCGGACCGCCGGGGTCGGGCCGTACCTTGTTGGCGCAGGTGTTTGCGGCGCAATCGGGCGGGCGCGTGATCGACGACGCCGATCTGGTCGATGAGCAATCGCTGTTCCATGCCTGGAACGACGCGCAGGCGACGCAAACCCCGCTGCTGCTGGTCGCAGCGGCTGCGGCACCCGCCTGGTCGGTCGCCTTGCCCGACCTGCGCACGCGTTTGGCGGCGAGCCCGGTGGCGCAGATTGGTGCGCCTGACGAGGCGCTGGTGCGCGCGCTCCTCGAACGCGGCTCTGCGCGGCGCCGGCTGGACGCGCGTGACGACCTGATCGACTGGCTGGTGCCAAGGTTGCCGCGTCGTCATCAGGCTGTCGCGCAGATGCTCGATGGGCTGGAACAAGCCGCGCTGTCCGGGCGTCGGCGCGTCACCATTCCGCTCGCGCGCGACCTGCTGTCCGCGCTGTTCGGCGCTGCAGAGGACCCGACCACCGCATGACCCGGCCCGCCCATGTCCAGCGCGAGCGCGACGATGATCCGTTCGAGAAGGTCGCTGCCGAGCGGTTCTTCAATCGCGAATTGTCGTGGCTGGCGTTTAATCGTCGTGTGCTGGACGAGGCGTGCAACAGCGCGCACCCGCTGCTCGAGCGGTTGCGCTTTCTCGCTATCTCGGGCGACAATCTCGACGAATTCTTCATGGTCCGCGTCGCCGGGTTGAAGGGGCAGCAGTCGCAGGAGGTCGAACTCCGTTCGGCCGACGGCCTGACACCGGGGCAGCAGCTCGCTGCGATCACCGTCGAGGCGGACGCGTTGATGGTCAGCCAGCAATCGGTGTGGCGCGACATCCGCTACGCGCTGGCGGAGGCCGGCATCCGCGTCATCGGCAGTCACGCGATCGACACCGCGCTCGGGCTCGAGGAGCAGGCGTGGCTGGAGACGCACGTCAAGGAACAGCTGTTCCCCGTCATCACGCCACAGGCGCTCGACCCCGCGCACCCGTTCCCGTTCCTGCCCAACAAGGGCATGGCGGTCATGTTCGATCTCGTCCGCCGCTCCGACAAGGAGCCGATCCGCGAACTGGTCATGCTGCCCAACGCCATGCCGCGCTTCGTGCGTCTGCCGGGCGAGGGTGCGCGCTACATCGCGGTCGAATCGCTGCTCAAGCGGTTCAGCAACCTGATGTTCCCCGGCTATGACGTTCTCGGCGCCGCCGAATTCCGTGTGCTGCGCGACAGCGACATCGAGATCGAGGAAGAGGCCGAGGACCTCGTCCGCTATTTCGCCAACGCGATCAAACGGCGTCGGCGCGGGCGCGTGATCCGGCTGGAACTGGAGACGGGCATGAGCGAGACGCTCGCCTCCGTGCTGCGCGAGGAACTCGGCGGGTCGGACACGCTGGTGACCGAGAGCGGGGCGTTCCTCGGCATCGGCGATCTGGCACTGCTCGCCGACGAGGATCGCCCGGACCTGAAATTCACGCCGTTCACGCCGCGTTTTCCCGAGCGCATCCGCGAGTTCGGCGGTGACTGCTTCGCCGCGATCCGCGCCAAGGACATCATCGTCCACCACCCATACGAGACGTTCGACGTCGTGCTCGCCTTTCTGAAACAGGCGGCGAACGACCCCGACGTGGTCGCGATCAAGCAGACGCTCTACCGCGCCGGCAAACAGTCCGCGGTTATCAACGCGCTGATCGCGGCGGCCGAGGCGGGCAAATCGGTGACCGCGGTGGTCGAGTTGAAGGCCCGTTTCGACGAAGAACAGAACCTCCAATGGGCAAGCGCGCTGGAGCGCGCCGGCGTGCAGGTCGTCTACGGCTTTATCGACTGGAAGACACACGCCAAGGTGGCAATGGTGGTGCGGCGCGAAGGTGCGCAGTTCCGCACCTACTGCCATTTCGGCACCGGCAACTATCATCCGGTCACCGCGCGCATCTACACCGACCTGAGCTTCTTCACCGCCGATCCGCGGCTGGGGCGCGATGCCGCGCGGATGTTCAACTACATCACCGGCTACGTCGAGCCCGAGGGGATGGAGGCGGTGGTGCTCAGCCCGCGCTCGTTGCGCGAACGGCTCCTCGCCGACATCGACCGCGAGATCGCGCACGCGCGCGCCGGTCGCACGGGATCGATCTGGGCCAAGATGAACAGCCTGGTCGATCCCGCGATCATCGAGAAATTGTACGAGGCGAGCGGCGCGGGGGTCGAGATCGACCTAATCATCCGCGGCATCTGCTGCCTGCGCCCCGGCGTCGCCGGTCTTTCCGACAATATCCGCGTGTTCTCGATCGTTGGCCGCTTTCTCGAGCACAGCCGGATCGCGGCGTTCGGCAACGGCGCCGCGCTCCCCAACGACGGCGCGCGCGTGTACATTTCGTCCGCCGACTGGATGCCGCGCAACTTCGATCGCCGGGTGGAGTATCTGCTGCCGATCGAGAATGAAACGGTGCACGATCAGGTGCTCGACCAGGTCATGGTCGCCAATCTGATCGACAACGAACAGAGTTGGGAGCTGAACGCCGACGGCAGCTACACGCGCATCGCGACCGGCGACCGCCCCTTCAATCTCCACCGTTATTTCATGACCAATCCGTCGCTTTCGGGTCGCGGTGCCGCATTGGAAGAAGGCGGCGAGGTGCCGACGCTCAAACTGCGACGTCGTTCGTGAGCCGCGCCATCGACCCGCCGAGCGCGGATGCGCCGCGCACCGCGATTATCGACATCGGCTCCAACTCGATCCGTCTCGTCGTCTACCAGGGTCCGGCTCGGCTACCGTCGACCTTGTTCAATGAAAAGGTTCTCGCCGGGCTGGGGCGCAGCCTGGCGGCAAGCGGTGCGATCGATGCCGGTGCAATGGCGTCGGCGGGCGCTGCACTGTGCCGCTTCGCCGCGCTGACGCGGGCGATGGAGGTCAGTCGGGTCCGCACCGTCGCCACCGCTGCGGTGCGCGACGCCAGTAACGGCGCGGCGCTGATCGCGCTCGCCGAGCAAGCCGGGCTCAGCGTCGAGATCCTGTCGGGCGAAGAGGAAGCCGCCGCTGCCGGTTACGGCGTCCTCTCGGGTATCCCCGGCGCGGAGGGCATCGTCGGTGATCTGGGTGGTGGCAGCCTTGAATTGGTGCACATCCGCAAAGGTGCCCTGGCGGAGCGCATATCCTTTCCGCTCGGCGTGCTGCGCCTGCCGCCGCTGCGCGAGCGCGGACGGCTCGCTCGCCGGGTCGAGGCGCTGCTGCGCGACGCCGGCTGGATCGGCGCGGGCAAGAACCTGCCTTTGTACCTGGTGGGCGGTTCGTGGCGCGGGCTGGCGCGGCTCGCGATGCACCGCGCGCGTTATCCGCTGCCGATCATCCATCAATATGCCATGTCGGCGGACACGATCGCAAGCCTGCGCCGTACCTTATCGCACGTCGGCAAGCCGCAGTTGAAGGAAGTGCCCGGCCTGTCGAGCGGGCGCATCCCGACGCTGTCGGATGCCGCGGCGCTGCTGTCGGTCCTCATCAAGCATCTGAAAAGCAGCGGCACGATCGTCTCCGCCTTCGGCCTGCGCGAAGGATTGTTGTTCGAGGAACTGGACCCCGCCGATCGCGCGCAGGACCCGCTGATTGTCGCCACGCGCGACGAGGGGCGGCTGTCCGGGCGTTTTCCCGAACACGGCGATCTGCTCGACCGCTGGATCTCGCCGCTGTTCGGCGATGACAAGCCCGCCGAAGCACGCCTGCGCAACGCTGCCTGCCAGCTTGCCGACGTCGGCTGGCGCGCAAACCCCGAATTTCGTGCCGAACGTGGCATGGAGATCGCGCTGCATGGCAATTGGGTCGGCGTCGACGGGCGCGGGCGCGCGATGATGGCACAGGCGTTGTGGACCGCGCTTGGCGGGGCAGCGGCAACGCCAGAGGTACTAGCGCCACTCGCCTCGGAAGGCACGCTGCGGCGCGCGGTGACATGGGGTCACGCGATCCGGCTCGGCCAGCGGTTGAGCGCGGGCGTGGCCGAGCCGCTGCGCCGCTCTCGACTGGCGATCGAGGCTGACACGTTGCGCCTCGATGTGGATGAGGCTGATCGCGCGCTCTACGGTGACGCAGTCGCCAAGCGGCATGCCTCGCTCGCGGCAGCGCTCGGCCGGACCCCGGTGAGCAACGCGAGCAGCTGAGCGGCCGACACGAAGTCGTTGCGGTCGCGACGAAGCGCTAGGCAGCGCGCTTTCTCGCCATTAAGCCGCAGGCCATGACCTCGACCAACGATCTTCGCCGCAGCTTTCTGGATTATTTCGGCGCCAACGGCCATCAGGTCGTGCCCTCGGCACCGCTGGTGCCGCAGAACGACCCGACGCTGATGTTCGTCAACGCGGGCATGGTTCCGTTCAAGAACGTCTTCACCGGTCTGGAAACGCGGCCCTACACGACCGCGACCAGCGCGCAGAAATGCGTCCGCGCGGGCGGCAAGCACAACGACCTTGACAATGTCGGCTATACCGCGCGCCATCACACCTTCTTCGAAATGCTCGGCAATTTCTCGTTCGGCGATTACTTCAAGGAACAGGCGATTACCCACGCCTGGACGCTGCTGACGAAAGAATGGGGCCTGCCCGCCGACAAGCTGACGGCGACCGTTTACCACACCGACGACCAGGCGTTCGAGCTGTGGAAGAAGATCGCGGGGCTGCCCGACCACAAGATCATCCGCATCGCCACAAAGGACAATTTCTGGGCGATGGGTTCGGACGGACCATGCGGCCCGTGTTCCGAGATCTTCTACGACCACGGCGATCATATCGCCGGAGGTCCTCCGGGCAGCCCGGACGAGGACGGCGACCGCTTCGTCGAGATCTGGAACCTCGTGTTCATGCAGTTCGTGCAGGAGTCCGACCAGATCACCGGCGACCTGCCGCGCCCCTCGATCGACACCGGCATGGGCCTCGAACGCGTCGCAGCGGTGATGCAGGGCGTCCATGACAATTACGACACCGACACGTTCAAGGCATTGATCGCGGCGAGCGGAGCGCTGACCCACACCGCGACGAGCGGTGACAATCAGGCGAGCCACCGCGTCATCGCCGACCACCTGCGCTGCTCGGGCTTCCTCATCGCCGACGGTGTGCTGCCGGCGAACGAGGGCCGCGGATACGTGCTGCGCCGGATCATGCGCCGTGCGATGCGCCACGCGCACCTGCTGGGCGGGGCCAAGGGAGATGGTGGGGAGCCGCTGATGTACCGGCTCGTCCCCGCGCTGGTCGCCGAGATGGGTGCCGCTTACCCCGAGCTCGTGCGCGCGCAGCCGCTGATCGAGGCGACCTTGCGCCAGGAGGAAACGCGCTTCCGCCAGACGCTGGACAAGGGGCTGCGGCTGCTCGACGAGGCGACGGCGGGTATGGGGCAGGGCGACACGCTCGCGGGCGAAACCGCGTTCAAGCTCTACGACACGTACGGCTTTCCCTACGACCTGACCGAAGATGCGTTGCGGGCGCAAGGGTTGCAGGTCGACCGCGCCGGCTTCGACAGCGCAATGGCCGAGCAGAAGCGTGCCGCGCGTGCCGCGTGGAAGGGGTCGGGCGCGAAGGCCTCCGACGACCTGTGGTTCGACCTGGCCGAGGAAGTCGGCGCGACCGAGTTCACCGGCTACACGAGCGACAGCGGCGAGGGCGTCGTGCTCGCGCTGATCAAGGACGGTCACCGCGTCGAGCAGGTGGGCGCGGGCGAGCAGGTCGACGTGATCGTCAACCAGACCCCCTTCTACGGCGAGAGCGGCGGACAGGTGGGCGACGCCGGCAACCTCTCGAGCGAGAACGGGCTTGCCGCGATCGTCACTGACACGTCGAAGCAACTCGGCAAGCTGTTCGTCCATCACGCACGCGTCGAGGTGGGTGAGATCAAGGTCGGCGACACGGTGCGGCTCGCGATCGATGTGGCGCGGCGCGATGCCATTCGCGCCAACCACTCCGCGACGCACCTGCTGCACGAGGCGTTGAGGAACCGACTCGGCACGCATGTCGCGCAGAAGGGCAGCCTCGTCGCGCCCGATCGTTTGCGCTTCGACGTGTCGCACTCGACCGCGATGGCACCGGCCGAACTCTCCGACGTCGAGGCGGCGGTGAACGCGCAAATTCGCGGCAACGGCAGCGTCGAGACGCGGCTGATGAGCCCGGACGAAGCGATCGCGATGGGCGCAATGGCGCTGTTCGGCGAGAAATACGGCGACGAGGTACGTGTCGTCTCGATGGGGACCGACGAGGAGGGCAAAACCTACTCGATCGAATTGTGCGGCGGTACGCACGCGAAGGCGCTGGGCGATATCGGCCTGTTCAAGGTCGTCGGCGAGAGCGCGGTGTCATCGGGCGTCCGCCGCGTCGAGGCGCTGACCGGCGAGGCCGCGCGGCAGTATCTGAGCGCTCGCGACGAGAAGCTGCGCGAGGCAGCCGCGACGCTGCGCACCACGCCCGACGAAGTGCCGGCGCGCGTCGCGGCGCTGCTCGACGAGCGGCGGCGGCTGGAACGCGAACTCGCCGACGCCAAAAAGGCGTTGGCGCTCGGCGGCGGGGCGAAGGATGCGGCCGGACCCGAGATGATCGGCGATGTCACCTTTGCGGCGCAGGTACTCGACGGGTTCGAGGCCAAAGGCTTGCGCGGTGCGGTCGACGACGCACGCCAACAGCTCGGCTCGGGCGTCGTCGCGATCGTGGCGGTGAACGACGGCAAGGCGACGATCGCGGTCGGGGTGACTCCCGACCTGGTGTCGCGCTTCAACGCGGTCGACCTCGTCAAGCGCGGGGTGCAGGCACTCGGCGGTCAGGGTGGCGGCGGTCGCCCCGACATGGCGCAGGGCGGTGGACCGAGAGGCGCCGATGCTGAGGCCGCGATTGCGGCAGTCCGAACCGCGCTGCAGGGGGGGTGATTATACCCGCCCGCGCGTTGGCGCAGGCGGGATGATCGGCCACGTTACTTCCGCGGCTTGGTCTTCTTGGTCGAGGTCGTCGTCGTGGTGGTGGACGTCTCGCTGGTTGCGGCCGGCGTCGTTGCCGTCGCATCCGCGGCCGTGTTCGCCCCTGCCGCGGGTGCAGCCGCGCCCATTGCCGACGAAAGCTGGGCTGCGGTCATGCCGATCGTCACACCCTGCGGACCCGGGCCGAACCCCGTGATCGGCAGCTTCGCGTCACCCTGATCGGTGGTCAGCGTCACGCTGCTTGCATCGATCGCCTTGATCGTGCCGAGCTTGGCGCCCCCCGTCCCGTATACGCTCGCTCCCGTCACGAGCTGTGAGCGGAAAGCGGCGCTCGCCTGCTGCTGCTGCGCGCTGGCCGCGGCATCGAGCTGCGCCTTGGTCATGGCGAGCACGGGGCCCTGCGCGCCCTTGCCGAGTGAGGTGAGCGGAACCGCTGCCTTGTTGGTGCCGGTGTCGATCACTGCATTGGTGCCGTCGGTGCTGGCGACGGTGCCGACCACGCCGCCGCTGGTATCGTAAACGGTCGCGCCGGTGGTGACGGTGGCAGTTGCCGATGCTTGGGCACCGGCAGCGGGTGCCGTCTGCGCCTGGGCGACGGCGGGAACCAGGGCTGCCGCCGCGACGGCGGCGAGTATCTCGTAACGCTTCATGTTTGCTCTCTCGCGGTTGATGACGGTTAGGAAACGAGAGCGTAACGAACGGGTTCCGACTGGCAGATGAACGGAACGCGCGCCTCGTCCCGCCGTTGGCGCGGCATGACGCAACTATCCGATTTCGCGATCACCCACCGCTGGCCCGCACGGCATCCGGACCGCATCCAGCTTTACTCGCTCAACACGCCCAACGGGGTGAAGGCGTCGATCATGCTGGAAGAGACGGAACTGCCCTATGAGGCGCATCTGATCGATTTCGCCGCGAACGATCAGAAATCGGACGCGTTCGTCTCGCTCAATCCCAACGGCAAGATCCCCGCGATCATCGATCCCGCGGGGCCCGGCGGCGAGGCGATCGGTATCTTCGAAAGCGGCGCCATCCTGCTCTATTTGGCGGAAAAGACCGGCCGCTTGCTGCCACGCGACGCTGCGGCGCGCTGGAAGGCGATCTCCTGGGTCATGTTCCAGATGGGGGGCGTGGGTCCGATGTTCGGGCAGCTCGGCTTCTTCCACAAATTCGCCGGCAAGGATTGGGAGGACAAGCGTCCGCGCGACCGCTACGCCGATGAAAGCAGGCGCTTGCTGGGCGTGATGGATCGCGCACTCGATGGTCGTGAATGGTTCGTCGGTGATTATTCCATCGCCGACATCGCGATGCTCGGCTGGGTGCGGGCGCTACGCGATTTCTACATGGCAGGTGATCTGGTCGGCTTCGCGAATTTCGGGAATGTGTCGGCTTGGCTCGAACGCGGCTTGGCGCGTCCGGCGGTGCAGCGCGGGCTGGCGATCCCGTCGAAGGGCTGATCCAAGCGGGCGTTGCCGTATCTGACACTAGCGCTCCTTTGTTCCCCTCCCGTTCCGCATATGCTACGCGGCAATGATGGCTAAAGCTCAACGTCGCTACGTGTGTCAGTCGTGTGGGTCGGTGTCGCACCGCTGGCAGGGCCAGTGTGCCGATTGCAGCGAGTGGAACACGCTGGTGGAGGAAGCGGCGGCGGTCGTCACGCCGTTTCAGGCGAAGCATAATCTGCAATCGGGCGGTCGTGCTCTGACGCTGGTCAAGCTCGACGCCGAGATCGCGCTGCCCGAGCGGATGATCTTCGGCATCGCCGAGCTCGATCGTGCATTGGGTGGCGGGCTGGTTGCGGGATCGGCGACGCTGATCGGCGGCGACCCGGGCGTCGGCAAGTCGACTTTGCTGCTCCAGGCTGCCGCCCGGTTGGCGCGCAGCGGGCGCAGCGTCGCCTATGTCTCGGGCGAGGAAGCGGCCGACCAGGTCCGTCTGCGCGCGCAGCGATTGGGGCTGGGAGACGCGCCGGTGCAGCTCGCCGCCGCCACCTCGACGCGCGATATCTTGACAACGCTGGGGCAGGGAACACCGCCCGCGCTGCTGGTGATCGACTCGATCCAGACGATGCACTCCGACCTGATCGAAGGCGCGCCGGGCACCGTCAGCCAGGTGCGCGCGACCGCGCAGGAACTGATCCGCTTCGCCAAGGAACGCGGCACCGCGGTCGTGCTCGTCGGGCACGTCACCAAGGATGGATCGATCGCGGGTCCGCGCGTGCTCGAACATATGGTCGACACCGTGCTGAGCTTCGAGGGCGAGCGCAGCCACCAATATCGCATCCTGCGCGCGATCAAGAACCGCTTCGGCGGCACCGACGAGATCGGCGTGTTCGCAATGGCGGGCGAGGGGCTGGTCGAGGTCGCAAACCCCTCGAGCCTGTTCCTGACGCAGCGCGACGAGAGTGTAACGGGATCGATCGTGTTCCCCGCGCTGGAGGGCACGCGCCCGGTGCTGGTCGAGATACAGGCACTGGTGGTGCGGCTGGCAAGCGGGGCGACGCCCCGGCGCGCGGTGGTCGGCTGGGATTCAGGGCGGTTGGCGATGATCCTGGCGGTGCTGGAGGCGCGATGCGGGCTGAGCTTCTCGACCTGCGAAGTGTATCTGAACGTCGCCGGTGGGTATCGCGTGCAGGATCCCGCGGCCGATCTGGCGGTGGCGGCGGCGCTGATCTCGGCGCTCAGCGAGCGGCCGGTCGCCTCCGACGGCGTCGCGTTCGGCGAGATCGCGCTGTCGGGGGAAATTAGGCCGGTGGCGCACGCGCCGCTGCGCTTGAAGGAGGCGGGCAAGCTCGGCTTCACGCGCGCGATGGTGCCGTCGGGCGTTGCCGAAGGCGGCGCGGTGCAGCTGTCCAGCTTTCGCAACCTTGGCCGCTTCGTCGACCACATGCTCGGGCGGGGCTAGTCGCCCGCGGCGGCAATCCGTATCTAGGGCGCAATGAACCTGCACGCCCTCGACATCGTCGTCCTGTTGCTCGTCGCCGCGACTGCGCTGCTCGGCGCCAAGCGCGGCTTCGTGGCGGAGGTGCTGGCGCTGTTCGCCTGGGTCGCGATGATCTTCGCGCTCAAGATCTTCCATCTGCCGCTGTCGCGCGCGCTTGCACCCACGATCGGTACGCCGTCCGGCGCGACGGTGCTCGCCTTCGCGATCCTGACGGGCGGTACCTATCTGCTCAGCCGCATCGTCGTGAACGCAGTCAGCGCGCGGACGCGTACCTCGGTGCTGGGGCCGATCGATCGCGCGCTCGGCTTCGGGTTCGGGGCGTTGAAGGGCTTGATCTTCGCCAGCTTGGCATTCCTGTTGATCGTGCTGGTGCTCGATCTGCTCGGCGGTGGTCCGTCGCGGCGACCAGCGTGGATCGTCCAGGCCCGTACTTACCCGCTGCTGAGCGCCACCAGCGCGTCGATCGCCGACGTGGTCGACCGTCGTCGCCGCGGCAAGCCGCTGTTCTCGCCGCGCTGGCAGCGCGTCCCGCAAGATAACGGAACCGATACGCCGTGAGCCTCGACCTATACACGCCCGAGATCTCCGCGCTCGCGCTCGGCAATCCCTTTCCCGATCGGCTGCCGGACGGCGCCGCGTCGGCGGAGAAACGGTCGCCGATTTGCGGCAGCCGCGTCACCGTCGACGTCGAGCTGGACGAGGAAGGTCGCGTTGTCAGGCTGGGTACATTGGTGCGCGCCTGCCTGCTCGGACAGGCATCATCCACGCTCCTCGCGCAGCACGCGATCGGGCGGACGCCGGCCGATCTCGCGGCGGCGCGCGACGAACTGACTGCGTGGCTGGCGGGCGATGGCGGGGTACCGGCGTGGCCCGGCATCGACATCTTCACGCCCGGCCTGAAACTCACCGCGCGCCACCCTTCCATCCGGCTCGCGTTCGAAGCCGCTGCGGAGGCCGCGGAGCAGGCGGCCGCGCGGGCGGCGCGTTGATGGAGCACGCCGCCGACGGTTCGCTGCTGCGCGACGGCTTCATCCTGCTCGGTTTCGCGCTCGCCTTCGTTCTGCTGTTCCGTCGCTTGGGGCTGGGTGCGACGCTCGGCTACCTCGTCGCCGGTGCGGTGGTCGGCCCGCACGTCCTGGGCCTCGTCGGTGATGCAGAGGCGAAGCTCGGTTTCGCCGAGCTCGGCATCACGATGCTGTTGTTCATCGTCGGGCTGGAGCTGAGCCCGGCGAAATTGTGGCGGTTGAAGGAAGACATTTTCGCGCTCGGCACGCTCCAGGTGCTCGCCTGCGGAGCGGCCATCACCGCGATCCTCGCGCTGGTCGCCCACTTTTCGGTGCCGGCGGCACTTGCTCTCGGCATGCCGCTCGCTTTGTCGTCGACCGCGCAGGTGCTGCCGATGCTGCAATCGGCCGGGCGGCTGCGCACGCCGTTCGGGGAGCGCGCCTTTTCGATCCTGCTGTTCCAGGACCTGTCGATCATCCCGATGATCACCATCATTGCCGCGATGAGCCGGAACCCGGCGCAGGTCGGCGGGCCCTCGGGTTGGCTGCTCGCGCTCTACACGGTGCTGGCGGTCGCGGGGTTGATCGCGGCCGGGCGTTTCGTGCTGGCGCCGCTGTTCCGCTGGATCGGCAATCTGGGCGAGCGCGAGATGTTCGTCTTCGCCGCGCTGTTCACCGTCATCGCCTCGGCCGCGTTGATGGAACTGCTTGGCCTATCGACCGCGCTTGGCGCGTTCGTCGCCGGGGTGATGCTCGCCGACAGCCCCTATCGGCACGAGCTGGAGGCGGATGTCGAACCGTTCCGCTCAATCCTGCTCGGGCTGTTCTTTCTCGCGGTCGGCATGATGCTCGACCTGTCGGCAATCGCCGAGCGACCGTTCTTCGTCGCCGGCATGGCGGCGGCGCTGATCGCGACCAAGGCCGCCGTTATCTTCCTCATCGGTCGCGCGTTCCGCATGCCGTGGCGGCCTGCGCTCGCGCTTGGTCTGCTGCTCAGCCAAGGCGGCGAGTTCGGCTTCGTCCTGCTCGGGCAGGCGCAGTCCGGCCTGCTGATCGCGCCCGAGGCGGCGAGCCTGTTCGGCGCGGTCATCACGCTCTCGATGGCGACTACGCCCTTCCTGATGATGGCGACGCGCGCGTTCCGCGAAGCCCCGATCGACTCGCACGGCGAGCGCGACGGGCCCAAGGCTGATGGTGCCAACGCGCTGATCGTCGGCTACGGCCGCTTCGGGCAAACGGTGGCGCAGATGCTGATGGCGAGCGGCGTGCCAGTCACGCTGATCGACAGCGACATCGAGATGATCGATGTGGCGGCGGAGTTCGGTGCGAAGGTCTATTTCGGCGACGGCACCCGGCTCGATCTGCTGCGGCAGGCCGGCGCATCTGAGGCCGAGCTGATCCTCTTCTGCATGGATGGCGACCAGATCGACGCCGACTGGCTGGAAAGCGTGCATGAGGCGTTCCCGAACGCCGCGGTGTACGTCCGTGCTTTCGACCGGCGCGCGCTGATCAAGCTCAAGAACGGTCCGGCGCGCTACGTCGTGCGCGAAGTGCTCGAGTCGGCGGTGAAGATGGCACGGCTCGCGATGCAGGGACTGCACATCTCGACCGAGGAGATCGACCGCGCCGAGGACATGTACCGCTCGCGCGATCGTGAGCGCTTGCGGTTGCAGATCGAGGCGGGCGACATCCGCGCCGCGCGCGAACGGATCATCACGCAGACAGAGCGCGATACGACGCCGATCAATCCCGGCACCGGAGTGGTGACATGAACCTGCTGATGCTTCTTGCGGCGCTGTCGGGCGGGCTCGCCGTCGGCGCGGGCGCCTTCGGCGCACATGGCGCGAGTGGTGAGGCGGCCGAGTGGCTGAAGACCGGCGGGCAGTACCAGCTCATCCACGCGGTCGCTGCACTGGTCACGATGCGGCTCGACGCGCGCGGACCCGGCTGGCTGTTCGTCACGGGAAGCGCGATCTTCGCGGGCACGTTGTACCTGATGGCAGTGGGTGCGCCGCGCTGGTTCGGCGCGATCACGCCGATCGGGGGCACCGTGCTGATCGCCGGATGGCTGTGGCTCGCCTGGATCGCGGCGCGCGGCGGCTGAGATCAACGCACCGGTGAGGCGGGTTGGACGTCCTGCGTCTCGCTGCGCTGCGGGTTGCGGATCGACGGGCGTAACCGCGCGAGGCTGCACAGGCCCGCGACCAGCGCCAACCCCGCGGCGACCAGCGGCGGCGTGCTGCTCGCGCCGACGCCGAATGCGAGTAGCGCCGCAACCAGCGTCGCGCCGGTCGTCTGCCCCACCAGCCGCACCGTGCTGACCAGCCCGCCCGCCGCCGCTGCGCGCTCGCGCGGGGCGGATCCGATGATCAGGCGTGCATTGGGCGGCAGGAACGTGCCGAACCCCGATCCGCACAGCGCCATGCGCCATGCAATGTCGAAATAGCTAGGGTCGGCCGGCATATAGGCGAGGAGCGCGAGCGCGGTGATCGAGATCGCCATCCCGATCCCGCCGAGCAGGCCAGCGGGCACGCGGTCGGACAACCAGCCGGCGAGCGGCGCGACGATCATGTTGGTCAGCGGCCACGGTGCGATCGCCGCGCCGACCTCCGCGGCCGAGAAGCCATAAGCGTGGGTGAGCCGGAACGGCGTCGACAGCAGCAAGGTCATCGAAGCAGTGAACGCTGTGAATGCACCGATCGCCGACAGCGCGATCACCGGGCGGCCGAGCAGGTCGATCGGCAGGATCGGGCTCTCCGCACCGCGCTCGCGCCGGACGAAATAAACGCCGACGACGATACCCAGCAGCACGATGGCGCCCGACACCACCGGGCTGTCCCCGTGGACCGCGCTCTCCAGCCCACCGATCACCAAACCGAACATCGCCGCGCACATCACCGCACCGGCAAGATCGAAGTGGCGGTCGCGCGGCGGCGGGTTGGGCAGCGCGCGTCCGAGCACGAGCGAGCCGATCGCGAACGGAATCGCGCTGGCGAACACCCATGGCCACGGCGCCACCGCGAGCACGAGGCCACCGATCGTCGGCGCCGCCGCGGCCGAGCTCGACACGATCACCGAATTGATGCCGAGCCCGCGGCCCAGTTGCTTCGTCGGATAGGTCTGGCGGATCAGCGCGCTCGCCACCGCCAGCGCGCCCGCCGCGCCGATCGCCTGCGCCGCGCGCACCACCAGCAGGAACGGCAGGCTTTTGGCGGAAAAGCATAGCAAGGTCGCGACGGTGAAGATCAACTGGCCAAGCTGGTACATGCGCTTCAGCCCGATCCGCTCGCCAAGCCCCGCGAACGGCAGCATCAGCATGACGAGCATCAACTGATAGACCGTGACGATCGAGACGACCGAGCTGGAGGTGACCCCTAGGTCGCGCGCGATCGTCGGCAAGGCGACGTTCGCCACGCCGCCATCGATGATAACCAGCGCGGTACCGAAGCACAGCGCCGCGATCGCGGCGAAACGCCGGGGTGTCGGCAAACCGTCGGGCTGCTCGGGGACAGGGGGATTACGCTCCATTGCCCTGCCAATGCCGCAGCGTCACAATGGTGCCAAGCTGTACGGAGCACTGAATGATCCTGCTTTCCCTCGCAATGGTTGCGGCCGCCCAGGCGACCACCCACAACAAGCCGATGACGAAACCTGCCGCGGCCACGCCCGCCTCGACCCCCGCCGTCCAGAATGACGATCCCTACATCTGGCTGGAGGACAAGGACGGGGCGAAGCCGCTCGCCTGGGTAGCGGCGGAAAATGCGCGCACGCTGCCGCGGCTGCAGAACGATCCCCGTTACAAGCAATTCTACGCCGAGGCGCTGGCGATCGCGTCGGCGAAGGACCGGATCGCGATGCCGATGCAACTGCACGGCCGCCTCTATAATTTCTGGCGCGACGCCGATCATCCGCAGGGTGTGCTGCGCTGGACGACCAAGCAGGGCTATGCCGCGAGCGAGCCGGCCTGGACGATCGCGCTTGACCTCGACGCGCTCAGCCGGACCGAGAACAAGAAATGGGTTTGGAAGGGGCTGACCTGCCTCGAACCGGACGAGCGTCGCTGCCTGGTGGCGCTGTCGGAGGGCGGCGAGGACGCGGTGACCTACCGCGAGTTCGATCTGGAAACCGGCGCGTTCGTGGCGAACGGTTTCAATCTGCCGACCTCGAAGCAGGGTGCCGACTGGATCGATGCCGACACGCTGATCGTTTCTCGCGATTGGGGTCCGGGTACGATGACCGGCTCGGGCTACCCCTTCGTCGTCAAACGCGTGAAGCGTGGCCAGCCGCTGTCGCAGGCTGAGGAAATCTATCGCGGCAAGCCCGAAGACCAGCTCGGCACCTACGGCATGGTGATGGAGGATGGGTCGGGCAACCGCGTCGTCATGGTGCAGCGCCGCCCGACCTTCTTCGGCGGCGAGACGTTGGTCGAGCATGACGGCAAGCTGGTGAAGCTCGACGTACCCGCCCGCACGTTCGCGAGCGGCATGGTCGACGGGCACGTCATCTTCGAGACGAGCGATCCCTGGGGCGCGATCCCCGCAGGCGCCATCGCCTCGGCCCCGCTCGGTGAGGTGGTGAAGGGCCGCTTCACGCCGCAGCTCGTCTTCGCGCCGACCCCGCGTCAGTCGGTCGACCGCGTGACCACCACGCGCGGTCACGTGATCGCCAGCGTGTACGACAACGTGCGCGGCCGCGCGATCGTGTTCACGCACGGCGCGGGCGGGTGGACGCAGCGCCAGCTCGCCTTGCCCGACAATGCGTCGGTCGGCGTCGCGAGCGCGACCGATCACAGCGACGACGCCTATCTGACCGTCACCAGTTTCCTTGCTCCCACGACCTTGTGGTCGGCGTCGGCGAACGGCACCGCCGCGCCGCAGCAGGTGAAGGCGCTGCCCGCGCGCTTCGATGCGTCCGGGCTCGTGTCCGAACAGTTCGAGGCGGTATCGAGCGACGGGACGAAGATCCCCTATTTCGTCGTCCGTGCCCGGAACGCGCCACTCGACGGCAGCACGCCGACGCTCATGACGGCGTACGGCGGTTTCCAGTCATCGATGACACCCAGCTACGCCGCACTTACGGGCAAGCTGTGGCTGGAGCGCGGCGGCGCCTATGTGCTCGCCAACATCCGCGGTGGTGGCGAGTTCGGTCCGGCATGGCACGATGCGGGACGCAAGACCAAACGTCAGATCATCTACGACGATTTCGCCGCGGTCGCGCGCGACCTGTTCGCGCGGCGGCTCACCAGTCCGGCGAAGCTCGGTATCTACGGTGGCTCGAATGGCGGCCTGCTGATGGGGGTCGAGTTCAACCAGCACCCCGACATGTGGAGGGCGGTGACGATCCAGGTGCCGCTGCTCGACATGATTCGCTACGAACAGATCGCGGCGGGCGCGTCGTGGGTCGACGAATATGGTTCGGTGAGCGTGCCCGAGGAGCGCGCGTTTCTCCAGAAGATCTCGCCGTACCAGAACCTCAAGCGCGGCGTGACCTATCCCGAGCCGTACATCTGGACGACGACCAAGGACGATCGCGTCGGCCCGCAGCACGCGCGCAAATTCGCCGCGCGAATGAAGGAATATGGACTGCCCTACCTGTTCTACGAGGACACCGCCGGCGGTCACTCGGGCGATGCCGACATCGAGCAGGGCGCACGGCTCAACGCGCTGCAGATGACCTATTTCGCGCAGAAGCTGATGGTGCCGCCGGCGGCGAAATGATCGACACCGTGCGGCGAGCGGCGGAAACCCGCCGTTTCGTCGCACGTTCTTGCTGCACCGCAGCGAGTGCGGCTATGATAGGTGAATGACGTTGACCATCAGTGAGGATCGCCCCGTTGCGGCTATTCCGGACACGATGCCGCTCGTGTTCGAAGCCATCGTGAAGCAGCAGGCGATCGCGGCCAGTTACAATCGCGGCGCGGTGACGCTCGCGCCGCATATCGTCTACACCAAGCATGGCGAAATCTACCTCGACGCGCTGACCCTCGAACGTGACGGTCAGCCGCCGCGCGAGGCGAAGATCGGCGCGTTCAAGCTGACCGGGCTGACCGGGCTGCGCGTCACGCCCCGGCGTTTCGCGGCAAGCGCGCTGTTCGATGCGAAGGACGGCAAGTACGACGGAGTGACGCTGCTCGCGATCGAGCAGTGAGCGAGACGACGGCCCGGCGGGTCGGGCGATGGCTCCTCATCGGCTTCTACGGGCTTGCCGGGATCGGCCATCTCTATTTCACGCAGGCGATGGTGCGGATCGTGCCTGGGTGGGTACCGCAGCCGCGCTTGGTCGTGCTCGCGACCGGCATCTGCGAGTTGATCGGTGCGGTTGCGCTGACCACCCACCGATTCCGTCGCTTGGCCGGCTGGGCGCTCGCCGCTTACGCCTTGTGCGTCTGGCCCGCCAACGTCCAGCACGCAATGCAGGATCTGTCGCACGGCACGGGGCTGCCGCTCTGGTATCACGCACCGCGGCTCGCATTGCAGCCGCTCATTCTCTGGTGGGCGCTGTGGGCGAGCGGCGCTGTGCGTGTCAGGTCAGCGCGCTGAGCAACTCTTCTTTCGACATCGTCGATCGTCCGGGAATATCGCGCTTCTTCGCCTCTGCGTAGAGCTCCGCCTTGGTCCGGTGGTCGCGTGCCGAGCGGGTCTTGTCGGCGACGTCCTTGGGCTGGGCTGAGAATTGTTTGCCCTTCTTGGTGTCGGCGCGCTTCTTCGCGGTGGTGCGCTGATAGTCCTCGTCGCTCAGCTTCTCGCGTGCCTTCTTCGGCAGATAACGCTCGCCGGTCTTGCCGCTCTCCTTGCCCGATTTGGTGCCCCAATCCTCCTCGGTCCATTCGTGGAGCGAATTGTGCTCGTCCTGCTCGCCGACATAACCGCCGCCGCGCTTCTTATACTCCTGAACCGCCATCTGCGCCTTGCGCGCGGACCATTGGCCCTTCTTCCCGCCCTTTGCGCCGGCGGTGATCTCGTCCTTGACCTTTTCCCATAGCTTTGGATCGGACTTCTCGGCAGTCTCGGACATGCGGCACCTCCGTCGCCCACAACGTAGGTGACGTGCGACGGGATGCGCACGACTGAAATAAAGCCCGAAGCGGGATTATGCCGGCCGGAACGGCTCAGGTGATCGAGACGAAGCTGTCCATCACGCGCTTGCGCCCGGCCTGCTCGAAATCGATCTCGAGCTTGTTGCCCTCGATCTCCGCGATCGAACCGTAGCCGAACTTCTGGTGAAACACGCGCTGACCGAGCGAAAGGTCGCTACGTCCCTTGTTGCCGATGCTGACCGCGCTCGCGCGGCTCTCGACTACACGGGCGGGCTCGCGGGTGAAGGTACGGCTGGTCCACTCGCCGCCAGGCTTGGCACCGAGCGTGCCGGCGGCGCGTTGCCAGCCGGGACCGCGGCCGGTGCCGCGCGACACATCGGCGAACGGATCGGCGCGCTCGGTCCAGTTCGCACGCCACAGGCTCTCGCCACCCGACATCGTGGTTTCGCTATCGATGTGATCCTGCGGCAGCTCGCCGACGAAACGCGACGGGATCGAGCTGGTCCACTGGCCGTAGATGCGGCGGTTGGCGGCGTGGAAGATGACTGCCCGGCGTCGCGCGCGCGTGATCGCGACGTAAGCCAAGCGGCGCTCCTCCTCCAGGCTGCGCGTCCCGCCCTCATCGAGTGCGCGCTGCGACGGAAACAGCCCCTCTTCCCAGCCGACGAGGAACACGGTGTCATATTCCAGCCCCTTGGCGGCATGGATCGTCATGATCGTGATCTTGGGGTCCTCGCGCGTCGCCTCGTTATCCATGACGAGGCTGACGTGTTCGAGGAACGCGCCGAGATCCTCATACTCCTCCATCGCGCGGACGAGCTCGGACAGGTTCTCCAGTCGCCCGGCGGCCTCGGTCGTCTTCTCGGCCTGGAGCATCGCGGTGTAGCCGCTCTCATCGAGCAATTGCCGGGCGAGTTCGGGATGCGGCAGGTCGCGCGCCATGTCGCGCCAGCGCGCAACGTCGCCGACGAAACGGCCGAGCGACTTGCGCGCCTGCGGCGTCAGCTCGTCACTGTCGAGGATGCGCGCGGCGGCGAGACTGAGCGGCAGCCCCTCGGCACGCGCGAGCTGATGGAGCTTCGCCACCGCCTTGTCGCCCAACCCGCGCTTGGGCACGTTGACGATCCGCTCGAACGCGAGGTCGTCGGCGGGCTGGTTGACGATGCGCAAATAGGCGAGCGCGTCGCGGATCTCCGCGCGCTCGTAGAAGCGGAAGCCGCCGACGATGCGGTAGGGCAGGCCGACCGAGATGAAGCGGTCTTCGAACTCGCGTGTCTGGTGCTGCGCGCGCACGAGGATGGCGACGTCGTCGAGGCTCTTGCCCGCACGCTGGCACGATTCCACCTCGTCGGAGACGCGGCGTGCCTCTTCGGGGCCGTCCCACACGCCGATGACGCGCACCTTCTCGCCGGCATCGAGCTCGGTCCAGAGCTGCTTGCCGAGCCGCCCGCCGTTGTTCGCGATCACGCCCGAGGCCGCGCCGAGGATGTGCGGGGTGGAGCGGTAATTCTGTTCGAGCCGGATCACCTTGGCGCCGGGGAAATCCTTCTCGAACTTGAGGATATTCTCGACCTGCGCGCCGCGCCACGAGTAGATCGACTGGTCGTCGTCGCCGACGCAGCAGATGTTGCGCCGCTCCTGCGCGAGCAGGCGCAGCCAGAGGTATTGGACCGAGTTGGTGTCCTGATACTCGTCCACCATGATGTAGCGGAAGCGCTGCTGATATTGCTCCAGCGCCTCACGATTGCTTTTCAGGATGGTCAGGACGTGGAGCAGCAGGTCGCCGAAATCGCAGGCGTTCACCGCCTTCAACCGCGCCTGATACTGCTCATACAGCTCGCCGCCGCGGCCGTTGGCGTAGCGCTCGCTCTCGCCCGCGTCGATCTCGCGCGGGGTCAGGCCCTTGTTCTTCCACTCGTCGATCAGCCCGGCAAGGCTGCGGGCGGGAAAGCGTTTCTCGTCGATATCGGCGGCAACGATCAACTGCTTGAGCAGGCGGAGCTGGTCGTCGGTATCGAGAATGGTGAAATTGGATTGCAGCCCGACCAGTTCGGCATGGCGGCGCAGCATCTTGGCGCCGATCGCGTGGAATGTGCCGAGCCACGGCATCCCCTCCACCGCGTCGCCGACGAGCCGGCCGACACGCTCGCGCATCTCGCGCGCGGCCTTGTTGGTGAAGGTGACCGACAGGATCTCCGACGGCCAGGCGCGACGCGTATAGAGCAGATGCGCGAGGCGCGCGGTCAATGCCGCGGTCTTGCCGGTGCCCGCGCCCGCCAGGACGAGTACCGGGCCGTCGGTGGTCAGCACCGCGTTGCGCTGCGGCGCGTTGAGCCCGGATAAATAGGGCGGTTCAGCAATCTGCGTATCGGTCACGAGGTCCACGTAGGCAGGGTTGCCGCGCCGCGCAATCCACGAGAACGAACGCGGAACGCTGCGTTCCCGACACGCTGCCGGCAATCGCAGCGGCGCTGCTGTTTCCACTACCTGCCCGGGCGACCCGACGGTGTCACGCATCGGTGCGGCTGCCAGCCCTGTCATCAAAACGTCACGGCGAAGGAACAGGAGCAGTAACCTATGGCAAGCACCGTCCTCGCCTCGCCCGAGTCCACGCAGCCATCGCGTGCGGTGGACCTGGACCGACCCGCCCATCCGATCGCCCGCGTGGTTTTCGCAGGCCTGGTGGTCGCCGGCTTCGCTTACGCCGGGGTCAGCGTGTTCCTAGACACCCAGCAGGTCGGCGAGCAGCTCGCGACCGGCGTGTTCCTGTTCCTCGGCCTCGCGTTGCTGATCGCGCTCGGCTTCGAATTCGTGAACGGCTTCCACGATACCGCCAACGCGGTCGCGACGGTCATCTACACCAACTCCATGCCCGCCAATCTGGCGGTGATGTGGTCGGGCTTCTTCAATTTCCTTGGTGTCATGCTGTCGTCGGGCGCGGTCGCTTATTCGATCGTGACGCTCTTGCCGGTCGATCTGATCTTGAACGTCGGCTCGGGCGCGGGGTTCGCGATGATCTTCGCGCTGCTGCTCGCCGCGGTGATGTGGAACCTCGCGACCTGGTATGTCGGCCTGCCGAATTCGTCGAGCCACACACTGATCGGATCGGTGCTGGGCGTCGGCCTCGCCAACCAGTTGCTCCACCGCGGACCCGGCGGCACCTCCGGGGTCGACTGGAGCCAGGCGACCAAGGTGCTGTCCGGGTTGCTGATGGCGCCCGTCATCGGCTTCGTCGCGGCGGCGTTGATGCTGCTGGTGCTCCGCGCGGTGGCTCGTAATCCGACGCTGATGCAGTCGCCCGAAGGCGACGCGCCGCCACCGCGTGGCATCCGCGCGCTGCTGGTGTTCACCTGCACGGCAGTGTCGTTCAGCCACGGCTCCAACGACGGGCAGAAGGGCATGGGGCTGATCATGCTGATCCTGATCGGCTGCGCGCCCACCGCTTACGCGCTCAACCGCACCTTGCCGGCCAGCGAAACGCCCGCCTTCTACGCCAGCGCCGATGCAGCCGCACGCGTGCTGGCAAGCCACGGCGCCGCGCCGGTGCCGCTCGCCCGCGCGCGGCCGGTGCTGGTCGACGCGCTGTCGCATCGCCGCGTCGATACGCCGGCCGCTTACGGAGCCGCGATCGCGGTCTCGCGCGACGTGGCGGGCCGCGTCGCGAGCTACGGATCGCTCGACCGCGTGCCCGCAGAGGCGACGCCCAACCTTCGCAACGACATGTACCTAGTGCTCGATGCGACGCGCATGATCGGCAAGGACGCCGACAAGCACGGCTTCTCAAACGCGGAGACCGCGCGGCTCAAGGACTATCAATCACGCCTGGAAGCAGGGACGCGCTACATCCCGCTATGGGTCAAGGTAGCGGTCGCGCTCGCGCTCGGGCTCGGAACGATGATCGGGTGGAAGCGGATCGTCGTCACCGTTGGCGAGAAGATCGGCAAGCAGCACATGACCTACGGAATGGGCGCCTCGGCCGAGCTGGTCGCGGCAGGCACCATCCTGGCGGCGGATCGCTTCGGCCTGCCGGTATCCACCACGCATATCCTGTCGTCGGGCGTCGCCGGCGCCTCGGTCGCGAGCGGGATGGGGTTGCAGCGTCGCACGTTGATCCAGCTCGCCGCGGCATGGATCATGACGCTGCCCGTCGCGATGCTGCTGTCCGGCGTGCTCTATTGGTTGCTGCTGCAATTGGTGGAGAGCGGCGCGTTCTGATCGAGCCGAGCGTAGCCGCGCTGCGGTAAAAACCGGGGCGGCCCGGATGGAGCCGCCCCGTAGTTCAGGGAAGGGATCGGACGAGGGGGATTGCCCGATCCACGCGGCGCCCAACAGGGGAGAAAAGCGCCGCATCAGCAGACCTAACGCCGCTGTGTTGCGCAGATGTTGCAGGCGAGCGCGATTTGGTGACCGCGGCGACATCTTGCACGTTGACGCCAGCCGCGGCGGCGGCCGATGACGCGGCATGACGCAACCCGCTTCCCACCGACGTATCCTGCTCGCCAGCCTGGTCGGCACGTCGGTCGAATTCTACGATTTCTACATCTACGCGACCGCCGTCTCGCTCGTGTTCGGGCCGTTGTTCTTCCCGGCGGGCGACGCCTCGGTGCAGTTGCTCGCCTCCTACGCCAGCCTCGCTGTCGCCTTTTTCGCGCGGCCGGTGGGCGCCTGGGCGTTCGGCCATTACGGCGACCGGATCGGACGCAAGTCGACCTTGGTCGCGAGCCTGATGCTCATGGGTGGCTCGACGCTCGCCATCGCTTTCCTGCCCACCTACGCGACTGCCGGCATGCTCGCGCCGATCCTCTTGTGCGTCCTTCGCTTCGGCCAGGGCTTTGGTCTTGGGGGCGAGTGGGGCGGGGCAGCGCTACTGGCGGTCGAGAATGCGCCGCCGGGCAAGCGCGGCCGTTACGGTACCGTGCCGCAACTCGGCGCGCCGGTCGGCTTCATCGCCGCCAACGGGCTGTTCCTGGTGCTCGGGCTGGTGATGACGCCTGCGCAGTTCCTTGCGTGGGGCTGGCGCGTGCCGTTTCTGCTGTCGGTGATCCTCGTTGGTCTGGGACTGTGGGTGCGGTTGAAGATCAGCGAAACACCCGCGTTTGCCGCGATGATCGAGGAAGGACCGCCGCCCTCGGTGCCGATGGGAGAACTGCTGCGGCAGCACTGGCGACGCACGCTCGGCGGGACGTTTGGCGCCATCGCCTGTTTCGCGGTCTATTACATCGCGACGGCCTTCGCGCTCGGCTACGCGACCAAGATGCTGGGCGTGAACACGCAACTGTTCCTCAGCCTCCAGCTCGCGGCGATCCTGTTCATGGCCGCGGGCATCGCGCTGTCGGGTATGTGGGCGGATCGCACGACGCCGGGGCATGTGCTCGCCTGGGGATGCGTCGGTGCAGTCGTCGCGGGCTTCGCACTGGTGCCGGGGCTCGGCTCGGGCTCGATCCCGGCGATGTTCGCGAGCCTGGCGTTCGCCCTCTTCGTGATGGGGTTCGTGTACGGCCCGCTCGGCGCGTGGTTGCCTGGCCTGTTCCCCGCGCGCGTGCGCTACACCGGGGTGAGCCTGTCGTTCAACATGGCCGGCATCATCGGCGGTGGCCTCACGCCTGTTGCGGCGCAGGCGCTGGTTGCGCGTGGCGGGTTGCTGCTGGTCGGCGGTTATCTGGCGGCGCTCTCCTTGCTCAGTCTCGCCGCACTGCTCCTGATGCGCGAAGCCAGCGCCCGTGCGACCACGCCGCTGCCGACGGTCTGAAGCTCAGGCCTCCCGGCGCAGGATCGTCAGACGCGCGCGGCCGTACTGCCGCTCGGCATCAACCGCGAAGCCGGCGAGCGCGACGGCTTCTCCACGTCCGGTCTCGATCGTCAGCCAGGTTGCCGGCCCGATCCACCCGAGCCGCGCCAGCTTGTCCGCCGCCACCGCCCCAGCGCCCGAGGCATAGGGCGGGTCCATCATCACGACATCGAGCGGCGCTGGTGCGGGTCCTAACGCCAGCACCGAACCCGCGCGAATATGGGCGCGTGATCCAGCGGCCAAGGTCGCGACATTGGCACGCAGCGCATCCAGCGCCGCGCGATCCTGTTCGACGAACAGGCACGACGCCGCGCCGCGTGACAAGGCTTCAAGTCCCAACGCGCCCGAGCCGGCGAACAGATCGGCCACGCTCAACCCGTCAAAGCTGCCGACCCGGCTCGCCAACATCGAGAAAAGCGCCTCGCGCGTCCGGTCGGCGGTTGGGCGGGTCGTATCGCCCTTCGGCGCGACGAGCGCGCGCCCGCGCCATTCGCCTGCGATGATCCTCACTTGCGCGGCTTTCCGGTGCGCGGGCCCGTTTTCGGCTTCGGTTTGGCCCAGCCGGGCTTGCGCTGCAGCTTGACCGGCCGCTGCGCGGTATCCTCGTCGCTTGGGCGAGATGTGTCCGGCGCGCGCGAGCCCTGCAGTCGCACCCCGCCACGTTGCGGTAAAGCAGCGTCGCGGGTCATCCCGGTAACAGGCGAGCGGGTGCGCTGTGGTGTTTGTTCGTGCATCGCGCCGCGCGCGGGGCGGGGGCTTCTAGGTGCATCGGTGCTCACAGCACCAGCGCTTCGTGGACCCGAGCGGGTGGCGCGCTCGCCATTGCCGATGCTGCTTCCCCCCGCGCGATCTGGACGGATGCGAGCAGCAATGTTCTCAGGTCCGGGGCCGAACTTGTCGCGTTTTCCTGATGCAGGGTCGCCGCGACGGAGCCGGCGATCGGGCTCGGAAACGCTCGTGCGGCGCGTCGCCGCGGCGGGATCGTAGCCGCTGTCTGCACTTGAAAATCCGGCGGCGTTGCCGGCGGGCCTCACAGTGCGCGAGTTGGTGGTGCGGCGCAGCGCGGGTGCGGAGATGGTGGTTGCTGCATCGGTCTTGCCGCGGCTTCCGACCTTGAGCGACTGACGAAAGGCGACCAGATCAGCCACGCGCACCTCGCCGATCGCGCCGACCGGCAGGTCGCCCATGACGAAGGGTCCGTAGCGCGTCCGGATCAGGCGGCTGACCTGAAGACCCAGATATTCCAGCACACGCCGCACTTCGCGGTTCTTGCCCTCGGTCAGGATCATCTCGACCCAGACGTTGGCGCCGGTGCGGCGTTCCAGATTGGCGTCGATGCTGCCGTAGCGCACCCGCTCGATCTCGACGCCGTCGATCAACTCCTCCAACTGCGCTTGCGTCACGTCGCCGTAGGCGCGCGCGCGATAGGCGCGCTCGACGCCGGTCGAGGGCAGCTCGAGCTGCCGCTTGAACTCGCCATCGGTGGTGAGCAGCAGCAGCCCTTCGGTGTTCAGGTCGAGCCGCCCGACCGGCACCAATCGCGGCAGGTCGGCGGGTAGGCGATCGTAGATCGTCGGGCGTCCGGCGGGATCACGCGCCGCGGTCAGGTAACCCGCGGGCTTGTGGAACAGGAACAATCGCGTCGGCTCGGCGGCAGCGACCGGGGCACCATCGACCGTCACGCCGTCGAGCGTCGCGAGCAAGGTCGCGGGCGTGTCGATTATGCTGCCGTTCACGGCGACGCGACCGTCGGCGATCATCCGCTCGACATCGCGCCGCGACGCGACACCCGCGCGCGCGAGCAATTTGGCGATACGGTGTTGCGCGGGTTGGTCGGCCATGTGCGCGGCTTAACGCTGCTTGGTCGAGCACTGTCAAATATTTGCGACCGAATTCATCCTTTTGCGTTGTGCGTCCGTAACGATGGAAGCCAACCCATGTTGTTCGGACGAAAGCAGCGTTTGATCTCCCGCCTGCTTGTCGTGGAAGACGAGCCGCTGATCGCGTTCGATACCGAGCGGATGCTGCGCGAGAACGGTTATGAGGTGCTGGCGACCGTTGATCGCGTGGCGGACGCGCGCGCGCTGCTGTCGCGCGACACCGTCAACGTCGATCTGATCCTCGCCGACGTGCGGCTCGCCGATGGCAGCGGCGTCGAGGTCGCGCGTGCGGCAGCCGCGCGTGACGTGCCGGTCATGTTCGTGACCGGAACCTGCCCACCCGAGGCGCGCTCGCTCGCGATCGCGTTCCTCGCCAAACCCTATCTGGAGCGCGACCTGTTGAACGCGATCGAGGCGGTCGACGCGGTCAAGGCCGGGCGGCAGACCAAGCGCTTGCCGCACGGCTTCGAACTGTTCGTGACCGCCACCTGACACATCACAGGAAGCGCTCGACCTGATCGTGGAACTGGCGGATGCCGGCCTCAAGCGTGCCCAGCGTGACCTGTTTCACCGCACCCGATGCGAGACCCTGCTGGCCCAGCGCCGCGGCGCGGAAGTCCTCGCTCGCAAAAACGCCGCCGTCGAGCAGGTTCCAGCTTTTCTCCCAATGGTGGCGCGCCTTGTCGGTCACGGGCGGTTCGGGGATCAGCATGAAATCCTCGACGAGCACCCGGTCGTGCGACTGCGGCATCAACACCATCAGGTTGACGTAGTCCGGACTGACGATCAGCACCGTGCCCGGGAACATCTGATAGGTGTAGGTGATCGCCGAGCGCAGCGTCGGCCAGTCGGCGGCGCGCACCGCGGCTTCGTCGACCTCGCGTCCGACCGCCGATCGCTGGTGCGGCCCGATCGTGTCCGCGGATACCACACCGTCCTTGAAAAATGGCCCGATCGTCGCCGCATGGAGCCGGGCGACGTGGTAGCTTTCGAGGAATGCGTCCATAATGAGCTTCCAATTGGCGGCAACATCATGCGTCCGGCGACGGAACAGGTGCATGTGGCTGAGCCCGAACGCATCGAAGTCGGCGCCGAGCGCGTCCGGCTCGGCGAAATCCGCGGCCTCGTCGAACGAGAACCAGATCAACCCACCCGCGTCGCGCGTCGGCAGGCGTTTGAGCGCGAGCGCGTCCTTGTCGATGCCGGGGAAGGTATCGGGGCGGGGCAGGCCGATGAGCCGACCGTCGAGCGCGTAGCTCCAGGCGTGATACGGACAGACCAGCCGCGACGCGCAGACTGGTTCGCTCCCCTCCACCAGCCGCGTGCCGCGATGCTGACACACGTTGAGGAAGACGTGCGCCTGCCCCTGCTTGTCGCGCGTGACGAGCAGGGGCTTGCCGAACCCGTCGTGCGGAACCGCGGTGCCCGGTTCCGCCACCAGCGCGGATGGCGCGATCACCAGCGGCACGCGCGCGAAGATGCGCGCCTGTTCGGCCAGGTGGCGCGCAGGATCGGTGTAGGCGGCGGCATCGACGTGGGTGATCGCGGCCTCGCGGCGGCGTCCACCATCGGCGAGCATCTGTGCCAGCGCGAGCTGGCCCGGCGTGGGGCGTAGCGCCCCGGCGGGTGCGTCCATGGCTTACCTCTCCGTCTTTTGCCGCTAGTGTTCGGCAAAAGTCGCGTGGGAGCAAGTGATGGCGGCAACGCCGGGCAAGATCGATATCGAACGGCGGACGTGGTGGGACGGGGTCAGACCCTATACGGAACGCGCGCCGCTCGCGTCACTGGCGCTGGGCGTGTCATCGGCGTTCGCGCTGACGATGATCACCAGCACGCTGGCGAGCCGGCTCGCGGAGGCGGGGATCGACAAGAAGAGTGTGACCGCCTTCGCCCTGGTCATCCTCGCGTACAATCTCAAATTCCTGTGGGCCTGGGTGATCGAAGGCGTGCGCCTGCCGATCCTGGGTCGATTGGGGCAGCGTGTGTCGTGGCTGATCCTGCTGGCGGCGTGCACCATGGCGGCGGCGATCAATCTCGGGCTCGCCGATCCGCGCGTGTCGCTGGCGCAAACGGCGTCGGCGGCGATCCTGCTCGGCATCGCCGGCGCCAGTTTCGACATCGTCATCGATGCGTACCGCATCGAGCTGCTCGAACCGCGACAACTGGGTGTCGGGTCGGGGATGGGGCAATATGGCTGGCGCATCGGATCGGCCGCGCTCGGCTCGCTCGCGTTGCTGGTCGCGGATCGGGTCAATTGGGAGGCAGCTTATTTCGTCAGCTGCGCCTTTGCGCTGCCCGCGGTGATCACCGCCTTGGTGATGGGTGAACCGCAGCGTCATCGTGAAGCCGTGCGCGACACGGCGGGACGGCGTCCGCTCGGTGACCTGGCCCGCGCCGTCGTCGGGCCGTTCGCGGAGTTCTTCCGCCGCCCGGGTGCGGTGATCATCCTGTTGTTCATCCTGTTCCACAAGATCGGCGACACGCTCGCCAACCTGACATTGCGGCTGCTGTTCAACGATCTCGGGTTCAGCAAGAGCGAGATCGCGCTCTACGATGTCGGCGTCGGCTTCTGGGCGCTGCTGGCGGGCGTCTTCGTCGGCGGGATCATGTACGCACGGATGGGGTTGAAGCGCTCGGTGCTGGTCAGCCTGATCTTGATGGCGGTCTCCAACATCAGTTTCGCGGCGCTCGCGGCGGCAGGCCACTCGAACGCGGGAATGGCCGGGGCGATCGGCTTCGAAAATTTCGCCAGCGGGATCGGCGGCGTCACGGTGATCGCCTATTTCTCCGCACTGACCGACCTGCGCTTCACCGCGAGCCAATATGCGCTGATCTCGGCGGCGGCGAGCATCGTCGGACGCATCCTGACGGGTACCACTGCGGGCGCGCTGGTGGAGCGGTTCGGCTACGTCGATTTCTACCTGCTGACGACTGTTCTCGCACTGCCGGGTGTGGTGCTGTTCTGGTGGATGAGCCGATCGGGCTTGATCGATCGCTCGGTCGGCAGCGCCGGCATCGCGGGGCCGGGCGACGCGCGCGACGGTGCTCCCGTGTGACGCGCGTGCGCTGAAGCAAGGCTTGCCACGCGCACCCGAGCACAATCGGAATCTATTTAGCGCGGTAGCTCGTCATTCAGGGCGAGCACTGCGCCCGCTAGATACAACGAGCCTGCGATCAGCACCGGCGACTTCGTTACCGCGCCCGTAGTGCGCGAGACGATCTCCATCGCATGTGTCACACCGTCTGCCTCATCGGTCTCGGTGACGCCCAACTCCCTTGCGACCGCCACAAGCGCCGCGGGGGAGTGAGCAGCGTGATCGGGCACGGAAACGCCGACCACCCGCTTCAGCAAGGGCGCGAGCGGTCGCAGGAAGCCAACCGCGTCCTTGTTGGCGAGCATGCCCAGGATCAACGTCAGATCGTCGGTGACGCCGAGCTGCGGCAGGGCGCGGGCAAGCGCTTCGCCTGCGGATGCGTTATGGCCACCATCAAGCCACACGGGAGCATTTCTCGGCCCGAGATCGACCAGCGGCCCGGAAGAAAGACGTTGCAGACGTGCGGGCCAGAAGGTTCGCTGCGCGGCAATCGCAAGCGCGTCGTCTAGAACATCCAGCGTTCGTTGATGACGCAGCATCGCCGCTGCGAGTGCGAGGTTGTCGGCTTGATGTGAGCCGTGAAGCCTCGGCAGAGGCAACGTCATCGAGCCTTGTACGTCGCAGTAGCGAAGCGTTTCGTGTTGGCGGATTGCGTCCCACGCCTCGCCTTGAACCTGCAGAATGGCCCCGCGCTCGGCGGCTTCCGCCGCGATCACCGACGCGATCTCCGCCGGGTAGGACATGGTGACGAGCGGGACGTCGCGCTTGGCGATGCCTGCCTTCTCGCGTGCGATCAGCGGCAAGGTGTTGCCGAGGAACGCCTCGTGATCCAGTCCGAGCGCGGCGATGCCGCACGCCGCGGCGGTGGGAAGCACGTTGGTCGCGTCGAGCCGACCGCCCAAGCCGACCTCGATCACGCACGCGTCGGCTGGCGTGCGAACGAAGCCGAGAAAGGCGGCAGCGGTCGTCACCTCAAAGAAGCTAGCGCCGATGTCGCCACTCACGTCGAGCACTTCGGCGAGCAGCGCAGCGAGCGCCGGATCGTCGATCAGCGTGCCCGATAGCCGGATACGCTCGTTGAAGCGGACGAGGTGCGGACTGGTATAGGCGTGGACGCGGTAACCGGCCGCTTCCAGCGCGCCACGCAGAAACGCGCAGGTCGACCCTTTGCCGTTGGTTCCGGCAACATGGAACACGGGCGGCAGATGGTGGTGCGGATCGCCGAGCCGCGCGAGCAAACGAGTGATACGCTCGAGCCCCAGCACGTCCGCGCCGGGTGAGAGCGCCCACAAGCGATCGAGTTGCGCCTGCACGGTGGGATCGGCGGAGCGGGCGTGGTCGGGCATGACGCGATGTCCGGATTACGGCGTCGGGAAAAGGAGCAGGCACCGCGCGGGACCGAGCCACCGCGGTGCCCCACGCGCGTCACGCTGCGGCGCTACGCTCCGCACAAAGGTAGCCGATCACATTGGCGAGGCGTTCGCGTAGCTCTTTGCGATGGACCACCATGTCGATCATCCCGTGTTCGAGATAATATTCGCTGGTCTGGAAATCGTCGGGCAGCTTTTCGCGGATCGTGTTCTCGATCACGCGACGCCCGGTAAAGGCGAGCGTCGCCTTGGGTTCGGCGATGTGGATGTCGCCGAGCATCGCATAGGCGGCCATGACACCGCCCGAGGTCGGATCGGTCAGCACGACGATATAGGGGAGGCCGGCGTCGTGAAGCATCTGGATCGCGACGGTGCTGCGCGGCATCTGCATGAGGCTCAGGATACCCTCCTGCATCCGCGCGCCACCCGAAGCGGTGAACACGACATAGGGGGCGTGATCGGCGATCGCCGCCTCGACGCCCTGGATGAAGGCTTCACCCACGGCCTGGCCCATCGAACCGCCCATGAAGGCGAAGTCCTGCACCCCGATCACGACCTTGCGTCCGTGGATCAACCCACGCGCGTTGACGAACGCGTCCTGCTCACCGGTGTCGGCACGTGCCGACTTCAGACGATCGACGTAACGCTTCGAATCGCGGAACTTGAGCGGATCCTCGGGTGCCTTGGGCGGGGCGAGCGGCTGCGCGGTGCCCTCGTCGAAGAGGTAGGCGAAGCGCTCGGCCGGCCCGATGCGATCGTGATGGTCGCACGTCGGACAGACATGGAGGTTCTCCTCCAGCTCCTTGGTGAACACCATCGTCCCGCAGCCCTTGCACTTGTGCCACAGGTTCTCGGGTGTCTGCTGCTTGCCCGCCGGAACGATCGAGGACAAGGCATTGCGAACGTTGCTCAACCAGCTCATCGTACTGCTTCCTTGCGGGCCGAGGCGAGCGCCTCCGACAGACCGCGAACATAAGTGGTGACATGCGTGGGCGCTTGCGAGCCGTACCGCGCCACGATCTCGACGATCGCCGAGCCGACGACGACGCCATCGGCGACCGCACCGATCTCGCGCGCCTGATCGGGGGTACGGACGCCAAACCCGACGGCGATCGGCACGTCGGTCGCCTGCTTCAATCGCGCGACCGCCTGTTCGATCGATGCCTGCTGCGCCTGTTGCAGGCCGGTGATACCGGCGACCGACACGTAGTAGAGGAAGCCCGAGGCACCGTTCACGACCTCGGGCAGCCGCGCGACATCGGTGGTGGGCGTGGCGAGACGGATCAGGTCCAGGCCTGCTTCGCGCAACGCGGGGCCGAGGGCATCATCTTCCTCGGGCGGCACGTCGACGCAGATCACGCCGTCGACACCCGCCTCGCGCGCGGCAGTGGCGAACCATTCGGCCCCGCGCCGTAGCATCGGATTGGCATAGCCCATCAGCACCAGCGGCACGTCCGGGTGACGCGCGCGAAATCCCGCCGCGATGCCGAGAATGTCCGCCGTTGTCGTGCCGCCATCCAGGCTGCGGATGTTCGCCGCCTGGATCGCCGGGCCATCGGCCATCGGGTCAGTGAACGGCATGCCGAGCTCGATCACGTCGGCACCGCCCGCGACCAGGGCGCCGAGGATCGCGGGCGTGGCGGCTACATCGGGGTCACCGGCAGTGACGAAGGTGACGAGCGCCGGCCGATCGGCGCGAAAGGCGTTGGACAGCCGCGTCATCAGATCGCCACTCCCAACGCCTCGGCGACGGTGAAGATATCCTTGTCGCCACGGCCGCACAGATTGGCGAGGATCATTTGATCCTGCTGCATTTCCTTTGACTTGGCGGCGACTGCGGCGATCGCATGAGCAGGTTCGAGCGCGGGAATGATCCCCTCGACACGGCACAACAGCTGGAATGCGTCGAGCGCCTCACGGTCGGTGATGCTGGTGTAGGTGACCCGGCCGATGTCCTTCAGCCAGGCATGTTCAGGACCGATGCCGGGATAATCGAGCCCGGCGGAAATCGAATGCGCCTCCGCGATCTGCCCGTCGTCGTCCTGCAACAGGTAGGTCTTGTTGCCGTGAAGCACGCCCGGAAAGCCGCCGGCGAGACTGGCAGCGTGCTTGGCTTCCAATCCTTCGCCCGCCGCTTCGACCCCGAGCATCTGCACGTCGGCGTCGTCGAGGAACGGGTGGAACAGGCCGATCGCATTCGAGCCGCCGCCGATCGCCGCGACGAGCAGGTCGGGCAGGCGGCCGGTGCGCGACAGCATCTGCGCGCGCGCCTCGCGCCCGATCACGCTTTGAAAGTCACGGACGAGTTCAGGATAGGGATGCGGGCCCGCCGCGGTGCCGATGATGTAGAACGTGTCATGCACGTTCGCGACCCAGTCGCGCAGCGCCTCGTTCATCGCGTCCTTGAGCGTGCGCGCCCCGCTCTCGACCGCGCGAACCTCGGCGCCGAGCAGCTTCATGCGGAAAACGTTGGGTGCCTGCCGCTCGACGTCCTTCGCGCCCATGTAGATGACGCAGGGAAGGCCGAAGCGCGCGCAGACGGTGGCGGTCGCGACGCCGTGTTGCCCCGCGCCCGTCTCGGCGATGATCCGGGTCTTGCCCATGCGGAGCGCGAGCAGGATCTGGCCGACGCAATTGTTGATCTTGTGCGCGCCGGTGTGATTCAGTTCGTCGCGCTTGAACCAGATTTCAGGCCCCATGCCGCCTGGCGCGCTGGCGCGCAGTGCCTCCGTCAGCCGCTCGGCGTGGTAGAGCGGGCTGGGGCGACCGACATAATGTTCGAGCAGGTCGTCGAACTGCGCCTGGAACGCCGGGTCCTGCTTCGCCGCGCGATACGCACGTTCGAGTTCGAGGATCAACGGCATCAGCGTCTCCGCGACATAGCGGCCACCGTAATCGCCGAAATGGCCGCGGCTGTCGGGTTGCTGGCGGAAGCTGTTGGGCGCGGGGACGGGTTCGGAGGTGAGGGTCATAGCTGGCGGACCGATTGAAGGAAGGCGGCGATCTTGTCCACGTTCTTGACGCCCGGTTCGGTCTCGACCCCTGACGAGGTATCGACCAGCGTCGCACCGGTACGCGCGACCGCCTCTGCCACATTGACTGCATCGATCCCCCCCGACAACGCCCAAGCAAGTGGCGGGCGAAAGCCGTCGAGCAGCGACCAGTCAAACCGTATTCCCATGCCGCCTGGTAGTGCGGCGTCCGCAGGTGTCTTGGCGTCGAACAACAGGCGATCAGCCGCCCCCGTATAGCTGTTCGCAACGTCGAGATCGCTGCGCGTCTTGACCGCTACCGCAGCCCAAGCCTCCGCACCCGTCATTCGCCGCAGATGTGCGACGCGTTCAGGCGCGGTTCGGTGAAGCTGGATCGCGGACAAGCGCGCGGTCTGCATGGCGCGGGTAATCGTCTCGTCATCGGGGGCGACGAACACCCCAACCCGCGCGACGTGATCGGGCACACGCGCAGCGAGCGCGGCGGCGTGGTCGAACGGCACATGTCGGGGCGAGGGCGGAAAGAAGACAAAGCCGACATGGCTCGCGCCGCCCGCGATCGCGGCATCGAGCGTGGCGGTGGTCGAAAGGCCGCAAATCTTGGCGGTGACTGGCATGGCGCGCGCCCTAGCAGCCATGACGGCGTCGCGCCAATCGGCTCTGCCGAATCACGGCATCGCGAGGCTGGAAAGCTCGTCGATCGAGATGCCGTAGGTCGCGCAGATGTGATCCCGCAACGCGCGTTTGGCCTGCGCCATTTCGGCGTAAGCCGCGTCCTCGGCTGCTTCCGCCGCGGCGTTGACGGTGAAACGATCGGGAATGAGCGCATCCCAGGTCAAATTGTGACGCTCGGCCGCCGCGCGGACCATTTCGACAAGCGCTCTCGCTTCATCGTCCATGGTGGTGCCCCTCAGAGCGTCGCAGCGATCGCGCGGGCGGCCTGGTCGGGATTGGCGGCTTGGGTGATCGGCCGGCCGATGACGAGAATCGATGCACCGTCGTCGAGCGCCCGTCGCGGTGTGGCGACGCGCTTCTGGTCGCCGGCGGCGGCATCCGCCGGACGCACGCCGGGAACGACGAAATATCCCTTCGGCCAGGCCCGGTGCGCCGCCTTCACCTCCGCGCCCGAACAGACGATGCCGTCCAGCCGGGCCTCGCGCGCCAGATCGGAGAGACGCAGCACGTGATCGTGCGCACTGCCGGCGACGCCGGTGGCGGCCAGATCGTCGTCGTCGAGGCTGGTGAGCATCGTTACCGCGACGACGCGGGTGTCCGGGTGCGCCGCGGCCTTGGCATCCTCCAGCATCGCGCGCCCGCCGCTAGCGTGAACGGTCAGTACTGCAGGTTTGAGCGACGCGAGCGACTGAATGGCCTTGGCCACCGTGTTGGGAATGTCATGGAGTTTCAGGTCGAGGAAGACGGGCAGCCCGATCTCTTCGATCGCGCGCACGCCCGCGGGACCGTTGGCGCAGAAGAATTCTAGGCCCAGCTTTACCCCTCCGACGTGATGACGGACGTTCTGCACCAGCGTATGCGCGCGCGCGAGATCTGGCGTATCGAGCGCAACGAAGACCCGGTTGGACATCAGACGGACTCGGTCATGGTCGAGGATGGAACGGGCGCGGCTGGCGGCAGGCTAGACACGGGAGGCGCTGCTTCGCTGATCGTGCGTGTGCTGGCGAGCGCGCGTTCTGCCGCCGACAGGCGCTGGCGAAGCCGCCAGCGGACCACGTGCTGGTAGATCAGCGTCGGCACGAAGCCGAGCAGGAAGGTGAGCAGCAGCAGCAGCGGCAGGTTGATCTCCATCACCAACCCGCCGAACAGCTGGATCGACACCGTCGTCCAATTGCCGAAGGTGAACACCGCGGCGATGAACGCCAGCAGGCACCAGAACAGAATCTTCAGGAACTGCATCGCGCGCGACGCTATCGCGGGCGGGCAGGTTTGACCAGTCTTAGCCGGCCTTAGCCGAGTTCGCGGCGCAGCGAGGCGATCAGCGTGGGCACGGCGGTTAGACGCGGCTCCTCTTGGTCGAGGATCGCGATGAACGCGGCGCGCTTGATGGCGGCGAGGCGACCGGCGCGCAGTCGCCCGGTGGCCGGCAGGGTAGAGACGGCGATGTCGATCATCCGCTCGGCACCGTGCAGGCGACCCCAGAGGTAATCGTTTTCGCGATAAGCGCGGCTGAAGAACGCGCCGAAACTGTTGTACTGAATGCCCTTCAACGTCGCTTCGGCGCCGCCGCTGCGGATCGAGCGCGCGTCGTCGGGCGAGATGCGATCAACGCGGATCGGGTCGTATTCGTCGGTGCCTTCGCCCTGCAGCAGCGGCAGCGTGGCGACATCGACATAGGGAAAGCCTAGATAATTGAGCAGCATCGCGTGTCGCCACTCACGCGGCAGTTCAGCCAGTGCGGCAGCGATGCGCGCGTCGGTCTGCGCGTCGAGATCGGTTAAGTTAAGCGACGTGCCGAGCGCGTCGAGCAGCGGCGCCGCATCGTCGCGCAGCGCACGCATCGCATGGCGCAAGCCACGATGCGCTTCCGGGCGTCGCGCATCAAGATAGGCGCCGAGCGCATCGTAAACGGCACGGCGCAGCGGCTCGAGTGTTTCCGCGCCCGCCTCGCTCTCCGCCTCGCCTATCCGGCGCGCGAGCAGCCGCAGACGGCGGACGCGAAAGTCGAGGTCGAAGGTGCGCAGAAAGGCGATCGTCGGCTCGCTGCCTTCGCCGGTGAACACCGCGCTGGCGGTGACACCGCGCGCCGCCAATGCCTGATCGATGCGCGCGCGCGTGTTGCTCCAGCGCTGCGCACCAGGTGCCCCGCCGACCGCGTGGAGCAGCGTTGCGACGAACTCGACCACGTTTGCGGTCTTGAGATGCCCGTAGCCCGCGTAGGAGAAGCCGGCGCGTTCGGCCGCCGCTGTTTGCGCACGCCGTCGCCACGCGACGAGGCGCGGTACGGTTGGCCGATCGAGGAAGAAGGTGCGTCCGAACAGTTGCTCGATCTCGCGCTCCACGTCGGGGCGGATCGCATCGAGGATCGCCCGCATCCGCTCGATACGACGCGACCGCTCCGCCAGAGCTTCGAGGTTGTCGCGGATGGGTTGCTGGCGCGGAAGCTCGCTGATCGCGCCCAGGATCGTCTGGAAGAAGCCGGGTACGCCGTCTGAGTTGCTGCCCGACAGCCGGAATTTATTGCCCGGAGAGGGATCGATGTAAACGAAGCGCCGATCGATCTCGCGCCGCGCCGGGCGGTTGTGCAACGCGTCGATCGCGGGGCGGAACGGCGCATTGGCGAGCACGGAGCCATCGATCAGCGCAGTCTTGTCGATCGTGTTGGCGGCGACTTGGCGCGGCAACACACGACGCAGGAACGTGCGTCGACCCGGCCAGTCTGCGCCGCGCGCTGCCAGGACGTTGTCGAGTTCTGCCACGGTGACGGGCGGGAAAGCGCCGGGGAAGCTGGAGGTCGCGCGTGCGGCAAAGGTCAGTTCGGCCGGATCGGCCAGCGAGTCGCGAGGTGCGCCGCCGTCGCTGAAGGGAAAGACGAGGCGATGCTCGGTTTCGGTTACCTCGCGCGGTGAGTGAAGTTCCAGCCGTTCGGGATGACCGGTAAAGTCGGTGACGGTTACGAACAGATCAAGCGGTTGACCAGAAGGCAGCAGCCTTGGTCCACGTGGCGACGCCGCCATCGCCGCGAAGGCATCCAGCAGCATGTGCGTGAACCCCGAGCCCGAAAAAGGCGGCTCGAACCAGCGCGAGCGGATGAAATGCGACAATTTCGCGCGCACCTCCTCGCGTGTCGGCTCGTCGAGATGATCGAGCTGGTCCGCGCTACGTCCGGCGGCCATCCACGCGAGCGGTAGCGCCCACATCTTGGAGAAGCGCGATGCGGGTGCCGCGTCGGCGTCGATCAATCGCTCGACATCTGCCCCGTCGAGCCACAGATCGGTGAGCGGATCGAGTGACTGGCCCGAAGCGATGGCCTGCGCCAGGAAGATACCGTTAATGCCACCCGCGCTCGCGCGGGCGACGATATCGGGCAGGATGCGCAGCGTGACGCCTGCGCTTTGCTCCATCTCGCCCAGCAGTGCCGCGTAGACGGCGGCCGAACCGGTCAGCTCGCTGTCGCGGTCGAGGTGCGCGCGGCTGGCGCGCGCCAGGTGCCAGATCTCCTTGGTGATTCCGTGCATGTAAACCGCCAGGCTGATCCCGCCGTAGCAGACCAGTGCCAGCCGCAGCTCCTTCTCGCGCGGCGCGGCGGGCACACCGGCATCGCTCATGCCGACGCGATCTCCGCCCAGATCGGCAGATGGTCCGACGCCGTGCGCGCGGCAGCACTCGTGTGGACACCGCACGTTATGATCCGCAGATCGCGCGACGCCATAATGCGATCGAGTCGCGCGATTGGTCGGCGCGCGTGGAAGCTCGGACCGGTCTCGGCGAACGCGAACGAACGGGCGAAATCACGCAAACAGCCCGATCGCCGGCTCCACTCATTCAGGTCGCCCATCATTATCGTCGGTTGCGAAGGGCGGGCGGACAGGTGCGCGATGATCGCGTGCGCCTGCCGCCGCCGCCACAAGCCAGACAGATCGAGGTGCATGCCGACGACACGGACTATTTCCCCTCTGATCGTCAGATCTGCCAGCACCGCCCCGCGCGGTTCCAGCGTCGGCAGTTGCAGCATTTCGCACGCGACCACCTCCGCCGACCGCCGCACGAGCAATGCGTTGCCGTGCCAGCCGAGGCTGAGCGCCCGCGCGCCGAAACCCACCGCCTTCCATCCGCCATGTTCGGCGAGGTGATGCTGGGTAACGACCGCGGCGCGGGTACCGAAGCGGCGGTCCGCCTCCTGCAAGGCGACCACGTCGGCGTCGATCTCGGTCAATACGTCCAAAATACGTTGCGGGTCGCGCCGGCGATCGGTTCCGATCCCCTTGCGCATGTTGTAGCTCGCGACCTTGATCTTCATGTCGTCGTCGTAACGAGCATTATTGTCGCGAGTTGCACGCGTGATCGTGGCGACGCGGACCTTGATCCGCTCAGGCCGGCAACAGATTGCTTCTGATTGGCTGCAGCCCGGCCGACGCCGTCACCTCGCGTGTCGGACGCTGGGTCGTGGGCGATGACACAGGGGTGGGCTGGCCGATCAGGTGCGACAGGTCGCGTAGCGACTGCACCAGCGCGAGCCCGCGCGGTCCGGCGATGTAGCGCGGCTCCCAGATGGGATCGAACTTCTCCTTGTAGGTGCGCAAGCCCCGGAAACCGTAGAAGCGCTCACCATGCTGGAACACCAATGCCGCCGCACGCGCCCACGCCGGTGCCAGGCGCCGTCCCGTAATTCCAGACAGCGGTGCGATCCCGAGCGAGAAGCGCTTGAACCCCTCAACACGCGCCCATTGCATCACGTGAACGAACAGGAAATCCATCGTGCCGGGCGGCGCATCATCACGATGGCGCATCAGGTCGACCGAGGCTTCCGCTCGATTGTCGGTCAGCCACAGATTGGCGAATGCGACGACACGGTCACCGATTGTTGCGAGCGCGACGTCGAAATTAGCGAGATAGTCGGCGTCGAATCGGCCTAGGCTGAACCCCTTCTCGGTCTGTCCCTTGGCGGCCGACCATTCCCGCGACACTGCGGCGAGTTCGTCGATCATTGCCGGCACCTCGGCCGCTGGAATGATCCGGAAGGTCAGGCCGCGGCGGGCGGCAGCGCGCTCGGCCTTGCGCACCGATCGCATCCGCGGCGTGTCGAACGTGAGCCCGGGCAGGTCGACGACCGCTTCCTCGCCGTATTTGATGACGTGCAAGCCCATGCCGATCGCGAGATCGAGCACCGGCGGCGTGATCTGGTATAGCAGCAAACGTCCTTGCGCCGCATCGGCGAGGTCGCGGATGCGCCACAGCAGGTCGGGCCAGTCGCCCGGCTCGCCGACCGGATCGCCCATCACGATCCAGCTCGCGCCGCGGCGGCGATACATCAGCATCGCGCGGCCGTTTTCTGCGACCAGGAAGTTCTTGTCGCCGGTGAGCGCGAGCATCGCGTCGGTCCGGCTGCCACGCGACAGAATGGCGCCGACCTGCTCGGGATCGCACGCCCGTTCGGGCAGGCTGGGTGCGGGACCGAGCCAGCGCCAGACCGCGACGCCCGACAGCAGCACTGCGACACTCAAGGTCGCGCGCAAGAAGCGCGGGGCGTCACCGCGTAGCGCGAACCGCCACCAGAGATCGTCCTGATAGGGGATTTGGCGATAGGCGAAGAACCCCGCCCAGGTCGCGCCCGCCACGACCACCGCAACCGCGCCCAGCCACGCGCCCGATAACGGCATCTGCGTGAGCGCGGTGCGACGGTAGAAGGCCGCGCGGGTCCATTGCAGCAAGCCAGCGAGCAGCAGGCAGACGCTCGCTTCCTCGTAATCGATGCCCTTCACCAGCGAGAACAGTGCGCCCGCGACCAGCAGCGCGCGCGTCGCGACGAATGCGCCGTCGAGACGGCGATACAGACCCGGAGCGAGCAGCAGCAGGCCGGTGCCGACCAAGCTCGCCGCGATATGGCTCGCTTCGATGAACGGCAGCGGGGCGATGTGCGACAGTGCGCCCATCCGGCCCTTCAACGACGGCAGCGATCCGGACAACAACAGCATCGCCCCGCCGCTGAACGTCGCCGCCGCCAGCACGAGCGGCGCGATCCCCGTCGCCGCCGCGCGCCCCTCGCGCAGCAGTCGCGCGGAGAGGGTGCGCCTGCGCGAGAGTTCCCGCCCAGCCAGCATCGCGAGCGAGACCGCGAGCGGGAGAAGATAATAGATCAGGCGATAGGCGACGAGCGCGGCGAAGGCGGCGATCCGATTGCCGGGCAGGACCGCCAGCACCACTGCCTCGAACACGCCGATACCGCCGGGCACGTGCGTCATCACCGCCGCGACGATGCCGAGCGCATAGGCGAGAATGAAGCTCGGCAGCAGGTGAAGCGACGCTCCCGGCATCAACACGAAAAGCGCGGCGGCGGCGGCGGTCACGTCGAGCAGCGCAACCCCTATCTGCGCCAGCGCCTGTTCACCGTTCGGCAATGGCAGGGTAAACCGCCACATCCGAAGCGGCCCGCGCGCACGTGCGCACAACAGCACGAGCATGGCGGCGGCAGCGAGGATCGCGCCGCCGGTGACGTGCGCCGAAGCGGGCGAGAGCGTCAGCCCGCCAAGCGTGATCGCGTCCGATCGCGCCACCAGCGCGGCTCCCGCCACCGTTATGATGCCGCTCCAGAATGTCGCGCTCGCCACGCCGATGACGCGCGCGATATCGGGTCCGTCGAGCCCTGCCGCGGTATAGACGCGGTAACGCGCCGAACCACCGGTGACGAGCGAGAGGCCGAGATTGTGGCTGAGCGTGTAGCTGGTGAACGAGGCAAGTGCCGCGGTGCGCCACGGTAGCGGGCGTCCGATCACGTGCAGCGCGAGCACGTCGTACAAGGTCAGCGCGAGATAGCTTAGTGTGGTAAAGGCGATCGCCGCGACGATCTGCGGCAGCGTCATTGCGTGCAGCGCGGCGCGTACCTGCGCGTAGCTCAGACGCGCAGTCAGTTCCTCCATCGCCGCGAAGCCGAGCGCGACCAGCAGCAGCACGACGCTCACCGACAAAGCAACGCGGTAGCGCGCGATCAAGGCGAGCCATCTATCCACGCGGCACGTCCGCGATCCGCTGCCAGACCTGCGACTTGCACAGCAGGCCATGGAGAATGCAGCCGCGCACCCGCATGTTGCCGTCGTCAACCTGCTCGATCAGCGAGTAGAAGTGACGACCCATGTCGGGCACGAACACCGTTCCCGCCCAGCTTCGTGCACCGGTCGGCCGATAATTTTCAAGCAGCGACGTGCCGATCAGATTGGGGACGTTGCCGTCGCGCGCATCCTGCTGCGCTTCGCGGCTCGCCCACACGACGCGCCCGCACAAACGGTTCGCGCATGGTGCGGTGCGCACCGCAACGCTGTGGTACGGGTTGATCCACGTACCGTAGATCGAGGCAGTCGGTGCTGGTCCGGTCGCAAGCGCTGACGTTCCCAGTCCCGCGCTCGCCAAGAGGCCTGCCACTGCCACTATCCGCCGAAACATTGCCATCACGCCACCCTCCCACGTTCGATCCGGGGATTAGCGTGGCGTGACTTGCCGCAGCGTCGACGCTGGCTGAACAATCGGTAATGCTGAAGCGCGAGGGGAATGGTGCCGGTTGCAGGAATCGAACCCGCGACCTTCGGTTTACAAAACCGCTGCTCTACCAGCTGAGCTAAACCGGCGCGCCTGTGCGTCGCCATGCGTCAGCCGCGTGCGCGCGTCCAGCCCCTTTGCGCCGCCGATCACGGCGCGCCGAAGGTCCAACCCTCAATCTGCGCCACGTCATTGGTCATCGCGCGCGGGTGCCATAGCGCGGTACGGACGGCGGCGACGCGCAGCCATGCGGCGGTCAGCAGCGCATCGCTCGCGTGATCATCGATGGCGCCGCTACCCGCGATCGCGCCACTGCCCAGCGCCGCGAGCGCGTCGTTCAGGGCAGATACGTCGCGCAGCTTGCTGCGGCCGGCGCGTCCGCCCGCCTCGCGCGCGGCGAGGCTGGAATAGATTTCCACCACCAGGCTGCCGTGGCCCGGATCGGGGTCGAAGGGCCAGATCGGGAGATGTCCGCTCAACCGGTGCAGCATGCGCATGCCCGTCAGGCTCGATTTGCCGACCTGCGCCGCGCCGACCAGGTTGAGATTGCTGACCGGGTTCAATCCTAGCGCCGCTTGCGCGTGTTCGGCGATGCGCCAGCGCCCGCGTCCGGGCGGGAACAGGTCGCCGGTGCGCCCGCCGTGGCGGCGGAAATGCCGAGCCGCATCGGGATGATCGACGAAGCTGGAAGCGGCCAGATGCGGGTCACCCGCGCAGATGCGGTCGACCAACGCCCACAAGGAGCTCGCGTCGGGCGGGCTCTCGTTCCAATCCGGAAAGTAGCCTCCACGATCGAAGAACGGCAGCGCCGTGCCGAGATCGAGCCCTACCAGCGTGTCGGGCGGAAGGTCGTCGATCAGCCAGGCGAGTATCTCGGGGCGCGACCAGACGTGATCCGGGCGGACGAGCGCGGGCGCATCGCGTCCGGCCGCGCATAATGCAACACGGATGCCTTTCTGTCGCTCACCAACTGCTCCCGACCAGTCGATCCCTGCGAAATGCCGAAAGCGCGGCGGCGCTGTCACGACGCAGCCCGGCGCTCAGCGCTGCGCGGCGAGCACGTCGGCGGTGAAACGCGCGATGTCGAAGCTGCTGCCGGTCGGGTCCTCGCCGCGGCGCACGACCACCAGCCTGGCCGAGGGTACCACCATCACATATTGCCCACGATTACCCTGCGCGGCGTAGCTGCCGGCGGGAAGACCTTGTTTGGTGCCGAAGAGCCACATCGTCGCGCCATACCCCTCGGCTCGATCGGGTTGTGGGCCACTCGGCGTCGTCATGTAGCGCAGCCAGCCGGCGGGCAGCACGCGCTTGCCCTGCCACACGCCGTCCTGCAGCCAAAACTGACCCAAGCGTGCCAGATCGCGCGCGGTCGACCATACATCGGACGAGAGGATGTAATTGCCCTGCCAATCGTGCTGCGCGACCGTGTGCGTCATCCCCAGCGTCGTGAACAGATGCTGCGGCAAACGATCCATCGCTGCGTCACCCAGCGACGCACGCAGGCCGCGGATGGCGAGCAGGATATCGTTGTTGGCATAGCGGAAGCGTGTGCCGGGCTTTGCCTCCAGCGACCACGACGGCGCCTGCTCGGTCACCGTCGTGCCACCGAAGTAGATCGCGTCGGTGCGGTTGCCCGCGGTGTCGCTGTGCAGCCCCGATGCCATGCGAAGCAGATGGTCGAGCGTAATCGCCCGCCGCGGGTCGCCGCTCGTCCATTCGGGTATGGGCGCGCTGCGTCGTGGATCGACACCGGCGAGTCCGACCAGCGTGCCGGAAATGCTCTTCGCCACCGACCAGGTGCGATTGCTGACAAAGGGACCGAAGCCGTCGCGATAGCGTTCGGCGACGATTCTGCCGTCGCGCAGCACGACGACGCCGACCGTGCGGGTACCACGGCCATCGTCGGCGAACGCGCGCGCGACGATGCTAGCCAGCGCAGGGGAGGGTACAGGCGCAATTCCTGCGTCACCTAATGGCCACGCGCGCGGATCAGCGCCCGTCGAGGCGGATGCAGGCGCGATGGGATAGGTACCAACGATTGCCGAGGGAGGCGAACCGATCGGCGCCAGCGTGCAACCGCGGCCCGGACGCCATGTCGCACGGCGTGCGGGCAGATCGGGCGCGAACGGAACGGTCACGCTCCTGTTCCGGCGATCAACGGTCGCACGGAGTGTGGGTACCAGCGCGTCATATTCCGGGTAGATGCCGCGCAGTTCCAGCGCCTCGACCGCTACCTGACTGCGACCCGCGTTGAAGAGGCCGCCGCAGATAGTCGCAGCCTTGTACCCGGCGGCGATCGCGCGGTCGTAGCGTTGGTCGACGGGGTTTGTGCCGCGGTTCTGTGCGGGAGCCGTGCCACTGATCAGCGTTGCGGCGAGCAGGGCAGGCAGGAGCGTTCTAGTCGCGAGGCTGGTTGGCATGGCGTCGTTCATCCCACCAAGCCAGTCGTTCGGCAATCCGCTTCTCGAACCCGCGCTCGGTCGGCGTGTAGAAGCGCTGCGGGCCGAGTTCGTCGGGCCAGTAGTTCGCGCCAGAGAATGCGTCTTCGGCGTCGTGATCGTAGGCGTAACCCTTGCCGTAGCCGATCTCGCGCATCAGCTTGGTCGGTGCGTTCAGGATGTTAGCCGGCGGCATCAGCGATCCGGTTTCGCGGGCGCTGCGCCACGCCGTCTTCTGCGCGGCATAGACCGCGTTAGATTTGGGAGCCGTGGCGAGGTACACGCACGCCTGCGCAATCGCGAGTTCTCCCTCGGGGCTGCCGAGAAAGTCATAGGCTTCCTTGGCGAGCAGGCATTGCTGCAACGCCTGAGGATCGGCGAGCCCGACATCCTCGACCGCGGCACGGGTCAGTCGGCGCAGCAGGTAGAGCGGCTCCTCGCCCGCGGTCAGCATACGCGCGAGATAATAAAGCGCAGCATTCGGGTCGGAGCCGCGGATCGACTTATGCAGTGCGCTGATGAGGTTATAATGCCCCTCGCGATCCTTGTCGTAGACGGCGACGCGGCGCTGGAGAAAACTCGATAGACCCGCGGGGTCGAGCGGCGCATCGAGCGCGACCGAGAAAAGCGTCTCGACCTGGTTGAGCAGGAATCGTCCGTCGCCATCAGCGCTCGCGATCAGTGCATCACGCGCGGACGGATCAAGCGGCAGCGCGCGGTCGACGTCGGCTTCGGCGCGCGTGATCAACTGCTCGAGCGCGGTAGAGCCCAGCCGGTGAAGGATCAGCACCTGCGCGCGACTGAGCAGCGCCGCATTCAGTTCGAACGAAGGATTTTCGGTCGTGGCGCCGACCAGCGTCACCGTGCCGTCCTCGACATAAGGCAAGAAGCCGTCCTGCTGCGCGCGGTTGAAGCGGTGGATCTCGTCCACGAACAACAGCGTCCGCTTGCCCAGACGCGCATGGTCGCGCGCTTCGGCGAAAACCTTCTTCAGGTCCGCGACGCCCGAGAAGACCGCGGAGATCGGCGCGAAGCGCAGACCCACCGCGTCGGCGAGCAACCGTGCGATCGTGGTCTTGCCCGTGCCCGGCGGCCCCCACAGGATCATCGACGACAACCGACCCGCCGCGACCATGCGCCCGATCGCACCATCCGGGCCGGTCAGATGCTCCTGCCCGACGACCTCGTCGAGCGTGCGCGGCCGCAACCGATCGGCGAGCGGTGCGTCTTGCGGCGGCGGCGGTGCGACCGTCGAGGTATCGGATTCGAATCCGGCGAAAAGATCGGCCATGCATCCTTCTACCCGCCGTCTGCGGGTACGTCATGCCCACCGGAGCCGCGGCTAAGATATATCTCCGACAATCTTGCAAGTCTACGCTCAAGATATATCTTGCATGGATGAGGAGACGATCATGAGACACCATCCACATCATCACGCACATTGGGAGGCGCGTTTCGCTGCCAAGATGGCGCGCTTTCAGATGCAGGGGCCACGCGGTGGCGCGTTCGGCGGCAATTGGTTCGGCGCCGGCGAGCACATGCGTGGCGGGCGCCGCCAGCGGATGTTCGATGGCAGCGAGCTACGGCTCGTGCTGCTGCACCTGATCGCGGAGCGCGCGCGCCACGGCTATGACCTGATCCGCGAGATCGAGGCGCTGACCGCGGGCGCCTATGCGCCGAGCCCAGGCGTCGTGTATCCGACGCTGACCTTGCTCGACGACATGAACCTGATCGCCGAGCAGCAGTCCGATGGCGCCAAGAAACGCTTTTCCATCACCGACGAAGGACGAAATCACCTCACCGAACGCGCTGCCGAGGTCGCGGCATTGATCGAGCGGCTGCGCGGGCTGGGTGAGCAGCGCGGGCGCGTCGACGCTGCGCCGATCCGCCGCGCAATGGGTAATCTCAAGGTGGCGCTCGGACATAGTCTGGGTTCGGGCGAGGCGTCGCAGGATCGATTGCACCAGATCGCCGCGATGATCGACGAACTGGCGCAAAAGGTGGAAAGGCTCAACTGATGGCGGAACACCTCTCGGTCGCGCGCGTGCCGACCCACTCGGCCAGCCGCTACCTTCAGCAACTCGCCAAGCATTGGAGCCACAAGATGACGGTCACCTTCTCGGAGGAGGAGGGCGTCATCACCTTTCCCAACGACAGTCGGTTGGAGATGCGCGCCAGCGATGAGACGCTCGATCTGCTGCTCCGCGTGCCGGCTGACGAAGACGCGGCGCGGATGCGCGAGGTCGTGGCGAGCCATCTCGACCGTTTCGCCTTTCGCGAGGCGCCGCTTACCTTCGACTGGCAGGAACGCGACGACTAGGCCGCGGTACGCGCGCGCATGACCTCGAGATAAGCGTCGAGCACCTGCGCGTTCGCGGTATCCCAGCGGAATGAGGCCGCGCGTGCGTGACTGGCCGCGCCGGCGCGAGCGCGAAGCGACGGATCGCCGACCAGACGCGCGATCGCCTCGGCATACCGGTCGATCTGCTGCGGTTCGACCAGAAAGCCGGTGACGCCGTCCTCGATCAGATCGACCGCACCGGTTGCCCGCGCGGCGACCGCGGGCACACCCGCCGCCATCGCTTCGGAGGTGACCTGCCCCCATGTCTCAGTGACGCTGGGATTGAACAGTATATCCATCGAGGCGACCGCGCGGCCAAGGTCGTCGCCGCTCTGGAAGCCGGCGAACGCAGCCTCCGGTGCGCGTCCCGCGAACCACTCGCGCGCGGGACCTTCGCCCACCACGATCACGCGGTGCCGCACGCCACGATCGCGCAGCGCCGCGATCACATCCGCGAACACGCCCAAGCCTTTTTCGAGCACGAGGCGGCCGAGAAAGCCGATCGCCACCTCGTCGTCGCGGATACCGAGCGAGCGACGCCACTCCAGGCTGCGCCGATCGGGCGAAAAGCGCTGGTGATTGACGCCCCGCGGCCACAGCGAGACCGGTGTCTCGACGCCGAGCGAGCGGATGATCTCGCCCATGGAGGGAGTGGGCACCAGTACTCGGTCGGCACGATTGTAGAATCGCTTCAGAATCCAGCGGATCGCGGGCTGGATGAAGCCCAGGCGGTAATAATCGAAATAGGTTTCAAACCGCGTGTGCACGGCGGCGACCACCGGCACATCGTGCGCGCGCGCCCAGGTGACCGCGGCATGCCCCAGGAACTCGGGCGCGGACACATGGACGAGATTGGGAGCGAACGCTTCGAGATCGCGGCGCGGTGCGGCGGGAAGCGAGCGCCCGAGCTTGTACTCGCCGCGGCCGGGAAACGGGATCGCGGGCACGTCGACCAGGTCGCCGCGCGGCACGAAGGCGGGGTTGGGGGAGGTGGGCGAATAGACCCGGACCGCGACACCCTGAGACAGAAGAAAGTCGACGAGTAGATTCTGCGCCTGATTGGCCCCGTCGCGAACGTAATTGTAGTTGCCGCTGAACAACGCGACGCGCAGGTCGGAGGGCTTCATTCGTGGCGCACCTATGCGTGGTTTTCGGCAGAAACGTGACGATGCCCGTCTAAGATGCATCGACCAATCAGTAAGGCTTCAGCCGGGCTCCACCGCCTCCACCTCGCTGCGGCTGCGGATGCGCCGGATACGTGGATCGCGCGACATCCTTGCCTCGGCACGGATGTCGTTGCGAAGCTCCTCGCGCTTCTCGTGGATCGAGGCGATCACGGGGCCCATCGCCGCGCCCAATTCGACCAGCACGGCCTCGGACAGTTGCAGCGAGCTTTCCAGCGTTTCGGGGACCGCATCGCTGACGCCGGCGCGGTACAGCTCGGCCGCGTGGCCCGGATCGCGCGCGCGCGCGATGATCGGCAGGTCGGGGAACTGCGCGCGCACCTGCCGCGTCAGCCGTACCGTCAGCACCGGATCGTCCATCGTCAGGATCAGCGCGCGGGCATGGCCGAGATCGAGCCGGTCGACCAGCTCACGCCGCACGATGTCGCCGAACACGACATTGTGCCCCTCTGCGCGCGCGCGTGTGACCGCGTCGATGTCAGCCTCAATCGCCAGATAGGGGCGATCGTGGCGCGACAGCATGTCGGCCACCAGCTCGCCGACGCGGCCGAACCCGATAATGATCGTGTGCCCCTCGTCCGGAGTTGTCATCTCTTCCAGCGGGGCCCGGTGCTCAAGCCGGCGCGAGATCGCGCGACCGAGCGCCGCGAGCAGCGGTGTGATCGTCAACCCGATCGCGGTCACCGTCTGCCAAAAGGTCGCGGTCGACGGCAGGATCAATCGCGCCTGCGCCGCGGTTGCGAGCACAATCAGCGTCGTCTCGGACGGACTCCCCATCAGCAGCCCCGTTTCCGCGGCCACCCCGCGGCGTGCATTGGCGAGGCGGAGCAGCAGCGCGGTAACCACCGCCTTGACGAGCACCACGCCCAAAACCGCCAGCAGCAGCGACGGCCAGTTGGCGAGGATCAGTCGCAGGTCGACGCTCATGCCGACCGTGATCAGGAACACGCCGAGCGCGAGCCCCTGGAACGGCTTGGTGATGACCTCGACCTCGCTGTGATACTCGGTCTCAGCGATCAGCAAACCAGCAAGCAGCGCGCCCACGATCGGCGACAGACCCGCCGCGGTGGTCGCGACGCTGGCGACGATGACGACCAGCAGCGAAGCGGCAAGGAACAATTCGGGGCTCTTGGTGCGCGCGGCCTGCGCGAACAGGCGCGGCAGGACGAAGCGCCCGCCAAGATAGATCGCAATCACGGTCAAGCCACCGCGCAGCGCCACGCCGGCGATCTGTCCCCAGCCACCGTCCCCCGCACTCGGTGCCATTGCGCCAAGTGCGAAGATGATCGGGACGAGCGCCAGATCCTCGAATAATAACATCGCGAACGCGCCACGCCCGACCGGACTGGTTGTCCCCACCAGCGGCAGCACGAGCGCCGTGGACGACAGCGACAGCGCTAAACCCAGTCCCGCCGCGCCTGCCCAGGGCTGCCCCAACAGATGCAACGCCGTCGCGATAAGCGCGGCAGACCCCAGCAGCTCGGCCGCCCCGGTGCCGAACACGAGCTGCCGCATCGACCATAGGCGTTTGAAGGAGAGCTCAAGCCCAATCGAAAACAGCAGCAGTACGATGCCGAACTCGGCAAACGGTTCGATCGCCTCTGGGTCCGAGATGGTGACGTAATAGAGCCACGGAAACGCCTTGGTCAGCGCGCCGAGCCCCGCCGGTCCGACCAGCGCGCCGACTAGGATGAAGCCGATGACCGGGCTGATGCGAAAACGCGCGAAGGCCGGAATGACGAGCCCCGCTGCGCCCAATACGACCAGCGCATCCGAGAAGCCTTCGTTTTCCAGTCCGATCGCCATGTCGCCCACCCTTGAAGGAGATGAGGAGCTTTGCCAACCGAGTGACGCGCATGGGGCTGCCCGCTGCGCGGGTTAAGAATGTTGCGGATGAGCTTCGTGCTCAATCGGGCGGTAGTGGCCTATCACCGAAGGGAGACCGTCCATGCTCGTCCTGCTGCTCTTGCAAGTCGTGATCACCCACGTGCCGCCGGCGCCGCTGCCGCTTCTCCTACGCCGCGCCGCCAATCGTGGCGCTGCCGACCACGCCGTTCCATCGCACCGCAGCGTTGCGCGAGCGCGTGGCGGTCGGCATCGTCGTCCGCGCACCGCAGGGCGTGTTGTGGTCTGGTAAGTTGTGGGTGGACGCGATGCGCGGGACACCGTGCCGCCACAGTGAGAGCGAGGCGCTCGAACCCAATTTCGCGTTCAACGATCAATCGTACGGCACCGCGCAGCGCGATGTCAGCGTCAACGGGCGTCGCTCGCCGCGTAGCGGGGAAACGCCCGATATATTCTCGATCGAGGCGCGCTGGACGCGGCCGAGCGAGGCGGGCTGCGGCGGAACCAGCACCGTCGAATTGCGCCAGTCGCTCGCACTCGCACCCGGCGCTATCCAGACGCTCAGGGGCGACGGCGGGCTCGTGATCGAGCTCCGCCGCCGATGACGGACCTTTAAGCCCAGGTCGCCATCTTGTTCTCGAGGTTCTGACGTACGGCCTCGAAGAACTGCTCGGTCGTCATCCACTTCTGGTCGGGGCCGATCAGGATCGCGAGATCCTTGGTCATGTCGCCGTTCTCGACCGTCTCAATGCAGACCTGCTCCAACGTCTCGGCGAAGCGGGTCACGTCGGGGGTGCCGTCGAACTGGCCGCGGTACTTCAGACCACCGGTCCAGGCGAAGATCGACGCGATCGGGTTGGTCGAGGTCGCTTTGCCCTGCTGGTGCTGGCGATAGTGGCGCGTGACGGTGCCATGCGCGGCCTCGGCCTCGATCGTCTTGCCGTCCGGGGTCATCAGCACCGAAGTCATAAGACCCAGCGAGCCGAAGCCCTGCGCGACCTGATCCGACTGGACGTCGCCGTCGTAGTTCTTGCACGCCCACACGAACTCGCCGTTCCACTTGAGCGCCGAGGCGACCATGTCGTCGATCAGGCGGTGTTCGTAGACGATGCCACGGGCGGCGAACTGGTCCTTGAACTCGGCCTCGAAGATCTCGGCGAACAGGTCCTTGAAGCGGCCATCATAGGCCTTGAGGATCGTGTTCTTGGTCGAGAGATACAGCGGCCAGCCGCGACCCAGCGAATAGTTCATGCTCGCGCGCGCGAAGTCGCGGATCGACTGGTCGAGGTTGTACATCCCCATCGCGACGCCGCCTTCGGGGAAGTCGAACACTTCGCGCTCGATCACCTGGCCGTCGGTGCCTTCCCACTTCATCGTCAGCTTGCCCGCACCTGGCACCACGAAGTCGGTAGCCTTGTATTGGTCACCAAACGCGTGGCGGCCGACGACGATCGGGTGCGTCCAGCCGGGGATCAGGCGGGGGACGTTCTTGATCACGATCGGCTCGCGGAAGATCACGCCGCCCAGGATGTTGCGGATCGTGCCGTTGGGCGAGCGCCACATCTTCTTGAGGCCGAACTCCTCGACACGCGCCTCGTCGGGGGTGATCGTCGCGCACTTTACCGCGACGCCGTACTTCTGCGTCGCCTTGGCACTGTCGATCGTCACCTGGTCGTCGGTCGCGTCGCGGTGCTCGATGCCGAGGTCATAATAATCGAGCTCGATATCGAGATACGGCTTGATCAGGCGCTCACGAATCCACTCCCAGATGATCCGGGTCATTTCGTCGCCGTCGATCTCCACGACGGGCGTCTTCACCTTGATCTTGGCCATATTCTCTCTTCCTGTGGGAGGGGTTGCGCCAGCGCATAGAAAGGGCGGGGGCAGGGATCAAGCGCGCCGCGGCAACGGCAGCACGACGACATGAAAAGCGCGGGCCACGACACGGCGCGTTGTCAGGGCGGTTTGCCGACGATAGACCGGCAGGCATGTCATCACTGCAGAAGCCCCCGGTGGGCACGTCCACGGTCAAGTGGCGCTTCCCCGCCGTCCACCCCGAGGGGCAGAAATTCACCGCCATCGCGTTCGGCATCACGCTGCTGGCAACCATTGTCACAAAAGTGCTGTTCTGGCCGCTGCTGGGCGTGACGTTGTGGGTCGCGGCTTTCTTTCGCGATCCCATCCGCACGACCCCGATCGGCGACGACCTGGTGGTGTCGCCAGCTGACGGGCTGATCACGATGATCGAGCGTGTCCCGGTCCCGCGCGAATTGGTGGGGGACCTGGGTGCGGAGCCGATGGTGCGCGTGTCGGTGTTCATGTCGGTGTTCGACGTTCACATCAATCGGACGCCGATCGCGGGGACGATCCGTCAGGTCGTCTATATCTCGGGCAAGTTCCTCAACGCCGACCTCGACAAAGCGTCGGAAGAGAATGAGCGCCAGCATTTCGTCGTCGAGGGTTACGATGGGCGCCGCATCGGCTTCACCCAGATCGCCGGGCTCGTCGCGCGTCGCATCGTCGGCTTCGTCAAGATCGGCGACCTCGTTGCCGCTGGACAGCGGATCGGCTTGATCCGCTTCGGCAGCCGCGTCGACGTGTTCTTGCCCGAGGGCTGTGTTCCGCAGGTCGTGCTCGGCCAGCGCGCGATCGCGGGCGAGACGGTGCTCGGCCGCTTCAACGGTTCGCCGGTCCGCGGGGTCGCGCAGTAAGCGTGCGCGCGGCTCGTCAACTTCGTCGCCCACGCGGGCTGCCGCTGCGCGCGGTTGCGCCGAACGCCGTCACCGCGCTGGCGCTATGTTCAGGGCTCTCGGGCGTTCGCTTCGCGCTCCAGCAGAACTGGGCGATGGCGGTGGCGATGGTGCTGCTCGCCGGTGTGCTCGACGGGCTCGACGGGCGCGTCGCTCGCATGCTGCGCGGTGAAAGCCGGTTCGGCGCCGAGCTCGATTCGCTCAGCGACGCGATCTCGTTTGGTGTATCGCCCGCACTCATCCTGTATCTTTGGTCGCTCTCGACGCTGCCGCGATTCGGGTGGACGGTCGCGCTGGTGTTGGCAGTGTTCTGCGCCTTGCGTCTCGCGCGCTTCAATGCCGCAATCGACGCCGATGACCAGCCGCACAAATCGGCCGGGTTCCTGACCGGCGCGCCCGCACCTGCCGGCGCCGGACTATCATTGCTGCCGATCTTCCTTTGGCTGGCAACTGGCGAGCCGTTGCTGCGATCGCCTTATCTGGTTGCGCCGTGGACGGTGTTCGTCGCGTTCCTGATGGTATCGAGCGTCGCAACCTTTTCGTGGTCGTCGCTACGACTGCGCCGAAACGTCCGCTTCGAAGCGATCGCGCTGGTCGTCGTCGTGGGTGCCGCGGCCGTCTCCGCGCCATGGGAGACGGTATCGCTGTTATGCGTCGGCTATCTGCTGGCGCTGCCGTTCAGCATTGCCAGCTACGCGCGGGTCAAGCGGCTTCGCGGTGCCGCAACGACGTACGAGCCGGCGTTGCCGCCCAGCGCCTGACCGCGATCCGGTTTTCGGCGCGTACCAGCGTCGCGAGCGGTTCGAATCGCGGTTGCGGATAGCCCGAGAGCGCGTCCATGATGCGCGCCAGGTTAGGGGCCACCGTCGCCCAGATTGCATAAACAGCGCCCAATGTAGCGCCCCCGAACACCAGAACATCAAGCACGATCAGCATGTTCGCTTCCTCAGCCAATGCGAACCCAACGTCCGCCAACATCCATCCACGAGCTTCGGTTCCCGCCACTGCGACCATTTCGGACGAAAATAGAGCCACTTAGGCCAAAACCAGCTAAGTTCGTGTTCTGTTCCGCTGTATGTTCCGCTTACGTTCCGTCGTCAAGTGCTGTTTGTCGGTTGTAAGATCGCGCGATCGCGGCTATGCGCGGCGTCCTCAACCCCACATGGGAAGCATCAACAACCGGTGCGCCGGGCTTTGAGCCTGTACGCGTCACACGCTTCCCAGCGGCCTAACCGGAAGGAATACCATTATGGCGGCACCTGTCGTCAGCATGCAGCAGCTTATCGAAACCGGCGCGCATTTCGGTCACCAGACCCACCGCTGGAACCCCAAGATGAAGCCGTACATCTTCGGTGATCGCAACGGCGTCCACATCATCGACCTGTCGCAGACCGTGCCGCTGTTCGCGCGCGCACTCGAGTTTGTGTCGTCCACCGTCGCCGCGGGCGGCAAGGTGCTGTTTGTCGGCACCAAGCGCCAGGCGCAGGAGCCTGTCGCCGAGGCGGCGCGTCGCGCGGGCCAGCATTTCGTCAACCACCGCTGGCTGGGCGGCATGCTTACCAACTGGAAGACGATCAGCAACTCGATCAAGCGTTTGAAGGCGCTCGAGGAGCAGCTGTCGGGCAACACCGCAGGTCTGACCAAGAAGGAAGTGCTTCAGCTGACGCGCGAGCGCGACAAGCTTGAGATGTCGCTCGGCGGCATCCGCGACATGGGCGGCATCCCGGACGTCATGTTCGTGATCGACGCCAACAAGGAAGAGCTGGCGATCAAGGAAGCCAACACGCTGGGCATCCCGGTTGTCGGCATTCTCGACTCCAACGTGTCGCCCGACGGCATCGCTTTCCCGGTGCCCGCGAACGACGACGCAGCGCGCGCGATCCGTTTGTACTGCGAGGCGGTTGCGATCGCGGCGACCCGCGGTAACCAGCAGCAGCAGGCGCGCAGCGGCGCTGACATGGGCGCGATGATCGAGCCGCCGGCGGAAGAAGCGATCCAGGGCGCGGACGCCCCGATCGACACCGACGTGAACGCCGAAGGCAACGTCATGGCGGCGACCGCGCAGGCGTAATCGCCGGCGCGGCACCGCATCAGCGGTGACGTGCAATTGTCATGGAGGCTGCCTACATGGCGGCCTCCATTTGTTTCATCGCCCCTGTGGCCGCCGCTGAGCGTGGGCGGCCGGGGTGACCAATCACATTCGAGGGACCAGAACGATGGCCGACATCACCGCTTCGATGGTGAAGGACCTGCGCGAGAAGAGCGGCGCGGGCATGATGGACTGCAAGAAGGCGCTGAACGAGACCGCGGGCGACATGGACGCCGCGCTCGACTGGCTGCGCACCAAGGGTCTGGCGGCCGCGCAGAAGAAGTCGAGCCGTACCGCGGCCGAGGGTCTGGTCGGCGTCGCCGTGTCCGGAACCAAGGGTGCGGCGGTCGAGGTCAACTCGGAAACCGACTTCGTCGCCAAGAACGACCAGTTCCAGAACTTCGTGCGCGAAGTGACGCAGATCGCGCTCGCCACGGGCGACGACGTCGAGGCGATCAAGGCCGCGTCGATGCCGTCGGGAACGACCGTCGCCGAGGCGCTGACCAACAACGTCGCGACGATCGGCGAGCACCAGTCGATCCGCCGTGCGCGCAAGCTCGAAGTGTCGCAGGGCGCCGTCGTCGCTTATGTCCACAACCAGCAGTCGCCGGGTCTGGGCAAGATCGGCGTGCTGGTCGCGCTCGAGAGCGCGGCGAACGACGAGGCGCTGCAGTCGCTCGGCAAGAGCCTGGCGATGCACATCGCGGCTGCGTTCCCGAAAGCGCTGAACGAGGGCGACCTCGACGAGGCGGAGATCGAGCGCGAGCGCGCGATCGCGACCGAGAAGGCGGGCGAGAGCGGCAAGCCGGCTGACATCATCGCCAAGATGGTCGAAGGCTCGATCGCCAAGTACCGCAAGGAGCACGCGCTGGTCAGCCAGCTGTTCGTGATGGATGGCAAGACCAAGATCAGCGACGTCGTCGCCAAGGCTGGCAAGGATGCCGGCGCCGAGATCAAGCTGGTCGATTACGTCCGCTTTCAGCTCGGCGAGGGCATCGAGAAGGAGCAGTCCGACTTCGCCGCCGAGGTCGCCGCTGCATCGGGCGTGCCGCAGAACGCCTGACCCGTTCAGCGCCGTGAGGCGCAACGTGTTGTAAATAAGCCGCCGCCCTGGCACCCGCCGGGGCGGCGGTTTGCGTGTCGGGCGGGTTGCTCACACCGGGTCGCGCCTCTAAGGTCCGCCAGCCTTTCCCCAGACCATTCGGAATCGATGACCAAACCGCGCTACAACCGTATCCTGCTGAAATTGTCGGGCGAAGTGTTGATGGGGGAGGGCGGTCTCGCGATCGATCCCACCGTCACCGCGCGCGTCGCCGAAGAGATCGCCGACGTGAAGGCGCAGGGGTTCGAGCTGTGCGTCGTCGTGGGCGGCGGCAACATCTTTCGCGGTATCTCGGGCGCGGCGCGCGGCATGGAGCGCGCCACGGGTGATTATATGGGGATGCTCGCGACCGTGATGAACGCGCTCGCGGTGCAGAACGCGCTGGAGCAGATCGGCGTCGACACGCGGGTTCAGTCCGCGATCCCGATGCAATCGGTATGCGAGCCCTTCGTGCGTCGCCGCGCGATGCGTCACCTGGAAAAGGGGCGCGTCGTGATCTTCGCCGCCGGTGTCGGCTCGCCGTTCTTCACCACCGACAGCGGCGCGGCGCTGCGTGCTGCCGAGATGAACTGCGATGCGCTGTTCAAGGGCACCAGCGTCGACGGCGTCTACGATGCCGATCCCAAGCAGGTGCCGTCCGCCAAGCGGTATGACACGATCGGCTACGACGAAGTTTTGTCGAAGAACCTGCGCGTCATGGACGCGAGCGCGGTCGCCTTGTGTCGCGATTCCAACATTCCGATCGTCGTGTTCAACATCCGCGAGCACGGCAATTTCGCCGCCGTGCTGCACGGTGAGGGCGTGTCGACGATCGTTCAGTCCAACACGGAGAAGTAAGCCATGCCCGCGTATGACAAGGCCGATATCGAGCGCCGCATGAACGGTGCGGTCGAGTCGCTCAAGGGCGATCTCGCCGGCCTGCGCACCGGTCGCGCATCGACCTCGCTGCTCGATCCCGTTACCGTTGAGGTGTACGGCGCGAAGATGCCGCTCAACCAGGTTGCGACCGTTTCGGTACCCGAGCCGCGGATGATCTCGGTCCAGGTGTGGGACAAGAGCAATGTCGGCCCGGTCGAGAAGGCGATCCGTTCCGCCGGACTGGGGCTCAACCCGATCAATGATGGCCAGAACCTGCGTCTGCCGATCCCCGACCTGACCGAGGAACGCCGCAAGGAGCTGGCGAAGCTCGCTGGGCAATATTCGGAGAAGGCCAAGATCGCGGTGCGCAACGTGCGGCGTGACGGCATGGATGCGCTCAAGACCGACGAGAAGAAGGGCGTCTTTTCAGAGGACGAGCGCAAGCGGCTGGAGGGCGAGGTGCAGAAGCTGACCGACGCCACCACCGCCGACATCGACAGCGTCTCGGCCGCGAAGGAAAAGGAAATCCTCGGCAAGTGAGCCAACGTCGGCATAGGGGGGAATGCTGATGGCGACGGCCGTCCAGACGCAAACCGCGGGCGGTGGCGCGGTGCCGCGCCATGTCGCCATCATCATGGACGGCAACGGGCGCTGGGCAAAGAAGCGCCTGCTTCCGCGCGCAGCCGGACACAAGGCGGGGGTCGAGGCGGTACGGGCGGTGACCCGCGCCGCGCGCGCGATGGGGATCGAGGCGCTGACGCTCTACGCTTTCTCGTCGGAGAACTGGCGGCGTCCGGCGGAGGAAGTGAGCGACCTGATGGGTCTGCTTAAATTCTTCATCCGCAACGACCTCGCCGAACTGGTGCGCGAGAACGTGCGGCTGCGCGTGCTCGGTGACTATACGCGCTTTTCGGGTGACGTGGTCGACCTGATCGACGACGCACTGGCGCGTACCGCGGGCAACACCGGTCCAATCCTGGCGATCGCACTCAACTACGGCGCGCAGGCCGAGCTGGTGCGCGCGGCGCAGGCGCTGGCGGCGCGCGCGCGTGACGGAGCGCTCGATCCCGCCGCGATCGACATGGGATCGATCGAACGCGAGCTCGAGACGCGCGAGCTGCCGCCGCTCGACCTGATGATCCGCACGTCGGGCGAACACCGGTTGTCGAATTTCCTGCTGTGGCAGGCGGCCTACGCCGAGCTGCTGTTCGTCGACACCTTGTGGCCCGATTTCGGCGCGCGTGACCTCGCTGCGGCGATCGAGGCGTTTGGGCAGCGGCAGCGCCGCTACGGTGGTCTGTGACGGCACCGACGACGCGGCCGCGTCGCTCCGAACTGGCGCTCAGGACGATGGCGGCCGCAGTGATGGCGGCGGTTGCCTTGCTGGCGCTGTGGATCGGCGGCTTCGCTTATTGGCTGCTGATGGTGGTCATCGCGCTGTTCATGATGGCGGAATGGTCCGATCTGACCGCGACACCCGCGCGCGAGAAGCGACTGGCCCAATATGCGCTATCGGTGCCGCTCGCGATCCTGGCGCCGATCGCGGCGGGGGCGAGTTTTCTCGCGCTCGGGCTGATCGCCGCCGCGTTCTTCTTCGTCGCGATCGTGACGCGGCGTGGCTGGTTGGCGAGCGGCACGATCTATTGCGGACTGCCGGTGCTAGCGCTGGTGCTGATCCGCGAGCAGGATCACGGCCTGCTGCTGTCATTATGGGCGTTGGTGCTGGTGTGGATGACCGACATCGGCGCCTTCTTCGCGGGCCGCGCGATCGGCGGGCCCAAGCTCGCGCCGCGGGTCAGCCCGAACAAGACCTGGGCGGGGCTGATCGGCGGGATCGTCGCCGCGACTGCGTTCGCGTTCGTGCTCCACGTTGGCTACGACCTGCCGCTCAGGCTGCTGCTCGCAACGCCGGTGCTGGGGGTGGTGGCGCAGGGCGGAGACCTGTTCGAAAGCTGGTTGAAGCGTCGCGCCGGCGTGAAGGATTCGGGCAATGTCCTGCCAGGGCATGGCGGATTGCTTGATCGGCTCGACGGGCTGGTGCCGGTCGCGCCGCTCGCCGCGCTGCTCGTCGTTGCGCCGATGATCGTGTGATGCGCACCGTCACCATCCTGGGTGCGACCGGCTCGATCGGCACGTCGACGCTTGATCTGGTCGAGCGTGAACCCGAACGCTTTCGCGTTCGCGCGCTGACCGCCAATTGCGACCTCGGGCGCCTTGCCGCCGCCGCGATCCGCACCCGGGCCGAACGTGCCGTCGTCGCCGACGAGACCTGCCTGCCGGCCCTGCGCGACGCGCTTGCCGGAACGGGCGTGGAGGCTGCGGGCGGCATGCAGGCAGTGTGCGATGCCGCCGAGCAGGGTGCCGACTGGACAATGAGCGCGATCGTCGGGTGCGCCGGATTGAAGCCGACGATGGCGGCGATCCGCGCGGGCGGCACGGTGGTGATCGCCAACAAGGAACCGCTCGTCTCGGCCGGCGACCTGATCGTACAGGCAGCGGTTCGCCACGGCGCAACGCTGCTGCCCGCCGACAGCGAGCATAATGCGGTGTTCCAATGTTTCGACTTCGCGCGGCCCGAACGCGTGCGGCGGATCATCCTGACCGCGAGCGGCGGGCCCTTTCGCGACGCCTCGCTCGAACAGATGGCGGCGGTCACGCGCGAGCAGGCGGTCACGCATCCCAACTGGTCGATGGGCGCCAAGATCTCGGTCGATAGTGCCACGATGATGAACAAGGGGCTCGAGCTGATCGAAGCCGCGCGGCTGTTTCCCATCGCGCCCGAACGGATCGAGATCGTCGTGCATCGCCAGTCGGTCATCCATTCGATGGTCGATTACGTCGATGGCTCGATGCTGGCGCAACTGGGGCCGAGCGACATGCGCGTGCCGATCGCGCACTGCCTCGCCTGGCCTGATCGGATGGCGACGCCGATGGAGCCGCTCGATCTCGTAAAGCTTGGGCGGCTTGATTTCGAGGCGCCCGACCCCGTGCGATTCTGCGCGCTCGCACTCGCGCGCGCGGCGCTGGAAGAGGGGGGCGCACGGCCCGCTATTCTCAATGCCGCCAATGAGATCGCGGTCGCTGCTTTCCTCGGCGGACGGGTGCGCTTTCTTGAAATTGCCGCAATCGTGGAAGATACCTTGGCGCGTTACGCTCCCGAGGCGCCGGAGACGATCGACGCGGTGATCGCGATCGACGCGGAGGCGCGCCGGCTCGCGAGCGAGCGCGTAGAGGATTGCGTGGCTTGATCCAGACACCGGGACTGCTGCTGACCATCCTGGCGTTCGCGCTGGTGATCGGTCCGCTCGTCTTTATCCACGAAATGGGCCATTATCTCGCCGGGCGCTGGTTCGGCGTGAAGGCGGAGGCGTTCTCGATCGGCTTCGGCCGCGAGCTTGCCGGCTGGACCGACAAGCGCGGGACGCGCTGGAAGCTCGCGCTGCTGCCGCTCGGCGGTTACGTGAAGTTCGCGGGCGACATGAGCGCGGCCGGCCGCAGCGATCCCGGCTGGCTGCTGCTGCCGGCGGACGAGCGTGCGCGGACGTTCCAGTCGAAGCCGGTGTGGCAACGCGCCATCATCGTCGCGGCGGGGCCCGCGATCAACTTCGTGCTCGCGATCCTGATCCTGGCGGCGTTCGCGATGGCATATGGCGACGCGCGCACCCCGGCAGTGGTCGGGCAGGCGATGCCCGGCACCGCTGCGGCGCAGGCCGGACTGCGCGCGGGTGATCGCATCCGCGCGCTCGACCACCGACAGGTCGAGACGTTCGAGGACATGGTTCGGTTCGTGAAGATCCGCGCCGGGGAGCGTGTCCGCATCGATTACGTGCGCGACGGCCGACCGGCCAGCGTCGACGCGCGCATCGGCACGCAGGAGCAGCGCGACCGCTTCGGCAATAGCTACCAGGTCGGTTTGCTCGGCATCGCACCGGGGCGCCCGATCGTGCGGCCGGTCGGCCTGTTCGAGGCACCGGTCGTTGCCGTGCGCCGCACCGGCGACATTCTGGAGATGATGGTCGAGACGATCGGGCAGATCGTCTCCGGCCGCCGCTCGGTCAAGGAACTCGGCGGACCGCTCGCGATCGCCAAGGTGTCGGGCGAGCAGATCACGCTCGGCTGGGATGCGTTCGTGTTCCTCCTCGCGCTGGTGTCCATCAATCTGGGGTTCATCAACCTGCTGCCAGTGCCGATGCTCGACGGTGGGCACCTGTTGTTCTACCTGATCGAGGCGGTCAGGCGGAAACCGGTCGGCCCGGAAGCGCAGGAGTGGGCCTATCGCGGTGGATTGGCGGCCGTGCTGGCATTGATGATGCTGGTGACGTTTAACGATCTCGGCAACTTCGGACTGTGGCGGCACCTCGCCGGCTTGATCGGCTGACGCAGGTGTTGCAGGGCGGGCGCGGCCCGGGAGCGCAACGGGTTTTCTCGAAGGTAACATGGTGACGGTTCTGAACGTTTCGACTTCGCGGGCGCGCGCCCTGCCGGCGCTGCTGGGCTGCACCATCATCGCCGGGCTGCCGCTCGCCGCTGCGGCGCAGACCGCGCCGACCGGAGCGCGATCGCCGCGGGCCGCGCAGAATGCGCCGGCGCCGGCCGCGACGGCTGCTGCTCCAGCGACGAACGTCGCACCGGCGGCGCAAGGCGTGATCAAGACGCTGCGCGTCGATGGAACGCAGCGCATCGAGCCGGAAACCGCGCTCAGCTACACCAAGCTGCGGCAGGGGCAGCCGTACAGCAACGAGACGCTCGATCAGGCGATCAAGGATCTGTACGCGAGCGACCTGTTCGCCGACGTGTCGATCTCGGGCGCGGCGACCGGCGACATCGTGATCCGCGTGCGCGAGAACCCGATCATCAATCGCGTCATCCTTGAAGGCAACAAGCGCCTGAAGGAAGACAAGATCACCAAGGAGATCAAGCTCAAGCCGCGGCAGATCTTCACGCGTTCCGCGGTGCGCGCCGACGTGGCGCGCATCGTCGAATTGTACCGCCGCCAGGGGCGTTTCGCGGCGTCGGTCGATCCGAAGATGGTCAACCTCGACCAAAATCGCGTCGACGTGGTGTTCGAGATCAGCGAGGGGCCGAAGTCAAAGGTCCGACAGATCAACATTCTCGGCAACGAGAAGTTCGACGACGGTGAGCTTCGCGCGCAGATGGCGACCAAGGAGTCGCGCTTCTTCCGCCTCTTGTCGTCCAACACGTCGTACGATCAGGACCGTCTCGCCTACGACCAGCAGAAGCTGCGGCAATTCTACCTGACGCAGGGCTACGCCGATTTCCGCGTGACCTCGGCGGTTGCCGAGCTGACGCCGGACAAGAAGGACTTCATCATCACCTACGTGGTAGAGGAAGGCCCGCGCTACAAATTCGGCGACATCACCGTCGACAGCGACATCCGCGATTTCGACGGCAAGCAACTCGCCAAGACGCTGTCGATCAAGAAGGGCGATTGGTACAACGCCAAGGCGGTCGAGGACACGATCGACAGCCTGAGCCAGACGACCGGTCTGTTCGGCTACGCCTTCACCGATGTCGCTCCGGAATATAATCGTGATCGCGACGCGCTCACGATGTCGATCAACTTCCACATCGCGCAGGCGCAGCGTACCTATGTCGAGCGCGTCGAGATCACCGGCAACACGCAGACGCAGGACAAGGTGATCCGCCGCGAGGTCCGTCTGGCCGAGGGCGATGCGTTCAACAGCTTCCAGGTCAAGCGCAGCCAGGACCGCATCAACTCGCTGGGTTATTTCCAGGACAAGTTCGAGATCAAGCAGGAGCAGGGGTCGTCACCCGACCGCGTCGTGCTGAACGCGAATGTCGAGGAAAAATCGACCGGTGAGCTTCAGCTGTCGGCCGGCTATTCGAGCCTCGAGCGGTTCATCATCCAGGCGAACATCACGCAGCGCAACTTCCGCGGGCGCGGACAGGAGCTGCGCGCGGGTGTGAACTACTCCAGCTATTCGAAGTCGATCGAGCTGGGCTTCACCGAGCCATATCTGTTCGATCGCAACATCGCGGTCGGTGTCGACGTGTTCCGCCGCGACTATAATTCGTTCAACTATATCGGTAACGATCGCAACACGACCTACGGTCAGGTGTCGACCGGCTTCCAGGTGCGCGCCGGCGTGCCGTTGACCGAATATTGGCAGCTCACCGGCCGCTACGGACTGTCGTACGACGAGGTGACGCTCGACCGGAACACCTTCTTCACCAACGGTCAGTGCGACGTGCTGAAGGCGGGCAGCTATCTCTGCTCGGCACTGGGCAATCGCTTCACTTCGTCGATCGGCTATTCGCTGATCTACGACAGCCTCAACAGCCGCCTGCGCCCGACCGCGGGTCAGCGGCTGTCGTTCAGCCAGGATTTCGCAGGCCTTGGCGGTGACGTGAAGTACATCCGCTCGCGCGTTGAAGGCGCCAAGTTCAAGGGGCTGGGCAAGGGCTTCATCGCGTCGGTGACCGCGGAAGGTGGCTATATCCACTCGCTCGAGGGTGCACGTGCCGACGGCAATGATCGCATCCGCATCAACGACCGCTTCTATCTCGGCATGCCGCAATTCCGCGGTTTCGACATTCGCGGTGTCGGCCCGCGCGTGCTGCGCACGCCGTACACGGTTGATGAGAACGGCAACCAGATCCTCCAGACCGATCGCAGCCAGATCACCGACGACGCGCTCGGCGGTCGTGCCTATTACCTCGCCAAGCTGGAGCTCGAGCTGCCGCTCGGCTCAGGTGCGCGCGAGTTGGGTCTGCGCCCGTCGATCTACGCGCAGGTCGGCAGCCTGTTCGGGCTAAAACGCCCGCCGCTGACGGCGACCTTCCCGACGACGGTGATCGACGGCAAGACGGTGGTGTTGCCGCTGCCGTTGACCAACGATCTCGGCCAGCCGCAATTTACCTACACGCTGGCGGACGGCACTACCGTACCGACGATCTGTTCGGCCGGTATTCCGGGCGCGGGCGGCACCTGCAACGGCGTCGTGCCGAACAATCCGCTGATCCGCGCGAATCCGTTCCAGGAGCAGTATCTGGGTGACTCGGCCAAGCCGCGCGTCACCGTCGGTGTCGGCGTCAACTGGAACTCGCCGTTCGGGCCGCTTCGTATCGATCTCGCCAAGGCACTCGTTACCCAGCCGGGCGACGATCCCAAACTTGTTACCTTCAACGTAGGGACGCAGTTCTGATGAAGACCTTCAAGACCATCCTGCTCGCCGCCGCGCTCGCGACGCCGGGCGTCATCGCCGCCGGTGCTGCCAGCGCACAGGTGAACGGCGTCGCCGTCGCTGATCCGGAGGCGGCCATCGCCAACTCGCGCGCCTTCACCACCGCGGTGTCGCAGATCCAGACGACCTACAAGGCGCAGCTTGACCAGGCGAACACCCGCCGCAACGCGATCCAGGCCGAGCTCCAGCCGCTCGTCACTGCTGCACAGACGGCCGCACGCGCGCCCGGCGCGACCGAGGCATCGCTGCGTCCGCAGCTCGCGGCGATCCAGGCCAAGGAGCAGGCCGGCAACGCCGAGCTCGGGCGTCTGACCGCGCCGGCGCAGCGCGCACGCGCTTACGCCGCCGAGCAGGTGCAGCGCCAGCTCGCCACCGCGGTGCAGAACGTCGTGAAGGCAAAGAACGTCAGCCTGCTGATCTCGCCGCAGGCGGCGCTGTTCACGCAGCCCGCCGCCGACATTACGCCCGCGATCACCGCCGAGCTCGACCGCCTGGTGCCGAGCGTCAGCACCGCAGTGCCCGCGAACTGGCAGCCGGGTCAGGCCGCTGGTGCCCCGGCCGCAGCAGCGCCCGCCGCTGCCGCGCCGGCGACCAGCAACCGGAAGGCGCCGACCGGTCGGTGAGCGACGCGCACGTGACCGATTCGGTTAGCGCCGAGGTAGAATCGAGCGGGTCGATCGGCCCGCTCGATATCACGCGCGTCATGGCGGCGCTGCCGCATCGTTATCCGATGCTGTTGGTCGACCGCGTCGAGGCGTTGATCCCCGACCGGTCGATCGCCGCGATCAAGGCGGTAACGATCAACGAAAGCTTCTTCCAGGGGCATTTTCCCGGACGTCCGATCATGCCGGGCGTGCTGATCGTCGAAGCGTTGGCGCAGGCGGCGGGTGTGCTCGCGGTGGAGAGCCTGGGCCTCGTCGGCTCGGGCAAGCTCGTCTACTTCATGGCGATCGACGAGGCGAAGTTCCGCGCCCCGGTGGAACCCGGCGTGCTGCTGCGGCTCGAGGTCGAGTTCGTGCAGAAACGTGAGCGCGTGTGCAAGTTTGCCGGTCGTGCGCTGATCGACGGCAAGGTCGCCGCACAGGCGAACTTCACCGCGATGATCGCCGACCCGCCCAAGACGGCGTGATCGCGAGCCTTTTGACTTTCGCGCGCGCGGGCGTTACTCGCGCGCGCTTCCAGGCTGGTCGGAACCAGCCGATGATCGGAGAATAGCCATGAAGACCGGAACGCACCCCGACTACCACATGATCAAGGTGCAGATGACCGACGGCACCGTGTACGAAACCCGCTCCACCTGGGGCAAGGAAGGCGACACGATGACGCTCGAGATCGATCCGCTGGCGCACCCGGCATGGACCGGTGGTCGTGGCCAGATGCTCGACCAGGGCGGGCAGGTCGCGCGCTTCAACAAGCGTTTCGGTGGCGGTCTCACGCTTCGCAAGTAAGCGCATCGGCCGCGGTGGTAATCGCCTGTTAGGGATGCTGATCTAGCATCCCCGGCATGGCAACATTCGCGGCCGAATTTGAACCAGCACAAACGCAAGGCCGGCGCCGCGCTCCGCGTGCGCCGGTTTCCTTTGACGCGGGGCTCGGCGGGCAGGGCGGTATAGGGCGCACCTTGTGCAAGGTCGTCGATCTGTCGCAGCACGGCTGTCGGCTACACACCTATAGCGCGATGAAGCGCGGCCAGACGATCTGGCTCAATCTGCCGCAGATTGGTCCGATCGCCGCCGACGTGCGATGGGCCGACGATTTCGTCGCCGGCTGCCAATTTCACGCATCGCTCGACGAGGATGCGTATAACGCGCTCCTGGAACGCTTCGCCTGAGCCACAAGCGATTGGCGGAGAGAGTGGGATTCGAACCCACGGTGAGCGTGAACCCACGGCGGTTTTCAAGACCGCTGCCTTAAACCACTCGGCCATCTCTCCGCGCTGGTGCCGCTTAGGCCGGTTGCGGTGTCGCGTGCAAGCCCGGCGACAATTGGCGGTTTGCCTGCCTGCTAGGCTGTGTCAGAACGCGTTTATGCGAATTGTGCGAGTGATCCGTGCCGCGTGGCGCACCGGTGTCGTGGCGACGGCCTGCCTTCTGATCGGCGGTTCGCCCGCGGGCGCGCAGGATGAAAGCGGGTTTCAAGCCTATCTGACCGGGCTGCGTGCGCAGGCGATTTCGGCCGGTGTACGGCCGGCGACGGTCGATGCGGTGCTTCCGACCTTGACCTACAATCCCCGTGTCGTCGGGCTCGACCGCCAGCAGCCCGAGCAGAACAGCAACAGCGCAGTTCCGATGTTCGCGCCCTATCGCACGCAGCACGTCGACGCGGCACGGATCCGGCGCGGTCGCGCGACCTACCAGGAACAGCGCACACGGCTGTCGCGCGTCGAGGCGCAGACCGGCGTGCCCGAGGAGATCATGGTCGCGATCTGGGGGCATGAAACGAATTACGGCGCCTACACCGGCAATTTCGATCTGCTGCGCGCACTCGCCTCGCTCGCCTACGAGGGGCGCCGACGCAGCCTGTTCCAGGGTGAGTTCATCGCGGCGTTGAAGATGATCGATCGCGGTGTTCCTCGCGCGCGGTTGGTCGGCAGCTGGGCGGGGGCGACGGGCAACCCACAATTCCTGCCCTCCGCCTATCTGCGGCTCGCGCGCGACGCTGACGGCGACGGCTTTGCCGACATCTGGAACAGCGCGCCCGATACGCTCGCCTCGATCGGTAATTATTTTACCCAGGCGGGCTGGCGCGCGGGCGAGCCATGGGGGGTCGCCGTTGACGTGCCGCCGGGCTTCGATCGCGCTGCTGTCTCAAACCGGCTCGTCTCGCCGCGTTGCCCGCGCGTGTTCGCGCGGCACAGCGGCTGGCGCACGATGGCGGAATGGCGCGCACTGGGTATCTCGCCGCAGCGTGGCTATTGGCCGCGTGAGACGGTGCAGGCGGTGTTGATCGAGCCCGATGGACCTGGCCGGACTGCCTATCTGCTGACGGGCAATTACCGCGTGATCCTCGACTATAATTGCTCGAACTTCTACGCCTTGTCGGTGGGATTGCTGGCCGATGAAATCGCGCGCTAGCCTGCTGCTCACGCCGCTGCTGCTCGCAGCGCAGCAGCCCGACGCCGCGATTTCCGGACCACGCGGCACGGCGGGCAATGGCGATGCCGGTGCGTACGACCATGTCGGGCGAGCCACCACCGGCGAGGGCACAACGTTCACCGCCGCACACGCGCAGCTACCGCTCGGATCGGTGGCGGAGGTCACCGCGCTCGACAATGGGCAGATCACGCTCGTGCAGGTGACGGCACGGCCGGCGGGACCCAGCAACGCCGAGATCATCCTCTCGGCCGCGGCTGCGCACGCACTCGGCCTGTCGAGCGGTAACGATACAGTGCGGGTGCGCAGCATCCAGCCGAGTGCTGCCGACCTTGCCGCGCTGCGCGCCGGAACCAGCGCTTCACCGCGCCTTCCCGCGCCGGACGCGCTGCTCCGTGCGCTTCGCCGCCAAGCATCTGGGCGAGCGGCGGTGCAGAGCGAGACCCGATCGGTTGTCGTAAAGGTTCCCGGTGCAGTTCGACCCAAGGTCGCCGCGCCAGCAGCCGCGCCCAAGATCACCGCGGTCGCGACCAAACCGAAAACGATCGCGACGGCCGGGCGGCCACCGGTCCGCGTGACCGGGCCGCTCGTGCAGGTGGCTGCCCTGCGCGACGAAGCGCGCGCCCGTGCAACCGCGCGTGCGCTCGGCGGATATGTCGAGCAGGCGGCGGGGCTGTGGCGCGTCCGGCTCGGCCCGTTCGCCGATCGCACCGCGGCGCAGCGCGCACGTGACGCCGCGGTTTCGCGTGGTTATGGTGGCGCTTCGATCATCCCTGCTCCTTGAACGACCGCGCGAGTGCGGCCCCAAGTGGAAAGTGCGTCCATGTCCAAGTTCCTAACCGCGCTCGCGGTCCCCGCCGTTCTCGTCGCCGCGGCCTATCCGGTCGCCGCGCAGGCGCCGTCCGCGCCGCAATTCGACACGCCTGCGCCGGTCGCCTTCATGGAAGACTTGTCGTCGGGCGCGGTGCTGTTCGCGAAGGATGCCGATCGTCGCATGCCGCCCGCATCGATGGCGAAGATGATGACGGTCTACACCGCGTTCGAGATGCTGCGCAAAGGCGACATCCGGCTTGACCAGGAATTGGAGGTGCGCCCGGAGACGTGGCAGAAGTGGCACGGACCCGCGGCAGGTTCGACCATGTTCCTGGCGGCGGGTGAGCGCGTCTCGGTCGCCAACCTGCTCTACGGCATCGTCACGCTGAGCGGCAACGACGCCTGCGTGGTGCTGGCCGAAGGATTGTCGGGTACCGAGCCCGCCTTCGTCGATCGCATGAATGAGAATGCGAAGAAACTGGGCCTCACCAACAGCCACTTCGGTACGTCGAACGGCTGGCCCGACAACGGCGTCACCTACGTCACCGCGCGCGACCTCGCCAAGCTCGCGGCCGCGACGATCGAGGAGCACCCGAAGCTCTACAAGCAATTCTATTCGCGCCGGGATTTCACCTGGGGCAAGACGATGGGTGGCAGCCAGATCACCCAAGCGAACCGCGATCCGCTGCTCGGCCGCGTCGCGGGCGCCGACGGGTTGAAGACCGGTCACACCGAGGAGGCGGGCTATGGCTTCACCGGCTCGGCGGAGCAGAATGGTCGCCGGCTGGTGATGGTGCTGGCGGGACTTACCAGCTTCAATCAGCGCGCGTCCGAATCGGTGCGCTTCATGGATTGGGGCTTCCGCGCCTGGCAGTCGAAGCCGGTGGTGAAGGCTGGTCGCGTGGTGGGCCAGGCCGACGTGCAGATGGGCGATACGACTTCGGTCGACCTGGTCGCGCCGCGGGCAGTCGCAGTATCGTTGCCCGCCGGAACGAGCCCGGCGGTAACGGGCAAGATCGTCTACCAGGGTCCGCTCAAGGCTCCGATCAAGGCAGGCACGCACGTTGCGGACCTGGTTGTCAACGCCTCCGGCCTGCCGCAGCAGATCACCCCGCTCAACGCCGCGAACGACGTCGGCGAGGCCGGCTTCTTCCGCCGCGCGTGGCACGGCCTGACCGGCATGTTCGGATAATGCGCGGACGCTTCCTGAGCCTGGAAGGAGGCGAGGGGGCGGGCAAGTCGACCCAGGTCCGCGCGCTCGCCGCCGCGTTGCAGGCGCGTGGGCTCACGGCCCGAATTACGCGCGAACCCGGCGGCAGCGAAGGCGCGGAGGCGATCCGCGCGCTGCTGATGCACGGCGAAGCTGGACGTTGGAGCGCGCGCAGCGAGGCGTTGCTGTTTGCCGCCGCGCGCGCCGACCATGTCGAGAAGGTGATCCGGCCCGCAATCGAACGCGGCGAATGGGTGATCTGCGACCGCTATCTCGACTCGTCGCGTGCCTACCAAGGTGCAGCGGGCGGGATTGCCGATGACGATGTGCTCGCACTCCACGCCTTCGGGTCGGCTGGGCTGTTGCCCGACCGAACCTATGTGCTGACGTTGCCCAGCGAAATGGGCGCGCAGCGCACGGTCGCGCGCGACGGTGCCGGCGCGGATCGCTTCGCCGCGCGCGACGCGACGTTCCATGATGCGGTCGCCGCCGCGTTCGACCGCATCGCCATGCAGGAGCCCGCGCGCGTCCGTCGCATTGACGCGACCGCTGCTCCGGAGGACGTGACCGCCGCGATCCTCGCCGATCTCGCGCCATGGCTGGCGTAGCGCAGGTGGACGATGCAGCGTCGCTCTACGGGCACGATGCCGCCGCCGAGGCGCTGCTCGCGGCGATGCGCGGCGGTGCGCTCCATCACGCCTGGCTGATCACGGGACCGCCGGGGATCGGCAAGGCGACCTTCGCGCGTGCCGTCGCCGCGCGGCTGCTCGCCGAGGGGGTCGAACCCGGCGTCTTGCCGTCGCGCCTTGCATTGCCGGCGCAGCACCGCACCGCCGCGTTGCTCGCGGCGGGTGCGCACCCCGATTATCGCGAGCTGCGTCGCTTGCCCAAGAAGGACGGCAAGGACGGCGAGCTCGCGCGCTCGATCACGATCGATCAGGTTCGCGCGCTGGCTCCGTTCCTGGGCACGATGGCGTCCATGTCGCCGCGGCGCGTCATCGTCATCGACAGTGCCGACGAATTGGAACGGCCGGGTGCATCGAACGCGCTGCTCAAGAGCCTGGAGGAGCCGCCCGCGGGCACGATCTTCCTGCTCGTCAGCCACGCGCCCGGCAGATTGCTGCCGACGATCCGTTCGCGCTGCCGCCTGCTGCGACTGGAGCCGCTCGACGATCAGGCCATGCGCGCGGCGCTCATGCAGGCGCTGCCCGAGGCGAGCGGAGACGACATCGCGGCACTGGTACGCGTGGGCGCCGGGTCGCCGGGACGTGCGCTGCGCTACGCCGAGCTAGAGCTGAGCGACATCGACGAAGCGCTCAACGCGATCGCGCGTGACGGCGATCCGACCACCAGCCGCCGCGCCAAGCTCGCCAAGTCGCTGAGCCTAAAGGCCGCGCAGCCGCGGTACGAGGCGTTCCTCGACCGGGTACCCGGCGTCATCGCCGAGGCAGCGCAGGATCGCCGCGGTGTCGCGCTTCAGGTAGCACTGGATGCTTACACGCAGGCACGCGACGTGGCGGGGGCGGCGCGCGGGCTGTCGCTCGACGCCGGTGGCACCGTGCTCGAACTCGCCGGGCTGGTGGCGCGCCTCGCCGGCGAAGGTGACACGCAAGACGGGGCTGACTTACGTCGAGCGCGCCGCTAGGAGCCGGGGATGGGCCAGCCCTTCTACATCACCACCGCGATCAGCTACCCCAACGGCCGTCCGCACATCGGCCACGCGTACGAAGCGATCGCCGCCGATGCGATCGCGCGTTTTCAGCGCCAGGCCGGGCGCGACGTGCGCTTCCAGACCGGCACCGACGAACACGGGCTCAAGATGGCGCAGACCGCGCGCGATCAGGGGCGTGACGTGCGCGATTTCGCCGGAGAGATGTCGGGTCATTTCAAGCAGATGTGCGACACGCTGGCGATAAGTTACGATCGCTTCATCCGCACCACCGACGACGATCATTACCGCGCCAGCCAGGCGATCTGGCGCGCGATGGAGAAGGCGGGCGATCTCTACCTCGATCGCTACGAAGGATGGTATTCGGTCCGCGACGAGGCCTTTTACGACGAAAAGGAGCTGGTCGAGGGCGAGGGCGGGGTCAAGCTGTCGCCGCAGGGCACGCCGGTCACCTGGACCGCGGAGGAAACGTGGTTCTTCCGGCTATCCAAGTACCAGCAGCCGCTGCTCGATCTCTACGCGCGCGAGCCCGACTTTGTCCGGCCTGAGAGCCGTCGCAACGAGATCATGCGCTTCGTTGAAGGGGGCCTGTCCGATCTGTCGGTGTCGCGCACGACCTTCGATTGGGGCGTGCCGGTGCCCGACAGTGACGGGCACGTCATGTATGTCTGGGTCGACGCGCTGACCAACTACCTGACCGGCGCCGGCTATCCGGACGGCGAGATGCCGTACTGGCCCGCCGACCTGCACCTGATCGGCAAGGACATCGTCCGCTTCCACGCGGTCTATTGGCCCGCATTCCTGATGTCGGCGGGCATCGCGCTGCCAAAAACGGTGTTCGGACATGGCTTCCTGCTTCACCGCGGCGAGAAGATGTCGAAGAGTCTGGGCAACGTCGTCGATCCGCTCGGGCTCGCCGATGCTTTCGGGGTCGACGCCTTGCGCTACTTCCTCTTGCGCGAGGTCAGTTTCGGGCAGGACGGCAGCTATTCCGCCGAGGCGATCGTGACGCGCGTCAATGCCGAACTTGCCAACGCTTTTGGTAACTTGGCGCAGCGCACGCTGTCGTTCATCGCCAAGAACCTGGGCGGTACGCTTCCTGACGCGGGGCGGACCGAGGATGCCGACGCGCAGTTGATCGAGGAGATGGTGGTGGCCTGCGCGGGCCTGCGCACGGCGTTCGACGATCTGATGTTGAGCCAGGGAATCGAGGCATGGTTGCGCGGCGTGTTCGCGTGCAACCAGTATATCGACGCGCAGGCGCCGTGGACGCTGCGCAAGACCGATCCCGAGCGGATGCACGCGGTGCTCGGTACGTTGGTCCGCGCGATCCGCATGCTCGCGATCGCGATCCTCCCGGTGGTCCCGCGTGGCGCGGGGCACGTGCTCGACCTGCTCGGGGCAGACGATCGCTCGCATGCCGCGATCGACGATGATGGCTGGTACGCGCGCATGGTTGACGCGTCGTTTACCCTCAATGCGCCGACGCCCGCATTTCCGCGCCTCGAACTGCCGGCCGACGCCGAGGTGGCGGCCTGATGCTCGCGGACAGTCACTGCCACCTGAACTACAAGGGCCTGGCGGAGGATCAGGCGTCGATCCTCGAACGCGCGCGCGCGCGCGGCGTCACTGCGATGCTCAACATCTCGACGCGCGAGAGCGAATGGGACGAGGTGCTCGCCACCGCCGAACGCGAGCCTGATGTCTGGGCGAGTGTTGGCATCCACCCGCACGAGGCCGACCAGCATCCCCACATCGACACGGCCAAGCTGGTCGAGCGCGCCGCGCACCCGCGCGTCGTCGGCATCGGTGAGAGCGGTCTCGATTACTACTACGACCATTCTGACCGTGCACGCCAGCAGGCGAGCTTCCGCGCGCATATCGCGGCCGCACGCGCCGCGCGCGTTCCGCTCATCGTCCACACGCGTGAGGCGGAGGACGACACGATCCGCATCCTCAAGGACGAAATGAAGCATGGCGCCTACACCGGGGTGATCCACTGCTTCACTGCCAGTGGCACGTTCGCGAACAAGGCGCTCGACTTCGGCTTGTACATTTCAATCTCGGGCATCGTGACTTTCAAGAACGCGCGCGATTTGCAGGTGACCGCGGCGCGGTTGCCGCGCGAGCGGTTGCTGATCGAAACGGACGCGCCGTTCCTCGCGCCCGTTCCCCATCGCGGCAAGACCGGGGAACCAGCCTTCGTCGCTGACACCGCTGAATTCCTTGCCCGCCTGCGGGGCGAAAATGTCGAGGATCTGCAGGCGTATACTGCCGATAACTTCCACCGGCTGTTCAGCAAGACAAAGGCGCGGGCAGGGGCGTGAAAGTCCGCATCCTAGGATCGGGCACGTCCTCGGGCGTACCGCGCATCGGCAACGATTGGGGTGCCTGCGATCCGACGGAGCCGCGCAATCGACGTAGCCGCGCGTCGATCCTGATCGAGCATGACGGCACGCGCATCCTGGTCGATACCGGACCCGACATGCGCGAGCAGCTATTGGCGGCGGACGTGGGCGTCGTCGATGCAGTAATCTGGACCCATGCGCACGCCGATCACGTATTCGGCATCGACGACCTGCGGCAAGTTTATCACGCCCGTGGAAATCCGGTGCCGGGGTTCGCGAGACCCTCGACGGCGACGGCACTATGCCGACAATTCGGCTACGTGTTCGAGGGTGCGGGCGGCTACCCGCCGACGGTCGATCTGCGGCACTTAGACGACGAGGTCGTGATCGGCAGCGTCCGTGTGCGCGTCGCCGACCAGCCACACGGGTCAATTACCTCCGCGGGACTCCGGTTCGAGGGAGCGGCGGTCGCGATCGGCTATGCGACCGACATCAGCGGCATGACTGGTGACCTGCACGCGCTCTACGCCGGGCTGGACGTGTGGATCGTAGACGCGTTGCGGCGTCGTCCGCATCCGTCGCACGCCGATCTGCCGACCGTTCTCGGATGGATCGACACGCTGAAGCCGCAGGCGGCGGTGCTGATCCACATGGATCAGTCGATGGATTACCGGACGCTGTGCGCGGAGCTGCCGACAGGGGTGGAGCCCGGTTATGACGGCTGGGAGCGTCACTGGTGAGCGATCGCGTGTTCCAGGTACTATTCATCGGGTTGCTGCTGGTGCTGCCGATATCGGCGCTGGCGGCCCGTCGCGTGCCGGGAAGCACGATTATTCGCTATGCGGCGGCGTGGGTTCTGGTGTTCGGCGTCGCGCTGCTCGTCGTGTCAGCACTCGATTGACGTACGTATGTTTTACATAATGTTTATTATCAACTTTGCCCGTTGTAAGCGCTAAGTACAAATGGCACCAGCCCGCTAGATAGAAATGGCACTCTGCGGTGCTATCGGCGGGTCGCCGGTGTCATAGCCGTTCTCGGCAACGAGGACGCGCATTGTATGACGGTGCTGGCGATGAGTGCTGCTGAGATCACCCGGTTCGACACGCTGATGCGGCTCGACCGCGGCGAGATCCGGGTTGCGGACGCGATGGAGCTGCTCGGCCTTGCGAGGCGGCAGGTGTACCGGCTGCTGGGCCGCCTGCGACAGGACGGCGCCAGCGGCCTGGTGTCGCGCAAGCGAGGACGACCGAGCAATCGACGCTACAGCGACGCTTTCCGCGCCGAGGTGGCCACGCTGGTGCGCGAGCACTACGCCGACTTCGGACCGACGCTGGCGCGCGAGTACCTCGCCGAGCGCCATGGCATCGGCCTGTCGTGCGAGACCCTGCGGCGCATCATGATGGAGGCCGGGTTGTGGCAGGACCGTGCGGCCAAGCGCCCTCGCCCGTATCAGCCGCGCTACCGGCGTGACTGCCGCGGCGAGCTCGTCCAGGTCGACGGCTCCAAGCACTGGTGGTTCGAGGGCCGCGGTCCGCAATGCACGCTCCTGGTCTTCATCGACGATGCCACCAGCGAGCTTATGCACGTCGAGATGGTCGAGAGCGAGAGCACCTTTTCCTACATGCGCGCGACGAGGACCTACCTCGAGCGGCACGGCAAGCCGGTGGCCTTCTACACCGACAAGCACAGCGCCTTCCGCAACAACACGGCCTCGGCGAAGGGCGACGGCATGACCCACCTCGGCCGTGCGTTGGACCGGCTCAACATCGAGCTGATCTGCGCGAACTCGCCGCAGGCGAAGGGGCGCGTCGAGCGCGTCAACGCGACGCTGCAGGACCGTCTGGTCAAGGCGATGCGGCTACAGCGCATCTCCACCATCGACCAAGCCAACGCCTTCCTCCCCTCCTACATGGCGCAGCACAATCGTAGGTTCGCCAAGGCGCCGTTCGACCCGCGCGACCTGCACCGGCCGCTGGCCATCCACGAAGACCTGGAGGCGGAGCTGGTGTGGCGGGAGCAGCGCACCGTCACCGGCGCCCTCACCCTGCACTACAACAAGGCCATGTTCATCCTGGAGCCCTCCCCTGCCTCGCAGGCGCTCGCGCGCAAGAAGGTGGACGTGTGCGAGTACCCGGATGGCCGGCTTGAGATCCAGCATGAGGGCACGGCCCTACCCTATCGCATGTTCGACAAGATGCGCCGCGTGAACCAGGCTGCTGTGGTCGACAACAAGCATCTCGACGCAGCGCTGGCACTAGCGCGCACCATCCAGCAGGTTCAGCCGCACCATACCAAGCGCAACAACAACGAGCCGGCTCGCACAGCTCAGTCGGCCGGCGTGTTCAAGGCATCCTCCCCGGCTTCATCCGGTCAGAAGCTGGACCGTCGTACGCTCGGCAACAGCAGGCTCAAGCGTGGTCCCCGCCTCTCCAACGAAGAGCTGGTTGCGCGCGGCCTCGGCGAGTACGCCCGCTAACGGCCAGAGCCGACATCGGTTGGCCTCCACCCACCGAAACGGGCGTAGAGCGTCGGCAGGACGAACAAGGTCAGCAGCGTCGCCGAGATCAGCCCGCCGATTACCACCGTGGCGAGCGGCCTCTGGACCTCGGCGCCCGCCCCATGCCCCAGCGCCATCGGCACGAAGCCAAGACTGGCGACGAGCGCAGTCATCGCGACGGGCCGCAATCGGAGCAGTGCTCCCTCACGTGCGGCACGCGCCCGGTCCATCCCTTCCCGCATCAGATCGTGGATGGAAGACACCATCACCAGCCCGTTGAGCACCGCTACGCCAGACAGTGCGATGAACCCGACCGCGGCCGAGATGGAGAAAGGCAGACCGCGGAGCAGGAGCGCGAGAATACCGCCAACCAACGCCAGCGGCACGCCAGTGAAGACCAGGGCCGCGTCGCGCAGCGATCCGAGCGCACCGTAGAGCAGCAGCATGATGACGGCGAAGCATATTGGCACCACGATCGTCAGGCGTGCCCGGGCGCTGGCCAGGTTCTCGAACTGCCCACCCCAGGTGAGATAGGTGCCGGCCGGTAAGGCAACCTGCTGCGCTATCTTGGCCTGCGCTTCCTCGACGACGCCGGCTACGTCTCGCCCGCGCACATTGGCTTGGACGACGACACGCCGTTTGCCGTTCTCACGGCTGATCTGGTTCGGCCCGTCGCCGAGACCGATGTCGGCAACGCTGGCGAGCGGCAAGAACGATCCGCTCGCGGTGGGCACCGGAATCTGCCCGAGGGTCTGCAAATCGGCGCGTGCCGTTTCGCCGAGACGGATCACGACCGGGAAGCGGGCGTCGCCTTCGAAGATCACGCCAGCCTGCTTGCCGCCTACGGTTGCCGCAACGACGTCCTGGACATCGCCGGCAGAAACACCGACGCGCGCCATCGCGTCCCGGTTGGGACGAATGTCGAGAAGCGGCAGTCCTTCGGTCTGCTCCACCCGGACATCCGCTGCACCAGGCACCTTGCGCATCACGTCCGCGATCTGGACCGCGGTCGCATTCATGCTGGCAAAGTCGTCGCCAAACACCTTTACCGCGATATCGCCGCGCACGCCGGCGACGAGCTCATTGAAGCGCATCTGGATCGGCTGCGTAATCTCGTAGCCGTTCCCCGGGATGGTCGAGACCTTCTTCTCGATGCGCTCGACCAGTTCCTCCTTGGGCAGGTTCGGGTCCGGCCATTCCTTACGTGGTTTCAGCATAACAAACGTGTCGGTCGCGTTGGGCGGCATCGGATCGCTGGCGATCTCCGACGTGCCCGTCCGCGAGAAAGCGTATTGCACCTCCGGTTCGCGGCTGATCGTCTTCTCAACCGCGAACTGCATCCGCTGGCTCTGTTCGACCGACGTGCCGGGCGGGCGCCAGGCCTGGACGAGGATGTCGCCCTCGTCGAGCTGCGGCAGGAACTCCTGACCCAGCGTTGTGAAGGCAAGCGCCGCCAGCACGACGCCGGCAAGCGCGCCCCCTATCGTGAGACTGGGACGCCGCATGGCAGCATCGAGCCCAGGCTCGTAGCGGCGCTTGAGCCAGACCACGATCCGGCTTTCCTTCTCCTCGACCTTGCCCGCGAGGAAGGCGGCAATAGCCGCCGGTACGAAGGTCAGGGACAGCACGAAAGCGAAGACGAGCGCGATGATGACGGTCAGCGCCATCGGTTCGAACATCTTGCCCTCCACGCCGCTGAAGGTGAGCAGCGGCGCATAGACGAGGATGATGATCGCCTGCCCATAGACTGAGGGCCGTATCATCTCGCGGGCCGACGCCGCCACGATCGCGAGGCGTTCCTTGAGCGGGAGGACACCTCCGGTTTCGTGCTGGCGCGTGCCGAGGTGGCGCAGTGCGTTCTCGACGATGATGACCGCGCCATCGACGATGAGGCCGAAGTCGAGCGCGCCGAGGCTCATCAGATTGGCCGAGACGCCGGCACGCAGCATCCCCGTGGCGGTGAGCAGCATGGTGATCGGAATCACCATCGCGGCGATCAGCGCCGCGCGGAAGTTGCCGAGCAGCACGAACAGCACCACGATGACCAGCACCGCGCCTTCCGCGAGGTTGCGGGCAACCGTCGCGATCGTGGAGTTCACGAGCTTGGTACGATCGAGCACCGGTTTGACCACGACATCGGTCGGCAGCGATCGGCCGATGGCCTGAAGCCGTTCACCGACGTCGGTCGCGACGGTGCGGCTGTTCTCGCCGATGCGCATCACGGCTGTGCCGACGACGACCTCGTGACCGTTCTCGGACGCCGAGCCGGTGCGGATGCCCTGCCCGGCCTTCACGGTTGCCACCTGATTGAGCACGATCGGCACACCGTCGCGGCTTGCGACCACGGTGCGTGACAGCTCATCAGCGGTACGAACCCGCGCGTCCGAGCGGACGAACAACCCTTCGCCGTTCCGATCGACCGTGCCTGCGCCGATGCTGGTGTTGCTGCGCTCGAGCGCGGTAGCGAGGTCCTGGACCGTCAGTCGCATCGATGCCAAGCGCTGGAGGTCCGGAATGACCAGATATTCACGGTCGAACCCACCCAGCGAGTCTACGCCAGCGACCCCTTCGGTCCCGCGGAGCTGCGGCGACACGATCCACTCCTGAACGGTGTGAAGATAGGTCGCCTTGTCGCGTTCGTTGACGAGGTGTTCGCCTTCGGGGGTGATGTAGCTGCCGTCGCGCTGGAGCCCGGGTTCGCCATCCCGATGCTTCACGCGGTTGAGTTCTTGAAACTCGACGGTCCACATGAAGATGTCGCCGAGACCGGTCGCGATCGGCCCCATCTCGGGCATGACGCCCTGCGGCAGCCGTTCCTCGGCCATCCGCATCCGCTCGGCGACCTGTTGGCGAGCGAAGTAGATGTCGGTCGCGTCGGTGAAGACGGCCGTGATCTGGGCAAAGCCGTTGCGGTTGAGCGACCGGGTATAGGCAAGACCCGGAATACCCTTGAGCGAGGTTTCGATCGTGAAAGAGACCTGCCGCTCGATCTGATCGGGCGACAGCGATGGTGCGAGGACGTTTACCTGCACCTGGTTGTTCGTGATGTCCGGGACGGCATCGATGGGGAGGCGCTGGAGGGCGAAGATGCCCGCGAGCGCGGCGACAAGAGTCAGCAGCAGGACTAGCCAGCGCCGCTCGACCGAGAAGGTGACGAGGCGGGAGATCATGGGCTCAGTCCATGTCCATCCCGCCACCCTTGCCGAGTTCGGCTTTCAGGGTGAACGAGTTAGTGGTGGCGATCCGCTCCTGGCCATTGAGGCCGGAACTGATGATGACCTGATCGCCATTGCGGCGACCGGCCGTGACCGGGGTGGCGTGAAAGCCGGTCGGGGTGCGGACGAAGACGACTGTGCGGTTCTCGATGCTTTGCACCGCGGTGGAGGGGACCGAGACGCTACGATCGCCGTTGGCGGGCAGCATGAAGCTCGCCGTCACCGGCTCGCCCACCCGCCAGGTATTCCCCGCATTGTCGAGCGTGGCGATGACAGGCACGAGGCGCGTGCTGTCATCGAGCGCTGGGGACACGAACGACACCCGTCCTTCCTGTCTACGACCGGCTGCGGTTACCTCAACCCGCGTACCCGGCCGGATACGGCTTGCATCCGCGGGCGAGACCGAGGCGGTGATCGTCACCCGCGAGAGGTTCGCAACCCGGTAGAGTTCGGCGTTCGCATCGACAGTCTGGCCGAGAACCGCCGGACGGGCGATTACCTGACCTGAGATCGGCGAGCGCATGGCGATGCGGTTGAGGGCACCACCACCGCCCCCCGTGGTACCGAGCTGTTGCTGCGCGAGGCGCAGCGCGATTGCCGCCTCCGTCGCTGCGGTCCGCGCCGCCACCAGGTCTTGTTCGGGCGAAACGCGCTCGGCAAAAAGCCGCTGTTCGCGCCGAAGGTTCGACTGTGCCAGTGCGGCGCGGGCGCGAGCGGCCTCGACTTCCGCCTTCAGAGAAGCGGCCTCGCGGCTCTCGATCACCGCCAGCGGGTCACCCTGCCGGACGGGCTGGCCGAGGTTGCGTGTGAGCGCGACCAAGCGACCGCCGATGGTTGCGGAGACAACCTGGACGCCTTGGGGATCGCCCTGGATGAGCGCGGGCAACTCGATCGCGCCGGCGACCCCGCCCACGGTCGGGCGGGCGACCTCAATGCCGGCGTCGGCGATCTGCCGCGCCGTGAGCGTCACCGCATCCTTATCCGTCTTCTTCTCGGCCCCCTCGCCCTTCTCCATGCCCTCCATACCGGCCATGTCGTCGGTCTTCTTCTCGGCCCCGCCGCACGCAGCGAGCGCCAGCGGAAGCAAGGCGGACAGTAGGGTCCGCGCATGATTGGTTTTCATCGTGCGTCCTTCGCATCGTTAGGCGCCGGGGCGGCGAGCCGTTCCAGCCGGGCCTGTGCGTCATGATAGGCGGCCAGCGCGTCGACCGCGGCCGCACGGGTGTCGGCAAGCGTGCGTTCGGCCTCGAGGAGATCCAACTGACCGAACTTGCCTTCGCGGTAGCCGATCCGCGCGATCCGCGCGGCTTCCTGCGCCGCGGCAAGCGTCGGTCCGGTCGCGTTGCGGGCTGTCGTCGCCGCATTCGCAACGTCGCCCTGTGCCGTGGCGATGGCCTGTTCCGCATCGAGCAGCGCGAGGCGGCGCTGCGCGTCCGCCTGGGTGCGTTGAGCAGAGGCCAGATCAACGGCCGCTCGGCCATTGTTGAACAGTGGCAAGGGCACCGACACGCCGAATACCGCGGCCGTATCGTTGGTCATCTCCAGCCTGCGTGCGGACGCGCTGATCGTTACGTCGGGAACCCTCTGGCTTCTGGCAAGGCGGACCTGCGCCGTCGCCGTGGTGAGATCGGCCTGCACCGCCGCGGCCGTCAGCGTGCCTTCACTGCGCACCGGCAACCGTGGTCCTGCGCCTTCGATCCGGGCGAACCAGGCTGTATCCAGCGAGCTGGGGCCGCGCCCGATCAGCCGGGCAAGATTGCCGAGCGCCACTTGGGCGGATCGCTCCGCGCGCTCGGCCGCTCCTTCCGCATTCAGCCGAGCTACGTCGGCGCGCTGCTCTTCGAGCGGTGAGGCGCGACCGGCCGCAACGCGAACCCGCGCTGCACGCAGTACCTCGTTTGCGATCCCGACCTGTTCGCGGGCGGTGACTACCCTGCGTTGCGACGCCGCGGCATCGTTATAGGCCTGCGTGACCCGCAACCGGAGATCGGCCTGTATGATTGCCGCTTCGAGCGACGCGCGGTCGAGTTGCGCATTGGCGACCGCGACGCGCGCGGACCGCTTGCCGCCGAGTTCAAGCGGCAAAGATACGCCGACCGTCGTTTCGGCCGAGCGCAGTCCCTTATAGATACCGGTGCCGGCGACGTTCTCGCTCATCGCGTCGAGCGACGGATTAGGCCGCAAGCCGGCGATCGAGCGTTGCGCTTGCGCCGCCTGAATGCCCGATCGGGAGACCTCGACCGCCGGCGATACTGCACCGGCCGCGGTAAGAGCTTCATCAAGGGTCAGCGGCGGTGCCGACGCCTCCGTGTCCTGTGCCTGTGCCGAGTTGCTCGACGCACAGGCTGTCGCGACCAGCACGGCCGCTATCATGCGCTTCATTGTAGATGCTCCTGACGAACCAGTCTCAGGCGCCGGAAGGCGCCCGGTGCGTCGTCAGGCCTGTGGTGGTCGAAGCGCCGGGTCGCTCTGATGCGCAAGCCAGACCGGAGCCTTGTGGCTCGCAAATTCGGCCCAACTGTCGATCACGGCGACGTCGACACTATGCTCAGCGGGTGCGGCGACATGGTGACCGTGACAGACGGTGTGATGATGAGGATAGCCCTTATCCGCATCCGCCGGCACCTCGTCGCAGTCGCCAGCCATGTGCATGATTGTGTTGACCTGAGAGGTCTCGATGCACCCGACGCCTTCCGTAGCCTCCGCCATGCCCGCCCAGCCGGTCAGGACCAGCATCAGACAGGCGAGAAAGGGCAGCAGCTTGCGCATGAGCTTGCTCCTTATCATTCCGCGAGAATGGCGTGACCCGCGATCATCGGACGCTACCCGGCCAGCGTTGCGTTCGACTTTCATGAGCTGCCACCCATTTCTGCCAATGCACCTCGGGTAATCTCCCAAGCGGAGTGCAGGAACAGGACCGCAATGATGCCGGCGACCGCGAGGTCGGGCCATGCCTTCCCGGTCCATGCCACCAGGCCGGCGGCAATGACGACGGCGATGTTGGCGAGCGCATCGTTCCGGCTAAACAGCCAGATAGCCCGTACATTGGCATCGCCCTCGCGAAACCGTGACAGGACGAGCGCCGCGCTGACGTTGACGATAAGGGCGACGATCCCGATGCCGCCCATCAGATCGGCGTCGGGTGCCACGGCGTTCATCGCGCGCCAGATGGCAAAGCCGATGACACCCAGACCCAGTGTTCCGAGGAACAAGCCTTGGGCGAGAGCGACCCTTGAACGGGCTGGCGCCGTCCAGCCCAACGCGATGAGGCCGAGCAATGAGATCGTGCCGTCGCCAATGAAGTCGAGCGCATCGGCTTTGAGCGCCTGACTGTCGGCGACGAACCCACCGACGATTTCGATCAGCCCGAAGCCCAGGTTCAGGAGGACCACGATCCATAGGGCACGCCGATAGGCAGCGTCGCGCTCCGCACGTTTCGTGTCGCCCGTGCAGCCGCACGTAGAGGATTCGCTTGCGCTCATCCCGCTCCGTTACGATCTACAGTCACTGTAGGAGCAAGCGTAAAATTGCGAGGACCGCAGGGTGTTGATGATCGGCGACATAGCGAAACGGACCGGGACCAAGGTCAACACGATCCGTTTCTACGAAGATATAGGCTTGATGCCGGAGGCTGCGCGCACGGCAGGCGGGCGCCGCACCTATGGTGATGCGGAGGTTCGCCAGCTCGCTTTTATCCGTCACGCCCGTGATCTGGGGTTCTCGACTGACGAAATCCGATCCCTGATCGCTTTGTCGGCCAACCCCGATCAGGATTGTAAGGAAGCAGGCTCGCTCGCTCGCCGGCACCTTGCGAGCGTGGAAGACCGCATTGCCCGCCTGACGGCGCTCCGAAACGCATTGGCTGATGCGACACGGGATTGCGAGGGCGGCAGGATCGCCGATTGCCGGGTTATGGAAGCGATCACGATGCCGGCTGATTTGGACAGCGGAACGCGGGTCTAAGCTGCACATACGCAACTCCTGACGAAGCCCGTCAGGATTGCGGCGCTGTCGCGATGCTGGAGGGGTCCGTGGTGGTGTCGATCGGCATCCCGGCTTCCTTGCGCTCCGAATAGCGATCTACGAGTTGGGCAGTGTGTGGGCGCAGCAGTATCGTGAACCGCACCAGCTCCTCCATCACATCCACAATCCGGTCGTAATAGCTCGACGCCTTCATGCGCCCGGTGTCATCGAACTCGTTGAACGCCTTGGCGACGCTCGACTGGTTCGGGATCGTCACCATCCGCATCCAGCGACCCAGCACGCGCAGCGTGTTGACGCTGTTGAAAGACTGTGATCCGGCCGACACCTGCATGACCGCGAGCGTGCGTCCCTGCGTCGGACGCATCCCGCCCATCGACAGCGGCAGATGGTCGATCTGCAGCTTCATGATGCCGGTGATCTGGCCGTGACGTTCCGGGCTGCACCACACCTGTCCTTCCGACCATAGAGACAGCTCGCGCAGCTCGTGGACGGCCGGATGGTCGTCGCGGGCATGTTGGTCGGGCAGCGGCAGCGTCGATGGATCGAAGATGCGTGTCTCGCACCCGAAGAACCGGAGCAGGCGCGCCGCTTCCTCGACGCACAGCCGGGAGAAGGACCGTTCGCGCAGCGAACCATAGAGCAGAAGGATACGTGGCGCGGGATTGCACGGGCCGAGCCCGACAGCGGGTCGCTGGATGGCATAGGCGGGATCGAGCGCCGGTAGGGTATCGGGATCGGCGAGCGTGCGGAGCGGCATCAGAGAGCTTTCACGAGATAGGCGGCCGACGCGGGGCACAGTGCGGTGAATTCGCGCGATGCGGCGATGGCCGGGGGAGCAGCGCCGCGATCGGCATCGGCATAGCCGAGCGCCCGGAAGAATGGTGCGGCCGTGGTCGTCAGGAGGTGCAGGCGCTCCACCCCGAGGTCGTGTGCCTGTCGTTCGAGGTCGGCGACCAACACCCGCCCGAGGCCAAGTCGACGGCGATCGGGGACGACGACGATCGAGCGGAGCAAGCGGTCGGCCCCTGCTCCCTCGAGCCCACCGAAACCGACGAGGCTACCGGCCTCGATCCGGAAGAACAGGCGGCCGGGATCGGCGAGATCGGCACTCGGCAGGTTCGCGGCATCGAGCAATTGTGCCAAGCCAGCCAGACCGGCAGGTTCGAGCACCGTGGCGACCATTCTGGTCATGCGATGCTGATCCTGATCGCAAGCCCCGCGAGCGTGATGAGCAGCACCGGCACGGTGAGTGTCACGCCGACACGGAAGTAATAGCCCCATCCGATCCGCACGCCCTTTTGCCCGAGGACGTGGAGCCAGAGCAGCGTCGCGAGTGAGCCGATCGGCGTCAGCTTGGGGCCGAGATCGCAGCCGATCACGTTGGCATAGATCATCGCTTCCTTGATCGCGCCCGTGGCGTGGGTGGCGTCGATCGACAGCGCGCCCACCAACACAGTCGGCATGTTGTTCATCACCGACGACATAATCGCCGCGATCACACCCGTACCCAGCGCGGCGCCCCACACGCCGCCTTGCGCCGTGCGATCGAGCAGCGCCGCCAGATGGTCGGTCAGGCCGGCGTTCCGCAGGCCATAGACGACCAGGTACATGCCGAGAGAGAAGATCACGACCTGCCAGGGTGCGCCGCGCAGCACCTTGGCCGCTGAGATCACATGGCCGCGCCCCGCGATCACCAGCAACAGGATCGCGCCGGCAGCGGCGACGGCGCTGACCGGCACGCCGAGCGGTTCGAGCAGGAAGAACCCGGCGAGCAGCAGCCCAAGCACGATCCATCCGGCGCGGAAGGTCGCGGCGTCGCGGATCGCGTCACGCGGCGTACGTAGCGCGCCTACGTCATAATTCGCCGGTATGTCGCGCCGGAAGAACAGCAGCAGCGCGCCAAGCGTCGCTGCGATCGACACCAGGTCGACCGGCACCATCACGGAAGCATAGTCGCCGAACCCGACACGAAAGAAGTCGGCCGACACGATGTTGACGAGGTTCGATACGACCAGCGGCAGGCTGGCGGTGTCGGCGATGAACCCGGCCGCCATGACGAACGCCAGCGTCGCCTTGTCTCTGAACCCCAGCGCCCGCAGCATGGCGATGACGATCGGCGTCAGGATCAGCGCCGCCCCGTCGTTGGCAAACAGCGCGGACACGCCTGCGCCGAGCAGCACGATCAGGACGAACAGCCGGCGACCATGCCCGCCGCCCCAGCGGGCGACGTGCAGCGCCGCCCACTCGAAAAATCCGGCTTCGTCGAGCAACAGGCTGATGACGATGATCGCGACGAACGCGGCCGTCGCGTTCCAGACGAGGACCCATACCACCGGCACGTCGGACAGGGTGACGACACCCGCGAGCAGCGCCACCACCGCCCCGCCCATCGCGCTCCACCCGATCCCGAGGCCCTTGGGTTGCCAGATGACGAGCGTGATCGTCGCGACGAAGATCAGGACGGCAAGGAGCATCAGGCGACGCGCTGGCCCGACGCGTCCACCACCTGTTCGCCGTCTTCCTTGGCGAACGCGCCGAGCTGGCCGCTCGGCAGCAGATCAAGGACGGCTTCAGAAGGGCGGCACAACTCCACGCCGAGCGGCGAGACGACCAGCGGCCGGTTGATGAGGATCGGGTGTGCCATCATCGCATCGACCAGCGCATCGTCGGATAGCGACGTGTCGCCCAGGCCCAGCTCGGCATAGGGCGTCCCCTTCTCGCGCAGCAGCGCGCGGGGCGTCATGCCGGCGCGGTCGATCAGCTCGACCAGCAGCGCACGCGCGGGTGGGGTCTTCAGATACTCGACCACGTGCGGCTCGATGCCGGCGTTGCGAATAAGACCGAGCGTGTTGCGCGACGTGCCGCACTCGGGGTTGTGATAGATGACGATATCGACGGACATGGGACGTCCTTTCAGCAGCAGGGGGTGAGTTCGGCGACGAGCGGCGCGCACAGCTCCGCATTGCCGGCGCAGCAGTCCTTGACGAGGAACAGCGTCAGCGCGCGCAGGCCGTCCAGATCGGCGCGATAGATGATCGATCGGCTATGGCGTTCCGATTGGACCAGTCCCGCGCGAGCAAGAATGCCGAGGTGCGCCGACATGGTATTTTGCGGCACGTCGAGCTGGCGGGCGATATCACCCGCAGCCATGCCGTCCGGCTCGTGCCGCACCAACAGGCGGAACACGTCGAGCCGTGTCCCTTGCGCAAGCGCGCCTAGCGCAGCGATAGCCGAATCGTTTTCCATATATCCAGAATAGACGATATATTGGGCTTGTCCAGTTTTGCGCACGCTGTCTCGCCGTCAGCACTTGCCGGAATGGCAATAACGGCCATGCGGGATTGATCGCGCCAGTCGTCGATCCGGCGCCGGCCTCTCACATCGCCGATACGGGTGGTTCCAACGTGCCCAGCCAGGCAACGAGCGCCAGGATCGTGATGGCGCAGCCACCCTCGATCGCGAGACTGCGCAGCAGAGTGCCGAGTGCGCCGCGAAGATCGGCCGCGGCGATCGAGCGCTCGAGAGCCGGTGTCAGCCGGAAGCGATTAAGCGACGCGAGCCCCAGCATCGCGCCCAACAGCGCGAGTTTGGCGAGAAGAAGCTGGCCGTAGAGGGTGTCGGGAAGGCGCTGCAGATTGCCGACGCCAACCAGCAGCCAGCCATTCACCAGACCCGTTACCACGATCGTGCCGACCAGAATCGTACCCGCGAGACCGAAGCCGTGCAGTGCGCGATGGCTCAGTCGGAGATGGGCGACGTCGACGCGACTAGGCGCACGCGTGACGAGCAGCGTCAGACCGAGCAGGGCGCCGACCCAGGCGCCGGCTGCCCATAGGTGCAGAATATCCGCCAGTAGATGAACCCAGCCGGTCGCACCCTCGTCCATTGCGCCGTGACCCGTCCAGGCGAGCGTTGCGAGCGCGATCCCCGCCGCGACCGCAACCAGGCCGAGCGGAGCGGTCCGTCCTCGCGCGATCAGCGCGAAAATGGTCCCGACCACCAGCGCGATCATGCGAGTTTCCCACGCCGTGCCCGTCGCAGATCTGGTAAGCAGCATTCCGATCGCCTCGCGGACGACCGGCCAGGGCGGCGCCCCTGCCATCGCCGCAGCGAGGAGCGCGAGAGCGATGCAGGAGAACAGGAGCCCCAGCAGGCCGCATCCGACGAGCCACGGGCGTAAGGCGATGGCGTCCGCGCGTTCGCCGCCCTTGAGGCCGTAGAGGCCGAAGGTCGATAAGCCGAACAGGCCACTCAGCGTCATGTAGAGCGCAAAGCGAACCGCGATCAGCGGCCAGTCGGCGTCCACCTTACTTCACTGCGAAGGCGATATTGCCGGTGACGCGGTGCGTGTCGGCCGAGACGACATGCCATGCGACGCTATAGCGTCCTGCGGCGAGCGGCGCCTTCGGCGTGACGACGAGGGTGCGGCCATCTCCGCCGACCGCGGCCGCGGCGGTGACCTTCATCGGTGCATGCTCGGTGCCGCCATGACCGGTCATCACGAGGTCCGCGCCCGAAAACTTCGGCATCAGCTTCTCGCTGAAACGAAGCGTGATGCGCGCAGGCTTGGCGACGGTCGCGTTCGCTGCCGGCGAGGCCGACAGGAGCTTGGGATGAGCCTGGGCGGCGCCGGCGATGCCGAGAAGGGCCAAGGTGGCAGGCAGGAAGATGCGACGCATGGGGCTACTCCGTGAGGTTCGTGCTCTATTTACGCGGCCCGATCGCCCACCCCTCACCGCCGCATGAGGGATGATGGGCAGCCTCGCGTATCGAATGCTAGAGGGGTGGAGTGGAAAGCATGGAAGATCTGGACAGAGCATTGGCGAGGCTGGCAGGCGCACCTGTCCCTGCCGCGCTGGAGGGGATCGAGGATCAGGTCCTCGCCCGCATCGGCACGCGCCCTGTCGTGCGCCAAGCCGGGCTCGGCCTCGGCGCGGTGACGATCGCGGCGCTCGCGATGGGCGTGATCGGCGCGGAGCTGCCGGCGACCGCCAGCCCGGCGGTATCGCTCGCTCCGTTAGGGGGCGCATCGCCTCTCGCGCCGTCGAGCTTGCTGATCGGCGAACCATGACCTCGACCAGGCGCCTCCTTTTCTGCGTCCTCTTAGCCTTCCTGGCGGCGATCGGAGGCGTGTTCGTCGGACGAGCGCTGTTGCCCCAGCCCAAGCAGCCCGGCGCGGCGCTCCACGAGGTGCTGCACCACAAGCTCGCGCTCGATGCCGACCAGCAGGCCCGGTTGAAAATTCTGGAAGACCGTTTCGCGGTGCAGCGGCGTGCGCTCGAACTCGAGCTGCGCGCCGCCAATGCCCACCTCGCCGAGGCGATCGAAGCCGAACACGGCAATGGCCCGCGGGTCACGGCTGCGGTCGATCAGAGCCATGCCGCAATGGGCGAGCTGCAGAAGGCGACGCTCGCGCACATCTTCGCCATGCGGCAGCTCCTGCGGCCCAATCAGACATCCCAATTCGACGACGCGGTGGTGAAGGCGCTCACCGACGGCCAGGGGTGAGCCTCGACTGGACCGCGCTGTCCGACGGCGAGCTGGCGGCGCTCAGCATCGCCGGTCGACAGGCCGCCTTTGCCGAAATCGTGCGCCGCTATCGTCAGCCGGTGTTCCGGCTTGTCCGGGCGTGCGTCGGGGAGCCCGACGAAGCGCTCGACCTCGTTCAAGAGACCTTCGTCGCTGCGCACCAAGCCCTTTCCCGTTACGACGCCCAGCGCGCCATGAAGGCGTGGCTGTCGACGATCGCGATCAACAAATGTCGTGATTGGGCGAGGAAGCGCACTGTGCGCCGCTTCGTCTCCTTCGCCCTTCCGATCGACGGGCAGGCCGAGACGATCGTGGACGATCAGGTGCCGATCGATGACAGCGCGGCCGACCGACAGGAGTTGGACCGCGTGACACGCGCCATCTCGACCTTGCCGGCGAACCTGAAGGAGCCGCTGGTGCTCCGGACGATCGAGGGCCTGAGCCAGGCCGAGACGGCCGAGGTGCTGGGTATCAGCCAAAAGGCCGTCGAAACCCGCCTCTATCGGGCGCGGGCGCGCCTCATGGAAAAGTTGAACGCGAGCTAAGGGATACGCGACCGGGACGCGTAGAAGGGGTGAAACGGGGCCGGTAGCGGCCCCACCCTTCGAGGAGCTTTCATGTCCCGCGTTCTCGACCGCCGCCAGGTGCTGCGCGGTGCCAGCCTAGCCGGAGGCGGCCTTGCGCTGTCGGCCTATATGCCGGCGTGGGCGCAGCCGGTGTCCGCGGGCATCGCCAAGCCGTTGCCGACCGTTTCGGGCGAAGACATCACGCTGAAGGTCGCCCACCAGATGATGATGATCGACGGGCGGCAGAGCCACGCGATCGGCATCAACGGCACCGTGCCGGCCCCGCTCATCCGCCTGCGTGAAGGCCAGAACGTCCGCCTCCACGTCGTCAACGAGCTGGACGAGGAAACCTCGATCCATTGGCATGGGCTGTTGCTGCCCTTCCAGATGGACGGCGTGCCCGGCATCGCGTTCCCGGGCATCCCGGCCCGCTCGACCTTCACCTATGAGTTCCCGATCATCCAGAGCGGGACGTACTGGTATCATAGCCATTCCGGGCTGCAGGAGCAGGAAGGGCATTATGGTCCAATCCTGATCGATCCCAAGAACCCCGACCCGGTGCAGTTCGATCGGGAGCACGTCATCGTGCTGTCCGATCACAGCTTCCGTCACCCGCATTACCTGTTCGACCGGCTGAAGAAGGAATCGGGCTACTTCAACCGCCAGCGCCAAACCCTATCCGGGCTCCTCGCCGGCAAGGATCAGTCGCTGAAAGAGCGGCTCGAGTGGGGCAAGATGCGGATGGACCCCGCCGACGTCGCCGACGTCACGGGTTCGGTCTACACCTACCTGGTCAACGGTTACGGACCCAAGGACAACTGGACGGCGCTGTTCCGACCCAGCGAGCGAGTGCGGCTGCGCTTCATCAACGCATCGTCGATGACCACCTTTAACGTCCGCATCCCGGGCCTGCCGATGACGATCGTCGCGGCCGATGGCTTGAACGTCCGTCCGATCGAGATCGACGAGTTCCAGTTCGGCCCGGCGGAAACCTATGACGCGATCGTCACGCCGCCCGACCTGCGCGCCTATACGCTGGTCGGCGAGAGCATCGACCGCTCCGGCATGGCGCGCGCGACGCTCGCGCCGCGCGAAGGCATGGCTGCCGAGGTGCCTCCGCTCCGCAAGCGCCCGCTCGCGACCATGAAGGACATGGGCATGGGCGGCATGGATCATGGCACGATGGACCATGGTGCTAAGGGCGCCGCGGCGGGATCGATGTCGGGCATGGACCATGCCGCGATGGGTCACGGCACCGGCACGATGCCGGGCATGGATCATTCGCAAATGAACCATGGGGCGGCCGGCGCCGCAGCGGGCAGCATGGCGGGCATGGACCACGGGCAGGCCCAAGGCTCCGCCATGCCCGGGATGGGCCAGGCAGGCGGGGCAATGCCCGGCATGAGCGGCGATCAGATGGGCGGCATGGACATGTCGGGCATGGACATGGGCGCGATGAACATGCGCGACTTCTCCAAAGCGCCAGAGGTGACGAAGGGACCGGGCGTGCAGACCATCTCGCCGATGCCGGTCGATCGCACCGGCGATCCCGGACAGGGGCTCGAGAACGTCGGGCACCGTGTGCTGACGTATCGAGATCTGATGGCGCTCGATCGCAATCCGGACACGCGTGCGCCGGAACGCGAGATCAAACTGCATCTGACCGGTAACATGGAGCGCTACATGTGGGGCTTCGACGGCGAAAAGCTGTCGGAGAACCCCGATCCGATTACCATCCTCCATGGCGAGCGAGTGCGGGTGACGCTCATCAACGACACGATGATGGGTCATCCCATCCACATTCACGGCCACTTTTTCGACTTGGTGACGGGTAAGGGCGCTTATGCGCCTCGGAAGCATACCGTGCTGGTCCAACCGGGCGGCACTGTGAGCTGGGACGTGACCGGGGAGGAAGGCGACTGGGCCTTCCACTGCCATATGCTCTACCACATGCATGCCGGCATGATGCGGGTCGTCCAGGTCCGCAAGGCAGGAGCGGCAGCATGACGCGCGCGCTTCTTCTTGCCGGCCTGGCGTCGTTCGGCCTCGCCGCCCCCGCGATCGGGCAAAGCATGGACCACTCCATGATGCCGGGCATGTCCATGCCCGGGATGAAGATGCCCGCCAAAAAACCGGCCGCGCGCGCGAAGCCGGCCACGAAGAAGCCGGCGGTCAGGAAGGCACCGGCTCGGAAGGCACCGGTCAGGCGCGCCGCTCGGCCCGCGGCCGACCCTCACGCCGGGCACGACATGACAGGCATGAAGATGCCCGGGATGAGCATGGGCCGGACCCCGGCTCCCGATCCCCACGTCGGCCACGACATGAGCGGGATGCAGGGGATGGATATGGGCGGTCAGCAGGCCGCGCCCGCCAAGGACCCGCACGCCGGGCACGATATGTCGGCCATGCCCGGCATGGGAGCATCGACCGGCGCTCATCAGGACCCACATGCGGGCCATGACATGAGCGCGATGCCGGGCATGGCGATGTCCGGTAATCAGTCGGCCGCGAAGGTCGGAACCGACCTTTCCCCCGGCAACAAGCCCGCTCCCGCCCCTGCCGGCGACCACCTCGCGGACCGTTTCTGGGGAGCGGACGTCATGGCCAGCTCGCGCGAAAACGATCTGCGCCGCGAGCACGGCGGGATGACCGTCTATCAAATCCTCTTCAACCTCGCCGAATATCAGGCGGGCAAGGGCGGTGACGGCTATCGCTGGGATGGCGAGGCTTGGATCGGAGGCGACATCAATCGCTTCACGCTCAAGACCGAGGGAGAAGGTACGTTCGGCAAGCCGCTCGAACAGGCCGAGGTGCAAGCGCTCTACAGTCGGGCGCTCGATCCTTACTGGAACCTCCAGGCAGGCGTTCGCTACGACTTCAAGCCCAACCCTTCGCGCACCTATGCGACGGTAGGGATCGAGGGATTGGCCCCCGGTTGGTTCGAAGTGGAGGGCGCGCTGTTCCTCTCCGACAAGGGCGACGTGCTTGGCCGTGCCGAAGGCTATTACGATCAGCGCATCACCAACTGGTTCGTGCTCCAGCCCCGGGTAGAGGCCAACTTCTCGGCCCAGGATGTGCCCGAAACCGGCACCGGCTCGGGGCTCACCGACCTCGAGGCGGGGTTTCGTCTTCGCTACGAGGGGCGTCGCGAGTTCGCCCCTTACATCGGCGTGTCCTGGGAACGGCAGTTCGGCGACACGGCGCGCTTTACCCGCGCACGCGGTGACAACACCGGCGGCTTCAGTTTCGTGGCGGGTGTGAGGACCTGGTTCTGAGCCCGCGGCTGCGCCTCCACATCGGGGCGAGCAAGGTCCACCGCTGGCTCGCCCTCCTGATCGGGGCGCAGGTGATCGTGTGGTTCACCAGCGGGCTCGTCATGGCCCTGCTGCCGATCGATACGGTGCACGGAGATCACCGGATAGATCGTGATGCCGAGCCGGCGCTTTCGAGCGCCCAGGCATTCGCACCCGTTCCGACGCTGTTAACGGCTGCTGGCTCGCCCGTCCGTCAGCTTCAGCATCGCGTGCTGCTCGGTCGGCCTGTGGTCGAAGCGCAACTTGCGTCGGGCGGTGTCCGGTTGCTGGACGCCCGCACCGCGACCGTGCTCCCGCCGATTGATGCATCGACCGCTGGCGCCATCGCCAGGAAGGCATATCGCGGTAAGTCCGCCACCTCGACCGTGGAGCGTGTCGAGCGGGCGAGCCCCGAATATCGTGGCGCACTGCCAGCATGGCGCACCTCGTTCGCCGATGACGATGCCACCCGCATCTACGTGTCGGCCGAGACAGGACGGCTGACGTCGGTGCGCACCGGCACGTGGCGGCTCTACGATTTCTTCTGGGGGCTCCACATCATGGACTGGACCCAGCACGAGCGTTTCAACACGCCTTGGCTGAAGGCGTTCGCTGCCGGCGGTCTCGTCTTCGGCGTGGCGGGCGCGATCCTTCTGTTCATGCGCTGGCCGCGTCGACGGCGTAAATCCCGAGGGATGCGTCAGGGCGCCGCGTAATACTCTTCAGGCGGCGTGCCAGAGGAGAATGTGCGATGGACCCCCAGGATCATCAGTCTGGCCAGAGTGGCGGGATGGGAATGAGCTATGGACGGTTCGCGGCGATGATCGCGACCTCCACGATCGTCATGTTCGGGCTCATGTACCTCAACACCTATGCGTTGAGCCATGTCGAATACAGCCAGACCAGGACATGGATGGCGATCGTCATGGGAGCGGTGATGGCGCTCATCATGATCGGCTTCATGTGGGGTATGTACCCCGACCGGCGCGCCAACCTCGGCATCGTCGCCGGTGCGATCGTCGTCTTTGCGGGCGCTCTATGGCTTGTTCGCAGTCAGGAAACCGTGGGCGACGTCGCCTATATGAAAGCGATGATCCCGCACCACTCGATAGCGATCATGACGAGCGAGCGCGCGCATATCAAAGACCCTGAGGTACGGAAGCTGGCGGATGGGATCATCGACGCCCAGGTGCGTGAGATCGCGCAAATGAAGCGGGCTATCGCTCGGCTCGAGGCTCACCCAACCGCCGACGATGCGCCCGACCTTCCTTCCAATCGGGACAAGCAGGTCGCTCCTCCCCCGCCGGAGACGGATGAAAGCGTTGGCGTGAATACGCTCCAGCCGATCCGGTAATTCCCGCCGCCTTGAGGGATGGCGCGTCGGGACGCGTATCATCTTCACGGGCGGGGGCCACGTGGAGAAACCAGATGAAGATGATCGCGACCATGACCGCCGCCCTGCTTGCCGCCTCACCGGCGCTCGCCCAGCAAGCCGGGCACCAGGGTATGAACCATCAGGGCATGAATCATTCCGGCATGATGCCGCCGACGGCGGCTGATCCCTATGGCCCGGACATGATGAAGATGCACGAGCGCATGATGGCGGCGAAGGGCGCCGATGCCGGCGAGACGTGGATTCGTCAGATGATCGAGCACCACCGCGGCGCGATCGCGATGTCGCAGACGGCACTCCGGAGCACCCAGAACGCTGAAATCCGACGTGAGGCGCAGAAGACCATCGACAGCCAGAACCGCGAGATCGCGACGCTGAATGCGATGCTTCGCAAAATGGGCAAGCGCGCCCAGTAACGGATGCAAGCCTAGCCCCTCTCTCCGTGAGGGGGGCAGGCTTTCGAGGAGTTGGGGATGAGCCGATCTTTCCGCACAGCGATGGCCGCTCTGTTGCTCGGTGTCCCGGCGACTGCGATGGCTGCGGCCGACATCACCATGCACCGCGATCCGGGATGCCCGTGCTGTGAAAAATGGGCGAAGCAGGTGAAGGCTCAGTTCGGCCGCGCCGTGCGCGTCGTCGACGACGCGAACCGCCCGGCGCTAATGAAGGCTCGCGGCGTGCCCGGTGACCTTGCATCATGTCACACTGCGATCATCGACGGCATGACCTTCGAGGGCCATGTACCGATCGCCGACATGAAGCGCGCGTTGGCGACCAAGCCAAAGGGTGTGACCGGGCTCGCGGTAGCGGGCATGCCGATGGGATCGCTGGGTATGGAGATGCCCGGCATGAAGGCTCAGGCCTACGACGTGATTGCGTTCGGACCGGGTGGACGTCGCGTCTACGCCCATCATGGCTAGGAAGCGGCGGGGGCGGATAGCCGCCCCCGCCGCCTCTGGATCAGTGCTTCATGCCCGACATGTCGTGGCCGGGATGATCGCCTTGCTTGCTGTCCTTCATGCCGGCGCAGCAGTCGGCCTTCTTGCCGTCCTTTTCCTTGCAGCAATCTGCGCCGTCCTTGCAGCACGCCATGTCGGCGCAGCAAGAGCCGGCCGCGAATGCGACACCGGGGATCGCCAGCGCCAGAGCGGCGCCGATCAGCTTGATCTTGGTCATCGGTAACTCCGTCGATTGAATGTGTGTGGTCGGGAAGATCACACGGTTCGCGGAGGCGGCGTGGCTGGAGGAACGGGCATGCCGATGAGTCCTTCAACATGCCGAGGGCGGAGAGCCATGCGAACGGAAGGAGCAGCGTCGACCGGCGCCAACACAGTGGGCTGAACTGCCGTGCACGGGGTCGAGCAGGCTGCTTGCTGCGGCGCCTTCGCAGGCTTCTGCGTGCCCTCACAGCCGGCCATCTCGGACGCGACCGGCGCGGCGTTCGCGATCGCCTCGCAGATCGGCCCCAGGCGCATGACCAGCATCATCGCCAGCATGGCCAGAGCCACGAGGCGGAGCGTGCCGGCAAGACGGGGCAGTCGGCGTTCCATGGTCGCTATCCGCCCCGACCGAAGATCGATGTCAATGCGTGATCGAGAGGACTGCCGGCGCCGCGACCATCCAAAGCGCCATCGCGACCATCATCACGTTCTCGGTAAGCGAAAGGAAGCCGAGCGGCACGTTGCTGTCCCCGCCGACGCACGCGCATTTTAATTCGCGCTTGTCGATATAAACCGCCTTGATGACCGACACCGCGCCGATCGTCCCGATGACGAGGGCGACCGGCACCGACAGCCAGGTCAGCGCACCCGCTGCCATCAGGACGCCCGCCGCTCCCTCCGCGTAGGGATAGACATAGGAATAGGGCACCCAGCGCTTCGCGAGCAGATCGTAGTTGAGGAACATGCTCGAGAAGCTCTCGACGTTCTGGAGCTTGAGCATCGCCAGAACGCACATCGAGAACGCGATGAACCATTCACCCGCGCGCACCGTGAAGGGCGTGCCGAATACCGCATAGCTGACGGCGAGCGCCATCAGCGCCGTCATCGCGAACACGGCGATCACCGGGCGATATGTGACGGCCTTGGGGTCGCGGACCGTCTTGCCGAAAAAGCGGCGTAGATCGTCATAGCCGCCGACCCGCTCCCCCGCGATGAACGTCTGCGGGGTCGTCTTTACTCCGTGCTTTGCCTTGAAAGCGTCGGTTTCTTCCCGCGTCGTCAACCAATGGTCATCGACCGCATAGCCTTCCCGACGCAGCAGATCCTTCGCCTTCAGCCCGTAAGGGCAGGTATGTTCCGGCATCACCATCCGGTAGATCGTCGCCTGTTTGGCGGGGGCGCTCGCCATGCCGCTTCTCCAATATTCTCGCCCCGCCTATATAGGATCCGTACCATAGTACGGAGTCAAGGCATGACCGGCATGACGATCGCGGCGCTCGCGCGCGAGGGCGGCGTCGGCGTCGAAACGGTGCGCTACTATCAGCGTCGCGGTTTGCTGGACGAGCCCGACCGCCCGACCGGGGCTGGCACCGGAGGCGGCATCCGGCGCTACGGCAGCGATGACGCCCGCCGCCTTCGTTTCATCCGCTCGGCCCAGGCGGCCGGTTTCACGCTCGAGCAGATCGGTGAGCTTCTGGCGTTGGACGCGACCGACGATCGCGCCCGCGCCCGTCAGCTTGCCGGCGAGCGCATCGCCGAACTGGACGCGAAGATTGAGGAGCTCGAGCGGGTGCGCGCCTCGCTTCGCCGGCTCGCGCATGAGTGCGGGTCAGGTGCGGAGGGACCATGTCCGATCCTCACGGCCTTCGAGGGCTAGCGGCACTCGACGGTCAGTTGCGCGATTTCATGAACCGGTGGGAGGCGGGCGCGGACATTGTCGCCGGTCACGCCCCGCTCGCCAACGACCCTGACGATCGCGGGAGGGGCTTTGAATCGACGCGCCAGACATAAAGATCGGTGCGGTGATGCGCACGTCGTCGGGCGCCTCGACCAGCTCGCGCCAAGGGCGCAGGAGCCGTGACGACGCCGCTTCAGCGGGAGCAGCGCTGCGCTGCTTGGGGGGCTCCACGCTGCTCCCGCTGCCACCACGAGTGTCATTTCTATCTAGCGCAGAATGTGTCTTTTCTAACTGGCGGCAACACCCGTTGGAGTGCGTGACTACGATGATCGAGCGGCTTCTCGGCATCATGCGTCGCTTGCGATCGGACGACGGCTGCGAATGGGATCGTGCGCAGACGTTCGAGACGATTGCGCCCTACACGATCGAGGAAGCATATGAAGTTGCCGACGCGATCACCCGCGGTGATCACGCCGAGCTGAAGGACGAACTCGGCGACCTCCTGCTCCAAGTCGTGTTCCACAGCCGCATCGCCGAGGAAGCCGGCCTGTTCACGTTCGACGATGTCGCGGCCACGATCAGTGACAAGATGGAGCGCCGCCATCCCCACATCTTCGGCGATGCCGAGCATGGCGGCCATCACCTGTGGGAACAGGTCAAGGCGGCCGAACGCAGCGCCAAGGGCGCGAGTGGCGCGTTGGACGGTGTCGCGCTCGGCCTACCGGCGCTTCAGCGTGCGGAGAAGATCCAGAAACGCGCGGCGCGTATCGGGTTCGACTGGCCCGACGCAGCGGGTCCGCGCGACAAGATCGACGAAGAACTGCGCGAAGTCGCCGCCGCTGTCAGTCAGGACGAGCGAGAGGACGAGATTGGCGACCTGCTGTTCGCGACCGTTAATTGGGCAAGGCACCTCGGTGTCGACGCCGAAGCCGCGTTGCGTCGCGCCACCGGCAAGTTCGAGCAGCGTTTTCGTGCGATGGAGCAGCTAGGTGACCTATCGGGCCTGAGCCTTGATGAGCTGGAAGCCCGGTGGCAGCGCGTCAAGCGATCGAACGAAGCGGCCTGAAATCCGGATCAGGTCGCCCGTTGCTGAAAGCGGTCATAGTCACGTTCCGCCATCCGCACCTCGTAGCGCGCGCGGTCTCCCTCGACGTGCTGCGACAAGACTTCACCGTGCTGATGTAACCACGCCGCGCCGGCACCGTCGGCGGGATCGAGCGCGATCACGTAGCGGCGATGCCCCGTGGTCAGACGCGCGGCCGCCTGGCGGATCAGCTCGTCGACCCCCTCCCCGGTCAGTGCCGAGATCGTCATCACGTCGTCGCGACGATGCGCGTCGGCCAGCAATGCCTCGCGATCGGCGGGATCGATGAGATCGAGCTTGTTCCACGCCTCGATCCGCGGCGTCGTGTCGGACACGCCGATCTCTTCCAGCACCGCCTCCACGTCGGCGCGCTGTGCCTCGCTGTCGGGATGCGCAATGTCGCGGACATGGATCAGCAGGTCGGCCGACACCACTTCTTCCAGCGTCGCCTTGAACGCCGCGACCAATTGCGTCGGCAACTCGGAGACGAACCCCACGGTGTCGGAGAGGATCGCCTTGTCGATGCCGGGCAGCGAGATCTGCCGCAGCGTCGGGTCGAGCGTCGCGAACAGCAGGTCCTCGGCCATCACGTGACTGCCGGTCAGACGGTTGAACAGCGTCGACTTGCCCGCATTGGTGTAGCCGACCAGCGCGATCACCGGCCAAGGCGCACGCTGTCGCCGTTCGCGGTGGAGCCCGCGCGTCCGTGTGACCTGATCGAGTTCGCGCCGCAGTCGCGCCATGCGGTCGCGGATCAAGCGGCGATCCGCCTCGATCTGCGTTTCACCCGGTCCGCCCAGAAAGCCGAAACCGCCGCGCTGCCGCTCGAGATGGGTCCAACTGCGCACCAGCCGACCGGACTGATAATCGAGGTGCGCGAGCTCGACCTGCAAGCGCCCCTCGGCGGTCGCCGCGCGCTCACCGAAGATTTCGAGGATCAGCCCGGTACGATCGATCACCTTGGTTTCGAGCGCGGTTTCCAGATTGCGCTGCTGGATCGGCGTCAGCGCACCGTCGAACACCATCAGTTGCGCGTCTTCCATCCGCGCCCGTGCCGCCAGCTCCTCGATCTGACCGCTACCGATCAACGTCGCGGCGCGCGGCGCGCGCACGCGCAGTGCCACACGGTCGACCACCTCAACCCCGATCGCGGCGGCGAGCCCGGCGGTTTCGTCCAGGCGCGCGTCCGCATCGCGCGACGATGCGCCCAGATCGGGAAACACCACGATCGCCTTGGCACCACGCGCGAACTCGTCGCGATCACGCTCGAACCCGCCGCTCACGCGCGTATCTCCGCCTGCATCTGCCTCAATCCTCGTCCTGCTCCTCGGCAAGGTTGAGCGGGCGCGACGGCTGGATCGTCGACACCGCGTGCTTGTAGACGAGCTGCGACATGCCGTCGCGCTGCAGCAGCATGCAGAACAGGTCGAACGCGGCGATCGCGCCCTGCAGCATCACGCCGTTGACGAGGAACATCGTCACCGGGTCCTCCGACTTGCGCACCGCATTCAGGAAAATGTCCTGCAACAACGGCTGCTTGCGGGTGCTTTCTCCCAGCGATCCGACGATTCCCTCCACGTCGATCTGCCCCGCCGGCATGATCGTGGAAATCGCGTGCTTGTAGATCAGCTGCGATTGTCCGTCGCGGCGCAGCAGCACCGAGAAATTGTCGAACCAGGTCACGATGCCCTGCAGCTTGACACCCTTGACCAGGAACATGGTGACGGGCGTCTTGGTCTTGCGCAGCGAATTGAGGAACAGGTCCTGGAGCGAGGTCTGCTTGTCGGCCATGAGGTCTTTCCATGTTCTTGGCGGGAGGTTCCCCGCGATGCGCCGGTGCCCGGCGTCGGCATTGATAGGTCGTGTATGGATGAAGCTATGTAACGTGTCGCCTCGCGTCCAGTGCCGCGGGCGCGATAACTTCGCGGCGACTCAATCGTCGCGCGTTTCGGTGATACCCAGCAGCTTGAGCTTACGGTGCAGCGCGGATCGCTCCATCCCGATAAAGCTCGCCGTGCGCGAGATATTGCCCGAGAAGCGCCGGATCTGAACGCGCAAATATTCGCGCTCGAACGTTTCGCGCGCTTCGCGAAGCGGCGCACCCATGATCGCGCTGCTTCCCGCGCCCGATGCCTGATCGCCTAATACCTCGGCAGGCAGCAGGTCGACATCGATCCGCCCAATGCGATTGCCCGGCGCCAGGATGATCGTGCGCTCGACGACGTTACGCAACTCACGCACGTTGCCCGGCCAATCGTACGATTGCAGCGCCACCATCGCCTCCGTTGCGATCTGCGGCACCGCCACCCGGCGCTCGGCGGCGTAATGCGCGACGAAATGCTCAACCAGCGGCGGAATGTCCTCGCGCCGCTCGGCAAGCGACGGGATCACGACGGGTACGACGTTCAGCCGGTAATACAGGTCCTCGCGGAAACGCCCTTCCGCGATCTCCACCGGCAGATCGCGTGCCGTTGCCGAGACGACGCGGATGTCGACCTTGACGACGCGCGTGCCCCCTACCCGCGTGAAGCTCTGGTCGGTCAGCACGCGCAGGATGCGCGCCTGGGTTGCGATCGGCATGTCGGCAATCTCGTCGAGGAACAACGTGCCGCCGTGCGCCTGTTCGAGCAGGCCGGTGCGTTTCAGATCGCCATTCTCCTCGACCCCGAACAGTTCCTCCTCGACGCGCTCGGGCGCCATGCCGGCCGCGCTCATCAAGACGAAATTGGCGTGCGCGCGCTGGCTCCAGCCGTGAAGCAGCCTGGCGGCAACCTCCTTCCCCACGCCCGCCGGCCCCATGATCAGCGTGCGGCTGCCGGTGCCCGCCACCCGCTTCAACGTCGCGCGCACCGCATTGATCGCGGTCGAGTTGCCCGTCAGGTCAACCGCCCTGCCCGCTGCGGCGCGCAGCGAGGCGACCTCGGCGCGCAGCCGCTCGGTCTCGGTCGCACGCTCGACCATCAGCAGCAATCGCTCGGCTTGGAACGGCTTTTCGATGAAATCGGCCGCGCCCTTGCGGATCGCCGCCACCGCGGTGTCGAGCGTGCCGTGGCCCGAGATCACCAGCACGGGGATCGAGGGATCGCGCCGCTTGATCTCGTCGAGCAGTTCAAGTCCGTCGAGCCGAGAGCCCTGCAACCACACGTCGAGCAGCACCAGGCTCGGCCGCCGCGTCGCGATCGCTTCCAGCGTGCTGTCGCTGTCGGCGGCGACGCGCGTGTCATAGCCTTCGTCTTCGAGCACGCCGGCCACGAGCTCGCGGATGTCGAGTTCGTCGTCGACGACGAGGATGTCGATCGCCATGCGGTTAGTTCCGGCTCCTGGTCAAAGCGGCGATCGTGCGATCGTCGGGCTGGTCTTCTTGGTCGTTATCGAGTGCAAGCGGTTCGAGCAGTGCGGGTTCGAACGCCAGGGTCACGATCGTGCCGCCACCCGGACGATCATCGAACGCGATCGATCCGTGATGTTCCTCGACGATCTTCTTGACGATCGCGAGCCCAAGCCCCGTGCCGCGCGCGCGCGTCGTCATGTACGGCTCCACGATCCGCTCGCGCTCCGCGGGCAAGCCCACGCCCGTGTCGGCGACGCTGATCGTCACACGGTGGTCGTTGCCTGCCAATCGCATCGTGATCGCCGCGTCGACGCGGTCGGACGCCTCGACCGCTTCCACCGCGTTCTTGACCACGTTGGTCAGCGCCTGGCCGAGTTGGCGGCGGTCGCATACCAACGTCGGCGCTGGATCGTCGTGTTCGAGCGTGAAGTGGATGCGCGGATGCGCCACCTCGTGAAGGAACATCGTCTGCCGCGCGATATCGAGCAGCGATTCGTGCCGGAACACCGGCTTCGGCATCCGCGCGAACGACGAAAACTCATCCACCATCCGGCGCAGATCGCCGACCTGCCGCACGATCGTGTCGGTCAATCGCGCGAACGTTGTGTCCCCCGCTTCTACCTTGCTGCCGTAGCGGCGCTGCAACCGCTCCGCGGCGAGCTGGATCGGGGTGAGCGGGTTCTTGATCTCGTGCGCGATGCGCCGCGCGACATCGGCCCAGGCGGCGCGGCGCTGATCGGTCAATTGCTGGGTGATGTCGTCGAAGGTGATGATCGGTCCCGACCCGTCGCGCGCGACGCGCGCGGCAAAGGTGCGCTGCTCGCCCGCGACCGACACCTGGACCGCACCTTCGCGTGCGCCATCCGACAGCAGCTGATCGAGCTCGGGCGCGACACTGGCGAGCGGGCGTCCGATCGGCGAGGTATCCAGCCCCAGCAGGGTCTGTGCCGAGCTGTTGATCAGCCGGATCGTGCGGTCCTCCGCGATCGACAGCACGCCCGCCGACACCCCCGACATCACCGCCTCGATCAGCGCGCGGCGGCTCTCCAACTGGGTATTCGCGGTAACCAGCGCGGTATTCTGCGTTTCCAACCGCGAGGTCATCGCGTTGAACGCGTTAGAGAGGACGCCCACTTCGTCGCGCTCGAGCGTGTTGGCGACGCGCGCGGCAAGATCGCCGTTCGCCACGCGCCGCGCCGCCTCGACCAGCTCACCGACCGGTCGCACCAGCCGGTCCGCGACTTGCAGCGCGATCCACACGGCGAAGCCGACGATCAGCAGCGAGATGATCAGCAAGGCGGCGTTGAACCGCAATTGCAGCGAGCGCGCGCGTTCCAGCAATTGCCGATAATCGCCCAGCACCGCCGCGCCGCGGTCGATCTGCGCCGACAATTGCGGGTCGAACACACGCGCGGAATAGAGATAGGTGTTGGTCTGATAATCGAGCCGCGTCAGCGCGCCGGCGCGATCCGATCCTTGCACGATCACCGTCGGGCCGCCGCGCTCCAGCTTGTCGACCATCTTGGGCGTGACGACGCGTTCCAACGGCCGGTCATACGGGTTGAGCAACGCCAGCGTACGAAGCTCACCGTCCGCCCCGCGGTTGACGATCAGCGCTTCCGACAGGTTGCGCAGGTAGAGCTGATAAGCGAGTCCCTCGCTGAACCGTTTACTGTCGATCGTATCGGTGCGCAGGTAATTGGCGAGATCGCTCGACATGGTCGCGGTTTCCTGCGCCACGCGGTTGAGTTCGCTGCGGTAGTTCTCCTGTGCGAGGCTCGCTGCATTCTCGAACATGCTGCGCGCGCGATCGGAATACCAGAATTGCACGCCGTACTGGAACAGCAGCGACGCGAAGATCGTGACCAGCAACGCCGGGACCGCGGCGACCGCGGAGAACAGCAGCACCAGCCGGACGTGCAGCCGACCCTCGCCGCCGACCGGCGACCGTGCGGCACGACGCCGCGCGATGCGGCGCCCAGCCAGCATCATCAGCGCAATACCGCCCGCCAGGTTCGCGACCAACACCAATGCGATCACAGGGGGCGCGAGCAGACCTTTCGGGTCACCCTCGCCGCGCACGATGAAGTAACTGCCGAGCGCAACCGCCAGCACCGCGGCCAACACGCCCAGTTCGACCGCCGGCGTCACCGACAGCCTGCGCGTCGGCGTGATCATCGATTGTGAAGCGGGCTGCGCGCCGGCATGCATCACCGGCGCGCTACACCATCAGTGTTGCATGGAAAACACATATTTCGGTGAACGGAGGCTAAACCGCCGCCGAACCGGGGTCACCGGGATTGATCCCGAGCATGTCGAGCCGCTTACGCAACGTGTTGCGATTGAGCCCGATCGCGCGCGCCGCACGCAATTGGTTGCCGCCGTGCCGCCGCAGCATCGCCTCGATCATCGACCGCTCGACCGCGGCGACCAGACGAGCGTGTAGCGTCCCATCGTCGAGCGCGCGCGGATCGACGCGCGACAGATGCTCGATCATCGCAGCGACCGCGTGATCAAGGTCGCACGACGCAGAACCACCGGGCGCGGTTTCGCCCGTCCCGAGCGGCACGCGAAGATCGGCGGCGGTGATGCGATCGTCGCGTGACAAGGCGGCGAGCCGCCGCATCAGGTTTTCCAGCTCGCGCACGTTGCCGGGCCAGTCGTGCGCTTCGAGCACCGCCACCGCGCTGTCGTCGAGCGTCTTGCGCGGCAGCCCGTCCTCGGCGGCGCGATCAAGGAAATGCCGCGCCAACTCCGCCACGTCGCCGCGCCGTTCGCGGAGCGCCGGCAGCGAGATCGGCACCACGTTCAGGCGGTAGAACAGATCCTCGCGAAACTGTCCGTCGGCGATTGCGCCGTGCAGGTCGCGGTTGGTCGCCGCAACGATGCGGACATTGGCGCGGATCGCGCGCGTGCCCCCGACCGTGGTATATTCACCCGACTGCAGCACCCGCAGCAACCGGGTCTGCGCGTCCCGCGGCATGTCGCCGATCTCGTCGAGGAACAAGGTGCCACCCGCCGCCTGCTCGAACCGACCTGCGGTACGCTGCGCCGCGCCGGTAAACGCGCCGCGTTCGTGCCCGAACAGCTCCGCTTCGATCAGATCGCGGGGGATGGCGGCCATGTTGATGGCGACGAACGGTGCATGGCGCCTTCCGCCCAGGTCGTGGATCGCGCGCGCGACGAGTTCCTTGCCGGTGCCCGACTCGCCCGAGACGAGCACGGTAAGGTCGTTCGACACCACGCGCGCAATGACGCGGTAGACCTCCTGCATCGCGGGTGAGCGACCGATCAGCGGCAGCGACGCGTCCGCTTCATCGATGGGTGGTGCCGGCGCACCGCGGCCACGCGCGAGAGCGGCGGCGACCGTGCGGGTCAGCGTGTCGAGGTCGAACGGTTTGGGCAGATAGTCGTACGCGCCCGCCTCGTTCGCGCGCACCGCGGTCGTCAGCGTGTTGCGGGCCGAGAGGACGACGATCGGCAGGTCGGCATTATCGCCCGCGATCCGGGTCGCATGGTCGATCCCGTCACCATCGGGCAGCACCACATCGGTGACGAGCGCGTCGGGCACCTTGGCGCGCAATTCGCGATCGAGTTCGGCAAGGCAGGTGGCGGTGCGTACCTGGTGCCCGGCACGGCGCAGCGCCTGCGCCACGACCAGGCGAACGGCGTCGTCGTCGTCAACCAGCAGGATGTCGGCGGCCGCCATCAGGTCGCACGCGGCAGCAGGATGCGGAACACGGTCGCGTGCGGTGTACCTTCGCGCGCATATTGCACCAGCCCACCCATGTCGCGGATCAGCTTGTCGACGAGCGCGAGGCCCAGTCCCTTTCCTTCCGGATTGCCCGAGACGAACGGATCGAACAGATGCTCGGCGATGTCCTCGGGCGCGCCCGGTCCCGTGTCGATCACGCAGATCTCGATCGGCAGCGCGACGCGACCGCCGCCCCCATCCTTCGCCGCGACCGTGATGCCGTGGCGATAGGCGGTCGCGAGCGTGATCCGGCGCTCGCCGAGCGAGCCGAGCGCCGCGGCGGCGTTCTTCAGCAGATTGAGCATCACCTGAAGCAACGCGTCGTGATTGCCGAGTGCGAGCGGCAAGGAGGGATCGTAGCGCTCCTCCACCGTGATCCCGCGCGCGAAACCGGCGAGCGCGACGTCACGCGCGTGCGCGAGCAAGGGATAGATGTTGATCGCCGACACCGCGCGCGGGCGCGTATCGGTGAAATCCTCCATGCGGTCGATCAAGGCCGCGATGCGATCGACCTCCTTGATCACCAGACTGCAGAGTTCGTCCGCCGCCGCGCCATCGGCGATCAGTTGCGCGGCGCCGCGGATGCTCGACAGCGGGTTCTTAATCTCGTGCGCGAGCATTGCGGCGGCACCCACCGCCGATCGTGCGGCGGCGGCGCGGTCGGTCGTCTGTCCGAGCCGGCGCGAGGGTGCGACATTGTGAAGCGTCAGCACGCGCCAGCCCGGTCGATCGGGCATCGCCGCCTCGACCAGATCGACCCGGATCACCAGCCCGCGCGTCGTCGTGACCGACGTGTCGAAGATCGCGGCGGCGTGGTCGGACCGCCGCGCCGCGCCGCTCGCGCCCGTCAGCACCTCGTCCAACCGCCGCCCCAGCAAGGCGCGCTGCGACATGTTGAGCAGCGTCTCGGCCTCGGCGTTCACGCGCGCGATCCGGTCGTCGGGGCCGAGCACCAAGGTCGCGACCGGCAGCGCCGCGATCAGATCGGCGTCGCTCGGGTCGCGTGCGGCGAGCATCACGCCGCGGCGCGGGTCAGATACGGCGCGTAGAAGTCGCGCAGCATCGCCTTCACGCGGTTCGCATCGGGCTCCTGGTTCACCTTGTTGCGAAACACGGCCGAGCCGTCGATCCCCTTGGTGTACCAGCCGATATGCTTGCGCGCCATGTTGACGCCGGTGACGGGGCCGTAATGTTCGAGCATCGCCTCGTAATGTTCGGCGATCACGTGATATTGTTCGTCGAGCGACGGATCGGGCACACGGCGGCCTTCGGCGAACCAGGTCATCAACTGACCCAGCAGCCACGGGCGGCCATAAGCGCCACGCCCGACCATGATGCCGTCAGCGCCCGATTGCTCCAGCGCGGCCTCGGCGTCCTCGATCCCGCAGATGTCGCCGTTGGCGATCACGGGGATCGACACGGCATCTTTCACCTTGCGGATGAAGCGCCAGTCGGCCGAGCCCTTGTACATCTGGTTGCGGGTGCGGCCGTGGACGGTGACCATGCGAATGCCAAGGTCCTCGGCGATGCGCGCGAGTTCGGGCGCGTTCAGGCTGTCGTGGCACCAGCCCATCCGCATCTTGAGCGTGACCGGCACATCGACCGCCTTCACCACACCTTCGATGATCGCGCGTGCGAGCACGAGGTCGCGCATCAACGCCGAGCCCGCGTCGCCGTTGGTCACCTTGCGCACCGGGCAACCCATGTTGATGTCGATGATCGCGGCACCCTTGTCGCGCGCGAGCTTCGCGGCCTCCCCCATCTCGTACGGTGCACAGCCGACGAGCTGCATCGACACCGGTTCTTCGGACAGGTGCCACATCGCCTTTTGCAGCGATTGACGTGTCTCACGGATCGCCGCCTGGCTCGCGATCATCTCGGTGACGTTGAGGCCGGAGCCGTAGCGACGCACGAGCGTGCGGAACGGCTGGTCGGTCACGCCGGTCATCGGCGCGAGCACGACGGGCTGGTCGATCCGCACCGGACCGATCTGAATGGGGGTGAGTTTCTGCATGGTGCCTGTTATTTAGGCAGTAAAGGTTCGTGCCAAAGGTGGCAAGGCGGGGGTGGCACGGCGGGGGTGGCAAGGTGGGCGCGATGCGACTAGGCGCCCGTGCGATGACAGTCACCGCGATCATCGTCGCCGCCGGCACCGGTTCGCGCTCGGGCCAGGCCGGACCCAAGCAATTCGCCCCGCTCGCCGGACGGGCGATGCTGGCGTGGAGCTACCAGGCGCTCGCCGCCCACCCCCTGATCAACGACGTGGTCGTGGTGATCGGGGCTGGTCAGGAAGCGATGCTGCAAGACGCAGTTCCGCACGCGCGCTTCGTGCTGGGCGGCGCGGCGCGGCACGACTCGGTCGCGGCGGGTTTGGAAGCGTGCGAGGACGCCGACATCGTGCTGGTCCATGACGCGGCGCGGCCCTTCGTGCCGGGTGTCGTGATCGACCGCCTGATCGATGCGCTGGCGAGCCACGACGGCGCCGTCCCGGTCCTGCCGGTCGCCGATACGCTGGTCCACACCGATGGCACGCTGGTGGCGCGCGAGCCGCTGCGCCGCGTTCAGACTCCGCAGGCATTCCGCCGCGCCACGCTGCTGCGCGCGCACGAAGAATGGTTGGGCGACGCCCCCACCGACGACGCGCAGATGGTGCGCGCGCTTGGCGGCAGCGTCGCGTTGGTGCAGGGCGACCAGATGCTCGAGAAAGTCACCTACCCCGCCGATTTCGCCGCGGCCGAGGCGCGCATCGGATACGAGACACGCTCGGCAAGCGGCTTCGACGTCCACCGGCTGGAGGACGGCGAGGAATTGTGGCTCGGCGGCGTGCTGATCCCACACCATCAGGGCCTGTCGGGGCACAGCGACGCCGACGTGGCACTCCACGCGATCACCGACGCGGTGCTCGGCACGATCGCGGCGGGCGACATCGGCACGCATTTTCCGCCGAGCGATCCCAAGTGGAAGGGTGCCGAGTCGGGGCAGTTCCTCATCCACGCGCGTGACCTGGTCGAGGCGCGTGGCGGCCGCGTCACCTTCGTCGACCTGACGATCATGTGCGAAGCGCCCAAGATCGGCCCGCACCGCGCCGCGATGCAGGCGCGGATCGGCGCGTTACTCGACCTGCCCGTCGACCGGGTCAGCGTGAAGGCGACCACGACCGAGCGACTGGGCTTCACCGGACGCGGCGAAGGCATTGCGGCGCAGGCAGTGGCGACGATCCGCCTGCTGGGTACGCTCGCGTGAAGCGGTTGCTCGCGCTCGCGGTCGCACTGTCGGTCAGCGCGTCGCCCGCGGCCGCGCAGACACCGTGCCTCAACCAGGCCGAGGCCGAGTCGATCGCGCTGGTCAGCATGCCCGCGATCATCCGCGACGCGGGGCGCGTCTGCGCTGCGCTGCCCGCGACCAGTCTGCTGCGTCGCACGTCGGGGCCGTTCATCGCCAAATATGACGCCGAGGCTGATCGCGCCTGGCCCGCGGCGAGACAGGCGATCGCGAAACTGAGCGATCCGTCGGTAGAACTGCTGCTGATGAGCAATTATGCGCGCCCGATGCTGACCAGCCTGTTCGCGCCGCAGATCACCGGGCGGCTTCAAGCACGCGATTGCCCGACGCTCGATCGCCTCGTCACGCTGCTCGAGCCGCTGCCCGCGCGCAATACCGCCGGGATCGTCGTCGCGACGCTCCAGTACATCAAGGCCGAGCACGCCCGCGGGGCGATGCGCGACGCCCCTGATCTGCCGATCTGCGCCGCGAAGGCCACCCAATGAGCGAGAATGCGGGCGAAGGGGCGAGCGACAGCGTGCTACCGGTCGAACTGCTCGAGGCGGCGCGCCGCGTCGTGGCGGAGAATATCGCCGCGAAGCGCCGCGTCGCGGTGGCGGAAAGCTGCACCGGCGGGCTCGTCTGCGCCGCGCTGACCGAGGTGGCGGGATCGTCCGCGGTGCTCGAGGCCGGGTTCGTCACCTACGCCAACGAGGCGAAGATCGCGATGCTGGGCGTCAGCCGCGACGTGCTCGACACGTTCGGCGCGGTCTCGATCGCGACCGCGTGGAGCATGGCGCAGGGCGCGCTCGCCAAATCGGGCGCGGACGTCGTGGTCGCGATCACCGGCGTTGCAGGGCCCGGTGGCGGCAGCGAGAAAAAACCGGTCGGCACTGTGGTCTTCGCGCGCGCGGAGCGGCACGGCGACCCGGCCGACATTATCGCCGATCGCAAGAACTTCGGCGATATTGGCCGCGGCGGGGTTCGGCTTCAAGCCGCGCTGTGCGCGCTCGAACTGCTGCTGCCCGGCCCCGCGGTCGAGGCGGAATAGAGCACCGCCGCGCGCGTCTCGAACGCACCAATCATGCGGCGAAGCGCCACCGAGAACACCTGCCCCGCCAGCATCTCGAACATGCGATTCTTGAACGCGAAGTCGACCGAGAAGTCGACGAGACAGCCGCCCTTACCGTCGTCGCGAAAGCGCCAGTCGTTGTAGAGGTATTTGAGCGGTCCATCGACATATTCGACGTGGATCGTCTCGCGCCGCTGCTTCTTCACCTTCGAGGTGAACGTCTCGCGCAGGCCCTTGAAGCCGACGATCATGTCGGCCACCGTCTCGGTGTCGCTGTCCTGCCGCACGCGCATCGCCGTCACCCAGGGCAGAAATTCGGGGTAGCGGCGCACGTCCGCCACCATGTCGAACATCTGCTCCGGCGTGTACGGTAGCGCGCGCGTTTCAGAATGCTTGGGCATCAGGCGCGGGCCAGTTTCGCCTCGCGCGCGGCGCGCAGCTTCGCGAAATCGTCGCCCGCGTGATAGCTCGACCGCGTCAGCGGCGACGAGGCGACGAGCAGGAAACCCTTCGCGCGCGCGATCGCGGCGTAAGCGTCGAACGCCTTGGGCGTCACGAAATCGGCGACCTTGGCATGTCGCGGCGTGGGTTGCAGATACTGGCCCATCGTCAGGAAATCGATGTCGGCGGAGCGCATGTCGTCCATCACCTGATGGACCTCCAGCCGCTCCTCGCCCAACCCCATCATCACGCCCGACTTGGTGAAGATCGATGGATCGTGCCGCTTCACGCTCTCCAGCAGGCGGAGCGACGCGTAGTAGCGCGCACCGGGTCGGATCGTCGGGTAGAGCCGGGGTACGGTTTCCAGATTGTGATTATACACGTCTGGCCGCGCCTCGACGATTGACTCGACCGCGGCCTGCGCCTTGTTGCGGAAGTCGGGTGTCAGGATTTCGATCGTCGTCGACGGCGTGTTGCGGCGGAGAGCCTGGATCACCTTCACGAACTGCGACGCGCCGCCATCGGGCAAATCGTCGCGATCGACCGAGGTGATGACGATATGCTGCAACCCCATCTCGGCCGCCGCCACGGCGACATGCTCGGGCTCGAGCGGATCGACCGCGCGCGGCATGCCGGTCTTGACGTTGCAGAAGGCGCACGCGCGCGTGCACGTGTCGCCCAGGATCATCACGGTTGCATGCTTCTTGGTCCAGCACTCACCGATGTTCGGGCAAGCGGCCTCCTCGCACACGGTGGCGAGGTTCAGGCGCCGCATCAATTGCTTGGTTTCGGCGAACCCGGTCGAGGTCGGCGCCTTGACGCGGATCCAGTCGGGCTTGCGCGCGCGCGCCGCAGCCGGGGCGGGAGCCAGAAGCGAGTTCGTGTCGTTCATGCGGCGCGAGATAGCGTCGTCTGACCTCTTAAACAACGTAGGAGCTTTAGAATGCCAAGGGATGTTGCCGGCCTGATTGAGGGTTACCACCGCTTCCGCAGCGAGGATTGGGAAAAGGAGAAGGCCGAGTGGGAAACGCTGTCCAAGGGACAGAAGCCGCGCGTGCTGATCATCGCCTGCTCCGATAGTCGCGTCGATCCGACGCAGATCTTTGATGCAAAGCCCGGCGAGCTGTTCGTCATCCGCAACGTCGCCAATCTCGTGCCCCCGTTCGAAACCGGCGGCGGCTACCACGGCGTGTCGGCGGCACTCGAATTCGCGGTGACGCAGTTGAAGGTCGGCGAAATCCTGATCATGGGCCACGCCTCGTGCGGCGGCTGCGCGGCCGCGCTGTCGCAGGGGTTCAAGGACGCCGAGAAGGGTGCGGGCGGCTTCGTCGCCGACTGGATCAGCCTGCTCGACGAGGCGCGCGAGAAGGTCGTGGCTGAGAAGGGCACCGGCCCCGAGGCGCAGACCGCGATCGAGTGGGAGGGCATCCGCTCCTCGATCAAGAACCTGCGTACCTTCCCGTTCGTCAAGGAACGCGAGGACGCGGGCGAGCTCAAGCTGCGCGGCGCCTGGTTCGGCATCGCGCACGGCGAGCTGCGCGTGATGCAGGACGGCGAGGGTGCGTTCGAGCCCGCGTAAGGTTATACCCGAATACTATCTGGTGCCGGCTGCCTTTCAGGCGGTCGGCACCACCGCCTGCCAGCGCCGCCGCCGGAGCACGAGCAGGTAATAGCCCGCGGCGATGACGATCTGGATGATCGTCGCGACGATCGCGGGTCGCCCCTCCTCCACGTCCTGCCACGTCGCCACCGCGATCAGCGCGAGCGCGATCAGCGTCACAATCGGCGCCAGCGGGTAGAGCGGCATGCGATAGGTCGCGTGACGCGACGCGCCCGAGTGTCGCCCGATCATCGCCGCGACCGCAATCCCGGCGTAGATCGCGATCAGCCCCGCCCCGCTCCACACCTCCAGCAGGCGCAACGGCAGGAAGCACAAGGCCATGCCGACGCCGCCGACGATCAGCGTGCCGAGATGCGGCGAGCCCCAGCGCGGGTGGATCGCGGTCATCCAGCGATCGAACGGCCGCCCCCACGATCCATCGCGGGCTGTACCGTAGAAGAAGCGCGCGCAGGCGAGCACCCAGGCGATGATCGCATTGACGATCGCGAGCGCGACACCCAGCGCCATCGCCTGCCCCGCGCGCTCCCCCGCCATCGCGGTGACGAGATCGCCGAACGGGTTGGACGAGGCGAGGATCGCGCGCAGGTCGACCGCGCCCATCAACGCCGCGAGGAGCGGCAGTCCTTCGAGCGCGAGCGTGAAGACGAGCGCGAGCATGATCGAGCGCGCGATCCGCTGCGGCGCCTCGAGCATTTCCTCACCGAAATACACCGCCGCACCGTAACCGTTGAAGGCGAAGATCGCGATCGAAGCAGCAACGCCGATCGAGGTCAGCGATGCGGGCGCGAGCCCCTGCCCCGCGGCCATCTCGGGGTAAGTGAGGAATTCGAGCGGGTTGCGCTGGACATCGACCAGCCCAAGCGCCGTCACCGCAAGCAGCGCCATCACCTCGACAGCCAAGAAAAGCCCGGTAACGAGCGCGTTGACGCGGATGTTGAGCAATCCGATCAACGTGCACGCGCCGACCACGGCAATCGCGGTCGGCACCTGCGGCAGCGCGGGCAATACGCCGACCAGCACCTCGCGGATGCCGAGCCCGGCGACCGGCAGAAAGATCAAATTGTTGAACACGTTGATACCGAGCATCACGAACCCGGCGAGCGGACCCAGCGTGTGCGCGACCATCACATACTCGCCGCCAGCGACCGGCCACGCCGACGACAGCTCGGCGTAGATGTAGGCGGTGGCGACGCACACCAGTGCCGCGATCAGCGTCGCCCAGATCGCGCCCGTCCCCGCGACCTGCAACATGCCCGGGACGATCACGAACACCGACGAGGCGGGCGTCGTCACCGACAGTGTCAGGAACAACACGCCCGCGACGCCCAGGCTGCGCGCGAGCGGCGTCGGCGCCGCATCAGGCGCCCGCGACGGCGCCGCCGCCGGCGTTCCGGTATCTGGTTGTGGCATCGTCCCCCGCCTTATCAGGCGGGGCTTCTGGCATGGTTAACGAGGGGGTGCCAGCCCCTCGCCATCGCCTATTATTCCAAGCGCGATCGGATCAGCCCGCGCGCTTGCTGACCGCCTCGTCGATGTCCTTTGGGCCGTCGCCGGTGACGCGGATGTTGAGTTCGCGCAGCTGCTTGGCGGAGACGAAGCTCGGCGCGCCCATCATCAAGTCCTCCGCCTTCTGCGTCATCGGGAACACGATGACCTCGCGGATGTTCGGCTCATCCGCCAGCAGCATGACGATGCGGTCGATGCCCGGTGCGGAACCGCCATGGGGCGGCGCACCATATTTGAACGCATTGATCATGCCGGCGAAGTTCGTATCGACGTCGGCCTGCGTGTAACCGGCGATCTCGAACGCCTTGTACATGATCTCGGGCTTGTGGTTGCGGATCGCGCCCGACGACAGCTCAACACCGTTGCAGACGATGTCGTACTGATAGGCGAGGATGTCGAGCGGGTCCTTGCTCTCCAGCGCCTCCATTTCGCCCTGCGGCATCGAGAAGGGGTTGTGGCTGAAATCGACCTTCTTGTTGTCCTCGTCATATTCGAACATCGGGAAGTCGACGATCCAGCAGAACTCGAACCGGTTCTGGTCGATCAGCCCGAGCTGGTCGGCGACGCGGGTGCGCGCCAACCCGGCGAGCTTCGCTGCCTGCGCTTCCTTGCCCGCGGCGAAGAACAGTCCGTCATTCGGACCAAGGCCGAGCGCGTCGGCCATCGCCGACATCTTGTCCTCGCCGTGGTTCTTGGCGATCGGCCCACCCCATTCGCCGTTCTTGCGCGTGGCGTAGCCGAGCCCGGCAAAGCCCTCGCCCTGCGCCCAGGCGTTCATGTCGTCGAAGAACTTGCGGCTCTTCTCGTGCGTACCGGGCGCGGGAATCGCGCGCACCACGTCGCCGGCCTCGACGATCGAGGCGAAGCGGCCGAAGCCCGAGCCGACGAACTGGTCGCTCACGTCCGCAATGATCAGCGGGTTGCGCAGGTCAGGCTTGTCGTTGCCGTATTTCAGCATCGATTCGCGGTACGGGATACGCTTGAACGGCAGCGCGGAGACGGTCCGCCCCTTGCCCTGCCAATTCGCGAACTCCTCGAACACGCCGTGGAGTACGGGCTCGATCGCCTGGAACACGTCCTCCTGCGTGACGTAGCTCATCTCGAAATCGAGCTGGTAGAACTCGCCCGGGCTCCGGTCGGCACGCGCGTCCTCGTCGCGGAAGCACGGCGCTATCTGGAAATAACGGTCGAAGCCCGCGACCATCAGCAACTGCTTGAACATCTGCGGGGCTTGGGGCAGCGCGTAGAACTTGCCGGGATGAACGCGACTGGGAACGAGATAGTCTCGCGCGCCCTCGGGCGACGACGCGGTCAGGATCGGGGTCTGGAACTCGGTGAAGCCCTGGTCGACCATGCGGCGTCGGATCGAGGCGATCACGCTCGAGCGCAGCATGATGTTCGCGTGCAGCTTTTCGCGGCGCAGATCGAGGAAGCGGTTCCGCAACCGAATTTCTTCCGGGTATTCGGCGTCGCCGAAGACGGGCATCGGCAGTTCGGCCGCGTGGCTCTGCACGGTCGCGGCGCGCGCGTAGACCTCGATCTCGCCGGTCGCGAGATTGGGGTTCACGGTCGCCTCCGAACGGCGCTTCACGTTGCCATCGATCGTCACCACCGACTCGACCCGCAGCGAGTCCAGCAGCGCCAGCGCCGGGCTGTCGGTGTCCGCCACGATCTGCGTGATGCCGTAATGGTCGCGCAGGTCGACGAACAGCACGCCGCCATGGTCACGCTTGCGATGCACCCAACCCGACAGGCGAACGGTGTCGCCGTCATTGTCGGCGGTCAGTTGGGCGCAGGTGTGCGAGCGATAGGCGTGCATGAGCGGGTCTCTTGATCGTCACCCCGGCGAAACCGGGATTGGTGGCAGCCGTCGGGTACCTGTCATACCCGGCCGGGAACCCGCGCGCCCTCCCCTTCCAACCACGCTTTGTCAAGCACGCGCCGCCCCGCTATGACGCGCGGCTTATGCACGTTCACCCCCTGATTACCGACAGCGCGACGCTCGCCAATCTGTGCGCCCGCCTCGCCGATGCGCCCTTCGTGACGGTCGACACCGAATTCATGCGCGAGAGCACCTATTATCCCGAGCTCTGCCTGATCCAGATCGCGGACAGCGAGGAAGCCGCCGCGATCGACCCCAAGGCGCCGGGGCTCGACATGACGCCGCTGCTGGAGCTGCTGACCGAGAATGAGGACGTGCTCAAGGTCTTCCACGCCGGCGGGCAGGACATCGAGATCATCTACAACCTGACCGGCCGCACCCCGCATCCGCTGTTCGACACGCAGGTCGCGGCGATGGCACTCGGCCAGGGTGAACAGATCGGCTACTCGAACCTGGTCGACAGCTGGCTCGGCATCCAGGTCGACAAGGGCGCGCGCTTCACCGACTGGTCCAGGCGCCCGCTCGACGACCGCCAGGTCGATTACGCGATCGGCGACGTGACGCATCTGTCGCGCATCTTCCCGAAGATGCTCGAACGGTTGAAGAAGACCGGGCGCGGTGCCTGGCTCGACCAGGAGATGGAGCGGCTGGCCGATCCCGCCAATTACGCCAACGATCCCGACGTCGCGTGGAAGCGCGTGCGCGTGTCGAGCCGCAAGGCCGACGTGCTCGGCCGGTTGAAGGCGATCGCGCGCTGGCGCGAGCTGGAGGCGCAGGGCAAGGACCTGCCGCGTGGGCGCATCGTCAAGGACGAGACGCTGGGCGACCTCGCCGGCCACCCCCCGCGTCGGCAAGCCGACCTCGCCAAGGTGCGCGGCTTGTCGCAGACCTGGGCCTCGAACGAGATCGGCGCGCGGTTGATGGCGGCGATCGAGCATGCCCGACGGCTTCCGGCCGACGAGATGCCGGCGCGCGACGATCGCAAACCCGGGCTTGGCAAGGATGGCGTGCTGGTTGCCGACCTGCTGAAATTGCTGCTCAAGATCCGCGCGCGCGACATCGACGTGGCGCCGCGGTTGCTCGCGCGCTCGGACGATCTCGAAGCACTCGCGGCCGGGGTGCGCAGCGGTCTGTCGATCCTGGAAGGTTGGCGCTTCGACCAATTCGGCCGTGACGCGCTCGACCTGGTCGAGGGACGCATGGCGTTCGCGGTGACCGGCGGACGGCTGAAGATGACGCGGGCCGAAGCGGAATGATCCGCGGGGGAACGCTGATCGCCGCGGCGGTGCTGGGCGGCTGCGCGCCGCGGAACGCGCCGGTCGCGATCCCGGCGACGGGCGGGTGCAAGGCCGAGCCGGTGCAACATCTTGTTGGGCAGCCGGCCGACGCGGTTGAAGCCGAGGCATTGCGGCTGAGCGGCGCGCGCATCGTCCGCCGCTACGCAACGGACGACATGCTGACGATGGATTACCGCGCCGATCGGCTCAACATCGAAACGGATGCGAGCGGCCGCGTGGTCCGGCTGACCTGCGGCTGATCAACTCCAGCCGGTGATCGTGGCGCCATCGTTGCGCGAGGAGTGACGCCATCTTTCACCTGTTCTTCTCGCTACCCAGCCTGCTCGTCATCGCGCGGTGGTTGCTGCCGCTGTCGATCCCCGGCTGGGTGAAGCTCGTCGGCGTCGTGCTGCTGCTCGCGGCGTCGCAATTCCACCTGTGGAGCCGCTTCTCGTCAGGCTCGGTATTCGCGCCCGAGTTTCCGCGCGCCGCCGTGCTGATCTTCAACTGGGCGTTCGGCGCCATCCTGCTGCTCGCGGTGTTCCAAGTCGCGCTCGACGTGGTCGCGCTGCTCGGCTGGCTGGTCGGGCGCGGCGGCGTTCCCAATGCGGCGCGCTACGCGGCTGCCGGGCTCGCGGGATTGCTCGCGGCTGTCGGCGTGGCGAACGCGGCGCGGGTGCCGCCGGTAAAGGACGTAGCGGTCGCGATCCCCGGACTGCCGCCCGCGTTAGAGGGCTATCGACTGCTGCAATTGACCGACCTGCATCTCAGCCGGCTGTTCACCGCACGCTGGGGGGACGCGGTGGTCGCACGTGCCAACGCGGCGGGGGCGGATGCTATCGTGGTGACGGGTGACTTCATCGATGGCTCGGTCGCGATGCGGCGCGCAGACGTGGCGCCGCTCGCGGATCTGCGCGCGCCGGACGGCGTCTGGGCGGTGCCGGGCAACCACGAATATTTATTCAACTATGCCGAATGGATGCGCCACCTGAGCGGGCTCGGCATCGGCATGATGCCGAACGCCCATGTCGTGCTGCGGCGTGGCGACGCGGCGCTGGTGATCGCGGGCGTGACCGACGCCTCGGCGCGCAGCGCCGGACAGGCGGGCCCCGACCTCACCGCCGCCCTCGCCGGCGCTCCCGCCGGTGCGCCGATCGTGCTGCTCGACCATCAACCCCGCAATGCGCGGGCGGCGGCGACCAAGGGCGTGGCGCTGCAATTGTCGGGGCACACGCACGGCGGGATGATCGCCGGCATGGCGAAGCTGCTGGAGCCTGCGAACGGCGGCTTCGTATCGGGCGCCTACCAAGTCGGCGACATGACGCTGTACGTCAGCAACGGCACCGGGTTGTGGCCGGGCTTCGCGCTCCGGCTGGGGCGCTCATCGGAAATGACGCGCTTCACGCTCCACCGCGCGTGAGCCGATGAACCCGCGCGGGGCCGAACGGTTCTAGCGCGATGATCGGTTCGCTCACCAACGATGATCCCCGCGGGCTTGCGCGCGAAGGAATGGCGCATTTCCTGGGTGACGTGTCCGACGGCCGCATCGCCGTTGCCGGGCATTTCGACGCTGATGGCCTCTCCGCTGTCGCGATCCTGGTGCGCGCGCTCGAGGCGAGCGGGCGCGAGGCCGTGCCCGCGATCGTCGGCAAGGGCGAAACGCCGTGGGAGCCCGCCTTCGCCGATCGCCTGCGCGCGCTCGATCCCGCCGGGCTAATCGTCGCCGATCTCGGCACGCGCGGCGAACCCGTGCTCGCGGGCGTGCCAACGCTGACGATCGACCATCACCGCCCGACCGGCACGCCGCCGGATGGCGTGACGCTGAGCGGACACGGGCTCGATCCCGAACCGACCAGCGCGCTGATCGCCTGGTGGGCCGCCGCCGCGCTCGGTGACCAAGGCGACCTGCAATGGCTCGCGGCACTCGGGCTGATCGGCGACATGGCCGCCGAAGATGCCTTCCCCGAACTGGCCGACGCGCAGAAACGCTGGGGCAAGACCGCGCTGCGCGACGCGACCTCGCTCGTCAACGCGCCCAGGCGAACGGGCGCGGCCGACGCGGCGCCCGCGCTGCGGCTGCTGCTCGCGGCCGATGGCCCCAAGGTCGTCACAAAGGGCGACAGCGACGACGCGCGCGCGCTGGTCGCCGCCAAGGTCGAGGTGCGCGAGGCGGTCGAGGCCGCACGCCGGGTCCCGCCGCGCGTGATCGGCGACGTCGCGCTGATCCTCTTCTCCTCGCCCTGCCAGATCCACCCGCTGATCGCGCAGCAATGGCGCGGGCGGTTGAAGGACAAGGTCGTGATCGCCGCCAATAGCGGCTATCGACGCGGCTGGGTGCATTTTGCCGCGCGATCGGCGGGCGGGCGCGATCTGCTCGCCTTTCTTGCCGAGCATCGGCCCGCGGGTGCCGACGGTCGTTACGGCAACGGCCACGCGCAGGCGACCGGCGGGGCGCTGCCGATCGCTGGGTGGAACGCCTTCGTCGCCGGGCTCGGCTTTCCCGACGCGGTGCTGCCGCTGGACGAGTGACGGCTGGCGTGACGCGAGCCCTTTGCAGCGGCAATCTACGACCATCCGAGCGGTCAGCCTGATTGCCGCGGTTCGGCCGGCGGGTTAATATACGTTGCATCATCGGAGAAGCGTCATGCCGATCACCGTCAATGGATCGCCCGTCCCCCTGCCCAGCGATCCGCGCGTGTCGCTGCTCGACCTGTTGCGAGAACAACTGCACCTTTCCGGCACCAAGAAAGGCTGCAATCAGGGTGCGTGCGGCGCCTGCACCGTGCTGGTCGACGGCGAGCGGATCGTTTCCTGCCTCGCACTCGCGGTCCAATATGACGGACGCGCGGTCACCACGATCGAGGGGCTGGCCGACGCTGACGCGCTCCATCCGCTGCAGGCCGCTTTCGTCGAGCATGACGGGTTCCAGTGCGGTTACTGCACGCCCGGGCAGATCTGTTCCGCGGTGGCGATGGCGGACGAGATCGCGCGCGGCATGCCGAGCCACGTCACCGGCGCGCTCGACGCGGACACGATCGCGCTGACCCGCGATGAGGTACGCGAGCGGATGAGCGGCAATCTGTGCCGCTGCGGCGCGCATAACGGGATCGTCGACGCGATCCTGGAAGTGTACGGCACGAGCGATGCCAAGGTGCTGGAGGCAGCGGAATGACCCCGTTCAGCTTCAATCGCGCGACCGATCAGGGCGAAGCGGTTCAGCTCGCCGCACGTGGCGCGCGCTACCTGGGCGGCGGCACCAACCTGGTCGATCTGATGCGCGAAACGGTTGAGCGCCCGGCGGCGCTGATCGACGTGACCGGGCTGTCGCGCGACATCACCGAAACGCCGGACGGCGGGCTGATGATCGGCGCGGGCACCACCAACAGCGCGCTGGCGGCGCACCCTGGGGTCCGCGCCCGCTATCCGGTGCTTGCGCGCGCGATCCTCGCAGGCGCGAGCGCGCAGATCCGCAACATGGCGACGGTCGGCGGCAATCTGCTCCAGCGGACGCGCTGCACCTATTTCTACGATGTCGAGGGTTCGCGTTGCAACAAGCGGCAACCCGGCCAGGGTTGCGACGCGCATGGCGGGTTCAACCGCATCCACGCGATCTTGGGCGCATCGAATGCCTGCGTCGCGACGCACCCGAGCGACATGTGCGTCGCGCTCGCAGCGCTCGACGCGGTGGTGCATCTGTCCTCGGCAGGCGGCACGCGCACGCTGCCGCTGACCGAGTTGCACCGCCTGCCCGGCGACCAGCCGCAGATCGACACGGTGCTGGAGCCCGGCGAGCTGATCACCGCGGTCGAACTGCCCGCCGCGTCGATCGCCGCGCACTCGACCTATCGCAAGGTCCGCGACCGCGCGAGCTACGCCTTCGCGCTCGTCTCGGTCGCCGCCGCGATCGAGCTGGAAGACGGTCGCATCAGCGACGTGCGCCTCGCGCTCGGCGGCGTCGCGCACAAGCCGTGGCGCGCGTCGCGCGCGGAGGAGATGTTGCGCGGTCAGGTCGCATCGCCCGATGCGTTCCGCGCCGCGGCCGAGGCCGAGCTCGCCGAGGCAGTGCCGCTCAGCGACAACGGCTTCAAGGTCGAGCTCGCGAAACGAACAATGACGGCCGTGCTGGCCGAACTGGCGGGAGTGGACGCATGAAGGTCGTCGAGGACGCCAAGCAGGCGGTACAGGGCGCGGCATCGGCCGTGATGGCGAAGGCGGTTCAGATGGCCCCCGACAGCTGGATGCCGGGCGGCAAGCCCGATCCACTGATCCGCGCGCAGCACGGCCATATCGGCCGCCCGGTCTCGCGCGTCGACGGTCCCGTCAAGGTGCGCGGCGCCGCACCCTATGCGGCCGAATTCCCGCTCGACGGCATGCTCTACGCCAGCCTCGTGTTCAGCACGGTCGCCAAGGGCACGATCAGCGCGCTGGACACCACCGCTGCTGAGGCTGCGCCGGGCGTCGCCCTCGTCATGAGCTACCGCAACGCGCCGCGCATGAAGCCGATGCCGCTGTTCATGACCGCGGAAAAAGCGTGCGGCGGTAACGACCTACCCGTGATGCAGGACGCGAAGGTGTATTGGAACGGCGAACCGGTCGCACTCGTGCTCGCCGAGACGCAGGAACAGGCCGACCACGCCGCCGCGCTGATCCACGTCGCCTACGAGGAGGAGCACGCGGTCACCGCGCTCGCCGAGGCGAAGGCCAAGGGCGTCGAACCCGGCCAGTTCATGGGACAGCCGCTCAAGTTCGAGAACGGCAGCGCCGAGGAAGCGCTGGCGCACGCGGTGCACAAGGTCGACCAGCATTACACCACGCCGCGGCACAGCCATAACGCGATCGAGCTTCACGCGGTCACCGTCGCGTGGGACGGCGATCACCTGCGCGTCCACGATGCGTCGCAGATGGTCGCGCACACTGCCTGGTCGCTCGGCCACGTGTTCGGGATCGACGAGGATCAGGTCCACGTCACCTCGCCGTTCGTCGGCGGCGGTTTCGGCGGCAAGGGGTTGTGGCAACATCAGGTGCTCGCCGCCGCCGCATCGAAACTGGCCGGGCGCCCGGTCCGGCTGATGCTCTCGCGCGAGGGGGTCTATCGCATCGTCGGCGGGCGCACGATCACCGAACAGCGTGTTGCGCTCGGCGCCGATGCGGACGGACGCTTCGACGCGCTGATCCACACCGGCACGACCGCGATGAGCCACCACAATGTGCTGCCCGAGCCGTTCATCCTGCCCGCGCGCAGCGCCTATGCGACCAAGACGATGAAGCTCGACGTCGAGGTCGCCTATCTCGACATGGTCGCCAACACCTTCATGCGCGCGCCCGGTGAGGCGGTCGGCACCTTTGCGCTGGAAAGCGCGATCGACGAACTCGCGCACGACATCGGCCTCGACCCGGTCGAGCTGCGCCTGCGCAACGAGCCTGACAAGGATCCGACGACCGGCGCACCCTTCTCCTCGCGTGAGGTAGAGAAGGCGTTTCGCGACGGGGCCGAACGTTTCGGCTGGTCCAAACGTCAGGCGCCCGGCACGAGGCGCGAGGGCGAATGGTTGATCGGCACCGGTGTCGCGACCGCGACCTACCCCTATTACCGCATGCCCGGCGGCGCGGCGCGGATCACGCTGCGAGCCGACGGTGCCGTGATCGACATCGCCGCGCACGACATGGGAATGGGTACCGCGACCGCGCAGACGCAGGTCGCCGCCGACCGACTCGGCCTGCCGATGGAGCAGGTCGCGTTCAACTACGGTAACAGCACGCTGCCCGGCACCGTCATGGCGGGCGGGTCGCAGCAGACCGCGGCAATCGGCGCGTCGGTCATGGCGGCGCACCGCGCGCTCGTCACCGAATTGCTTAAGCTCGCGGGCAACGACTCGCCGCTCGCCGGGCTCGACGCCGACGCGGTGACCGGCGTGAACGGCGGGCTCGCAAAGATCGACGATCCGTCCGCGCACGAGAGCTATGCCTCCATCCTGTCGCGCGCGCAGCGTGACGAACTGGTGGTCGAGGCCGAGCCGCCCTCCCCGCTCGAGACGACGCACTGGTCGATGCACTCACACGGCGCCATGTTTTGCGAAGTGCGCGTCAATGCGGTGACGGGCGAGCTGCGCGTGTCGCGCTTCCTCGGCTCGTTCGACTGCGGGCGCATCCTCAACCCGAAGACCGCCGCGAGCCAGTTCCGCGGCGGGATCATCATGGGCCTCGGCCTCGCGCTGATGGAGGAAACGCAGTATGACGAGCGCAAGGGGCGGATCATGAACCCCAGCCTCGCCGAATATCACGTGCCCGTGCACATGGACGTGCCCGAGATCGAGGTGATGTGGACCGACGTGCCCGATCCACACGCGCCGATGGGTGCGGGCGGCGTGGGCGAGATCGGCATCACCGGGGTCGCGGCCGCGGTCGCGAACGCGGTGTTCAACGCGACCGGCAAGCGCGTGCGCGACCTGCCGATCACGCTCGACAAGCTGCTGTAAACCCGTCCTCGCCGGGTAATCATCTAAGAAGGTTGTTAACCGAGGCGCGATTAAGGATCGGCGATGACCTCGCCGATCCAGCCCGGGGATACGCACGAGCCAGACCAGACGCTCACCCCGCGGCACATCCTTGACCTGCTCCCCGGGCTCGTGGCCTATTTCGGCCCCGACCTGCGCTACCGCTACGCCAACCAGACCTACGCGCGCTGGCGCGGCATCGCACCCGAGCAGATCGTCGGCCGCTACGTGCGGGAGATCGTCGGCGACCGCAATTATCCCCAGATCGCCGCGCAACTGCACCGCGCGATGCAGGGCGAAGAGGTCACCTACGAATACCACATCTTCGACCACGATCATCGGCGTCGCGTCCAGGGCAGCTACATGCCCGACCGCGACGCCGAGGGTCGCGTGCTCGGCGTCATCGTGCTGGTCACGCAGATCAGCAACCGCGACGACCTCCAGCTCGAGATCGCCCGCAGCGAGGCGATGTTCGCCGAAGCGTTCGAGAATGCGCCGGCGGGCAAGACGATCGTCGACACCGAGGGGCGCATCGTGCGCGCCAATGCGAAATTCGCGGCGATGGTCGGGCGACCGGCCGTGGAGCTGATCGGGGTCAGCATCGTCGAGCTGACGCACCCCGACGATATCGAGCTCGACCTGCGGCAGCTGCGCGAAACGCTGCTGGGCAAGCGCGTTGGCTACAACATGGAAAAGCGCTTCCTGCGCCGCGACGGAACGCTTGTTTACGCCAAGCTGGAAGTGTCGGCGGTGCGTGACGACCAGGGCCGCGTCACCCGCTTTTTCGGCCATGTCGAGGACATCACGCAGCAGCGCGAGGCCGAGCGTCGCCTGCTGGAGGTGAATGCGCGGCTGTCGCTCATCACCGCGGCGGTGCGCGGCGGATCGTGGCACATGGACATCGCAAGCGGTGCGTTCGAGACGTCGGAGCAACTCGCCCAGTTCGTCGCCGGGCCTGGCACCGGACCGTACGACCTACAGGAATTCAGCGCACACATCCTGCCCGAGGATCGCGCCAACGCCGACCTGCAGGAGCTGATCGAGGGCAAGCGCGACCGCTCCTCGGTCGAATACCGCCTGCAGACGCACAGCGGCGTGCATTGGATGCGCTGCGACCGTCGGCTGCTGCGCGACGAGGACGGTCGTCCGGAGCGACTGGTCGGCGTGACGATCGACCTGACCGAGGAACACGAACGGCGCATCCGGGCCGAGGTGCAGGCGACGACCGATCCGCTCACCGGTTTGTTGAACCGCCGCGGGCTGGAAAGCCGCCTGCGCGCACTGCCGGGCGATCTCGCCTGCGGAGTAATGCTGGTCGACCTGGACGGGTTCAAACAGGTCAACGACCACCTAGGCCATGAGGCGGGCGACGCGATCCTGGTCGAAACCGCAATTCGCCTGCGCGGCGCGGTGCGCCACGACGATCTGGTTGCGCGGCTGGGCGGCGACGAGTTCGCCGTGGTGCTGGTCGGCGCGGACGTGACCAAGCTGGCGTTCCTCGCCGAACGCACCGTCACCGCTTTGCAGGGGCGGTACGAGGCGTGCGGTGACAGCGAATTGCGCGTCGGCGCCAGTCCGGGCGCGACCTGGTCGGCCTCGCCGCTGGTGACCGAGCGCGCGGTGATGGCGCGCGCCGACCGCGCGCTGTACGAGGCGAAGGCGGCCGGGCGCGGAACCTGGCGGATGGCGGCCTGAGCCGGCCGCTCAGGCGACCTTGGCCCGCAAGCGCAGCCGCAGGATCGCGTCGCTGCTCGCCATGAACAGCGTTCGCCCGTCCTCGCCGAACGCGCAATTGGCGATCGGCTTGCCACGCGCGATCAACCCGAGCTTGCGCCCATCGGGCGCCAGCACGTAAAGCCCGCCGGGCGCGCTCGCGAACAGATGCCCGCTGCGCGCGACCTTCATGCCATCGGGCAGGCCGGGCAACCCGCGCCTGAACTCGGGCGTGAAGTCGACCAATTGCCGGCCCTGCACGACCGATCCGTCACGCGCCAGATCAAAGACGCGGATTTCGGGCGCGGACTCGTCGGAGCAGCCGACGTATAATCGATCTTGCGTCGGTGAAAGCGCGATACCGTTCGGCCGCTTGAGGCTGCCGTCGAGCAACTCCACCGCGCCGCCGGGGCGCAGGCGATAAACACCGTTGAACGCCAGCTCTTTCAGGGGCGAGGAATCCCCTTCCGCGAGGCCATAGGGCGGGTCGGTGAAGTAGATCGTGCCCTCGCGCGCGATCGTCACGTCGTTGCAGCTGTTGAAGCGTTTGCCGCGGTATCGATCGGCCAGGATCGTCTTGCGCTTCGTCGCCAGGTCGACCCGCGCGATTGCGCGCGTGCCCGAATCCGCCATCACCAGCGCGCCCGACGCGTCGATCGCCAACCCGTTCGCGCCCGCCTCGCGGATGCCGGCGGGGATCGGACCGTTGAGCCCGGAGGGTTGGAGGAACGGTTGCGCGCCCTCGCGCGCGGTCCAGCGGTGTACCGTGTTGGCGGGCACGTCGGAGAACAGCAGATAACCACCCTCCTTGACCCACACCGGGCCTTCCGCCCATTGATACCCGCGCGCGATCAGCTCGATCGGCGCGGATGGATCGAGCAAGCGGTCGAGCGCGGGATCGAAGCGCGTGATCGTACCCGCCGAGGGCATGCGGCCGCCGGGTCGCGCGATCGCCGCGAAGCCGACCGCCGCATTGGCGATCGCCGCCGCGCCGCCGATCATCGCCGCGCGGCGCGTCATTCCCGCCATCGCCCGGTCGTCCACGCTCATACCACCTCCACCAGTGTCGCGATCGATGCCGCGGGTACGGTCCCTTCGCCCGCGGCGACGCTGAAGCGTCCGCGCTGCCGGATGTCGGCCGACGAGCTGCCCACCATCACCTCGATTGCGCCCGCCTCGATCACCCATTTGCCTGCCTTCCACAACGCCACTTGCGCGTGATCGAGCGTGAAGCGCACCGTTCGCTGCTCACCCGGCGCGAGCGCGACGCGGCCGAACCCGCGCAGCTCGGCGATCGGGCGTGCTACCGAAGCGACCGGATCGCGCACGTAGAGCTGAACGACCTCGTCCGCTTTCACGCTGCCGTCGTTGGTGACGGCAACGCTGATCACCGCCGCATCGCTGCGCTGCTCGATCGTCAGCGGCGAGTAGCGGAAGCGCGCGTAGCTCAGGCCGTGACCGAACGCGAACAGCGGCCCGATGGCGCCGTCGTGATAGCGCGCGCTGTCGACCGCCAGGTCGGGGTTTGCCGGTCGCCCGGTCGGCACGTGCGCGTAGCTCATGGGCAATTGCCCGGTCGTGCGCGGCATTTCGATCGGCAATCGGCCCGCGGGCGACACCTTGCCCCACAATACATCGGCGATCGCCGGACCGCTCTCGATCCCCAGGAACCAGGTCTGGAGAACCGCCGGGATATTGGTAAGCGCGCGCTCCAGCGCCAATGGTCGGCCGCCCATCAGGATGGCGACGATCGGCTTGCCGGCCGCGCGGACTGCATCGATCAGCGCCTGCTGCGCCCCCGGCAGCGCGATGTCCGAGCGGCTGCGCGCCTCACCCGTCATGTCGTAATCCTCACCGATCGCGAGCAACACGACATCGGCGCTTGCAGCGACGCGTGCGGCGGCGGGGTCGGTGCCGGGATCGAACGTCGCTTGCGGCAGCGCGCGGCGCAGCGTCACCGCATCCTCTGTCTGCCCGCGCGCGCGCCACGATCCGAGCGCGGAGGACGCGTCATCAGCCAGAGCACCGATCAGCGCGATCCGCGCGGCGGGCTTGAGCGGCAGCACGGCGCCCTCGTTGCGCAGCAGCACGATCGAGCGCGTCGCCAGCTCACGTGCCGTTCCGCGCGCGAGCGGTGCTTTCTCGCGCGCCGCGTCGCCGAAGCGGTATGGATCGTCGAACAAGCCCAGCCGCGCCTTCGTCGTCAGGATGCGCGTCACCGCCTGGTCGATCAGGGGGACGAGTGACGCGTCCGCCGTGACGGCGGTCGCCAGATGATCGGCGTAGGTGCTGCTCGCCATGTCCATGTCGACGCCCGCGCGCAGCGCCAGCGCGGCGGCCTCGGCCGGGGTCGCGGCCACGCCGTGGTTGATCAACTCGGGAATCGCATTCCAGTCGCTGACGACCAGCCCCTGATAGCCCCAGCGTCCGCGCAATTCGCCGCCCACCAGCGCCTCGTTCGCGGTCATCGGCACGCCCGCAACGTCGTTGAACGCGGTCATGAAGCTGCCAGAGCCCGCGCGCATCGCGGCGTGGAACGGCGGCAGATAGACCTCGTGCAGCGTCCGCTCGGACACGTCGGCACTGTCGTAATCGCGCCCGCCTGCGACCGCGCCATAGCCGACGAAATGCTTGCTGCACGACAGCACGCGACCCTTGGCCGGCGGCTCACCCGCGCGTCGCACCGGCCCCTCCAGCCCGCGGACCTGCGCTTCCGCCATGCGGCTGCTGAGATACGCGTCCTCGCCCGCCCCCTCGACCACGCGGCCCCAGCGCGGATCGCGCGCGACGTCGACCATCGGCGTGAAGGTCCAGTGCAGCCCGGCCGCCCACGCTTCTTCCGCCATCAGCGCGGCGGCCCGTTCCATCATCGCCGGATCCCAGCCCGCGGCGAGCGCGAGCGGCACCGGCAGCGTGGTGCGATACCCGTGGATCACGTCCATCGCGAACAGCAATGGGATGCCGAGCCGCGATTCCTCAACCGCGATCTTTTGCAATCGCCTGAGCGGCTCGGCCCCGGCGACGTGGAGGAACGAGCCCATCTCGCCGCGGCGCACCCGGTCGAGCATGCCGGCGTCGAGCCGCGAATTGAGCGCTTTCTGCCGCCCGCCCGCGATCTGGTTCATCTGCCCGATCTTCTCGGCCAGCGTCATGCGCGACAACAGATCGCGGATGCGCGCGCCGTGGTCACGCGTGTCGCGCGCGGTCGCGACCGGCGCCCAGGCGGAGGCCGCGAGCAGGGCGCTTGCTTTCATCACGTCGCGGCGCCCCATCCGCACGCCTGTTCCCACCTCAATCACGCGCGCACCCCTTCAACCGCTTTCGCCCGGGCAGATAGCGCGCGCGTGTGCTCGTCGCGACCGGACCTTGGTCGTAGAAGCAGCGCCCGCCAGCCCACGCCGATTGCGACCTTGGTCCCGCTTCCGCGTTGATGCCCCGCCGCCTAGAGCCGCGGCGATCGATGCAACGAAGGAGCAGCACCGCGTGACCCGGAACCGTGACGAGGCAGAGGCGCCGCTCGCCATCATCGTCATGGGGGTCAGCGGATCGGGCAAGTCGACGCTTGGTGCCCTCCTCGCGCGCGTGCTCGACTGCCCGTTCCTCGAAGGCGACGATTTCCACGATGCCGCCGCGGTCGCGAAGATGCGCGCCGGCCACCCGCTCACCGATGCCGATCGCTGGCCGTGGCTCGACCGGCTGGGTCACGCGCTCGGCGACGCCGCGCGATCGAGCGGACGCGCGGTCGCGACATGCTCGGCGCTTCGGCGACGCTACCGCGACCGCTTGACCGCGGCGGCGGGCGGGCGCGTCCGCTTCGTGCTGCTCGACAACGAACGCGACGAGCTGCTCCACCGGCTCGAACACCGGCAGGCGCATTACATGCCGCCCAGCCTGCTCGACAGCCAGCTCGACACGCTGGAGCGCCCCGCGCCCGATGAGCCGGTGCTGGCGCTCGATTCGCACCACAGCCCGCCCGAACTCTGCCGCGCCGCGGTGTCGTGGCTGGAAGACGCCTAAGGCATCAACCGTTTGCGCCCTTCCGACAGATGCCAGCGCATCGCGAGCGCGGCACTGTCGGCGTCCTGCGCGCGGATCGCATCGACGATCGTCTCATGCTCACGCATCATCGCGCCGATCACCTCGGGCGGGCGTGAGCGCGAAATATCGACGCCCGCGCGCATCACCTTCTCCACCTCGGCGACCAGCGCGTCGAATGCCGCGGCGAAGGCCGGATTGGCGGTCGCCGCGACGATGCGGCGGTGCAACTCCATGTCCTCGTCGTGCGCGGGCGCGTCCGACAGCAATGCCGTGCGCAACGCCTCCAGCGCCTCGTCGATCGCCGCCATCTCCTCGCCCGAACGTCGCACCGCGGCGAGCCGCGCCGCCTCGGCTTCCAGCACGAAGCGTACCTCGTAGGTGCCGAGTGTCGCGGGTAGTTCGGCCACCGGCATGAACGCGAGCATGCGGTCGGACGGGCGGCTCTTCACGAACGAGCCCGCCCCGCGCCGCGGCTCGGTGATGCCGTCCGACGCCAGCCGCGCCAGTGCCTCGCGCACGATCGTGCGCGACATGCCGAACATCTCCGCCAACCGCGCTTCCGACGGCAGCCGGTCGCCGACGCTCAGGTCGTCCGCGTTGATGATCTCGACGATCGCGGTATAGGCGCGATCCGTCAGCCGTTCCTGACCCAATGCCGGCCCTCCCCTGTTCGCGATCAGAATAGCGCGCTCGCCGCCAACACCAAGAGCAGGCCAACGACCGAAATCACGGTTTCCAGCGCCGACCATGTGCGAAACGTGCCCGCGGTATCGGTGCCGAGATAGCCGCGCACCAGCCAGAAGCCGGGATCGTTGACGTGGCTGAAGAACACTGATCCAGCGCCGATCGCCAGCACGATCCACTCGGGCGCAGCGCCGCTCGCCGCGACCACGCCCGGCATCACCCCCGCGGTGGTGATCGTCGCCACCGTCGCCGAACCGGTCGCCAGCCGGATGCACACCGCCACGCCCCAGGCGAGCAGGACCGGCGACAGCGCGGCGCCCGCTGCGGCGCGCACCAACAGGTCGGACAGGCCGGCGGTGACCAGCACCTGCTTGAGCGCGCCGCCCGCGCCGATCGCGAGCAGGATCGCACCCGCGGGCGCCATCGTCTCGGCCCAGATCGCCGCCTGGACGGGTGCACGCAGCGCCTCGCGCCCGAACAGCAGCGGCAGCGCGGCGAGGCACGCGATCAGCAGCGCCAGCACCGGATTGCTCGCCGCCGCCAGCCACCCGGTGACCGCCGCATCGCGTGGCAGCAGCACCGCGAGCTGCCCCGCCGCGATCAGCGCCACCGGCAGCAGCACGACCGCCAGCGCGCGCGCGATCGGCGGTGCCTGCACCGCGGCTCGTGCGGGCGCGAGCGTCGGCGGTGACAGCGCGATACCGTGGGTGGTCACGCGCGCGAGCAGCGGACCCGCGATCACCGCGGTCGGCACCGCGACCAGCACGCCGTAGAGGATCGTGCGCCCGAGGTCGGCGCCGAGCGCCTCGACCGCCAGGAGCGGCCCTGGGTGGGGCGGCACCAACGCATGGACGACCGACAAGCCGGTGATCGCCGACAGCATCAGCCGCAGTTTGGCGGCGTCACCCGCGCCCGGCAGCGCGGCCGCTGCCGCCGCGACGATCGGCAGCAGCAGCACCAATCCCGTCTCGAAGAACAGCGGCAGTCCGATGATCAGCGCGGTGGCGAGCGCGGCCCAGGGTGCACCCCTCGACCCCGACCAGCGCAGCGCCGCCCGCGCGATACTTCCTGCGCCATCCGACAATTGCAGCATCGCACCGAGCGCCAGGCCCAGCGCGACTACCAATCCGGTGCCGCCCAGGATGTCGCCCGCACCCTTCTGCACCGCTTTCGCGGTATCGGCGACCGACAGGCCGGCCAACGTCCCGACCACGAATGCGCCGCACAGCAACCCGATGAACGGGTGGAACCGTGCCTTGACGATCAGCACGACCGACAGCGCGATCCCTGCCAGCGCGGCAGCGAGCAGGTGCACGTCCGCCGCGATCACGACGCCTCGCTCACCTCGGCTCGTGCAGCATCACGGTTCACCAACGCACCCTCCCCTAATGGCCGCTCGTGCGGCCATATTGCTGACATCTGTACGACAGGTCGGCGCGTGAGCAAGCCGAAACAGCCGCAAATTGAGCTCTGATACGACCAACACTCTTGAACTTGTCGTACCACTTGCGCTAGCAATGACTCACAACGAGTTCGCGCGAGACGAGGCGCGGGCCACGGCCGATCGGCCGGTTCAAGGGAGGTAGGCGGATGAACGGTCAGCAAGCGCAGGACACGGGCAACACGGTGGTGACCTTCGCGCCGCCCGCTTCGGCTCGGCTGACCCCGACCCAGCTCAAGGTATTGAACGGCGTCCGCTCGGGCCTGCTCAACAAGCAGATCGCCTACGACCTCGGCATCGCCGAGGCGACCGTCAAGGCGCACATGACCGCCTTGATGCGCAAGCTGAACGTACGCAATCGTACGCAGGTCGCGATGGCAGCGCAGGCGATGGGTTACGATCAACGGCTCGCCGGCTAGGCGCACCGCGTTCGTCGCTGTCGCGCGTCAGAACGACCGCGGCATGCCGAGCACGTGCTCGCCGACGTAGGACAGGATCATGTTCGCGCTGATCGGCGCGACCTGGTACAACCGCGTTTCGCGGAACTTGCGCTCGACATCATATTCCGCCGCGAATCCGAACCCGCCGAACGTCTGCATGCACGCGTTCGCCGCCTTCCATGACGCGTCAGCCGCCAGATGCTTGGCCATGTTGGCCTCCGCACCGCATGGCTCGCCAGCGTCGAACAGGCGGCACGCCTCGTAGCGCATCAGGTCGGCGGCGCGGACCTCCATATACGCCTGCGCGATCGGGAACTGCACGCCCTGGTTGCGCCCAATCGGCCGGTCGAACACGACCCGCTCCGATCCGTATCGCGCCGCGCGTTCGATGAACCAGTAACCGTCACCGATACACTCGGCCGCGATCAGCGCGCGCTCGGCGTTCAACCCGTCGAGAATGTAGCGGAAGCCTCGCCCTTCCTCGCCGATCAGTGCGTCGGCAGGCAGCGCCAGCCCGTCGAAGAACAGCTCGTTGGTTTCGTGATTGACCATGTTGCGGATCGGCCGGACCTCCAGCCCGCGACCGATCGCGGCATGCAGATCGACTAGGAACAGCGACAAACCATCGGTCTTGCGCCCCTCGCCCACCGGGGCGGTACGTGCGAGCAGGATCATCAGGTCGGAATGTTGGACGCGGCTGGTCCACACCTTCTGCCCGGTCACGACATAATGGTCGCCGCGCCGCTCGGCACGCGTCGTCAGTGCGGTGGTGTTGCTGCCGGTCGTCGGCTCGGTCACCGCCATCGATTGCAGCCGCAACCGTCCGGCGGCGATGTCGGGCAGAAAGCGGCGCTTCTGCTCGGGCAGTCCGTGCCGCAGCAGCGTGTTCATGTTGTACATCTGCCCGTGGCAGGCACCCGAATTGCCGCCGGCGCGATTGATCTCCTCCATGATGATCGACGCTTCGGTGAGGCCGAGCCCGGCGCCGCCATATTCTTCGGGGATCAGCGCCGCCATCCATCCGGCGCGCGTCAGCGCCTCGACGAACGCCGCCGGGTAATCGCGCGCTTCGTCGATCTCGCGGAAATACGCGTCGCCGAACTCACGCACCAACGCGCGCACCGCGTCGCGGATTTCGGGAAAGTCGGACCGGGCAGCGGGGATGTCCATGCGCGCGAGTGTGTCCGCGCCCACCCGGCCTGGCAAGCGCGCCTAGCCTTCCGCCGGCGCACCCGCCAGTGCTGCGACGACGCACACCAGCCCGACCAGCACGAACCCGATCCGCGCCGCCATGCTGCCCGCCCCGGTGCGGAACGACACCCACAAGGCGAGCAGCGCCTGCATCGCGTAGAACAACGCGAACGCGCGCGACGACAGCGCGATGACCGAGAAGGGATCGGTCAACCACACCACCGCGATCGACAGCGCGCTTGCCGCGATAAAGGCATTGCGCACGCTCAGCTTGCGCCGTGACACCTCGACCAGCAGACCGCCCGACCCGATCGAATCGGCGATCGCCGCGCTTAACTGGCTCGACACCGCGCCGACCAGCACGAAGACGCCCATGATCGGGGCGACCAGTTCCATGATGTCGAGGATACCCGCCACACCCTCCGCCTCGCGCGCCTGGGTCAGAAACGGCGTCAGCAGCGCCAGGAACGCGAGATAGATCGCCGAGGACAGCCACTGCGCGTAGCGCATCGTCCGCACTCGTGTCGCCTGATCGTAATGGTCACCCATGTAGCGCGAAGTCTCGAACCCCTGCACCGTGATCAGCAATCCCAGCAGCAGCGGGATGCCCGACCATTTGACCTCCGCGGGCGGCAGGACCAGCGGCGGACCGTCGCGACCGATCCACCACGATGCCAGCGCCGCGAGCATCCCGCCGATGATGCCGAGCTTCACCGAAACGCTGGCGTGCGCGGCATGCTCGATCTTGCGGATGTCGCCGGAGAAGGTCAGCGCGGTCAGCGCCAGGATGATCAACGTGACCAGCGCGTTGGCGACCAGGCCATGCCACGCCTCGGGCACTGCCAGCGGCTTCATCGTGAACTCGGCCAGCAGCTTCAGGTAATAAGCGACCGACACGGCGTAAGCGATCGCCAGCATCACCTGCGCCGCGCGCATCGCCCAGGCCATCGGATCATTCAGCGCCAGTTTGGGCGCGATATTCTCGACATGGACGATGTTGAACCGCACCACCGCGCCGACCGCGTAGGCGATCGCGAGCAGCGCCGCCATCGCCAGGATCGCGGCCGAGCCGAACTCGCGCGCCAGCAGCGGCCCGCAGATCAGAAAGCCCGAGCCGATGATCGACGCGAGTGGGGTCACCGTCGCACGCCACGCCTCGCCGCGGGCGAACCGCCCGAAACTTAAGTACGCGGCCACCCCTGCCGCGATCAGCACCGCCATGATCGTGATCAACATCCGTCCCTCCCCAACCGCGAACCGGTCGGCCGGCTGGATGGTTCCGACGACTTGTACTCACGGTCCTGCCGACGCAGTGAAGGGGCATGACCAACCGCATCCCAGCCTTGAGCGCCTCGTGAGCGATCCCGCGGCACGACCGGCCGCCCTGCCCGGCCGCGACTGGATGTCGCATCAGACGTGGTGGCGCGAACGACTGGTGGCATCGGTCGATCACGAGAAGGTGGTCGAGCGGATCGTGGAAGAGAGCGGTTGGTCGGGCCGCTACGCCTTCATGGTCATGATGTCCGCGGGCATCGCGGTCCTGGGCCTTCTGCTATCGTCGCCCGCCGTCGTGATCGGCGCGATGCTGATCTCGCCGCTGATGAGCCCGATCTTGGGCCTCGGGTTCAGCCTTGCCCTGTTCGACTTCGCCGAGATGCGGCGCGCGCTGACCGCGCTCGCGATCGGCGCGGGCGCGGCGGTCGCGTTCACCGCGCTGATCGTCGTCGCCTCGCCGCTCAAGGCACCGACCGCCGAAATCCTGGCGCGTACCCGCCCCAATCTGTTCGACCTGCTCGTCGCGTTGTTCGCCGCGCTGGCGGGCACGTTCGCGATCATCCGCGGGCGCGGCGAAACGATCGTCGGCGTCGCGATCGCGACCGCGCTGATGCCACCGCTGGCAGTAGTCGGCTACGGCGTCGCGACGTGGAACATGCCCGTGCTCGGTGGCTCGCTCGCGCTGTTCGTCACCAACTTCCTGACCATCGCTCTGTCCGCCACGATCATGGCGCGCGTCTATGGCTTCGGTCACCATCTATCGGAGCGGCAGAGCTGGACGCAGACCGCGCTGCTGCTGCTCGTCTTCGTCGTTATGGCGGTGCCGCTCGGAATCGCGCTCAGCCAGATCGCGCGTGAAACGGTCGCGGCGAGCCAGGTGCGCTCGATCCTGAGCGACCGCTTCGGCGCCAACGCGCGCGTTACGCAACTCGAGCTCAGTTTCGACCGCGATCCGGTCGCGATCCGCTCGGTCGTGATCGCCCCGCGCGCCGGCGCGCAGGACAGCCGCAAGCTCGAAGCCGAAATCGCCAGGCGATTGAACCGTCCGGTGCGGTTGCAGCTCGACCAAGTCCTGCTCGATCCCTCGGCGGGCGCGATCGACGCGCAGCGTGCCGAACTGCGCCAGGCGTCCGACATCGCTGCGGCCGAGGACGCGGCGGCGGCCACGATCGCCAAGCTGGTGTCGCTCGCCGCCGGTGTACCCGTCGACGCGGTGACGCTCGACCGCGAGCATCGTCGTGCAACCGCGGTGGCCGGCACGCTGCCGGGCGCCACGCCCGACACCTATCGTGCACTGGAGGCGCGCGCCGCCGCGGAGGCCGACGGGTGGGAGGTCGCGATCATCCCGCCGCTGCAATCGCTGCCGTTGATCAGGTTCGCGACCGGTGCCGATCAGCTCGACGACGACGCGCGCGAGGCGGTGCTGCTGTCGGCATGGGAGGCGCGACGCTGGAACATCCCCGGCCTGCTCGTTCCCGGGCTGCCCGATGCGGCAACCGCACCCGAGCGCCCGACGCTGCCGCAACGTCGCGCGCTCGCGATCGCGGCGCTGCTGCGCGAACGCGGCGTTCGTCCGCTGCCCGCACCACCCGCCGGACAGGCATTCACGCTACGCGGCGCATCGTGACCCGCACTACCAGTTGCGATAACGAATGCCGCCGTCGCCGATGACCTCGATCGCGGCGTCGTAAAGCGCCGACAAGGTATCGGTGGTGAAGACGGTGCGCGTTGGCCCCGAGGCGAGCACACGCCCGTCCTTCAACGCGACGACGTCATCGGCGATACGTCGCGCCAGATCGAGGTCGTGCAGCGCGATAACGACCGTGCAGCCGCCGTCGCTCAACGCGCGCAGCCGGCGCCCGACCTCCACCGCGTGACGCGGATCGAGCCCCGCGGTCGGCTCGTCGACGATCAGCAGCTCGGGCTCACCGACGGTCGCGCGCGCCATCATCACGCGCGCGAGTTCGCCCCCCGACAGCTCGGTCGCGGGCCGCGCCGCCAGATCGGCGAGGTCGAAGCGTGCCAGCGCGTCGGCCACGCGCGCGCGCATCGTGGCCGGCAGGTCGCCGAACGCTGGCAAGCTGGGCGTGAGGCCGAGTGCCACGACGCGTTCGACGCTGATCGGCCACTCGACAACCGCGCGTTGCGGCAGGTACGCGCGCCGCTGCGCCAGCACACGCCGCGGCATCGCGGCGAGCTGGGTGTCTCCCAACCTGACCTGCCCCGTACTCGGTTGCAACAATCCCGTCGCGACGCTGAGCAGCGTGCTCTTGCCCGCGCCATTGGGGCCGATCACCGCCGCCAGCCGCCCTGCCTGGAACGTCACGTCGACGCCGTCCAGCACCCGCCGGTCACCGCGCACCACGCCGACTTGATCTAGGATCAGGTTGCTCATGGCGTCCGCCTCCGCAGGTGGAGCACCAGCCACAGGAAGAAGGGCGTACCGATCAGGCTGGTGAACACACCGATGTTGAGCGGCGTGCCGTTGAAGACCAACGTGCGCGAGGCGACGTCGGCGAGGGTGACGAGCAGCGCACCCGCGAGAGCCGCGGGCGCCAGCACGCGGCTGGGCTGATGCCCGACGAGCGGCCGCACCAGATGCGGCGCGATCAACCCGACGAACCCGATCGACCCCGCCACCGCGGTTGAGGCACCGACCGCGAGCGCCGTCCCCGCGAGTGCCAGGACGCGCGTCCGCGCGACATGCGTGCCCAGGCTCTCGGCCTGCGCTTCGCCCAAGGTCAGCGCGTCGAGCGCGGGCGCGGTCGCGTACAGCAACGCGCAGCCCGGCAGCACGAACGGCAGTGACAGCGCGACGTGATCCCAGCTGCGATCCGCCAGCGTCCCCATCAGCCACGCCATGATCTCGTAATTGGCGAACGGATCGGGCGCGAGATTGAGCGCCAACATCGTCACCGCCGATGCGATGCTGCTGATCGCGACCCCGGTCAGGATCAGCGACAGATTGCCGCCGCGCCGCGCGAGCAACAAGGCGATCAGTGCGGTTCCGAATGCGCCGGCGAGCGCGAACATCGGCGTCGCCAGCGCGAAGCCGGTCGCGAACTCGAAATAGATCGCGATCACCGCTCCCAGTGATCCGCCCGCGGTGATGCCGAGCAGGCCCGGCTCGGCCAACGGATTACGGGTCAGCCCTTGGAGCACCGCTCCCGACAGCCCAAGGCTCGCGCCGATCGCGAGCGCGAGCACCAGCCGCGGCATGCGTATCTGCGCCACGATCAGTCCGGGCAGATCGACCCGCCCGGTGGTGAGCGACGCGAGAACACGCGCGGGCGACAGCCACACCGTACCCGCGAGCAGCGAAACGGTACATGCCCCCAACAACAGGACGAGCAGCAGCGGGATCAGCCAGCGGCTCATGGTCGGTAGCCCGGTACGACCGGAGCGGTCGGCAATCCCTGTGCGACCGCGCGCAATTCGTCGCGCAGCCGCCGCGCACCTTCCGCCGCGAACGGCGTACCGCAGCCGAACCACGCCTGACGCAGCGCGATCGTGCGCCGCTCGCCCCAGAAGCGCCGCACCACGGGATGCCGCTCGAACTCAGCGCGGCGGCCGGGTGCACGGTCCGCTGCGCTGCCCTTGATCAGCACGTCGGGCGCGGCCTGCAACAGCACCTCGGCGTCCGCCCGACGGTAGCTCTTGGCGGGCGGTCGGCTCGCGACATTCACCGCGCCGGCTGCGACTAGCACCTCGTTGAACAACGTGCCCTCGCTCGCCCCGAAGCCACCGCCGTCCCACGCCGCCACACGCAGCGGCGGCGCGGGATCGCCCCCGAGCTCGGCCAGTTGCGCGTCCATCCGCGCGATTAGCGCTTCGCCGCGCGCGACCTCGCCGACCGCGCGCGCGACCTGCCGCGTCGCGGCCCGGATGGCCTCGAAGCTCGCGGCATGCGGCACCTCCACCACCGGGTATCCCAGCCGGTGAAGCATCGCGCGCGTCGCGGGCGTGCTTGTCGCCCCGGTTATGACCAGGTCGGGGCGCTGGTACACCACGTCCTCCGCGCTGCCGTGGTTGATCGGAACGCGGGCCGCCGCCGCCGTCAGCAACGAACCCGAGGGATCGCGCGCCAGCCACGTCACCGACGCGATTCGAGCGGGCGGCAGCAGCGCCAGCACCAGTTGGTCGGTGCACAGGTTCGTGCTCATCACGCGCATCGGCCTGGCGGTCGCGCGCGGCGCTGCCTCGCCGCCGCCACTACAAGCAGCGAGCGGCAGCGCTAGCGCGACCGGCCAGCGCATTAGAACCGCGCCCTCACCCCGCCGATCGCACTGCGGCCGGGCGATGCGAAGCTGAACACGTCCTCGTAATGCTCGTCCAGCAGATTGTCGACGCGGCCGAACAGCGTCAGCCCGTCGGTGAGTTTGTATTCCGCGTTCAGGTTCATCAGCACGTACTCGCGCAGCGACACGCGTACCGGCACGTAGCTCGGATCGGTGTAGGCGAGGTCATCCTGCCGCCCGTTGTAGCGCAGCGTCAGCGTGCCCGAGAAGCGCTGGTCGTCGCTGAACACGGTCGCGTTGACGCTGCCGATATGATGCGGGCGACGCACTTCGTTGACCCCGTTCTCGGTCGCATCGAGCCACGTGTAGGCGAGGTCGAACTTGATCTGCGGGATCGGTCGCGCGCTGGCGAACGCCTCGATGCCGTGCTGCTTCGACCGCGTGTCGCGGTTGGCGGGCGTCGCGATGAAGTCGGGCGCGGGATAGGTGGTGTAGATCTCGTTCTCGAGCTTGCTGTCGAAATAGGTCGCGCCGACCGTCGCCTTGCCGCGCGCGATGTCCCAGTCCGCACCCGCTTCCCAGCCCTTCGACTTTTCCGGCTTCAGGTTGGCGTTGCCGATGTAGCGGCCGTCCGAATAGCCGAACAATTCGTAATAGGTCGGGTTCTTGACCCCCGTCCCGTACGCACCGCGTACGCGCAGCCCGATCGGCAGACGGTAGCCTGCCTGCAGCCGGTATGTCGTCGCGTCGTCGAAGCGGTTGTTCTGATCCTGCCGGATGCTCGCGCCCGCCGACAGTGCATCATCGACGGTCAGCTCATATTGACCGACGAACCCCCAGTTCTCGGTCGAGCGGCGGCCGCGGAACACGAAGTCCGACGGCGTCGTGTTCTCGAACTCCTCGCGCTCGAAATCCACCGCGCCCGTCAGGCGATTGACGACGCGCTCGCTCCCGAAACGGAAGCTCGTCTCGTATGTGCCCTTGTAGCGCCGCCCCTTGTCGCCGGACGTACGCACGTCGGCTTCGTAGCCCTTGCGGTTGGTGTCGGCGAACTGACCCGTCAGCGCGTTGTTCCAGCGCCCGTCGGCGAGCGACAGATCGGCGCGCATCAGCCCGTAAAAGGCGTTCTGACGATAAAAGGTGCCGGGCGAGTCGATCGTGTAACCGAACAGCGGGCTGGTCGAATCATTGTCCGAATTGTTGGTGTCTGCGTCGACGTAGCCGTAGCGTCCCACGCCCGTCAGCTTGAACACGGGGGACGGCGTCCACGTCACCTTGGCGGTCGCGTTCACCAGCGTCGAGCCGACGTCGCGCGATCCGACCCGCGCGGTCGGATAGCCGTCGGTGTGATAGGCCGACGCCGAGGCGACATAATCGAGCGTGTCGGAATAGCCGCCCAACCGCGCGCCGCCGCTCGCGGTCCCGAACGACCCGCCCTCCGCGCGCAGCGACACGCCGGGCAATTCGCGCCCGGTCAGCGTGATGTACTGGATCACGCCGCCGATCGCGTCGGAGCCGTAGAGCGACGATTGCTGCCCGCGCAGCACCTCGATCTTCGCGGCTTCGTCCGCCAGCAGCGTGCCAAAATCGAACTCGCCCAGATACGGGTCGGACGCCTTGATCCCGTCGACCAGCACCAGCACGTGGTTGCTCTCGCTGCCGCGCACGCGCACCTGCGTCAGCCCGCCGACAGCACCCGCGCGGCTGACCGCCAGCCCGGGCACGTCGCGCAGCACGTCCGAGACGATGCGCGTCTGGCGTTCGGCCAGATCGGCGTTGGTCAGCAGCGTGACGGACGCCGGCAGGTTCTTCACCTCCACCGCGTCGCCCGAACGCGAGGCGGTGACGACGATGTCATTCCCTGCCGCATCCTTGGTCGGCAACGTCGGATCGCTCTGCGCCCAGGCGGGCGTGGCGGCGACCAGCGCCAGAAGCGAGACTGATTTCGCGATATTCTTCATATTTCTTCCCTCACGCGTCGCGACGAACCGCGTGGCTGGGGCTGTCCGCCGGAGACCAGCGGACGCGCGCGCGACGGGGCGGCCGGCGGACGCTCGCCCTCCGACCCGTCACGCCGCTCGCGGCCCCGGACCGCACGGCAGGACACCCGGCAAGCACACGCCTGCCGAGGTCCGGACTGTCGCTCTGACGGAGGTTCTCCGTGCCCTGGCCATCCCCTGGACCCGAGCAATGAGCGACGCGCGTCGGCAGGTCTCCTGGCTCGCGGGTCATCGCTCGATACGCGCCTTCCCAGGTTGCCCCAGTGGCTGCGACGGCATCGGTGCCGCCGCGTGCGCATCTCGCTCGCCGCTCACAGTTGCAGGGACAGCTGCGGTTTCGGACGCCGTTCGCGCCCGTTCCGCATTCCCGTTTCAGCCCCTCTCGGGGCACCGTCGCGATCTGTCTGGGGCGGGCGAACCCGCCGTCGACGCGCCGCCCCTAGCCGAGCGCGCGCGCGTCGCAAAGCCCTTTCGCTCGGGCAAGCATCACGCCCACGCGCGGCCGTCGCACCGCGCCGAACTATACGCCAGCTATACGCGAAAGGCCGCAATCGCTCTCGAATTACTACGCGAGATGGGCCTAATCGGCTGCCCCTGAGGATGCGTCGATCGTCGACGCGTGCTCGTCCTAGTAAGGGGGCAAGACATGAGGTTCATCGGTAGGTTCGCGGCGGCGTCGCTGCTCGCACTACCCGTCGCCGCGCACGCGCAGACCGAAGCGGTCGGGCACGCGGACGCCGCCGCACCGACCGCGTCCGTCGCCCCGGCCGCACCGCCACAGCCGATCACGGTCAGCGGCTCGGTCGCCATCATGTCCGACTATCGCTTTCGCGGCGTGTCGCAGTCCGATCGTCAGATGGCGGTTCAAGGCGGCATCACCGTCGCACACGACAGCGGTCTGTACGTCGGCACCTGGGCGTCGAACCTGGCCGGTTGGGGCACGTTCGGCGGCGCCAACATGGAGCTCGACCTGATCGGCGGCTACAAGGCGAAGCTCGCCGACGATGCCACGCTCGATGTCGGGTTGACGTGGTACATGTATCCTGGCGGCGCGGACAAGACCGACTTCGCGGAAGGCTATGCCAAGCTGACCGGCACCGCCGGCCCTGCCACGCTGACCGCGGGCGCGGCCTACGCGCCCAGGCAGCAGGCGATCGGCAAATGGTACAACACCGGTGCCGACGCGGCTGGGGGCATCTACAATCATCCGGGCGCGAAGGACGACAATCTCTATCTCTGGGGCGACGGTGCGCTGGCGCTCGCTGGCACGCCCGTCACCGCACGCGCGCACGTCGGCCATAGCTGGGGTCAGGACGGCCTGGGCCCGAACGCGACCGCGGTTTCGCCCACCGGCAGCTACTGGGACTGGTCGCTCGGCGCCGACGCGACATGGAAGAACCTGACGCTCGGCGTCAGCTACGTCGACACCGACATCTCGAACCGCGATGCCGCTTATCTGCGTCCCAGCTTCAGCAAGGGCCAGGACGGCTCGGGCAACATCGCCAACGGCACGCTGCTCGTGGCGCTGACCGCCGCGTTCTGAGGATTCGTCCCATGCTTGATCTTTTGTGGATCGCCATTGTCCTCGGGCTGCTCGCGGCGACGCTCGCCTACGCCCGCCTGTGCGACGACGCGTGAGGAGCGACCGATGACCCTTGATCTATGGCTCGCCGCGCTGACCGCGGTCGGGCTTCTCGTCTACCTGGTGGCGGTGCTGCTCCGCCCCGAGCGCTTCTGAAAGGAGCGGTACCATGACCATTGCCGGATGGGGTCTGATCCTCGGCTTCGTCGCGATCCTGCTCGCGCTGACCAAGCCGGTCGGCGCGTGGCTGTTCGCGCTCTACGAGGGGCGGCGCACGCCGCTCCACCTCGTGCTCGCGCCCGTCGAGCGCGGGTTCTACCGCCTCGCCGGGGTCGATCCCGGCGCCGAGCAGGGCTGGCGCCGTTACGCGCTCCACATGCTGCTGTTCAACACCGCGCTGCTGTTCTTCACCTACGCGGTGCTGCGACTGCAGGGCGTGCTGCCGGGCAACCCGCAGGGGCTCGCCGGGCTGTCGCCCGACCTCGCGTTCAACACCGCGGTCAGCTTCACCACCAACACCAATTGGCAGAGCTACGCCGGTGAGACGACGATGTCGAATCTCAGCCAGATGCTCGGGCTGACGATCCACAATTTCCTGTCGGCCGCGACCGGCATCGCGCTCGCCTTTGCGCTCTTCCGCGGCTTTGCGCGGCGCAGCGCGGCGACGATTGGCAATTTCTGGGCCGACGTGACACGGATCACGCTTTATCTGCTCCTGCCGCTCTGCATCATCTACGCGCTGTTCCTGGTCGCCTCGGGTGTGCCGCAGACGATGGCGGGCGTCGTCGACGTGCAAACACTGGAGGGCGCGCGTCAGTCGCTGCTTCTCGGACCCGTCGCCAGCCAGGAAGCGATCAAGATGCTCGGCACCAACGGTGGCGGCTTCTTCAACGCCAATTCCGCGCATCCGTTCGAGAACCCGACCGCGCTCACCAACATGGTGCAGATGCTGTCGATCTTCGTCATCGGCTTCGGTCTCACCTGGACCTTCGGCAAGGCGGTCGGCAACACGCGCCAGGGTTGGGCGATCCTGTCGGCGATGGTGATCCTGTTCCTCGCCGGCGTGACCGTCACCTATGCCCTGGAAGCCGCGGGCAATCCGGTGCTGCACGGCCTCGGCATCGCGGGCGGCAACATGGAGGGCAAGGAGGTCCGCTTCGGCATCGCCGCATCCGCGCTCTTCTCCGTCGTCACCACCGCCGCCTCATGCGGCGCGGTCAACGCGATGCACGACAGCTTCACCGCGCTCGGCGGCATGATCCCGCTGTTCAACATTCAATTGGGTGAAGTCGTGATCGGCGGCGTCGGCGCGGGCATCTACGGCTTTCTGCTGTTCGCGATCCTGGCGGTGTTCGTCGCCGGTTTGATGGTCGGCCGCACGCCCGAATATGTCGGCAAGAAGATCGAGAGCCGCGAGGTCAAGCTCGCCGTCCTCGCGATCGCCGTGTTGCCGCTGATGATCCTGGGCCTGACCGCCTTGTCGTCGGTGCTGCAACAAGGATTGGCCGGACCGCTCAACAAGGGGCCGCACGGCTTTTCCGAGATCCTCTACGCCTTCACCAGCGCAGTCGGAAACAACGGCTCCGCCTTTGCAGGGCTCAGCGCCAACACGCCTTACTACAACGGGCTGCTGGGGGTTGCGATGTGGGTCGGGCGCTTCTTCATCATCGTACCGATGTTGGCGATCGCGGGCAGCCTGGCCGCGAAGAAGCACACGCCCGAAAGCGCGGGCTCGTTCCCGACCACCGGCGGCCTGTGGGTGGGCTTGCTCGTCGGCATCGTGCTGATCCTGGGCGGTCTCACCTTCCTGCCGAGCCTCGCGCTCGGGCCGATCGCCGACCACGTCTCCGCCGTCCGCGGCCAATTGTTCTAACCGAGGCACCTATGGCCAGCAGCCAAGCAAAGAGCCTGTTCACCGCGGACCTCGTCGTCCCCGCGATCCGGGCATCCTTTCTCAAACTCTCGCCGCGCGAACTCGTGCGCAATCCGGTCATGTTCGTCACCGCTGCGGTCGCCGCACTGATGACGATCCTGCTCGTCCTCGGTCACGACGACCTATCGATCGCCTTCAAGGCGCAACTGGCGGTGTGGCTGTGGCTTACCGTCCTGTTCGGCACCTTTGCCGAGGCGCTGGCGGAAGGGCGCGGCAAGGCGCAGGCGGCAAGCCTGCGTGCCACCAAGGCCGAACTCACCGCCACGCGGCTGAAGGACGGGCGCCGCGAACCCGTCGCCGCCAGCCAGTTGCGCGCCGGCGACCTCGTCGTCGTCGAGACCAACGAGCTGATCCCCGCCGATGGCGAAGTGATCGAAGGCGTCGCCTCCGTCAATGAAGCCGCGATCACCGGCGAGAGTGCGCCGGTGATCCGCGAAGCGGGCGGCGACCGTTCGGCGGTGACCGCGGGCACGCGCGTCATCTCCGACCGCATCACCGTTCGCGTCACCGCCGATCCCGGCCAGGGCTTTCTCGACCGCATGATCGCGCTGGTCGAGGGCGCCGAGCGGCAGAAGACCCCGAACGAGATCGCGCTGACCATCCTGCTCGTCGGGCTGACGATCATCTTCCTGATCGCGGTCGGCACCATCCCGGGCTTCGCGGCTTACGCGGGCGGCAGCATCCCGGTCGCGATCCTCGCCGCGTTGCTGATCACCCTGATCCCAACGACGATCGCGGCGCTGCTGTCGGCGATCGGCATCGCGGGCATGGACCGGCTGGTCCGCTTCAACGTGCTGGCGAAGTCTGGCCGCGCAGTCGAAGCGGCGGGCGACATCGACGTGCTGCTGCTCGACAAGACCGGCACGATCACCGTCGGCGACCGCGCCGCCAGCGAGTTCCGCAGCGTCGGCGGCGCGAGCGAGGTCGAGCTGGCGGAGGCGGCACTGCTCGCCAGCCTCGCCGACGAAACGCCCGAAGGCCGCTCGGTCGTGGTGCTCGCGCGCGATCGCCACGATTTGCAGCGCGCGATGCCGGCGGGTGCGGAGGTCATCCCCTTCACCGCGCAGACGCGCGTGTCGGGCGTACGCTTTGGCGACACGCTGATCCAGAAAGGCGCGGTCGACTCGATCCTGCGTGCCAATCCCGGCAGCGATGAAACCGCTGCGGCTACCGAGTTGCGCCGCATCACCGATGAGATCGCGCGCGCGGGCGGCACCCCGCTCGCGGTCGCGAAGGACGGCCGCCTGCTCGGCGCGATCTTCCTGAAAGACGTGGTGAAGGCGGGCATCCGCGAACGCTTCGGCGAACTACGCGCGATGGGCATTCGCACCGTCATGATCACCGGCGACAACCCGCTGACCGCCGCCGCGATTGCGGCAGAGGCCGGGGTCGACGATTTTCTCGCGCAGGCAACGCCCGAGGACAAGCTGGCGCTGATCCGCCGCGAGCAGGAGGGCGGCAAGCTCGTCGCGATGTGCGGCGATGGCACCAACGATGCGCCCGCCCTCGCGCAGGCCGATGTCGGCGTCGCGATGAACACCGGCACCCAGGCCGCGCGCGAGGCGGGCAACATGGTCGATCTCGACAGCGATCCGACCAAGCTGATCGAGGTCGTGGGCCTGGGCAAGCAGTTGCTGATGACGCGCGGTGCGCTCACCACCTTCTCGGTCGCGAACGACGTCGCCAAATATTTCGCGATCATCCCCGCGATGTTCGTCACGCTCTACCCCGGGCTCGGTATCCTGAACGTCATGGGTCTGGCAACGCCGCAATCGGCGATCCTCAGCGCGATCATCTTCAACGCGGTCATCATTCCGCTGCTGGTGCCGCTGGCGCTCAGGGGCGTCGCCTACAAACCGATGGCGGCCGGGCCGCTGCTCGCGCGCAACCTCGCCGTCTACGGCCTGGGCGGCCTCGTTGCGCCGTTCGTCGGCATCAAGATCATCGACCTCGTGGTCGGCGGGCTCGGGCTCGCGTAAGGAGTGAAAGACATGGATACGATGGGCACGACGATGACACGCGATCTGACCACGGCGCTGCGCCCGGCGATCGTCATGACGATCCTGTTCGCCGCGCTGCTCGGGCTCGCCTATCCGCTGGCGATCACCGGCGTGGCGCAGGCGGCCTTCCCGGCGCAGGCGAATGGCAGTCTGGTACGCGACGCCGGCGGGCGCGTGATCGGGTCGGCAGTCGTGGGACAGGCCTTCACCAGCGATCGCTATTTCCAGACGCGACCGTCGGCGGCGGGCAAGGGTTATGACGGGCTCGCCTCCTCGGGGTCGAACCTCGGCCCCAACGCGCAGGCGCTGGCCGACCGCGTCAGGGCCGACGTGGCGAAGCATCGCGCGGAGGGGCTGACCGGCGCCATCCCCGCCGACCTGGTCACCGCGAGCGGTTCTGGACTCGACCCCGATTTGTCGCCCGCCGCCGCGCAGGCACAGGCCGCACGGGTGGCCCGGTCACGCGGCCTGCCGCTCGCGACGATACGCTCGCTCGTGGCGCGGATCACCGTTCGCCCGCTGCTCGGTGATCCGCGCGTCAACATGCTCGCGCTCAACCGCGCGCTCGATGCGCTGGTGGGGTCGCCGCGCCGTTGATGGGGGCACCGGGACCCGCGCGACCCGATCCTGACGCCCTCCTGCGCACCGCCGCGCAGGAGGGTCGCGGCCGTTTGAAGATCTTCCTCGGTGCGGCGCCGGGCGTCGGCAAGACGTTCGAGATGCTGTCGGAAGGCGCGGCGCGCCGGCGCGACGGTGTCGACGTGGTCGTCGGCGTGGTGGAAACGCACGGCCGCGCCGAAACCGAAGCACTCACCCGCGGCCAGGAGATCGTGCCGCGCCGCGCGGTCGCCTACGAGGGCCGCACCCTCCACGAGATGGACCTCGACGCGATCCTCGCTCGTGCGCCGCGGCTGGTGCTGGTCGACGAGCTCGCCCACACCAACGCGCCGGGTTCGCGGCACCCCAAGCGTTACGGCGATGTCGAGGAACTGCTCGCCGCGGGCATCAACGTCTATTCCACCGTCAACATCCAGCACGTCGAGAGTTTGAACGACGTGGTGGCGAGCTTCACGCGCGTCCGCGTGCGCGAAACGGTGCCCGATCGGATTTTCGAGCTTGCCGAGATCGAGGTGGTCGACATGCCGCCCGACGAACTGATCGAACGGTTGAAGGCGGGCAAGGTCTATCTGCCGCAGGAGGCCACCCGCGCGCTCGGGCATTTCTTTTCCAAATCGAACCTGTCGGCGCTGCGCGAACTGGCGCTGCGGCGCGCGGCGCAGGCGGTCGACGCGCAGATGCTCGACCATGTCCGCAGCCTGGGCGTCGGCGGCACCTGGGCAGGAAGCGACCGGATCGTCGTCGCCGTCTCCGAACTGCCGGGCGCCGACGGGCTGGTGCGCGCGGCCAAGCGCGTCGCCGATGCCTTGAAGGCGCCATGGACCGCGCTGTTCATCGAAACGCCGCGAACGCAGGGCTTCTCCGACGCCGAGCACACGCGCGTCGCCGAGACGATGCGGCTCGCGAGCCAGCTCGGCGGTGCGATCGCGACCGTTCCCGCGCCAGCGGTGATCGACGGCATCCAGCGTTTCCTCGCCGACGCGCGCGCCACCCAGCTCGTGCTCGGCAAGTCGAAGCGTTCGCGCTGGTTCGAGCTGCGCCATGGTTCGGTGGTCGACCGGCTGGTGCGCGAAACGCCCGGCGTGACCGTCCACGTGGTACCCGTCGACGATGCGATCGCGCCGGCGGCGGGCACGCGCACGCGAGCGCCCGGTTGGGGATCTCCAACCGGCTACGCCCTGACCCTCGCCGGGGTGGCTGCGATCACCGCCGTCGCCAGCGCGCTGTTCCACGTGCTCGACCTCGGCAACGTCGCCTTGCTCTACCTGTTGCCGGTTATGGTCGCGGCGAGTCTGTTCGGGCTCAGAACCGGATTGTTCGCGGGCATCGCATCGAGCCTCGCGTACAACTTCTTCTTCCTGCCCCCAACCGGCACGCTGACGGTCAGCAATCCCGAGAACGTCGTCTCGATCATCGTGCTGCTGAGCGTCGCGGTCGCGACCAGCCAGCTCACCGCACGCGTCCGCGCGCAGGCCGATCTCGCCGCCGCGAGTGCGCGCACCAACGCGACGCTCGCTGGCTTCGTGCGCCAGCTCAGCAGCATCAACGATCCGGTCACCGCCGCGCAGATGATCTGCGACGACGTAAAACGGCTGTTCGGCGTGCAGGTGGTACTGCTCGCGCCTAAGGCCGGTGGCGTGCTGGCAGTGCAGGCCGCGAGCGATCCCGATTACCGGCTTGAGTTGATGGATCAGGCCGCGGCGAGCTGGGCGTTCGACAATGCGACAATTGCGGGCAAGGGGTCGGGCACGCTCGCCGCGTCGGAATGGTTGTTTCAGCCGCTCAAGGCCGGCGACCGCGTTCTGGGCGTGCTGGGCGCGGCACACGATGCCGGCGGCGATCCGATCCGCGCCGATCGCCTGCCGCTGCTCGCCAGCCTGATCGACCAGTCGGCACTCGTCCTCGAACGTCTGCGGCTGGAAGCGGAGATGCGCGACGTCGACGCGGTCCGCACCCGCGACCGGCTGCGCGCGGCGCTGTTGTCGTCGGTCAGCCACGACCTGCGTACGCCGCTCACTGCGGTTCTCGCCGCCGCCGATCAGCTCGATCGCGGCGCGACTCCGGAGCTCACCGCGACGATCAAGGCGGAGGCGAACCGGCTCAATCGCTTTGTCGCCAATCTGCTCGACATGGCGCGGGTCGAGGCGGGCGCGCTGACGCTCCACGTCGAGCCGATCGACCTGAGCGACGCGGTGACCGGCGCCGCGCACGACGCGCGCCGCGCGCTCGAAGGCCATGCACTACAGCTGGAGGTGCCGCCGGACCTGCCGCTGGTTCGCGCCGACCCGCAATTGCTTCACCACTGCCTCCTCAATCTGCTCGACAACGCCGGGCGCTACGGCGATCCGGGCAGCGAGATCGTGATCGAGGGTGCGCATCGCTACGGACAATTGCGCCTGTCGGTGCTCGACCACGGCCCCGGCCTGCCACCCGGCCGCGAGAGTGAGGTGTTTGAGACGTTTCGCCGGCTGGAGGGCTCGGATCGTGCGGTCGGCGGCACCGGGCTTGGCCTCGCGATCGTCAAGGCCTTCGCCGATGCGATGGGGATGGCGGTGGAGGCGACCAATCGTCACGATGGCGCCGGCGCTGCCTTCACCCTCACCTTTCCCGCCGCGCTGATCGTCCGCGATCCCGCGCCCGAACAGCTAACCTGATGCCAGAGCCGAACGCCGCCGCCACCATCCTCGTCGTCGACGACGAGGTCGCGATCCGCCGCCTGCTGCGCAACACGCTGGAGCGTGCAGGCTACGCCGTCGCCGAGGCGCGCGACGGCCGCGAGGCGCTGGCCGAGGTAACCGCGGCGCAACCCGCCGCGGTGCTGCTCGACTTGGGGTTGCCCGACCGCGACGGGTTGGGGCTGATCCCGCTGCTGCGTGCCGGCGATGCGCGCGCCATCATCGTCATTTCGGCGCGCGACGCGACGCAGGAAAAGGTCGCCGCGCTCGATCTCGGTGCAGAGGATTACGTCACCAAGCCGTTCGACACCGATGAGCTGCTCGCCCGCCTGCGCGCCGCATTGCGGCATCGCGGGACGGCGGAAGCCCTGCCCGAGATCGTCCGCCGCGGCGATCTCTCGATCGACCTGAATCGCCGCGCCGTCCACCGCGCCGGTCAGGACGTCCATCTCACCCGCAAGGAGTATGACGTGCTCGCGATCCTGGCGCGGAACGTCGGCCGCGTCCTCACCCACGACCGGATCATCGCGGCGGCGTGGCGCGGCGAGGAAGACCCGAGGATCGACTATCTCCGCATTGTCATCCGCAACCTGCGCCAGAAACTCGAAGCACCTGCTCCGGTCGGCAGCGTGATCGCGAACGAACTCGGCGTCGGCTACCGGTTGCGCGCTGATCCGTGATCGTCCTATTCTCCAATGCGATGATGTAACATAGCGCTTGATGTACGGCGCGGTTGCTCTTAGGCGCGGCGTCACGTGTTCAGGGAAGCCATGATGACCAAGTTCTTGCGTGTCACCGTCAGCCTCGCCGCGGTTGCGGTCGCGACCCCCGCTCTCGCGCAGTCCGCCTCGGGCGGCACGGCCGCGACCAACACCGAGCAGGACGCCGGATCAGCGACCGTCGCCACCTCCGCGCGTCAGCCGACGATCGGTGACGTGATCGTCACCGCACCCGTTGCGCGCAGCGAGCGCGACGTGCTGCAAGGTACCTCCGTCCTCTCGGGCGAGGCGCTGACGCGCGACTTGCGGCCAACGATCGGCGAAACGCTGTCGCGCCTGCCGGGTGTTTCGGCGACCTCGTTCGGCCCCTCGGCATCGCGCCCGATCCTGCGTGGCTTCCAGGGCGAGCGTATCCGCGTGCTGACCGACGGCATCGGCGCGATCGACGTATCGAACACCAGCGTCGACCATGCGGTCGTCGTCGACCCGCTGCTCGCCGAGCGGATCGAGGTGCTTCGGGGCCCAAGCGCGTTGCTGTTCGGTTCGTCCGCGGTCGGCGGCGTCGTCAACGTGGTCGACACGCGTATCCCGCGCACCGTGCCCACGAACGGTTATCGCCTCAGCGGCATCGCCAATTACGGCTCGGCCGCGAACGAGCGCTCGGGCGAGCTCGCCGGCGATGTCGCGGTCGGGCAGCACCTCGTCCTCCACGCCGACGGATCGTACCTGAAGACCGACAACCTGCGCATTGGCGGGTACGCTCTCTCACGCGCCGCGCGGGCCGCCGCGCTCAGCCAGGTCGGTCTGCCGCAGGATGTGGAGCCTGGCGAGGAGCCGATCGATTTCGCCGCCAACGCCGCCATCCGCGGCAAGCTGCCCAACACGCAGTCGGAAACGTGGACCGCGGGCGTCGGCGCCAGCATCATCACCGACACCGGCCAGCTCGGCATCAGTTACAGCCATTACGACAGCGTCTATGGCATCCCGATCCGCTACGCGACCGCGGTGGGTCAGGAACAAGAGGCACCACGGCTCGACCTCGTGCAGAACCGCGTGGATCTGCGCGGCGAGGTCGAAACCGGCGGCGGTTTCCTTGATCGCATCCGCATCCGCGCGGGCCAGGCGACCTATCGCCATTTCGAGCTCGAACCCGATGGCGCGGTTGGCACCGCCTTTTACAACAATGGCCTGGAGGGGCGTCTCGAGCTGGTTCAGGCGCGGCGCGGCGCCTGGTCTGGTGCATCGGGCGTGCAATACTTCAACCGCCAGTTCAACGTCGTCGGTGACGAAGCCTTTCTGCCGCGCAACGAAACCAACCAGACCGGCCTGTTCACGCTGCAACAGTTCGACTTCGGCAAGCTCAAGGCGGAGGCTGGTGCGCGCTACGAATGGGCCGATCAGGCCGCCAAGACCGATCTCGACCAGCGTTTCTTCACCGGGACGCGCAACTACGGCGCCTTCTCGGGCTCACTCGGTGCAAGTTACGGCTCCGATGCGCTCCGACTCGGCCTGAACGGTTCGTACACCGAGCGTGCACCGTCGGCGGAGGAACTGTTCGCCAACGGGGGCCATGCCGGCACCCAGGCTTATGAACTCGGCAATCCCGACTTCCGCCTGGAACGTAGCTGGGGGCTCGAGGCGACGCTCCACGCGCATACCGATCGCATCAACTTCGACGCATCGGCCTATTACAACTGGATTACCAACTTCATCTACGAGAACCAGGTCAATCCCGCGATCTGCGAAGCCGCCGCGGTGCAGTTCGGCGCGGCCGGTCGCGCGGTCGACCTGCCCTGCTTCCAATACAATCAGGCGGACGCGCGTTATTACGGGTTCGAGGCCGATCTGTCGGCGAACCTGTTCACGCTCGGCACCACCCGGATCAACGCCGACGTGCTGGGCGACTATGTTCACGCCAACGTCGTCGACCAAGGCCCCGTGCCGCGCATCCCCGCCCCGCGCGTGCTCGGCGGCATCGAGGCTCAGGGCGATGCCTTCACCGCCCGCGCCGAGGTCGAGCATCTGTTTCAGCAGAACCGCACCGCCGCGTTCGAGACCGGAACCGACGATTATACGTTGGTCAACGCCAGCCTCGCCTTTTTGCCGTTCGGCCGCGCCAACAAGACGCAACTGGTGCTGAGTGCCAACAACATCTTTGACGTCAACGCGCGCCGCGCCTCGAGCTTCCTGAAGGATTTCGCCCCGCTCGTCGGGCGTGATCTGCGCGCGACGATCCGCTTCGGCCTGTGACGCGCATGGACGCCCATACCGACGCTTTCTGACTGACCTCGATCAAGCGGGAGGCGGGCGTGGCACGATCGGCGGATCGTGTCGCGCCCCCACCTGTTCGGACTGCGTCGCCGGCCGCGCCGGCTCGTGGTTGGATCGGGTGAGGTGCAGATGACGGTTTGTCGGCGATGAGCGGCTCCTTTGCGCCCCACCCCGAGCCGAAGCAGCTCGGCGCCGCGCTCCACCGCAACATCAGCGCGCTCGAACACCGCCGCACCACCGACGCCGCATCGGCATCGGTTGAGGACCGCGTCGCGCAGGCGATCACCCGCTTCACCGGCAGCATGCGCTTCGTTTACCTGCACCTGGCGGTTTATGCCGCCTGGATCGTGCTGAACGCCGGCGTTCTGCCAGGCATCAAGCCGTTTGATCCCAGCTTCGTCATCCTCGCATCCGAAGCCTCGGTGGAGGCGATCTTCCTGTCGACCTTCGTGCTGATCAGCCAGAACCGGATGCAACAGGCCGCGGACAAGCGCGCCGACCTGGACCTTCACATCAACCTGCTCGCCGAGCACGAACTCACCAAGCTCGCCACCGTGGTGAACGCGATCGCCGCCAAGATGTCGATCGACATCCCGCACGAGATGGAAGAGGTCGAAAGCGACGTCGCACCCGAAGCGGTGCTCGACGAGATCGAGGGGCGCAAGGCGGCGGAAGAAGAAACGCGCTGACGTGCGCGGCTATCAGACGAGCCGACCGGCGGATCAAACGATCACACTGGAATAACGCGACGCTCGCTGATCGATCATGATGTCGGATCAGGCCACAAGAGCCTGGAGGAATGGTGGAGCCGAGGGGGATCGAACCCCTGACCTTCGCAATGCCATTGCCTGAAAAGCTGCGCCAATCATTGTTTTTCCACGCTTTTCTGAAGCGATACCAACCAGAACGTAGCAAGAACGTCGACTTTCTGCGATACCGCTGCGATACCAGCCTCTGCGACAGGAAGCACGCCTGCCGCACGAGACTTCAGCCCAGGCCGATTGGATAGAGTATGTTAAATCCTAATGCTGTCTGGTGTACGGACGTCCGACTGTTGGCATGCCCGATCCGGCATGGCTGTCGCGCCTACAAAACCAACCCGCTCAGACAGGCGCGTGCAACAAGCGACGGTATTCGCTTTCTGCGAAGCCATACGCACCCCCAGCGAGCAATTCGAGCCGGGTTCGATCCCGGAGACCACCCGACCACGATGTCCCTTGAGTGCACCCACTCCTTCTAGTCGTGCCACCGCGTTCGTGATGCCGGATAGCCGGCAGCTGAGCAGGACGCCGAGTTCCTCTTGCGTCATGATGACTTCGTTGCCAGCAACCCGGTCATGGTAGAGGAGCAGCCAGCGGGCGGTGCGCGCCTTCCCGAACCACCAATTTCCGTGACTATAATCGGGAACAGGTTTTTAGGAAAGCAAAACTCGCTTTGAGAGCGTCATCGTGCGCGGGGCCGCGTTTCCCGCTGCACGTTCATTTGCGAGAACTCCTGCCCCGTTGTGACTTGGCACATATCGCTGACAGGCCGTGCCGATCAGCATCTGACATCCAAAGATGGGGGGCGCGAGCGCGTCCGCCGTCGCAGAGGGCGATGACTACCGCGCCGCTCGTCAGCCGGCGCAGGCGTGGGCACATGACACTGCGGGTGCCGGCACCCGGAGGTTGA